>Ga0209678_1000006_pt1 | contig 287585 bp, 289 predicted proteins | sample WorMetilvaeELBA1_FD_187404 | JGI IMG/M metagenome (GOLD analysis project Ga0209678, IMG submission 187404) | Marine gutless worms symbiont microbial communities from Max Planck institute for Marine Microbiology, Germany - Olavius ilvae ELBA.1... ...
CTATGCAATCATCGTTAGTGGGAAATTTGGAATAAATGGAAACGATGTTCATAACGTCCTCCTATAAAATTGTCAACCTTTATATAGGACAGTACGCCGTTAGAAATGTTTTGTCAAGAACTTTCTTCAACCTTAAAATGGGACATTCCGATAAAATTTGTGTTTTTCATCGCTGTGGCGATCCCGGCGGGCAGCGTTGGTGCAGTTGAATTCAGCGCTGCCGAGCGGGACCTGATCGCACAGCACGGTCCCTGGCCTATGCGGTTCGTGGGCGACAGCAGTAATCGGGTTTCCGAAAACGAGCAGGCGATCCGGCTTGGCGAAGCACTGTTTTTCGACCATGAACTCGGCATCGACTCGAAGTTCAGTTGCGCCAGTTGTCATGACCCTGGAAGGGCTTTTACCGACGGTCTGAAAACCTCCCAGGGCAGGGTGCGGCTGGATCGCAATACGCCGAGCCTGTTGAATCTGAAGGCCAATCGCTGGTTCGGCTGGGGTGGCGAAAACGATTCGTTGTGGGCGCAAAGCATTCGCCCGATTCTGGACGCCGATGAAATGGCCAATCATCCCGACCACGTGCGAGAAATGTTATTAAGCCGGCAGCGTTATCGGCAATTTTACCTGCAGGCCTTTGCCGCCGAAGTCGGCAGCGAGACCAGTGAACAGGTTCTGGTTAATGTCGGCAAGTCACTTGCAGCTTACCAGGAGACCCTGGTCAGCCAACGTTCGAGCTTCGATGATTTTCGAGACGCGTTGCTGGCCGGCGACCAGTCTGCGATGCGTCTCTATCCTGAAAGCGCGCAACGCGGGTTGAAGATATTTATCGGCGCAGGACGTTGTAACCTGTGTCACCAGGGTCCCCGCTTCAGTGACGGTGAATTCGCTGATGTCGGTATTGCTTACTTTACTGCCGACGGTGTCGATGCCGGCCGCTATGGTGGCATTCAGCAGTTAAGGGCAAATCGCTATAACCGACTCGGTAAATTCAACGATGGTGATCCGGGCCAGAACGCGGTGAGCAGTTCGCACGTGCGCCTGACCCATCGTAACTGGGGTGAGTTCAAGATCCCCGGATTGCGCGCCGTGGCGGCGACCGCGCCTTGCATGCACAATGGCAGCCTGCCGACCCTGCGTGACGTGGTGCTGCACTATTCGAATCTCGACGAGGAGCGCCTGCACGCCGATGGCGAGAAGATATTGCGACCGCTGAAACTGAGTGATGCAGAGGTTGATGACCTGGTTAGTTTTTTACGATCCCTGGGAGAGGAGTAGTTATGCCTGAGCGCAAATTGATCGCCGTCGGCGGGTTTCAACACGAGACCAATACCTTTGCACCGCACCTGGCGCCATACCAGGCCTTCGAGCGTGCCGACAGCTGGCCCGGGTTGACCATCGGCGAACCGCTGATCGAAACCATGGCCGGGCTCAACATTCCGCTTTCCGGTTTCATCGAAACTGCGCAGCGGTCAGAGCATCGATTGAATCCACTGTGCTGGTGCGCTGCCGAACCGAGCAGTTATGTCACGCGCGATGCGTTTGAGTGAGTCGCCGAAATAATCTGCTCGGGGCTGCGCGCGGGTGCATTACTGGATGCTGTTTATCTCGATTTACACGGCGCGATGGTCACGGAGCATTACGAGGATGGAGAAGGTGAACTGCTGCGTCGTGTGCGCGAAGTGGTTGGTCCCGAAATTCCAGTCGTTATCAGCCTTGACCTGCATGCGAATGTCACCGCGGGCATGGTGGAACACAGTGATGCGATGACGATCTATCGTACCTATCCGCACCTCGATATGGCGGCTACCGGTGCCCGTGCCTTCGAACTGCTCGAGTTTTTACTTGCGGGCCACAAACTGCACAAGGCCATGCGTAAAATACCCTTCCTGTTCCCGCTTACTTCGCAATGCACCGACTTTGAGCCCTGCCGTTCGCTGTATGGCGGGCTGGACGCAATGAGCCTGAGGCCGGGGGTTAGTGACGTGGATTTTGCGACCGGGTTTCCACCGGCGGATATCGCTGAGTGCGGAGCCGCGGTGGTCGCTTATGGCGAGGACCGGGAATCGGTCGAGGCGGTGGCTGATCAGCTTTACCAGCAGGTGCTCGATGCCGAGGCAGATTTTACCTTTGCAACATTTTCAGCGGATGAAGCGGTGCTGCGCGCGCTGGAAAATGATTCAGACAAGCCGGTGGTGCTTGCCGACGCGCAGGACAACCCTGGCGCGGGTGGCACTTCCGATACCACGGGCCTGCTCGAAGCGCTGGTGCGCTATGGCGCAAGCCAGGCCGTGATAGCCATTATGTACGATCCGGAGGTAGCCACTATGGCGCATGCCGCGGGCGTCGGTGCGATTCTCGAAACGGAACTCGGTGCCAAAAGTGGTTTTCCGGGCGTGCAACCATATCCGGGTAAATTCGAGGTCGAAGCGCTCGGTGACGGTCGTTTCGTTTTTACCGGTGAAATGAACCTGAATTCACATGCTGAACTGGGCGACATGGCATTGTTGCGCATCGTCGACGACAACTCCGAGGTGCGTGTCGTTGTCGGCAGCGCACGTGCACAATGCCTCGATCTGGCGATGATCCGCCATCTCGGCATCGAGCCCACCGAACAGAAAATTGTCGCGGTCAAGAGCACGGTACATTTTCGCGCCGACTACGATCCGATCGCGGCGGAGACACTGGTGGTGATTTCGCCGGGCGCAAATTACTGCGAGCTTGCTGACATGGAATACAAGAACCTGCGCGCCGATGTCAGGCTGGAACCGCTCGGTCCTGTGCCTGGCGCTTAAACCAGACTGAATTTAGCCAGATTATCGTGAAAGCGCTGGCGTTCCCCGGCGTCGAAGGAATTGCAGTGTACGATGCCTTTCCCCGTCATTGACTTGTCGAGCGTTCGGATTTCATCGGCGAGTTGCTGCGCGCGCGATTCACCACCTTTCTCCATCAGCGCATCGATCATCAGAAACCGGCACAGTGGCGCGTCGGGCTCGACCTCGATCCCCTGCTGAAAATTCTCGATGGCCAGATCCAGGCTGCCACACTTCTTTTCGATTCCACCACTCATTCCGTAATACCAGTTAGGTCGGATCGGACAAAGGTTGAGGATTCTTTGCTCGTGTTTGCGTGCCGCTTCACAGTTGTCATTCGCGAGATAAGCCCAGGCGGTTAGTGCATGCACATCTGCGCTGCCGGGCTCGAGTTCGACCGCCTTGAGGCAGGCTGCGATCGCCGCCTCGGGGTCATGCCTCATCTGGTGATTCATGCCTGCCAGAATCCAGGTCTCTCCGTAGTCCGGATCGATGCTCATCGCCTGCCGATTGGCTTTTTCTGATTCCTCGATCAATGCTTCGATCGAGTCGGACCAACCGCTGTAAGCTTCCTGCCAATATGTCCAGCCCAACGTAATCCAGGCGAAGGCATAGTCCGGATCGAGCTGGATAGCCTCATTAACCATCGCGCGCGCATCGAGTATATTCTGTCGAATGTAAGTGTCAGCCAGGTCGACTGCGGCCAGGGTCAGCTCCCAGGCCTTGATGCTGGTGGCGCCTTTCGATCGGTGCAAAGCCATTTCGCCGTCATCCATCTGCACTTTCATCGCCAGCGCGATGCTTTTCGTGATTTCATCCTGCACCGCGAACAGGTCGTCGAGATCGCGATCGAAGCGCTCACTCCAGCAGAGCTGGCCGGTGTCTGAATCAATCAGTTCGGCGCTGACGCGAATCCGCTCGCCGCTTTTGCGCACGCTGCCTTCGAGGATGTAGCGCACCCGCTGCTGTTCGGCAATATCGGCAATCGAAGTTTTCTGATCCTTGTACTGTAAGATAGAGTAACGCGCGACGGTGCGCATTCTTTTGAACTTCGACAGCGTTGCGATGATGTCGGTAGTGATGCCATCCGCGAAATGTTCCTGTTCCGGGTCGCCGCTCATGTTTTCGAACGGCAACACCGCGATCGACGGTATTTCGTCGAAAGGCCCGGTGAGATCTTCGCACAAACCCGCCTGTATCAGCTGATCGAAGGCCGCTTCAAAGTCCTCATCGTAGCGGTAAGCCAGAGAGATACGCCACAGGCGCCGCCATGCCTTTTCGTCCGTCGGGTAGTTCGGCATTTCCCGCTTTGCCAGTTTCTGGTAACGCTTCATTTCCTTGCGTGCCTCCTCGGCTAAACCCAGGCCATTGAAGCAAGCGGCTATCGATGCGTGGATACTGGCCGGGGGATGCGGAATCGAACGATAGGTTTTTATCGCTTTTTCGAATTGCCCCGCACCCTGGTATACCCCGCCCGCAGACCAGCCGGCACCGACGCTGTGTGGATCGAGTTGCAGGGCTCGGTCGGCATGGGGGATCGCCTCGTCGATTCGGCGGGTGAAACCGAGCAGATCTGCCTTGACCACGTACCCCTCCGAAGCCGTTGGATTCAGTTCGATTGCCTTGTCGACGTGAAATTCACTTTGTTCGTAGTCTCTCTTGAAAAACAGGTATTCCCCGAAATAGGAATGTGCCAGCGCGTTGTCGGGTTCGATTTCGATCGCGGTTTCGAGATGATACCTGGTCAGGCTTTCTGAATTTGCCTGGTCATCTGTCCAGCCCTCCAGAATATCGACCCAGTTAATCATCCCCAGGTTGGTATGCGCGGTCGAATTTTCCGGGTCGATCTCGAGGCATTTCTCGATCTCCTGCCTGGCCTTTACGAAGTCGCTGGCCGTGAATTTGCCGAAATAATATAGCCCGCGCAGCAAGTAGTCGTAACTCTGCAGGTTTTTTGCGGCTTTGCGCGCCGCCGACTGCTGTAAGGTGTGGCCGATACGGCCGCTGATCGTGCCAGCAATGGTCTGGCTCAGTTCCTGTTCCAGTTCGAGGATGTCTTCGAGTTCGGCATCGTACTGTTTACCCCATACCTGATTACCGGTTGCGGCTTCAATCAATTGCACCGAGATCCGAACCTTGTGAGCTGATTTGCGAATGCTGCCCTCAACCAGATAGGTCGCATTCAGTTCATCGGCAATTTCCTCCGAAGACTTGCCGCTATTCTTGAAAGCGAAGCTCGAATTCTGTGATTTGACGGCGAGGCCATCGAACAATCCAAGGGACAGGATGATGCTCGATGTTATACCATCGCTGAAATACTCCTGCTCGGGATCGCCACTCATGTTTTCGAACGGCAGCACCGCGATTGACGGCATGCTGTCGGCTGTTATTTCAAACTGATCGCATAAGCCGGCCTGTTTTAACAGGTCAAATAAGGTATTTGAATCTTCTGCGTACTGGAAAGGCATGGCTTCGTACCAGTACTCGCGCCATTCCTTTTCATTGCCGGGAAGAGTCGCCATCTGTGCCCTTGCCAGTTCGAGATAATGCTGCATTTCTGCCCTGGCTTTATCTGTTTGATTCATACCGGCGAGCGCGGCCGCGGTTTGTGCATGCAGACTCGGTGACATGTGTGGAATTGAGCGAAACGCCTTTACCGCGCGCTCATACTGAGCCGTGCTTAGGTAAACTTCACCTTCAGTCCAGCCGACGTAAGGGTGGTATGGATCGATTTGCATGCTGATATCGGCATTCTTGATGGCTTCTTCATAACGTCGCATCGCGTTCAGTGCGCCACATTTCATCGTGTAGCCATCAGGCTGGGTCGGGTTTAATTCGATGGCGCGGTCGGCGTGTATCTCGGCGCGTCCGAAATCGCGTGCAAACACCAGTTGTTCCGACATGAAGGCGTGGGTCAGTGCATTGTCGGGCTCGAGCTCGATGGCTTTTTCGGCATAGAGTCGCATCATTCGTCTGGCTTCGTCGCGATCTGCTGTCCAATTCTCGAGGAGTTCCATAACATAGGTTTCTCCCAGCATTGCATGCGCCTCACCATTGCCTGAATCGCACTCGATAGACAATTGAAACTGCTCGCGTGCGATGAGATTGTCACGGGCATTGAATTTCTCAAGATGATGAAAGCCGCGCATCAGGTAATCGAAGCTTTTAAGATCCTTTTTCGGCTTTTTCAAAGACGCGTTTTTCAGCTCTTTGCCGATGCGTCCGCTAATCGTGCCGGCAATATCTTTAACCATCTCTTCTTCAACGGTAAAGAGGTCTTCGAGACTGGCATCGAAACGCTTGCCCCAAAGCTGATTACCGCTGGCAGTCTCGTCAACCTGAACCGTGATGCGCACCTTGTCGCCGAACTTACGAATACTGCCCTCGACGATGTATTGAACTCCCAGCTCTGCGGATATCTCATCGATGCCTTTTGCACTGTTTTTAAAGGCTAAGCTGGTGTGTCGGGATTTAACATTAAGACCACTAAATGAGCTTAGACTCAGGATGATGCTCTCCGATATTCCATCGCTGAAATACTCCTGTTCCGGGTCACCGGATAAATTACTGAACGGCAGTACCAGGATTGATGGCAAAGTCTCGGGATCAGAGCTGTTTTGCGCAGCCGCTATTTCCTCTTCGAGACCTGCCTGTAGCATGCAGTCAATAATTTGTTCGTTGAACGCGGGATCGGCAAAAGGTGCGTTGTCGCGCGAGTAAGCCAGCCACTCGTCTATGGTTCGGGGCATGGATAACATGCTTTCACCACAATGCTGCAAGAAACTTTTTATCGTGTCGTTCGCCACATCCATGCGGCCGAGTTTGACATTGGCCGCGATCTTGTAGATTTGAATAAAGCCGGGTGGATTGCCAGTGTCGGCGATAGTGGCCAGCACGTCGTCGTACAGTCCGCAAAAGAATTTCGATTCGGACAGGATCCATCGAGCCCAGGTGTGATAGGGATCGAGTTGGAGCGCCAGCCTTGCCTTCTCCAGGGCGGCTTCGAATTTTCCCTGACAACTGAGGTTGAGCGCCAGCGCGGCGATGGCCTGGGAGTCGTTCGGATTAGTCTCGAGCGCCCGCTTCAGATGGGTTTCAGCCTCGTCGTATTCATGGTTGAAACTCAGGTATTCGGCATAAGCGACTTGAGCCTGGCCCAGCTCGGGGTTCAGCTCAAGGGCCTTGCTGGCGTGCACTTTGCACAGTTTTCGGGAAGCCTCGAAATCCGGCACCAGGCGATCGATCCAGTTTATTTCATGGCATCCATAGAGGGTTGCATGGGCAAGCGCGTTGTCGGGATCCAGTTCGAGACACTGACTCAACTTTTCGACCGCGATCGCCATGTCCGCTGCGGTATTTGTTTTAGAATGATAAATACCCTGTAGCAGTAAGTCGTAAGACCGTTGATGTGCCGCACCCTTGGCGATGGCGATGCGTTGCAGATCGGATTCGATTTGTCCCGTTACCGTGGCCGCGATGGTTCGACTCAGGTCTTCTTCAAGGTCGAACAGGTTCTCGATTTCGGCATCGTAACGTTTACCCCAGACCTGGTTGCCACTAGTCGCCTCGACTAGCTGAACCGTCACCCGGACACGTTCGTCCGTTTTGCGAATACTGCCCTCGACGATGTAGTCGACCTCGAGTTCCTGCGAGATTTCACCGGGACTTTTGATCTGCTGTTTGAAGGCAAAGCTTGAATTACGTGATTTGACGTTGAGCCCGGGGAACAAAGACAGGTTTAAAATGACGCTTTCGGTGATACCGTCGCTGAAATACTCCTGCGCGGGATCACCCGACAGGTTATCGAAGGGCAGCACGGCAATTCCATGTCCGCTCGACCGGATGCGGGAGTCTGGAAACGAAACTTCGTCGCTGAGTCCCGCCTGAATCAAGCATTCGATGATATCCCGGTTGATTTGTGGATCGGCGAATGGATAATTTTCACGTGTGTATTGCAACCACTCGTCGATAGTTTGCGGCATCGCCAGCATGCTTTCCCGGCTTTCCCGCAGAAGCGACTGTAATGCCTGTCGCGCCGGGTCGATTCTGCCGAGTTTGACATTGGACGCGATTCCAAAAACCTGGATGAAACCCGGCGAGGTGCGCATTTTCGTGATCGTTTTCAGAGTGGCTTCGTGTTGACCGGAGATAAACTGCGAAACCGCCACTTCCCACTCGGCCCAGGGATGGTAAGGATCGAGCAGACACGCGCGCTCGGCGAATCGCAATGCGTCCCCGGCTTTACCCTGTATCTCGAGGTTTAGCGCCATGGTCGTCAGGGTTGTGGGGTCGTTGGGATTGATTTCAAAAGCCTTGTCGAGCAGTTTCGTAGCCTTCTCGAATTCACCGCAAAACACCAGGTACTGGGCGTAAAATACCTGAACTATGCAGGATTCCGGTGCCAGCGCCATTGCCTTTTCGATATGTTCTGCCGCCAGTTCGAAAGAGGCCAGGTAATCCTGAGTCCAGCGTCCGAGATAGTCCAGTAAGTGACTGACGTAAATCCACATCATGGCCCTCACGTTATCCGGGTCTTTTGCGAGGCACTGATTCAGCTGCTCGATGGCGATCGCCGTGTCCTGCCGGTTGTAACGTTGATTGTGATAGATACCGCTGAGGAGCAGATCGTAGGATTGCTGATCCGCGGCACCCTTGGCAATCGCGATTCGCTGCAGCTCCGATTCGATCTGACCGGTGACCGTGGCCGCGATGGCGCGGCTGAGCTCCTCCTCCAGGGTGAACAAATCGGCCAGGTCCGCGTCGTAGCGCTTGCCCCAGATCTGGTTTCCCTCGGTGGCATCGATCAGTTGCACGGTGATACGGATGTGTTGTTCTGACTTGCGGATGCTGCCCTCGACGATGTAATCAACGTTGAGCTCCCTGGAAATTTCGCCAAGGCCCTTGATCTGCTGTTTGAAGGCGAAGCTGGAATTTCTCGATTTGACGTTAAGCCCCGGGAACAGTGACAGGTTCAGGATGATGCTGTCGGTAATACCGTCACTAAAGTATTCCTGTTCCGTGTCTCCGGACAGGTTGTCGAACGGCAACACCGCGATGCTGTGATCGGATGATGCGCTTGAACCGACAGGTGGTTTACTGGTGATTGGCGCTGGTGCAGATTCGGGGCTGGCTTCGCCACCCGCGATTTGATCACGCAGCGCGATCGTTGCACTTTCGGGTTCAACATCGAGTTCGTCGCGTAAAACTTTCTCACAGCGTTTGAAGGCTTGCAGCGCGTGGCTGCGGTCGCCATGTTCGAAATAGCTGCGTATCAGAATGCGCCAGCCCGACTCGCCGAGCGGGTCCTGTTTAACCAGCCGCTCGGCGGATTTGATCGAATGACTGAAATCGTGGCTGAGTAGCTGGGTTTCCGAAAGGTTCGACAGTATCTCGATGAACTGGCGTTTGAAGCGGCTGCGTTCGCTGTCGAGCCATTCCTGGCAGGCCGCATCGCGAATCGAAATACCTTCGAGGAATTCACCCTGGTAGAGATCGGCTGCGGTGGTCAGGGATTCGTAACCGCCCTCGGCGGCGAGGCGTTCGAACTCGTGTACGTCAATATCGATCAGTTCGGGGATCAGGCTGACCGTGGTTCGATCGATCTGCAGCACCATGTCGGCGACGTCACCCAGCGATTTTTTGATTGCGCTCAGGCACTGGCGCAATGAGTTACGCGCCTGCTCTTCGCCGCGGTCGCTCCACAGCAGGTTAATCAAGCGTTCACGCGGATGACGTATTCCGGGGGTCAGCGCCAGGTAGGCCAGCAGAACTTCGGCCTTGCGCATTGACAGCGAAATTCGCGTGCCTGACGGCAGCAAACATTCGAAACGGCCCAGCAATATGAGCTCCAACTTCGACATCTGGCCTCCCCGGAGGCGAATTTCAGAAAATCAATCTATAAAATACTATATAAATCAATTAGTTATAAATTTTAATGATTTTTTAACGTTTATTTTGGGCGATTTAACGCAATTCGGCAAGGTAATTAACGGAGGCTGACGAGAATGATCGCCGTCGCAACAACAAACAGATAACGAGGCACCCACAATGAGAAGAGTCAGAAACCACAAGGTCAACACCGCTAACCCCGCTCTTATGTTTGCTCAGGGCATTGAAAGTATCATCCGGGACCCTCTGGTCAGTCCGTCGCAAACCGACGATCTGGAAATGTCCAAATTGCGTCGCCGGGCCAGCAAGCAGGATTCAGGCGGCAACCTCTTCAATAGCTTGTTACGCCAGTTCGCCAATTTCTAGGATTACAAACAGGGGACGGAGGATACCTGCCTGGAATGTATCCTCCGTCCTTTTCCCAGATCGGTTTGCCAGGCTTTAACTGAAGCATGTATCTTATGTCTCCTGACGAATTTCCCGGGAGGCAGTCGTGAGGGTATTATCCGAGTTCGATCATAAAGAATTAGTGGCGTACGAGCGCGCGCGAGGGCTCCTGGATACTGCACGAGGTCGTGCACGGCTGTGGAGGGCTGGCAGCCATTGATTTCAACCCGGGCGCGATGCTGAAGCAAATGGCGAGACACTCCGGAATTTCCCGATGGCTGGCGGCTCTCGGAATGCTGAGCCTGCTTGCGGCTTCTGTATGGTCGAGCCCCGGCTATGCGCAAACTGAAATGACCATCGGTGTGCTCGCGTTCCGTGGCAAGCAGGACGCACTCGAGCGCTGGGGGCCAACCGCGCAGTATCTTTCGCAAAGCATCAGCGACCACAGTTTTAAAATTGTTCCGTTGACGCTCGAGGGCATGCTGTCCCGGGTCGAGCAGGATCGGCTGGATTTTATTCTGACCAATACCGGTAACTATGTCGTGCTCGAGAATGCCTTTGGAATTTCGCGGCTCGCTACCCTCAAGGTTCGACAATTCGCGGCGGATTTTACCCAGTTTGGTGCGGTTGTATTTTCCCGGCGCGACCACCCGGATCTGCATCAGCTTGACGATATCGCCGGACATTCGCTGATGGCGGTCAGTGAAGAGGCATTTGGCGGATTTCAGATGGCCTGGCGCGAATTGATCGACGTGGGCATTGATCCATTCGAAGATTTGCAAGCCCTGAAATTTGCGGGATTTCCCCAGGATGATATTGTGCATGCCGTGATTGCGGGCGAGGTCGACGCCGGAACGGTACGCAGCGGTACTATCGAACGCATGGCCGCGGATGGTTTGATTGATATCGAGCGGATCCGGGTACTCGGCCCGAAAGACAGCAAATCCTTCCCTTTTATGCATAGCACCCGACTCTACCCGGAATGGCCGTTTGCCAAGGCGCGCAAGACATCGCAGGAACTGGCGCAACGGGTTGCGATCGCATTACTGCAAATGAAGCCGGACAGTGAGGCTGCCACCCTGGCATTGTCTGCCGGTTGGACGATCGCGCTGGATTATGGCCCGGTGCACGAACTGTTCCAGGAACTCGAGATAGGTCCGTACGCCTATCTGAAGAAACCGGAACCGGCCCTGGTCTGGCGTGAATACAAGGGCTGGATAATATTCAGCCTCTTAATGGTGCTGGTGCTGGTCACCTTGCTGGTGTTGATCGGGCGGGTGAATCGGCGTATATCGCTGTCAGAATTGAAGTACCGCGAGGAAGCCAGTCAGCGTAAGCAGGCCCAGGAGCTACTCGCATCGCATAAGGAGAATCTTGAAGTCCGGGTCGAGGAGCGCACCGCCGAGCTGGCCGAGGTCAATACCTCGCTGCGCCGCAGCGAGGCCGCGCTACGTGCAATGCATGACATCACTACCGATGCGGACAGGGGCTTCGAGGACAAGCTCGAGAGCCTGTTAATCGAGGGCTGTCGGTTTTTCGGCATGGAATTCGCGATGGTTACCGGTGCCACCGAGTCGGGCGAAGATACTATTTGCAGGGTCGGTAGCGACGCGCAGAGCAATTGGCGGGGGCCGCTGCGGATCTGCGAACGCCTGCGTGGCGAAATAAAGACCCTGCAGCAACCCGTGGCGATTCAGGATATCAGTGCTTATTCGTTTCAGGACGGCACGCAGGATCTTTCAGGTTCAGCGATTGGCGCCGATTATCGGGTGAACGATGAAACTGCCGGCTTCATTGTGTATAGCAGTTCGAACCCGGTGCAGAGAGTTTTCTCGGATGTCGATATCGATATTTTGCAGCTGATGGCGCAATGGCTGGGCGGTGAGCTGGAAAGATCCGAGATTAACCGGCGTGCGCAGGAACACCAGGCCCACCTGGCACATGTGTCGCGTCTCAATACGATGGGTGAGATGGCGACGGGGATTGCACACGAACTTAACCAGCCCCTGACCGCGATACTTAATTACAGCAGTGGCAGCCTCAGGCTGTTGCAGAAAAATGGTGACGACGATACTGCTTTAAAGAATGCGATCGAAAATATCGGTAACGATGCCAGGCGAGCGGCGGGAATCATCAAGCGCCTGCGTGAGTTTATCAAGCGCAGTGAGCACAGGCCTGAGCGTTTTCTGCTGCGTGACTGTATTGAGCCGGCGGTGGAATTGCTGCGTCCCAGACTGGATCAGCATCAGATCGATGTCGATGTCAGCTACGCTGTCGATGTTACCGATGTGCTTGCAGATCGGATCCAGATCGAGCAGGTACTTGTCAACCTGTTGCTAAACGCTATCGATTCGTTGCAGCATTGCGCGCAGGAATCAGGAAAAATTATGGTCAGAGTCGATAGCGGTGAAAACGGGGATATCTCCATCGGGGTGAGCGATACGGGTAAAGGTCTGGCTGCCGATGTGGTCGATCACCTGTTTGATCCATTTTTTACCACCAAAACCGAGGGCATGGGAATGGGCCTTTCGATCAGCCGTTCAATTATTGAATCGCACGGCGGTACCATCGAATACCTGGTCAATGAAAAGCAGCAGCCCACTTTTCGTTTCACGCTGCCAGCGACATGAGTGCCCAGGACCAGTCCGGCAGTAACCAGCAAATGGTCTATGTTGTCGACGACGATCTCTCGGCCCGGGAGTCATTGTGCTGGTTGCTCAATACGGAGGGTATTGCAACCCGGGCATTCGCATCGGCCGAGGCATGTCTCGAACACTGGAGTAGTGACTGGAGTGGCTGTATCACGGTGGATGTTCGCATGCCGGGTAAAAGCGGGCTGCAACTGCAGGAAGAATTGAATTCACGCCACAACCTGCTGCCGGTAATTGTTTTGACTGGTCATGCCGACGTACCGATTGCGATCCGGGCAATGAAACTGGGTGCTTATGATTTTCTTGAAAAGCCGTACTCCGACAGCGAACTGCTGGCCTGCGTTAAGACTGCGCTCGAACTGGGCCGCGAAATCAATCACGCCGAGCTGGAGAGGAGCCGCGCCGAAATAGCGATTGCTAACCTGACCGATCGGGAGCGTGAAGTGATGTGCCTGGTGGTGGAAGGTAACACCAACAAGGCTGTTGCCGCCCGGCTGGGGATTTCCGAGAAAACGGTTGAGGTCCATCGCTCGCGTGTCATGGAAAAGACAGCAGCCAGCTCGCTATCGGACCTGGTGCGTATCTGCCTGATGTTAAAAGAAAAATTATCGCTTTAAAGGGAGTAAGGGAATTCCCTAATTATAATTTACGGGGGGCTGGCATAAGCTGGGTGGCGGTTGAATATTCTAATACGAGGAGGAATGTATGAAAACGATTACGAAACTGGTTATCGGCACCTTGCTGCTTTCGAGTTACTGGATGGCGGGAAGTGCAATCGCCGGTGAATACTATGGTAAACAGAAGGTTGTTTACCACATCAACTACGATAATCCCAAGAAGCAGGCTGGCGCATTACGTAACATACAGAATCACATCAATGCTGTTGGTGCTGAGAATCTCGACCTGAAGGTTGTGCTGCACGGTAACGGGCTGGCATTGTTGCTCGATCCTGATTCGCTCGACAAGCTGAAGAAGTTCAAGCACGCCAACGCAGATGAGAACATGTCAGCGAAGGTGTCGAATCTGAAGGGGCAGGGTGTGGAATTCCAGGTTTGCAACAATACCGTAAAGGGGCGCAAGGTAAATATTGAAAGCGATCTCTACGATGTATCCAAAGAGGACATAGTGCCGAGTGGCGTTGCCGAAGTGGCCAAGCTCCAGCAAGAAGGGTATGCCTACATCAAACCCTGATCTATGGGTTCGGCGTCAAGGCTGATACACGCCTGCAAGCTGCCCCCGTGCAGCTTGCCGGCTGCCATTTACTGTTCGAAGAAGCTCTTTTTTTAGTCGATGGCTGGACATCGCGCGTTTTCCTGCGCAGCAACAAAACTGGTTTTCGCATTGCTGCTGGCGCTGGCGCCAGTCGCGCAGGTGACGGCCGCTTCCCCGCTATTTGAAAATCTTAAAACCGGCCTTTCTCGAAACTAATCGGCGTAACGCGTATGGCATCTATCTTTCGCTGGAACAGGAATCGCTTGAATCCCGCTAGGCCTGGAGATTCCTGTTCTGCTGCGCCTGGCTTCAGACCAGCATTTCCCATACCACCGGCAGGATCGAACCGACCAGCAGCAGCGCCATGGCGATATTAAACAGTTTCAGGTGGGCTGGATCCCTGAGAAATTTCTGTAGCCCGGCGCCGAACACCAACCACACCCCGGCACAGGGGAAAGTGATGATCATGAAGGTTATAGAGATGATCGTGACCTGCACGGAAAAATTATCGTCCAGCGTGGTGTAGGCTGCCAGCGCGCTGCTGCCCATGATCCAGGCCTTGGGGTTGATCCATTGAAACGCGGCCGATTGCCAGAAGTTGATCGGTTTCGATTGCGTCACTTCACTGACACCGCCGCTTGAATTGGCGATTTTCCAGGCGAGGTAGAGCAGGTATACGATGCCGATTATCCTGATAATTTCGTGCAGCAGCGGATAGAGCTGGAACAGTGTGCCGAATCCCAGTCCGATCAGCGCCAGCATTACCGGAAAACCGATACAGATACCGAGCAGGTGCGGTATACCCCTGCGCACGCCGAAATTCAGCCCGGTCGTGGTCAGCATGACATTGTTCGGACCCGGTGTAATCGCAGCGATTACACCGAACACGACGAACGAAACAAACAGTTCCGGTTCTATGAGGGACTCCTGGTCAGTTTCTTCTGAAAGTCATCCAGCGGCGTGGATCCTGACGCTCTGCATAAATGATACGCAGGCGGGAGTAGAACTCATCCAGGTCGATGTGGCAACTGCGAATGTGGCGTGTCGATCTCGCCGGATCAAACGCAGTTCTGCCGTGCTTCAGGCGCTGGTTGATAAGTACCCGCATTTCCCCGGAATGGACTTTGAATTCGAACAGGACATTGCCTGAATAATTCACCATTGTCTGCGCGGAGGCAATTCGGTTTTTCGATCAATGAGGATAGACTTCGCAATACCTCAGCTGTTTTGGAGAAACGCAGTGTCGCAAAGCCACGAATTGCTAGACGTCGTTGATGAAAACGATAATGTGATCGCCGTAACCACCCGCGGTGAGATCCACGCCAGGGGGCTGATGCATCGTGCGGTCCACATTCTGGTTTTCAACAGCAAGGGTGAGCTGTTCCTGCAAAAGCGCTCCTTGAGCAAGGATGAACAGCCGGGAAAGTGGGATTCTTCGGCAGCGGGACACGTCGATAGCGGAGAGGCATACCTCGATTGCGCGCAGCGTGAAATTGCCGAAGAGCTGGGAATCGACGCCGAGCAAACCATGCAGTTGCTGTTTAAGCTGCCGGCTTCGGTGCTCACCGGTAACGAACATTGCATGGTGTATCGCTACAACTTTGACGGGCCGATGGTGTTGCAAGCCGATGAAATTGACGATGGCCGGTGGGTCTCTCATGAAACGATGGACAGCATGGTTACCGAAGACGATCCGGGCCTGACCGAATCAGTCCGCCTGATCTGGCGGGAATATCGGAACTCGCGTCACGGCAAGCCGTGAACGAACTTGCCAGACGCCCGATTTTATAACAAGACAGTTTGCTAAATTCCGCTATACAAATTCCTCGCCCGGCGTTTTAATAAGGTTCTTGTAAACGCAGAGCTGAGAGGTTGCCATGTCTAAAGTTGCATTAATAGTGGGTGCCGGTAGTGGTAACAGCGCCTCGTTTGCGCGAGCGCTGGCGGCACAGGGCTACAGGGTAGTGCTGGCGGCAAGAAACATCTCCAAACTCGATAGCCTGTGTGCGCAGATCGGTGCGCACGCGATTAGTTGTGACGCGACCTCCGTGGATTCGGTCAGGGATTTGTTCGCGTCGCTGGAGCAGGATGTGGGTAGCGCCGATGTCGTGCTCTACAATGCCAGCGCCTATACTGCTGGTTCGATTACCGTGCTTGATCCGGAACTCGTACTTGACTCGCTGATGCAAACTGCATACGGCGCTTTCCTGGTTGCGCAACAGGCAGCGATCGGCATGCAACGACTTGGCGGGGGCGCGCTATTCTTTACCGGCGCTACCGCGAGCGTCAAAGGTTTCCCCAATTTCGCGCCTTTTGCCATGGGCAAATTTGCCCTGCGCGGCCTTGCGCAGAGCCTGGCACGCGAACTCGGACCCGAAAATATTCATGTGGCACATTTCATCATCGACGGAGGAATCGCTTCACCGGGCCGCGATCTGAGTGCCAGTGACGCAACCAGCAATGCGAATGACGCCGAACTCGAGCCCGACGCTATCGCGCAGACCTACATGGCGGTGTTAAACCAGCATCGCAGCGCGTGGACACACGAAATCGATTTACGCCCGTGGGTGGAGAACTTTTAAATGCTGCAGCCAGTCGATTACCTGTCTCCTGACGTGCCGGCGCAATTGCCATGGCATGATGTGCCCCTGGTCGTGGCCACCGATGAATCGGTCGCCGACTACGGCTGCCTGGTGAAAAACCCCGAGGATTTCGAAATCGAGATTGTGCAGTGGCCGGCACAGGGTTGGCGCCCGATCGATGCCGGTACCGGTGACGAGGGCGGCGTTGTCGAAGGTATCTTTCACAGCGAATGGAAGGGTGATTTTTTGCATGGCCGCAACGACGCGGTAGATGGTCACTACATTCTGGGTTGGGCCGATAATCCAGGTATCGCGAATGCGGATGCATCAATGAAACAGCCGGAACGGGTGTTGTTATGGCATCTGAACTACCACCCCGATGGTGGACAAATGTTCTACCCCATGGATAACCAGCCGTTTGTGGTGCCGGTGGCGTTAGCGGGTGATGATCTCGGGCTCGAAGATATTATCGCATTCTGGTGTGATGGCAGGCGCGGCCTTTTTATCCATCCGGGTATCTGGCACGAAGGTGTTTTTCCGGCAACCGCCACGCAGTCGTTTCGCGATCGCCAGGGCAGGGTGCACGCGCGCGTGAGTTGTAACGTTGCGCAGGAGTTCGGTGTTTTTCTAAACGTGCCCTTGCAGCCGGCTATTTCTTCACCAGGCTGATCCGACGTCCGACCCAGTCGGGTAATTCCGCTACTGCGGCGGCTTTCAACATCGCCTGGACTTCTTCGGGCATCTCCATCGTGCGTTTCTCGCGGGTATTGTAGTGCAGCGCCATAAACTCCGCGGTGGCGCAGAGTTCACCGCCAACCAGCATTCGATGAGCAAACCAGATTTTCTTCGCGTCGCTGCCGAGCACCAGGGTTTCAATCTCCATGGACGCCGGAGCGCGCACATCGTTGAGGTAACGTAAATGGGTTTCGACGGTGTAAATAGCACAACCGGTTTTATCAAAGTATTCGCTACCGATACCGAAATGATCCTGCATGATCCAGGTCGTGTTGCTGAACGGGACCAGGTAGTAGGCCTCGTTGAGGTGGCCGTAAAGATCCAGCCAGCTATCCTGCAGCGGTTCGGAATGAAGTCTTAATACCGTCATGGCATTGTTCCCGTCAAAAAGAATGCGACGAGTATAACTGATCATATCGATGTTGAAACTCGCCATCTGCGTCGCGATATAGTGATGTTCAGCAGACGGATCTGATAGTAGAATCGCGCGATGTCATCCATAGCCAATATCAAGGGCCTGTCCAAGGTTTATAGCGGTGGACACCAGGCCCTGAGCACGGTCGATCTCGATATCAACGAGGGCGAAATACTGGCCTTGCTCGGCCCCAACGGCGCCGGCAAGACCACGTTGATCTCGATTATCTGCGGCATCGTCTCGGCGAGCTCGGGTACCGTAACCGTGGCTGGAAACGATATCATCGATGATTATCGTGTAACGCGTAACCTGATCGGGCTGGTACCGCAGGAGTTAACGCTGGGCGCGTTCGACACTGTCTGGAATACAGTCAATTTCAGCCGCGGGCTATTCGGTAAGAAGGCCAATCCCGCCTATCTGGAGCAGTTGCTCAAGGACCTGTCCCTGTGGGACAAGAAGGACAACGAGTTGCGGCAACTCTCGGGTGGAATGAAGCGACGCGTGTTGATTGCCAAGGCCCTGTCGCACGAGCCACGTATCCTTTTTCTCGACGAGCCGACGGCCGGTGTCGATGTCGAGTTGCGCCAGGATATGTGGCAAATGGTGCGCCGACTGAACGAGTCGGGGGGTGACAATCATCCTGACCACGCATTATATCGAAGAAGCCGAGGAGATAGCCGATCGAGTCGGTATTATCAACCAGGGAGAGTTGTTGCTGGTGGATGACAAGCAATGCCTTATGCAAAAACTGGGTAAGAAGCAGCTACTGATCGAACTCAAGCAGTCGATCGACAAAATTCCGGCGGGACTGGAGGCTTTTAACCTGGAGGCTTCCGCAGACGGCAACCAGTTGACCTATACCTACGATCCCGATGTCGAAAGAACCGGTATCACCGCCTTGTTAAAGAGCCTCAACGAGGTCGGGATCGTGTTAAAGGATCTGCAAACCAGCCAGAGTTCCCTCGAAGAGATTTTTGTAAGATTGGTAAACACACGATGATTAATTATCAGGCCATCAGGGTTATCTATAAATACGAGATGCTGCGCGCCTGGCATACCCTGCTGCAGACGATTGCATCGCCGGTTATTTCAACCTCGCTTTATTTCGTTGTATTCGGTGCTGCCATCGGTTCCCGTATCGAAGAGATTGAAGGGGTGTCATATGCCGTTTTCATCGTACCGGGGCTGGTCATGCTGTCGCTGTTGACGCAAAGCATTTCGAATGCGTCATTCGGGATATTCTTCCCCAAGTTTACCGGCAGCATTTACGAAGTCATGTCGGCGCCGATATCTTTTTTCGAAATCGTGGTCGGTTATGTCGGTGCGGCGGCGTCGAAATCATTGATCCTGGGTACCATTATCCTGCTGACAGCGAACCTGTTCGTCGATCTGAATATCGCGCACCCGTTCGTTATGGTTTTGTTCCTGGTGCTGACCTGTATTTCTTTCGCGCTGTTTGGGTTCATCATCGGGCTGTGGGCGACTAATTTCGAGAAGCTGCAATTGATTCCGATGCTGGTGATTACGCCGCTGGTTTTCCTCGGCGGCAGTTTTTATTCGGTTAACATGCTGCCGCCTGCGTGGCAGACAGTGACCCTGTTCAACCCGGTGTTGTACCTGATCAGCGGGTTTCGCTGGAGTTTCTTCGAGGTGGCCGATGTCAGTGTCGGAGTCAGCCTGGCAATGATCTGCCTGTTTCTGCTGGTTTGCCTGGTGCTGGTGTGGTGGATGTTTAAAACCGGTTATCGCTTGAAGCAGTAGCGGAGTGTAAAGCAGAAGTTTATGTTATCTGGATCTTAGCAGATGATTGTCGAATGACGGGTTTGCCTGAGAGATCAGGCGCGGAGATTGCTTGCAGGTCTGGAATAGAAAACGGTGTGGATCGCTTGATCCACACCGCTTGAGCAAGTCTCTATTTCTGCCAGAAGTATTTTCCTACTTCACGGTTTACGTCGAAGGGATTCAGGCCGATATCGTTGAGCAGATGCTCGTTCATACGCGCCAGCATGCGTCGGTCATGCGAACGACGTGCCCAGGTACGGACGATGTCGGTTGTCTTGTTTGAGAACTCTTCGACGCGCTCGATCACTGCAAAAGTCTTTGCCGCGATGTCCATATCGTCGATGAGGTGAAATTGTTTCGCTTTCAAAGTGCTCATGGTATTGCTCCTGTAATAGTGCGGTCAGGGGTTCAAATCTGACAGCGGTGTTAAGTTAATGTCGGGTATTATAGGTAGCAATGGCAACAGTAACAGATTCAGTTTATTTGAAATTAATGCATAACAGTTTTGCGTAACAGATTTGCCCTGATTCGGCTTTTGAGAAGTAGTTCACGAGAACTTTGTGCGCTGCGTCACAGGTCTTTTTTGACGTTTTCGAAAAAACTTTTAATTAATTCTGTAAATTATTGTTTTTAATCATAATTTGATCGCGATTCAGTGATCAAAATGAAGCAGTCTGAAAGCCCCGAAAAGTAGACTTTTCGAGGCTTTCAACGGGAAATTTAAGCCTGATTCAAAACTGTACTGGTATGACAGTTTTGACTATATTTTCAATACCGTGGATCCGGTCGTTTCGCGGGCTTCGAGCTGGCGATGCGCCTCGCTGCAATCCGCCAGCGGTATGGTTTGATTGACGCTAATCCGAACCTGGCCACTACCGACCACGTCAAGCAGGCGGCTGGCGCCTTCATCCAGCAGCTCCCGGGTCGAGATGTGGGTGGCGAGGGTTGGGCGCGTGACATAAAGCGATCCCTTGCCGGCCAGAATGCCCGGGTTGAATGGTTCGACCGGTCCACTCGCGTTACCGTAGGTGGCGAGCACTCCGAACGGGCGTAACGAATCCAGCGAGGCGTCGAAGGTTGCTTTGCCGATTGAATCATAAGCCACCGCTGCGCCGACACCATTGGTGAGTTCGCGCACCCGGGTGGCGATATCCTCATTACGGTAGAGAATGGTATGGTTACAGCCATTGTCCCTGGCGAGCTGGGCTTTTTCTTCCGAGCCTACGCAACCGATAACCGTTGCGCCCAGCAGGTTAGCCCATTGACAGAGAATCAGACCTACGCCGCCTGCAGCGGCGTAGACGAGGATACTGTCACCCGCTTTTACCGGGTAGGTGCGGAACAGCAGGTAGTGCGCTGTCAGCCCCTTGAGCATCATTGCGGCGGCGGTTTCATCGCTGATCGAGTCGGGCAGGGAAACCAGTTTGCTCGCATCGATAAGGCGTGCTTCAGCATAGGCGCCAAGGGTCATGGGATAGGCAACCCGGTCCCCGGCAGCGAGATCTTCAACGCCGTCACCGACCTTTTCGACCACGCCGACGCCTTCCATTCCCAGCACCGCAGGCAGATCGCCGACCGGGTACATTCCACTGCGGCCAAAAACGTCAATGTAGTTGAGGCCACAGGCTGACTGTTGCAGACGAACCTGGCCGGGGCCGGGATCGTCAACTTCTATATCTTCCCATTGCAGGACTTCGGGGCCACCGGTTGCATGAATTCGAATTGCCTTGGTCATTTTACATTACTCATATTTGATTTATCACGGGAAACACGACCTTGCCCGAAACCGGTTCGTGGATCAAGCGGTTGCCGGTTTAAAGCGCAACGACAGGATTACCACGGAGATTACCAGGATAACCCCGCTGAGCTGGACATTGCTGAGGGTTTCGTTCAGTACCAGTTGCGCCAGCAGTATCGATACCACCGGCTCCAGGTTCAACAGGAAGGCGGCGCGGGCGGCGGGCAGGCGCGCCAGGGCTTCAAACTGACTGAGGATGGCGACCAGGTAAAAAACTGTCGTCAGGCTTAAGGCTATCGTTCCGGCAGACGCGGCAGGGAAGACGAGCTTGTCAATCATCATTGGCAGTATCAGCAGTAAACCGAGCGCATTAATCCAGAAGGTCATCAGCAGGGGAGACATCGACGGCGCTACCCTGGCACCACAGATAAAAGTGAAGGCTGCGCCACAGCTGGCCAGCGAAGCAAACAGTATGCCATTTACATTGAGCGTCATTTCAGACCCGGACAGGGTAATGTAAAGACCGATAAAGGCGGCGCAGAACAACGTAATCAATCCCGCCGATGGCTTTAGGTGGCGCGTAAAAATGGCGTAGGCCAGCACCAGTAACGGGTAAAAGTAGAGAATCAGGACTGCCAGGCTGACGGAAATTGTTTCCACCGCCATCAGGTAGCAGATCATCGCCCCGGACCAGACAATACCAAGTGCTGTCAGCGCTATGCGGTTGCTAGCCGCTACCCTGAAACTGTCTCGCCTGATCAGCAATAGTAAACCGAACACAATCGTCGACACGGCAAAACGCGCCAGCATCAGGGTCAGCGCGTTACCGCCGTCGCTGTAAAAGATCTTCGCCTGGGTAGTAATTGCACCGAGCCCGCATGCGGTGACCAGGGCGAAAACCATGCCGCTGTTTCGTTTTGATAGATTGAACATAGCGCCCGCACTATAGCGGCAGAGTTTCCTGCTTGCCAGACGCAATGCAATTGGATATCTTGCCGCCCTGGTAAAACCCCGGATAAAGATGATGGCGACTTTACAACTACCCGATTCACTGGTCAGTGTTTCCTGGCTGCGGCAGCACCTCGAACATCCTGATCTGATTATTTTCGATGCCAGCTGGCATATGCCGGCTACCGGACGCGACGCGCTCAGGGAATGGCAGCAGGAGCATATACTCGGGGCCAGGTTTTTCGATTTCGATGGCAGGATCAGTGACCCGGATTCAGATCTGCCCCACATGTTACCGCAGGCGGAACTGTTTACCCGCGAGCTCCAGTTGCTGGGTCTGAAGCAGGACAGTGTCGTCGTTGTTTATGACAGCATGGGCATGTTTTCCAGTCCGCGTGCCTGGTGGATGCTGCGTGCGATGGGTTGCGATAATGTGGCCCTGCTCGATGGTGGTCTGGTGGCCTGGGACGAGGCTGAATACCCGATTGAAAGCCTGCCTGAAGTACCTGCGTACGCGGCCGGAGATTTCATCGCCAAAGTGAACCGGAAGCTGGTTGCCGATGCAGCTGAAGTTTTAGCTGCACTCGACAATGCTTCGGTTTGCGTGCTCGATGTGCGCCCCGAGCCGCGCTTCCTTGGCACGGCAGACGAACCGCGTCCCGGCTTGCGCCGCGGACACATGCCGGGAGCGCTGAATCTGCCGTTTGCGGATATGTTCAAACACGGTTTGCTCAAACCCAGGGACGAACTGCGGGAAGTTATTGCGCCTTTGATTGCTGAAAGCGAGCGCACTATCTACAGCTGTGGTTCCGGGGTTACTGCCTGTATTGTCGCCTTCGCGGCAGAGTATATCGGCTATGAAAACTTCGCCATTTACGACGCTTCCTGGTGCGAGTGGGGATTGCCCTGCGAGCTGCCGGTGGTCGAGGGCTAGATTACTTCCGCTAGCAGGCTGATATCTTCGATGACGATATCAGCGATACTTTCGAGATCGCCGCGCGTGCTGGTACCGGTTAAAACACCGACGCAAAGGCCGGCGTTGGCGTTTCTGCCCATTTCGATATCATGTCGGTTGTCCCCGACTACGACCACGGACTCTGCGGATAGCGCCATTTGCGTGCAAAAGGCGAGCACCATGCCGGCCTCCGGTTTGACGCCGTGGCCACTATCGTAGCCGGCAAGAAAATCAAACTCCTGCAGCACATCGAAAGCCTGCAAGGTGTTAATTATGCCCTGGTGACTATCTGCCGTTGCGACGCCCAGTTTGCGGCCGGACTGTTTCAGCCGCCTTAGCGTGTTGGCGAGCTGTTTTACCGGGGTCGCCTGTATGGCTCCCTGGTCACGAAATATGCGGTGAAGTTGCGTGCCGATGGCTTCAGCCTGGTCCGGCTTGCCCATCTGAACCGCCCAGGCATCGGCAATCTGCTGATTGTTACCAGCCGCTAGCAGGCTGCCGCCGATAAATTTGTGCTTGCTGCGGTCAAAGCCGTGCTGTGTGAGCAGCGATTCGGCAAGCCCGGTATCGCCTTCGGCAAACTCCTGCGCGGCGTACAGATAGATGGGTAGCCAGGTGCGATTGAAATCGAGCAGGGTGCCGCCCTTGTCGAAAACAATACCCCGGTATTTCATGAGCCGGCTTCGAGGATCCGCAAACTGCTATAGAGGCCGTCCAGGTCGCTGTAAGCACCCTGTAAGTGGCGGCTACCCGCCGCTGAATAGGCTTTTCGTGCATGTAATATTCGCGTGTTATCGAACAACATGAGTTCGCCAGGCTGCAGCTTGAATACGGTTTGTAATTCTTCGCGCTCGAGGATTTCGGCATAGTGGCGGTAAGCCGCGTAGAACGAGCGGATTACCGCGGGTGGCAGGTTGATCGTATCGATGGAGTGATTATTGAAGCGCACCTTGATTACCGCGCCGAGATCGTTGGTTTCGATAAAAGGAACCCGGGAACGTAAATCGGCTGCATCGTCACGGAAACGAAAATTAATCCAGTTCTGGCTGAGCATGGCAAAGTGTTCCGCATTTTCATCGCGCAGTATTCTTGCCGCCATGAAGCCATCCTGTAATATCGATTCACCCCCGGCAGTTGACGATTCAAGGCAATGCAGTAACTGTAAACCCGGCACCGGGTCCCGGTACGGGTTGTCGAGATGACAGCCCAGTCCCAGGTTGGTGTAGGCGAGGTTGTTCGGGTCGACCTTGGTGCGCACTTCGAAAAAAGGACCATAATTGGTCTCGCGCACATAGCCAAACTGTTCGATTACCTTCAATACCTGGCCATCCTCACAGGGCACCGCGTCGAGCAGCACAAAGCCATAGTCGCTGACTGCCTGCAGGGCGGCGCGCTGACTTCCGGGCTGCGCGCAGAACGCATCGTAGGCGTAGCGCGGCAAGCCTCGCTGGAAGGAATCGCCAGACCAGAGAATTTTATTTGTATCGCTACGATCATCATGTTGTCGATTGAGGCTATAGCAATTTTCATACAGCCATTCGGGATCGAATTCCGAACGATGACCGTCCGGCCTGAATTCGATGACCAGGCGACCGTCTTCGAGACTTACCCGATCGATGCAGGAGTCATGCGGGATGTTGGTTATGTTTAACAGTCGCTGTCCATTGTCTGGATTGCGGCTGGCAGGCATCTGGCAATGATCGCGTAGCCAGATTGACTGCAGCTGACTCTGGCTCGCGTCTTCCCAGACAATCGTCAGTTCTTCGCTATCGTGAGAGAAATGCTGGATTCGGTTCATTTCAGGTCAGCAGAAATGAATCAAGCAAATGACGATAATCGGTTACCGGCTTGATGGTCAGGCCCGCAACCTTGCCATCGTCGTCGTAAAGCCGCAGCTGAACCGCGTCTTTATAATGCGGGTTGGATTCGAAACTTTCGACCTCCGCCGGGCTCATCGCCCCCCCTGCACCATGAGTGAATTCACCGATGCGTCTGACAAACGGCCGAAGTATTCATCGTTGGTTGCGCAGAGATATCGTTTGGCGGCGACATGCAGTCGAATCGGTTCGGTAACCGAAGCTGGAAAATAGGGTTCCAGATAGCTCGCCCCGACTTCCTCGTGAGTATTGTCGATGCCATTTTCCAGGGCTTCTATCGGATGGTCGCCGACGAAATGTCCAATGTCATGCAACAGCGCGGCAATCACCAGGCTGTCCGGGGCGCCATCGGCAACGGCGCAGGCGGCGCTTTGCTCCATGTGTTGTGACATGGTAACTGCTTCGCCCGTGTATTCCTGGGCACCGCGCTGAGCAAACAGATCGAGGATTGAATCGATAATGCTATCTGAATCAACGTGTTGTGGTTTCATCTTTTTTAATCCGCGGTTGCATTAATGTCATTGGATGCTGAAATCCGCTACATGTTAAATCAGCTTGCGTAAAAACAAAACGCGTGATTCTGATTTGCCAGGCAGGATCAGGAAGGTGGCGGATTGCCGGTGCTCCAGCGCTTGAATTTTTTCCGGCAAAATTGCAGCAGTGCATCGTAGTCAGGGAAGTACAGATCGAAACCATCCTCGGCCGGGGCATCGTATTCGCAGTAATCATTACTGTGTGAGCGGCAGATGGTGGGGCGCTGCTCATAGATGTTACAGCGTCCGTCTGTAAGCAGATGTTGGCAACGAGCTTCAAACATCACAAACCAGCCGTCGTCGTCCTTGTAGGCGCCGACTCCGTCATGCGACACCTGCCATAACAAAACCTCAAAATCATACTTGGAGCGCGGTGTGTCGATTTGCTGGGTAACGTAAGTACAGCATTTCGAATTGGTGCAGAGGTCGCATTTGCTGAACTCTTCGTCCTGCTGGTTTATTTCAATTTCGGGAAAGCTATCCATCATGGTTATATCTATGCCAGCCAGTCACGCGGTTTCAGATAATAGTCAGTCAACTCGGCTTCCGCACTACCTGCTGCGGGCTGGTAATTGTAGCGCCAGTTTACTACCGGGGGTAGCGACATCAGGATCGATTCGGTGCGTCCGCCGGATTGCAGGCCAAACAGGGTCCCACGATCGTAAACCAGGTTGAATTCAACATAGCGACCGCGACGGTACCACTGAAACTCTTTTTCCCGTTCGCCGAAGGCATCGTTCTTATGCCGCTCGACAATGGGCGTGTAGGCGGGCAGGTAGTGATCACCGACACTGCGCATGAAGGCAAACGCCTGCTCGAAATCGGGCTCATTCAAATCGTCGAAAAACAGTCCGCCGATCCCACGCGCTTCATCGCGATGCCTGAGATAAAAGTAGTCATCACACCATTTCTTGTACTCTGCGTAGCGCGTCGGACCGAAGGCATCGCAGGCCTGTCTGGCGACGCGATGCCAGTGCTCACAATCGCTTTTGAACCCGTAATACGGTGTCAGGTCAAAGCCGCCGCCGAACCACCAGATCGGTTCCTCGCCGGGTTTCTCGGCAACAAAAAAACGCACATTGGTATGCGATGTCGGTATGTAAGGATTGTCCGGGTGGATAACCAGCGAAACGCCCATTGCCCGGAACTGCCTCCCGACCAGCTCGGGTCGATGCGCGCTGGCCGAAGCGGGTAGCTTGCTGCCATAGACCTCGGAAAAATTGACCCCGGCCTGTTCGAATACGGCACCGCCGCGCAGCACCATGCTGCGTCCACCACCCCCGGCCTCGCGTTGCCATGTGTCGACTTCGAAAACGGCATTACCGTCGATTTGCTGCAGCTCGTCGGTGATGCCGGCCTGTAAGTTCTGCAGATAGTCGTTGACCCGATTTATGTCGATTCCCATCAGGCACTGTTCCTTATCGTTGTTCTGTCGAGCAGGGATTTTATCTCACTCGGCCTGTTACCGCCCGTGGCGAAGCCGCTAACGATAAAATCAAGTTCATCGCCGAATTGTTTGCGCATCTGCACGGAATTACGTACGCAGGACTTACCGCTGCGATTGGCGCTGGTCGAGACTATGGGCGCCTGCAGGCGCGCGCACAAAAACTCGAGCAAAGGGTGATTGGTGATTCTGATCGCGACCGTTGGGTAATTGCCGCGAATCCAGGCCGGACATTCCTCGCTTGCGGGCACCAGCCAGGTGGTGGGATGATCAGTCGCCCGCTGCACCGGTTCGAGCTGTCCGCTGTCGAGTCCGACATAGCTCATGCAGTATTCGACTTTCGACGACAGCAGGATCAGGCCTTTGTCGGGACTGCGTCGCTTGATGCGCAGTATGCGGGCAACACTGCTTGCGATCAGGGGATGACAGCCGAATCCCCAGATGGTATCGGTCGGATAGCCGAAAACTGCGCCCTGTGATACCGCATGTGCGAAGCGATTTAGTGCCCACGGACTCATAACAGGCTGTTTTCAGCTGGCGGCGGCGGTAGCCTTTTTCCTGGCAGCTTTCTTTGGTGCAGCCTTTTTCTTCGCAGTTGCCTTTTTGCGTTTCGATTTCGGCAGGGGTGCTTTTTCGATCAATTCCTGGCAGGTTGCCTGGTCCAGCGTTGCCGGGTCTTCAACATCCTTGGGAATACGAGCGTTCTTGTTACCGTCGGTAATATAGGGGCCGTAGCGACCGCGCAGTATTACGATGTCGGTACCCTCGAAAACCTTGATCTCCCGATTTGCATCGAACCCTTTCTTCTCCGCGACCAGCTCCAGCGCACGCTCCAGCGTCACCGTATAGGGATCATCTCCTTCCTTTACCTTGAGTGACACAAACTTGGAATCATACTTGATGTAAGGTCCGAAGCGACCAATGTTGGCGGAAATCTGCTCGCCTTCGGGAGAAACCCCGAGCTCGCGTGGCAGCTTGAATAGTTCAAGTGTTTCTTCGAGCGTGATCGAGTCCATTTTCTGCCCGGGCCGAAGGCCTGCAAAGCGCGGTTTATCTTCATCCTCGCGCGTGCCGATCTGGACAAAAGGACCGTAGCGTCCCATGCGCACCGAGATTGGTTTACCGGTTTTTTCGTCAGTACCGAGCTGTCTGGCCTGTATCGCCTCGTCGCGACTAACTGTTTCCATCTTGTCGTCGACCTGGTGTTTGAAAGAGGTCCAGAAATTCTCCATCAACGGTATCCAGTCTTTCTCGCCGCGCGAAATTTCATCCAGTGAATCCTCCAGTTGAGCCGTGAAATCGTAGTCGACGTACTGTTTGAAGTGCTGGGTCAGGAAACGGGCTACCACCCGCCCGACGTCGGTCGGATGGAAACGTTTGCTTTCCAGTTCGACGTATTCGCGATCGAGCAGGGTAGTGATGATCGAAGCATAGGTGGATGGTCGTCCAATGCCGTGCTCCTCGAGCGTCTTCACCAGCGAGGCCTCGCTGAAGCGCGGCGGCGGCTGGGTGAAATGCTGCTCCAGCCTGATTTCATTCAGATTGACGATGTCGCCTTCAGCCAGTGGTGGCAGGATGTTCTCCTTGTTGTCATCCTTTTTGGGTTCATCCTTGTCCTCGATGTAAACACGCATGAAACCGGGGTCGCGAATGGTGGAGCCGCTTGCCCTGAAGCTGTTGTCGCTGCCACAGGCCAGATCTACTGAAACCGTGTCGAGGGTTGCGTGAATCATCTGGCAGGCTATGGTGCGTTTCCAGATCAGGCTGTAAAGGCGGAATTCGTCATCGCCGAGATGCTGCTTGATCTTGAACGGTTCGTTACGCGCGCTGGTCGGTCTGATTGCTTCATGTGCTTCCTGCGCATTCTTGGATTTGGTTTTATATTCGCGTGGCGTTTCCGGTAGATTGTTTTCACCGAACTTTTCGGCGATAAATTCGCGGATTTCACCAAGCGCGTCGCTAGAGAGCGATACCGAGTCAGTACGCATATATGAAATAAGCCCGACCTGGCCGGCGCCGATGTCGATACCTTCGTAGAGTCGCTGCGCTGTGCGCATGGTGCGCTGCGCACCAAAACCCAGTTTGCGCGCGGCTTCCTGTTGCAGGGTTGACGTGGTGAAGGGCGGTGTCGGGTTGCGCGTGCGCTGTTTCTTTGCGACCTTGTCGACGCGTAACTTACCCTGCGCTGCTTCGCTCAGGCGACGATGCGCATCATTGGCCTGCTCGGCATTGGTAATCGTGAACTGCTTGACTTTTTCGCCGGCCAGGAGATTGAGCTTGGCGCTGAACGGCTGTTCGTCAAAAACATTGTCTGCCTCGATACTCCAGTATTCGAGCGGATTGAAAGCTTCGATCTCAAGCTCCCGCTCGACGATCATGCGCAGGGCAGGGCTTTGTACCCGTCCGGCGGAAAGACCGCGCCGGATTTTCCGCCACAGCAGAGGTGACAGGTTAAAGCCGACCAGGTAGTCGAGTGCCCTGCGGGCTTGCTGGGCGTTAACCAGGTCCATGGTGATTTCACGCGGATTTGCGATCGCCTCTGAAACAGCCTGTTTGGTAATTTCGTAGAAAGCCACCCGGTAGGCGCGTTTGTTCTTCATTAAGTTCTTTTCGTTCAGCAGTTCATACAAATGCCACGAGATCGCCTCACCTTCGCGATCCGGGTCAGTTGCCAGGTAAAGCGAGTCAGCTTTTTTGAGCTCTTTTTTAATGTTGGCGATATGTTTGTGATTGCGCTCGACCGCGGTGTAATTCATTTTGAACGCGTTGTCGGTTTCGACGGCACCTTCCTTGGGGACAAGGTCGCGCACATGGCCGTAAGAGGCCAGCACCTTGAAATCCTTGCCCAGGTACTTCTCGATAGTTCTGGCTTTAGCCGGAGATTCTACGATGACGAGATGACGTGCCATAAACTGCTACTGATCTAAGACGATTGCTGACAAAGTTACGACGCTCAATGAAAGACTGCGGGCTGATCAGAAAACACGATGTCTTCGTAATGCATCAATGCGTTTTCATCCTGCTCCTCCGAGCTATTGAACAGTACCATCATGACGACCCACTTCAATTCTTCGATATCGACCTCGGAATTCGATTCGAGAGCCATGACGCGGTTGATAACCATTTCACGCAACCTTGGTGTAAGCACGCCGGATTGCTCGAGGAATAACAGGAACCCCTGGGCATTATATGCAAGGCGCGCACTTTCTTCGCTTGCCAGAACACGAGTTGCGATGGAGGATTGATCCACTGCGGTGTCGTCTTCGACCTGCGCCAGGCCATCCAGCCATTCAAATGCCTTGTCAATTTCAAGCGGCTCGAAACCCGCTGAGCGCAAGTCGGCATCTATCCCGTCGCGGTCTTCAGGCAGGTTTTCATCCTGGTCCGCATAGCTCGAAAATATATACATTAGAACGTCGATAACGCCTTCTTTCATGAATGCCTCTTTTAGATCCTGACGAAGCAGCCGCCAGGTGCCGATTGAATTAAATCGCTAAGCTCAAGTACCAGTAGCATGGATGAAAGCTTGTCGATGGTCAAGCCGCTACGTTGCACAAGTATGTCACAGTCTACGGGATCATAGCCGATCGCTTCGAGCAGTCGTTGATGTTCGCGATCGAGGGGTTCGATCCGGCTTTCGGGGTCCCGAAATTTCTGCTCGATCACAAAGCTGGCCAGACCGGATAAGCCGCCGACAATATCCGCTGGCGTTTCTACGAGCATGGCACCATCCCGAATCAATTGATGGCAGCCGCGGGTCTGGGGATTGTGGATCGAGCCCGGAATTGCATACACCTCGCGGCCTTGTTCGGCCGCCAGCCGGGCTGTAATCAGTGACCCGCTGCGTTTTGCCGCCTCTACCACCAGGGTCGCCATTGAAAGACCGCTGATAATGCGGTTGCGCTGCGGAAAATTCGCCGGTCTGGCACGGGTTCCCAATGGAAACTCGGAGACGATCAAGCCCCGTTCGATAATTTCCGCGCACAATTTGCGATTGGCAGAGGGATAGATCAGATCCAGCCCGGTGCCGGTTACCGCGATAGTCTTACCCTCCGCGTGCAGGGCGCCGCGATGCGCGGCCGCGTCGATTCCAAGTGCCATGCCACTGGTTATTACCAGTCCTCCGGCGGCGAGCTGCGCGGCGAAATCAAGCGCCGTTTGCGCTCCACCGGGAGTACAGTTTCTACTGCCGACAATTGCCACCTGTGGCTCGGACAGCAGCGACAGGTTTCCGCTGGCGTAGATTAGTACAGGGTAACCTTTGCTCTGGCGCAGCAACTCCGGGTAGACGCTGTGCCGGTAATGAAGCAGGTGGTTGCGGCTGTCCGCTGCCCAGGCCTGATCGCGCGCAACCTGTGGGTGTTGCCGCGCCCTGATTTTGCGGACGCTGCCGTGATCTAATCCCGCTGCCCTGAGCTCGCTGGTACTGCTGCGGCAAGCCCGTTCGGAATCTTCGTCGAAGTGATCAAGGAGAGCGGCCAATACGGCGCGTCTGTATCCCAGGCTGTGATAAAGATGAAGAAAATCGCTGAGCAAATCCTTTTGCATTGTGGCCTCCAGTTCCATTTGCAGACCCGCATACTATAGCACCGGGCGTTTGCCCGGTGCCAGTTAGTAGACTGTTTGTTAGCGGATGCGCGAGGTTACGGGGACTGGACGTAATCTTGCAGGCTGATCGGGAAATTAGCTTCCATGATCAATGCGTAACTCATTTTCTCGAACGAGCGGATAATCATCGCCATGCCTACCTCTTCATCCGGCAGCTTGACGAGAAAGTTCGGGTCTTCCTCTTTCTTGTCGCGGACAACATTTCCGTAGCGACGAATTTTCAGGATATTGCCGCTTTCGAGACCATCCCGATTACCCAGGTTGATCGCGATAGTCTGGTAGATGCCGGTTTGCGATATTGCATCGAGCAGCGCTACGATTTCTCCGTTGACCGCGTTGCGCGGTGGTCTGGGTAAGAAATCACGTTCAAAGTTGGTGTTATCCATCGGGATCACTCGATCGTCGCGCAGGATTTCACGGTCTGACTGGGTCACTCTTACCGATGCCGGGTCGCCGCGCAGCAATAATTTGGATTCACCGACGTAAAGCGCTTCGTAGCCCAGCAGTTCATTGGTGATAGGGTCGTACAGGGGCTTGTTTGGGCGATAAATCTGGTAACGTCCACCGCCTTTGCTGGTATCGAGCTTGCGCACATAGAGCTTGTCGTTGAGACTGTTAACGAGATGGTCATCGAGACTGGCGAGCACGTAGGCGGAATTGTTCAGCGTGTCCTCATCCATTACCATCGGTCGCTCGAGCAGGTGACGGATCGAGTCGATTGGAATCGAAGCGATGGTGGCATCGATCGGAGTGGAGCGAACCCTGGGGTTAACCTTGACCACCTTGAGCCCTTCCGCAGTTTGCGACAGTACCGAGCCGTCTTCACCACGCGACAGGACCTGGACCTTGCGCTCGCCGCCGACGTAGACAATGGCGAGGGTATCACCAGGATAAATCAGGTGAGGATTTTCAACCTGGGGATTCTTGAACCAGATTTCAGGCCAGAACCAGGGATCGCGTAAAAACACGGTCGAGATACCCCATAGCGTGTCGCCTTCTTGTACAATGTAGGTTTCGGGATACTCCTCTTCATAAACGACAGGTTCGACAGGCTCGGTGACCTGGGCGATCGGTTCAGGTTCGGGCTCCGGTTCAGCGATGCTGGCTTCGACAGTGTTAGCTGCGGAGGGCTGCTCGGGTTCGTGAACGACGGCGTAGGGTTCTGGCTCGGCACAGGCAGCTATCAGCAATATAGTGGAAAGCAGAATTATCCCTTTAATAAGCTGTCTATTGATGAAGCTAGGCATAAAAACCCCTGAAAATGCGTTATTAATTGATGGATTGTAGACTAAAAACATCCGACTACAAGTATTTTACCTGTGAAGATTCTAATATAGTCATTAACTTGGAACGACTAGCTGTAACTTTTCTTGAAGTAATTCACGATGGCACTATTAAATATTTTACATTTCCCCGATCCGCGTCTCAGAATCGTTGCCAAACCGGTTAGCGAATTTGACGAAAACCTCAAACAATTGGTTGGCGATATGTTCGAAACCATGTACGAAGCGCCGGGTATCGGCCTCGCTGCGACCCAGGTTGACCGGCATATCCGCCTGCTGGTGATGGACGTTTCGGAAGCGCGAAACCAGCCCAGGTGCCTGATAAATCCGGTGATCTTATCCGCCGAAGGCGAAGAGGAAATGGATGAGGGCTGCCTGTCGGTGCCGGGCTTCTATGAAAAGGTAAGCCGGGCCGACCGTATCCGGGTACGTACCCAGGATGTGGATGGCGTAAGCTCGGAATTCGAGGCCGAAGGAATCGAGGCAGTCTGTATCCAGCATGAAATGGACCATCTCGAAGGCAAGCTGTTCGTCGATTACCTGTCTAATCTGAAACGTAACCGTATTCGCAGTAAGTTGGTCAAACAACAGAAACAAAAGTCCAGCTAGCTTCACCGAATCTATGTACAACATTATTTATGCGGGGACTCCGGAATTTGCTGTTCCGGCGCTGGCTGCGCTGGTGAACAGTGAGCACCACGTCGTTGCGGTGTATACGCAACCAGACCGTCCTGCCGGGCGTGGTCGCAAACTGCAGCAAAGCCCGGTCAAGCGTTTTGCGCTCGAGCACAATTTGACGGTTTGCCAACCGGTCAATCTGAAGGACCGCGCCGCGGTGGACGAGATACGCGCATTTAGTGCCGATCTGATGATCGTCGCAGCCTACGGTCTGCTCCTGCCAGTGACGGTACTTTCCGCTACCCGCCTGGGTTGCGTCAATATACATGCCTCCCTGTTGCCCAGATGGCGAGGTGCCTCGCCGATACAACAGGCTATTCTGGCGGGTGACGAGTACAGTGGCGTGACGCTAATGAAAATGGATGAGGGTCTCGATACCGGACCCATGATTGCCGCTCGTCGAGTCGCCATCGAGCCCGGCTGGACTGCCACGGAATTGCATGATGTGCTGGCGTCGCTAGGTGCCGAGCTGTTGCTGGAATCGATCGATGATATCGAAGCGGCAATTGAGCAGGCCCGGGTTCAGGACGAATCAGGGGTAACTTACGCGCCCCGCCTGAGCAAGCAGCAGGCGGAAATCGACTGGCACAAGCCGGTCGCCGAATTAGCGAGGGAGGTGCGGGCTTTTAATCCGTGGCCCGTCAGCTATACCTTCCTGCAAGATGATAATGTCCGCATCTGGTCTGCCCGGGTTGCTACCGATATCGATAAAAAATTACCCGGCGAGGTAGTCTTGCACGATAACCGCGGTGTATTTGTCAGCTGCATCGACGGGGTGTTGCAGGTAACCGAGTTGCAGTTTGCCGGGCGCAACCGCTGCACCGCGGCGCAGGCGTTGAATGCCAGAAACCTGTGCGGAAGTCTGCTGTGCAAACAGGAATGAACTCCTCTAATCCTCGCTGGATCGCGTTGCAGGTAATGTTGCAGGTCGTTGACCGGGGTCGATCGCTGGACGATATATTTGCTGACGACTGGTATCAGTCGTTAACTGCGAGCAAACGCGATCTGGGATTAAGCCGTGAACTCGTTTTCGGTCTATGTCGCTGGTACTACGCGTTGTCGGCATTACTCGCCAGGCGATTGCAAAAACCGCTGCGTGAACGCGATCGCGATATTGAAATAATCCTTTTACTGGGACTCTATCAACTACTGGTCATTAAAACCGGCGCTCACGCGGCGGTAAACGAAACCGTGAAACTGACCGGATCACGCAAGAAAGCATGGGCGCGCGGACTGGTGAATGCGGTGTTGCGCGCCGTTGTCAGGGAGGAAGTAAGTCTTGATAGCAACGCACAGGCTCAGGCCTACCCGGACTGGATGCTGGCACGAATCCACCGTGACTGGGGTGAACAGGCAGACCAGCTGCTAATACAAGGGAACCAGCGGCCTCCCATGACCCTGCGGGTCGATACCCGGCAGGCCAGGCTCGATGATGTGATCGATGCGCTCGGGGAGGATGGCGCAGATGCTCGCAAACATGAAAAAGTGGCAACAGCGCTCGAACTGGTATCACCATGCGATGTAACCCGATTGACAGGTTTTGAGCAGGGAATTCTCAGTGTGCAGGACGCCTCTGCTCAACTCGCCGCGGGTTTACTGGCATGCGCAGCCGGGGGGCGCGTGCTCGATGCCTGTGCCGCGCCGGGAGGCAAGACGGCGCATTTGCTGCAGACTTATGATGATATTGAGCTGGATGCGCTTGATAGCAGCGAAATCCGACTCGAACGGGTACGGCAAAATCTGCTGCGCATCGATAAATCAGCTAGAATTCTGTCAGGCGATGCGGCCGACCCGGACAGCTGGTTCGATGGTAACCACTACGACTGTATTCTGGCTGATGTGCCGTGCTCGGCGAGCGGGGTAATACGCCGTCACCCGGACATCAAACTTTTGCGCCGCGAAAGCGATATAATGCCGATAATCGCGCAGCAGCGAAAAATTCTGGATGCCTTGTGGCGTCTGTTGAAGCCTGGAGGGAGAATGCTGTATAGCACCTGTTCGATATTCAAGGATGAGAATGAAGTCCAGATTGCCAAGTTTCTCGATCGCCACCCTGATGGCAGCGAGGTAACGCTGCACGAGGTCTCCTGGGGTGAACCCTGTCCGCATGGTCGCCAGGTTCTGACGGGTAGGGATAACATGGACGGTTTCTACTACGCGCTATTAACAAAATCGGGCCATGCATGACCGCTTTCACTGCACATAGCCGCCCACGGCCTGTCCTGGTAGTCCTGGTACTGGCGATGTTGATGGTCGTGACCTCTGCACTGGCGGAGGATGACAGTCCGTTCGTTGTCAAGCGTGCAGAGATTAATCTGAACGAGACCATGTTGATGCTTGATCTCGAGATAGGGAGCCGGATCCCGGAATTCATATCGATCGCAATCGACCAGGGTTTTGCAGTGCCGCTGATGTTCGAAGTTGAAATCCGTGCCGAAAAAGCCTACTGGTTCGATGACAGGGTGGTGTCGTTGAAACAACGGTACATGCTGCATTACCAGCCTATGCTGGATTCATTCGTGGTGCTCGACGTGAATACCACGGAACGGCATTATTTCGATCAACGCAAAGCGGCGGTGGAGTTTATCGAATTGGTTTACAATTACCCGATGCTGGATATCAACAACCTGGCAGCCGATAAGAATTACTACGCACGCGTGCGCTTTGGTATCGATGCCGGTGAGTTGCCGCTACCGCTGCAGTCGAGCTGGTTCTGGGATAGTGACTGGGATCTGCAGAGCGAGTGGTATGAATTGGCAGTCGGGCGTCCCGCGTCATGAACAGCACATTTCGCAATACGGTTTCCGTAGTGGTGCTGGTCGTGCTGTTGGTAGGATCGCTTTATACGATTAGCGACGCCACCTCTCACTCGGCCACCTTTGGCAAGTACTACAACTGGCTCGTGTTTTTTAACGCGCTTGGCCTGGTTGCTCTGCTTGGCCTGATTGTTTTAAACGTATACAAACTAATCGTACAGTATCGCCTGAAAACGATTGGTTCGCGCCTGACCGCGCGCATGATCGGGGTGTTCGTCCTGTTGACTATCATTCCGGTGAGCGTGGTTTACTACTTCTCGCTGAGTTTTTTGCATCGCGGTATCGACAGCTGGTTTGATGTCGGCGTCGAGACCGCGCTGGAAGATTCCCTGCAGCTGGGGCGCAGCTCGATGGATCTGCGTAAACGCGATGCCCTGCAGAAGACCCGCAGTATGTCGAGAGAAATAGCTGAAATCGAAGATGATCTGCTGGTTGTCTATCTGGACCGTATACGCGAGCGGTATGCTGCTAACGAAGTAACACTTTACGATCATCTAAACACAATTGTTGCATCCAGCAGCATCGACTCCACCGAGCTACCGCAAGTTCTGCCGCTGAGCGAAATTGGAGATCTCGATCAGGATGGCCCCTATCTTAAACTGGTCGATGACCCGGTATACGGACTCGCAATACAGATTGTAATTCTGGTGCCAAGTCTGGATGCTACCGAGCCGGCTAAAACGCTGCGGACACAGTACCCTTTTAATGATCGGCTAAACAAACTTACGGTTGGCGTGCAGGAAGCTCATAACCGCTACAGAGAGCTCGCGATTCTGCGTGATCCGTTGAAAACAAGTTTCACTCTGACCTTATCAATCATATGGTTGTTGAGTGTATTGTCGGCTATCTGGCTGGCCTTTATCTCCGCACGTAAACTGGTGGCGCCGATTAATGACCTGGTGGAAGGGACCAAGGCGGTAGCAGCCGGCGATTACGAAAAACAGTTAACCCTGTCGGGCAACGACGAGCTCGGGTTCTTGCTGCGCTCTTTCAATACCATGACGCGCAAGATTTCGCGCAGCCGCGCTATTGCTGAGCAAAGCCAGCGCATGGAAGCACTGCAGAGAAACTACCTGGAATCGGTAATGGAGCATATTACCTCCGCTGTACTGACGATCGATGAGACCGGATTCATTATTAGCGGTAACCCGGCAGCCTGCCTGATTTTTGAAATCGAGGATTACTTTTTCAGCGAACAATACATCAACGATGTAGTTGCCCGGCACCCGATGATGGAAGCATTTTTCGATACCGTGCAATCACATATAGATAGTGAAGATGAATGGCAGGAGGAAATTGTAATATTTGTCCAGGGCGGTAAGAAAGTGCTGCGGGTCCGCGGCACCGCTTTGCTATCACCATCGAAGGAACGCAGGGAACAGGTTGTCGTGGTTGATGATCTAACCGAACTGATCAAGGCCCAGAAAGACTCCGCCTGGAGCGAGATGGCTCGCCGGCTTGCGCACGAGATCAAAAACCCGTTAACTCCGATTCAGCTGTCAGCGGAACGTCTGCAACGCAAGTTAAGCGGAGAGGTTGACGCGCAGAATAAATCGATGCTGGATCGCTATACGCATACCATCGTGCAGCAGGTGGAGGCGATGAAGTTAATGGTCAACGCCTTTACCGAGTACGCCCGTTCTCCGATGCAGAAACCGCAGCTGGTTGATATGAATGCGATGCTTGAAGAAATTGCGGTGCTATATGACGAAGATAATGCCGATATCGTCATCGATCTCGAACTCGATAAATCGATGCCGAAGATCGAGGCCGACGATGTGCGTTTGCGGCAACTGGTGCACAACCTGATCAAGAACAGCCTGGAAACGCTTGAGGGTGAGGGTTGGATAAGGCTGAAGACCAGCTGCAGCGATAAATCGGGCCGCGACTGGATTGAATTCACGGTAGAAGACAGTGGTAGCGGGATTTCCGCGGAGGTGGCGGATAATTTATTTGATCCTTATGTAACTACCAAGACGTCGGGCAGTGGACTTGGCCTTGCGATCGTGCAAAAGATCGTTGACGAGCATGGTGGAACGGTACGTGTCGGTAAGGCACCTGGTGGCGGGGCCAGCTTTCAGGTAAGTCTGCCGGTATCAGCCGCCGCCAATGAAGCCCAGGCTAATGACACGGTAAAACAAGTGAAAAATAAGGCGGTAACATGAACGAGCGTATTCTGGTTGTCGATGACGAACCCGATATCCGTATCCTGCTCAAGGATATTCTCGAGGATGAGGGTTACTCTGTCGATGTCGCTGAACATGCCAGGGCCGCCAATGAAATCAGGCGTTTATCCGACCCCGATCTGGTATTGCTTGATATCTGGATGCCCGAGGTCGATGGGGTGACGCTGCTCAAGCAATGGAAATCATCAGGCGATGACCATTGTCCGGTAGTTATGATGTCGGGGCACGGAACCGTCGAGACCGCGGTAGAGGCGACCCGCTACGGTGCCATTGATTTTGTCGAGAAGCCCCTGTCCATGGCGAAATTGCTGAGCACGGTCAAGTCAGCCCTGGCTGCCGGTGAGCGCGGCGCCCGTCAGGAGAATCGGAGCAGACGCGAGGTGCCGGTCGGCAATAGCCGGTTTGTGCAGCGACTGAAACAGCGAAGGCTTGATTTGCGTGATTCTAATCAGGCGGTTTTTTTCACCGGTCCCAGCGGCAGCGGCAGGCGAGTCTGGGCTGATTATCTGATCGATAACGCCGGTGGCTTAGAGATATTTGATACCAGCAGGGATATCCGACAGCTCATTCCGTTGAAGTCGAACCTTTATATTGAAGAGGTATGTGATCTCAGCAGCGAACAGCAGGCGGCACTTTACGACGCGATTTTGACCTCACAGCGGGATTCAGCTTATCGTATTATAGTTGCGAGCCGTTATGATTACGATGAGTTAAGTAGCAATACGCGGATCAATCCGCGTATGGCCGGGCTGTGGCGAGACGCGATTGTTGTCCTGCCTCTCGATGAACACATCGAGGATATACCCGAGCTGCTGAAGTACTATGTCAACTGGTACGGCGATATAGAACAGTTGCCTTACCGGCATTTTGATGTTGCTGCGCAAAACCTGTTGCGCAACCACCACTGGAGCGGTGATATCGGCCAGCTGAAGTATTTCATCAAGACGATACTGGGCAATAGCGATGCGGAGAAGATCGAACTGCGGGAAATCGAGCAGACGCTGGACTCGATAACAGCGAGCGTAGCTGTAGATGAGGCTGAAACAATGCAGATTACGATTGATATGAATCTTGATCTCAGGGAGGCGAGAGAGGTTTTCGAGCGCGAGTACCTGTCGAGGCATCTTGAGCTTTGTGGAAACAACATGACGAAACTGGCGCGCAAGGTCGGACAGGAAAGAACCCACCTGTATCGCAAATTGAAATCCCTTGGACTGCAAACTAAAAAATAATAAACAACAAACATCATGAATATCATTATATTAGGTGCCGGACAGGTAGGCTCGACGGTTGCAACCGAACTCGCCAAGGAGGAGAGTAACGAGCTTACCGTCATCGATACCAACCAGCAGATACTATCTGAACTGCAGGATCGCCTCGATCTGCGCACCATCTGTGGTAATGGCTCTTACCCGGGATTGCTGGACGATGCCGGCGCTGACGATGCCGATATGATCATCGCACTGACCAATAGTGACGAAATCAATATGATCGCCTGCCAGGTGGCGTCTTCGCTGTTTCATACGCCTACCAAGATAGCGCGCATCCGTTCGGCCGAATACCTGCGCCGCCCCGGGCTGTTCGCCGAGGATTCTATTCCTGTCGATTTCATGATCAGCCCTGAATCGCTGGTCACCGAGTATATATACCATTTGATCGAGCACCCGAGTGCGCTGCAGGTGCTCGATTTCGCTGAAGGCCGGGTGCAACTGGTGGCGGTCAGGTCCTATGACGACGGCCTCATGGTGGGACGTGCGTTGAAAACCATGAACCAGGTCGTTCCCGGGATAGATATGCGGGTAGCGGCAATATTTCGCGCCGGTGAATCGATTCAACCATCCGCTGAATGCGTTATCCAGGCCCACGACGAGGTATTTTTTCTTGCCGCCCGGGAGCATATTCCCACGGTAATCTCGGAAATGCGCAAACTGGAAAAACCGAATAAGCGCATCATGCTTGCAGGTGGCGGTAATATAGGTGGCCAGCTCGCGGCGATGATGGAGAAAGACTACCAGGTCAAGGTAGTCGAGGCTTTCCCGCAGCGAGCCCGCGAATTATCGGCGATGCTGGATTCGACCATCGTACTGCTGGGCGACGCCGCCAATCCGGATTTGCTGCTCGAAGAAAACATTGAAAGCATGGATGTGTTTTGCGCCCTTACTAACGACGACGAAGCCAACATCCTGTCAGCGATGTTGGCCAAACGCATGGGCGCGAAAAAGGTTATGTCGCTGATTAACCGGCCGGCCTATGTCGACCTGGTTGAAAGCGGCATCATCGATATAGCGATCTCTCCACACCAGGTAACTATTGGCGCGCTGCTTGCGCACATTCGACGCGGTGACGTGGTCGCGGTGCATGCCCTGCGTCGCGGCTCCGCCGAAGCGATCGAGGCAATCGCCCATGGCGACAAGACAAGTTCTCGTGTAGTGGGGCGTCCGATCGAGGAAATCAAGTTGCCCGAGGGCACCCGCATCAGCGCGATTGTGCGCGGTAAGGACGTCATCATCGCGCATCACGATACCGTTATCGAATCGGAGGATCATGTCATCCTGTTTCTGACCGATAAAAAGAAGATCGCCGCAGTCGAAAAGCTGTTCCAGGTCGGTATCACCTATTTTTAGCCACTGGCCGAACGTTTAAATGCAGCTTCTGGTAATACAACGCATTCTGGGTCTGCTGATGATGGTTTTCAGTAGTACCCTGCTGCCACCGATAGCGACCGGTCTGATCTACGGCGATGGCGCCGTGCTGCCATTTGTAGAAGCCTTTGTGCTGACGCTGATCACCGGGTTTCTGCTTTATTTCCCGGTGCGCAAGCATAAGCAGGAATTGCGCCTGCGCGACGGCTTTCTCGTCGTGGTGCTGTTCTGGACCGTGCTGGGCGTCGCTGGCGGCCTGCCGATTTACCTGTCCGGGGTGTACGATATTCCCATAACCGATGCGGTTTTTGAATCGATTTCGGGTATTACCACCACCGGCGCCACAGTAATCGTCGGCATCGATTATTTACCGCATTCGTTGTTACTTTATCGCCAGGAGCTGCAGTGGCTGGGGGGTATGGGTATTATCGTGCTGGCGGTGGCGGTATTGCCGATGCTCGGGGTTGGTGGCATGCAATTGTTCAGAGCAGAAACCCCGGGACCGGTAAAAGACACCAAGCTCACCGCGCGTATCTCCGAAACGGCCAAGGCCCTGTGGTATATCTATCTCGGTCTCACGGTGGCCTGTTGCCTGGCCTACTGGGCGGCCGGAATGTCGTTTTTTGATGCCATGTCGCATTCGTTTTCGACGGTGGCGATTGGCGGATTTTCCACCCACGATGCCAGCATCGGTTATTTTGACAGCACCGCTATCCAGTTCATCGCGATGGTATTCATGCTGCTGTCCGGGGTGAATTTCGCGATTCACTTTACCGCTTTCCGACATCGCTCGCTACAACCGTACCAGCGTGATGCTGAATTCCGCACTTATATTCTGGTCCTCTTTGTTGTCAGTGTGATTACGATTGGTTACCTGCAATTCAACCATACCTTCGAGTCAACCACTGAATCGATTATAGAGGGCCTGTTTCAGGTTGTTTCGATTGGCACCACCACCGGTTTTACCACCGCCGAGTATTACAGCTGGCCCGGGTTTCTGCCGGTGCTGCTGATCTACGTCAGTTTCATCGGCGGTTGCTCGGGATCTACCGGGGGTGGCATCAAGGTGATTCGTATCCTGCTGCTGGTAAAACAGGGGGTGCGTGAGTTAAGGCGCCTGGTGCATCCAAACGCGGAAATAGCGGTCAAGATCGGCAACAAACGGATGTCGGAAAAGGTAATCGAGGCGGTATGGGGCTTTTTTGCCGCGTATTTCGCGATCTCTGCGTTAATGATTTTACTGCTCATGGCAACCGGTCTGGACCAGGAAACCGCGTTCTCAGCGGTGGCGGCCTGTCTCAACAATCTCGGTCCCGGGCTGGGTGATGTCGGTAGAAACTTCGCTAACATAAACGATCCGGCAAAATGGATCCTGTGTGCGGCCATGCTCCTCGGGCGCCTCGAAATCTTCACCCTGCTGGTTTTGTTTACGCCCGCCTTCTGGAGGAAGTGAGACTTTGCATCAAACTAATCTCGAAGTCGATGTGAGCATGCTGCAACCGCCGAATGCGGCAAAGCTCGAGCGCAAGATCCGCAGCAGTGTCGGCCGGGCGGTCAGCGATTTCGACATGATCGAAGCGGGTGATCGAATAATGGTATGCCTGTCTGGCGGGGCCGATAGCTATACCATGCTGGATATGCTGCTTGCGCTGCAAAAAGCCGCGCCGATCGAATTCGAGTTGATTGCTGTCAATCTCGATCAAAAACAACCCGATTTCCCCGCCGGGGTGCTGCCGGATTATCTCGACTCGCTGGATATCGAGTTCAGGATAATCGAGGAAGACACCTACAGCATAGTGAAACGCCTGGTGCCGGAGGGTAAGACCACCTGTTCGCTCTGTTCGAGGCTACGTCGCGGGGTATTGTATAAAACCGCGATAGAGCTCGGCGCGAGCAAGATTGCATTGGGCCATCATGCGGATGACATTGTCGAAACCATGCTGCTTAACATGTTTTACAATAGTCGGTTGAAGGCAATGCCGGCGAAACTGAAAAGCGACGATCAACGAAATATTGTAATCAGGCCCCTGGCTTACGTGCGCGAATCCTTGATCAAGCAGTTCGCTGCGCTGCGCGAGTACCCGATAATTCCGTGCAATCTTTGCGGCTCGCAACCCAACTCCAGGCGGCAGATGGTCAAGGCCATGTTAAAGCAATGGGATGAGTCGCAGCCGGGCCGGGTCGAGAATATCCTCAGGTCGCTGTGTGCAGTTTCGCCCTCGCATCTGCTCGACCGGGACCTGTTTGATTTTGCCAGCCTGAGCGCTGTAACCGATTCGCCGCCGGTATAAATGATGAGCCTGCGGCTGATTCCATGCCAGATCCGGTGTTTAACGCGAGGAGATAAAACTATTCGACGACCACTGTTTTTGTATGGCTTGCCTGCCGACCAATCACCCGGTCCTGGTGTTATACTCGCGGGATTGGCGCCGGGCCGGTTTCCTGCCCCGGCAGTGGAGTTTTCAGCCATATCACTATAATAATGTAGCTACTGTCCGACACAAACCTGAGTGGAGAATCGCGACATCAATGTTGTTTCCGGCTATACAACCGAGTAATACCTGCCGCCTTCCGGTATCCGACCTGCATACACTCTATATCGAAGAGAGCGGGAATCCCAAGGGGGTGCCGGTGGTTTTTCTGCACGGGGGCCCCGGGGGTTCCTGCGAGCCGGGCCACCGGCGCTTCTTTGATCCCGGGTCTTACCGCATCATATTGTTCGATCAGCGTGGCAGCGGTAAATCAAGACCACATGCGAGCCTGGAAGAGAATACGACCTGGGACCTGGTTGCCGACCTGGAAAAAATCCGCGAATTCCTCGAAATCGACAAATGGGTGGTGTTCGGTGGTTCGTGGGGATCGACTCTTGCTCTGGCCTACGCCCAGAGCCATCCACAACAAGTGCTGGGATTAATCCTGCGCGGCATATTCCTGGCCCGGGATGAAGATGTAAACTGGTTTTTCAATGGTCATGCCGCACGGGTCTTCCCCGAGGCGTGGCAACATTTTATCGAAACGATACCGCAGGAAGAACGCGACGATATTATCGCTGCCTATTACCAGCGCCTTACCAGTGATAACGAGATAGTGCGCATGGGTGCGGCCAAGGCGTGGTCGATATGGGAGGGGTCTTCGGTGACCCTGCTACCCGATAAGAACGTCGTCGATCACTTCAGTGACCCGCATATCGCGCTGAGTATCGCGCGTATCGAATGCCATTATTTCCGCAACAGGAGTTTTCTCAGGCCAAACCAGCTGATCGAAGACATGGCTAAAATCAATCATATTCCCGGGTTTATCGTGCATGGTCGTTACGATATGGTGTGTCCGATCGATCAGGCTGTGCTGCTGCAACAGCATTGGGAAAATGCCAGGCTCAAAGTCATCGGCGATGCGGGTCACGCGGTAACCGAGCAGGGTATAGCCAGGGCGCTGGTCGATAGTTGCAACGCCATGCTGGAAATCGTGACTTGATTACTCTTTTGCAGCGCGTCACTCAGGCGCGGGTGGAAGTCGGTACGGAAATTATCGCAGCAATCAAAACGGGTATCCTGGTGCTGGTCGGGGTGCAGGCCGACGACGACGACGCGACCGCCCGCCATTATGTGGATCGTCTGCTTAACTATCGCGTCTTCGGCGATTCTGATGGCAGGATGAACCTGTCGCTCAAAGCTGTCGAGGGTGGATTGTTGCTGGTGCCGCAGTTTACCCTTGCGGCCGATACCAGAAAAGGTCGCCGACCCAGTTTCACATCTGCGGCTAATCCCGAGCACGGCAAGCGTATATTCACCGCGATGGTCGATTATGCTCGAGCCTCGCATGATGAGGTCGAATGCGGCAAATTCGGGGCGGATATGCAGGTACACCTGGTCAACGATGGTCCGGTAAGTTTCATCCTTGATTGACAGGCTGCCCGCGGGCGCTGATTAATGGTCGAATTTGCCACCGATGTCGATTATCATCAGCACCCTCTCAATGTCTGCCCCAAGTGGTTGTAAATGTCAGATCGCAGTGCAAATGTCAGTCGGAATACCCTGGAAACCCAGATCAGCGTAGTACTTAACCTGGATGGCAGCGGCAAGTCTCATTTCGATACCGGAATTCCGTTTCTCGAACATATGCTGGAGCAGATTGCCCGTCATGGCTCGTTTGACCTTGAAGTTACCGCCAGCGGCGACCTGCATATAGATGATCATCATACGGTCGAGGATATCGGCATAACCCTGGGGCAGGCCTTTCAACAAGCGCTTGGCGACAAGCAGGGCATCATGCGCTACGGCCATGCCTATGTGCCGCTGGACGAGGCTCTGTCGCGGGTTGTCATCGATTTTTCCGGGCGTCCGGGAATCGAGTACCGGGTCAGGTTCGTGCGTCCCCGAATCGGCAGCTTCGATGTCGACTTGATCCACGAGTTCTTTCAGGGCTTTGTCAATCATGCACCGGCAACTTTGCATGTCGATAACCTGTCGGGTGAAAACGCGCACCATATCGCCGAAACCATGTTTAAGGCATTCGGTCGCGCGTTGCGCTTTGCCGTGGCCCGGGACGATCGTATGCCCGATGTCATCCCGTCGACCAAGGGAACATTGTAGTGCTCTCGCAGTTGCCATGTTGAGAGAGCACTGACCATGCAGACAATTGCCGTGGTCGATTACGGCATGGGCAACCTCCGTTCAGTAGTCAATGCGCTGCAGGTTGTTGCGCAGAGTCATGACCGGGTGCTGCTGACCGCCGATCCGCAGCAGGTACTTGCCGCCGATAGAGTCGTATTTCCAGGTCAGGGAGCAGCCGGTGATTGCATGCGTGCTATCGATGAATATGGCTTGCGCGAAGCCATCGTTACTGCCGCGCAAGATCGCCCTTTCCTGGGAATCTGCATGGGTATGCAGGTGCTGATTGAGCACAGCGAAGAAAATGAGGGCACCGAATGCCTGGGGGTTTTCAAGGGCAGGGTAAAGTATTTTGGTGATAGCCATCAGGACCCCGGTGGCGTTAGACTGAAGGTTCCGCATATGGGCTGGAATCGCGTGAAACAAACCGTAGCGCATCCCCTGTGGCAGGATGTGGCCGACGGCAGCAGGTTTTATTTTGTGCACAGCTATTATCTTGAAGCCGAGGATCCACAGCTGGTAGCAGGCACCACCGATTACGGTTTCAGTTTTGCCAGCGTAATCGCTAAAGATAATCTGTTCGCGTTACAATGCCATCCGGAAAAGAGCGCCGATACGGGCCTGAAACTGTTGCGCAACTTTGTAAATTGGGACGGTCAGCTATGATTTTGATTCCTGCAATTGATCTGAAAGAAGGACATTGTGTGCGCCTGCGCCAGGGCAATATGGACGAAAGTACCGTGTTTTCCGATGACCCGGTATCGATGGCGGGCAAGTGGGTGGAGCAGGGATGCAAGCGTTTGCACCTGGTCGATCTCGATGGCGCCTTTGAGGGTGAGCCGGTCAATGCGGACGTCATCGAGGAAATTTGCAGCTCCTTTCCGGATCTGCCGGTCCAGATTGGCGGTGGTATCCGCAATATTGCAACCGTCGAGTCCTATCTGGAGGCGGGCGTGAGCTATGTCATTCTCGGCACCATGGCGGTAAAACGGCCCGAATTCATTACCCAGTTGTGCACTGAGTTCCCGGGCAACGTGATCGTCGGCATCGATGCGAAGGATGGCATGGTCGCGGTGCACGGATGGTCGGAAGGTTCTGAGCACACGGCGCAGGAGCTGGCGTTGCGCTTCGAGGACCAGGGAGTCGCGGCGATCGTTTATACCGATATCAGTCGGGACGGCATGATGCAGGGGCTTAACGTGGAGGCCACCCGGGAACTGGCCGAATCGATCGGTGTCCCGGTAATCGCCTCGGGTGGTGTCACCGACATAGATTGCATCGTGCAGCTGAATGAAGTCAAGAGTGCAGGTATAGAAGCTGTCATCATCGGCCGTGCACTTTACGAACGCACCATCAGCCTGCCCGATGCGCAGGCCTATATAGACCAGCATTAAGTACGATCGTTTTTCATGACGCTAGCAAAACGCATCATCCCCTGTCTCGATGTCGACAACGGCCGCGTGGTCAAGGGCGTCAAGTTCGTTGAAATTCGCGATGCCGGAGACCCGGTCGAAAATGCCCGTCGTTATAACCAGGAAGGGGCCGACGAATTAACCTTTCTCGACATCACCGCGAGCTCCGATGATCGTGACACCATGGTGCATGTCGTCGAGGATGTCGCGCGCGAAATATTCATTCCGTTGACGGTAGGCGGTGGTATTCGTGAACTGGCGGATATCCGGCGCATGCTCAATGCCGGTGCCGACAAGGTCAGTATCAATACCGCGGCGGTGTTTAATCCCGAGTTCGTGGCCGCCGCCGCGGACAAGTTTGGTTCGCAATGCATCGTCGTCGCGGTCGATGCCAAGCGTGTCAGTGCAGAGCATGAGGCAGGCCGCTGGGAGATTTTTACTCATGGCGGCCGCAAGCCGACCGGCATCGATGCGCTCGACTGGGTGCGCAAGATGGACGCTTTTGGTGCGGGTGAAATTCTGCTCACCAGTATGGATCGTGATGGCACCAGAATCGGTTTTGATAATGAATTGACCGCCGAGGTCTCAGCGGCGGTACGCGTGCCGGTGATCGCCTCTGGTGGCGTCGGTAACCTGCAGCACCTGGTTGATGGCATTCTGCAGGGTAAGGCCGATGCGGTGCTGGCGGCGAGTATCTTCCATTTCGGCGAGTATCGCATCAGCGAAGCCAAGGCATTTATGCAGGCACAGGGAATCGAGATGCGTGATGTCTGACTGGCTGGAGCAAATCAAGTGGGATAGTGACGGACTGGTGCCGGCGATCGCCCAGGACCATCAAAGCGGGGAAGTGCTTATGCTGGCCTGGATGAATCGCGAAGCCCTGCAGCTTACCTCCGCCGAGGGTCGCGCGGTATATTGGTCGCGATCACGTCAGCGCCTCTGGTTCAAGGGTGAGGAATCAGGTCACGTGCAGACTTTGCATGAAATACGAGTCGATTGTGATGCTGACGTGGTGTTGTTGCAGGTCGAGCAAATTGGCGGAATAGCCTGCCATACTGGTCGGCGACGCTGTTTCTTTCGTGTTTTGAAGAATGGCGCCTGGCTCACAGATGAAGAAATTATCAAAAATCCCGACGAGATTTATCGATGAGTGATGATATACTCCTGCGCCTGATGACTGTGCTGGCGTCGAGAAAAGACGCGGATCCCGAATCGTCATACGTGGCGGGTTTGTATCATAAGGGACTCGATTCCATACTGAAGAAAATCGGTGAGGAATCAGCTGAAACCATCATTGCCGCCAAGTCGGGTGATAAACAACAAATTGTTTACGAGACCGCGGACCTGTGGTTTCACTGCCTGGTAATGCTGGCACAACAGAATATTGATGCACGGCTTGTGCTCGAGGAACTGGAGCGTCGTTTTGGCGTATCGGGGATCGACGAAAAAGCCGCGCGCGAACATAGTAAATGAGGTGAAAAATGGGTTTTGGTGGAATTAGTATCTGGTCGCTGTTATTGATCCTGGCGATCGTGATCCTGTTGTTTGGCACCAAGAAGCTGCGCAATGTGGGCGGCGATCTGGGTGGTGCAATCAGGAGTTTCAAGAAATCGGTGAAAGACGAGGAAGTCGCGAAAGACGACGCTGAGCCCGAAAGTCAGATTATCGAAGGCAAGGTCAGCGAAGAGAAGGACAAGGTCTGAGCGGACTTTGGTTTAGCTTCGCATAAATTGCATTCGAGTTAGAGTAAGAGACCCCTATGTTTGACATGGGCTTCACCGAGCTGATGCTGATCGGTATTGTCGCGCTGGTCGTAATAGGCCCGGAACGCCTGCCGGGGGTAGCACGTACTGCCGGTAAGTATTTCGGGCGTCTGAAACGATTCATGACAACCATCAAGGCCGACGTGGAACAGGAGTTGCGCGCGGATGAACTACGCGCAATTCTGGCCGATCAGCAGAAGGAACTGGATACCCTCAAAGATTCTATTTCGGGAGCCGGCAAGGAGTTCGAAAAGGACATCGCTGCGGTTAGCGAAGCCGTTGATCCACCGGCGCAGGGAGTTGAGGAAACCCCGGCCGACGACGCAACCGCTGCGGCAACCGAAACCATCGATAATGCTGCTGCTGAATCCACCCCTGCGGCAGACCCGGTTGAAGATGAACCGGCCGGCAAAACTAAATCATGAGCGAAGAAGAGAATCTGGATCAGTCCAAGGCCGGCAGCCTGATGTCGCACCTGGTAGAGCTGCGTGATCGCGTGGTGCGGATGGTGCTCGCGGTGCTGGTGCTTTTCCTCGGCATGTTTTACTGGGCAAATGACATATATGTCTTCCTGGCGGAACCTCTGACCTGGCATTTGCCGGACGACGCCAACATGATTGCGATCGACGTCGCCTCACCTTTCCTGACACCGTTCAAGCTGGTGTTAATGCTTGCGGTGTTCCTGGCGATGCCGGTCATTCTTTACCAGTGCTGGTCGTTCGTCGCTCCGGGGCTATATGCCAACGAGAAGCGTATTGCGGGGCCGTTACTGGTTTCGAGTATCCTGCTGTTCTATGCCGGCGTTGCGTTTGCCTACTACGTGGTTTTTCCGCTGGTATTTGGATTTTTCACCAGTGTCGGTCCCGAAATCGTCAATATATCGACCGATATCGGACGTTACCTGGATTTCGTGCTGGCGTTGTTCTTTGGCTTCGGGCTTGCCTTCGAAGTGCCGATCGCAACCATAATCCTGGTCGCAATCGGCATAACGACACCGCAAAAACTGTCTGAAAAACGTCCCTTCGTAATCGTCGGTGCTTTTATACTCGGCATGCTGTTGACGCCGCCCGACGTTATTTCCCAGGTATTGCTGGCGCTGCCGGTCTGGTTGCTGTTCGAGGCTGGCCTGATCGCATCGAGAATAATCTTCAAGGATCGCGAACTGGAAGCAGACGACGAAGATGACCCTGACACTGAAATGGCGGCTGCGTCGGCGTCGGCGTCGGATCACCAGCCTTTGACCGATGCGGAAATGGAAGCCGAACTGGATCAGGCGGAAGCAGACGAATCTCGCCTCGATAAGCAGTAACTTCCTCTAATCCTGGCTCGATCTCGCCCGTTTCACGTTGCCTGCAGCGGTTTAACCGCGCTATGCGGAGCTCCACCTGACCCGCTTTATGCTGGCGTTTGTCGAGGCTATCGCCACGGAATCTGCCCCGCTGGTCGCGTTATTTGGACCGTTTATCCGCAGTTGCGCCATTATCGAGGAGAAAAGCTGTCGTTTGACTGGACTTAACGAGTCTGACTATCTGTAGCGATAAATGAATATAACCGGCCCCGCCCAGCTCCCGTACCCGGCTTCCGATGCTAGTAGCGTCGCGGCCGAAGGTATTCGCGAGCAACTGACGCGCCTCGATCAAAACGTCGCCGAAGTCGCGCGTGGAGAAGACAGTGATTCGCTGGCCTCCGGCTCGCGTGATCGCGCGCTGGTAGAACAGTCAGAAATCGTTCGCGCCGTGCGTGCCAATGCCCGCTCGCTGGAAGCCTCCAACGAGGCAATAGGTACCATTCTCGATATCAGGGTTTAACATAAACCAGCCATTCCATCGGGACCGGGTTGGCTTACGCCGGCGAAGGTTTTACGGTATCATTGGCTGCTGTTCAGGCCCTTGTTTCAATAAACCCGATGACCACTAACCCCGGGACGCTGCGTCGTCCGACCCTACTTGTTATTCTCGACGGATTCGGTATCAACCCCGATCCCGCCAATAACGCGGTGGTGCAGGCCAGCACACCCAATTTCGATCGCTATTTTGCTGATTATCCGATGACCACGCTGGAAGCTTCCGGTCGAGGCGTGGGCTTGCCGGCCGGCCAGATGGGTAATTCGGAAGTCGGGCATATGACCATCGGCAGCGGCAGCATCGTCAGGCAGGACCTGGTACGTATCGACGACGCCATCGAGGACGGCAGTTTTTACCAGAATCCGGCCCTGCTTGGCGCAGTGAAGGCAGCCGCGGCGGCGAATCGACCGCTGCATTTAATCGGCCTGGTATCGGATGGCGGCGTCCACAGTCATCTCGATCACCTCAACGCATTGATCCGCTTATGTCACCGCCACCAGGTTGTACCCCAGCTGCATATGATTACCGACGGTCGTGATACCGCGCCCCGCGCGGCGCTGGGCTATTTACCCGGGCTCGAAGCACTGCTGACGGAATGCGGGGGTCATATCGGTACCGTAAGCGGACGTTATTATGCGATGGATCGCGATCAACGCTGGGATCGCGTGCAGCTGGCCTGGGACAATATCGTCAGTGGCAACGGGGTATATGCCGAATCCGCGCAAGCGGCTATTGAGCAAAACTACGCTGACGGCAACGCTGACGAGTTTATCCTGCCCGCCCATCTGCCGAAACTGCAGACACCGCAGGCCGACGATGAAATGGTGTTTTTCAATTTCCGCAATGATCGCGTGCGTCAACTCTGCGCCGCCTTTGCCTTCGAAGAGTTTGTCGAATTCGATCGCGGGGATGAGTATCGCCCGATCAGACTCACCTGTATGACCCATTACGACTCCAGGCTGGATGCCGGGGTCGCGTTTGCGCCAATGCGCCCCGAAACTACCCTGGGCAGCGTTATCAGTGAGGCCGGGTATCGTCAGTTACACTGCGCCGAAACCGAGAAGTACGCGCATGTCACATTTTTCTTTAACGGCGGTCGTGAAGCAGTTTATCCCGGAGAGGAACGCAAGCTGGTTAAATCACCACAGGTCGCTACCTACGACCTGCAGCCGGAAATGAGTGCGCATGAAGTAGCCGACGAAGTTATCGCGGCAATGCAATCCGGAAATTTTGAATTTATCGTGGTGAATTTTGCCAATGGCGACATGGTCGGGCATACCGCGGTGCGCGACGCAATTATAAAGGCCGTGGAAACGCTGGATAGCGAGGTAGGGCGTGTGCTCGAGTCTGCTATAGATAATGATTATGCGGTTGTGCTGACCGCTGATCACGGTAATTGTGATGAAATGGTCGACCCTGAGACAGGTGAACCACATACCCAGCACTCCAACCATCCGGTACCCTGTTTGATCATCGATGAGCAGGTAAAAACGCTCGCGCCGGGAGAAGATTTATCAGCAATTGCTCCAACCGTGCTACAGTTAATGGGTATACCCAAACCCGGGACGATGACAGGCCGCTCGGTCATCGATGATGGCTGGCCAAATTGATGTTGATAAGCACGGTGAATTTGGTAATGATTATGGGCTGGCAGTACGCGATTAAACTGAATAACGAACATGGCTAACTTAAACGAAACACTTGAAGATATTACGCTGTTTCGCGGGATGGGCGAAGACGACATCGAGAGTGTCGCTGCGCAGACCGTCATCCGCCAGTTTCCGAAAAACACCGTAATCGTCAGCCAGGGCGACGAAACCGACTCTTTCTACGTGATTCTGCAGGGAAAGGTCGATGTTTTCCTGCACAATGACAAGGGGAAGGAAATAATTATCAACACCCTCAGTGAAGGCGAGGCATTTGGCGAGCTCGCACCATTGGGCAGTATTCCGCGTCAGGCCAGCATTATCACCACCGAAGACTCAACCTTCGGCATCATATCGCGGCAGGTTTTCATGGATACCCTGTTGACCAGGCCGACGGTGAGCATGCGCATTATCGATTTGCTCATAAACCGTATCCAGGACCTGACCGAAGAAGTCAGCAGCCTTGCGCTGGAAGACGTTTACAACCGCGTAGTGCGGGTGCTTTACAAACATGCCGAGGAAGTTGGTGAGAAAATGGTTACCGAAAAACTGACCCAGCAGGACATCGCCAGCCGCGTTGGCGCGACCCGTGAAATGGTGCATCGGATCCTCAAGGAATTGAAAACCGGCGGCTATATCTCGATCGAAGGTAAACATATCACTATTGAGAAAAAACTCCCTCCTGGCTGGTAAAGCTTCCCCGAAAAAAGTGCTACCATAGCGCCACTCAAAATCTGAGGAAGGAAATAGTGGCGGGTCACAGCAAGTGGGCTAACATTCAGCACCGCAAGAAAGCGCAGGATGCCAAGCGCGGCAAACTGTTTACCAGGCTGATCAAGGAAATTGTCGTTGCTGCAAAAGCCGGTGGCTCTGATCTCGATGCTAATGCCTCCTTGCGCGCCGCAGTCGATAAAGCCAAGTCCCAGTCCGTACCCAAAGATGCCATCGAGCGAGCGGTAAAGCGAGGTGCAGGCGAGCTCGATGGTTCCGATTACGAAGAAATACGCTACGAGGGTTATGGGCCGGCAGGAGTGGCATTCATCGTCGATTGCCTGTCGGACAATCGCAATAGAACCGTGGCCGACGTGCGCCACGCGTTTAGCAAAGCGGGTGGGAATCTGGGCCAGACCGGTTCGGTAGCCTATATGTTTGCCAGTCTCGGTGTACTGGTTTATTCCCCCGAACACGATGAAGACGAAGTAATGGAGGCAGCGCTTGAAGCCGGCGCCGAGGATGTCATAATCGACGACGACGGCAGTATCGAGGTTCTCACCACGGCCGAGGATTATGTTGCCGTCAAACAGGCGATGACCGACGCCGGTCTCGAACCGGAAGATTCCGAGTTAACCATGCGCGCATCGACTAATGCCGAACTTGCAGTCGAAGATGCACAGAAAGTGCTGCGCCTGGTCGACCTGCTCGAAAACTCGGATGATGTTCAGGATGTTTTTTACAACGCGGATATTCCAGAGGAAGCTTACGAGGCCGAGGCTTAATGATAATCCTGGGGATCGACCCTGGATCACGCATCACCGGTTTCGGCCTTATCGACAATCAAGCCAGCCGAATCGATTATATCGACAGTGGTCACATCCAGGTTAGCGGTGATAGCCTGCCGCAGCGTCTGGGATTTATTTTTTCGGCGATCGACGAAGTGATTCGCAAGCACCAGGCGCAACAGATGAGTATCGAAAACGTTTTTATGGCGCGAAACGCAGATTCGGCGCTGAAGCTGGGGCAGGCTCGTGGCGCCGCGATTTGCGCGGCCCATCAGGCCGGGCTGGAGATTGCCGAGTATGCCCCGCGAGAAATAAAACAGTCCATCGTGGGCAGCGGCGCAGCGAGCAAGGAACAGGTCCAGCACATGGTGCAACGATTGCTTGGTATCCGGCAGGAGCTGCAGGCCGACGAGGCAGACGGTCTCGCCATTGCTATCTGTCATGCACAATTTTATGCTACCCAGCAAAAGACCGGCATCGATCCCGGTTTACTCAAACGCAGGAGAAGTCGTCGAAGATGATCAGCCGATTGACAGGCATACTGGCCGCCAAACGCGCGCCGCAGATACTGATCGATTGTAACGGTGTGGGTTACGAAGCGGATGTTTCGATGACGACTTATTACCAGCTCCCCGAAGTGGGTGAGCAAATATCGATCTGGACGCATTTGCTGGTCAAGGAGGATTCCCACAGCCTGATCGGTTTTACCGGTGAAGATGAACGCAAGTTGTTCCGTCAACTGATCCGCATCAATGGTGTCGGCCCCAAAATGGCATTGACGATCCTGTCCGGGATCGATGACCGGCAGTTCGCGATTTGTGTCTCCAACAACGATGTTGCCATGCTGACCCGATTACCCGGTATTGGCAAGAAGACCGCCGAGCGCCTGATCATAGAAATGCGTGACAAGATCGAAACCCTGCTCGGTGATATGCCGGCGCAGCAGGTCTCTGCCGATGGTCATTCCGTAATCAGCGAGGCGATCGAAGCCCTGCAGGCGCTGGGCTATAAACCGGCCGATGCCGAGCGGATGATCAGTCGCGCGCAGCAGCAGGGTGAAATCCACAGCAGTGCCTCGCAGTTGGTCAAGAAGGCATTGCAGGCAACCGTCAAACTATGAGCGAAGATCGTCTCATCAGTCCGGATGCGGTAGCCGAGGAGTTATCGCAGGATCGTGCTTTGCGACCGAAACTGCTGACTGAATACGTGGGGCAGCAGGAAGTTTGCGAACAAATGGATATCTTCATTCGTGCGGCGCGCCAGCGTCGGGAAGCGCTTGACCATGTGCTGATATTCGGTCCCCCGGGGCTGGGGAAAACCACGCTGTCACATATTATTGCGCACGAATTGCAGGTTAACCTGCGCCAGACGTCGGGACCGGTGCTGGAGAAAGCCGGCGATCTCGCCGCGATCCTGACCAATCTCGAGGCGCACGATGTGCTCTTTATTGATGAAATTCACCGCCTGAGTCCGGTGGTAGAGGAAATCCTCTACCCGGCCCTGGAGGATTTCCAGCTCGATATCATGATCGGCGATGGTCCGGCGGCACGCTCGATCAAACTCGATTTGCCACCTTTTACGCTGGTCGGCGCAACCACGCGCGCGGGCTTGCTGACTTCGCCGTTACGTGATCGTTTCGGCATAGTGCAGCGCCTCGAGTTTTACAGTGCCGAAGAGCTGGGCCACATTATCACGCGTTCGGCGCAGTTACTTGACATCCAGGTGGAAGCTGAAGGTGCCCGCGAAATCGCAAGTCGATCACGCGGAACTCCTCGAATCGCCAACCGTTTGTTACGCCGCGCACGTGATTACGCGGAAGTGAAAGCCGAAGGCGTCATAAACGCTGAAATTGCTCGCGCGGCACTGGATATGCTCAAGGTTGATCAGTCCGGGCTCGACCACATGGATCGACGCCTGATTATTTCGTTAATCGAAAAATTTGATGGCGGACCGGTCGGTGTTGAAAGCCTCGCCGCGGCGATCGGTGAGGAGCGCGGCACTATCGAAGACGTCATCGAACCTTACCTGATCCAGCAGGGTTTTATGATGCGAACCCCGCGGGGTCGTGTGGTAACATCGCGTGCATATTCCCATTTCGGATTGAAACCCCTGAGCCAGGGTGAAATTGACTTATAGCCGGATTCCGCTTCTAACTTTTAAAATTCCAGACCTGATAACGCCATGAATAATGATTCTATATTGACCCTGATTTTTAATGCCAGCGTGCCGGTACAGCTGGTGATGCTGGTGCTGATGGCAGCCTCGGTTTTTTCCTGGGCATTGATGTATGTAAAGCGCGGCTATATTCGACAGTCGCAGGGGGAGGCCAAAACCTTCGAAGGACGTTTCTGGTCCGGTATCAATCTAAGCGACCTGTTCGCCCAGTTGAGCGTGCGCCAGGAACGGCGCTTTGGACTCGAGGCCATATTTGAAAATGGTTTTCGTGAGTTTGCGCGAGCCCGCAAGGCGGAGCTCGATAATAGCGAAGTGGTGCGTTCGGCGCATCGGGCGATGAAGGTATCCATGTCGCGCGAAATAGAAATGCTGGAAAATAATTTACCGTTTCTGGCTACGGTTGGTTCGGTCAGCCCCTATGTCGGCTTGTTCGGCACGGTGTGGGGCATCATGGAATCCTTCCGCGCGCTCTCCGGTGTCCAGCAGGCCACCCTGGCGATGGTTGCCCCCGGCATTTCCGAGGCGTTGATCGCTACCGCGATGGGCTTGCTGGCCGCAATTCCGGCCGTAATTGCGTATAACAAGTTCACCAGTGAGGTTGACGCGATGATCGTACGTTACGAAAACTTCCTCGAAGAGTTTACCGGCATCCTGCAACGCCAGGCTCAGTCGCCGAAGTAGGGTTATTGCTGTGAAAAGACGTCGTTCGGTTTCCGAAATAAATGTGGTGCCATACATTGATGTTATGTTGGTGCTGTTGATTATCTTCATGGTCACGGCACCCCTGTTGAAGCAGGGTGTCGACGTTGACCTGCCAACTGCACCGGCCAATCCACTGGATGTGGAAAGCCCGGAACCCATCGTTATCACGGTCGATAAAAGTGGCTTGATGTTTCTCAATATCGCGGTCGAACCCGACAGCAAGATCAGCGCCGAGGCATTGGTCAAGCAGGTTAAATCTGCACTGGTCAAGGAACCTAAACGACCGGTGATGGTGCGTGGTGATGCGAATGGGCCTTACCAGAACGTGGTTGCGACGCTGGTGTTGCTGCAGCAGGCAAATGTCGGCTCGGTTGGTCTGGTGACGGAGCCCGAGGAAAAGCCCTAGTGTTTGCAGAGTTGCTCAAACATCCGCGTGCTCTTGCCTTCTCGGTACTGTTGCATGTCGTGATTATTGGCCTGATGGTTTTTAATCTTAAGTTTGTCGACAAACCGAGTAACATTACGGCTGGCCAGGTCGCCAAGACGGTCAAGGCTGAAGTAGTTGATCAACAGCAACTCGAGGACCGGGAAAAACAGAAGCGACTCGAAGAAGAACGCATCAAGGAAGCGGAAAGGAAAAAGCTCGAGGCGAAGAAACTCGAACAGAAGAAAAAGCGGGAAGCCGAGCAGAGGCGTAAAGACGAGGCAAAGAAAAAGGCCGAACTTAAACGCAAAAAAGAGGCCGAAGAGAAACGTAAGGCTGAAGAGAAATTAAAAGCAGAACAGAAACGCAAGGCCGACGCAAAGCGCAAGGCCGACGAGAAGTTAAAGGCCGAGCAAAAGCGCAAGGCAGATGAGAAGCGCAAGGCCGACGAAAAACGTAAGGCTGAGGAAAAGCGCAAGGCGGAAGAGAAGCGTATCGCCGAGGAAAAGCGCAAGGCCGAGGAGAAGCGTATCGCCGAGGAAAAGCGCAAGGCGGAAGAGAAGCGTATCGCCGAGGAAAAGCGCAAGGCGGAAGAGAAGCGTATCGCCGAGGAGAAGCGCAAGGCCGAGGAAGCCGAAAAGCGTCGCCTCGCCGAAGAAGAAGAACGGCGTAAAGCAGAATTGAAAGCCAAACTTCAGGCCGAGGAAAATCAACGCCGACTTAACTCTTTACGCGAAGCGTATAAACTGGCAATTTTACAAAAGGTTAAGAGGAATTGGATTAGACCGGCTGGAAGTGAGAACATACCCGAGTGCTGGATCAGGGTTCGCCAGGGGCCTGGAGGAATTATTCTCGATGTCACTTTCGGCGCCTGCAAAGGCAGTACAGGTGCATATCGTTCTTCTATCGAAAATGCAGTCTATAAGGCCGATCCTCTGCCTGAACCAGGCGATCCAGCCTTGTTTGAGCCGGAATTGAATTTTAACTTTAAGCCCGAGTAAGAAACTTAAAATAAATGAAACAAGCAATAACATATTTGTTGGCCAGTATCCTGTTGGCTACGCCCGTATTTGCCAAAGCAGCGCTGAACATAGAAATAACCGGGGGAGTTGAGGGGGCGTTGCCGATTGCAGTCGTTCCTTTTGACACGTCGAAACTGAGTAGCAAGCTACCGGTCGATCTTTCTCAAATTGTCGCCAGTGACCTGAATCGCAGTGGCGTACTGAAGTCGATGAATCGTTCTGAACTGCCGGCGAACCCGCATTACAGTAACCAGGTGAAATACTCGCGTTGGCGCAGTGCCGGTCAGGATTACCTGGTAGTCGGGCGGGTGAAGGAAAAATCCCCCGGCGTTTACACCATCGAATTCCAGTTACTCGACGTACTCAAGCAGAAACAGTTACTGGGGCGCAGTATGCCGGCAAAAACACGCAACCTGCGAACCAGGGCGCACCAGATCAGCGACTTCATCTACGAGCAGATTACCGGAACGCGGGGGGCTTTCAATACCCGTATCGCTTATGTCCGTGCGCAAAAAAATGCCGGGCGAAAATTTGTGCTGCAGGTTGCCGACACCGACGGGTTTAACGCGCAGAACGTGCTCGAGTCCGACGAGCCCATCATGTCTCCAAGCTGGTCGCCCGACGGCAAATCGCTGGCCTATGTTTCGTTCGAGAGTAAACGCCCCGAAATTTTTATCCAGCACCTGGCAACTGCGCGACGTTCAAAGGTAGCCGGATTCAGGGGCTTGAACAGCGCGCCGAGCTGGTCGCCCAATGGCAAGTTCCTGGCGCTGGTGTTGTCCAAGGACGGTAGTCCCGATATATACACCCTGAACACCGCTACCAAACGGCTGAAGCGCCTGACCAAACATCGCAGCATCGACACCGAGCCGGTCTGGACCAATGATGGCAGGTCCATTATCTTTACCTCTGATCGAGCTGGCTCGCCGCAACTGTACCAGGTTAACGCCAGCGGCGGTAAACCAAAGCGAATCACCTTCGAAGGAAGCTATAATACGGCGGCCAGCCTGTCGCCGGACGGTAAATTCATCGCCATGGTGCACAGCGACCGGGGGCAGTATAAAATTGCCCAGTATGAACGCGCGACACGTAATTTGACCGTGCTTACCGACAGCTCGCTGGATGAATCACCATCGTTTTCGCCTAACGGCAAGATGCTGCTTTACGCGTCCACGCGGGGGAACAACGGTTTCCTGTTTGCTGTCTCGATCGACGGACGCGCAAAACACAAATTATCAGACCAGGCTGGCGATATCCGCGAACCAGTCTGGGGGCCTTTCGAGAGTAAGTAATTCACCGTAGAGAACTGGAGCAGAATTGATATGACAATACAGAACCTAGTAAAATCATGGATAACCGCCGCATTGTTGGCCGTTTTTGTTGCTTCCTGTGCCAGTACACAGGAAGAATTTATCGTCGAAGAAGACGGCGCGCCGCTCGACAGCCAGGCACAGACCGGTAGTGTCGATGGCGGCAGTAGTGGCGGTGCCGATGCCACCGGTCTGAGTGACGGTGACACCGCTGAAGGTACCGCGATGGGTGTACCGATGAACGCATTGGAAACGCTTGAACAAACTGAGGGAACGATGGCCGTGCGCATTGTTTATTTCGAATTCGACAGCGCCAAGCTGACCAGTGAATCGATCGAAATCCTCGAAACTCACGGCAACTTTATCTCCGCCAACGGCGAGGTCACGGTGCGTCTCGAGGGGCACGCCGATGAGCGCGGCAGTCGTGAATACAATATTGCTCTGGGCGACCGCCGGGCGCAATCTGTAAGACGCGTGCTATTGTTCCAGGGCGCTTCGACAGACCAGGTTGAAACCGTGAGCTACGGAGAGGAACAGCCGGCAGTGGCAGAGCACACCGAGGCAGCCTGGGCGCTCAACCGGCGCGTCGAATTAGTCTATACGGTGAACTAATATGAACGTGGTCATCAACCCCGTACGCAAAGTCGTTCTGGCCGGGACTATCCTGTCCGCTTTTACAACCGCACCGGCATTTGCACAAAGCACCTTGACCCCCGAGCAATTAACGCTGCGGGTCGACCGCCTGACCGAGCTTTCACAGCGATCGGAAGCCAAGCTGTCAGCTGCGCAGGCACAGTTGAAATCGCTGAGCGAAGAGATGACGCGTATGGGCCGCCTGGTCGATAACCGTGCGATGCTGGACATGATTCAGCAAGTTGATGAAATATCCGAAGAAATCGGCCTGCTGCGCGGTGAAATTGAGATTCAGGGCAACGATATCAACGAAATCAAGAAGCGTCAGCGGGAACTGTATCTCGATATTGATCGTCGTCTGCGTGATATAGAGAGTGGTGCCACGGCTTCTAGCGGCCTGACCAGCGTTCCCCAGGTGAGTGGTTCGGCATCGGCTGGAACCGCAACCTCCGGTGCCCAGCAGGCACCGGCAGTCGAGCCGTCGACAGGCCAGGCAACGACAAGCAGTCAATCTGCAACGCCACCGGTAACCCCTTCAGTGACCCAGAGCGAAGAAAAAGCAGCATACCAGGCCGCTTTCGATACCCTGAAGGAGGGTCGCTACAAGAAAGCCAAGGCCGAACTCAAGTCGTTTCTCGACAAGTTTCCAAACAGCAGTTATGCCGGCAACGCGCAATACTGGCTTGGCGAGGCACATTACGTGACCCGAAATTTCGAACAGGGCATCGTCGATTTCCAGAAGGTCATCAATAACTACCCGAGCAGCAACAAGATGCCGGATGCAATGCTCAAACTGGGTTACACCTATTACGAGCTCAAGCAGTTCGATAAGGCGAAGGCGATACTGGAAGATTTGCGAACTCGATATCCACAGGCGACCGCCGCACGTCTGGCGACCAAGCGTCTCGATCGCATCCGTAAAGAGGGCCATTAGAAAAAGCGATTAGAATTCGCTTGAAATCGGACAGGGGATAGGTATTATTCCAATCCTTCTCAGGGGGCGTTAGCTCAGTTGGTAGAGCATCTGACTTTTAATCAGGTGGTCGGGCGTTCGAGCCGCCCACGCCCCACCATTTTTTTTCTCTCTAGTGTTGCACCAACCAGTACGCCGGATCCCGGGTGCTCGCATCTTCATCGCATCTAAAGGTGATTGTTTTTAGCTATTAGCGTTGGTTTTCATGATGCTTTAGGCTATGTAGATTCCAGATGAGTGTAAGCGGTTTACCCTGATGAGCGATGACACGACATTAACGGGTCTGTCCAGAACAGGTAGTCTTGATACCGGAGATGTTACCTATAACAGTCTTGTGACTGATTTCTCCCGGACCGTAAGTGGCTTTGTTGGCAAGGACCGAGGCGAACGCAAGCGGCAAAAAATCCGTGAAGAACTGGTTCGTGACCATCTTGATACCGGACATCAGGATGCCCCGTCGCTTAAAACACAACTTTTCAGTATATTCAAACGCAACTAGTTGCCGCCATGGCTAGCTGGGCCTTTAAGTTTCTGTGCAGGATTGTCAATGCCAACTGCGAGGGCACGAGCTGCGGCCGATAAAGAGCAGGGCTACCCTTTACCCGTATAAATAAAATGCGGGGATTTCTCTAGTCTTCCCGAAGCAGTTTTTGAATGAAGGATTTCAGCGGGGGTCTCATCTGTTGTTGGTTTTCGATGAATTCATCCACCAGTTCTTTAGTCACGTAATCCAATGGCTGGGCGAAATCTGTGCTGCGCCTGCGGTTTTTATTGTCGGTAACTTTGCGTCCTTCCACTCCAGTATTTGTGGAGTAATCGGTCATGGTAAACATCCAGGTCCAGGGTCTATCAGGTACTTTAAAGGTAAAACACGATCAAAATATGTGTTTGTTATGGTTATTAGCGTGCTTCAAATCACATAAGCGGCATTTTAACCTATATGGGGTAATAACTGAAACGAGAAGGGTTTTTTAATTCCTTTCAGAGCGGGAAATGCCAGCCAGAGGGATTTCAGGCCCAGGGGGTAAAGGATGTATCAGTTGGTAATTCCCGCTGCAGGGACAGGGATAATGTCCCCCTGATTACCCGAAAACCCTTTGTGCCGGTCAGGTGACGGTCGACTGAGCAAAATATTTAGCGTTGTCCCAAAGCCGATTAACCATTACCTCCTCAATAATCGAGGCCGCTTTGGTCACATCCCCGGCATCGATGTAAAGTGGTGTAAAGCCGAACCGCATGATGTCAGGTGCACGAAAATCACCCGTCAGCCCACGCTCGATCAGCGCCTGCATTGCCGCGTAGCCATATTCGAACTGAAACGAAACCTGGCTGCCGCGTTGCCCGCTGTCACGAGGGCTTGCCAGTTTCAGCTCGGGGCAGCCGGCTTCAACCAGCCGGATAAACAGATCGGACAATTCAACGGACTTTCGGCGTACATCTTTCATCTCAACCATATCCCAGATATCCAGTGATGCCTCAAGCGCCGCCAGTTGAATGATAGGTGGCGTGCCGATCCTCATCCGCTGGACACCCTCCGCTGGACGGTACTCAGGATCGAAAGCGAAAGGCTGTTCATGGCCAAGCCAGCCAGCAAGCGCCGGTCTTGCCTGGTTGGCCAACCTGGGTGCCAGATACATAAAAGCCGGGCCCCCCGGCCCTGAATTCAGATACTTGTAAGTGCAACCAACCGCGAAATCAGCATCGGCAGCGCTGACGTCGACCGGCAACGCTCCGGCGGAATGAGCCAGATCCCAGATGGTCAGAATACCTTTTTCATGCGCTTTACGGGTCAGGCTGACCATGTCATGAAGACGACCCGTTTTGTAATCGACTTCGGTGAGTAGTAAAATGGCGACATCTTCTGTCAGGGAGTCTGCGACGGTTTCCGGCTCGCATAGTTTGAGCCGGTGACCTTTATCGAGAGATTTGATGAGTCCTCTGTGATGTAGAGGTCGCTTGGAAAATTACCGGTATCGGATAGTATAACCTTGCGCCCGGCGTTGATTTCAAGGGCGGAAGCCAGGGCCTGGTAGACCTTTATCGACAGCTTATCGCCCACCACGACCGTGCCGCCCGGTGCACCGATGAGTTTACCGATGCGATCGCCGACCAGCGCGGGCTGGTTTATCCATCCCGCGCTGTTCCAGCCGCAAATCAGCATTATCCCCCATTCATCCCGCATCATTGAGTTAACCCTGGCAACGGCGGCTTTGGGCAAGGCACCGAGCGAGTTACCGTCAAGATAGACCAGGCCTTGCGGTAACTGGAACAGTGATCTGGTTTTGGCGAAGTCGGTCAAGGTGATGCTTGCTTGAGGATTACGACGGATATGGCTAGTCTAGCAAGCAACTTAATCGAAGACGACAATCGGAGGATGCATTGATCAAGGACTGGGACGACGCCTACGCCAACGGGGCCTATATCGAGGCAGCCGCCGATTACCCGGATAAATGGGCGCAGATGGCAGCCCGTTTTCGTCAACAGATGACAGAATTGCAGTTGGCTGGTCTTGATGTCGTGTATGGTGAAAGCGAACGCCAGAGGCTCGATATTTTCCGTCCGGAAAACGATCCTCGCGGGCTTGTAGTCTTTGTTCACGGGGGCTACTGGCGTGCGTTTGACAAGTCCTACTGGTCTCATCTGGCGACTGCGGCGATTCATCGGGGGTGGGCCGTGGCGATACCCTCTTATGACCTGGTGCCGACGGTATCTATCAGCGAAATTACGCGGCAGACAGGTGCTGCAATTGGCAGGGCGGCATCGATGATTAGTGGTTCGATCCGGTTAACGGGTCATTCTGCCGGGGGTCAGCTTGTGACGCGCATGATTTGTCGGGATAGCCCGCTTTCAGCGGAGCTGAGGCAACGCATCGAACGCGTGGTTTCGATTTCGGGTCTGCACGATATGCGCCCGCTGCTAAAGACCGCAATGAATGACGATTTCCGCATGAACGAGGCCGAAGCGGTCGCTGAAAGCAGCGCACTTAATCAGCCCATCGAAAATGTCGAGCTGATTTGCTGGGTCGGCGCCGATGAACGTCCTGAGTTTGTGCGCCAGTCAGAGTTACTTGCCAACATCTGGACCGGTTTCGGTATAAAAACCTCGGTTCATTGCGCCCGGGGTGAACACCATTTTGACGTCATCGATGGTCTTACAGATTCTCAGTCAGAATTAAGTGAGGCTTTATTGGCCTAGCTATCCCCTTCACTCCGGCGGCCAGGCAGGGTCAATTTTTCCAGGATATCTCCGCTGCTCGCCCCGGGGTTTGTTCAGCAAGCGACAATTGTTGAACCGCAAATAGCATGCGATATACTCGGCCCCGTCTAAACAGGACCGACCCGAAATCGAGCGTACCGGTTAGTGGCAAACCAGGAGCTATATGAGTAACGAACTACCATCACTGATGAGCGCGGTGTATTTAACCGGGCACGGCGGTATCGAGGTTTTACAATACCGCGAAGACGTACCGCTGCCGCAAATATCGGCTGACGAGGTACTGATTCACGTCTCCGCGGCCGGGGTCAATAACACCGACATTAACACGCGTATTGGCTGGTACTCGAAAAAAGTCAGCGGCGCTACCAGTAGTGGTGGTGCGGAAGGCTTCGACGAAGTCGATACTGACGATGCCTCCTGGTCCGGTGTGCCGATGGAATTCCCGCGTATACAGGGTGCGGATTGTTGTGGTTTTATCGTCGCGGTTGGTGACGAGGTCGATAGCTCACGCATCGGGGAACGGGTAATCGTGCGCAACATGTTGCGCAGCTATGTCGACTACCGGCCATTCGAGTGCTGGACGTTCGGTTCGGAATGCGACGGCGCTTTCGCGCAGTATGCCAAGGCGCCGGCACGGGAAACCTGTAAAGTCGAGTGCGACTGGTCGGATGCGGAACTCGCCTCGATCCCCTGCGCTTACTCGACTGCCGAGAATATGCTGCACCGCGCCTCGGTGGGCGCCGAACGGGTCCTGGTGACCGGGGCCTCAGGCGGTGTCGGTTCGGCTGCGGTCCAGCTCGCGAAACGACGCGGTGCCTATGTCATTGCCGTGGCCAGTGTCACCAAGGCTGACGATTTATATGTTATCGGTGTGGATGAAGTGATCGACAGGAATGCTGACCTGGTTGCAGCCACGGGTCGTGACAGTGTCGATGTGGTTATCGATCTCGTCGCCGGGGATGCGTGGCCGTCGCTACTCGATGTGCTCAGGCGGGGAGGGCGCTATGCGACCGCCGGCGCCATTGCGGGACCGCTGGTTGAACTCGACGTCAGGACCCTGTACCTAAAGGACCTGACCCTCGTTGGTTGCACCTTCCAGGATGACGTCGTGTTCGAAAATCTCGTCGGTTATATCGAAGCCGGTGAAATCAGACCCCTGGTCGCGCAGACTTTTCCGTTAAAACAGATTGGCGCGGCACAGGAGTTGTTTCTGACCAAGAAGTTTACCGGTAAACTGGTTCTTATCCCGCCAGCCTGAAGAAAACCGAGACGAAGATCACCCTGCATGAGTAGCAATATTATTCTAACTACCCTGAATGCCCGCTATATGCACTGTGCATTCGCATTACGTTACCTGTTTGCCAACCTCGGCGAGCTGCAGGCACAGGCGCAGATCCGGGAATTCACCATTCAGCAGCGGCCTGTCGATATTGTCGAAGAGCTGCTCGCGCAAAGTCCGAAAATAATCGGTTTCAGTATTTACATCTGGAACGTTGACGAGACCAGCCGGGTGATCGAATTGTTGAAGCAGGTGGCGCCCGAAGTCAAGATTGTGGTTGGCGGCCCTGAAGTCAGTTTTGCCGATGATTTACCGGCGTTCGCGGAACAGGTGGATTACATCGTTACCGGGCCCGGCGAATCCAGCTTTCGTCAATTGTGCAGCGATCTGCTCGATGGAATGCCGATGGTGTCAAATGTTATCGCCGGCAAAGCGTCCAGCCTCGATGAGCTCGAACTGCCCTATGCCTGGTACAGTAGTGAAGACATCCGCAACCGGTTGATATATGTTGAGGCTTCTCGCGGTTGCCCGTTCAAGTGCGAATTCTGTCTGTCTTCTCTGGATAAAACCGCGCGCCCGTTTGAACTGCGGCGCTTCCTCGATGCGATGGACGATTTGTACCAGCGTGGCGCACGCAACTTCAAATTCATTGACCGTACTTTCAACCTGAAAGTCAGTACCAGCGTCGCGATCCTGGAGTTTTTCCTCGAGCGGATGGACGATGACCTGTACCTGCATTTCGAGGTCGTTCCCGATCACCTGCCGGAAAAGCTAAAGCAGGTTCTGATGCAGTTTCCGCCGGGGTCGTTGCAGTTTGAAATTGGTGTGCAAACTTTCGATCCCGGGATTCAGCAAACCATCAGCCGTAGGCAGAACAACGAAAATACCTGCGCTAACCTGAAGTGGTTGCGCGAAAACACGGGGGCACATATTCACGCCGACCTGATCTTCGGTTTGCCCGGGGATACACTGGATAACTTTGCCCACAGCTTCGATCAACTGGTGGCGCTGAAGCCGCAGGAAATCCAGCTGGGCATTCTGAAGCGGCTACGCGGCGCGCCGATCAACCGGCACAACGATGAGTTCCGGCTGCGTTACAATCCGGCGGCACCGTACAACGTCCTCAGCACGCGTGACATCGATTTTGCCACCATGCAACGCGTTAATCGTTTCTCCCGGTTCTGGGATATGATTGGCAACTCGGGCCGCTTCAAAAACACGCTGCCGTTGCTGCTGGCGCAACGACCCTTCCACGATTTCCTCGAGCTAAGCGACACGCTTTACGAGATTGCGGGTAGTAGCTGGAAGATTTCGCTGCGCAGGTTGTTCGCGCTGCTGTTTATTGCCTTGACCGAGCAGCTGAAACTGAGACCCGACCAGGTGCGACAGGCACTCGATGCGGATTTCAAATTGTCAGGGCAGAAGGGCGCGATCGATTTCGATAGTCCCAGGCTCGAAATCGTGCCTAGTGCCGGGGTCGCCAATAAACGCCAACGTCAACATGAGCGGGTTAACGGTTAAGCGCGACAGCCACGAGTTCTAATCTGTTTTCGGTAGTGGACGCGGTGCGGCACCTTGATAGGTCCAGTTTTGCTGCCGCGGAATCGGGCCCTTGTTGCGGCCACCCTGTTGAGTCTGCTCCCAGGCATGCGCCAGAATACCGACTGAACGTGACAGGCAGAAAAGCCCACGAGCGAGTTGCGGTGGAATTTCGAGTTCTGCGTAAATCACGGCGGTGGCGCCATCGATGTTCATCGGAATTCGCTTTCCCTTGCGGGCTTCAAGTTGAGTTTCAAGCTGTCTGCCGATGGCAGCAAATCGGCCCGATATCGTACCCTTTTTTGCTGCCTGGTCGACGATTTCGAGGAGGCGTGGCGCCCGTGGGTCGATGGGGTGAAAGCGATGCCCGAAACCGGGAAGATACCTGTTGTCGGCGGCAAAAAATGCGTCTACTTCAGCGGATACGGAATTTTGTAGTGCTACCCCGGCGTCCACGCGATCGGCAATGGTGAGGTACAGCTCTAGCGCTTGCTCGCCGGCCCCGCCGTGGACGTCGCCGAGAACATTGAGCGCCGACGCCATGGCGTTGTTAATTCCCACCCCGCAAGTCGCAGCCATTCTCGCGATTGCTATCGACGGCGCATGGGGTCCGTGATCGACGGCCGACATTAATGCAGTATCGAGTAACTCGGCCTGGTCGGAGCCGGGTAGTTCGCCACGAGTCATGAGCCATATCATCTGGGTGAAGTTGACGTTGCCAATCAGTTCTTCTATCGCGTAGCCCCGATAGCGAATCACGCCCGGTTGCATATCGATGATTTCGGTGCGCCACCAGTCGCTCGTCTGCCGGGTTGTGTCTGTCATATCGCTTGCTCCGCTTTTAGTTGCTCGATCTCCATCAGGGAATATCCGAGTTCGACCAGTATCTGCTCCGTATCAGCCCCCAGTTGTGGCGGCGGACTATCCGTCTCAAGCGCTTTCCCGTTCAAACGAATACCCGGTCGCGTAATCCTGGTGTCGCGTTCTATACCAGGCGAATTGCTGAACGTGGCCACCTGGCCGCGCTCGCTAATCTGTGGCTGTGACAGCACTTCATCAAGGTTCAGCACCGGGCCCGCGGGAACGCCGGCGGCGTTCAGGATTTGATGCCACTCGGTGGCAGTTTTAGCTGCCAGGCCCGCTTCGAGAAACTCGGTCAGCGACTGGCGGTTGTCAAGTCTGGACTGTCGCGTGCTAAATCGTGGGTCGTCGACAAGTTCAGGATTATCGATAATCCGGCAAAGCGCTTCGAACTGCTCCTGTTTGTTGGCCGCAATATTGATCAGGCCATCAGCGGTGCTAAACGTTCCGGAAGGGCTCGCGGTGAAGTTATCATTGCCCATCGGCTGCGGCATCTTTCCTGCAAGCAGAAAGCTGGACACTACCCACCCCATGGTAGCAATAACCGATTCCAGCATGGATACATCGATGAGGCAGCCCTTGCGGTTACCTCGATCGGCAAGCGCCGAGCTAATCGCAAATGCGGCCGTCATGCCACCGATGGTATCGGCCATCGGGTAGCCGACGCGAAGCGGCGCGCTATCCTTGTCGCCGGTGATGCTCATAACGCCGGACATGCCCTGGATGATTTGATCGTAGGCAGGAAAGTCACGCAGTGGGCCGTCCTGCCCGAATCCGGAAATGGCCCAGTAAACCAGCTCGGGGCACTCTTTTTTCAGCTCATCGAAACCTAGGCCGAGGCGCTCCATAACGCCCGGTCGAAAGTTTTCGACGATGACATCGGCGCTGCGCGCGAGGCGCTTGAAAATCGTCTTGCCAGTAGTGGATTTGAGATTGACCGTAATCGAGCGTTTGCCACTGTTCTGCGCGAGGAAGGAGACCCCCATGAGTTTGTCGTTCAGTTCAGAATCAGCGCCCAGTTGCCTGGCTAGGTCACCCTTACCGGGCAATTCGATCTTAATAACATCGGCGCCCATAAACGCCAGTTGATGGCAGCAGAACGGGCCCGCCAGTACGTTGGTCAGATCGAGAACGCGTATATCAGAAAGTGGCTTCATAATGCCTTCGTCCAGGCTTACTTACGGGTCAAAGAATCCATCGTTGCAGATAGCATCCCGAGCCGGGAAAAATCCTAATCTCCGAGTGCGACGCCCTGTTGTAACGCTTTGGCCCGACGGCGGCGATAGGCAGGCACGAAGATCAGTAGCAACCCGAAAATCAGCAGGCCTAAGGTCATCGGACGTTCGTACATAAAGGCAACCCCGTCGGTGAGGTTGACCGAGCGCGCAAAATTATTTTCCATCATACCGCCGAGAATGAAACCGATGAGTAACGGTGGCAGGGGATAATCCGCAAAACGCAGTATGGTTGCGCAAACTCCCAGCCCGACCAGCAGCAGCTCGGTTGCATTGTTCTGACCGATGTAGGCGCCGACCATGGTAAAGAACAGAATGAAAGGAATCAGGTAGTTGCGCGGTACCGTCAGTAACCTGGCAATGTAGGGAATCAGCGGCAGGTTGAGAATCAGCAGCACGGCGTTGCCGATGTACATTGAAATGATTACCGACCAGAATACCGAGGGGTTATCGACCATCAGGCGCGGTCCCGGGTTTACGTTCAGCGCGATCAGCGCGCCGAGTAAAATCGCGGTGGTACCGGAGCCGGGTATGCCCAGCGTTAACAGGGGCACGAATGAACCGGTACAGGCTGCGTTGTTGGCGGTTTCCGGCGCGGCCAGCCCCTTGATTGATCCCTTGCCGAATTCTTCCTGCTCCTCGCCTTTGGCGATATTACGTTCGACCGCGTAGCCGAGAAACGACGCCAGCGTCGCGCCGGCTCCCGGCATCACGCCGATGAGAAAGCCCTGCACGGACTGGCGCGCAACTACGGGAGCGATGGTGCGTGCTTCGGAGCGGGTTATGCGCAAGTCCTTGATGGCTTCATTATCGCCGCTCGATTCCGCCCGTTTGGGATCGAGCACCAGGTAGAGTGCTTCCGGCAGTGCGAACAGGGCCATCGCCAGGGTGATGAAACTGAACCCGGACTGCAGATCGGTCAAGCCCATGGTAAAGCGTGGCGCGTTGAACAGCGCCGATTCACCCACGGTAGCCAGTATCAGGCCGATGATGGTCATCATCAGTGCCTTGGTGACCTTGCCGGTACCCGCGAACGCGGCGATTGCCGAGAGACCGACGACCATCATGGCGAAGTACTCAGCCGAATGAAACAGCAGCGCGACCGATGACAGGATCGGCGCAAACCCCATTAACAGGATCGCGCCGACGGTGCCGCCGCTGAACGAGCTAACCGCGGCGATGGTGAGTGCCTTGCCGGCCTTGCCCTGGCGGGCCATCGGGTAGCCATCGAAGGAGGTCGCAACGGTACCGGCTACCCCCGGAGCATTGATCAGGATAGACGAAGTCGAACCGCCGAAAATAGCGCCGTAGTAAACACCGGCCAGCAATATCAGCGCTGCCTAGGGATCACCCAGCGTAATTGCCACCGGGATCATGATCGCGATGATCGACATTGGACCGAGACCGGGCAGCATGCCGATCAGGGTGCCGATCAGGCATCCCGCCACGACCAGGAGCAGGTTTTTGAATGATAAAGCCGTTTCCAGGCCAAGTAGTACACCTTCCAGCATGTCAGATTCTCCTCAGCCCAGAAACCACGGCAGCGGTCGCAGGAAAATTCCCAGGGCTTCCTGCACCAGGTACCAGATGCACAGCGCGCCAACCAGCGCTACACCGATCATGGTCACCAGCTTGCGTTCGCCGAGCGTCCAGCTGGCGCCAACCAGAAACAGGGTAGTCGCGGCAATAAAGCCGACGGGCCGCAATGCGAGCGCGTAAACAATCATCAGCGCAATCAGGGCGAGGGCCTGTCCAACCTTGTAGTCGCGCCACTTTTTTAGATTGATACTGCCCAGCGCGTCACCGCTGGCATCTGCTTTCGGGCTGGGCGCAAGCAGAATAAGCAGGGCAAAAAACGCGCCCAGCACACTCAAGACCATCGGCATCGTGTTAGGCAGGAATGCCATGTTGCGCTCGAATGGCAATAACGGATAGTTGTAGGCGGAGTAGCCGTAAACGGTGCAGATGACCAGAAAAACGATAGCAATCCACTTGTCCAGTGCCATGGGATAATCTCTTCAGTTTAAAGCTGGAATATCGGGGCGCTGCGACGCCCCGATCAGTCGACAAATGATTACAGAAAACCGAGTTTGATCATCATGTTCTTGATCTCTCTTTCCTGTTTTTCGAGGAAGCTGGCGAAATCGTCACCCGGATTGAAGATATTAACCCAGCCGTTGCGTGCCCGTACGGCTTCCCATTCCGGCGTGTTGTACATGTCGGCGAGCGCTTTACGGTATGCCTCGGCCTTGTCTTCGGGCAAGCCGGGAGCGGCGAAAAAACCGCGCTAGTTGACAAATTCGGCATCGTAGCCCTGTTCCTTGAGCGTCGGCGCATCCTTGTAGGCATCGACTCGTTCTGCCGCGGTGACGCCTATGATTTTAACTTCTCCGGCGTTGGCCATGGTGACCGCTTCCGAGAAACCTGTTGATAGAGCCTTGATTTCACCTGACAACAGTGCCGCCATGGCCTTACCGCCAGCGTCAAAAGGAATGTACTTGACCTTGGTTGGATCCTGGTTGGCCGCCAGTATAGCCAGTCCGGCAACCAGGTGGTCCATTCCGCCGGGAACCGATCCACCACCGATCGCGACCTGCCTCGGGTTGCTGCGGAAATCTTTGACCAGATCCTTGAAAGAGTCGTACGGGCTATCCTTGTTGACGACAAACGCGGCGTAGTCGCCTATCGTTCCGGCGATCAGGGTCAGGTCTCTGAAGTTGTACGGGAAACGTCCAACCAGTGAGCGAATCACGATCGGCGTGGAGTTGACCATCAGCGTGTTCTGATTCGAGTTGGCATTCTCGATCAAAAAACCGATCGCTTTGCCGCCGCCACCGCCGGACATGTTTTCGTACGAAGCCTTGCCGACAATACCTGACTTGGTCAAAGCCTCACCGGTGCCGCGAGCCGTGCCATCCCAGCCACCACCAGCGCCGCCGGGAATTAAAAAATGAATCGAATCAATTTCAGCGGCATTGATGTTGCCAATGCTCAGCAAGGTCGCCATTGCCGCAACGGCGACGTTTCGAATGAGTTTCATTCTGCTCCTCCTCAGGATAGTTGTCTTTTTTGTCTGCTTAACGGGCACTGAGGTTGTGTCAGATACCCGGGATGGATATTTGACCACAGATGCAAGGCAGTGGGAAATCTTTCTGGCCGCTGGCTAACAGGTCTTTTATCCCAAACCGGGCTGGCAGTATTGAAATGCGCTATTGCGGCGAATGAAATGAAATATGATCATCCACCGGTTCCCTGGGAACCGGTGGATTCATGAGGCAATCAATGCTTTTCCTGTTACCGGCCAGCTAACCGGTTTACTGGCACATCGTTACGCTGCGCTTCCTGCTCTGCAGTGGCGCGACTGATACCGAGGTCTTTGAGCATGGCCTCGGACATCGACAACAACTGGCGGCGCTCGTGCTGGATTCTGACTTTAAGCAGTTGATTGTTCATCCAGATACAGAATTTCTCAAGCAGGGTGTCGAGGACTCCAACGGATTCTCCAGCGAGGCTCCGGGAGCAATTTTCAGAATAAGTAGTCATAATAGCTCCTATCAATAATTGTGAATGAATAATGCACTTACTTAACGAATATTGACTATAGGTGAATATAGAGGTATAAGTAAAACGAATATTATTGATAATCTACTTCACAATTAATGATGACTAAAATTCGCCTTCGTAACCTCGACCTCGGTACCTTGCGCAGCTTCGTCACGATCGCCGAAACCGGCAGCATGACGCGCGCCGCGAGTCGCCTGTTCATGACCCAGTCCGCTATCAGTATGCAGATCAAGCGCCTCGAAAACAGTCTTGGCCTGAGTGTGTTTGAACGCTCCGCACAGGGCATGTCTGCAACCACGGAGGGCGAGCAACTATTGAACTTCGCCAATCAAATGCTGGCCCTGAATGACGAAGCCATGGGGCGCCTGACTTCAGCTGATTACGAGGGCCAGATCCGGCTGGGTGCGCCTGGTGATGTGATTTACCCTCATATCCCCGGTATCCTGAAAGAATTCAACCGCGATTATCCGCGCGTACAGATCAGGTTTTCGTCGTCGCAGACCGTTACCCTGCGCAGCGAATTTGAGCAGGGTTTGCATGACGTAGTTCTGACCACTGAAAAAACGCCAGGGCAGGGTGGCAAGGTGATTAGTACGCAGTCGCTGGTATGGGTCGGTGCGAGAGACGGCAGCGCCTGGAAAAAGCGACCCCTGCCACTGGGCTTCGCCAAGCATTGTGCGTTTCGCAGCGGTGTCACCAGGACCCTGGATGAAGCGGGCCTTAAATGGGTCGATATCGTCGCCTCGCTGGATGCGGTCGCCAGCGAAGCAATGACTTCGGCTGATCTATGCGTATACGCCGGACTGGAGAGCGATAAAAGTGAAAGTCGGGAGGTTATAGACCATGGCGGGCAACTGCCTGACCTGCCCGAGTATTCGATCGTATTATACGGTGCCGATAATTTGGATAATCAAATTGCGCGGACCCTGGCCGAGTATATGCAGCGAGCCTATGCCTGAGCGGGCCAACGCGCACTCCTTGCAGTTCTCGTTGTAACCACCCTGCAGGTCGGTATCGGATTTAACCTGACGCTTGCTATCGCTGTGTCCGGCAATGGCTGAAGGCAGCTGGATTTTGATACAGGTCAAGCAAACAGGGTTATCTGATTATGTTGCGCGATGACAAGGTGTATGCTGTTTTACCCCGCTACCCGAGAGGAGGAAAAAACGATGAAATGGTTGATTATGAGCTGCTTGAGTATGGTGCTGGTGCTGGGTCCGGTGCGCGCTGACGAACATGCACTGTTCAGTATCCAGGTACTGACGCCGGAGACGGCTCTGCAGGCGGCGTCGGCGGCGCTGGAGAAGTGCAGGGCCGAGGGCTATCAGGTTGCCGTGGCCGTGGTTGACCGGATGGGTACTTTGCAGGTTATGCTGCGAGACCGTTATGCCGGGGCGCATACCCCTGAGACGGCAAGACGCAAGGCCTGGACGGCGACCAGTTTTCGCACCAATACCACCGACATGCTCGAGATAACAGCCCCGGGACAACCCCAGGCAGGCGTGCGCCAGGTAACCGATGCATTGATGATCGGTGGCGGTATGGTGATCGACGCCGGTGGTTCCCTGGTCGGTGCGATAGGTGTGTCAGGCGCTCCCGGTGGTGAGCTGGATGATTTATGTGCCGCCGCGGGGATCGCAGCGATCGAAGACGACATCGCCTTCTAGGTAGAGCGCAATAATTGTCGGGGAGGGGCTGGCTAAACCCTCCCGGCTGTTACCGGTTTATGAGCTGCGTGCTGCTGAATCAGAGGTTGAACTGGTGCTTGTAAGCTTCTTCCAGAGTTCTCGAGCGGTCCTTGTAATCGATCAAATCACCGATTTCAATTGTCACCTTGAGCCCTTTGGTGTTGTGCTTGATTGATTCCATTAGAACAGTATTGGTATTGTCCCTGATGAATACCGGCAACATCTGCAGCCTGTTTTTTACGGCGATGATTTGAGAACCTTTCTTAAATTCAGCCAGTGGCGTATCCAGCTTGTTGCGCGAGCCTTCGGGAGATACGCTGATTGAGTAGCCCTCGGCTACCGCTGCCTTGATATCACCGAAAAACGAGCCCATCTGACTGGATTCCCGGTCCAGTAATATGCTGCCGGAATTGCGCGTAAACGCGCCGAAGAAAAAAGAATTGAAGAGTTCCTTTTTGGCGATCCACAGGCCGTGGACGTCTTTATCCTTGAGTGCGATTTCAACCACCAGCGGGTCGATAACGCTGCGGTGATTGGAGACGATCAGGTACTGGCCACTCTGCTCAATTTTTTCCCGGCCAATAACCTCGACGTCAATATTTAACTTCGACAACAGAACCTCGGAGTACTCGAGTCGAAGCCGGGTGACTTCTACGGGAGTGTTCACTTTTCTCAATTTGAGGCCGTACTTATTGGTTAAGATAAGCGCGTACAGGGTCGATTTAATTTGATTCAGTGTCAAGAATACTTTCCAAAAACGGTTCGGTTCCGCTGCCCGGGGTTATGGTCACAGCGGCTGAGATTACATCCAAGTCCGCCACATATTTCCTCGAACAAAATTCTTTTATTCCGCAATCAAGGTGATTTCAGGCCGCGCTCCAGCCACCGTCTACCATCAGGTTGGCGCCATTGACATAGCTGCACTCGTCACTGGCCAGGAACAGCGCGGCGTTTGCAACATCCATCGGTTTGCCTAGTCGACCCAGCGGTAGTCCCGCCATCGGTGTACGCGAGCGCGAATAATTCATCGCCTCCTCGCCGATCGCATCGGTTCGCCCGGTCAGGATTTTACCCGGGGCAACGGCGTTACAGACAATGCCCTGGGCGGCATAGTCTGCCGCGATCTGTCGGGTGATATACACCGAGCCGGCCTTGCTGACCCCGTAGGCGATATCCCCGGGGCAGGCGATCATGCCGTGCTGGGAGGATATATTAACGATTCGTCCGCGGGCTTCTGCGAGTGGTTGCTGGGTCAGCATTTGCTGCACCGCGCGTTTGCAGCCATTGAAAACACCGCGCAGGTTGACCGCCATTACCCGGTCCCAGTCTTGCTGCGTGGTTTCGAGTAAATTGGTGCCGGTATAGATGGCGGCGTTATTCACCATCACATGCAATGCGCCAAACTCTTCGATAGTCTCGCTGACCGCCTGGTCGAGTTCATCCCAGATCGACACGTCTACCGGGTGAGCTATTGCCTTGCCGCCAGCCTGGTGAATCAAGTCCAGCGTTGTTTCTCCACCTTCGATGGGATCGGTTCGAGGATCGAGGAGAACCACCCGGGCGCCCTCGCGCGCAAACTGAATGGAGATGGCGCGTCCAATACCCGACGCCGCCCCGGTTACGCAGCAAACCCTGTCTTGCAGTCGTCGCAAGGACATAATTCTCTCCTTTTATGATCTGATAAGTGTGGCGGGGCACTACAGGCCCGCGCGGATACAGTATAAACAGTCGATTTTTCCGTTACCACGGAAAAGCTGGTCGGGTCCCGGCGCCCCGCTCAGGCCGGAGATCGGGTAGTTCCCCGGGCCGATATTCATGTCAACAACTAAGTAAACCGCATATAATTCAGCCTCTGATATGCGTTTCGAGTTCGCCCTGGGATGTTTGACTATTCCGAGAAATCCATAAAGTTTCAGCAACAGCTGCAGACATTCATGCAACAGGAAATTTATCCTGACGAAAGCAACTACGCCGAGCAGCTGCAAAATGCGGAGAACCGGTTTGCGCCGCTGCCCTTGATGGAAGCTCTGAAGCAAAAGGCAAAAGCGGCCGGCCTATGGAACCTGTTTATCCCGGAATCCCACGCCGAGTTCAGTGATCATGGCGGGCTCAGCAACCTCGATTATTTCCCGTTGGCGGAAATGATGGGTCGGGTATTGTGGTCGGCCGAGGTATTCAATTGCAATGCGCCGGACACGGGCAACATGGAAGTGTTGATGAAGTACGCCACCCCGGAGCAACAGCAGCAGTGGTTGGAGCCATTACTCGCCGGAGAGATTCGCTCGTCATACGCGATGACCGAACCGCAGGTTGCGTCGAGCGATGCGACCAATATCGAACTGAGCATGAAACTCGATGGCGACCAATGGGTACTGGATGGTCGCAAGTGGTTCATCACCGGAGCGATGAATGAGCAGACCAAAATCATAATCGTGATGGGTAAGTCCGATGCCGAAAACCCGGATCGGCACCTGCAACAGACCCAGCTACTGGGGTCAAAGGACACGCCCGGGGTCGAGGTCCTGCGTGCCTTGACCACGCTGGGTTACGACGACGCGCCCATCGGCCATGCCGAGATCAGCTTCAACCAGGTCAGGGTGCCTGCGCATAATGTCCTGCTCGGCGCCGGGCGAGGCTTTGAAATTGCCCAGGGCAGGCTGGGGCCGGGACGTATGCATCATTGTATGCGCCTGATTGGCGCCGCGCAGAGGGCGCTGGAACTCGCCTGCCAGCGCGTTGAAAACCGCAGCACTTTCGGCCGCAGGCTGAGTCAACACCAGTCGGTGCGTGAAGACATTGCCAGATGCTTTGCCGAAATCGAGATGGGACGTTTGCTGGTGCAGAAGACCTGCCATCGCATGGACCAGGTCGGCGCGCGGCAGGCGCGTGATCTGATTGCCGCCTGCAAGACCAGTGTCCCGCTAATGGTGCAGAACATCATTGATCGATGTATGCAAATGCACGGTGCGGGAGGGCTGAGCCGGGATTATTTCCTTGCAGAAGCCTTCAACTATGCGCGCTGGTGCCGCCAGGCGGACGGACCCGACCAGGTGCATCAGATGGCGCCGGGTAAACAGATCATCGAACGCTTCAAGCAGTAGAAAACTCATGGCGGACGCACCACTCGACCTCGACACGCTTGGCAGTTACCTGCGCACCCATGTTGATGAAACAGGCGAGCTCAAAAGCGCCGAGAAATTCAGTGATGGCCAGTCGAACCCGACTTACCTGCTTGATACTGAAGCGGGGCAATACGTACTCAGAAGGCAGCCTGCGGGTGAATTACTCAAATCCGCGCACGCGGTTGACCGCGAGTTCCGTGTCATCAAGGCACTGCAGGGCAGCGAGGTACCGGTCGCCAGGGCTATTCACCTCTGCACGGACCGCAGCATTATTGGTAGTCTGTTTTACATCATGAGTTTCGAGCCGGGGCGTATTTACTGGGATCCGACGCTGCCCGAACTCGGTGCCGGCCAGCGCGGGGCTATCTATAGCGAAATGAATCGCGTGCTCGCGGCACTGCACGATGTTGATGTAGTCGCGGTGGGACTCGAGGATTTTGGCCGCCCGGGCAACTACTTCGAGCGTCAGGTCAGTCGCTGGAGCGGGCAGTACCGCGCTACCGAGATCGATCCGATTCCGGCAATGGACAAACTGATCGAGTGGCTGCCGCAAAACATGCCCGCGGACGATGGCAAGATCAGCCTTATCCACGGTGACTATCGCATCGACAATATCATTTTTGAAACGAACGGCAGCAGGGCCAGGGCCCTGCTCGACTGGGAATTATCGACGCTGGGTCATCCCTACGCGGATCTTGCCTATCAATGCATGCAATGGCGGATGGCCAGGGACGGCGTGATTCCGGGTTTCGGCGACGTCGACCGTGAATCGCTGGGCATCCCGAACGAAGCGCAATATGTCGCCCAGTACTGCGAGCGTCGCGGTCTGGCAGGCATACCCGACTGGAACTTTTACCTGGTGTTCGGTTTTTTTCGTTTCGCGGCAATTTTACAGGGGGTGCTCAAACGCGCCGTTGATGGCAACGCGTCCAGCCGCAAGGCCTTCGAATATGGTGCGCTGGCGGCGCCACTGGCCAACCTCGCGGTGGCACTGATCGAATGAGCGGCCAGCTCTGTACTGCGTCTGTATTCAATGAAACAACGCATTTTTCGCTCGCACAAAAAAACGGTGGTGCCTGGGGCACCACCGTTTGATTGCCTCGATATAGTGGAAGTTTCAGGAATAACGGTAAGGTACGCCCGCTTTTTCCATGACCGCCGCGTATTTCTTGTAGGCCGCTACCACCTTGGCCGTACGCGGGCTGATCGAGGCCAGTTCATCCCAGAACTCGGCTGAATCAGCGACAACCTGGTCCCATTCATTGGCGGGAATCGTGGTCAGCTCCATCTTCTTGCCGTTGACGCGCAAGTCGGCCTCGCCGCCCCAGTACCAGACCTGGCGGTAGTAGTGCGAGTCGTTGCAGGACATGCGGAACAGAGCCTGCAGGTCCGGTGTCAGCTTGGCCCAGCTCTTCGAATTGGCGAAGTAGGAACCACACCAGGCACCGGTTACGTTGTTCAGCAACGCATAGTTACAGACATCCGCCCAGCCGACCTCGTAGGCCTCGGTGAATCCACACCAGGCCACGCCGTCGAGTTCGCCGGTCTGGATCGCGACTTCGATGTCGTCCCAGGGCAGGGTGATCGGAATCAGGCCGTAGCGCGACAGGAATTTACCGGCAGTCGGCACGCCGAACACGCGCTTGCCCTTCATGTCGGCAATCGAGCGAATTGGATCCTTGGTGAAGATGTGGCACGGATCCCAGGCGCCGGCGCTTATCCACTCGACGTTGTCGACTTCGCCATAGGCTTCCGCCCAGATCTCGTCCAGGCCGTAATACTTGAACAGCACCGGCATGTCGAGGCTGTAGCGCGTGGAGAACGGGAAGTAGCCGCCGAACACGCTGATATCGACTGGCGAGGCCATGGTCGCATCGTCGCTTTGTACCGCGTCGATAGTGCCGTTTTGCATCGCGCGGAACAATTCGTCGGTCGCCACCAGTTGGTCGGCGTAATAGAGTTCGATCTCCATGCGACCGTGCGCCGCCTTGTTGAAGGCTTCTATCTGCGGCAGGATGACGTGCGCACCGAGCGGTGCGCCGGAGTAGGTTTGCAATCGCCACTTGATCGGGTTGCTCGCCGAGTAGGCATAGGGCGCGGTCCCCGCCGCCAGTATACCCGCCGTGCCGGCACCGACTTTCTTGACGAAACTTCGGCGGCTGTCGTCCTGTGGTTTGGATGGTTTGGATGGTTTGTTATCTTGTTTCATTTTCTCAGGCTCCTAAGGTTGTACTGCGGTTAAATTTTCACGCCGACTGGCCACGGTCGTCCCGTTGTCATTGAGAACGAACATATTCAGGCAACCACATGGCAATCTGCGGAAAAACCATGACCAGGACCAGTGCGAGCGTCATGACCATGACAAAAGGAATAATCGATCGATAGATATCCATCAACGTGATTTCGGGCGGCGCCATCGCGCGCATCAGGAACAGGTTGTAGCCGAACGGTGGCGTCATGTACGCGATCTGGCAGGTGATCGTGTACAGCACGCCGTACCAGATTGGATCGAAACCGAGAATTTTGACCAACGGTACGTATAGCGGCGCGACGATGACCAGCATCGCGGTGTCGTCGAGAAACATGCCCATGACCAGGTAGGAAAGCTGCATCATGATGAGCACTTCCCAGGGTGTCAGGTTCCAGTTGGTGATGAACAGTGATTCGATCGCGCGTGCCGCGCCGATACCATCAAACACCGCTCCGAAGCCGAGTGCCGCGAGTATGACCCACATGAACATGCAGGAAATAGCGAGCGTCTTGCGAATGGTTTCTTCCATGACCTTGCGATTCAGGCGCCTGCGTACCAGGGCCGCGATCGTGGCCGCCGTGGCGCCAACCGCCGAGCTTCCCACCAGGCTGGTAACACCCATGACGAACAGGCCGGTCATGAAAAAGAAAATCAGGAACGGGGTGATGCCGGCGCGCAGCAGCTTGAGCTTTTCTGTCATCGGCATGTCGCGTTCCGCTTTCGACACCGTCGGCCCGAGGTGAGGTTGAAAATGACAGCGCACGACGATGTAAATAATGAACAGCGTTGCCATCATCAGGCCCGGGATCGCGCCGGCGAGCCACAGCTGGCTCACGGGCTGGCGCGCGATCATGCCGTACAGCACCAGCACCACGCTCGGAGGCACCAGGATGCCGAGCGAACTGCCGGCCTGTACGACCCCGGTGATCATGATCTTGTCGTAGTTCCGTTTCAGCATCTCCGGCAGCGCGATGGTCGCGCCGATCGCCATGCCGGCAACGCTGAGGCCGTTCATCGCAGAAATTACCACCATCAGCAGGATGGTGCCGACCGCGAGACCGCCCTTGAGACCGCCCATCCAGACGTGAAACATCGCGTAGAGGTCGTCGGCAATGCCCGATTCGGAGAGGATATAGCCCATGTAGATGAACAGCGGCAGGGTTAGCAGCGGGTACCAGTTGAACAGCTTGAAAGCGGCGTTGAACGGCATTTCGATTGCGCTATCGCCCCACAGCAAGAGCGCGGCGAGCGAAGCGACGATGCCGATTGCCGCGAACACGCGCTGGCCGGTCAGCAGCATCAGCATCATCGAAATAAACATGAAGATGGCGATGGCTTCGTAACTCATGACAGCTCTTTTCCCCGTGCCTTGGCCAGGTCTTTGAAAAAGATAGAAATGGACTGCAGTATCATCAGTATGATGCCGCATACCATGATGATCTTGATCGGAATCATCGAGGGATTCCACATCGAGAACTTGCGTTGGTCGTACTCGATCGCGTACATAGTGCTCGATATTGCACCGACCAGCAGGCAAACCAGGTAGATCACCAGGAACAGGGCGGTGAAACAGTCGAGTCGGGCCTGGTTGCGCGGCGAGAAGCGTGAATATAGCAGGTCCATGCGTACGTGACTGTCGAGTTGCATCGAGTAGGGGCCACCGACGATGTAGTAGGCGGTTATCGTGAACTGCGCCATTTCGATACACCAGGAAAGCGGTATGTTGATGATGTTGCGGGTGACGGCGTCCAGCAGCAGGACACCGATCATCACGAAAATCAAATACATGGCCACGCGTCCAACTTTGGTCGACAGATAGTCGATCACCTTGACGTAGTTGACGATAAACCTGGGCACAGCCTTTGCTCCCCCTCTTTGTGTTGTTGTTGTTTTTTCCAGATAAAGCCGATCTGGTTTTTAACTTCCCTTACTCGATTTCTGCTTCGCCGTCAGCTGACAACCTCAACCTGTGCACTATCCAATGCACGGGCCAAATCACCGCCCGGTGCCTGCTCGCTGACCAGGGTGTCGATCCTGTCAAACGACGCCACGACGAAGGCTGCGACCCGATCAAACTTCGAAGAATCGACCGCTAACAAAACCCTGTCGCTGTGCTCGATCATGGCACCCGCGATCTGTGCCTCGTCATGGCTGAAATCCATTACTCCGCTCCCGGCGGCAATGGCACCCGCGGTCAGCAGGGCGATATTGCAATGGAAACCCGCAATCTGTTTTATTGCCATGCTCCCGCAGGTCTGCCGGTTATCCCCGTTATAAATACCACCGAGTAAAAACATCTGCACTGTTGTGTTGGCGGATGTTATCACCCTGGCTACCTCGGCCGAATTGGTGACGACGGTCAGGTCGTCAATCGTTGTCAGCTCCTCGGCAATTGCTAATGTCGTCGACCCGGTATCGATGAACAAGCTGTCACCCGGTGACACCAGTCGCTTGACCTGCTGTGCAATCAGTCGTTTAGCCTGACTGTTCAGCAACATTCTCTGCGCAAACGGCCCTTCGCCGAAATTACGCAATGCGATGGCGCCGCCATGAATTTTTTGTATCTTGCCGTTAGCAGCCAGAAACGTCAAATCACGGCGGATGGTTTCGGCCGAAATACGGAAAGTTTCCACCAGTTGGTCGACGCTAACCTTACCCTGCGAAAGCACCATATCGGTGATTCGTGATTGTCTGTCGCGGGGACGCATTCGGGGATACTAGCACGGCGATTAATCGTTCAACAATGACTAACTGGGCAAAATAATCGGTAAAATTGCCCGAAATGATCAATAAATGACTATACAGTCGTTATAAACCCGTCTGGTTTGACTATACGGTCGTCGAAAAATATACTGGTTTTTGCCGGTTCCTGTCTAATCAATTTACTCCTGCTGTCGGTGTGAGCATTAATGTCAGACTATTCATCCAGCGCCAGCTTGCCCGCCACGCTATTCGACGTCATCGTTGTCGGCACCGGCGTGGTCGGTTGTGCCATGGCGCGCCGCTTTACGCTCGAAGGGGCAAAGGTGCTGGTCGTTGAAAAGGCGGTCGATATTCTCGATGGCGCGAGTAAGGCGAACAGCGCGATTTTGCATACCGGTTTCGATGCACCGCCGCCTGGCTCACAGGAACTGGCGTGTATCGCTGACGGTTACGACGAATACCTGGAGATTCATGCGCGCCTGAACCTGCCGCTGCTCGAATGTGGTGCACTGGTACTCGCGTGGAATGACGCGGAAGCCGATCGACTCGAAGAAATTCTGCGCACCGCGAACGACAACGGCGTTACCCGGGCACGAATCATCAATGCCAGCAAGGTTCGAGCAAAAGAACCACAGCTCGCGCCGACGGTTGTCGCTGCCGTCGAGGTGCCCGGAGAATCCGTGATCGATCCCTGGAGCGCACCCTACGCCTATTTACTGCAGGCGCTGGAAAACGGTGCCTGCCTGGCGCGTGGCTGTGAACTGCTGGATGGTCATTTTGATAATGGCGAATGGGTTTTAAAGACCTCGAAGGGCGCTGTCAGAGGCAGGCAGCTAATCAATTGCGCCGGGCTCTACGGTGACCGGCTCAACCAGGAACTGGTGGGTGAATCAAACTTTGAAATTCGTCCGCGCAAGGGGCAGTTTGTCGTGTTTGATAAATCGGCACGCGGTTTGACGAGTTCGATTCTGCTGCCTGTGCCAACGCAAATCACCAAGGGTATAGTCGTATGCCCGACCATGTTCGGTAACCTGCTGGTTGGACCGACGGCTGAAGAACAGCACAGTCGAGATGAAGCCAGCGTCGATAGCGAGCAGCTGCAGGCGCTTGTCGACAGGGGTAGCAGCATACTGCCGGCGTTACGCCAGCATGCCGTGACAGCGACCTATGCCGGGCTTCGGCCCGCCACCGAGCACAAGGACTACCAGATCAAATGGTACCGTGATCGAAACTATTGTTGTGTCGGCGGCATCCGCTCGACAGGTCTGAGTGCTGCGCTTGGCATTGCGCGCTTCGTCTACCGGCAGTATGAAGCGCCAGGCAACCAGCACAGCGAATCCGGCGACTGCCATTGGCCGCGGGTAAGCGGGATCGCTGATCCGGGTGAGCGGGACTGGCAACGGCCCGACAATGGAGGCATCGTCTGTCATTGCGAACTGGTTACACGACGCGAAATCATGCAGGCGCTGGCAGGGCCGATCCCGCCCGCCAGCCTGGCTGGCCTGAAACGCAGGACCCGGGTCACCATGGGCAGGTGCCAGGGATTTTACTGCTCGGCGGAACTCAGCGATCTCACCGACGGCTGCTTTCAGCAACCGATGAGCATGACGCGCAAATGACGACGCAACATTGCCAGGTAGCAATCATCGGCGCCGGTCCGAGCGGGCTCGCGCTTGCCGGTGAACTGGCCAGGTCGCGCATCGATGTGGTGGTGCTGGAGCGGGAAGCTGCAGCGGGGGGAATACCGCGACATTGTGGCCACTCGCCATACGGCATGCGCGAGTTTCATCGGCTCATGTCCGGACCCGCCTATGCAGGTCGACTGACCAGTGAAGCACAAAAGCAGGGTGCGAAAATCTGGCTGAATACGACGGTTATCGAGACTGGACCTGCCGGCAAGCTGCTATTGTCTAGCAGCGACGGCATGCAGGAACTGCAGGCCGACAGGGTCGTGTTATGTACCGGTAACCGGGAGACACCGCGTTCGGCTCGATTGGTATCGGGGACGCGGCCACTGGGTATAGCCACCACCGGGGCACTGCAATCGATGGTGTATCTGAAGCAGCGATTACCATGCCAGCGTCCCCTGGTCGTCGGTAGCGAACTGGTTTCGTTTTCCGCGCTGCTAACCTGTCGTCACGCCGGTATCAAACCTGTTGCCATGATCGACAGTTATTCGCGGGTGACCGCGCTTAAAGCCGCGGCATTATTACCCCGATTGCTTGGCATTCCGCTGCTGTTGAATACCGAACTCGATCAGATTCGTGGTAGTGAGCGGGTGGAATCAGTAGTCGTTCGCGACGCCACTGGCAGGTTAGAGAACATCGAATGCGACGGCGTGATCTTCAGCGGTAACTTCGTTGCCGAGGCGAGCCTGGTCAGGACTAGCCACCTGGAGTTCGATTCGCGCAGTGGTGGGTCGGTTGTCGATCAATTCGGCCGTTGCTCGGATCCTGCCTACTTCGCCTGCGGTAATTTGCTGCACCCGGTTGATACTGCTGGCTGGTGCTGGGCCGAAGGGATACGCACGGCCCGATCGGTGTTGGCGGATTTGAACGCTGTGCTGCCAGGCACGGGGCGAGTGCTTGAAATTGCAAGCACGAGCCCGGTCATCAGGTATTTTACGCCGCAGCATATCCTGTTGCCGGATGCTCCAGAGAAGGAAAATCATCCCGGATTGCAGCTCCGCTTTGCCGAAAACCACCGTGGGCGAATTTCATGGCGAGGTGAAAAAGGTATCATTGCAAGTCGCAGGATTCGTACGCTACGGGAACGACGGGTATTATTCCCCTTGCCGACGCGCGACCAGTTGTCTGCCTGCAGGTCACTGGCGCTTGAATTTGAGCCCGACTAGAGGATTAGCAATGTCAGTTCTAGCCATAGACCAGGGAACTACCAGCACACGGGCATTGCGTGTTGATGACGGCGGTGAATTCGAAATCACCCGTGTTATCAAGCATCAGCAATTTTATCCGCAGGCTGGCTGGGTGGAGCACGACCCCGAAGAACTGATCGCGAGCATCGAGTCATGCATTGCGGCGAGTCCGGACGTTGCCGCGCTGGGTATCGATAACCAGGGTGAAAGTTGCCTCGCCTGGCACGCCGATACCGGGCAGGCGTTATGCCCGGTAATTGTCTGGCAGGACAACCGTACTCACGGGGTGATTGAAAAGCTCAAGCAGGAAGGTCACGAGGCCAGGGTGCTGGAAATTTCCGGCTTACCGCTGGACTCATATTTTTCCGCCAGTAAGCCTGCCTGGATCCTGCAAAACTGTGCCGAGGCAAAAGCTGCGCTTGACCAGGGAAAGCTGCGCATGGGCACCACCGATGCCTTTTTTCTCGATCGACTGGCCGGTCGCTTCGTCACCGATATCACCACCGCCTCCAGGACCTCGTTACTGAACCTGCACACCGGGCAGTGGGACCCGGAGCTGTGTGAATTATTCGGGGTTCCGTCTGAAACACTGCCGGAAATCGTGCCGACAACCGGTGATTTCGGCTGCATCGTTGCCCAAGGCCGGCGCATTCCGGTAACCGCTAGCGTGGTCGATCAGCAGGCTTCGCTCTATGGGCATGGCTGCCGTGCGGACGGAGATGCCAAGATCACTTTTGGCACCGGCGCCTTCGCGCTGGCGCTAACCGGAAACCAGCCGTTGCGTTCGCTGGAGCAGGGCTTGTTGCCTACCGTTGCCTGGCAATTTGAGGCGGACGAACCGGTGTACGCGCTCGACGGCGGCGTTTACTGTGCCGGTTCAGCAGTCGAGTGGGGACGCAAGCTGGGACTGTTCAGCGATTATGCCGAGATTAATCATTTCGAGCGCGCTCCCGCGATTGAACGGGACCTGGTTTTTGTGCCGGCGCTTTCCGGGCTGGCCTGCCCGCACTGGGATCGAACCGCCGCCGGGATCTGGCTCGGGTTGTCGCTCGAGACCGACAGTCGGGACCTGATCCAGTCCGTGCTCGAAGGCGTTGCGTTACGCGCGGCCGAGGTGATTCAGGCAATGAGTGAGTTTGTCGCGATCGGTGACCGTATATCAATCGACGGGGGCGTGTCGGTTAACCCTTATTTTTGCCAGTTCCTGGCCAATATTCTGCGACGCCAGGTATCCGTAAAACCGATGGCCGAATTAACCGCAATCGGTACCGCCCATCTGGCCGGGGCCGGCAAGATAAACCTGGCGGATGCAGTTGGTGCAGCGAAGCACTATCTGCCGGAGACCGGGTCGGGGGATTATCTCAAGCGCTTCGGCAAGGCGGTGGAGCGTTCGAAAAACTGGCGTCAGTAGCGGCCCGGCAGTCTGCCGTGATCGTCGGGCGCTGATGTCATGCCGCCAGGGGTTTAATCGACACGATATGAACCGATAACAACCGGCGTGCGTATAGTTTTCGACTGTGGTTGCTGCAAGGCAGTGCGTGACAGGCAGTCGCCAACCCTTAATCAGCGGTGAAACTATGCGAAAAAAATTTGAAATTCTGATCCTTGGCGCTTCTTATGGATCGCTGCTGGGTAGCAAGCTGGCGCTCGCCGGGCACAACGTACATCTGATTTGCCTGCCACAGGAAGCCGAAGTAATAAACGCCAACGGTGTTGAGATCCGCATGCCGGTGAGAGGCCGCGAAGAAGCCGTGGTTATCGATTCGAAAACCCTGCCGGGCAAGCTCACTGCAGGTGGAGCGAAAATGGTCGATGTCGAACGTTTCGACCTGGTCGCGCTGGCCATGCAGGAGCCACAGTACCGCCACCGGGAAGTCCGCGCTTTGCTGGGTCGCATTGCCGGTGCTGAAATACCCTGCATGTCGATTATGAACATGCCACCATTACCCTACCTGAAACGAATTCCAGGGCTCGATTGTAAAGCCTTGCGCGATTGTTATGCGGACGCCAGCGTTTGGGATGTTTTGGATCAGGACCTGGTTACCCTGTGCAGTCCCGACCCGCAGGCGTTCCGTCCCCCGGGTGAACCGATAAATGTATTGCAGGTGACTTTGCCCACCAATTTCAAGGCAGCCCGGTTCGAGCAGGATGAACACACCGCGCTGCTGCGGCAAATGGAGCAGGACATCATCGATGCCCGCCTGCCGCTAGACGGCGAGGAGCTGGCGTTGCCGGTTAAATTGCGGGTTCATGATTCGATTTTCGTGCCAATGGCTAAATGGAGCATGTTGTTGACCGGCAACTACCGCTGTATCCGGCGCGACCAGATGATCACTATCCGCGACGCAGTGCATTCAGATCCCGCTGAATCCGAGCGTATCTACGCCCGGGTTGCAGAGCTCTGTATCTCGCTTGGCGCAGAACGCGACGATCTCGTTCCCTTCGAGAAGTATGCAAATGCTGCTCAAGGTTTACTCAAGCCATCGTCGGCCGCTCGTGCGCTCGACAACGGGGTGGAATTTATCGAGCGGGTCGATCTGCTGGTGCAAAGTATCGCGCGGCAGCAGGGCCTGCAAGATGCGGCTATCGACGAAATCGTAGCGACCGTAGAGTCCCACCTGTCGGTAAATCGTCTGCGGGCGGCCAGCTAATTGTCGCTGGCAGACGGGTCCGAGGGTTGCGCTTCTGTTATTGCAGTAACGGATACTTTACAATTCGGGGTTCAAATTAGAAACTTGACAAACCCCGGGGGTTTCCATGGATCCTGTTTATTTGATCTGGCTGTGCGCATTCGGAGCACTGGCCGGTGGCGCGATTATCGGCGCTATCGTCTATCGAAATCTGGCGCCGGGAAAAAAGCAGACCGATGACCTCAGGGCTGAACTCGATGCGTCCAGGCTGGAGCTGGAAACCTACAAGACCAGTGTTAACAGCCACTTCGATAAAACGGCCGAGCTGGTAAACGAGTTGACGCAGGACTATGTCAAGGTTTACCGGCACCTCGCGGAAGGTGCGCAGTCACTCGGTGAGGGCAGGGATTTCGCCAACGTGCTCGAGCAGCATCAGGGTAAAGTGCTGATTTCTGTCGATAATGATAACAAGGTAGAGGAAACGATAGTCAGCGAGGTGGCGGCGGATGCGCAGGCAGCCCCGAGCGAATCAGCAGGCGTTGCCGATCACGAGTCGGAGCAGGAAAGTAATGCCGCTGCCGACAACGAAGAGGTCGACGTAAAGCAGGAAAATTCGGACGCAACCGGGCCGTCGACAGAAGTGGATGAAAAACAGGAACCCGTCATAAATATCGATAAGCTGGCGCTGAATGCCGAAGCGGATAAAAAGGATGACATACCGGCGAAGAGCAATGGCAGCGGCGCGTCAGGGGTAGATCAGCCAGCAAGGCCCGATGCCCAAAAGGAGTCGACTACGTCCGCCTGAGTAAAAGCCGGCTCCCTGAAAAGAGGGATATCCTGGGGGAATCTGCAGCAATCCCGCTCAGGCGAAAAAATCCACCATGGCATCAGCGGCTAGAACCGGTTCTTCCTCAACGATAAAATGCCCGCACGCGATCGCGACCGCGCGAACGTCCGCGGCCCATTTGCGCCAGCTATCCAGCGGTGAACGGGCCTTGTCGCCGAGATAACCGGTGCTCCATAGAACCAATACCGGGCAGTCCAGTTGATCACCGGCGTCGCGGTTGGCCTGGTCGTACTGCCGGTCGAGCGTGGCCCCAGCGCGGTAGTCCTCGCATTGTGCGTGAATCTTGCTCGGATCGCGGTATTGCTCGAGATAAGCCTCCACAGCACCGGGGTCCAGTTTGGCAATATCCGAGGCCCAGCGTTGCAGCAGGGAATGGTAGAACAGGTCCGGATTCTGCCCGATTATGTCTTCCGGTAGCGGCGTTGTTGCGGCGAGAAAAGACCAGTGAAACGTCGACACGGCGGCTGCCGTGTCCATGTCTTGCCAGACATCGAGTGTCGGGATGATGTCGATTGCGCAGAACTTCGTAACCCGACCCGGATGGTCGAGCACCAGGCGGTAACCGACACGTCCGCCACGATCATGCCCGGCCAGCGCAAAGCGACCGATCCCGAGCTGATCTGCGAGGGCGATGATGTCCTTTGCCACTTCGCGCTTCGAATACTGCCTGTGTTCGGGATCACCCGGCGGCGCCGAGCTGCCGCCATAACCGCGCAGATCCGGCATCACCAGCGAAAAATGCCGCGCCAGTTCGGGAGCGACCCGATGCCAGATGACGCTGGTTTGCGGAAAACCGTGCAGCAGAATCAATGGCGTACCGTTGCCACCGGTGATCACATTGAGTTCGACGCCATTGAGCGCAATTATTTGCTGTTTGAAATCTGCAGGAAACATAAGCCCTGAACTCCTGAAAACCTGTTATGAGACAGACTGTTTATCGCCACCAGCCATCTAAAGCTAATTCCTTGCTTGACGCAAGTGAGCAGGATTCCGATATACTGCTGCAATAAAATCCAGTCCAGTTTAACCCATAAATATATGTTTCGATCGACCCAACCGACAACCCTGTACGTCATCGAAGCAGACAAGTGAGGCCCAGCAATGTTGACCGTAACGCAGCGAATCCGTGTCGAATGGGCGCATTGTGACCCTGCCGGAATCATTTTCTACCCGCACTACTACATCTGGATGGATTCCGGCACCCATGCCTTGCTGCAGACTGCCGGCTTTGATTTGATCGGCAACACGCACCGGGACAACCTGTTTCGTGGTTGTCCGCTGGTGGCGAGCAACATGGCGTTCAGACGACCGCTTTACTTCGGCGACGTGACCGAGCTTACCTCGAGCGTGGAGAAATTTGGTAATACGTCGTTCGTCGTAGCACATCAATTCCGCCAGGGTGGAATCGAGGAACCCGTGGCGACCGGTAACGAGGTCAGGGTGTGGGGCTCTGCGGAACCCGAGGATCCGGAAAAGCTCGTCGCGCAAAGAATGCCGGACGAGGTCAGGGCGATGTTATCGGTCGATAAAACCGTTGATGTCTCGGTTTGATCAATCGCCGCGAAGGCAGGCTTCGGTGTAGAATGCAGCCCATTGATGGCAAGATTGTTTAAACCAGTTCGAGGAGCAGTAACTTATGGTCACCTTCATCATCCTGTTAAACGTCAAGAGCAATAAAGTAACCGGGATCGCAGAAGAACTTGCGAGCATCCCGGAAATTTCGGAAGTCTACTCGGTTACCGGAATCTATGACCTGGTCGCGATTGTGCGCACCAAAACCAACGATGACGTTGCCGAACTGGTTACCAATCGCATGGGGTCGATCAAGGGAATCAAGAAAACCGACACCATGCTTGCGTTCAAGGCCTTCTCGCAGCATGACCTCGAAGCGATGTTTTCAATCTAGTTTCTATTACGCGTTGCGTTGCCGCAGCTTTTCCGGCGCGCGGCTTAGCGCGTTGTTGCCTTGCGCCAGTTTTTCCAGCAGTCGCAGCAACTGCGCGGTCTCTACATCGTCCAGCGGCGCAATGATGCGTTGCTGCGCCGACTCGACCGCTGGCAGAGCCTCGGCGACCAGGTATTTACCCGCCGCGGTGATGCTGACGATCTTGGCGCGTTGATCCTGTGCCGATTTTTCGCGCCGCACCAGCTTGTGCTGCTCCAGCTTGCGAATCACCAGTGAAATCGTGGTGCGGTCCAGTGCCACGGCACCGCCTAGCGTGACCTGGTCTTGCGAGCCGTTGTCCAGCAATGCATCCAGTACCGCGAATTGCATCGGCGTCAGGTCGAAGCGTTCGCATTCATCATGGAATATCGCGACGGCGATTTGATGACAACGGCGCAGCAGGTGCCCCACCATATGTTCGACCTGGCGGGTCATGCCGGGACCTCGTCGGGCGCTGCTGCTGGCGAATCGATTACATCATCAGTCATCCACTTGCTCCTGTGAAAAGGTCATGCCTTGCCGCGCTGTTCGCGCCATAAGCCCAGTTTTAATTGTGCCGTGCGGTCGGAGTAACTGAACAAAACGGCTTCGGTTTCAGTCTCATGGGTTACCCGGGCCCAGCTGGGTGCCACGAAGATATCTCTGGGCCCCCAGGCGAAGGTCTCGCCATTGATGGTGCTGCGACCGCTGCCCTCGGTGGCGACGAACACCGTGGCGTCGGTGCTACGGTAGGCAAGGCTGTGGAAGTCCGGCGGCAGCAGTTGCAGGAATGCCGAGATGGTCGGCATCGCAAACTGGCCATCGGCCGGATTGATGTAACGCATCTTCAAACCGTGGCAGGGATCCCAATCCTGCTCGCGTCGCATGACTTCGAGCGCCTCGCGCGAGCGCTGGTACGGATAATTGAACAACGGTGAGGTGAGTTCGTGCTGGTGATAATCCACCGGTAGCATGTTGGCGCCATAGCGTGCATGGCTGTCTTCGCTGTGGCGAGAAACCGGTTGTTCGTCGGTCGCCATTGCCTCGGCGAAAGATGCGTCGAAAAATGAAACCATCGGGATATCAAGCCCATCCATCCAGATCATCGGCTCTTCGCTGTGATTGCCGTGGTCGTGCCAGGCCCAGGGCGGGGTGATCACGAAATCACCGAACTCCATTTTGGTGCGCTCGCCATTGACGCTGGTGTGTGCGCCCGAGCCGTCGATAACGAAGCGCAGCGCCGACTGGCTGTGACGATGCGCAGGGGCGACTTCACCCGGCAGCACCAGTTGCAGTCCGGCATAGAGCGAGGTGGTAATTCTGGATTGACCTCGCATGCCCGGGTTTTCCAGGATCAACACGCGACGTTCGGCTTCCTTCGCGGTGATCAGATCACCGGCCTCCAGCAGCCACTCGCGTGCCTGGTTGAATTTCCACAGATTCGGCTGGCAATGGCTGCGTGGTTGCGGGGTGATGATATCGGCAAATACCGCCCACAACGGGGTATAGGCCAGGCGGTCAATTTTCTCGTAAAACGCCAGGCGTTCAGGTGTTTCTGCGGGCTTCTCTGTGAGCGACATGGTTATCTCCTAATAATCAGGCATCGAGTCCGGTGCCCCCGTAGAGCCACTCGAGCTTGTCGTACCATTGTTCGGGCGTCAGGCTGGACATGACATGATTGCGCACCTCGGCGGCGGCGCCGTCTGGATGATAAATGTATTCACCGATCAGGCGCGAGTCGAGCTGCACCCGCGCGGTGCGTACCCGTCGCTGGCGCATGTAGTGTTCGAGCGCGGATTCGATATCGTTCTCGTACTGGCCGAACATATGGCTCAGGCAGACCGCGTCTTCCATCGCCATGCACGCGCCCTGCGCAAAATATTGCAGCATCGGGTGCGCTGCGTCGCCGAGCAGGGCGACACGGCCGTCGACCCAGTTCAGGATCGGGTCTCGGTCGCACAATACCCAGAGTTTCCAGTTGTCGCCAAACTCGATGATCTGCCGTGCACGTGGCGCAATGTGTTCGAAGCCCCGATAAACTTCTCCTTTACTCACCGGCTTACCCGCGACTGCTTCGGTTGCGTCATTGTGGTAAGTCACCACCAGGTTAAACAGCTTCCAGCCCTTGAGCGGGTAATGCACGATATGGCATTTCGGCCCGGCCCACAGGGTTGCTGCGTTCCAGCGCAGGTCTTCGGGCATTTGCCCGGTCGGAATGACCGAGCGGTAAGTGGTATGCCCGGAAACACGCGGGTCGCCGTCGCCGACCAGCTGCCGGCGCACACTGGAGCGCAGGCCGTCGGCGCCGATTAGCGCGCAACCCTGCAGCGGTTGCCTGTCATCGCAATGAACCTGTACCGAATCAACATCCTGTCGATACTCCGTGACTGTATGACTGCTACGCAGCTCTACCAACTCGTTGCTGCGGCAGGCATCGAGTAATACGCCGTGCAGATCGGCCCGATGCACCACGGCATACGGATTGCGAAATCGTTTGCGAAATGCAGCTTCAAGAGGAATCGTGGCGATCGGCTCACCGTTTAGCGCATCCATCAGGCGCAGACTGTCGATGTAGACTGCCATGGCGCGTGCCTCGTCACCAACGCCGAGATAGTCAAAACAATGAAAGGCATTGGGACCGATCTGAATACCCGCACCGATCTCACCAAACGCTTCAGCGCGCTCGAGTACGATCGAGGCAAGGCCTTTGCGCGCCAGGCCCAGAGCCGTGGCCAGGCCACCGATACCACTACCGGCGATAATGACGGGTAAGTCCTTCACGGGGGATGTAGTCTCTGTAATATCAGAAATAATTGATCAGTATTATGATCATAATACTGATCAATATGGCAGTCAACCGAACCGTTTCAAAAAGCAAATCAGTCACGCATTACTTCGCGATATCGAGGCTTTCGGTCTGACCTTGCCCTTATCGGCAGGTGTCGGTGTTACTTCCAGTTTTCACCGAGGCCGAATGGCGCGGGTAGCCGGTTAACCAGCTGGTTAAGCAAACCCGAAAATTCATCGCGACATTTTTCGCCGAACATCGGATCCTCGTTATCGGCAAACGCGGCATCGATTTCTGCCCAGTCCGAATCCTCGAGTACCTCCCTGGCTTTCGGTAATACTTCCTTCTCTTCCTTGATCGCATGATCGCGTTCAAACCCGGTATACCTGAGCACGGTATCCCGAAAATGAGGGAACTCGGCCGGACCCGAAAATTCGTAGGCCGAGAGTGCTTTGAGCATTTCGACGAAGAGTATTTCGCCTTCGGCATGCTGCTGTCCGAGCTCGCGAACCAGGCCTTCGGTTTCGGGCGCCCGTGCCAGGAGTTTCGGGAACAGGTAGTGGTTTTCCTTGGGATGATGAAAGCGATCGAGAAAACGATCGAGATAGGTAAACAATCCGTGGAATATGCTGAAATCCGGTTGCTTACCGTCGTCTATTTCTTCAATCAGCTTTTCCAGGCTGTAAAGTACCGCCTGGAGATTTTTATGCTCGCTCTTGATAATGGATATTGCTTGCATTCATATGCCTGCGGAATCTTTGAACATTCGCAAACTTTAACATATAGGTATTAAACCCGGCTTGACTAGAATCATGTGAGCAGGTTCCGGTTGTATCGACCCGAACAGCGAGCATACTGGATCGGGGCGGACCAACCTCTAGTTAGATTCTGAAGCGCAGGGGGCACTGGAAGCAGCTGGTGTGCTGTATTCTGCGCTTAATAGAAATCGCCGACATACTGAATTGACTCGATGCAGGTAACCAAATCATCTAACAGGACCCAGGTCGTCGTCGTCGGCGGCGGGCCGTCGGGTCTGCTACTGAGCCAGTTACTGGAACGTGCCGGTATCGAGACCATTATTCTGGAGAGTCGCAGCCGCGACTATGTGCTGGGTAGAATACGTGCGGGTGTGCTGGAATCGGGTACGGTCGACCTGATGCGTGAGGCCGGCGTGTGCACACGCATGGACCGCGAAGGACTGATCCACGAGGGGATATACCTTGCGACTTCGAATCGCGGTTTCCGCATCGATTTCAAACGGCATACCGGCGGTACGGTGATGGTTTATGGACAGACCGAACTGACACGCGATCTTTATCAGGCGCGTGACGCGATGGATGGCCAGATACTGCACGAGGTCGACGAACTGCGGATTGACGGAGTTGATTCGGATTCTCCGTCTGTCAGCTTCGTCAGGAATGGTCGCGAAGTGCGTATCGACTGCGATTTCGTCGCCGGTTGTGATGGCTATCACGGGATCAGTCGCAACACCATTCCCACCACGGTCCGTCGTGAATTCGAGAGGGTTTACCCTTTCGGCTGGCTGGATCTGCTGTCGCCAACCCCGCCTGTCAGTGACGAACTTATCTATGCCAGCCACGAGCGTGGTTTCGCGCTCTGCTCGATGCGTAATCCCCAATTAAGCCGTTACTACCTGCAGGTGCCGCTCGATAATACCGTCGAGCAATGGTCGGACGATGGGTTCTGGGACGAGTTGAAACGTCGTATTCCCCATGATGCAGCCGAGACAATTGTCTGTGATGCATCGATCGAGAAATCTATCGCCCCGTTAAGGTCTTTCGTCGCCGAACCGATGCGTTGGGGCCGGCTGTTTTTATGCGGCGACGCGGCCCATATCGTGCCGCCCACCGGCGCCAAGGGCCTGAACCTCGCGGTGTCGGATGTTTACTACCTGTGGCAGGCGCTGCAACAGCACTATCAGGACAAGGATGATTACGGCATCGAGCACTATTCCGCTATTGCGCTGGCGCGCGTCTGGAAGGCGGAACGCTTCAGCTGGAGCATGACCGGGTTGCTGCACCGTTTTCCTGATCAATCTCCCTTCGAACTGCGCATGCAGCAGGCCGAACTCGAATATCTCGAATCATCGGTTGCGGCACAGACGTCACTGGCCGAGAACTACATCGGACTGCCTTACTGATGGAGAACGGTATGGATATGATTGCGCTCGAAGACGTGACCCTGCACTACCGGATCGAGGGTGACCCGAACGGCTCACCGATCGTGTTTGGTAATTCCCTGGGTACGGATTTTCGTCTCTGGGACAAGATTATTCCGCTGTTGCCGGACGGGATGCGGATCCTGCGCTTCGGTAAACGCGGCCACGGATTGTCAAGCTGCCCAGAAGGCGATTACACCATGGACGCGCTGATCGAGGACACCGCACAACTGATGCGGGCCCTGGATTTCAGGGACTGCCTGTTCGTCGGCCTTTCGATTGGCGGGGTCATTGTGCAGGGTTTGGCCGCCAGGTACCCGGAGCTGGTTCGCGCGATGGTGATATCGAATTCCGCGGCGCGTATCGGCACCGAACAGATGTGGCGGGAACGCATTGCCACACTGCGCGCGGATGGCCTCGAAGCGATCGCCGACGACATCATGCAGCGCTGGTTCGCGCGTGAATTTCACGCACAGCATGCGCTTGAACTGCAGGGCTGGCGCAACATGCTGATCCGCACTCCGGTGGCAGGCTACATCGGCTGTTGTGCGGCGATCGCTGCCAGCGATTTTAGCGCGAGCACGGCGCAACTGACCCTGCCAACACTCACCATCGCGGGTAGTGAGGATGGCTCGGCACCACCCGAACTGGTGCGCGCCACTTCCGAACTGATCCCCGGGTCGCGCTTCGAAGTCATCGACAATGCGGGGCACTTGCCCTGCGTCGAGCAACCCGCGGAGTACATGCACCTGTTGAATGAATTCATTTGCGAGACCGGTCATGCCTGATCGCTATAAAGACGGCATGATGATCCGCCGCCGGGTGCTCGGTGACGCCCACGTCGATGCCGCCGAGGCAAAGCAGAGCGATTTCGACGCGGCCTTTCAGACCCTGATCACCGAAGGCGCATGGGGCAGCGTCTGGGCACGCGACACGATTTCACTGCGCGAGCGCTCGATGCTGACGCTGGCGTTGCTCGCTGCAACCGGCAACTTCGACGAGATCGCGATGCATATTCGCGCTACCGCGAATACCGGGGCGAGCCCCGACGACGTAATGGAAGCCCTGCTGCACGTCGCGGTCTACGCCGGTGTGCCACGCGCCAATCACGCCATCAGGATCGCGCGAGACACCTACGCCGAAATGGGAATCGAGTTATGAACGAGGAAGCCAACCAGCCGGGGTATATCCCGCGTGATCGCGACTGGCACCCACCGGCGTTGGCACCGGAATACAAAAGCAGCCGGCTGCGCTCGCCGCGACAGCCGCTGCTGAGATTACCGACCACGCTGTCGGAAGAGACCGGCCCCGTGTTCGGGCACGCGCTGCTCGGGCCAAAAGACGGCGACCTGATCCACAACTACGCCGCCGACGGCGAGAGTGCGCTCGGTCCGCGCATCCTGGTTCACGGTCAGTTGCGCGACCAGTCGGGCCGCGGCGTGGTCGGTGCGCTGGTTGAGGTCTGGCAGGCCAATGCCGGAGGCCGTTATCGTCACCGTAACGAGGGCTACCTGGCGCCGCTGGATCCGAACTTCGGTGGCTGCGGACGCTGCCTGACCGATGCACAGGGTTTCTATCGTTTCACCAGTGTCCAGCCGGCGCCGTATCCGTGGCCGAACGGACCCAATTCATGGCGCCCGGCGCATATTCATTTCTCGCTGTTCGGCCCTGCCTTTGCGCAGCGCCTGGTAACGCAGATGTACTTTGAGGGTCATCCACTGATCTGGCTGTGCCCGATCGTGAATGCAATCCCGAGGCGCGAGGCTGTCGAGAGCCTGATCGCGAGGCTGGACATGGATGCGACGCTACCGATGGACATGCTCGCATGGCGCTTCGATATCACGCTGCGCGGGCGCGACCAGACTCTGTTCGAAAACCGTCCGGAGGGACTTTGATGGCAGTTTCGGATAAACCTTTACCCGAATCCCCGTCACAGACAGCCGGGCCCTACGTGCACATCGGCTGCATGCCGAATTATTGTGGTATCGAGGGAGTATATCCCGTGGATACCGGCAGCAGCCTGGTCAATGCACGAACGCAGGGCGGACGGATCAGGATACGAGGACGTATTTATGATGGTGACGGTGCGCCGCTGACCGACGCGGTGATCGAGACCTGGCAGGCGGACGCAGCTGGTCTTTATCAATCGCCGGAGGAGACCCGCGGCGAGGCCGATGCGGCGTTCGGTGGTTGGGGCCGCCAGCCCTGCGACCCGGAAACCGGCGAGTTTAGTTTCGATACGATCAAGCCCGGTAAGGTGCCCTTTGCGGCCGGCCGGCCGCAGGCGCCACATGTTACGCTGTGGATCGTCGCACGCGGGATCAACGTCGGCCTGCACACGCGCCTGTATTTCGACGACGAAGCGGTCGCGAACGCCGAGGATCCGATTCTTATACAAATTGAGCCGGCGGAACGGGTTGCTACACTGATCGCGAAGTCAGATGGGGACGGCTGTTACTGTTTTGATATTCACCTGCAGGGCGCCGATGAAACCGTTTTCTTCGACATGTAATGCCACTGGATCAAATGACCGAAATTAGTAAAGTAATTATTGGCGTGGGTCGGTAAGCATGGCCATATCTACTTTCGATTCAACGTTGTATCGCGAGTTGCTGCACGACGGCGAGGTCGGGCAACTGTTCAGTGATCGTGCCGAGGTCGACGCGATGATACGGGTCGAAGCGGCGCTGGCCAAAGTGCAGGGCGGGCTGGAGGTTATTCCAGATGCCAGCGCCAGGCATATCCTGCAGGCACTGCAGGCTGTACATATCGATCCGGCCAGCCTCGCCGCCGGCACGCGCGACGCGGGCATACCGGTGCCGGCTCTGGTGAGCGCGTTGCGCGATGCGATGCAGGCGCCGGAGCATTCCCGCTACCTGCATTGGGGTGCGACCACGCAGGACATCATGGATACCGCCCTGGTGTTGCGATTGCGCGAAGTCTGCAACATTGTCGAAAACCGCCTGAAACGGTTGCTGGCCGCGCTCGCCGATCTCGCCGATGCCCACGCCACACTGCCGCTTGCCGCGCGTACTCGTCGCCAGCCGGCGACGCCCACCAGTTTCGGCGCGGTCGTAGCTGCCTGGGGCGCACCATTGTTAAACCAGCTCGAAGCATTGGCGCAGCTCAAACCACGCCTGCTCAAGGTCAGCCTCGCCGGGGCTGCGGGTAACTCGACCGCGCTCGGGAAAAAGGCGGCCGGGCAACGGGCCGCGCTCGCAGTCGAACTTGAACTCGCTGACTGCGAACTGCCCTGGCACAGCGATCGCACCGCGCTATCCGAGTTTGCATCCCTGTTGACCCGCGTCAACGGCGTGCTCGCAAAGCTCGGTGAAGACTGCATGCTGGGCGCGCAAGCCGAAATCGGAGAATTGATCCTGGCCGCGGGTGGTGGTTCTTCGACCATGCCGCAGAAGCAGAACCCGGTGCAGGCCGAAACGCTGCTCAGCCTGTTTCAACTCGCCGCCGCGCTAGATGCTGCAATGACACAGTCGCTGCTGCATCGCCAGCAACGTGACGGCGCCGCATGGATGCTGGAATGGCACGCATTGCCGCAAATCTGCATGGCGGCCGGACGTGCGCTGCAGCTCGCGATCCCGATAGTGACGCAGCTCGAACCCGATGGCATGCGAATGCGCACGATCCTGGAGGGCGGGCACGGCCTGGTATACGCCGAGGCGATCAGCTTTCGACTTGCCGAAATCATGCCGCGTCCGCAGGCGCAGGCACTGGTAAAACAGCTTTGTACAGAGGCCGTAGCGCAGGGGGTTGCGTTGCCCGAACTTGTCGCACAGCAGTTCCCGGAAATCGACTGGAATGAAATCACAACGCCGGCGGCGCAACTCGGCGAAGCGCCGGAGCAGGCGCACAGGTTTGTTGCGCGCGTGCGCAATATTTGAGGCCACTACCCCTGGTTTGTTAAGTGCGTTTGCGCAGCAACAGAGCGCAGCTTAGTCCGCTCCCCGCCATCGCGACCACTACCAGGTTGGCGCTGTTCCAGTCAGCCGAAAATTCGACAATCGAACTGATCATCATCGGTCCGATAGTCTGGCCGATGCCGGCGCCCTGCAGCATGAATCCGGCCATAAGCGCCATCTGCGACGGGCTCGGCGAATATCGTGCGGCGAGCACGAAAGCGGTGCCTGGGAACATCCCGCCGAACGCGGAAAACAGGAAGCCGGCAATGATTTTAACCGAGGGTTCGCTGAAGGTCGCAAACACCAGCATCGCGCACAGCCCCATGGCGATGAATGACACTGTCAGTAGCTTCCATGGCACGAAACCCCGGCCGATCAACCAGCCGGCGCCGACGTTACCGATGATATTGCCGACCACGACGATCGCGCCGAAACGGGCCGCCTGCGCGAACGTTACACTGTAGTCGGTAACGAGGATGGTCGGTAAGAACGCTGTCAACGATTGATAAAGGCTGGAATAGCAGACGAAGCCGGTGACCACGAGTAGCGGGCCGATGCGCAGAATATTACTGATGAAGTCAGCAGTACTCAGTTGAATGCCCGTGCTGGTCGGCGCACCGCGGAAGGTCAGCGCCAGGATGGCGCCCCAGGCCAGCATGATAAAGCCGATATCGTTCCACAGGCCGCGCCAGCCGTGCCAGTCGATCAGCACCGGGGTAATAATCATCGACAGGCCGATCCCGGCCGGCATGAATGCGCCCCACAGGCCCATCGCCAGGGGGCGGTCGCGATCGCTGGCGGAACGGCTGATCAGCGAAGGCAGGGCCACGATCGCGAGGATAAATCCGAGCCCCTCGATAAGGCGCGATAGCAGCAAGACCTCGATATCCGGCGCGATTGCGCCGAGAAAAGCGCCGCCCGCCGACACCGCGAGCCCGGTCAGCGCCATGCGCAGATGACCGATACGATCGGACAGCAGGCCGAAGCCCGCACCGGCACAGGCCGCGATCAGGCTGAACAGTGACAGGATCAACCCGGCCTGAACCAGGTTCAGACTCAGTTCGTCGATAATCAGCGTCAGCGACGCGAAGGTCTTGCCAAGCTGAAACGCGCCGATACAGCCCGCAAGAAAGGCGACCCAGATCCTGGGCCAGGACGATTGATTCATAGGCTCCGCAGTTTAAGTTCAGGCCCGTGGCAAAACCATAAAAATTTCGCCATGGAACCAACCAGTATGATGGCCGGGATTTCCGGTTTTAGCAGCCGAATGCTGAATCCCGACCATCCACCCCGCGTAAGCTAGGTGACGGGTCAGGACAGTCGATTCAAACCCGTTCGATGATTGTTGCGACACCCTGACCGACGCCGACACACATGGTGCACAGTGCGTAACGACCGTTGCCTTGCTCCAGCTGATTGATCGCTGTCGTGATCAGTCGCGCGCCGCTAGCGCCGAGCGGGTGACCGAGTGCAATCGCGCCGCCGTTGGGATTGACGCGGGGATCGTCGTCGGCGAGGTCGAGGTCGCGCAGCACCGCGAGTCCCTGTGCGGCAAAGGCCTCGTTCAATTCGATTACGTCGAGTTGTTCGAGGGTAAGCCCGGTTAATTCGAGTACCTTGCGAGTAGCCGGTGCAGGGCCCATGCCCATGATATGCGGGGCGAGCCCCGCGGTGGCCATGCCGATAATGCGTGCCCGTGGCGTCAGGTCGAACCTGGACGCACTGGCTGCGTCAGCAAGCAGCAGTGCGCAGGCGCCGTCGTTGATGCCGGACGCGTTGCCGGCGGTTACCGTACCATCGGCGCGAACGATGGGTTTTAGCGCGGCGAGTTTTGCCAGCGTGGTTTCGCGCGGGTGTTCGTCGCGGTCGACAATTATCGGATCGCCCCGTCGTTGATTCACGCTGACCGCGATGATTTCATGGTTGAAGAATTCGTCAGCCTGGGCCCGTGCGGCATCTGCTGCGAGCGCAGGGCCATTTGATCCTGCGCTTCGCATTCGATTTTGAATTCGTCAGCCACGTTTTCCGCGGTTTCCGGCATCGAGTCGATACCGAAGCGTTGTTGCATCAGCGGATTGATAAAACGCCAACCCAATGTGCTGTCGTAAATTTCGCTGTTGCGGCTGAAAGGGCTTTCGGCCTTGGGCATCACAAACGGTGCGCGGCTCATACTCTCGACCCCGCCGGCGATCATTAACCGTGTCTCGCCGCACTTGATCGCGCGCGCGGCACTACCGACCGCGTCCATACCGGAACCGCATAGCCGGTTGACGGTTGAACCTGGAACGGTCTCCGGTAAACTGGCTAGCAGCAGCGCCATACGCGCAATGTTGCGGTTGTCCTCGCCGGCCTGATTGGCGCAGCCGAGGATCACGTCGTCGATCACGGCCCAGTCGACGTTCGGGTTGCGGGCCATGAGCGCCTTGACCGGCTCGGCGGCGAGGTCGTCGGTGCGTACCGACGATAGTGAACCGCCGTAGCGGCCGAATGGTGTGCGAATCGCATCGCAGATATAAGCGTCGGTCATGCCGTATTCCCGTCAGACAGGTCAAACAAACTGGTCGCTTCGAGTTCGAGCACCTCGGTATTCTCCTGGTTCAACAAGTGCCAGCGCCAGCGCAGAATACCAAGTTCCGGCGATTTCGAAGAACGTCGCGCGCCGATGACTTCCGCGCGTAGCGATAGCAAGTCTCCCGGCCTTACCGGCGCCGGCCAGTTGACGTAGTCGAGACCGGGTGAGGCAAAGGATTCCGAACCCACGAGCGCGGTATCGACGATCAGCCGCATCGCAATGCTGCAGGTATGCCAGCCGCTCGCGATCAAACCGCCGAAACGGCCCTGTGCCGCGGCGTCGGTGTCTGTGTGAAACCATTGTGGGTCGTAATTCCTGGCGAATTCCATGATTCCCGCCTCGCTGACCGCATAAGGATCGGCTTCGATAATCTGACCTGGGTAGAATTCGGAGAATTTCATACGCTCGCGAAAGACTTCATTTTTTCGGTGTCTGCCAGGCAAGCTGGCGCAGCCACGGACTGACGCGATAGCGTTCACCGCGATAATACCCGTCGAGCGAATCGAGCAGGCGTACGACGGCATGAACGTTCCAGCCGTCGAGCCATTCGAACGGCCCCGCAGGATAGTTGACCCCGAGTTTCATCGCCGCATCGGCGTCGGCCTCGCTGCACACTCCCTGTTGCACCGCGTCGGCGGCTTCGTTGATCAGCATCGCGACCGTGCGTGCGACCACCAGGCCGGGCACATCCCCAATTTGCTGCGGAATGAAACCGCACAGTGCGAGCCAGTCCGGCGCAGCCCGCACCCAGGCCTCGTCGGCCCGTGCGGCATGGCTCCAGGCAAGCTCTGCGCCGGGTTCATCGCGAAGCGGTAAATCGAACACGGCAACGTCGCGACCGAGTTCGGCTGCGGGACGGCCATCGGTCAGGCGCAGGCGTGCGCTACCGACCTGCAGGCCGATCCATTTGCTGTCGGTAATCCGCTCGAAGCGGCATCCCTGTTGTTTCAGCGCGGTGATAAAATATTCGGCGACGGGTCCCTGGCCCCGCACCGCGAGATTGTCACCCGCGGGCGGCCGATCGGGAGTTTCATGCAAAGTAGGCTCGACCACGGTTTCGCTCCGGTAGTCGTAAAAGCCACGCCCGCTCTTGCGTCCGAGCAGACCGCCGTCAACCAGTGCCCGTTGTAGCAACGACGGGGTAAACCGCCTGTCGTGAAAATTTGCTTCGTAAACCGTTTGCGTGACCGCCAGGTTGGTGTCCTGACCGATCAAATCCATCAACTCGCACAGGCCCATGCGAAAACCGGCGCCGCGCAGGCAGGCGTCCAGTGCGGCCGGCGTCGCTGCCTGCTCCTGCAGCAGCGCGAGCGTTTCTGCGTAAAACGGCCGCGCGATACGGTTGACGATAAAGCCCGGGGTGGACTGAGCCTGCACCGCAATTTTGCCCCAGGATTGCGCCAGTTCGACGATCCTGGACGCTGTCTCCGTTGCGGTTTGCAGCCCGCTAATGACTTCGATCAGCCGCATCAGCGGTACCGGGTTGAAAAAGTGCATGCCGACGCAGCGTTCGGGATGCTGTAAAACACTGGCGATGGCGCTGATCGATAGCGACGAGGTATTGGTAGCGAGTATGCAGTCACGACTGACTAGTTCCTGCAACTGCAGCATCAGGTCGCGTTTGGCGTCGAGTCGTTCGACAATTGCTTCGATTACGAGTCCGGCATCGGCGGCATCGGCGAGGCTCTCGATCGGGGTGATTCGCTGCAGCGCCTGTGCCGCGTCATCCGGCGTGAGCTTGCCTTTGTCGACCAGTTTGTCGAAGGTGGCGGCCAGCCTGTCACAGGCCACGGCAGCGCTGGCCGGCTCGAGATCGTAGAGCAGGACCGTATGTCCCGCCTGGGCGGCGACCTGAGTGATGCCGCTCCCCATGATACCGGCACCGACAATCAGTACCGGGTCCAGGGTCTCGATCGATTTCATTCCGGAATCCAGTTGGGGGGTCGTTTTTCGAAAAATGCGGCAAAACCCTCACGCGCCTCTTCGGTCGCGCGTACGCGGCTGATGGTTTGCGCGCTGCGTTCGCGTATCTCGGGAGTGATCGGGCCAATTTCTAGATCGGCAAAATACTGTTTGATTTCGTGCTGGGCGTTCGGACCGCCGACCAGCAGTTCCTCGACCGTGGTATCGATTGCCGTGTCGAGTTCGTCCAGCGTCGTCACCTGGTGCACCAGTCCGGTATCAAGCGCTTCGGCAGCGCGGATGCGGGTGGTGGTCAGTGCCAGGCGACGGGCATGGCGTTTGCCGACCGCATTGATGACGTAAGGCCCGATGGTCGCGGGGAGGATACCGAATTTGGCTTCGCTGACGGCGAAACTGGCGTTGTCGGCCGCGACCGCGATATCGCAGGCGCAAACCAGGCCCACCCCGCCGCCCAGCGCGGCACCCTGGATTCGCGCCACGGTCGGTTTGGGGCAGCGATCGATGCGGTCGAGCATGGCCGCCAGCTTGCGTGCGTCCTCGAGATTCCATTCGACCGGGGCTTCGCTGGCACGCTTCATCCAGTCCAGGTCTGCACCGGCGCTAAAGTGTTTGCCGGCGCCGGCCAGCACGATCACGCGGACTGTTTCATCAGCGATGAACCGGTCGAAGGTCGCTTCGATCTCGGCGATCATGGCTTCGTCGAAGGCGTTGAAAACGTCTTCGCGCGACATTGTTATTTGCGCCACGCCGGCACGGCGCCGGCTGACTTCAAGACAGGGTTCGCTCATAGTTGGATCTCCCGCTGACTGGCCGATATTAAATCGAATGGCGCCTTGCTGTCGACCCGGGCGGCGCTTAACTGAAACGCACGTATTCGAAGTTGACCGGCTGGTTGTTGATACCGAGCGCCGGCGGCGCTATCCAGTTGGCGTAGCTGCCCGGTTCGGTCACTCGACCCATCAGGCTGGCAACGAAGGCGAGATCGTCGTCGCTCGGCAACCAGGAAGCCTCCTGTTGCTGCCATTGCTCTTCAGTCAGGACCTGGCCTTCGGGACTGACGAAAGTTCCCGCCAGTGCGCCGATCTTGCGATGAAAAGCCTTGTGCGGCACCTTGAGCCGGAACGGCAGGCCGGCTTTTTCGATAACCCGGTTCCAGCGTTTGACGCCGGAAGCGGCCTCGCGGATGTAGTCATCGCGCAGGACTTCGTTCAGCGCGTTCAGCATCGGCACCTGTTTTTCCACCAGCTTGCCGCCGCGCACTTCGAGCACCGGGTAGTGATCGTTTTTCAGCCCGTGGTCGTCCTTGCGCTTACCCTCCTGGTAGCGTCCCTTGAGTCCGGTCGAATAGTAAATTGCCGCATTGCTCGACTCATCGGCGCCGAACAGGTCCACGGTGACGCTGAAGTGAAAGTTGAGGTAGCGCTGGATTGTCGGCAGATCGATTACGCCGGCCCTGCGTAACGCGGCGGAGTCTTCGGTCTTGAGCTGGTTCATCACGTCGCAAGTGCGCTCGATGACACGCGACACGCCGGTCTCGCCAACGAACATGTGGTGCGCTTCCTCGGTCAGCATGAAACGCGTGGTGCGCGCGAGCGGGTCGAAGCTCGATTCCGACAGCGCGTGCAGCTGGTACTTACCGTCGCGGTCGGTGAAATAGGTAAACATGAAAAACGCCAGCCAGTCGGGCGTTTTTTCGTTGAAAGCCTGCAGGATGCGCGGGTTGTCTTCCTCACCGCTGCGGCGCTCGAGCAGGGCTTCGCCTTCCTCGCGACCGTCACGGCCGAAATACTTGTGCAGCAGGTAAACCATGGCCCAAAGATGACGACCTTCCTCGACGTTGACCTGGAACAGGTTGCGCAGGTCGTACAGGCTTGGCGCAGTCAGGCCGAGGTGGCGCTGCTGCTCGACCGAGGCCGGCTCGGTGTCGCCCTGGGTGACGATGATGCGGCGCAGGTTAGCGCGGTATTCGCCCGGCACGCTCTGCCAGGCATCTTCGCCCTTGTGATCGCCGAAGTGGATCTTGCGATCGTCCTGGCCGGGATTGAGGAAAATTCCCCAGCGGTATTCCGGCATCTTGACGTAACCGAACTGGGCCCAGCCTTCCTTGTCGACGCTGGTCGCGGTGCGCAGGTAAACATCCATATCCTGGGAGTCTTCCGGGCCCATGTCCCGCCACCATTCGAGGTAGTTGGGTTGCCAGTGCTCGAGCGCGCGTCTGAGCGCGCGATCGCCGGCGAGGTCGACATTATTCGGGATCTTTTCGTTGTAATCGATGGATGACATTTCATTATTCTCCAGTTGAATTAGACCCGGCGCCAGTCGAACTGCGATTTTTCGCCGGTACCGTAAACCTTGAGGGCGCCGCTGTCGCCGACCGCGTTGGGGCGCTGGAATATCCAGTTCTGCCACGCGGTCAGGCGGCCGAAGATTCGGGTAAACATGTTTTCCGTGCCGTTAAAACGCAGATTGGCCTCCATGCCGGTGAGGGCATCGGGCGACATCGAAACGCGTTCCTCGATCGCGATACGGACTTCGTCTTCCCAGTCGAGGTCGTCTGGATTACTGGTGACGAGGCCGAGTTCGAACGCAGCGTCGGCGTCGAGCGGCTGCTCGATCCGCGCGCGTACGGCGTCGAGCACCACCTGCTCAGCGTAGAAACGTCGTTGCAGGCGGCTCTCGCCGGTGACCATCGGGAAGAGCCCAAAATTGGTCTCGTCGAGCGTAATTGTCGGTGTAATGTCCGGATCGTCCGGCAGCGCCAGATGGTAGCTGCGGTCGCAGGCCAGTGCGAGCTCGAGGAAAGTGCCGGCGAAACAGCTGCCCTCGTCGATCAGCGCGAACAGGCTGCGCGAGGAAACATCCAGTCGACTCAGCGTGCGCCTGAGCAAGCCGATGGTTTCATGTACCAGCCAGTGATCCCGGTCCTGCATCAGCACAGCATCCATCGCCAGCACCGCGGCGGCTTCACCAGCGGTCCTGATGATCCAGGTGCCGAGATCGAGTTCGTTGGTGCGCATCGACAGGATCGCGTCGTCGAGTTCACGTGCGAGTGCAAGCGGGTACCAGTCGGCGCCGGCGGCCTCGATCGCATCGATGTGCCGGGGTTGTTCACCTTCGGGTGCATGCACGGTAAAGGTCGCGGTGCGCGTGCGTCGATCCATCTCCACGCTGACGTGGCGGTAGCGCAGGGCATTGTCTTCGATACTGCGCTCGAGCGGCGTCAGCGCAATGCCCTGACCGTCCGGGCGGTTGCTCCCGGCGGCCAGTTCGAGCGCGCGATTGTTAACGCTTTCGTCGAACACCGCGGGTTTGACTATTTCGTCTACCAGGCGCCAGTCTTTGGCGCGTTGACCGCGCACGCCCTCGGTAGTGGTACAGAAAATATCGGCCAGGTCGTGGCGCACATGGCGCTTGTCAGTTATCCGGGTCAGGCCGCCGGTACCCGGCAATACGCCCAGTAGCGGCACCTCGGGCAGGCTGACCGAGCTCGAGCGATCATCGACCAGGATGATTTCATCGCAGGCCAGCGCCAGTTCGTAACCGCCGCCCGCGCAGGCACCGTTGACCGCGGCGATGAACTTGAGGCCGCTGTATTTCGACGAATCCTCGAGGCCGTTGCGCGTCTCGTTGGTGAACTTGCAGAAATTGACTTTCCAGGCGTGGCTGGAGAGGCCGAGCATGAATATGTTCGCGCCGGAACAGAAAATCTTGTCTTTCAGACTGGTGATGACGACGGTCTTGACCTCGGGATGCTCGAAACGGATTCGGTTGATTGCATCGTTGAGTTCGATGTCGACGCCGAGATCGTAGCTGTTGAGCTTGAGCTTGTAACCCGGGCGCAGCCCGCTGTCTTCGTCGAAATCGGCCTCGAGCCTGGCAATCGGGCCGTCGCAACTGAGTTTCCAGTGGCGATAGCTTGCTGGATCCGTTTGATAGTCGACACGATCGGGTGTAGTCACGATGTCATCTCCTGGGAAAGGTTCGGTTTGGAGGGCTGGTTTTGCTCGCTGGCGGTGCTTATTTTTCGCATCAGTTCATGCAGGCGTTCGAATGTTCGGTCCAATGATTGCTTGCTGGTATCAAGCCTAAGATGGGCCCTGGCATAGTGGGGTTGCCTGCTTTCGAGAATTTGCTGCAGGTCGTGCATGGCTTCGCTATGGCCCTGCAGCGGACGGAAATCGCCCTGTTCGATCACGCGCTGCATGTGATCCTCGGGGGTTGCCTGTAACCATATGCAACGGCAGTTGGACAGCAGCAGATCGAAGGCATCGGTATCGGAGACGAGGCCGCCGGGAATCGCAATTACGGCATCCTCATGGGCGGCGATAGATTCTGCTAGCGCGCGCTTTTGATAGCGTCGAAAAGCGTCGGCACCGTAAAGCGCCTGGATTTCGCCGATGGTGCAGGCTGCCAGCAGTTCGATTTCGCGGCTTAATTCGAGGAATGGGACATCGAGACGGTCGGCGAGCATCCTGCCCAGGGTGGATTTTCCAGCGCCACGAAGACCGATTAATGCAATCCGCCTCGAGTCGGGCAGCGCGGCCTGATCGCCATCGAACATTTCGCCGATCGCGATACGGATATGCCGCAGCTCCGCTTCGTTGCGGTTGGTCAACAGCGCCCGAATCATCAGCCATTCGGGTGAGCGAGCGTTGAAGTCGCCGATCAGTTCGGCCAGCGAACAATCCAGCGCGGCAGCGACCTGGTCGAGCACCAGCACCGAAACATTTCCCTCGCCGTATTCAATATTGGCAAGATGTCGCTCCGATACCCCGGTCGCGGCTGATAATGATTTGCGCGTTATACCGCGCTGTTCGCGCAGTGCACGCACCTGCTCACCGAGTGATGCCAGTAGACGGCCATCGCCGGAATCGCGTTCGGAAACGGTTTTGCTTTCGCTGGATTTTGTTACGCTAATCATCTGGAAACAGAATATTTATGCAATATAATGCATTAAAAGCAAAATATATTGCACTTTAATGCACAATAATTCATATTTTGTCAGTTAGCAAGAAATATAACCAGGAGGCATTATGAGTAGCGCTGAGTTCCGTCGGCAAATCAGGACATTAACCGACCAGATCACCGATAGACCGCTGAATCAGGACTTACAGGACTGGCTCAACCAGGTACACGGTACCGATAGCGAGACTTACAGGGCGCTAAACGACAGCTGTCGTCGCGGCGCTGACGAGGGATGGTTGTGTCAGCACGAAGCCGGCGGTATTCGTTACGGCAGGGCCTTCAAGCCCGACGACGAGTTACATCGATTCTCGGTGGATGTCGTCGATATGGACAATATCGTGGGACCGCATCATGCCCATCCCAACGGTGAAATTGATCTCGTCATGCCGCTCGAAGGAGAAGCCCTGTTCGACGATCAATCCGCCGGCTGGGTGGTTTATCCGCCCGGCAGTGCGCACTACCCGACGGTTACCAACGGCCGCGCATTAGTGCTGTACCTGCTACCGGAAGGCAGCATAGAATTTACCCGATAGTGAAAGTTGTCACGGCCCACGCAGGCCGGATATTCGCCGATGGCTGGAGGAGCGCATGAATATCGATAACGTCGCCGCACCGGGTGAAGTGTTTAACTACGCCGCGCATCTGCTCGATCTGAATACGTCGCGCGCGTCGAAGACCGCCTATATCGACGATAGCGGCAGTTTGACTTATGCCGGGCTCGCCGATGGCGTTCTCCGGGTGGCGGCCGCCCTGATCGGCGCAGGAGTGCGTCGCGAGGAGCGGGTTTTGCTATTGATGCACGATTTAACGACTGGCCGGTCGCGTTTCTGGGCGCGATCTATGCCGGCATCGTGCCGGTCGCGGTCAACACCCTGCTGTCGGCCGATGACTATCATTACATGCTGCGAAACAGCCGTGCGCAAGCCGCGCTGGTGTCTAATGCACTGCTGCCGGTGCTACGTGAGGCGATGCAAAAGGGCGGGCACGAAATCGAGTCGGTGATCGTATCGCGTGCCGACGACGGACTGGCTGGCGGTGAGCAGGCAATGGTCGATTTTGTTGCCGCGGCGCAACCGCTCCCCGAGGCTGCCGCCACCAGCCCCGACGACCCGGGATTCTGGTTGTACTCATCGGGTTCCACCGGCCGACCCAAGGGCACGGTGCATACCCACGCCAATCCTTACTGGACCAGCGAGCTTTACGGCAAGGGGGTGCTGAGTGTTACCGAGTCGGACGTCTGTTTTTCCGCGGCCAAACTGTTTTTTGCCTATGGGCTCGGTAACGCGTTGACCTTTCCGTTGACCGTCGGCGCAACCAGCGTGCTGCTCGCCGGCCGGCCGACGCCGGAGGTTATCTATCAACGGCTGGTCGAACATAGTCCAACATTGTTTTTCGGTGCTCCTACCGGTTATGTTGCAATGCTGGCGCATGCCGATATTCCCGCTAACGAACAGCTTGCCCTGCGTCTCGCGGTGTCTGCCGGCGAGGCCTTACCGGCCGACCTGGCGCAGCGTTTCAGCGAGCGCTTCGGTGTCGACGTCATCGACGGCATAGGCTCGACCGAAATGTTGCACATCTACATCTCCAACAGGCCCGGCGAAGTACGCTACGGTTCATCGGGTTATCCGGTATCCGGTTACGACATCGAATTGCGCGACGACGATTTGCAGGTGGCCGGCGGCGAGATCGGGGATCTTTATGTGCGTGGCCCGAGCGCGGCGCTGATGTACTGGAACGACCGCGCCAGGAGCATCGATACTTTTCAGGGCGTATGGACCAAGAGCGGCGACAAGTATGTGCGAAATCAGGACGGCAGTTATACCTGTTCCGGACGCAGCGACGATATGCTGAAGGTCAGTGGCATGTATGTTTCCCCGTTCGAGGTTGAAGCTACCCTGGCCGAGCACCCGGCCGTGCTGGAAACGGCGGTCATCGGCAAGACTGATGCGCAAGGCCTGGTCAAGAGCAAGGCTTTCGTGGTGCTGGCCGAGGGGCAGCGGGCGAGCGGGGATGAACTCAAAGCATTTGTCAAGGAACGCCTCGCGCCATACAAGTACCCGCGGTTTATCGAGTTTGTCAATGAATTGCCCAAAACCGCGACCGGAAAAATCCAGCGGTTTCGTCTGCGCGAGCGCGAAGGCGGCGCGTGAGCCAAACGGTAGAGTTCGTTACGCTGGCGCGGGGCGATAATCCGCTTCGAATCGAGTACCAGTGGCTGGGTAGTGCCGAAGCGCGGTCGCCGTTAATCGTGTTTTTGCACGAAGGACTGGGTTCGCTCGCGATGTGGCGAGATTTTCCGGCGCGTCTTTGCGAACAGGGCGGATTCCGCGGGCTTGTTTTTTCACGCCCGGGGTACGGCCGTTCGACGCCTCGCGTTGCAAATCAGCGCTGGGGCGTCGATTTCATGCATCGACAGGCATACGATCTGCTGCCTCAGCTGTTGCAAGCGTTCGATATCGATACGCTGGCGGCGCCGCCCTGGCTACTGGGGCATAGCGACGGCGGATCGATTGCGCTGTTATACGCCGCGCGCTACCCGCAACGGGTGTCCGGTGTCATCGTGCTGTCGCCGCACATTGTGGTTGAAGCGTTATCGATCGAGAGCATCGAAAAGGCTCGACGGCTTTACCTGGAGACCGATTTGAAAGCACGCCTGGGCCGCTACCACGACGATCCCGACTCGGCTTTCTGGGGCTGGAACGATATCTGGCTGGATCCCGAATTTCGCGGCTGGTCGATCGAGTCCGAAATTGGCGCGATCGAATGCCCGCTGCTCGCGGTACAGGGTCTTGACGACGAATACGGCACGCTGGCGCAGATTCACGGCATCGCCGAGCGGGCGCCGCAAACAGAAATACTCGAATTGCCTGACTGCGGTCACTCTCCGCAGCGGGACCAGGGTGAGAGACTGTTGCGCCATGTGGTGGGATTTGTCGATCGCAAGCGGGATACCGGGTAATGCGGATTTTCCGTTAATCGAGCGCTCTATATGGCAATATTTTAAGGTAGTATAGGGGGTTACTTAATCCCGCGACCGCGGCGTCCGCTTATAAACGGGAATAATAATAGCGATAACGGGCAACCCGGGATCGATTTTTTCTAGCCCAGGCATGATAATGCCCGGACTGTTGTACAAGTGGCGTCTGCCAGCAGACACCGCTAACCGAAGAGGAGATAAATGATGTTTCGAAAAATAATGACCCCCGCGATTATCGCCAGCGCGATGATGGTGACGGGAGCCGCCCACGCGGACAAGGTCAAGATCGGTTTTGTCACCACGCTGACAACCCCGGCGGCCGTCATCGGCGAAGACATGAAAAACTCGGTCGAACTCGCGCTGGAGCATATCGGCGGCAAGATGGGACCGCTCGACGTCGAACTGATCATGGAAGACGATGGATTCAAGCCCGATATCGGCAAGCAAAAGACCGACAAACTGGTAAAGCAGGATGACGTCGACTTCGTCGCCGGCTACATCTGGTCGCACGTACTGCTGGCGTCGGCCAGATCGGTGCTGGATGCGGACAGGTTCCTCATCAGCGCCAACGCCGGACCGTCGCAGATGGCGGGCAAGCGCTGTAACAAAAACTTCTTTTCCTCGTCGTGGCAGAACGACCAGACCCCGATGGCAATGGGTGAGCACCTGAATCAGAAGGGCGTCAAGTCGCTTTACATCATGGCGCCGAACTACGCCGCTGGCAAGGACATGGTTCGCGGTGTCGAATCCATCTTCAACGGTCAGGTTCTGGGCAAGGATATGACCAAGTGGGGTGCCGACGCGCAGCTCGACTTTTCCGCCGAACTCGCCAAGGCGAAGGCTTCGGGCGCCGAAGCCATTTTCGTGTTCTACCCGGGCAAGGCCGGGGGTGCATTCATCAAGCAGTACCAGCAGGCCGGACTGCAGGGCAACATTGATCTCTACACCGTGTTTACCGTCGATTCGATTGCACTGCCGAAGCTGCAGGCGGGCGGTCTTTCCGGCGTGCTGGGATCGAAAAACACGCAACAGTGGTCGCCCGACATTCTCAACGCCGCCAATCAGCGCTTTGTTAACGATTACCTTGCAAAACACGGCAGGTATCCGTCTTTCTACGGGGCGCAATCCTACGACGCGATCATGCTGATCAATAGTGCGGTGAAAAAGGTCGGCGGCAACCTGGCGGACAAGGATGCCGTGCGCGCGGCGCTGATGCAGGCTGATTTCGATTCGGTGCGCGGCAAGTACAGCTATGGCAACAACCACATGCCGATCCAGAACTTCTACCTGCGTGAAGTCGTCGAGGACGACGAGGGCCGCTGGACTACAAAAATTGTCTCCACGGTTCTTACCAACCACCAGGACCCCTACGCCAAAGACTGCAAGATGTAATCTGAAGCATGCCGCCCGGTTCCGACCGGAACCGGGCGATACCCGCAGTCATTGCGAGCTGAACGATGCAATCTTTATGTCAAGACGTGAACCTTTAGATATTGTTTTGAACGCGATGGACCATGAGTTGCTGCGATGCTTCAGCTTCTTTTAGGTCCCGTAATGACCGGTTTTTCAGAGAAATTTTGAACCAGCTATAGGCCGAAGTGCATGGACTGGAGCTTGTTGATCACGCAATTACTGAACGGGCTGCAGCTCGGCTTGCTGCTGTTTCTGCTCGCGTCGGGTCTGACCCTGATTTTCGGAATCATGGATTTCATCAACCTGTCGCACGGGTCGTTCTACATGATCGGCGCCTATTTCTGCGGTACGGTGGTGGCGATTACCGGCTCCTTTCTGGTCGGCATATTATTCGGCCTGATCGGCGTGTTTGTCGTCGGCGCCGCGGTCGAATGGTTCATCGCCCGCCGACTGTACCGTTCCGATCATCTCGACCACGTACTGGTCACTTTTTGCCTGATCCTGATCTTTGATACGCTGGTGCATCTATTGTGGGGCGCCGAAGGCATGGCGATACCGCTGCCGGATATTCTTAACGGCCAGATTACTGTCGGCGAGCTGGTGTTGCCGAGTTACCGCATGCTGATTATCGGCTGCGGCCTGCTGGTCGCCGCGCTGTTGTACGTGCTGGTCGTGCGCACGCGGCTGGGTATGCTGATTCGCGCCGGCGCGTCGAACCGTACCATGGTCGAGGCGCTCGGCATAAATATCAACCGCCTGTTCCTGGTCGTGTTCGCGCTGGGTGCGGCCATGGCCGGTTTTGCCGGTATGTTGATCGCGCCGATCACCGAGGCCAGCATCGGCATGGGCAACGACATCATTATCGTCGCCTTTGTCGTTGTAATCGTCGGCGGCATCGGCTCGGTTAAGGGTGCGTTTTACGCCGCGCTGATTCTCGGATTGCTGGATACGCTGAGCCGCTCCTATCTCGATCTCGTACTGCAGTTATTCATGCCGGTCAGCTATGCCGAGACCGCGGCACCGGCACTGTCGGCGATGCTGATTTACATTCTGATGGCCGCGGTGCTCGCGTTTCGCCCCCGGGGGCTGTTTCCGCCGGCGGGCGCACAATAATGACCTGGCTGCCGAGTTCGCTATCCGGCAGGGTCTACGCGGCGCTGCTATTAATTCTCGCGGTGGCGCCGTTCTTGCTGCTGTGGATGAAGCAACCGTTTTACCTCGATCTTTTGAGCCGTGGACTCATTTTCGCGATTGCGGTGGTCAGTCTCAACCTGATACTCGGCTACGGCGGCATGGTCAGTCTCGGTCACGCCGCCTATATCGGTATCGGCGCCTATTGTGTCGGCATCCCGTCGTATTACGATTATTACAACGGCTGGTTACACCTCGGTCTCGCGCTCGGTGTGGGCGGATTGTTCGCGCTGATCACCGGCGCGATCAGCCTGCGGACCAGAGGTGTTTATTTCATCATGATCACGATGGCGTTCAGCCAGATGGCGTATTTCATATTTCTAAGCCTCGAAGAGTACGGCGCCGACGATGGCCTGGTGATTTACGCCCGCAGCGAATTTCCGGCCTGGCTCAGCATGGAGAGCGCGATCGGCCTGTACTACTGGATCTTTATCGTCCTGCTGCTGGCGCTGTTCTTCATTCACCGCCTCGTACACGCGCATTTCGGCCGGGTCATTGTCGGCTCCAGGTTCAATGAACAACGGATGCAGGCGCTCGGTTTCAACACCTACCGCTATCGCCTCGCCTGTTACGTACTGTCGGCCATGTTATGCAGCCTGGCCGGTATGCTGCTTGGTAACTTTGCCGGTTTTATCAGCCCCGACATAATGAGCTGGGCGCGCTCGGGAGAACTGATTTTCATGGCTATCATCGGCGGCGTCGGCACCTTGTTCGGACCGCTGGTCGGCACCATCGCGTTCGTTATGCTGGAGGAGTTTCTGTCGCTGATCACGGTCTACTGGCACCTGATTTTCGGCATTTTGCTGGTGGCGCTGGTGCTTTACGGCAAGGGCGGCATCCACGGCTGGTTGAGCCGGCTGGGTCGCAAGGGTGCAGAGCATGGCTGATACCTTGCTGGAGATCGTTGATCTGAACAAGCATTTTGGCGGTATCATCGCGACCGACAATGTCAATCTGGCGGTTGAGCAAGGCCAGATCCACGCCATAATCGGTCCCAATGGTGCCGGCAAAACTACCCTGATTTCACAACTGTCCGGTCAGCTGAAACCCGACAGCGGTGATGTTCGTTTCGGCGGTCACAGTATCGTCAATGAAAGTACCGCCAGTCGCGCCCGACTCGGTCTGGCGCGGTCATTTCAGATCACCAGTGTGGTGATGCCGATGACCCTGCTGGAAAATGTCATGCTTGCGGTGCAGGGCAGCAGGGGCCACTCGTTTCGCTTCTGGTCGCCAGTCAGCGAGGATCGCGATATGGCAGACGCGGCCATGTCCAGCCTGGCCGAAGTCGGACTGGAAAGCCGTGCCCGGCAAATCGCTGCTAATGTTTCGCATGGCGAACAGCGCCAGCTCGAAGTCGCGATGGCGCTGGCGATGCGTCCACGCATGCTGCTGCTCGATGAACCGATGGCGGGCATGGGCAAGGAAGAGGGCGCACTAATGGTCGATATCCTCAACCGTCTCAAGGGAGATATGACGATCCTGCTGGTGGAGCATGACATGGATGCGGTGTTCAGTACGGCGGACCGTTTATCGGTGCTGGTTAATGGTCATATCATCGCTACCGACAGCGTTGCCGGTATCCGCAACAACCTCGAAGTGCAGAAGGCCTACCTCGGTGATGGTCATGCTTGAACTTGAGAATATAGAAACATTCTACGGCACGATTCAGGCGCTGTTCGGGATGAGCCTGCGCTGCGAGGCAGGACAGGTCACCACGCTGATCGGCCGTAACGGTATGGGCAAGACCACGACGGTCGGTTCGATCATGGGTACCCTGGCGAGTCGAAACGGTGAAATTCGGTTTGATGGCGTCAGCATCCGCGGCAGGCCGGCCTACCGGGTCGCACAGCTCGGGATCGGCCTGGTACCCGAGGGGCGGCAGATTTTCCCTAATCTCAACGTGCGTGAAAACCTGCTGGCGACTGCCGCCAATTACAGCGGAAGCGATGATCCCTGGACACTGGATAAGGTACTCGAGTTCTTCCCGCGCCTGCATGAACGGCTCGCTAACCAGGGCAGCCAGCTCTCTGGTGGCGAGCAGCAAATGCTCGCGATTGGGCGCGCGCTGATGCTCAATCCACGCCTGTTGATCCTCGACGAGGCGACCGAGGGGCTGGCGCCGCTGATCCGCCAGGAGATCTGGCGCCGCCTCGAGCAGCTGAAACAGTCCGGTCTCACCATTTTGCTGATCGACAAGAACATCGATGAGTTCGCACATATCGCCGATCGTCATTTTATCGTCGAAAAAGGGCAGGTGGTGTGGCAGGGAGATTCGGATTCGCTCGGCGCCGATGCGCAGCTGAAAGCCCGTTATCTTGGCATCTGAGCACTGAGTGACGCGCCTTTTATTTGCGCAGATAACTACCTCAGAGCGGCGAATGGTCGATAATTTGTAGCCCGCTTAATACCTGTTTCTGCCAGCTACAGCCTGCCAGTTTACTTCGTCAGATACCTGTTCTGGTATTACTAATGGGGGTAGATTGGCCCTATTTCGGCCAGCGAAAACATCTTATGGTCGACCTCAAGGTCATTCTCGGAGTTAAATTCCGCATGACTTTTTCAAATAAAAATAAAGCGAGATCAAAAAACAGGAGGTCTGACATGTCAAATAAAATACTGGTTGCACTGGACGGAAGCGATGGCAGTAAACGGGCCCTGAGCGCCGCTGCGGCACAGGCCAGGCTGACGGGTTTCGACCTGGTGCTGGCCTATGTTATCGACTGGTCACCCTATAGTTTTCACACCCCCCAGGAACTGGAAGAACGTCACCAAAGACGCGAATCGGAAATTCAACGAGCAAATGATTCGATACTAACGCCTGAAATTGCGGCTCTGGAAGCTGACGGTTTGAAGGTGGAAACAGTTGTTCACCACGGCAAGATTGCAGAAACCCTGCTTGAACTCGGCAAACAGCAGGGCGCCACGCAAATCTATATTGGCCGACGGGGCGAGTCGCGCCTGCAGGCGATGATTTTTGGCAGTGTTTCCGCCGCCCTGGTGCAAACCTCGACGGTTCCGGTTACGGTCGTGCCCTGATTTGCGAAGCAAAATAATAATTTAAAAACCAATAAGTAGGAGGGAAAACAATGAAACGAATATTCTATGTGTTCGCGGTACTGGTAAGTTCGATTTCCGCTGCGCAGGCGGGTATCGATGAGGCTATTAACTCGGCGACTGCACCGATAGCGACCCTGGTCGGTCAGATCGTATTTTTCAAGATTCCTGTATTCGGCGCCCAGCTGCCCGTGGTGGTGTTATGGCTGGTGGCCGGCGCGGTATTTTTTACCTTTTATATGGGATTTATTAACCTGCGCGGGTTCAAGCATGCGCTGCACCTGGTGCGTGGCGACTACGCTGACCCCGACAGCCACGGCGAGGTTTCCCACTTTCAGGCGCTGGCGACAGCAGTCTCCGGAACCGTCGGCATCGGTAACATCGGTGGTGTCGCGGTAGCGGTGACGGTTGGTGGGCCGGGAGCCACATTCTGGTTGATTGTGGCCGGATTCCTGGGCATGTCGACCAAGTTCGTGGAATGTACGCTCGGTGTCAAATACCGTAAGGAATTTGAGGACGGACATGTTTCCGGTGGACCAATGTATTACCTGCGCCAGGGCTTTAGCGATAGGGGTATGGAGGGTTTTGGCAAGTTCCTTGGCACCTTTTACGCGATCGGTATCTTCATCGGGGCGCTCGGTATCGGCAACATGTTCCAGTCGAACCAGGCCTATGTGCAGCTCAACAACGTATCAGGTGGGGCGCTGGACGGACTGGGCTGGCTGGTCGGACTGGTGCTCGCCGGGGTCGTGTTTTCGGTCATCATCGGCGGTATTAAGTCGATTGCCCGGGTTACCGAGAAAATCGTGCCCTTCATGGCCGTGTTCTATTGTCTGTTTGCGATCATCGTAATACTGATGAACGCTGGCACCATTCCCCAGGCAATCGCCAATATCTTTACCGGCGCATTCACCGGGGAAGGTGTCGCCGGTGGCGCACTAGGTGCGATGATTATCGGATTTCAACGTGCGGTATTCTCCAACGAAGCCGGCATCGGCTCGGCCTCGATTGCGCACTCCGCGGTGAAAACAGATGAGCCGGTTACCGAGGGAATTGTATCCCTGCTGGAACCCTTCATCGACACCATCGTCATTTGTACAATCACTGCACTGGTGATCGGTACCGCCCAGGTGGCGGCTCCGGATTTTGCCGGTGACGCGCAGGGCGTAGCGATGACTTCGGCGGCATTTGAGCGCGAGTTTTCCTGGTTCCCGATTCCACTGGCATTCGCGGCCCTGTTGTTCGCTTTCTCGACCATGATTTCCTGGTCTTACTATGGGCTCAAGGGCTGGACCTACCTGTTTGGAGAGAGCGATCGCGGTCAGACTATTTACAAGCTGATATTCTGCGCCTTTGTTGCGCTCGGCTGCGTGGTACAACTCGGACCAATTCTGGATATCTCGGATGCCCTGGTGTTCCTGATCTGTGTGCCCAACATCCTCGGTCTTTACTTCCTGGCGCCAATCGTCAAGCGCGAAATGGACTCGTACTTCGCCCGTGTTCAGAGCGGAGAAATCAGGAAGTTCAAGTAGTCAGTCATCCAGCTGCAAAGACAAGCCCGGAGTAATCCGGGCTTTTTTTGTATCGATCGCAAAACCGGAGCGCCCGGCTGTCGGCGCCAGGAATGGCGATTTAGATTATTGAGTGCCGGATTTTCGCTGAGACCCATTCGCTGACGATGACAGTAGCGAGAATAACCAGCAGTATCAGCGAAACCTGGGTCCAGGCCAGCGTTGAAATCGAAGCGTCGAGTTGCAAACCGATACCCCCGGCCCCGACCAGTCCGAGCACGGTCGATTCACGGATATTGATGTCCCAGCGAAACACCGAAATCCCGGCAAAGGCAGGCAGTATCTGCGGCACGATACCGAAACTTAACTGCTGGCTTCTGGCCGCGCCGGTGGCAATAACCGCTTCTACCTGGCTATGATCGATTTCCTCGATCGCCTCGTACAGCAGTTTGGCGCAGAAACCGATCGAGCGCAGCCCGATGGCGATTACCCCGGCGAGCACACCGGGGCCAATCAGTGTGACCAGCATCAGCGCCCAGATCAGCGAATTGATCGAGCGCGAAGACACGATGATAAACAGCGCAACCGGGCGCACGAAATGAACGCTGGGGGTGGTATTGCGCGCCGCGCAGAAGGCGACCGGCACCGCGATCACGATCGCGATCATCGTGCCCAGCGTGGCGATGTTGATCGTATCCCAGACCGGGGCCCACAGGCTGTCCATATAGGACCATTTAGGTGGCACCATGCGTTCGGCCATGTCCGCGGCCTGCTTGGGTGCATCGGTGACAAAGAACCAGATGGTTTTTTCCGATATCAGTTGCCAGCAATAGACGAAAATGGCGACCCCGCTGAGCCAGCCAAACCAGACCGCGAATTGTTGCGGCGTGGTACGACGTTGCCAGACTTTCGTATTTCCCTGTTTGCTGGTCGGCATTACTGCACCCAGCGGCGAATGTAGCCGGAGCTGTATTCCATCACCATCACGATACCGATGATGACCAGCAGAATGGCGGCCGCGGAATCAAGCTCGTAGCGATCGAACGAGGTCAGCAGGGTGGCGCCGATTCCGCCGCCGCCGACAATGCCAACCACCGCGGATTCACGAAAATTGATATCCAGCCGGTAAATGCCCAGGCCGATCATGCGCGGCATGACCTGTGGTTGCACCGCGTAGTTCAACCACTGCAGCCAGCTGGAACCGATCGATTTTATCGCCTCCGCCTGTACCGGATCCATGTCCTCGATGTCCTCGGCCAGCAGCTTGCCGTAAAAACCGATGGTACCGACGCTGAGCGCGAGAAATCCGGCAAACGGGCCGAAGCCGAACAATTTAACGAAAAAGATGGCCAGGATGATTTCCGGAAAGGTTCGTGATACCGCGAGAATCCCGCGACAAAACAGGTAAACCGGGCGGTAGGACAGGTTCCTGGCGGCCCCGAGGCCAACCGGGATAGACAGCAGGATACCGACCACGGTCGACGTGATCGTCATCCACAGGCTTTCCATGATGCCTTCTTCGATCGAATCCCAGCGGGATACGAAGTCGGGAGGGAAAAAAGCCATGATGAATCGTTTGCCGCGGGTGGCGCCCTCGGTCACCCGGGTCCAGTCGACTTCCATGGTGCCCAAGGCGAGTGCGAGGTAAATGGCGACGCAAACCCACAATCCCCAGCGCAGCGTCGGATTGGTGATAAACGGTGGGCGTTGCCAGCGCCGACTGGTGGTGGGCTGATTCAAGAGACAGGCTTCAATTTGCTGACATTCGAATCCGGCTCGATTTGCGGAGTTACTTCGTCCTCGTCCTTGACCGGTTCGATGGTCGCTTCCCAGTCTTCCTCGCCATAGATATCGGTTAGCACCTCGGAGGTAAGGTCTTCGGGTGGACCGTCGTAGACGATCGTGCCGAGCTGGAGGCCGACCACCCGCCGGGCAAACATCTGTGCCAGCAACACGTCGTGTATATTGATGATAGCGGCCAGTTGCCGTTCATCGCACAGTTCGCAGATCAGGCGCATGATCTGGCGCGAGGTTTTCGGATCGAGGCTCGCGGTCGGTTCGTCGACCAGCAGCAGATCGGGGTTCTGGATCAGGGCGCGACAGATACCCACGCGCTGGCGTTGCCCGCCCGACAATTCGTCGGCACGTTTATTGGCCATGTGATCGAGTCCGACACGTTCCAGTAAACCAAATGCTTCGTCGATGTCCGATTGCGGAAACTTGCGTAAAAAACTGCGCCAGAAGCCGACATAGCCGAGTCGACCGGATAAAACGTTTTCCATCACGCTTAAACGCTCCACCAACGCGTATTCCTGGAAGATCATGCCCATACGCCTGCGCGCGCGGCGTAACTCGGAGGATCCCAGGTGGGTCAGCTCGAGATCACCGAGGTATACCTTGCCGGAGGTCGGCTGTACCAGGCGATTTACACAACGGATCAGGGTGCTCTTGCCGGCACCCGAGGGGCCGATCAGGGCCATTACCTGACCCCTGGGGATTTCGATGTTAATGCTCTTGAGCGCGAGATCTCCTGTTTGATAACGTTTTTCCAGGTTTTCGAGTCGAAGCATTTAACTATTCCGCTGAATGATGGCTTTGCAGCCGGGTAAATCTACCCGGGCTGGAGAATTACCCGGGCCACGAAATAATCCGTGGCCCGGTGCATAACACCAACAAATACTATTTGCAGTCGTAGCTGACGCCGTTGGCGGCGTCGATTTTACGAATCACGTCCCAGTCGGACTTGTGATTGATGGCGATAAAACGACCTTCTTTTTTGAACTCTTTCTGCAAATCAGAACCTTCCCAGTCAAAAGTGAAGAAAGCCTGTTTGATTTTGGCCGCAACTTCGGGATGCAGGTTGTGCGCGTGGCCGTAACCGGTGGTCGGGAAGGTGGCAGACTTATAAATCGAAACAATCTGCTCCGCCTTGACTACGTCGCGATCAAGCATGCGGTTCATGACCGAGTTTGCCACCGCGGCGACTTCATAATCGTTGTTGGCGATTCCGAGTACCGAATTGTCGTGTTTGCCCGAAAATGTTGTCTTGAAATCGACTTCCTTGACCAGTCCGAATTCCGACTTGAGCAATGCCGATGGCGCCTTGTTGCCCGAGTTTGAGGTCGGTGACGTGAATGCCAGCGTGCGTCCCTTGATGTCCGCGGGAGATTTAATATCGCTACCCGCGGGGACGATAATCTCCATTTCGTAACCGTAGGAACCGTCTTTCGACGCCATCATCGCAAACGGCACCAGGCCGGCACAGGAAACGGCGACCGGATTGCCACCGGTATTGACCCCGGCGATGTGCAGGCGGCCGGACCGCATTGCTTCGTATTGCGCCGCGTACGATTGTACCGGGAAGAAAACGACCTTCTTGCCGGTAACTTCCGACATGTGCTTGATGAAGCCGTCCCAGACCTTGGCGTAGATCGCAGGATCTTCTACCGGCGTGTAGGAGAAGATGATCGTGTCGGGGTTGACCCATTCTGCAGGGTCGAGCGGCAGGTCGGCGACGAGGTCATGATCGCGGTCGCAGTATTGCTTGTCCAGGGTGCCACGAAAGCAATCCTCGGCCAGTGCGCTGCCGGAGAAACACAAGATGAACAACAGTCCTAACAGTTTGTGGTAGGTCGAAGTGGAACTAGTCATTATAATTATCCTCACTATGGGTTAATCGGCGGAATTATTATTAGCCGGTAATACCGGAACTTTTCGCCGAAGCGGGCTCATTATCATGATTCGATTGTGAGGATGCAACTCTTGCGGACCTGTCGCCGGCAGGGATTGCCTGCATAGCTTCCCTCTGCGCGCCGCTTCGCCAGCTATAGAAAACAGCTTATGAATCACCTGCTCGACATCGAACGACTCAACAATCGCTATTTTGCGATGCGGCATGGTCATAGCCTGGCCAACCAGCAGGGGATTATCGTCAGCCATCCCGACAACGGTTGCGATAACTATGGTTTGAGCGGTCTGGGGCGCGAGCAGGTGCGGGCAAGCCTGCGGCAACATGGTCAGCTCGATGCGAAAACCATGGTTGTCAGCTCTGATTTCAAACGCGCCAGGGAGTCGGCGGGTATCGCCTGCGAGATGCTTGCCTGCGGTGTCTCTATCTGCGAGGAACCGCGCTTGCGTGAACGTCATTTCGGTGAGCTGGAACTGGCTTCAGACGAAAGCTACGACGAGGTATGGCGACAGGATGAAGCCAATCCTGATAGCCAGGCCCGGGGCGTAGAAAGCGCGAATCAGGTAATGACCCGGGTAACTGCAGTGATAGCTGATTACGAGAATCAGTACTCGGCGGCGACCATATTACTGGTTTCGCATGGCGATGCATTGCAAATCCTGCAAACCGCTTTCGCCGGGCTCGATGCTTCATCTCATCGCCAGCTCGAACACCTGCATACAGCGGAAATTCGGCAATTGCTACTGAATGGCGATAATCGACACCCGTAATCGAGATTTCGACCGGGTTTATTTGGGGCAATGATGAGTTTCGTGAATCGGGTGGCATTTTATTTGCTTAATTATGGTTATTATTTGCTATAAATCAGTTAGACAGTTCAATTGACAGTACTGCCAGTTACCGTAAACTTTTCCAGTCCGGATCTACTGTGACAGTATCAGGGACATGTAGTGAGCTTCGATTACAAAGAAATTCGTTCGCGCCAACACGCCAGTGAAACCCAGTGGGCTTCCTATAGCGACCTCTTCATGGTGCTCGCCTTTATCTTTTTGATCATGTACATGGTTTCCAGCTTGCGCACTGGCATGATCTCCGTCTCCTCGCATGCCGAAATAAAAGAAGTCAAGCAACAACATGAAATCTACGAAACCGTCAAGGACGAATACCTGACGGAGCAAAGCAATGCGCAGGAAAAAAGAATATACAAGGAAATCATTGAACAGATTGCATTACTCGAAGATGAAGCCTCGGCGAAAAAGCAGCGCCTTGCCGCCGAAGCCAGGGAGCAGGGGGAGCGGGAATCTGCGCTGAATCAATATCAGCAGCTGGTCGTGTCGATGATGAATGCCAACACGGTAGCCCGTGCCGAAGCCGTCGAGGAAATGTCGTCGCAGAAGCAGCAGAACCAGGAACTGCAGGAACAGGTTAGCGAGAGCAGCGAAAACCTCGAGTCGCTGCAGCAGCAGTTACAACAGGAAGAACAAAAGCTGGCCGAACTGGAACAGTAAAACGCCGCCGAATCGAAACAACAGCAACAGAAAATCGAGAACCTGAAATCAAGCTTCGAAGATAACCAGAACCGACTGGCTTCGTTGGAGCAGTATATTCGTACCGAAGCGCAGGAACGCGAGGCTTTGCAAAAAGCACATGCCCAGGAGGCGGAAAATCTGGCCAGCAAATATGAAGAGCTGAAGGCGCAGCACGAAGCAGGGCAGAGCCAGGTCGCGACCCTGGCGGAAACGCTTAAAGCCGAAGCCGAAGCGAAGGAAATGCTGGAGCAGTTGCATCAGCAACAAACCCGGCAGCTTGGGCAAAAGTTTCAATCTTTGAAAGCTGAGCTCGACCAGAGCCTCAGTAACCAGGCTTCGCTCGAGGGTCAGATTGAGAAAGAGACCATCGAAAAGGCGGCACTCGAAAAACAGCATTCGGAGCAGACCAGGAATCTGCAGGACCAGTTACAGAAGCTAAACAGCGAGTATGGCGAGAATCAGACCAGGCTGGCGAATCTCGAGCAGGAATTGCAGCAGCGTATTGCCGAGAAACAGGAACTCGAAGCCAGCATGATCGCGCAAACCGAGATGCTGGAAGGTCAGATCGAGCAGGAACTCGAGGCAAAGGCGGCACTGGAAAAAACCTACCAGGAGAAGACCCGGGGACTGCAGAGCCAGTTACAGGGTCTCGCCGGCGAGTATGGCAAGAATCAGGACAAGCTTGCGACCCTGCAACAGGAGTTGCAGCAGCGTGCTGCAGAGAAGCAGGCATTGGAAGCAACCCTGATCACGCAGACCGATATCCTGGAAGGCAAGATTTCCGAATTGTCTGCCGAGTATAATCAAAGTCAGGCCCAGCTTGCCGGGTTGGCTCAGTCCCTCGCTCAAGAGGCCCTGGAAAAGCAGGCGCTGGAAACCACCCTGGCGGCACAGACAAAAAATCTCGAAGGTAAAATTCAGGAACTGGCCCAAAAGCAGGGTGAAAGCGAGACCGAACTGGCGGCGCTGGGAGAACAACTGGGCCAGAAGGAAGCCGAGAAGGCGGCGTTGAAAAATGCGACCGCGGCCGAAATCGCAAGCCTTGAAGACAAGTACCAGGATCTGCAGGGTGAATACGATAAAAAGTTAAATGAAGTCGAATCCCTGGCAGAGGATATCGATGCGGGCAAAGCGGAGGTAGAAAACCTCGCGCAGGCGCATCAGGGGCAACTCGACGAACTCGAGGACAAGTACCAGGGCCTGCAGGAAGCATATGATGCGAATCAGCAAGAATTAGCCGGCTTGCAGGCGGACCTTGGCAGCGCCGAGGCAGAGTTGCAGGATAAGGGTAAACAACTCGCCGAGGCCGAAGCGGGCCTCGCGGCAACGACTGGAGAGTTACAGCAGGCGCAGGATGATCTCGGCAACGTAATGGCAGAGTTGCAGAATACCGGTACAGAACTTGGCGAGGCCGAAGCCCAGCTTGCCGCTGCCACCGGCGAATTGCAAAAGGCGCTGGCGGAGCTCGGTGGTGCACAGGCGGAGCTGGAGGATACGGGTGACATGCTCGGCAAGGCCGAAGCAGAACTGGCGGCAACCAGCGATGAACTGGAAAAGGCACAGGCTGAGCTTGGTGGAACCAGGGCGGACCTGGCGGCAACCAGTGGTGAGCTGGAAAAGGCGAAAGCCGAGCTCGGTGGTGCACAGGCCGAACTGCAGGACAAGGGTAAGAAACTTGACGAGGCCCAGGCCACCCTGGCAGCAACGTCGGGCGAACTGCAAAAAGCGTTGGAACTGGCGCAGGATCGACTGGATGTCGCGCAGCGTATCAAGGATGATTTTGAAAAAGCGGGAATTCGTGCCGAGGTCGATAGCGGTACCGGTGACGTGATCCTGGATTTCGGCAAGGATTACTTCGAAACCGATAGTTACCGACTCAAGCCCGGAATGAGACAGACCATTCGTGAAGCAATCCCGGTTTATGCCAATAGCCTGTTCGATACCGCATCGAACAACGCCAATATCTCCTCTGTCGAAATAATCGGCTTCGCATCGCCGACCTTCGGCGGTAAACCGGTAGACCCGACCGAACTCTCGGCCACCAACCGCAGAGCGGTTAACTACAACCTCGATTTAAGTTACCAGCGCGCCAAGTCGATTTTCGAATACGCTTTCGATACGCGCAAGATCAAGTTCAAGTACCAGGACAGCATGCTGCCGTTGATCAAGGTTACCGGCAGAAGCTTTTTCACTGAAGAGGTTAATCCCGAAGACACGGGTAACCTGACGCGCGAGGAATTCTGTGCGCAATACAATTGCTACCAATCACAACGTGTAATTATCAAGTTTGGACTAACCGACAAAGAGAACTCGTAATGAATGCAGCTATCGTCGATTTAATCAATATTGTGGTGCAGTATGCAACCGATTACCTGATGCCCCTGCTGCTGGTCGGTTTCCTGCTCGCCGTGATCATGCGCCTGCTGATCACCGTCACCGTTCATCGCCAGAAACGTTTCGTCAAGGAATTTTGCAAGCGTGTGCACCAGGACATTATGGCCAATCCCGAACCCAGGGGGTCGTTTTACAATCACGTCAAAAGATCAATGACGCGCACTTATTTTGAAAATTTTGAATTACGCGCCCGTTACAAGCGCCGCAATGAAGACCACATCATGAGCGTCGGTGACCGCGTGTTTCTAATTCAGGATGGCATCATCCGGCTGATTGACGATTTTTTGCAGAATATCAGGTACCTGCGCAAGGAATCGGGGCACCAGCCCGATTTCCACGAGATTTCGAATAGCGTGTTTGCTGCAAACCCGGTGTTTAACCGGGTGCTGGGTGTGTTTTCGTTGAGTCGAACCAATGACGTGCTCAACATAATGCCCAGTATTTTCATTGTCGGCGGTATATTCGGTACGTTCCTCGGTATCATGCGAGCGTTACCGGAACTGACCGCAATGGATGTCACCAATGCCGAGGCCAGCAAGATTGTCATCGACGCCTTCCTGATCAAGATTTCATTTGCGCTGAGTACATCGATACTCGGGATCGTGTTGCCGATCATCATGAGCTTCATGAATACGCTGATGTCTCCGACCAACACCTACGTCGAGTTCGTGGACGCGTTCAATAGCGCCTCCGAGATTATGTGGAACAAGTCGGAGCACAACGAGGTTAGCGATCGCGATTCAAGCCTGAGTGATCGCGAATCCGAAGCCGTGGACGCTTTTGACCTGGCAATAGCGAACCTGCACGCCAAGAGGGCGTGACCCGGCAGGCACAGGCGCAGCCTGTTCAGGCCCCGTCCAGAATCGCCAGGGTGCATCTTGCATTGTTACGCCGTATCGGTTTGACCGGCGCGTACTCTTCGGAGTCGACAAACGCGCGCGCGGCGGCCATGTCCGGAAATTCGATTATTACCATGCGCGTTGGCGACCACAGGTCGGTTTCCAGCACCTCCATCTCGCCCCCGCGAACTCGATAGGCCCCACCATACTTTTCGGCGATTGGTTTCGCCAGTTGTTTATATTTTTCATATTCGTCCGCGTTTTCGATCTGCGTATCGACAATAAGGTATGCACTCATTTCTGGCTCCGTTTGCGGTTTCAACATGGAAATTATGTTCAGCATGTTTGTACGAATCGTTATACTGCGTTTAACCGAATTCGATCAAGTGACAGATGAAAAATTTCAAACACATCAAATTTGAAAAGCAGGGCGCGATTGCGAGGCTGGAGTTAGATCGACCCGATGCCGCTAACGGCCTCAATGCGCTGATGTCCAGCGAGTTGAACCAGGCGGCGCAAATATGTAGCAACGATCCGGAGCTCAAGGTCGTGCTGCTCTGTGCCAGCGGTCGTTTTTTCTGTGCCGGTGGAGATATCAAGGAAATGCTGTCCCATGGGGACGCGATCGGCGAAGCGGTGAAATCACTTGCGGACGACTTGCACAGCGCGATTTCGACATTCTCCCGCATGCAGGCGGCGCTGATCGTCGCCGTTAACGGGGTCGCCGCGGGAGCCGGTTTCAGCCTTGCGCTGATCGGTGATATTGTTCTCGCGGCGGAGTCAGCCAGTTTTACGATGGCTTATACCAGGGCCGGCCTGTGCCCGGACGGGGGTTCGAGTTACTTCCTGCCGCGCCTGGTGGGTTTGCGCAGGGCACAGGAATTGATGCTGACCAACCGGACCCTTAACGCCGTGGAAGCCTGTGACCTGGGACTGGTTACTCGCCTGGTGGCCGATGATGAGCTTGAGCAGCAGGCGCAACAGGTCGCCTCTGATCTCGCTGCCGGCGCGCGCCTGTCGACCCTGTACGTGAAGAAACTGCTGTTAGCAAGTTCCGGCAATGATCTCGATACCCAGATGGAGCTGGAAGGTCAGCTGGTGTCGCGATGCGCGGCTTCGCCGGATGGTCGCGAAGGCATTCAGGCCTTCGTTGCAAAACGTATACCCGAGTTCAACTGAGGTTTGTTATGACCGATTTTTCACAAGGTATCGCCTTTATCGAAGGTGAGTACGTCGCCATTGGCGAGGCGAAGATCCCTTTGCTGGACTGGGGTTTCCTGCATTCCGATGCGACTTACGATGTCGCCCATGTCTGGCGCGGCAGGTTTTTCCGGGTCGATGATTACCTGGATCGTTTCCATGCCAGCATGGAAAAACTGCGCATGTCGATCCCCTACAGTCGAGATCAGGTTCGCTCGATCATGTTCGAACTGGCAAAGCGTAGCGGGTTGCGCGACGCCTACGTCGAGATTGTCTGCACCCGCGGTATTCCCGCGCCCGGCTCGCGTGATCCACGTAGCTGCGAAAATCGCTTTCTGGCATTTGCAATTCCGTTTGTGTGGATCGCTAATGACGAGCTGCGTGCAAAAGGGCTCAATTTGCTGATTAGCCGGCAGCAGCGAATTCCCCCCGAGTCTGTCGATTCGAAGATCAAGAGTTACCACTGGCTCGATATGGTCATGGCCCTGTTCGAGGCCTACGATCATGGTGCAGATACTGCAGTGCTGGTTGACGCTGACGGCAACCTGGTCGAGGGGCCCGGATTCAATGTATTCGTGCGTGCCGGCGATACGGTCATTACCCCTTTGCGCGGCGTGCTCGAAGGCGTAACGCGCGAGTGCATGCTGGAACTGCTGCGGCGGGAAAACCTGCAGGTGAAACAGGAACCGTTGCCCGCGGCGACGGCGAAGACGGCAGACGAAGTTTTCCTGACCAGTACCGCGGGCGGTGTCATGCCGGTCACCCGCATCTCGGATCATCAGGTTGGTGACGGCAGGCCGGGATACCTGAGTGCAAAACTTAACGAAGGCTACTGGGCGATGCACGATGATCCGGAATTAAATATTGAAGTCGATTATTGAAGGAGCAGGAAATGGCGGATGAACGGAAAGTGGCGCTGGTAACCGGCGCCGGCAGCGGCATCGGCAGGGCGGTTTGTCATGCTCTGCTGGATGACGGTTATGCCGTTGTACTGGCTGGTCGACGACTCGAACCACTGCAGCAGACAGTGGAACTCGCCGCGGCAGATCCGGCGCGCTGCCGGTGCGTTCCCACCGACGTCGGCAAACCCGAACCGGTGCGGGAACTGTTCGCGAAAACCGGGCAAAGCTTCGGTCGACTCGATTTGCTATTCAACAATGCCGGCAGCTTTACGCCGGGGATACCGCTGGAAGATCTGTCTTACGAGCAGTGGCAGGCAACGGTCGACGTCAACCTGACCGGGCCCTTCCTTTGTGCCCAGCAGGCAATCCGCATGATGAAAATGCAAACTCCCGGCGGCGGAAGAATTATTAACAATGGCTCGATATCCGCGCATGCGCCGCGACCGTTTTCTGCACCTTATACTTCAACCAAGCACGCCATTACCGGACTGACCAAATCGATCTCGCTCGATTGCCGCAACCATAATATCGCCTGTGGCCAGATAGATATCGGTAATGCCGCGACGCCGATGACCGAGGCCATGCCCAGGGGGGTGCCGCAGGCAAACGGGGAGAGAGCCGTGGAGCCGGTTATGGATGTCGGGCATGTTGCGCAGGCGGTGTTACAGATGGCGTCGCTGCCTCTCGATACCAACGTGCAGTTCATGACCATCATGGCGACCGCAATGCCCTATATCGGACGCGGCTGACAAGATGGATCAAGCAGCCAGCTCGTGGTTAAAACAACGATGGCGAATATCTTCTGCTCGTCAAAATGAGTATCATGGAATGCGAGCTTTGCATTAAAACTTTGGCACTAGACCTATGCATAAGAAACACCTGAACCTCCTGGTGCTCGCTGGCATCATGAGCATCGCCAGCGCAAAGGCCTCGCCCACGGTTACCATTAGTGCACTTAAATCTCCCGTCTGGGTGCAACAGGGCAGCAGTAAAACCGAGCTCGATCGCAACAGCGAATTGAAAATCGGGGACAGTATTGCGACTGGCGATGAAGGTCGGGTCGAGATCCAGCTTTGGGTCAGTGCCAGGTTACAGCTCAATTCGAATTCCGAAATCAGGTTTCGAGGCGCGAACAGGCTCAACCAGGCTGCTGCCGATGCTCAGCCCGAGTTGTACATTCACCAGGGAAGGGCCTGTATCAGTTACACGGCACAATCCAGCCGCGAAGCAAAATTTGTCATCAACATCGGCGACACGATGTTTGCCGCAATTCACCTTCGCGGCGATATCTGTGTGCTTCGAGCGGACGGCCAGTCGTCTATCAAATTGCGTGACGGTAGCGTGCAGGTCACGCATGCTGTCGATCCAAACATGATAATTCTTAGTGAAATCGGCACTGAATTTCACATCGAAGACGACGGTTCCTTCAAGTTACTGTTTCCCGGTGACGATGTTTCCACGATCGAAATTGAAAAGCCGTTTGTTGTCGAAGAGATCGCCCGTACCGATTTCCGCGAAAAGCTTGCCGGCAAAAAAATCGATAGCGGGGAATTGACCCAGGCTGAATACGCGGCGACGGGAGGAGAGGGCATACCGGCTAATACCCCGGATAGCGAAGATAGAAGCGATGCCGCTGTTGGCGGGCCCGGTGCAGCGGCAACCGGGAAAACTCCGCAGCGAGAGGAATCCGGCTACATTTACAAGGTATACCTTTTTTCCACGCGCGACGCGGAAGTCGCCGAACAGGTCAACCGCACATTTCAGCGCGCCGGCCATGACACCCGGGTCTTTGCGAGCACAACCGGCGGAGTGCGGCGCTACCGTGTCGTCGCGCCCGGGTTTGAATCGAGGCAGGCGGCACAGAATTTCTCCGATGCGATCGTCGGCACCCTCGGCGTTACTGAATCCTGGATAGGAAGAGAACTTCGTTAACGGGTACGAAGATATTTTAGTTAAAGCTATTCCTCGAAAATGGCCGCTGGTTCGCCTTCGGTTTTTCCTCCTGCCATTGAGACAAGGACTACTTCGGGAGGTCGAGTCACTTTGCGTAACACGCACCCCTGTAATCTCGGCGTCGGTAGAAATTCCAACCACTTTAAATTTTTTATCTACAATAGATGGTGTGAGCACAGAAACCTCATATTTGATTTAATCAATCCATGCCGCCTGTGCCACCGGGATTGGATAATGAATTATCTGGCTAAACCGTTAAAAAACTCGTTCATGTTCAATGAAATACCCCCGTCTGGAGACGAAATCGGGCAACCTGGGCGCTGGCGAGAGCGGAAGTCCCGGAATGTTCGCAGTTCGATGTTGACGAACTCGCCCGGAACAGCCGCGATTACCTGGCTGATCGGGGGTGATTCAAGTGAATAAAACCGCGTTAATTGTCGATGATTCGAAATCGGCACGCGTTGTGCTCAAGCAAGTTCTCGAAACCCACGACCTCGGCGTCGATACCGCCGAGTCCGCCGAAGACGCCCTCGACTACCTCGTCAAATATCGCCCCGACGTGATTTTTATGGATCACCTGATGCCGGGCATGGATGGATTCGAAGCAGTATCCGCCATCAAGAGAAATCCGGATACGGCGACCATTCCTATCATGATGTACACCTCCCAGGAGGGAGAAGTGTACGTCGGTCAGGCTCGTGCGCTGGGAGCTGTCGGTGTGTTGCCGAAGAAGGTCGAGCCTGTCGAGGTTTCCAAAGTGCTGGAGTCACTGCATATCATTGGCAGTGAAAAGCAGGAACAGCCAGTCGACCAAGCACTAGCGAACACTGAAACCAACGCCGAATCTACCGCACTCGATCCTCTGAAGCAGGATCTCAGAATTCTCATCCAGGAATTATTTGAGCAGCAACGAGCAGTCATTCGACGCGATCTCCTCGATAATTACGAAGCCGTCGCCACACGGATTACTGACGAAATCCGACCACCGCAACCGCAAGAGCCTGATGAATTGCCGTTACCGAAGCAGAGGGCGTCGTCAGGATTCATGCCTGCCGCCCTGGCGGTGATGCTCGTTTCCACAATGATCTTCGCGTGGCTTTACTGGCAAAAGGAGCAAAGCTGGCAGGATATGCAGGCGCTAAACGTCGAATTGCATCAGGCAATCGAATCGCTGCGCCTTTCCGATGCAGAGGATTCGCTGCAGGGCCTCCGTTTTCAGCAGTCGCTCGACGCAATGTACGCTGCGACCATTAGCAGTCTCGAATGGGGTGCCAACCAGGCAGCGGAATATAACTATAGCGAATTGCCCCTCGGCGACGACAGATTGGAAGTCGTCGAACAATTGACCGGGCAACTACTGGCGATCAATTTCTCCGGCGTGGTGCACATCGAAACACATGTTGCGGATCACTGCCTGGTAGTCACAGAATCGGGTGGTTATGCACTTGCCGAAGATTTGATGGTGGTAGACTGCAACAAGATTGGCTTCACTCCAGGGGAGGCTTACGATATGGGTCTCGCCCGATCCTCTGCGTTCGCCAACTTTATTCGACTGACTGACGAGCAGTCCGGCGGTCAGATTCGTTTCGAGATTATTTCGCGAGGCAATTCCGATCCTGTGCTGGACTATCCGGCGACGATCAATGGCGTTTCCACTGCTGACTGGAACCGAATCGCTGCCATGAACAATCGCGTTGAGATTTCCGTTTTCCCGGACAGCTAAGGCAGGCAGCAAATTATGCTGGCAGTTAGCAATCGCACTTAAGCCTGTCATCCCGATACGTCGGACCGCGCAGGTTTGCGCGGGAATGACTGGCATTTCTGGTGATAGTTAACTTAATTGCGCCAATCCGATAGCTATAGCGCTTTCACAAGACCGTAAATCAGCAACGCGCAGGCAGGGAATATGGCGATCGTTCCCAGGCCATAGAGGATATAGACGCTTTTATTGGCAATCGTACCCGTTAATCTTAATCCGCGTTCGCCGCTGACGGCGCGAATGCTCATCGCCAGCATCGATGTCCAGGTGAAAATAATGAACAGCCATGCCATGGTCGCAAGTGCCCCGAAAGATAACACGGGGTGCTCGATGATTGCCGCCAGCGCGATCAGCATGACGCCCCTCGCGGTGCCGCCGGCATGCAGCAGATGCCAGGCCGCCTGCTCTCTGTCATCCCGTATCGCGAGGTAAAGGAATAAACCGGCGACGATGCTGACGGTCAGCACCAGGGCGCCATTGAGTGCGAGATGAATTACGAGTTTTTCCATAACAAGAAAGGCCGTTTATTCGCTATTCGGCGCCTGAATTACCGGATACATGGCGGAATGGGTCATCCCGGGGTGCCGTTTGCCGTAACGGGAGGGCGCATCCTGCGTCCAGTCACTGGGAATCACCGTCGGTAGCGCCAGCAGAAAAATGAAAACGATTTTCTTGCCCCAGGTGCTGTCCCTCTGCGTAACCACAGGGTCACCAGGTAAAGCCGAAGCCTTGTCTTCAGCCGGCCCGTTCCCGGCCTTTCGATAAAACCAGAACAGCAGGCCGGCCCCGACCAGCGTCATCAGGATGTTGAACTCCTGGCCCGGGGGAAATCCCTGCAGACTGGTTCGATACTCGCGAAAGAAATCGACGAAAATCCGCAGAAACCCGTACCACAGAATAAAATGCGCCGTGACTACTCCGCGCGGTGGTTTCATGTTGCGAATAAGAATCAGTAACGGGACCAGTAACAGATTTTTCAGGCCATCGTAGAGTACGACCGGGTGACGAAAACCTTCCAGATCGGGAAACTTGACGCCCCACCACAGATCGGTAGTCGCGCCGACAATCTGGCCATCGATAAAATTACCGATGCGACCAACGCCCATGATAAAAGCGCCCGCGACGACCATCACATCGGCAATTTCAAAAAAACTTCTGCGTTGCAGCCTGCAGTATAATAATGTGCCGACGATCGCGCCGAACAGAATGCCATGGGTTGACATCCCGCCCAGCCAGACCGCGGGAATATGCCATAAATGGGAACCGTAATAAGCCCATTCATAAAACATGACTTCCACCAGGCGACCCCCGACGAGGACCCCGACCGCCAGGTAAATACTCAACGTGTAAACGCCATTCATATCGATCGCCAGGCTGGTTCGATTCGCACGCAGCCATATCAGGGAGCCGAGGAATCCCAGGGTATAGGTCAATCCATACCACCACAGGTAAACGCCGCCGATCGTGCCGAATACGGGATCAATATTGTGAATGATCGGGTCCATCATCTATCATCGATACGCTTTCAACGAGTGATGCTCCGATGATATGCGTAGCTCGATTTCAGCAAATTGACGTGGATCACCAGCTAACAGGAATCCGCGGAATTTACGAGTACGGAGTTTATTACTGTCATCCCCGCGTAAGCGGGGATCCAGTGGGTTATAAATGTCATTCCCGCGCAAGCGGGAATCTTGCAATAGTGTCATCGTCCCGAGATCCCCGCTTACGCGGGGGTGACAGAGAGCCGTGCGGGGATGACAGAGAGCCGTGCGGGGATGACAGAGAGCCGTTCGGGGATGAGCATGAATGCGGTGCTCAGACACCGGCATGACTTCAGGTTTGCTTAGCTGGCCGGGCGCCAGCCTGGCGATTGGGCAGGTTCGATTTCGATTACCGCATCGTCGATTTCAACGGCGGCATCGTTTATCCATCCCGGGTAATTCGGGCCGGATTCCGCTAGCGAACCCCGCGCCTGGATTTACGGGTTTGCCGATAATTGCCCCGGCGTGAGCAGTGGGGCGTAACAGCAATCGACCGTGCCGAGCAATTGGTGCCAGTCATCCAGGGGGCGCCGGGAGACGTGTTCGGCGACCTCGGCAATCAACGCCTGTTGCGGCATGGTTTCGTACTGTCGCTTAATCCATTGCGGTTGCTGGAGCGCGTTGCAAAAATTTTCCCAGAACCCGGTTTCGATGGCACCGAGGCTGATGAATTGCGCGTCGGCGCACTGGTAAATGTTGTAACAGGCAGCACCGCCATTGAGTATCGACGCGGCGCGCTCCTCCGCATTGCTCAACATGGGTAGATATTGCCAGCTCATGATCGACTCGGCGATGCTGATATCGAGGTAGATACTGCCGGGGTCGTGTTGTCTGGCCTGCAGCGCGGCGAGCATGGCGATACTGGCCTGCATCGCGCCCGCATGATCAGCGATGGGTGGATAACCGATGATGGGCCGCTGCGCACTGCCGCTGACGATCGACTGCGAACTCAGCGCGTTATAGTTAAGATCGTGACCGGCGCGTAACGCGTAAGGTCCGTTCTGCCCGTAGCCTGAAAGCGCGCAATGAATCAGGCCGGGATTGATTCTATCGAGTTCATCACGATCGAAACCAAGGCGGGCCAGTACGCCGGGGCGAAAGGATTCTAGCAGGATATCGGCATCCCCGATCAGCTCGCGCAGCACCTGTTGGCCCGCGTCGGATTTCAGGTCCAGTCTACAGATGCGCTTACCGCGATTGAGATGGCGGTAGACCGGTGACAGTTCATCCGCGTTGACATGCATGAAGTAGCGCATCGGGTCACCGCCGGGGGGCTCGATCTTGATGACGTCGGCGCCGAGATCGGCGAGCTGGCGGGTTGCGAAGGGACCGGGAATATACTGGGACAGATCGATGACGCGGACATTTTCAAGAAAACGGAGTGTTTTCATAGACTTGAGATTGTTAGCGCTTATTCGTACTGGCGGATATCGTCGATGACCTTGCCGTCGTTCGGCAGGCTGCCCGGGGCGACAATCTCGACTTCGCCACGCAGCTTGCAGATCGACCTGATACTGTCGGCGATGGCATTGGCCAGCGATGCATCGGTGCTGGCCGATTCACATTGCAGGGTAATCTGATCGCTTTGTTCGACCCAGTCGATAACCAGTCGCGCCCTGGCAATTTCGGCATGGCGCTTGATGACCCGGTCGACCTGTTCCGGATGGATGAACATGCCGCGAACCTTGGCGGTTTGATCGGCCCGCCCCATCCAGCCCTTGATGCACTGGTTGGTGCGTCCGCAGGGACTGGCTTCCGGCAGGTAGGCAGACAGATCGCCGGTGGCGAAACGGATCAGCGGATATTTCCGTCCAAGGTTGGTCACCACGACCTCGCCGACTTCACCTGCGTCGACCAGTTCGCCGGTCCCGGGGCGGACGATTTCAAGGTATATGCCTTCATCGATAATCAGGCCTTCCTGGGCACTGGATTCGTACGCGATCAGGCCCAGGTCGGCGGTACCGTAACATTGCTGCACGCGTATCCCGCGCTCGATAAAACCGGCACGCAATGGCGGTGGCAGAGCTTCGCCGCTGACCATTGCCTTGGTGATCGAACTAACGTCGCTGCCGAGTTCGTCGGCCCGCTCGAGGATGATTTTCAGGAAGGAGGGTGTGCCGGCGTAAGCGGTCGGACCGAGGTCGGCAATCGTTTGCACCTGTAACTCGGTTTGTCCGACCCCCGCGGGAATTACGGCGCATCCGAGCGTCTGTGCGGCGTTATCGAACATCTGCCCCGCCGGAGTGAAATGGTAACTGAAACAATTGTGTACCAGGTCACCCTGGCGAAAACCGCTGGCATAGAGCGCGCGTGCAAATCGCCAGAAGTCGGGGACCGCAAATCCTGGTTCGTAAATCGGGCCGGGAGAGGCAAATACATGGGAATACGGTGCCGTATTGTTCGCGGTGTAACCACCGAAAGGACGCTGTTGCCGTTGTAATTCGATGAGTTCCGATTTTCGCGTCAAGGGCAGGGCGCTGAAAGACGCGGCATCTTTTATCTTGCTGGCGTCGATATCGCGTAGCGATCTGGCGTAAGCCGTGGTGTTGATCTGTGCGTGGACTATTTGCTCACGTAACGCGCCGAATTGTGCTGCAGTGCGCTCATCGGCGCTGCGTGTTTCCAGCTTGTCGTAGAATTCACTCATTGATTTTTCCGTCTATCCTCACCAGGGTTTCGCCATCCCCGCTCTATTTCTGTCATCCCCGCACAAATTTCCATGATCTGGCTGGTATTTCTGTCATCCTCGCGCAAGCGGGGATCTGGCCAGGACGTCATGTTATAGGATTCCCGCTTTCGCGGGAATGACAAGATACTGGAAGAAGAGTCTTTCAGGCCAGATTCACACCGAGCTGCGCGGGCTTTCGCGGCGGTCCGACGTATCGGAATGGCATCTCGCTTCAAGTCAGCCAGCGTTTGCGGCGGCGATAGTGCTTTACGTCGCGGAAGTTGATGCGCTCGCCCTCGCTGATGCCGAGGTAGAACTCCTTGACGTCGGTATTCTCGCGCAGTTCGCTGGCGCTGCCGTCGAGCACCACGCGACCATTTTCGAGAATATAGCCATGGTTGGCATAACGCAGCGCAATATTGGTATTTTGCTCGGCCAGCAGGAAAGTAACTCCTTCGTCGCGGTTGAGACGGGCGACATTCTCGAAAATTTCTTCTACCAGCTGAGGGGCCAGGCCCATTGATGGTTCGTCGAGCATTATCATCTTGGGTCGTGACATCAGCGCGCGCCCGATAGCGACCATTTGCTGTTCGCCGCCCGAGGTGTAACCCGCCTGGGCGCGATTGCGTTTCTTCAGCCGCGGGAAATAACTGTATACCAGTTCGAGGTCCCGGTTGATTGCCGCGTTGCCGTCACGGCGGGTGTAGGCACCGGTGAGCAGGTTTTCCTCGACCGTCAAGTGCTCGAAACAGTGACGTCCCTCCATCACCTGGATAACGCCCTGCTGAACCAGCTCGGCCGAGGTCAGCGTATCGATACGCTTGCCCTCGAACTCGATGCTGCCCTTGGTAATGTCGCCACGCTCGGCGCGCAGCAGGTTGGATATGGCCTTCAGGGTTGTGGTTTTGCCAGCGCCGTTAGCCCCGAGCAGGGCAACGATGCCCTGCTCGGGAACTTCGAGCGATACGCCTTTCAACACCAGGATGACATGATCGTAAATGACCTCGATGTTATTAACCGACAGCAGGGTCTTGCTGCTGGTTAATGCGGCCGCTTCAGTCACGTTTCTTTATCCTGATGTCGCCTTGTCGCAGCCTAGTTGCAGCTGCGTTCGGTGACGTTGTTTTCCGCCGCGTACTGGGCTGAATCCTCGGCAATCAGCGGTCCCGTGATGTCACGCAGGGGCTCGTAGAAATCGCTCACAAGGCTCCATTTGCCGGCCTTGGCATCCCACTGCTGCAATGCCACCTGGCCTGGACCTTCGTGATTCTCGCAGCTGACCTTGACCGGGATGGTAAAACCCTCCAGCCCCAGTTCTGTCAGACGCGCCTGGTCGACCTCGAGTGCCTCGAAACCATCGCGCACGTGTACGCCGCGAATTTCGTTGGTGCCGTGAATTTCCATCGCCTTGCGAATCGCCTCTGAAGTCCACATCGCGGCAACCAGGCCTCGATTGTAGAGCACTTCGCCGATGCGATCGCGATCACCCAGTCCCATGCCCTTGTCGTAGACGTATTTCTTGATATCCTCATGAGCGCCGAAATTGTCACCCGGCTGGTGGAAAGCTCCCGACAGGTAGCCGTCGGCGGCAGCACCTGCAGGCAGTACGTCGTTTTCAGAGCCTGACCACCACACGCCGATGAAACGATCCATCGGGTAGCGGATAGAAGCGGCTTCCTTGATCGCGACCTGGTTCATTACGCCCCAGCCCCACATCATTACCCAGTCGGGCTTTTCGCGGCGAATCTGCAGCCAGGTTGCCTTTTGTTCCTGACCCGGATGGTCGACCGGCAGCGCCATGAATTCGAAGCCGAATTTTTCGGCCGCCTTTTCCAGCGTGCGGATAGGTTCCTTGCCGTAAGCAGAGTTATGGTAAACCAGCGCGATTTTCTTGCCCTTCAGGTTTGCCATGCCACCTTCTTTCTCGCCTATGTACTGCACGAACACGGTTGCCTGGCTCCAGTAGGTGGCCGGGAAGTTGAACACCCAGGGGAATACCTTGCCGTTGGCGGCGGAGGTACGGCCATAGCCCATCGAGAAAATTGGAATTTCATCGACGCTGGCCTTGGGGATCAGCTGGTAGGTAATGCCGGTAGAAAGCGGCTGGAACACGAGTGCTCCCGACTGGCCTTCAGCTTTCAGGTTTTCGTAACATTCGACGCCCTTCTTGGTGTTATACCCGGTTTCACAGGGCACCAGGCTGATGCGCGCGCCATTGATGCCGCCATCGCGTTCGTTGAGCATGTTGAGGTAATCCCCGTAGCCGTTGGCGAACGGAATGCCGTTCGGGGCATAGGGGCCGGTTCGATAATCGAGGGTTGGCATGACCAGCTCGTACGCGCTGGCGACACCGGAAATCAGTGGTAGCGTCAATAACGCGGCCACGATAGTTCTGGTTAATTTTCTCATTTTACTTACTTCCTCCGGTTGTATTGCGAAACGACATTTTAAGTTAAACGCCGCCAGCCAATCCACCTGTTAATAAGGGAACGGCCACAGACGTAATTTTTCCTTGGCGATCCGCCACAGGCGCGCCAGCCCGTGCGGTTCGACAATCAGAAATCCAATAATAAGTACCCCGACGGTGATGATTTCAATATGCGCCGACAATGCGCTGTCGGTGCCGAAACCATCGACCAGTATATTTTTCAGCATGATCGGCAGGATCACCAGGAACGCGGCGCCGAGAAACGAACCCAGTACCGAGCCGAGGCCACCGATGATAATCATGAACAGCACGAGGAAGGATTGATTAATATCAAAAGCTTCCGTGGGTTCCGCCGACCCCAGCCAGACGGCAAAGTACAGGGCGCCTGCCATGCCGACGTAAAATGATGACACCGCAAATGCCGACAGCTTGGCGACCAGCGGGCGCACGCCGATCAGTTCGGCGGCTATGTCCATGTCGCGGATCGCCATCCAGTTGCGGCCGATACGGCCGCGCGCAATATTTTTCGCTGCCAGCGCAAACACGGCGACGAAAGCGGCCACCAGGTAGTACTTGGCAACCCCGTTCGCTTCCGGGCCGGTTACGATGACATCGAATATGGTCATCGGTGGCGCGTTGATCATGCCCGACGCGCTGTAGTTAAAGAACCAGCCTACCTTGTTGAATAACCAGATCAGGAAAAACTGCGCTGCCAGCGTGGCGACAGCCAGGTAAAAACCCTTGATGCGCAGCGATGGCAGTCCAAACAGCGTACCCACTGCAGCGGTAATCAAGCCCGACAGCAGCACCAGCGGGATAAATCCCAGTTCGGGAAAGGCGACCATCAGCTTGTATACCGAGAATGCGCCTACCGCCATGAAGGCCCCGGTGCCAAGCGATAGCTGGCCACAGTAGCCGGTCAGGATATTCAGCCCGAGCGCGGCCAGCGAGTAAATCAGGAAGGGCAGCAGGATTGCGTTGAGCCAGTACTGGTTGAGCAGGTAGGGCACCACGGCGAAGGTGATAAACAGGATCCCGAAAATGACATAGCGGTCCTGGTCGATCGGGAACAGCGCCTGGTCGTCCGGGTAGTTTGCCTTAAACTGGCCGGTTTCTCGATAAATCATCTATTACACCCGCTCGATAATCTTTTCGCCGAACAGTCCCTGCGGGCGGAATAGTAAAAATACCAGCGCCAGCATGTAGGCGAACCAGTTTTCGATTGCGCCGCCGACAAACGGACCAACATAGACCTCGGCGACCTTTTCGCCGACGCCGATAATCATGCCGCCGATGATCGCACCCGGTACCGAGGTGAAGCCGCCGAGTATCAGCACCGGCAGCGCCTTCAGCGCGATTAACGACAGCGAGAATTGAACACCGGATTTGGAGCCCCACATGATGCCGGCGACCAGCGCAACGATGCCGGCCACCGACCAGACAATGACCCAGATGGTGTGCAGTGAAATACCCACCGACAGCGCTGCCTGGTGATCATCGGCAACCGCACGCAGGGCCCGGCCGATGCGGGTTTTCTGGAAAAATACGGCGAGGAAGGTGACCATGACGGCGGCGGTTGCCGCGGCGAAAACTTCCAGTTTCTCGATATAGATATCGAAGCTGTCCAGCATCCAGTCGGAGGCGCCCTGCGGGATGCCGAGATCGAGCACCTTGACATCCGAACCCCACAGGATGTCGCCCATGCCCTCGAGCACGTAGGCAAGCCCGATGGTCGCCATGAACAGGATGATAGGTTCCTGGTTAACCAGGTGGCGCAGCATGACGCGTTCGATCAGCCAGGCCAGCGCAATCATCACCGCAATGGTGCCGATGAGCGCCAGCCAGATCGGGAAACCGAATTTTTCCATCAGCCCGACCAGGGTCAGCGCGGCAAATAACGCCATTACCCCCTGCGCGAAATTGAATATGCCGGAAGCCTTGAAGATCAGCACGAATCCAAGCGCCACCAGCGAGTACATGACCCCGGCCATCAGGCCGCTGAGAACCACTTCGATAAAAAATGTCATGATCCCTTATTCCTGCTCATGCGGCACCCCGAGATAAGCGTCGATTACGGCCTGGTTGTTGCGCACCCCGCTAGGTTCGCCGTCCGCCAGCTGCTTACCGTAGTCGAGGACCAGCACGCGGTCGGATAAATCCATCACCACGCCCATGTCATGTTCGATCAATGCTATGGTTGTACCGAACTCGGAATTGACGTCGAGCACGAAGCGGCACATGTCTTCCTTTTCTTCGCTATTCATTCCCGCCATGGGCTCGTCGAGCAACAGCAGTTCCGGTTCGGCGGCTAGCGCGCGCCCCAGCTCGACCCGCTTTTGCAGACCGTAGGGCAGTTTACCGACCGGCTTCTTGCGAATCGCCTGGATGTCGAGAAAGTCGATGATTTTTTCCGCCGCCTCACGGTTTTCGAGCTCTTCGGTGCGCGCCGGGCCGATATGCAGCGCCTGCCAGAAGAGATTGGTTTTCATCTTCAGGTTGCGCCCGGTCATGATGTTGTCGAGCGTGGACATACCCTTGAACAGGGCGATATTCTGAAACGTGCGCGCGATACCGTGACTCGCGGCGACATGCGGCGCCATCCGCTTGCGGGTTTCTCCCTTGAAGGTGATAGAGCCTTCCTGGGGATGATAAAAACCGTTGATCACGTTGAGCATCGAACTCTTGCCGGCGCCATTGGGGCCGATAATGGAGCGAATTTCACCGCGCCGGATATCGAAGCTGATATTGTCCAGCACCTTCATTACGCCGAACGACAGGCTGATGTTGCTAACTGCGAGAATGGTTTCGCCGGGGCTGCGTTCAGTCATGCGGCGTCCCGGGCAGCGGTTTTAACCGGGTAGATCTCGGCGTCGCAGATGCGCACGTCGGCGGCGAGGTTGCCGGTGCGGCCGTCTTCGAATGTCACCTGGGTTTCGATATGACATTCGGTCTGCTCCGAGTACAGGGCGTCGATGAGGATATCGTACCGATCGCCGACAAAGCTGCGGCGCACCTTGCGCGTCCGCGTCAGTTCTCCGTCATCGGCGTCGAGCTCCTTGTGCAGGATCAGGAAGCGCCGGATCTGGGAATTGCCCAGGCGGCTATCCTGCGCCAGGTCGTGGTTTACCTTGTCAACACAATCCTTGATCAGCTGGTAAATCTCCTCCTGGCCGGCCAGGTCGATGTAACCGGAATAAGCGAGGTTGCGGCGCTCCGCCCAGTTGCCGACCGCGTCGAGGTCGATGTTGATAAACGCGGTGCTGTAATCGCGCTCGTTACCGAACAATACGGCTTCCTTGACAAAGGAGAAGAACTTGAGCTTGTTTTCGATGTACTTGGGGGCGAACAGGGTGCCGTCATTGAGTTTGCCGACGTCCTTGGCGCGATCGATGATCTTGAGATGCCCGTTGTCGTCATCGAAATAACCGGCGTCCCCGGTGTGCACCCAGCCATCCTCGGTCTTGGTGCTCGCGGTCGACTCCGGGTTCTTGTAATAGGACTGAAAAACCCCGGGGCTGCGATACATGATTTCGCCGTTGTCATCGATCTTGATTTCGACGTCGATCGCGGGTGTGCCCACGGTGTCAGCAAAAACCTCGCCATCGGGCTGCACACAAATAAACACCATGCATTCCGTCTGGCCGTAGAGCTGCTTGATGTTAATGCCCAGTGAGCGATAGAAATCGAAGACTTCGGGGCCGATCGCTTCTCCGGCGGTATAGGCAAGCCGGGTACGACGCAAGCCGAGTACGTCCTTGAGCGGTCCGTAGACCAGGATATTGCCGAGCCTGTAGAGTAGCGAATCTTTCAGCGACACGGGTTCGCGATTCAGTATCCTGACCCCGACCTTGCGCGCGTGCTCCATGAAGTAATGAAAGATGTCGCGCTTTATTTTGGCGGCGTCTTCCATGCGAATCATCACCTGGGTGAGCATATTTTCGTAGACTCGGGGCGGTGCGAAGTAGTAGGTGGGCCCGATTTCACGCAGGTCCTGTGCAACCGTGCTGACATCTTCCGGGCAGCTGACACAGAACCCGGCGACATATGACTGGGCATAGGAGAACAGGTTGTCCCCGACCCAGGCCATCGGCAGGTAGGCGAGTACTTCCTCGTGCGAGGTCAGGCCTTCGCGAATGATGCCGTTGCGCGCGGTGATGATGACATTGTCATTGCTCAGCACGACACCCTTGGGGTGACCGGTGGTGCCCGAAGTGTAAAGCATGATCGAAATATCGCTGCCGGCGCCGGCCGCGACCTGCTGCTCGTAAAACTCCGCATGCTCGTGATCAAATTCGACACCGGCCTGCTGGATTTCTTCGAAGTCATGCAGGAAATCGTGATCGTAGTGTCGCATGCCACGAGTTTCGTCGAATATTACATGTTCGACCCGGGGGCAGCGTTCGCGCACCTCGAGCATCTTGTCGACCTGCTCCTGGTCTTGCACCAGTGCCATTTTGACGTCGGCATTGTCGAGCACGTAGGCCATTTCGTCGGCCACCGCGTCCTGGTAAAGCGGCACCGGTACAGCTCCCAGGGCCTGTGCCGCGGTCATGCCCCAGTAAAGCCGCGGGCGGTTGTCGCCAATGATGGCGAGCTTGTCGCCGCGCTGCAGCCCGAGGCTAGCCATGCCGCAGGCGAGGGCGCGAATCTCAGTCGCGGCCTCGGCCCAGCTCCAGGATTGCCAGATACCCAGGTCTTTCTCGCGGATTGCATCCTGGTCGGGACGCAGCTGCACGTGGCTGTGTAACAGATTCGGAAAAGTGTCCAGCGTTGTGTCTTGATCCATCTGGCTCATAAATGACTAGCAATTTTATTGTATGTTTTCATCGACGGGCCATCTCTGTGTTTATAAAGCTCTACAATGTCGAATCTACAAAGTCGTATTACAACGGGAATTGATAGGCCTGTAAAACAAATTTATAGAAATCTGTTAAAAGCGATGCCTAAAATCGCCGAATCAGCAATTTTTACTCTTCATAATTATAAAAACCACGACCGCTCTTGCGTCCCAGGTAACCCGCATCGACCATCTGTTGCCAGATCGGGCAGGGGCGGTACTTTGAATCGCCGAAGCCCTCGTGCAGGACCTTGATCACCGCGTAACAGGTATCCAGCCCGATCAGGTCGGCCAGCATTAGCGGACCCATCGGATGCGCCATGCCCAGCTTCATGATTTCGTCGATGCCCTCGGCGCTGGCCAGGCCTTCGTAGTAAACATAGGCCGCTTCGTTGATCATCGGTATCAGGATGCGATTGGCGACAAACCCCGGGCTATCTTTGGCTTCGACCGGAATCTTGCCGATGTATTCGCTGAGTTCGTGCACCGCACGCCAGGTTTCATCGGTGGTTTGCAGGGCGCGAATGACTTCGACCAGCGCCATCATCGGTACGGGATTCATGAAATGCATGCCGATGACCTGGCCTGCACGCTGTGTCGCACCGGCAATGCGGGTCAGGGAAATCGAAGAGGTGTTGCTGGCGAGGATCGCATCTGCCTTGCAGATCTCGTCCAGTTGCGCGAATATTTCCAGTTTGAGCGCCTCGTTTTCGGTGGCGGCCTCGATGACAATGTCGGCATCGGCCAGTGCGTCGAGCGAAGTTGCGGTATCGATATTGGCGAGCGTGGAGCGCTTGTCGTCGGCGCTGATTTTTTCCTTCTTGATCAGTCGATCGAGACTGCCGGCGATCGTATCCAGGCCGCGTTTAACCTGCGCCTCGCCGATATCGTGCATGATGACCTTAAGTCCCGCGGCGGCGCATACCTGCACGATACCGTTACCCATGGTTCCGGCGCCAACTACGCCTACTGTTTTGATGCTCATTTATGTACTCTCTTCAGTATTTTTCCCACGTCAGCGGGGAGTCTTGTAATGCATTGCCATTCCCTAACTTACTGTCATCCCCGCGTACGCGGCTGCGGGGTAGTATTGTGTCATCCCCGCGCAAGCGGGGATCTTGTAATGGTGGCGCGTTGTGAGATCCCCGCTTTCGCGGGGATGACAAACGAAGTCGTTTGCGGCAAATGCCACTAACGACTTCGTTTGTCACATGTTTCTACGATACTGGCCACCGACTTCGAATAGCGCGTTAGTGATTTCACCGAGCGAACAATAGCGTACCGCGTCGACAAGCTGGGCAAATATATTCTCATTCCTGATCGCTGCCTCGCGCACGCGTTCGAGTGCGGCGGCACCGGTATCTGCATGGGTCGCATGAAATTCACGCAAGCGTCTGATCTGACTCTGCTTCTCTTCATCGGAAGAACGCGCCAGCTCGATTTCGTAGTCCTGCTGGCCATTCGGGTTGAGAAAAGTATTAACGCCTATTATCGGTAGCGAGCCGTCGTGTTTGCGGTGTTCGTAGAGCATCGATTCATCCTGGATCCTGCCGCGCTGGTATCCGGTTTCCATCGCGCCGAGCACACCGCCGCGTTCGGAGATGCGCTCAAACTCCTGCAATACCGCTTCCTCGACCAGGTCGGTGAGCTGCTCGATGATAAAAGATCCCTGGTTAGGGTTCTGGTTCTTCACCAGTCCCCATTCATTGTTGATAATGAGCTGAATCGCGAGCGCACGTCGCACCGAGTCTCCGGTCGGAGTCGTTATCGCTTCATCGAAAGCGTTGGTATGCAGGCTGTTACAGTTGTCGTAAACCGCGATCAGGGCCTGCAGGGTGGTGCGGATATCGTTAAAATCCATCTCCTGCGCGTGCAGAGAACGCCCCGAGGTCTGGATGTGATACTTGAGCTTCTGGCTGCGTTCGTTGGCGCCGTACTTGTGCTTCATCGCGGTTGCCCAGATGCGCCGCGCGACACGGCCCATGACCGTGTACTCGGGATCCATGCCGTTACTGAAGAAAAACGACAGGTTGGGCGCGAAATCGTCGACATCCATACCGCGCGCAAGATAGGTTTCAACGAAGGTAAAGCCGTTGGCGAGCGTGAACGCGAGCTGGGAAATCGGGTTGGCGCCGGCCTCGGCGATGTGATAGCCGGAAATCGAGACCGAGTAAAAATTGCGGATGCGATGATCGATGAAGTATTGCTGGATATCGCCCATCATCTTGAGGGCGAATTCGGTAGAGAAAATGCAGGTGTTCTGCCCCTGGTCTTCCTTCAGGATATCGGCCTGCACCGTGCCGCGGATATTTTCCAGCGACCAGCTGTGAATCCGGTCGAGTTCCGCCTGCGTCGGCTGACGTTTGTTTTCGTCGACAAATATAGCCAGCTGCTGTTCGATGGCGGTGTTCAGGTACATCGCCAGGATAATCGGCGCCGGTCCATTGATCGTCATCGATACGGAGGTCGTCGGGCTGCACAGATCGAAGCCATCGTAAAGCGCTTTCATATCTTCCAGGGTGGCTATGGAAACCCCCGAATTACCGACCTTGCCGTAGATATCGGGACGTTCGTCCGGGTCGCAGCCGTACAGGGTGACCGAATCAAAAGCAGTCGAAAGCCGTTTCGCCGCGGCGTGCTCGGAAAGTTGCTTGAAGCGTCGATTGGTGCGGAAGGCGTCGCCTTCGCCGGCGAACATCCGCGTCGGGTCCTCACCCTCGCGTTTGAAAGCGAAAACCCCGGCAGTAAATGGAAAGTTACCCGGCAGGTTTTCCAGCAGTAACCATTTCAATAGCTCGCCGTGGTCTTCGAAGGCGGGCAGGGATACCCGGGGAATTTTCGAACCGGACAGCGTCTCGTATTTGAGTTCGGTGCGAATTTCGCGATCGCGCACCTGCGCCACGTATTCATCACCGGTATATTTTTGCCTGACCTCGGGCCATTGTTCGAGCAGGTCCCGCGAATAGCTATCCAGCGTGGTTTCACGCTCTGCGATCAAACCATCGAGCTCAGCCGTATCGATACCCGGGTTGCGTTCTGTCAGCATCTGCCTGGTTGCGCTTAGCTGCTGGCGTTCACGTGCCAGCGTCACCTGTTGCCGGCTGTGGCTGTGGTAATCACGCACAGTAGAAGCAATTTCAGCCAGGTAGCGAACACGCTGCGCGGGCACGATCACGGTGTTGGCGGTTGATTTCCTGGTTTCGACGCGCGGCAGATGTGCCTCGGCGGGCGCCAGCCCCAGTTCGACCAGCTTGCACAGTACTTCCTGGTAGAGTGCGGTCGTGCCATCGTCGTTGAAGCGCGCCGCGATGGTGCCGAATACCGGCATTGCTTCGATGCCCTGGGCAAACGCTTCGCGGTTGCGCTGTACCTGTTTGCAGACATCACGGTAAGCGTCCTCGGCGCCCTTGCGGTCAAATTTGTTGGTCGCGACGATATCGGCGAAATCGAGCATATCGATTTTTTCGAGCTGGCTTTGCGCGCCGAACTCCGGTGTCATGACATAAAGCGAGGTGTCGACCAGCGGTACGATGGCGGCGTCGCCCTGGCCTATGCCCGGGGTTTCGACGATGATGAAATCGAATGCGCACAGCTTGCAGGCGGCAACCACATCACCGACGACGGCGGGAATTTCACCGACCGAGTCGCGGGTTGCCAGTGAACGCATGTAGATATTGGCATGGTTGATTGCATTCATGCGGATGCGATCACCCAGCAGCGAGCCCCCGGTCTTGCGTCGCGTCGGATCGATCGCGATCACCGCGATCCTGAGTTGATCGCCGTGATCGAGGCGGAAGCGGCGGATAATTTCATCGGTGAGCGAAGATTTGCCGGAGCCTCCGGTGCCGGTGATTCCCAGTACCGGGATGGTATTTTCGGCGGCGGTCTCAGTCATTTCCTTGCGTAATTCACTACCGACGGTATCGTTTTCGAGCGCGGTAATCAGGCTCGCGAGCGCTATCGTGTCATGTTGCTTAAGCCCGTCGAGCGACGTCGGCGCCTGTTGGCCGGGATCGAACTGACAGCGTTCCAGCATGTCCGAAATCATGCCCTGCAGCCCCATGCTCTGGCCATCCTCGGGGGTATAGATGCGGGTTACGCCGTAAGCTTCGAGCTCGCGAATTTCGGCGGGCACGATAACGCCGCCGCCACCGGCGAAAATACGGATATCCGGGCGACCCCTTGTTTTGAGCATATCCACCATGTACTTCAGAAACTCGACGTGCCCGCCCTGGTACGAACTGAGGGCGATTGCATGCACATCTTCCTGGATCGCGGCGTCGACAATTTCAGCCACCGAGCGATTGTGTCCAAGATGGATAACCTCGGCGCCGGAAGATTGCAGGATGCGACGCATGATATTGATCGCGGCGTCGTGTCCATCAAATAGGCTCGCGGAGGTCACGAAGCGGACTTTTAGCGGCCGGGTCGAACTCGACGGAATGGGAATCACCTTTTCCTGTGCGGAACTCATGCTTGAAGCCTCAGCGGGACAAAATAGAGTTGCATTGTGTGGCGCGTTAAACTACCTTACGTTTACGTTAACGTCAACCCTTGGTTCAGGCAGCAAACGAACCTTAATTGCTTCCCTTATCGACATGAGCAATCAATTCCAGCCAAAGGATCCGGATTTCAGGAGCAGAGTTATGCAAAGCTTCGCCGAGCAGGCGGTGATGCGGCATATCAACGCCTCGCTGCTTGGCATCGACGCCGGACAGGTCGAAATCGGGTTTCCCTACCAGCCTCAACTGACCCAGCAGGATGGCTTCATCCACGCCGGTATCTCGTCGACGATAATGGACAGTGCCTGCGGCTATGCGGCATTTACACTGATGCCGGTCGAGGCGCGGGTGTTGACGATCGAATTCAAGATTAATTTACTGGCGCCGGCTGCCGGGGATGCGTTCCGCGCTATCGGCAAAGTGCGTAAACCGGGGCGCAGCGTGTTTGTCGCCGAAGCCGAACTCTACGCAACTTCCAGCGGCACCGACAAACTGGTTGCGACCATGGTCGGAACCCTGATGGCGATGTATCCGCAATAGTCGAAGCGAGAACCGTATGAACCCGACCGAAAGCAGCAATCACACCTATAGCATCGGCCAGCTGGCGGCGGAATTCGGTGTCACTTCACGCGCCCTGCGGCTCTACGAGGAAGAGGGTTTGCTCGATCCGCTACGCGACGGCACAAAGCGCATTTACAATGAGCGCAATCGCGTCAGGTTGCGACTGATTTTACGTGGCAAGCGCCTTGGCTGGTCGCTGTCGGAAATCCGCGAACTGTTTGATCTTTACGATTCCAGTCTCGGAGAACAGGCGCAACTCGAACTGATGCTGGAGAAGCTGTCCCATCGGCGCGAGATGTTACTTGAAAAAAAAAGATATCGACAATGCCCTGCAGGAACTCGATCGCATCGTCGCTGACGCCGATCAGGCCTTGCAAGGCATCGTGTCGGGGCAGCGCAAGCTGCGTCATGGTTAATTAGCGGGGATAGCAAATGATCCATATTCCATCTTTGAATTTTGGCCTGGGTGAAACCGTCGACCTGTTGCGTGACGCGGTACGGGATTTTGCGCAGGCTGAAATAGCACCGCTGGCCGCTGAAATCGATCGCTGCAATGAATTTCCTAACCAGCTGTGGCCGAAACTCGGCGATATGGGCTTGCTGGGGATAACCGTCCCGGATACCTACGGCGGTGCTGACATGGGTTACCTGGCCCATATCGTGGCGATGGAAGAAATCAGCCGTGCCTCGGCTTCGGTCGGGTTGAGTTACGGTGCGCATTCGAACCTCTGCGTGAACCAGATCAATCGCAACGGTAGCGACGCACAGAAACAGCAATACCTGCCGCGGCTCATCAGTGGCGAGCATATCGGGGCGCTGGCCATGTCGGAACCGGGTTCCGGCTCGGATGTCGTCAGCATGCAGATGAAAGCCGAAAAGACGGCCGATGGCTATGTCCTGAACGGCACCAAGATGTGGATAACCAATGGCCCCGATGCCGACCTGATAGTGGTTTATGCGAAAACCGATCCCGCCGCCGGGTCGCGCGGCATCAGCGCTTTTCTGGTGGAAAAGGCATTCGGCTTCAGCACCACGAAGAAGCTCGACAAGCTCGGTATGCGCGGCTCCAATACCGGCGAACTGGTGTTTCAGAATGTCGAGGTTCCAGCGCAAAACCTGCTCGGTGAACTGAATCGGGGCGCTGCAGTATTAATGAGTGGTCTCGATTATGAACGCGCCGTATTGTCGGCCGGGCCGACCGGTATCATGCAGGCCTGTATGGATGCCGTGGTGCCTTATGTGCACGAGCGCAAACAGTTTGGTCAGGCGATCGGCGAATTCGAGCTGATGCAGGGCAAGCTGGCCGACATGTATACCACGATGAATGCCACCAAAGCCTATGTTTACGCGGTCGGCAAAGCTTGCGATCGCGGTGAAACAACGCGTAAGGATGCCGCCGGAGCGATTCTCTACGCAGCCGAAAAGGCAACCTGGATGGCGCTGGAAGCGATCCAGACGCTGGGTGGAAACGGATACACCAACGATTACCCGGTGGGTCGACTGTTGCGTGATGCCAAGCTCTATGAAATCGGGGCCGGCACTTCCGAAATTCGACGCATGCTGATCGGCCGGGAATTATTCAACGAAACTGCTTAGTCAAACCTTAACGAGAATATCATGAGCCAAAATATTGAAAACATAGTAATAACCGGCGCCGCGCGCACCCCGATGGGTGGGTTCCAGGGTGTCTTGTCCGCTGCTACAGCGTCACAACTCGGTGCGGCCGCGATTGCCGCCGCGGTCGAGCGCAGCCAGCTGCAGAGCGACGCTATCGACGAAGTCATCATGGGTTGCGTACTGCCAGCCGGGCAGGGCCAGGCGCCGGCCCGTCAGGCCAGCCTCGGCGCAGAACTGCCGCTGGCGACCGGCTGCACCACGATCAACAAGATGTGCGGCTCCGGCATGAAGGCCACCATGCTGGCGCATGACCTGCTCAGGGCAGGCACCAACCGGGTCATGGTTGCGGGTGGTCTCGAAAGTATGACCAACGCGCCTTATCTGTTGCCCGGGGCGCGCGGCGGGATGCGCATGGGGCATGGCCAGGTACTTGATCACATGTTTGCCGATGGCCTCGAGGACGCCTACGACAAGGGTAAGCTAATGGGCGTATTTGCCGAGAATACGGCGGACAAATACCAGTTTACGCGTGAGCAGCAGGATGAATTTGCGATCACTTCACTCAGGCGTGCCCAGGCTGCGATCGAGAGTGGCGCCTTCGCCGATGAAATTACCCCGGTGGTGATCAAGACCCGCAAGGGCGAAGTCACCGTGGATACAGACGAACAACCTTTCAATGCGAATATCGACAAGATTCCGAGCCTGCGTCCGGCGTTTCGTACGGATGGCACCGTTACCGCGGCCAATTCAAGTTCAATATCGGACGGCGGCGCGGCGCTGGTACTGATGACGGAAGCCGAGGCTGAAAGACGCGCGACCAGGCCGTTGGCGATCATCCGTGCGCATGCAACCCATGCCCATGAACCGGCCTGGTTCACCACGGCCCCGGTCGGCGCGATCAAAAAGGTGCTCGAGGCAGCCAACTGGTCAAGCGACGAAGTCGATCTCTACGAGATTAATGAAGCCTTCGCCGTGGTGACGATGGCGGCGATGACCGATCTCGCGCTCGATCACGCCAGGGTCAATATCAACGGTGGCGCCTGTGCGCTGGGACATCCGATCGGCGCCTCGGGCGCTCGCATCATCGTTACGCTGCTCGCGGCACTGCAAAGACAGGGTCTCAAAAAAGGCGTCGCCGGGCTATGTATCGGAGGTGGCGAAGCGACCGCGATTGCCGTGGAACTGGTGTAAGCAGCGCGATGCAACTCAGCGAAGAACAGCGCCTGATTCGCGACAGCGTGCGCGACTTTGTGCAGGACCGGGTAGCCCCGTTTGCGGCCGACTGGGATCGGAACAGTCATTTCCCGCGCGAGCAGCTTGATGAAATGGCAGCGCTGGGTTTGTTCGGCATGTTCATCCCCGAGGAATGGGGCGGTAGTGGCGCCGACTACCTGTCGTTTGCGCTAGCGATCGAAGAAGTTGCCGCCGGCGACGGTGCCTGTTCGACGATTCTCAGCGTCAACAATTCGGTGGTCTGCGCTGTACTGCTCGCCTCTGGTAGTGAGTATCTCAGGCAAACCTATCTCAGGGCGCTCGCCTCGGGCGCGCAACTGGGTTGTTTCTGCCTGACCGAAGCGCAGGCCGGTTCCGATGCCGCGGCGCTTAAAACGAGTGCGCAAAAGCAGGCTGACAGCTATGTTTTGAACGGTAGCAAGGCCTTTATTACCTCGGGCGCAAATGCCGATGTGGCAATCGTGTTCGCGGTTACAGACCCCGCCGCCGGCAAGAAGGGTATCAGCGCCTTCGTGGTACCGACCGATAACCCCGGCTACCAGGTCGGTAGCGTGGAACAGAAAATGGGTCAGCATGCTTCCGATACCGCGCAGATTTTTTTCAAGGATTGCAAAATTCCGGCGGATCACTTGATCGGTGCGGAAGGCGAGGGTTATAAAATTGCACTGATGAATCTCGAGGGTGGACGGATCGGTATCGGCGCCCAGAGTGTCGGTATGGCGCGCGCGGCTTATGAATGCGCGCTGGCTTATGCAAAGGATCGTGTCAGCTTTGGTAAAACCCTGCTCGAACATCAGGCGGTTGCGTTTCGCCTGGCCGATATGGCGACCCGGCTCGAAGCGGCGAGATTGATGGTGCACCATGCCGCGCGCTTGCGCGATGCCGGAGAACCCTGCCTGAAACAGGCCAGCATGGCCAAGCTGTTCGCCTCGGAGGCGGCCGAAGAAATATGCTCGAATGCGCTGCAGGTGCTCGGTGGGTACGGTTATCTGCGTGATTACCCGGTCGAACGAATAGCGCGTGACGTGCGCGTTGCGCAGATATATGAAGGCACCAGCGATATTCAGCGCATCGTCATTGCGCGCGAACTGGCGGCGGAGCTATGAGTATTCTCGAGTCCAGAATCAGTAATCGCAGCGCCGAATTCGAGCAGAATCAGGCGGCGATGCAGACCCTGGTCGATGATCTGCGTGCGAAAACGGCAGGCATCGCTGCCGGGGGCGGTGAACGCGCCCGCGAAAAGCATCTGGGTCGTGGGAAATTATTGCCGCGCGATCGCATCGACAAGCTGGTCGATCCGGGTTCGCCGTTCCTCGAAATCGGCCAGTTTGCGGGTTTTCAGATGTACGCCGATGACAATGTCGCGGCCGGTGGGTTGATCACCGGAATCGGCCGTATCCGCGGTCAGGAATGCATGATTGTCGCTAACGACGCAACCGTGAAGGGCGGCACTTACTATCCGATTACGGTCAAGAAACACCTGCGTGCTCAGGCGATCGCTGCCGAAAACCGGTTGCCCTGTATTTACCTGGTCGATTCTGGCGGGGCGCATCTTCCCAGCCAGGACGAAGTCTTCCCGGACCGGGATCATTTCGGGCGTATTTTCTTCAACCAGGCGAATATGTCGGCCAGCGGCATTCCGCAGATCGCGGTGGTAATGGGGTCATGCACCGCCGGTGGCGCTTACGTGCCGGCGATGTGCGATCAATCCATCATCGTGCGCGAGCAGGGCACCATATTCCTCGGTGGGCCGCCGCTGGTAAAGGCCGCGACCGGTGAGGTTGTCAGCGCCGAAGACCTCGGCGGCGCGGATGTGCATGCGCGCATTTCCGGGGTGGTTGATCATTATGCGCAAAACGACGAGCATGCGCTCGCGCTGGCGCGCGATGTTGTCGCCACGCTGAATCAGGTGAAAAAGCCCGATATCGCGCTGCGTACGCCAATTGAACCCAATTATCCGGCTGACGACCTTTACGGCATCGTGCCCAGCAGCCTGCGCAAGCCGTTCGATGTTCGCGAAATCATCGCGCGCCTGGTCGATGGCAGCGAGTTCGACGAGTTCAAGCAGCTCTACGGCACGACGTTGATCTGCGGTTTTGCGCATCTTTACGGCGTGCCGGTTGGCATTGTCGCCAACAATGGCATCCTGTTTTCCGAATCGGCATTGAAGGGCGCGCATTTTATCGAACTTTGCGCCAAGCGCCGGATTCCGCTGATATTCCTGCAGAACATTACCGGTTTCATGGTCGGGCAAAAGTATGAGCATGGCGGAATCGCCCGCGATGGCGCCAAGATGGTAACCGCGGTCGCCTGCGCGCGAGTACCCAAGTTGACGCTGGTAGTGGGCGGTAGTTTTGGCGCCGGCAATTACGCGATGTGCGGGAGCGCCTATGGCGGGCGATTTCTATGGATGTGGCCGAACGCGCGCATCTCGGTAATGGGTGGCGAGCAGGCAGCCACCGTGCTGGCACAGGTAAAGCGCGACGGTATCGAGGGCAGGGGCGAGTACTGGAGTGAGCAGGACGAAGCCGCCTTTAAGCAACCGATTCAGGATAAATATGAAGCGCAGGGCCATCCCTATTATGCTTCTGCGCGTCTCTGGGACGATGGCATCATCGATCCGGCAGACTCGCACATGGTACTGGGGCTCGGCTTGACGGCCGCGTTGAATGCGCCGATCGAAACCACCGAGTTCGGCATCTTCAGGATGTAACGCAGATGCCGGCTCGCCAGATAGACAGCGAAAATTGCGGGGCCGACAGGCTGATCCTCGATCGCACCGAAAAGTACGACGTCTTGCCCGGGAAACGTCAACCGTCATGGATTAAGGCGAAATAATGTTCAACAAGATTCTGATCTCAAACCGCGGTGAAATTGCGCTTCGCGTTGCCCGAACGGCGCGGCGGCTTGGCATTAGCAGCGTTGCGGTTTACTCGACGGCCGATAGCAAGGCGCTGCATGTCGAAGCCTGTGACGAGGCTTTTTGCATCGGTGGCGCCGCCGCGAGCGAGAGTTATCTTAACGCGACACGCATACTCGAGGTGGCGCGGCAATGCGGCGCCGAGGCAATCCATCCGGGCTACGGTTTCCTCTCTGAAAATGCAGGTTTCGCCCGCGCCTGCGCAGCGTCCGGCTTCGTGTTTATCGGTCCTCCAGCGAGTGCAATCGACGCGATGGGCTCGAAGAGTGAGGCCAAGGCGTTGATGGAAGCCGCCGGCGTGCCGCTGGTACCCGGCTATCATGGCGCTGCGCAGGATGATGACAGTCTTGCGCTCGAATCCCGGCAAGTCGGCTACCCGCAGTTGATCAAGGCCAGTGCGGGCGGCGGTGGCAAGGGTATGCGCCTGGTTGAACGTGAACAGGATTTTGCCGAAGCCCTGGTTTCGGCGCGTCGCGAGGCCAGTGCGTCATTCGGCGATGACCGGGTCCTTATCGAGCGATACCTGCGTAAACCGCGGCACGTCGAGATGCAGATATTCGCTGACAGCCGTGGTCACTGCGTGCACCTTTTCGAACGGGACTGCTCGATTCAGCGCCGCCATCAAAAGGTCATCGAAGAAGCGCCGGCACCCAGTCTCGATGACGCCCTGCGCAAGTCCATGGGCGACGCCGCGATCAACTGTGCGCAGGCCATTGATTACATCGGCGCGGGTACGGTCGAATTCCTGCTCGATGAAGATGGCAGCTTTTATTTCATGGAAATGAACACGCGTCTGCAGGTAGAGCATCCGGTCACCGAAATGATTACGGCGCAGGACCTGGTGGAGTGGCAACTGCGAGTTGCGGCGGGGGAAGTCCTGCCACTGCAGCAGTCTGAAATTGTCATGCAGGGACACGCATTCGAGGCCCGTGTCTATGCCGAGACACCTGCACGTGATTTTATGCCGGCGGCCGGGCAGATCAGGTACCTGCAGCTACCCGAGCCCGGCGAAGGTGTACGTGTGGATACCGGGGTTCGCTGCGGCGACTCGATCGGCATCAACTACGATCCGATGATAGCCAAGCTGATTGTGCGCGGTAGTGATCGCGCGGCGGCGCTGGCGAAGCTCTCCCTGGCGCTGCGCCAATATCAGATTCTCGGTCTCAATACCAACCTGGAATTTCTAGTCAGGCTGGCAGAGAACCCCGATTTCATCGCCGCCGAGTTCGACACCAGTTTTATTGCAACGCATCACCAGGTTTTGTTTGCGCAGCAGGATGCGCAATTACATCGAGCGCTGGTGCTTGCTGCCGCGGCGATGTTGCCCGCCCTCGATAATCGCGTGCAAACTGGTTCTGCTCAATCACCCTGGGATCTGCGTAGCCACTGGCGAATGAATTTGACGACGCACCAGGTCATCAGGCTGGCAGCCGACGGCGTGACCCACGAAGTGTCGGTAGAACAGCAATCCGATGGCTGGAACTTCAACTGTGCCGGCAATGACTATCAACTGGCCGGCGGCTGGATCGATCAACAACGGATGCGGGTGGAGCTGCATCGGGAGTCTGTCGAATATGCGGTGTTACGTGATGCCGAATCTATCGCATTGACTTGTCAGGGCCGGACGTTTCGCTTCGAGATTCCCACCGTCATCCACGGCGCCGAGAGCGCCACGGCGGATGCCGATCATCCCAGGGCACCCATGTCGGGAGCCGTTGTTGCGCTGCCGGTTGCGGTCGGGGATACTGTCGAGGCCGGCGATCCGTTGATGATCATCGAAGCCATGAAAATGGAGCATGCCATGGTCGCGCAGGTAGCGGCGAGCGTCAGCGAAATCCTGTTTGCGGTTGGCGACCAGGTCGAAGAAGGGGATACCCTGGTTTTACTGGAGGTTGAATAGTCCAATGAGTTTTCCCGGGCAGGTCAAGATTGTCGAAGTTGGGCCGCGTGACGGATTGCAGAACGAAGCCGGCACGGTACCGGCCGAAATCAAGGTGCAATTGATTGAAATGCTGGCCGATGCCGGCCTGCCGGTGGTCGAATCGGGGGCCTTCGTGTCGCCGAAATGGGTTCCGCAAATGGCTACCAGCGCGGAAGTTTTTACACAAATCAGGCGCCGCGACGATGTTTCTTATCCGATGCTGGTGCCAAACCTCAAGGGACTCGAAATCGCGCTTGCGGCCGGCGTAGAAGAAGTCGCATTGTTTGCCGCATCCACGGAAACCTTTTCGCAGAAGAATACCAATTGCTCGATTGCTGAAAGCATCGAGCGTTTCAATGCGGTGATCGACGAGGCGCAGGCGGCCGGGGTGAAAGTGCGCGGATATATTTCATGCGTACTGGGCTGTCCCTATGAAGGCGAGGTTTCTTTCGACACGGTTTCGATGATTGCGCAGGAAATGCTGGAAAAGGGATGTTACGAAGTGTCCCTGGGTGACACCATCGGCGTTGGTACAGCGGGCCTGGCAACAGAATTGATCGAAGTACTCAGCAGGCAGGTGCCGGTGGCGCAACTTGCCGCTCATTTTCACGATACTTATGGCCAGGCCTTGGCGAATATTCACGCGGTGATGCAATGCGGCATTGCGGTCGTCGACAGTTCGGTAGCGGGGCTGGGTGGCTGTCCCTATGCGAAGGGGGCGACCGGTAACGTCGCCACCGAAGACGTGGTATACATGCTGCACGGCATGGGTATAGAAACCGGGGTAGATATGGGTAAGCTGCTTGAAGCCGGGCGTTTCATTAGTGATTTTCTCGGGCGTGAGCCGGTTTCCCGTGCGGCGACCGCGTTACTGCGTAAACAGGCCGGGTAAGCAAATGGGCCTGCCACCAGCGTTTTCCCGCGAGAAAAAACACCACCGTAAGATAGACTGCGAGGGTTTCCTGCGCAGCGATGGCCTGTGGGATATCGATGTGCACCTGGTCGATACGCGAACTTATGACTGCGCCTACGATGAGCTCCATCGGGGTGGCGTCATCAGGGCCGGTGAAGCGGTGCATGATATGTGGTTACGTTTTACTATCGATCTCGATTTTCTGATTCACGATGTTCATGCCGCCTCGGATCAAACCCCGTTCAGTATCTGTCCGCGTGGGGCCGAGGCAATGCGCAGCCTGATTGGTCTGCGTATCGGCTCTGGCTGGATGAAACAGGTGCGCGAACGCATCGGCAGCGAGAGCAGTTGCACCCACCTAATGGATTTGCTGGGGCAATTGGCGGCAACCGCCTACCAGACCCTGCATGCTGCGCTGGAAGAGCGCGAGGCCAAACGAGAGTCACGTGACAAGCCACCGATTATCGATACCTGTGTCGCGTTATCGAGTAGCGGGGAGGTAGTCAAAAACCGCTGGCCGGAATTTTATCGTCCGCCATCCAAGGGGACATCCGAGGCATGAGCATTGCACTGGCTTTCGATATCTACGGAACCCTGATCGATCCGCACGGCGTCGTCGATGAACTGGCGCGACATGTCGGTGAACGCTCGCGGGAGTTTTCCGGCATCTGGCGTGACAAGCAACTCGAATATACCTTTCGCCGCGGTTTGATGGGCCGCTACGAAAATTTCGTGGTTTGTACCCGTCAGGCACTGGACTACACCGATAGTCTGCTGCAAACTGGTCTTGATGAACCGGCAAAGGCCGCCTTGATGCAGGTCTATCGGATGCTGCCGGCCTACGCCGACGTGCCCGCCAGTTTGCAGGCACTTGCCGATGAAGGTTTCCGCATGTTTGCTTTTTCCAATGGCGTTGCCGACGCGGTAGGCGGATTGCTCGAGCACGCTCGCATCGATCACTATTTTGAAGGCGTGGTCAGCGTCGATACGCTGAAGACATTCAAACCTGACCCAGAGGTATACCGGTACTTCATCGATGTGGCCGCCACCGATGCGCAGAAGTGCTGGCTGGTTTCAAGCAACGGTTTCGATGTGATCGGCGCGGTCTCGGCGGGGATGAAGGCTGCCTGGCTGCAACGCTCCGAAGCAGCGGTATTCGACCCCTGGGATATTGATGCAACGCTTGTCGTAAGCAGCCTGAGTGAACTTCCCGCTAAAATTAATAGCTAGAAATCAATAGCTTACATGTAGTAAAATTTATTTTGTTGCAGTGCAACAAAATCCTTGACTTATTTCTATACAGCCCCTATATTATGCGCATTGTTGCAGTGCAACAAAACTTTTTAAACCGATTTTTTATTGATCAACGAGGAATTTGCTATGTACGAAGATTTCATGAAAATGGCACAGGACAGCATGAAGCCGATGCTGAAACTGGCAGAAAACAACACTGCGATGGCGGTAAAATTACTGAACAGCCAGACTGAAAATACTGCTGAACTGGTGAAAAGCAATCTGGCCCACGTACAGGCTCTGGTGGAAACCAAAGACCTGAACGACGCGGTTGAGATGCAGCAGAAGTATGTTGAAGCTCTGAATGAAAAGATGGTTACCGTTGCCAAAGAAAACGCAGCTGTTGTCGAAGCCGCGATCAGCGAAGCCGGTAAGATTTTCGAAGGTTCACTTGCCGAAGTCCAGGCGCAGGCCAAGAAGACCGTCGAAACCATCGAAAAGGAAATGAACAAAGCGGGCAAGAAGAAGGCTGCCTAGTTTTCGTCCCGCTGGAATTATGCCGATTTTTTATCGGGTAATTTCAGAAAATTTACTCCTCCAAAGTATTGGCCCGGCGGTATAATGCCCCGGGCCTTTTTTTACAGGAACTTAAAAATGACCAAAGTTGTAATAGTAGATGCTGTGCGAACCCCGATCGGGGCCTTCGGTGGGGCCTTGTCATCAATGCCGGCGAGCCATATGGGTGCGCTGGTGATCAAGGCTCTGCTGGCACGAAACAGTCTCGCGGCTGACCAGGTTGACGAAGTCATCCTCGGCCAGGTGTTGACCGCCGGTACAGGACAAAACCCGGCGCGCCAGGCGGCAATGGAGTCCGGCTTGCCGCAGGAATGCCCGGCGCTGACGATTAACAAGGTCTGCGGCAGTGGCCTCAAGGCAGTGCAGCTGGCTGCGCAGGCGATCAAGTGTGGCGATGCCGATGTCGTTATCGCCGGCGGCCAGGAGAATATGAGTGCCTCGCCGCACGTGCTACCCAAATCTCGTGACGGTCAGCGCATGGGTGACTGGCAACTTCGCGACACCATGATCGTCGATGGTCTGTGGGATGCTTTCAATGATTATCACATGGGTGTTACCGCGGAAAATATCGCCAAGAAATATCAATTGTCACGCGATGACCAGGACGCCTTTGCGGCTGCTTCGCAGCAGAAGGCAGAACAGGCGCAGAACGATGGTGTTTTCGACGACGAGATTGTCGCCGTAGAAATCCCGCAGCGTCGTGGCGACCCGGTCGTTTTTGACCGCGACGAGCATCCCAAGGCCGGCACAACAGCTGAAGGCCTGGCGAAATTGCGCCCGGCCTTCGACCGTGAAGGAACCGTTACCGCCGGCAATGCTTCCGGAATCAATGACGGTGCGGCCGCATTGCTGGTAATGAGTGAAGACAAGGCAAACGAACTGGGTCTTACCCCGTTGGCGACAATTTCGGCATATAGTAGTGCTGGTGTCGATCCTGCCATTATGGGTACCGGACCGATACCGGCGTCGAAGAAATGTCTGGAAAAAGCAGGCTGGACGGTTGATGATCTGGATCTGATCGAATCTAATGAAGCTTTCGCGGCACAGTCGATGTCGGTTAACTGCGACATGGAGTGGGATACCAGCAAGGTGAATATCAGTGGTGGCGCAATCGCGCTCGGCCATCCGATTGGTGCTTCCGGGGCCCGGGTGCTGGTTACCCTGCTGCACGGAATGAAACGTACCAATGCGAAACGAGGTCTCGCGACCTTGTGTATCGGTGGCGGCCAGGGTGTCGCGCTGGCGGTTGAAAGGTAAGTATCAATAATTAATTTAGCTAAAGGAGAAAAACCATGAGCCGAGTAGCTCTAGTAACAGGCGGCACCCGCGGAATCGGCGAAGCCATTTGTCTGGCGTTGAAAGATGCCGGTTATACCGTTGTTGCCACCTACGCGGGTAACGACGAGGCGGCACAGAAGTTTGCCGCGGATACGGGAATTGCGGTGTACAAGTTTGACGTTGGTAATTACGAAGTATGCCAGGCGGAAGTTGCGAAGATCGAAAGCGAGGTGGGGCCGGTTGAAGTATTGATCAACAATGCCGGTATTACGCGCGACGGCACCATGCACAAGATGACTTTCGAACAATGGAACCAGGTCATCCAGACCAACCTGACTTCCTGTTTCAACATGTGTCACGCAGTACTCGACGGCATGCGCGAACGCGGCTTTGGCCGGATCGTCAATATCGGTTCGATCAACGGGCAGGCCGGCCAGTACGGCCAGGTAAACTATGCAGCCGCCAAGTCAGGCATTCATGGCTTTACCAAGGCCCTGGCACAGGAAGGAGCCGCCAAAGGCATTACCGTCAACGCGATTGCTCCCGGTTACATTGCCACCGAAATGGTACGTGCTGTGCCTGAGAACGTGCTGGAAAAAATTGTTGCGCGGATTCCGGTGGGTCGTCTCGGCGAAGCCAGCGAGATAGCCCGTGGCGTGGTGTTCCTGACCTCGGAGGATGCCGGGTTCATTACCGGCTCAACCCTGTCTATCAATGGCGGACAGCACATGTACTAAAGCGGTATCTATTGCCGACCGAAAGCCGGGACTCGCAAGGGTGCCGGCTTTTTTTTTTATGCCTGTTCAAACAAGATTCATCGAATCGCCTGAGCTTCATCCCGACCACCGCGGGAACAATCACGTCGATATCTGCCGGGCCTGAACTTTAATCGCCGCCAAACAGGTTGAATAAATTAAAATTATTCTGGTAAGGAACTAATTGAGCCGATGTCAGCCTCGCGTCGAGCATTTCGAGATAGAGTGTCATTTGATGATTACTCAAATTCTCTTCGCTCAGCGGCTTCTGCGTGAACCTGCTTGCGCGTAACATACTATCCATCCCTTTGAGAAGCGCATACTCGTTATCGGTTAGCAGAACAACTTCGATACCGGCATGCCAGTAAATATCGAGATTGTTGATATCCAGCGGATCTAACAGGGGTACTAACGGCACCAGGTCAAGCTGCGTAACCACGCGGATAATATTGAGATGCTGAATTTTAGCAGCGCCGGCTGCGTTGGTGACCTTGGGCTGACCAAAGGTGGTGACCTGTCCGATGTCGAACCGATCGGCGTCGAGATATATCACCAATATCAACGCCACTGCGCCACCCAGGCTGTGACCGGTGGTGTTAATCTTGTATCCGGCTTTAAGCAGGGGCTTCAATTTTGCGTAAATCTTTCTCGCCGCCAGGGAAAACCCGTGATGCAGACGCAGCCCTGTTTTCCGATCTTCGACCAGTTGCAGATATACATCGACCATTGCGTTTTCGATGTTCGACGTACCACGTATCGAGATAACCTGGGTTTTGTCCGCTTCGTTGGTCGCCAGAAAAAACGCGATCTGGAGATTCGCAATGGTTTGATAAAAATCTAGCCTGTAATTATTGGCAGCGGCGAGGGCACGGGCCTGGTCTTCGGTCTGATAAGCGGCATTGGCCAATAGCGCCTGCTCTTGCAGCAGCACGAAATCAACCGACTCTGATTCTTTAGCCGGCAATATCGTGCTAGTGACTAACAGCGATATCGCCACCAGTAAATTTGCCAGTTTCAACCAGTGTCGTTGCAACGGGCTTTTCACCGCCGCAGGTTTTTTCCCGGTAAGCCCGGGCGTTGTATCGCCTGCTTTTTGAAATATGTTAGTTGTCTTCATGTCCGGCAGGGTATTCGAGGTTGCGTTGCGAAGAAAGTCCTATTATGTCGCTTTAATCGCCGGAGCCCCTGAAAAAATATACCTGGCCTGGGTGATATGCGTAAATGGACGGATATTATGGCTATACGGTATGGTTACCTGTCCGCTCTTGATGATTTGCTGGTTGTCCTGGCTGACCGGACGCATACCCGCTAGATATCGCTCCAGTCTGCTGACCCACCGGTAAGCCGTTCCTGCCAAGACCGCGGTTAAAGCAGTTCCTGCATAAGGTTTTTGTGCCGATGTGACAGGAATGATTTGGCGGCTCCCGCTGCTGTCAATTGCCACGTAAAAATTATCCTGACGAAAACCAGAAAAAAATAATAACTGGCCTAAACTTTAACCTGTTTCGTCATAGCGGTGTCACTGGCACAAGATTAAGTATGAACCCGGAAAGATCAGATACAACCAGTGAAGCTGTAACCTCCGAGGAAGATCTGTTACTGGAGTCGATAGACAGGCTGCGTGTCGAGATTGATCGAATCGAATCGACTACCGGGCCCTCCAGACGCACTCAATGCATACGGGATGAAGTCAAACGCCTTGGCAGTCGCCTGGCTCGCTGCAAGATGCAATCGATCGAGCGTACAGGTCAACTACCTCAAATAAAGCCTGAAAATCAAGCGTAACAATTCCTGCGGGTGACAGGTTGATTGCCCGTGACTTTTTCAGCCCTGTGGCGGAATCGAGTAGGTACCGGTGGCGTGCGCGACCAGGTCTTTATCGCTATAGATGGAAACCTCTACCACCGCGAGACGTTTACCCATTTTAATTATATTGCCTTTGGCGAGCAGGTCGCACTCGCTCGGCTTGCGCAGGAAGTTGATGTTCAAACTGGTGGTAACCGCGAGTTTGATTTCACCCAGCAAACTGAGCACGACTGCAAACATGCACACGTCGGCGAGCATCATCATGAAAGGCCCGGCGATAGTTCCGCCCGGGCGGAGCGATATTTCAGTATAGGGAAGGACCAGGGCGGCCTTGCCTTCGTCGATCTCGCGCAGATAGATGCCGACCTCGGCAGCCGAGGGCAGCTCGGAGCGCAAGATATCATTAAATTTTTCGAGGCTGACTTTGCTCATAGGAGCAGGATTTAACCACAGGAGTCATCCCCGCGAAAGCGGGGAGGTTGCAATGGTGGCATTGTCACAAGATCCCGATACGTCAACCCAGCGTTCGCTGGGGGGCCGCTTTCGCGGGGATGACTTAATATGATTCGCCGGGAATCAGGAATCACTCAGCTGATCAACTACGCTCGTTGAGCCAGCTGGATATTGCCGGCGTCACCGTCGCCTGGGCCTTGCCGCTGACATATATGCCGATGTGACCGCCGGGGAAAGACAGCTCGGTATAATCCTTGCTGCCGATCAGTTTCGGCAGGATTTTCGAGGCCGCAGGTGGTACCAGGTGATCCTGTTCGGCGAAGATATTCAGCACCGGAGTTTTCAGGTTTTTCAGGTCGACTTCGTGCTCGCCGATCTTGAGGCCGCCTTCAACCAGCTTGTTTTCCTGATAGAAATCCTTGATGAACTGGCGGAAGGCTTCGCCCGCCTGGTCGGGACTGTCGAAGATCCACTTTTCCATGCGCATGAAGTTCTTCACGTTCTTTTCGTCGCTGATGATGTCGACCATGGATACGTATTTCTGTCCCATTAACTGGAGCGGCTTCAGGTTGAGGAAAGTCCAGTTCAGCATTTCGCCGGGCAGGTTGCCCATCGCGTCGACGATGGCATCGATATCCATTTGCTGTACCCAGTGGCTGAGCATGTTATCCGGCGTCTTGCAATCGACCGGGGTTACCATTGTGACCAGGTTGCTGACCTTGTCCTGGTGCAGGGTGGTGTAACACAGGCTGAAGACGCCGCCCTGGCAAATGCCGAGGATATTGATCTTGTCGACATTGTGACGCTCGCGAATTACGTCGACGCAACGGTCGATGTAGCCGTTGATATAGTCATCGAGGGTGAGGTACTTGTCGGCGCGGTCGGGGTAGCCCCAGTCGATCAGGTAAACATCCTGTCCGGTATCCAGTAACCCCTTGATAGTCGAGCGGTTTTCCTGGATGTCGGCCATGTAGGGCCGGTTGACCAGCGCGTAAACGATCAGGGTCGGAACCTTGTTCTGCACTACGCCGGTGGAGGGCTGGTAACGATAAAGCCTGAGCTTGTCCTCGGCGTAAACTTCCTCGCGCGGGGTAACGCCGGCCGATATCTCTTCTGCATCGAGCAGGTTTTTGACGCCCTTGCTCAGGTTTTGATTGAACTGCACCAGTTCTTCGACCACCTGGTCGGAACGAAACGGAATATTACTCATCGGTTCAGGCTCCTGCTTTGCTTGTGGTTACTTTGGTTTTGCTGGCTGGCGTTTTACTGGCTACCACTTTCTTGCGCACGGGCGCCTTTTTGGCGGCGGGTTTTGCTTTTACTGTTGGCGGCGTCTTTTTAGCGGCTGGCCTTGCTTTTACCGTGGACACCTTTTCAGCGGCTGGCTCCGGTCTGGAAGTCATTTCCTCCAGCATGGCCCTGATTTCCCTGATTTCTTTTTTCAGGACGAAGTTGTCGCGGCGAACCTGTTGTAATCGCTCCTGCATCGTGTCAATTTCGCGTGTATTGGGCAGGTTCATGGTGCGCAGATAATCGTCGGCGATTTCGCCGTAATGCCGGCGCATGATCATCAGTCGATTAACCATGTCGCCATAAAGCGCCTGGTGCTCCTTACCCATAGCAAACTCGGCATAATGTTCCTCGCTAACCACGACCCAGAGGTCATAAAGTTCACGCAGCGATTTCGGTATGCTATCGCCTTCAAGGCCCAGTAGCCGGTTCTGGAATCCCTGAATCGACTCCATCGCAATGCGCAGGAAGGCCTGGTTGAACTTGAAGTTGGCTTCCTGGTATTCGAGCGCCAGCTGCAGTCCTTTTTGCTGTTTCTCCTGCGGTTCGCGGAAATAGCCGACTCCCGGAGCTTCCAGGACCTTGCCCAGCGGATCGACCATTTCGCCGAGGTTGAACACCGAAGTGTTCATGCCCGGCATTTGCCAGAAGGCCTGGTTCATAGGCGTCAGGCCGGCCACCATTTCCTGCCAGGAGGCATTTGGGGCAAACCATTGCTTCATGAAGTCGTTGACCCCGCTGCCACTGAAACCGGGCATGCCGCTAAACTGCTGCAGGGATTGTTTCATTTGTTCCAGCCATTGATTGATCGCTTCGACCGGGTTGGCGCCTTCGGTCATGCTTTTGCTGACCTGCTCTGCCATGGCGAAGTATTCCTTGCCCATATCAAGGCACTTGTTCATTGCCTGCTGCATATCGGGCTGGGCTTGTCCGCTGCAGGCCTTGCGCCAGAGATCGAAACTCTGTGCCCACAGGTCGGATTGACTGGCGTCGTTACCGCTAGCGCTTGATTTGGCCATGTCGCTCCAGGAATCGACAAACTGTTGCTGTGCCTTGAACCATTGTTCGGCCCAGGAATTATTCTCGCTCATGTTGGGTAACTCATTAATATTTATAAAGAATTAAGCCTAGCACAGATTATTGTGCAGTGCAACATAAATGCTTTACATGCAATCGAAGCGAAGAAACCGGCCGCACGCTGTGAGCTGGCATTTCTTAACGGTTTGGTCGGTTCCAGGAGATTGAACCAGCGACGTGTTTTAACGGCCTCAGGCGGAAAAACGGACCATATTGCCCCGTCAATTTCATGGCCTGATGGACCCTAGTGTTATGAAGTTAGCTGTTGCTTGAAAGAGTCGCAATCGAGTACGAGACAAGGCGGAAACGGTCGAAAAAGCGCAGTGTACAAGCCAGTACATGAGCATTTTGAGATCGTTTCCAACGCCGGATCGTGCCGATTGGGGCTCTTTCAAGTAACTGCTAAGTCATGTACATGCCGCCGTTGACCGGCAGGTTTGCCCCGGTCATATAGGTATTGCGATCGTCGGTGAGGAAGCTGACGACGTAGGCGATTTCATCAGGTAACGCCATGCGTCCCATCGGCACCTGCTGGATGATCGAATCGCGAACTTCTGCGGGGATGGCATCGGTCATTTCGGTTTTTACATAACCCGGCGAAACCGAGTTAACCGTTACACCCTTGGTGGCCAGTTCCTGCGCGACCGCTTTGGTGAAGCCATGCAGGCCTGCCTTGGCAGCGGAATAATTAGCCTGGCCAAACTGTCCTTTTTGCCCGTTTACGGAGGAAATGTTGACGATACGGCCAAAGCCCTTGTCCGCCATGTTGTCGACAACATGACGAGTGACATTGAAGGCCGAGTCAAGGTTGGTGCGTAACACCGAGTCCCATTGGTCGGAAGTCATGCGGCGCAGGGTTTTGTCACGCGTAATACCGGCACAATTGACCAGGATATCGACCGCGCCGATCGTGTTTTCGACATCGTGCAGCATTTGCTGACTGGATTCGAAGTCGCTGACATCGCAGGCGACAATATCGAATTCGTAGCCGTTGGCCCGGTGTTTCTGTTGCCACGCGTTGGCGATGTCTTTTTCAGGTGGGAAGTAACCCGCAATGACTTTGCGGCCCTGGTCGGCCAGCGCGATACATATCGCGGTTCCGATTCCACCGGTTCCTCCAGTGACGAGTGCGATTTTTTGTTCGTTCATAATCCTGTCATCTCGATCTGCTTGTGGGTGGGTGCTGCATCGCAGCAATATATTGCAGTGCACAAAATATTGATTTACAACGCCGCTGTCAAGTGAGTCGCAGGGTTTTGAAGAAAAGTTTAATTAAATCAATAATTTATTTTTTTTCGGGGTCATCGTTTTCAGGGCTTAAACCCATCATCTGGCGCCAGGTATCGATATTTTTCTGGGTCATATCGGTCCAGAAGGACAGCGGATTATGGCCGGTCATACCTTCCAGCGCCTTGCCGATCTCCTGCTGCTGCTGCTGGAAGAAGCTCATGCCCTGGCCGATGAAATCGGAAAATCCGGCATGGGCACCGGTGTTGTAGTAGCGGATAAAGCGTTCCAGGTTATCGTTTGAAAACAGCGGATTGGTTTCCGATTCCTGTTCGAGGATAATCTGCAGCAGGATGCTGCGGGTAATATCGTCTTCGGTTTTCTGATCGACAACAATGAACGGCACTTCACCCAGAACCAGGTCGCGAATCTGTTGCAGGGTGATGTACTTGCTTTCCTCGGTATCGTACAGGCGACGATTGGGGTATTTCTTGATAATCCTGGGTTCGATTTCTTCGCTCACTTCGCGTTTCCTGCCTGAACTTGTGGTGGCTAAATGTAACCTATTTTTCCCTGGGTACTCTCCCCATCAGGTAAAACTCGTCGTTGGTGCGCATGCTCGACATGTTGACGATGCGATTGGATAATCCAAAGAAGGCGCTGATGGCACCGATATCCCAGATGTCCTCATCGTCGAAATCAAGCTCGTTAAGTTTCTGATAGTCAGATTCGTCTACGGTTTCAGCCTTACGTGAAACTTTCAGCGCATAGTCGAGCATCGCTTTCTGGCGTTGCGTGATGTCGGCCTTGCGGTAATTGGTGGCGAGTTGATCGGCAATGTGCGGATTCCTGGCGCGAATACGCAGAATCGCACCATGCGCGATAACACAGTACTGACACTGGTTGCGCGCCGAGGTAGCGACCACTATCATTTCGCGTTCGGCCATGCTTAGACCGGGTGTCTCCTTTTCCATGAGCGCGTCGTGATACAGAAAAAACGCACGAAATTCATCCGGCCGGCGCGCCAGGGTCAGGAAAACATTGGGCACGAAGCCGGCCTTTTCCTGCACCTCGGTGATGCGTTGCCGAATATCTTCAGGCAGGTCGTCGAGCTCTGGAATCGGAAAGCGGCTGATTGGCTGGCTGGTCATAGGAAATCCTTGGGTTATGAAGCGATTGTTGTAATATAAATGAAGTTCGTGAAACTTGACCAGCAGTTATAGCGAAACCATGACAGATGAAACCAGCAATCCGGATACGGTCCGGATATTTGAACAACTTGCCCGTTCGCGTCGCTCGATTCGGGGTTTTCTTCCCCGGCCGGTCGAGGCCCGGGTGCTGGCGCAAATATTCGCCACCGCGGCGTCGGCGCCGTCGAACTGTAATACCCAGCCCTGGTTTAGCCACGTGGTTTCCGGGGAAACACGCGATCGTTTGAGCTCGATTTTCATGCAAACCATTGCCGAGGGTAAGTACTCCCTGGATTTCCCGTACGACGCCAGGTACGAAGGTATATTTCGCAAGCGCCAGCTCGACGTCGGCATTTTGCTGTACGAGGCTCTGGGGGTAACGCGCGAGGACAAGGAGGGCAAGCGTCGCGCTTTCCTGCGTAACCTGGAATTTTTCGACGCGCCACACGTGGTGTTTATTTACATGCCCGAATGGGCCGGTGTGCGCGAGGCCTGCGATGTCGGCATGTACGCGCAAAACCTGATGCTGGCGATGCGCTCCCATGGCCTCGCCAGTTGCCCGCAGACAATACTGGGCTACGATGCCGACTCGGTGCGGCGTGAATTGAATATTGAACCCCGGATGAAGCTTTTATTTGGCATTTCATTTGGCTATGAAGATCCGGATTTACCGGAGAACCGTATCGTTCCTGAAAGAGCTGCGCTCGATGAACACGTACAATTTTACAGTTAGGTCATAACCATGTCTGATTACCACGCCCCGACCCGGGATATGCAATTCGTCATCAACGAGATCGCCGGGCTGACCGAGATCGCCAGTCTTGCGGTTTTCGAGGATGCAACCGCGGACCTGGTGGAAGCCGTGCTGGAGCAGGCCGGGGTTCTCGCGAACGAGGTACTTTCTCCGTTGAACCACCCCGGCGATGAGCACGGCACCCGTATCGAAGACGGCGTCGTGGTAAGCCCTCCGGGTTATGCGGAGGCCTATAGTCAGTTCGTCGAAAGCGGTTGGCAGGGTATTGGCAAATCAACCGCGATCGACGGGCAGGGCATGCCTTTCCTGGTGCATTCCGCGGTCGCGGAAATGTGGTACGCGTCTAATATGGCATTCGCACTGTGCCCCTTGCTGACCTCGGGCGCGATCGAGGCGATCGAAGTGCATGCTGGTGCCGATCTGCAGAATCTTTATCTGCCAAAGATGGTGAGCGGTGAGTGGAGCGGCACGATGAACCTGACGGAGCCCCAGGCGGGCACCGACCTGGCCGCCATCAAGACCCGGGCGGAGCGTGACGGTGCGCGCTACCGGATTCGCGGTCAGAAGATTTATATCACCTGGGGCGAGCACGAAATGACCGACAACATAGTGCACCTGGTGCTGGCACGATTGCCGGATGCGCCCGAGGGCGTCAAGGGTATTTCGCTGTTCCTGGTGCCCAAATACCTGGTCAACGAAGACGGCTCGAGGGGCGAACGTAACGATCTCAAGGTGGTTTCTGTCGAATCCAAGATGGGTATACATTCGTCGCCGACCTGCGTCATGTCCTATGGCGACAAGGAGGGCGCTATCGGTTACCTGGTCGGTGAAGAACATCAGGGGCTTGCCTGCATGTTCACGATGATGAACAACGCCAGGCTCGAGGTCGGCATGCAGGGGGTCGCGATTTCAGAACGCGCCTATCAGCAGGCACTCTGGTTCGCCAGGGAGCGGGTCCAGGGTATTGCCCGCGGGCACACCGAGCGCAGCACAATTATTCACCACCCGGATGTGCGCAGGATGCTGATGCAGATGCGTGCTATCACCGAAGCGGGGAGGGCGATAGCCTATTACGCGTCGGCGCAAACCGATCTGGCGCATCATGCCGTTTCAGCGGAGGATCGTGCGGCACATCAGCGCCGTGTCGACCTGATCATTCCAGTCGTCAAGGGCTGGTGCACCGAGATGGCGCAGGAGGCCACCTATACAGGCGTTCAGGTACATGGCGGTATGGGTTTCGTCGAAGAGACGGGTGCGGCCCAGTATATGCGTGATGCCAGGATCCTGACGATTTACGAGGGTACCACCGGAATCCAGGCGCTCGACCTGATGGGGCGCAAGATGCTGCGCGACAAGGGCCAGGCAATGGCTGAACTGATCGAAGAGCTCAAGGCATTTGGCCGGGAGCTGTCTGCCGGAGAGGGTGATTTTGCGGCCATCGCGACGCGTTTCACAGCGGCGCTTGGCGCGCTGGAAGATGCGACCAGCTGGTACCTGCAAAACGCGGCCGGGGACCCTGATCTCGGTAGCGCGATCGGGGTCGATTACATGATGCTGACGGGTAACGTCGTCTGTGCCTGGTTGATGGCACGAGCTGCGCTGGTGGCGCAGAAGCATATCGATGCCGGCAGTAGCGATAGTTTTTACCCGCACAAGATAAAGACCGCGCTGTTCTTTGCCGAGCGTATCTTGCCGCGCAGTGAAGCACAGGCCGTAATGGTCAAATCGGGCTCAGCCAGCGTCATGGCGATCGATGCTGACAGTTTCTAGTTGTCGGCGGCTGATTATAAATAATATTCTCATGCCTGCTCCTGCCGAACACCTGAAGCATTGCGCGCGCGACGGATTCCGGTTTTTTACGTCGACACCGACTCGTTGGGGTGATTGCGACATGTTTGGTCACGTCAACAACGTGCAGTTCGTGCGCTACTACGAATCGGGCCGGCTCGATTACTTCCATCGCCTGCTGGATTTGAGCAGTGGCCCCGAGGTACACAACAGCCTGATCATCGCCGATATTCATGTGACTTTCCTGCGCCAGATCCACCACCCCTGTGCGCTCGAAGTAGGTTCGCGCATCAGCCGACCGGGTAACAGCAGCTTCGATTTCGAAGCCGCGATCTTCGCTCCCGGCGACGACGAACCCTACTCAACCGCCAGGGCGGCCTGTGTCTGGTTCAACTATCGGGATAATCACAGTACGCCGATTCCGCCGGTCGAGCGGGAAATTATCAGACAATTCGAGGGGATCGAATCATGAGTGAATTGCAATATCTTGAAGTGAAAAGACATGGCGCCGTCGCCCTGGTCAGGCTCAATCGGCCGGAAGTTCTGAACGCCCTGTGCATGGGGCTGATGCAGGAAATGGCGGAGCTGTTCGCCGAGCTCGAGGCGGACGATTCGATCGCGGTCATGGTGCTGACCGGCAACGATAAGGCATTCGCCGCGGGCGCCGATATTTCCGAAATGAAGGAGGTCAGCTACCAGTATATGCTCGAGGACGGCGGTCTCACGCGCCACTGCGATACGATCTCCGACTTCAAGAAACCGGTAATTGCCGCGGTTGCGGGGTACGCGCTTGGCGGAGGTTGCGAGCTCGCGATGATGAGCGACTTCATCATCGCCGCCGACAATGCTCGCTTCGGACAACCCGAAATCACCATCGGCACGATTCCCGGTTTTGGCGGTTCTCAGCGTCTGGCCGGACTGGTCGGCAAGTCCAAGGCGATGGATATGTGCCTGACCGGTCGCATGATGGATGCCGCAGAAGCCGAGCGCAGCGGCCTGGTGTCGCGTGTCGAGCCGGTCGAAAAGTATCTCGACGTGACGCTCGAAGCCGCCGCCAAAATCGCGAGTTACTCGCGTCCGATCGTCGCCATGGCCAAGGACGTGGTTGATCTCGCGATGGAAACCCCGCTAACCCAGGGCATCAAGAGTGAGCGCCAGCTGTTCAAGGCGACCTTTGCACTCGACGACCAGAAGGAGGGCATGGCTGCCTTCGTCGAAAAACGCAGTCCCGACTTCAAACACCGTTGAAATTCGCGCAAACGGAACTATTTCTGCAGAATTAATCCGGCCAGACACTATCAGTTTTTTCACATTGTGTTAGAATGTGCGCCGTCAGATTTCGGTCCCCGAAGAATCTCTTTGTAAATCAATAGTTTACATTAGTTTGCCCGTCTTTAGGATGGATTAAAGACGGGTCTTAATATTATGCAATAGCCGGAGCGGGGCTCTGGGACGAACAGAATTTTTATTTTATTAACTGGAAACCAACATGGCTGACCTGAATAGTTACCGCAACATCGGCATATTTGCTCACGTTGACGCCGGTAAAACCACGACCACCGAGCGTATTCTGAAGCTCACTGGCAAGATACATAAGATCGGCGAGGTGCACGACGGCGCCGCGACTACCGACTTCATGGACCAGGAGCAGGAGCGAGGTATCACTATCCAGTCTGCCGCTACCAGTTGCGAGTGGAACGATCATCGCCTGAACATCATCGATACTCCAGGGCACGTTGATTTCACTATCGAGGTTTATCGCTCGCTCAAGGTCCTCGATGGCGGGGTCGGTGTATTCTGTGGTTCCGGGGGCGTCGAGCCGCAGTCGGAAACCAACTGGCGTTATGCCAACGACTCCGAAGTCGCGCGCATTATTTTCGTCAACAAGCTCGATCGCCTGGGCGCTGATTTTTACCGTGTGGTCAAGCAGGTGGAGGACGTGCTCGGTGCCAACCCGCTGGTTATGACCCTGCCTGTCGGTACCGAGGATGACTTTGTTGGCGTGGTTGACCTGCTGACCCGCAAGGCCTGGATCTGGGACGATTCGGGCGATCCGACCAAATATGAAGTCACCGAGCCGCCTGCTGACATGGCCGATGTGATCGAGGAGTACCGTGAAAAGCTGATCGAAACCGCGCTGGAGCAGGACGACGACCTGCTGAAAATATATCTCGAAGGCGAGGAACCTGCGCTCGACGATATCAAGCGCTGTATCCGCAAGGGTACGATCGCCCTCGACTTTTTCCCAACCTACTGCGGGTCGGCATTCAAGAACAAAGGTATCCAGTTGGTGCTCGATGCGGTTGTCGATTACCTGCCCAACCCGACCGAAGTCAAGCCGCAGCCGGAAATCGATCTCGAGGGCAACGAAACTGGCGAAGTCGCCACGGTTGACCCGAGCAGGCCGCTGCGCTCGCTGGCCTTCAAGATCATGGACGACCGCTTTGGCGCACTGACCTTCACCCGAATTTACTCGGGCAAGTTGTCGAAGGGTGATACCGTATTGAATACCTTTACCGGCAAGACCGAGCGTATCGGCCGGATCGTCGAGATGCATGCCGATGATCGTATCGAACTCGATAGTGCCGAGGCTGGTGATATTGTAGCCCTGGTGGGGCTTAAAAACGTACAAACCGGGCATACTCTGGCGGATGCCAAGAACCCGGCGACGCTGGAACCGATGGTGTTCCCGGATCCGGTTATCTCGGTTGCAATCAAGCCCAAGGATCAGGCCGCCTCTGAAAAAATGGGTATCGCGATCGGCAAGATGGTTAAAGAGGATCCGTCTTTTTACGTCGAGACTGACGAGGAAAGCGGTGAGACCATTATCAAGGGCATGGGCGAACTTCACCTCGACATCAAGGTCGACATCCTGCGTCGCACGCACATGGTCGATGTCGAAGTCGGCAAGCCGCAGGTGGCTTACCGCGAAACCATTACCCAGCGTATCGAAGACAGTTACACGCACAAGAAGCAGACCGGCGGTTCGGGTCAGTTCGGTAAGATCGACTACGTCGTCGAACCGGGTGAAACCGGCAGCGGATTCCAGTTCGAATCGACTGTAACCGGGGGTAACGTGCCGCGCGAATTCTGGCCAGCGATCGAAAAGGGCTTCGCAGGTTGCATGGGCGAAGGTGTACTGGCAGGTTTCCCCCTGCTCGACGTCAAGGTCACGCTGGTTGACGGAGCCTTTCATGCGGTCGATTCATCCGCGGTTGCATTTGAAATTGCTGCCAGGGGCGCTTATCGCCAGACGATTCCGCAGGCTGCACCGCAATTGATGGAGCCGATCATGAAGTTCGACGTTTATGTACCTGAAGATCACGTGGGTGACGTTATCGGCGACCTGAACCGTCGTCGCGGCATGATCAAGTCGCAGGAGCCCACCGCGACCGGTGTGCGCGTCAAAGCCGACGTGCCGCTTTCCGATATGTTCGGCTACATCGGTGACCTGCGCACCATGACTTCCGGTCGGGGACAGTTTTCGATGGAATTCGAGCACTATATGCCGTGTCCGAAGAATGTCGCCGAAGAGGTCATCAAGGAAGTAAACGAGCGACGCGCGGCGAAGTAATCGGTAAATTAATTAAGTTATTGATTAATTTGGGTGATTTACGATTTAGCGCTATTGACATGACTCAGGGGCGTGTAGAGAATACGCACCTTGCTGGAGGGGTTCCCGAGTGGCCAAAGGGGACAGACTGTAAATCTGTTGGCACTGCCTTCGGTGGTTCGAATCCACCCCCCTCCACCACCCTTTAATTTGGCGGTGTAATTAAAGAGTCGAAAAGCGAGGGTTAAAGTAACGGTTTCAAGCGGGTGTCGTATAGTGGCTATTACCTCAGCCTTCCAAGCTGATGACGCGGGTTCGATTCCCGCCACCCGCTCCAGTAACAATGCGGTGCATGATCGGAATGAAGTTTAAGGCTCATATAGCTCAGTCGGTAGAGCACTTCCTTGGTAAGGAAGAGGTCACAAGTTCGATTCTTGTTATGAGCACCAGTTTAGTATGGTGTTAACAGGCTGTGATTAGCCGATAAAAGCGAGAGAAAGCTGATGTCAAAAGAGAAATTTGAGAGAACCAAACCCCACGTAAACGTGGGCACTATCGGACACGTTGATCACGGTAAGACGACCCTGACCGCGGCGTTGACCAAGGTAATGGCGGAAATGCAGGGCGGTGAAGTCAAGGCATTCGACGAGATCGACAACGCACCGGAAGAAAAGGCGCGAGGTATTACCATCGCGACGTCGCACGTGGAGTACGAGTCGGACAACCGTCACTACGCGCACGTAGACTGCCCGGGACACGCGGATTACGTGAAGAACATGATTACCGGTGCGGCGCAGATGGACGGCGCGATCCTGGTGGTATCAGCGGCTGACGGCCCGATGCCGCAGACGCGTGAGCACATCCTGCTGTCACGCCAGGTCGGCGTACCGTACATCGTGGTATACATGAACAAGGCCGACATGGTCGACGACGAAGAGCTGCTGGAACTGGTCGAAATGGAAATCCGCGAACTGCTGGATGCCTACGATTTTCCGGGCGACGATACGCCGATCATCATCGGTTCGGCGCTGAAGGCGCTGGAAGGCGATGACAGCGAGATCGGCAAGCAGTCGATCGTGAAGCTGGTGGAAGCGCTGGACACATACGTTCCGGAACCCGAGCGTGCGACTGACGGTGATTACCTGATGCCGGTGGAAGACGTATTTTCGATTTCGGGTCGCGGTACAGTTGTGACCGGTCGTATCGAGCGCGGCATCATCAAGGTCGGTGAGGAAATCGAGATCGTCGGCATCAAGGCGACCGAGAAGACCACCTGTACCGGTGTGGAGATGTTCCGCAAGCTGCTGGACCAGGGCGAAGCCGGTGATAACGTGGGTATCCTGCTGCGTGGCACCAAGCGTGAAGACGTTGAGCGTGGCCAGGTCCTGGCGAAGCCGGGATCGATTACGCCGCACACGAAGTTCGAATGCGAAGTTTATATTTTGTCGAAGGAAGAGGGCGGACGTCATACCCCGTTCTTCAATGGTTACCGTCCGCAGTTCTATTTCCGTACCACGGACGTGACCGGTGCCTGTGAGCTGCCGTCTGGCGTAGAGATGGTCATGCCGGGCGACAATGTGAAGATGGAAGTGACGCTGATCGCGCCGATTGCGATGGATGACGGCCTGCGTTTTGCGATCCGCGAAGGCGGTCGTACCGTGGGTGCCGGCGTCGTATCCAAGATTATCGAGTAAGCGTTACATTAACATTGCATCAGGGCGGGAGATGGGCTACCATCCCCGCCCTTTGTTTGATGGCAGGAGTGCGCCTGTCAGCAGATTAGGACAGTAGCTCAACTGGCAGAGCAGCGGTCTCCAAAACCGCAGGTTGGGGGTTCGATTCCCTCCTGTCCTGCCATTATTGTGGAATTTCGAGGTATTTTGTGGTCACCAAGACCGAACAATCAACATCGGCGCTCGATACGTTTAAATTAATGACTGCCGTGCTGGTGCTGCTTGCCGGTGTGGTTGGATTTTATTTTTTCGAGGACGAGTCGCAATTACTGCGCGTGCTGGGAATGCTGGCAGTTGCGGTAGTCGCTTTTCTGATTGCGGCAACGAGCGATGTCGGGCGGCGCAGTCTCGGTTTTTTTAAAGATGCCCGCGTAGAAGTGCGCAAGGTCGTCTGGCCAACCCGCCAGGAGACGCTGCAAACCACGATAGCGGTATTATTCATGGTCATTCTGGTCGCAATTATGTTGTGGCTGTTTGATATGCTCCTGGGATGGGGCGTGAGCAGGCTGTTAGCTTAATGCAGAGTGAACTGATGAAGGAAGAAGACATAGTCGAAACTCCGCCGGCGGAAGAGAAGGTCGAAGCCGCCGCGGAAGATAAGGTCGAATCGCCGTTTATCGACGATCAGCCTGAAGCCGCTGCGGTGGCAGAAGACGTTGCTGTAACGGACGTCAAAGACGAGGTCGCCGTGGAAGCTGAAGGCAAGTCTGAAACTGACGTGGCAGAGGACGAGGCTAAAGTATCGGTGCAGAATACGAAACAGCGCTGGTACGTTGTGCGCGCCTACTCCGGTTTCGAATCCTATGTAAAGAAGGTGCTGGAAAGTCGTATCGCGATGTCTGAACACAAGGACAAGTTCGGCAGCATCATGGTGCCGACCGAGGAAGTCGTCGAAATGCGCGAAGGCAACCGTCGCAAGAGCGAACGCAAGTTCTTCCCGGGCTACGTACTGGTGCGGATGGAAATGGATAGCGATACCTGGCACATGGTCAAGCAGGTGCCGAAGGTGCTCGGATTCATCGGCGGTACCAGCGACAAGCCCGCTCCGATTACGGAAGCAGAAGCGGATGCGATCCTGAACCGGGTCGAGGAAGGAGTGGACAGACCGCGCCCGAAGGTACTGTTCGAGGTTGGCGAGGTTGTGCGTGTCAACGATGGTCCTTTCAACGACTTCAATGGTGTGGTCGAGGAAGTCAATTATGAAAAGAGCAAGATGCTCGTTTCAGTGCAGATTTTTGGTCGTTCCACCCCGGTCGAATTAGCTTTCGGCCAGGTTGAGAAGGGTTAGGTAGTTAAGAACTTTCGCTGCGGCGGAAGTATTTTTTAAAATAGAGGTGTTATTAAAGCGTCGCGAGCGCCGCAGAGACAAGGCGGAAGTTTGCGAAAAAGCGCAGTTTACACGCCAGTAAATGAGCTTTTTCGCAAACTTCCAACGCAGTATCTGCAAGCGCAGCAGCTTTAACCTCGCGATGGGGAGGGTGGACCTGGATCCATCCGTTCGCACCCGGGAGATAGCATTGTGGCTAAAAAGATAGAGAACTACATCAAGTTGCAGGTGCCCGCGGGCGCTGCCAACCCGAGTCCGCCGGTCGGGCCCGCACTCGGCCAGCATGGCCTCAATATCATGGAATTCTGCAAGGCGTTCAACGCGCAGACCCAGGATGTCGAGAATGGCCTGCCCTTGCCGGTGGTTATCGTGGTTTATACCGACAAGAGCTTCACCTTTGAAATCAAGACTCCCCCGGCGGCTGTATTGCTGAGAAAAGCGGCGGGCGTCGCCAAAGGCAGCGGTACTCCAAACACCGACAAGGTGGGAAAGGTTACGCGGGCTCAGCTCGAAGAGATCGCGACCACCAAAATGCAGGATTTAAATGCCAACGATATGGATGCGGCAGTGCGCATCATCGCTGGTAGCGCCCGCAGTATGGGCCTTGACGTGGAGGGTGTGTAGCATGGCTAAAATGTCAAAGCGCATGGCTGAGATTCGTAGCAAGATCGACAGGACCCAGCAGTACTCGATCGATGAATGCCTGAGCCTGCTGAAAGAATGCAGTCGGGTAAAATTTGATGAGTCGGTTGACGCATCGATTAATCTCGGCGTAGATCCGCGTAAATCGGATCAGAACGTACGCGGTTCGAGCGTGCTTCCTAATGGCACCGGTAAGCAGGTGCGCGTTGCAGTTTTCACCCAGGGTGATAACGCTGACAAGGCGAAAGACGCCGGCGCAGACGTGGTTGGTATGCAGGAACTTGCAGATTCGATGAAAGCTGGCGATTTGAATTACGACGTCGTCATAGCGAGTCCGGACGCGATGGGAATCGTTGGTCAGCTCGGCCAGACCCTTGGTCCGCGCGGTTTGATGCCAAACCCCAAGGTGGGCACGGTTTCGCCCGATGTCGCCACCGCGGTAAGAAATGCCAAGGCCGGCCAGGTGCGTTACCGTACCGACAAGGGCGGTATTATTCACTGCACGATCGGTAAAACCAGTTTCGAAGTTGGGCAACTGCGGGAAAATCTCGAGTATTTACTGGCCGACCTGAAGAAGGCCAAGCCAAGTTCATCCAAGGGTGTTTACCTGAAGAAAATTTCAATCTCTACGACGATGGGAACCGGGATATCGGTTGATCAGGCATCGTTGGGGATTAAATGACATCGGACTGAGCCGATGTCATCCCGGAAGTCGAGCAGCGACTATCCGGGATCTCGCGAAGACGTGATGATATCCGGGTTAGCGAAGTAGTAAGAATTTAAAGATCCCCGCTTGCGCGGGGATGACGGTTTGAAGAGTCATTTCCGCTGTGCGGAAACGGCAGATAGTTGGATCTTTGAGGCGGTCCGCCAAATGGCGGGCCACTCGTCAAAGACCGTGGGTGGCTGTTGATAAACGGCCTTAATTTCCTGCGTAGACGATCTTCTGAGACAGGTTTGCCTGGTTAAGAAGTCGTAAGGGATACGGTAGCGATACCGGACATGGATAGAGGTCTGGGTGCAAGCCCAGTTGTTTAACTTAATCAGGAGAAGTCATATGCCTTTAACTCTCCAGCAAAAGCAGAACGTGGTTAGTGAAGTAGCCGAGGTTGCGGCGCAGGCGCATTCTGTCATTGCGGCCGAGTACCGGGGCTTGACTGTTGGCGAGATGACCGCGTTGCGCGTCAAGGCCCGTGAGTCGAATGTTCAAATGCGAGTGGTCAAGAACAGTCTTGCCAGGCGCGCGTTTGAGGGTACCGACTACGGTTGCATGAATGAAGCGCTGCAGGGTCAGATGGTTTACGCATTTTCGATGGAAGAGCCGGGCGGTGCCGCCAGGGTTCTGAAGGACTATTCGAAAGACAACGAGAAACTGGTCGTAAAGCTGATCGCCTTTGGCGGTGAGCTGCTGGACCCTTCGGAGATCAAGCGACTGGCCTCGCTGCCAACCTACGATCAAGCTATCAGCTTACTGATGGCCGTGATGAAGGCGCCGGTAGAGAAACTGGCTCGCACCATGAATGAGGTGCCGGGCAAGTTAACCCGAACCGTTGCCGCTATTCGCGACCAAAAGTAATCAATTTAAATTCTGTATCAGGAGAAAATCTAATGGCAGTTTCAAAAGAAGATATTCTGGAAACTTTATCTAACATGTCGGTCATGGAAGTGGTCGATTTGATCGCCGCAATGGAAGAGAAATTCGGCGTTTCAGCGGCAGCAGCCGCAGTGGCAGCACCCGCTGCTGCAGCGGGTGATGCAGGCGGCGAAGCAGCTGCGGAAAAGGACGAGTTCGACGTAGTTCTGACCGCTTTTGGCGACAAGAAAGTTGGCGTTATCAAGGCCGTTCGCGCAATTACCGGTCTTGGTCTGAAGGAAGCCAAGGATATGGTAGAAGGTGCACCGACTACGGTTAAGGAAGCGGCTGCTAAAGCCGAAGCCGAGGAACTGAAAAAGCAGCTTGAAGAAGCTGGCGCAACTGTAGAGCTGAAGTAGTTCGCGGTTGTTGGGCACTCGCCTGCATTCCTCGCCGCTGCCGATTTGTGGCGGGCGAAGTTGTGCCGCTATGCGGACGCTTCGACGTGCGCAAATCGGTAGGTGGCGAGCTATGCAGCCGAGCTGTGCCCGGTACTTATAAAGCTTGGGCTGATGGCTGGAAAGCCATCGGCCCGCGTGTGCTTCCCGTTGTGTGCAACGTGGAAGGCAGATGAAAACGTTATTAGTGGTGACTATAGATGGCATACTCTTTTACTGAGAAAAAACGTATCCGCAGGGATTTTGGCAAGCGGGCGGCGGTTATCGATGAGCCTTACCTGCTCGCAATCCAGACCGATTCATACAAGCGTTTTCTGAACCCGGAAGGGGAGCAGGCGGGCACGGGCCTGCAGCGCGCTTTCGAATCCATTTTCCCGATTGTGAGCTTCAGCGGTAATGTCGAACTCGAGTACGTCAGCTACCGCATCAGCGATCCCGTGTTTGACGTCAAGGAATGCCAGATTCGTGGTCTGACCTATGCCGCGCCACTGCGTGTGCTGGTGCGCCTGGTGATTTACGATAAGGAAGCCTCGGCCAAGAATCGCTCGGTCAAGGATATCAAGGAACAGGAAGTCTACATGGGTGAAATGCCCTTGATGACCGAAAATGGTACCTTCGTCATCAACGGTACTGAGCGTGTCATCGTGTCCCAGTTGCATCGTTCGCCCGGCGTGTTCTTCGATCATGATCGCGGTAAGTCGCATTCTTCCGGCAAGCTGCTGTTTTCGGCGCGGGTAATCCCCTACCGTGGTTCCTGGCTCGATTTCGAATTCGATCCCAAGGACTCGCTGTTTGTGCGTATCGATCGCCGGCGCAAGTTGCCCGCCAGCATTCTGCTGCGTGCGCTCGGTTTCGACAATGTGCAAATGCTGGACACGTTTTTTGAACACAACGTATTCAAGATTACCAAGACCGGTATCAACATGGTGCTCGAGGCTGACTGGCTGAAGGGCGAAACCGCGACCTTTGATTTCAAGGTCAAGAACAAGGTGCTGGTGCAACAGGGTCGACGCATTACCGCGCTGCACGTCAAGCAGCTGAAAGCGTCCAAGATCAAGCAACTGGCTGTGCCCGACGAATATGTCGTCGGCAAGATCCTGGCGGAAAGCCTGGTCGATGCAGAGACCGGTGAAATTTTCGCCAACGCCAACGATGAAGTGACTGAAGAGTTGCTGGCCATGATTCGCGATAAGGGGATCAAGCAAATCAGCACGATTTTCACCAATGAAGTTGATCGTGGCCCGTATATTTCGAATTCACTGGCGTTGGATCCAACTACTAATGACCTCGAAGCCAAGGTTGAAATCTATCGTATGATGCGCCCGGGTGAGCCGCCAACACGTGAGTCGGCCGAGAACCTGTTCCAGAACCTGTTCTTTAACGACGAGCGTTATGATTTGTCGGAAGTCGGACGGATGAAATTCAATCGGCGACTGGGTCGCGAGAGCATCGATGGCGAAGGGATCCTGTCAACCGAGGACATCGTCGATGTAATGAAGGTCCTGATCGATATTCGTAATGGCAACGGTAACGTCGATGACATCGATCATCTCGGCAATCGTCGTATTCGCAGTGTCGGTGAAATGGCCGAGAACGCCTTCCGCACCGGTATCGTTCGAGTTGAGCGCGCGGTGCGCGATCGCCTCGGCCTGGTTGAGTCGGAAGGCCTGATGCCACAGGATATTATCAACGCGAAGCCCGTTGCCGCCGCGGTCAAGGAATTCTTTGGCTCTAGCCAGCTGTCACAGTTCATGGATCAGAATAACCCGCTCTCCGAGGTCACCCACAAGCGTCGCGTATCGGCGTTGGGGCCGGGTGGCTTGACGCGTGAACGCGCCGGTTTTGAAGTGCGAGACGTGCATCCGACCCACTACGGTCGTGTATGCCCGATCGAGACCCCTGAAGGACCCAACATCGGGTTGATCAACTCGCTTTCGGTTTACGCGCGCACTAACCATTACGGGTTTCTCGAGACGCCGTATCGCAAAGTCGTCAACGGCAAGGTTACCAATAATGTCGAGTACCTGTCGGCAATCGAGGAAAGCCAGTACCAGATAGCGCAGGCGAATGTCACGCTCGACAAGAAAGGCGCAATGACCGATGAACTGATTCCCTGTCGTCATCAAAACGAATCGATTCTGTCGACTGCCGACAAGATCGATTATATGGACGTCTCGCCAAAGCAAATCGTTTCGGTTGCGGCTTCGCTGATTCCGTTCCTCGAGCACGACGACGCCAACCGCGCCCTGATGGGTTCCAACATGCAACGCCAGGCGGTACCCTGCCTGCGTGCTGAAAAGCCACTGGTTGGCACCGGTATGGAGCGCGCGGTCGCGGTCGATTCCGGTACCACGGTAAAAGCCCTGCGTGGCGGTATAGTCGATTCGGTCGACGCCAGTCGTGCCGTGGTCAGAGTCAACGACTCCGAGACCAGTGCGGGTGAGCCGGGTGTCGATATTTACAATTTCACCAAGTACACGCGTTCGAATCAGAACACCTGTATCAACCAGAAACCGCTGGTAAGGCCGGGCGATAAAATCGAGCAGGGCGACGTCCTTGCCGATGGCGCCTCGACCGACCTGGGTGAACTGGCGCTGGGGCAGAATATGCAAGTCGCATTCATGCCCTGGAACGGCTACAACTTCGAAGATTCGATTCTGCTGTCCGAGCGAGTCGTCAAGGAAGATCGTTTCACTACCGTGCATATCGAAGAGCTGAGCTGCCTGGCGCGCGATACCAAGCTGGGTGCCGAAGAAATTACCGCAGATATCCCGAATGTCAGTGAAGGCCTGCTGTTAAAGCTGGATGAGTCGGGCGTGGTCTACGTCGGTGCCGAGGTCAAGCCGGGCGATATCCTGGTAGGCAAGGTTACGCCGAAAGGCGAAACCCAGTTAACCCCGGAAGAAAAGCTGCTGCGTGCGATCTTCGGTGAAAAGGCATCTGATGTAAAAGATACCTCTTTACGCATGAAGTCGGGCGTCACCGGTACCGTGGTCGATGTGCGTGTATTCACCCGCGATGGTGTCGAAAAAGACGCGCGTGCGCTCGACAATGAGCGTATCGAAATCGACTCGCTGAAAAAGGATCTGGACGATCAGTTCCGTATTATCGAGGAAAATATCTATCAACGTGTCGGTCGCCTGATTACCGGTAAAAAAGCCAGCGGCGGTCCCGGCGGAATGAAGAAAAACGGTGTGATTACAGCTGACTACCTCGAATCTATCGGCCGTGATCAATGGGCCAAGATTCGCGTTATTGACGACAAGCTTGCCAAGCAGCTGGAATCCCTGAACGAGCAGCTCGAAGCGCAGCGCGGGGAATTCGACCGTCTTTTCGAAGAAAAGAAAAGAAAGGTTACCGCGGGCGACGACCTCAAGCCGGGCGTATTGAAAATGGTCAAGGTTTACGTCGCGGTCAAGCGTCGTATGCAGCCGGGTGACAAGATGGCGGGGCGTCATGGTAACAAGGGTGTGGTATCGATGATCGTACCCGAAGAGGACATGCCTTATCGCGAAGACGGTACCCCGGTCGATGTAGTGTTGAATCCGCTTGGTGTGCCTTCACGCATGAACGTGGGTCAGATCCTGGAAGCCCACCTCGGTTGGGCCGCTGCCGGACTGGGTTTGAAAATCGGTGAAATGGTAGATGCTCAGCGCAAGGTCGAAGAGTTAAAGACCATGCTGCGCAAGATTTACAGCACCAACACCGAGAAACTGAACCTTAAGGATCTCACCGACGATGACGTCTGGCAGCTGTGCCAGAATCTGCGTAAAGGTGTGCCGATGGCTACCCCGGTGTTCGATGGTGCCGAGGAAGAGGAAATCAAGAACATGCTGGCGCTGGCGGACTTACCCGAAACTGGTCAGACCACGCTGATCGACGGTCGTACCGGCGAGGAATTCGATCGCCCGATCACGGTTGGTTACATGTACATGCTGAAGCTCAACCACCTGGTTGACGACAAGATGCATGCGCGTTCTACCGGCCCCTACAGCCTGGTTACCCAGCAGCCGCTGGGCGGCAAGGCGCAGTTTGGCGGCCAGCGCTTCGGTGAGATGGAAGTCTGGGCGCTCGAATCTTACGGTGCCGCTTACACCCTGCAGGAAATGCTGACCGTGAAATCGGATGACGTGAACGGCCGTAACAAGATGTACAAGAATATCGTCGACGGCGATTTCAGTATGGAAGCGGGAATGCCGGAGTCGTTTAACGTACTACTCAAGGAAATTCGTTCCTTGAGCCTGAACATAGAACTTGAACAGGAAAGATTATGAAAGACTTACTGAATCTGTTAAAGAAGCAGGGTGCGGCCGAAGATTTTGACCACATCCGGGTAGGTTTGGCGTCGCCCGATATGGTGCGATCCTGGTCATATGGCGAAGTCAAGAAGCCGGAAACGATTAACTATCGTACTTTCAAGCCTGAACGTGACGGCCTGTTTTGCGCCAAGGTCTTCGGACCCGTCAAGGATTTCGAGTGTCTTTGCGGCAAATACAAGCGCCTCAAGCATCGCGGTGTGGTTTGTGAAAAGTGCGGCGTGGAAGTAACCCAGACGAAGGTTCGACGTGAACGCATGGGTCATATTGAACTGGCCTGTCCGATCGCACATATCTGGTTTTTGAAGTCGCTGCCGTCGCGTATCGGTTTGTTACTCGACATGACCTTGCGCGATATCGAACGCGTGCTCTACTTCGAAGGATTCGTCGTAATCGACCCCGGCATGACCACGCTGGAAAAAGGCCAGCTGTTAACCGACGAAGCCTACCTCGAGTCAATCGAAGAGTTCGGCGACGATTTCAACGCCGAGATGGGTGCCGAAGCGGTATATGAACTGCTGCGCGATGTCGATCTGAACCATGAAGCGCAGGATCTGCGTGACGAAATCGAAACTACCAAGTCGGAAACCAAGTTCAAGCGTCTGTCCAAGCGTCTCAAGCTGGTCGAGGCTTTCATCGATTCGGGCAATCGCCCCGAGTGGATGGTAATGACGGTACTGCCGGTGCTGCCCCCCGATTTGCGCCCGCTGGTGCCGCTCGACGGTGGCCGCTTTGCGACCTCGGATCTTAACGATCTGTACCGTCGCGTGATCAATCGCAACAACAGGCTCAAGCGCCTGCTCGAATTGAATGCACCGGATATTATCGTGCGCAACGAAAAACGCATGTTGCAGGAATCGGTGGATGCATTGCTCGACAATGGTCGTCGCGGTCGCGCCATCACCGGCACCAATAAACGCCCGCTGAAGTCCCTGTCGGACATGATCAAGGGCAAGCAGGGACGTTTTCGTCAAAATCTGCTCGGCAAGCGCGTCGATTACTCGGGGCGTTCGGTCATCGTGGTCGGACCAACCCTGAAACTGCATCAATGCGGACTGCCGAAGAAAATGGCGCTGGAGCTGTTCAAGCCGTTTATTTTCAGCAAGCTGCAAATGCGCGGACTGGCAACCACCATCAAGGCGGCCAAGAAGCTGGTCGAGCGCGAAGTGGCAGAAGTCTGGGATATCCTCGAAGAAGTTATTCGCGAGCACCCTATCATGCTCAACCGTGCGCCGACCCTGCATCGACTTGGAATCCAGGCCTTCGAGCCGATTCTGATCGAAGGTAAGGCGATTCAATTGCACCCGCTGGTATGTACCGCTTTCAACGCGGATTTCGACGGTGACCAGATGGCGGTACACGTACCCCTGTCTATCGAGGCGCAACTCGAAGTGCGTGCCCTGATGATGTCGTCCAACAACATACTGTCTCCGGCGAACGGCAAGCCGATTATCGTGCCGACCCAGGATATCATCCTCGGGCTTTACTACATGACGCGTGACAAGATCAACGTCAAGGGCGAAGGCATGGTATTTGCCGATGCCAAGGAAGTGCTGCGCGCCTACCACAACAAGGTGATCGAGCTGCAGGCGCTGATCAAGTGCCGGGTTTCTGAGTACCATCATGACGAGGAAGGTGAACGCGTCGAAACCATAACCCTGGTCGATACTACTGTCGGGCGGGCTATCCTGAGCGAGTTGCTACCGGTCGGGCTACCGTTTTCACTGATCAACCAGACGCTTGACAAGAAAGCCGTCTCCAAGTTGATCGACTCCTGTTACCGTGAAGTCGGACTCAAGGATACGGTTATTCTCGCGGACCAGTTGATGTACACCGGCTACCACTACGCCACCCGTTCGGGTATCTCGATCGGCGTCAACGATATGATCATACCGACAGACAAGGTTGATCTGATCAAGTCTGCGGAAGCGGAAATCAAGGATATCGAGAAACAGTGGGCTACCGGCCTGGTCACCTCGGGTGAGCGTTACAACAAGGTGGTCGATATCTGGTCACACGCCAACGACAAGGTGGCGCGCGCGATGATGAACGAGATCGGCAAGGAAACCGTTGTCGATGCAGAAGGTAATGAAGTCGTACAGGATTCGTTCAACTCGATTTTCGTGATGGCTGATTCCGGTGCGCGGGGTTCGGCAGCACAGATTCGTCAGCTCGCCGGCATGCGCGGCTTGATGGCCAAGCCGGACGGATCGATTATCGAAAACGCGATTACCGCGAACTTCCGTGAAGGCCTCGACGTACTGCAGTACTTTATCTCCACCCACGGTGCGCGTAAGGGCCTCGCCGACACGGCGCTGAAAACAGCGAATTCCGGTTATCTTACCCGTCGCCTGGTCGATGTTTCGCAGGACCTGGTCGTCAACATGGACGACTGCGGCACTATGGAAGGTATCGATTTGCGTCCGATTATCGAAGGTGGCGATATCGTCGTCGATCTCGGTGAGCGAGTACTGGGGCGCGTGTTGCAGCAGGACCTGGAAGACGATAAAGGCAAGGTCGTTATCCCGAACGGCACCCTGATAGAAGAGCGTGAAGTCGAAATGATCAACGAGATCGGTGTCGATGTGCTCAAGGTTCGCTCAGCGGTGACCTGTGAAGCCCGCCATGGACTTTGCGTGCAGTGTTACGGCCGCGAACTGGCGCGTGGACACAAAGTCGGCAAGGGCGAAGCGGTTGGTGTCATCGCGGCTCAATCCATCGGTGAACCGGGTACCCAGCTCACCATGCGTACCTTCCACATCGGTGGTGCTGCGAGTAGTTCGGCGTCGGTTAACAGTATCGAAGTCAAGAACAGCGGTACCGTGCGTTTCCATAACGTCAAGGTGGTACAGAACTCGAGCAAGCGCCTGATCGCGGTATCGCGTTCGGGTGAGATCGGGGTTGTAGATGAAGCCACCGGTCGCGAAAAAGAGCGCTACAAGATTCCTTACGGCGCCGAGTTCTCGACCAAGGACGGAGCGACCGTCGCCGCCGGGACAACGCTGGCTACCTGGGATCCGCACATGCATCCGGTCGTAACCGAAGTCGCCGGTAAGGTTAAGTTCACCGATTTTGTTGAAGCGGTCACGGTACAGCATCGTGTTGATGAGATGACCGGGTTGACCACGATCGAAGTTATGGACGACGCGATTCGCTCGAATGCGGGTAAGGAATTGCGCCCGACGGTAGAACTGGTTGACGCCAAGGGCAAGGTTCTGTGCTACGCGGGAACCAATATTCCGGTGCACTACATGCTGCCGGGCGGTGCTTTTGTCAACGTCGAAGATGGCGCCAAAATCAAGGTTGGCGATGTGCTGGCGAAGATTCCACAGGAATCATCGAAGAACCGCGATATCACCGGTGGTCTGCCGCGAGTCGCTGATCTGTTCGAAGCGCGTAAGCCGAAAGAGCCGGCTATCTTAAGCGAAATGACCGGTACGGTTTCTTTCGGCAAGGAGACCAAGGGCAAGAAGCGTCTGGTCATAACCGATGCCGAGGGCGAATCGATCGAAACCCTGATTCCGAAGTTCCGTCATATTAACGTGTTCGAGGGCGAACATGTCGAGAAGGGCGAAACCCTGGTCGATGGCGAGCTTGATTCACACGATATCGTGCGGATCAAGGGCGTGCGCGACCTGACCGAATACATGGTCAGTGAAGTACAGGACGTCTATCGCCTGCAGGGTGTGCAGATCAATGATAAGCACATCGAGGTAATCGTGCGTCAAATGCTGCGCAAGGTGACCATCGTCAACGGTGGCGATACCCGCTTACTGCGTGGCGATCAGGTAGACAAGGCGCGGGTACTCGATTACAACGACAAGGCGGTTGCAATGAGCAAGAAACCGGCGACTTATGTGCAGGATTTGCTCGGCATTACCAAGGCATCGCTGGTTACCGAATCGTTCATCTCGGCTGCTTCCTTCCAGGAGACTACTCGCGTACTCACCGAGGCCGCCGTCAAGGGCGCCAAGGATGATCTGCGCGGACTCAAGGAGAACGTTATCGTCGGACGTCTGATTCCTGCCGGAACTGGACAAACCTACCACGAGGAACGTCGCCGTAAACGCCTGCAACCGGTAATGCCGGTAATGCCGGAAATGGCTGAGATGGATGCAACTGCCGAAGATGCGGCAGAAGCTGACGCCGCGGAAGCCACAGTATCGGAATAAGCGGTTGACAGGCGGCGGTTTCGAACCTAAAATTCCGCCTCCCAGAATGGCAGGCTATACGTAATGTATAGCCTGCTGTTCGTTGAGAAACCATAAATATCTAGATTGCTCGCAGGAGAGTCGAATCGATGGCAACAGTGAACCAGTTGGTACGTAAACCGCGCCAGTCAAAGCGCACCAAGAGTAACGTACCCGCACTCGAAGCTTCACCGCAAAAGCGTGGAGTATGCACCCGTGTTTACACCACTACCCCAAAGAAGCCTAATTCAGCTTTGCGGAAAGTGGCGCGTGTGCGTTTGACCACTGGTTACGAAGTCGCGTCTTACATCGGTGGCGAAGGCCATAACCTGCAGGAGCACTCGGTAGTGCTGGTGCGCGGAGGTCGTGTCAAGGACCTGCCGGGTGTGCGCTATCACGTGGTACGTGGCAGTCTCGATACCCAGGGGGTACCGGATCGTCGCCAGGGTCGTTCGAAATATGGCGCCAAGCGCCCCAAGTCATAAGTCAAAGGTAGGCAGATGCCAAGACGTAGAGAAGTACCAAAGAGACAAATCCTGCCGGATCCCAAGTTTGGTGATCAGCAGATTGCAAAATTCATTAACATGATCATGCGCAATGGCAAGAAATCCACTGCGGAAAAGATCATGTATTACGCGCTCGATAATGTCGCCGATAAAAGCAGCCTGGATTCTATTGAGCTGATGGAAAAGGCGCTCGAGAACGTGCGCCCGATGGTTGAGGTTAAATCCCGCCGCGTGGGTGGTGCGACATACCAGGTGCCGATAGAAGTGCGCGCTTCACGTCGCAATACACTGGCGATGCGCTGGCTGATAGAGGCCGCGCAAAAGCGTGGCGAAAAAACCATGGCGCAAAAACTCGCCGGAGAGTTGCTCGACGCGTCGGAAAACAAGGGTACAGCCGTCAAGAAGCGTGAAGACACGCATCGCATGGCTGAAGCAAACAAGGCATTTGCCCACTTCCGCTGGTAACTGAAGCGGACTTGAAAAGGGACTGACGGTGGCTCGCACGACACCGATAACGCGGTATCGGAATATTGGCATTATCGCCCATATCGATGCCGGCAAGACCACAACCACGGAACGGATACTGTTTTACACCGGAGTCTCGTACAAGATTGGCGAGGTGCACGACGGCGCTGCGGTGATGGACTGGATGGAGCAGGAGCAGGAGCGGGGGATTACGATCACCTCGGCTGCAACGACCTGTTTCTGGTCGGGCATGGGCCAGCAGTTCGACCAGCATCGTATTAATATTATTGATACGCCCGGTCACGTCGATTTCACCATTGAGGTGGAGCGTTCACTGCGCGTCCTCGATGGGGCCTGCGCTGTGTTCGATGCGGTCGGTGGGGTCGAACCCCAGTCCGAAACGGTGTGGCGCCAGGCGAACAAGTATCATGTGCCGCGCATGGTCTTCGTCAACAAGATGGATCGTGCGGGCGCAGATTTCCTGCGCGTGGTGGATCAGATTCGCGAACGCCTGGGTAGTAACCCGGTGCTGGTGCAGCTGAATATCGGCGCCGAGGAAAATTTTCGCGGCATAGTCGACCTGGTGAAGATGAAGGCGATCATCTGGGACGAAGCCAATATGGGCACGACCTACCAGGAAGAGCCTATTCCGCAGGAAATGCTTGCCGAGTGCGAAGCATGGCGCGAGAAGTTAGTCGAAGCCGCGGCTGAAGCTAACGATGATTTGATGGAAAAGTACCTCGGCGACGGGGAACTTAGCGAGGACGAGATTCACAGCGGGTTGAGGATTAGAACCCTCAGTGGCGAGATTGTCCCGGCAATGTGTGGCTCGGCCTTCAAGAACAAAGGCGTACAGGCGATGCTCGATGCCGTGATTCGCTACATGCCGTCACCGCTGGATGTGCCGGCGATCCAGGGCATCAACAGTGAAGGTGAGTACGAAGACGAGCGACAAGCGGACGACAAGGAACCGTTTGCGGCGCTTGCGTTCAAGATTGCGACCGACCCGTTTGTCGGTAACCTGACCTCCTTCCGGGTTTACTCGGGGGTATTGAAGGCTGGCGATGGCGTGTTCAACTCGGTGCGCGAAAAGAAGGAGCGGATTGGCCGGTTATTGCAGATGCACGCCAACTCGCGCGAAGAATTGAAAGAGGTTCGGGCCGGCGATATAGCGGCGGCGGTAGGCCTCAAGGATGTCGGTACCGGCGACACGCTGTGCGACATCAGTAACAGGATAATGCTGGAACGCATGGAGTTTCCGGATCCGGTGATTTCGGTGGCAGTCGAGCCGAAGACGATATCGGACCAGGAAAAAATGGGCGTTGCACTCGGTAAGCTGGCGAAGGAGGATCCTTCTTTTCGGGTGCGTACCGACGAAGAGTCGGGACAGACGATTATTTCGGGTATGGGCGAACTGCATCTCGATATTATCGTCGATCGCATGAAGCGGGAATTCAGTGTGGAAGCCAATATCGGCAAGCCGCAGGTTGCGTTCAGGGAAACGATTCGCAAAACGGTCGAGCAGGAAGGCAAGTTTGTGCGCCAGAGCGGTGGCCGGGGTATGTACGGGCACGTCTGGTTGAAACTGGAACCGCTTGCGGGTGGTTCGGGTTACGAGTTTGAAAATGCCGTGGTCGGTGGCGTTGTACCAAGAGAGTACATCAGCGCTGTCGATAAGGGCATTCAGGAACAGCTGGAAAACGGTGTGATCTCCGGATTTCCGCTGGTCGATATCAAGGTGACGCTGTTCGACGGCTCTTACCACGACGTCGACTCGAACGAGATGGCTTTCAAGCTGGCGGGTTCGATGGCGTTGCGCGAAGGTGCGCAGGAAGCCGACCCGGTGTTGCTTGAACCGTTGATGAAGGTGGAAGTCGTCACCCCGGAAGATTACATGGGCGACGTCATGGGCGATCTGAACCGGCGCCGTGGAGTTGTTTCCGGGATGGAAGACTCGGTATCGGGCAAGATTATTCGCGCTTCGGTGCCGTTGGCGGAAATGTTCGGTTATTCGACCGATCTGCGCTCGGCGACCCAGGGCAGGGCGACCTACTCGATGGAGTTCGAGAAGTATGAGGAAGCGCCCAAGACGCTTGCCGATGCGGTGAAAGGCGGTAGTTAGGAGTTAAGTATACTGTCACCGGGTATCTCGACGGATTTACCTGGTCATACCCGCGAAAGCGGGTATCTTGAAAGGGTGGCAGGATTGTAAGATCCCCGCTTGCGCGGGGATGACGCTTTGATGAGGGAGACAGTTTAGGAAATTCGTTTGCGAATTTCCTAAACTGTCTCCAAATATTTGGAATTTGATAGAGGATAAGAGTCGTGTCAAAAGAGAAATTTGAGAGAACCAAACCCCACGTAAACGTGGGCACTATCGGACACGTTGATCACGGTAAGACGACCCTGACCGCGGCGTTGACCAAGGTAATGGCGGAAATGCAGGGCGGTGAAGTCAAGGCATTCGACGAGATCGACAACGCACCGGAAGAAAAGGCGCGAGGTATTACCATCGCGACGTCGCACGTGGAGTACGAGTCGGACAACCGTCACTACGCGCACGTAGACTGCCCGGGACACGCGGATTACGTGAAGAACATGATTACCGGTGCGGCGCAGATGGACGGCGCGATCCTGGTGGTATCAGCGGCTGACGGCCCGATGCCGCAGACGCGTGAGCACATCCTGCTGTCACGCCAGGTCGGCGTACCGTACATCGTGGTATACATGAACAAGGCCGACATGGTCGACGACGAAGAGCTGCTGGAACTGGTCGAAATGGAAATCCGCGAACTGCTGGATGCCTACGATTTTCCGGGCGACGATACGCCGATCATCATCGGTTCGGCGCTGAAGGCGCTGGAAGGCGATGACAGCGAGATCGGCAAGCAGTCGATCGTGAAGCTGGTGGAAGCGCTGGACACATACGTTCCGGAACCCGAGCGTGCGACTGACGGTGATTACCTGATGCCGGTGGAAGACGTATTTTCGATTTCGGGTCGCGGTACAGTTGTGACCGGTCGTATCGAGCGCGGCATCATCAAGGTCGGTGAGGAAATCGAGATCGTCGGCATCAAGGCGACCGAGAAGACCACCTGTACCGGTGTGGAGATGTTCCGCAAGCTGCTGGACCAGGGCGAAGCCGGTGATAACGTGGGTATCCTGCTGCGTGGCACCAAGCGTGAAGACGTTGAGCGTGGCCAGGTCCTGGCGAAGCCGGGATCGATTACGCCGCACACGAAGTTCGAATGCGAAGTTTATATTTTGTCGAAGGAAGAGGGCGGACGTCATACCCCGTTCTTCAATGGTTACCGTCCGCAGTTCTATTTCCGTACCACGGACGTGACCGGTGCCTGTGAGCTGCCGTCTGGCGTAGAGATGGTCATGCCGGGCGACAATGTGAAGATGGAAGTGACGCTGATCGCGCCGATTGCGATGGATGACGGCCTGCGTTTTGCGATCCGCGAAGGCGGTCGTACCGTGGGTGCCGGCGTCGTATCCAAGATTATCGAGTAATTAAAAATGGCAACCAATCAAAATATCCGTATCCGACTGAAGGCATTTGATCATCGTCTGATCGACCGCTCGGCGGCTGAAATAGTCGAAACCGCGAAACGTACCGGTGCGCGCGTCAAGGGTCCCATTCCTTTGCCGACCCGCAAGGAGCATTTCACGATCCTGATTTCACCCCATGTGAACAAGGATGCACGCGATCAGTACGAGATCAGGACGCACAAGCGCCTGATGGACATTGTCGATCCTACCGATAAGACTGTCGATGCGTTGATGAAGCTCGATCTGGCAGCCGGTGTCGACGTCCAGATCAAGCTAAACTGACAACAGGTTCTGTTTCCGGCGGATGCCGGAAACAGAACCTGTTGTCATCCCCGCGCAAGCGGGGATCTTGCGAAGGTTGTCTGATAGTCGGTGCCTACGCTTGCTGGATTCCCGCTTTCGCGGGAATGACTATGCCCGCCAGGTGGGGGGCAGTCTCCAGATTTCCAGCATTTTTAGCCGCCATCATGGATTCGTCATTGAAAAACGTGGTTTGTCCTTGATTGCTCAAGCGGGGATCTGCCTGTTCCCTGGCGGCTAAATCGGCTGCTTTTCGGGTTCGGCAACGCCGGGGCCAATTTTATTTTAATTAATTAAATTATAGGCTTAACTTGCAGAAAGTTATCTGCTATAGTGCGCGCCCTCGCGGCCTGATACGGACATCCCGTATCGGGCCGCACGTTCGAAGTTGGGTAGAAATTTATACGGCGACACTGTTTTGTCGGCCGCTGCAAAAGGAATTGCAGGCGTTGTCAAAGGCAATCAAGTCATTGATAACGAAAGAAAAATACAGAAAGCTTGTGTTTTTCGTCATTTGAAAATTCGCGGATGAATTAATCAAATGCAACAGCTAATTTATTTTTGAGGTTTAACAATGTCCCTCGGTTTGGTAGGACGAAAAGTCGGTATGACCCGGGTTTTTTCCGATGAAGGTGCTTCGGTCCCCGTAACGGTTATCGAAGTTGAGCCCAATCGGGTCTCGCAGATTAAAACAGTCGAAACGGACGGATACGTAGCGGTGCAGGTTGTTACCGGTACGCGCCGAGCCAACCGTGTGACAAAGCCTTTGGCAGGACACTATAAAAAGGCTGGAGTCGAAGCCGGGCGCGGTGCCTGGGAATTTCGTCTTGATTCGGTCGAGGAGATCGAGCTCGGCACGGAATTCAAGGTCGACCTGTTCGAACAGGGCCAGATCGTAGACGTGTCCGGAGTCTCCAAGGGTAAAGGTTTCCAAGGCGGCGTTAAGCGCCACAACTTTACCATGCAGGACGCCACCCACGGCAACTCGATATCCCACCGTGCCAACGGTTCCATCGGTCAGAACCAGACCCCGGGACGCGTTTTCAAGGGCAAGAAGATGTCAGGCCATATGGGTGCCGCTAACGTGACCACGCAAAACCTCGAAGTCGTCAGGGTCGATATCGATCGTAACCTCCTGTTAATCAAGGGTGCGGTACCGGGATCGAAAACCGGTGACGTCATTATTCGTCCGGAGTCCAAGGCGTAACATTAGAGCTTTATAGAGAATTCAAGAAATGGACATAGCGATTCATAACTCGAAGAAAAAGGTATCCGTTTCCGACGATGCTTTTGCAGCCAGCTTAAACGAAACGCTGGTGCATCAACTGGTCGTTTCATATATGGCATCGGGTCGCGCCGGCAGCAAGGCGCAAAAGACCCGCTCGCAGGTGAGAGGCGGCGGCGCCAAGCCCTGGCGGCAGAAAGGTACCGGTCGCGCACGTGCAGGCACCATTCGCAGCCCGATCTGGCGCTCCGGTGGCGTGACTTTCGCGGCTACGCCGCGTGACTACAGCAAAAAGCTGAATAAAAAAATGTACCGCGTCGGCATGCGCAGCCTGGTGTCGGAACTGGTGCGCCAGGATCGCCTGGTGCTGATCGACAAACTGGGTGTTACCGAACCCAAAACCAAACAGATGCAGGCTCGGCTAACGGAGCTCGGCATCGATGATGCGCTGCTGCTGACCGACGGACTCGATTCGGCGGTATACCTTGCGGCGCGTAATATTCCAAATATTCAGGTAATGGACATCTCGATTGTTGATCCGGTAAGCCTGCTGCAGCAGGAAAAGGTTGTCATCGACGAGGCAGCGCTGAAAAAGCTCGAGGAGCGTTTGGCATGAACCAGGAAAGAATTTTTCAAATTATCAGAATGCCGCATATTTCCGAAAAATCGGCAGTGCTCGGCGATGACGCCAACCAGGCGGTTTTCCAGGTAGCCAGCGACGCGAGAAAGCCGGAAATCAAGGAAGCCGTGGAGCAGTTGTTCAGCGTCAAGGTTGCCAACGTGCGTACCGCCAATATGAAAGGCAAAACCAAGCGTCAGGGCCTGCGCCGCGGCAAACGCTCGGACTGGAAAAAGGCATATGTTTCACTCGAACAGGGTCACGAAATCGACCTTGCATCCATAGGTGGTTAAGCGTCATGGCGTTGATTAAAGCAAAACCAACTTCACCCGGTCGCCGTTTCGTCGTCTCGGTCAAGACCCCGGGGCTGCATAAGGGCAAGCCCTTTGCCGCGTTACTGGAAAAGAAAGCCAAGACCGGCGGACGTAACAATGCCGGACGGATCACGACTCGTCATATCGGTGGTGGCCACAAGCAGCACTATCGGGTTATCGACTTCAAGCGCAACAAGGATGGTATCGACGCGGTAGTAGAGCGTATCGAATATGATCCAAATCGCAGTGCGCATATCGCATTGCTTAAATATATGGATGGCGAACGTCGTTACATTATCGCCCCCAAAGGTATCGCCGAGGGCGCAAAAGTCCGCTCCGGGGAAGATGCCAGCATCAAGAACTGTAATTGCCTGCCGCTGCGCAAAGTACCCGTGGGTTCAGTAGTCCACTGTGTCGAACTGAAGCCGGGCAAGGGCGCGCAAATTGCGCGTTCGGCTGGAACTTCGGCACAGTTTGTAGCCCGCGAAGGCGCCTATGCAACCTTGCGTTTGCGTTCTGGTGAAACGCGCAAGGTACTCGCAGAGTGTCGCGCCGTAATCGGCGAAGTCGGCAACGGCGAGCATAGCCTGCGCTCGTTGGGCAAGGCTGGCGCGACCCGCTGGCGCGGTGTTCGTCCTACCGTTCGTGGTGTCGCCATGAACCCGGTAGATCACCCGCATGGTGGTGGTGAAGGCCGTACCTCCGGTGGTCGCCATCCGGTTTCACCCTGGGGTACCCCGGCCAAGGGTTTCAAGACACGTTCGAACAAGCGTACCGACAACCTTATCGTGCGTCGTCGGAACAAGAGGAAATAGTAAATGCCACGCTCACTGAGAAAAGGCCCGTTTATTGATCAGCACCTGATGAACAAGGTGCTGGAAGCGGTTGCCAGCAATAACAAGCGCCCGATCAAGACCTGGTCACGGCGTTCCATGATCGTGCCCGAAATGGTAGGACTTACCATTGCGATTCATAACGGACGGCAACATGTGCCGGTATTGATTAACGAGAATATGGTGGGCCACAAACTGGGTGAATTTTCACTGACTCGTACCTACCGTGGTCATATCGTCGATAAAAAAGCGAAGAAAAGGTAATCGATATGCAAACCTCTGCTAAACATCGCCACGCCAAGATTTCAGCGCAAAAGTGTCGCCTGGTAGCTGACCAGGTTCGCGGAATGCAGGTTGAAAAAGCGTTGACGCTGCTGACTTTCAGCAACAAGAAGGCCGCGCCGATGGTGCGCAAGGTGCTCGAGTCGGCGATTGCCAACGCCGAGCATAACGACGGAGCGGATATAGACGAACTCAAGGTTGCGTCAATTTTTGTAGACGTGGGGCCCAGCATGAAGCGCATGCGCGCACGTGCCAAGGGACGTGGAAATCGAATTGTAAAACGTACCAGTCACATCACCGTGACCGTTGCGGATAGTTAAAGAGGCAGACATGGGACAAAAAGTACATCCAACAGGTTTCCGTCTCGGGATTGCCACCGACTGGACCTCAAAGTGGTACGCGGATACAGCACAGTTCGCAGATTTCCTCGATGAAGACCTGAAAATCCGAGAATTCCTGAAGAAGAAGCTGGCGCAGGCGGCGGTTAGCCGGATCCAGATATCGCGACCGGCGAAATCGGTAGCGGTGACAATCCATACTGCACGTCCCGGCATCATCATCGGTAAGAAGGGTGAAGATATCGAAAGACTGCGTGTCGAAGTTGCGGCGCTGGTTTCCGCGCATATCAACAACGTCAAGATCAGCATCGAAGAAATTCGCAAGCCGGAGCTGGACGCGCAACTGGTTGCGGAAGGTATCGCCTCGCAGCTGGAGCGCCGTGTCATGTTTCGTCGCGCGATGCGCCGCTCGGTCACCAATGCAATGCGTATTGGCGCCGAGGGCATCAAGATCAACGTTTCGGGCCGTCTCAACGGGGCCGAAATTGCGCGTAACGAATGGTATCGCGAAGGTCGTGTGCCGCTGCACACCCTGCGAGCCGATGTCGATTACGGTTTTGCGGAAGCGCTGACTACCTATGGCATCCTCGGCGTCAAGGTCTGGATTTACAAGGGCGAAGTTTTCGATCTTGCAAGCAAGGACTCGAGTAGCCAGCAGGCGGCAAAGTAAGAGAACCCAGTTATGTTACAGCCTAAAAGAACAAAATTCCGTAAGCAGTTTAAGGGTCGCAATAGAGGTCTCGCGACTACTGGTAGCAAGGTCAGCTTCGGCGAATTCGGACTCAAGGCGGTAGAGCGTGGCAGGATTACCGCGCGCCAGATCGAGGCCGCACGTCGGGCGATGACGCGTCACGTCAAGCGTGGTGGAAAGATCTGGATCCGTGTTTTTCCTGACGTTCCGGTTTCGAAGAAGCCGCTTGAAGTGCGCATGGGTAAAGGTAAGGGTAATGTCGAATACTGGGTGTGTAAGATTCAGCCAGGTCGCGTGCTCTACGAGATGGAAGGCGTCACCGAAGATATAGCCCGCGAAGCATTTCGCCTGGCTGCCGCCAAGCTTCCATTCAAGACAACATTTGTTTCCAGGACCGTAATGTAATGAAAGCTGCAGAACTACGTGGAAAATCGGAAAAGGAACTGCGCGAGGAGCTTATCGCGCTGCGTCGTGAGCAGTTTAATCTGCGCATGCAGCGGGGGTTGAACCCGGATGCGGTGCGTAACGATCAGATCTCCGGCGTGCGCAAGAATATCGCGCGTGTAAAGACCGTAATGAACGAAAACCGTGGTGGTAAAGAGTCATGAGTGAAAAGGTTTTAAGAATCCAGACTGCTTCGGTTGTCAGCGACAAGATGGACAAGTCGGCCGTGGTTATGATTGAGCGTCGAGTGAAGCACCCGGTATACGGCAAGTTCATGAAAAAGTCGACCAAGTTGCATGTTCACGATGAAAATAATGAATGTGGCGTCGGCGATACCGTTCAAATTTCAGAATGCCGTCCAATTTCCAAGACCAAGTCCTGGAAGCTGGTGAAAGTCGTCGAGAAAGCAAACTAGAGCGCGCAGGTAGCAAGCTATGATTCAAATGCAAACAGTTTTAAATGCCGCCGACAATAGCGGTGCGCGCAAAATGCAGTGCATCAAGGTGCTCGGTGGTTCCAAGCGACGCTATGCCGCGATTGGCGACATCATCAAGGTTAGCATCAAGGATGCTATTCCTCGCGGCAAGGTCAAAAAAGGCGAGGTTTATAATGCTGTCGTCGTGCGCACCGCGCACGGCGTGCGTCGCCCCGACGGTTCCGCGATCAAGTTCGACGGTAACGCGGCGGTTATCCTGAACAATAACCTGCAACCGATCGGTACGCGTATTTTCGGACCTGTAACCCGTGAGCTGCGTGGCGAAAAGTTCATGAAAATTATTTCACTGGCGCCTGAAGTGCTGTAGCCGGGTAAGAGTTATGCAAAAGATTAAGAAAGGTGATGAAGTAATCGTGATCGCGGGGCGCAGCAAGGGCCAACGCGGCAATGTACTCAAGCGACTGGAAGATGGTCGTCTGTTGGTGGAAAACGTCAACATGGTGAAGAAGCACGTCAAGGGCAACCCGCGCAGTGGCGACGCTGGCGGCATCCTTGACCAGGAAGCCCCGATCCAGATTTCCAACGTAATGCTGTTCAACCCTCACACCCAGAAGGGTGATCGGGTCGGATTCAAGACCCTGGAAGATGATCGCAAAGTCCGTTACTTCAAATCCAACGGCGAAGTCGTGGATATTTAGGATTTAGACAATGACCAGACTAGAACAATATTACCGAGACACTGTAGCGAAAGATCTGCAAGCGCAGTTTTCCTACAAGTCAGCGATGGAAATCCCGCGTATCACCAAGATCACCCTCAACATGGGTGTTGGTGAAGCCTCGCAGGACAAGAAGATAATCGACAATGCGGTCGAGGATCTGACCCTGATCGCCGGTCAGAAGCCTGTAGTCACCGTGGCCAAGAAAGCGATTGCCGGGTTCAAGATTCGCGAAGACATGCCTATCGGCTGCAAGGTGACATTGCGTCGTAACAAGATGTATGAATTCCTTGATCGCCTGGTGAATTTCTCGATTCCGCGGATTCGTGATTTCCGTGGTCTCAGCCCGAAGGCGTTCGACGGACAGGGTAATTACAACATGGGAATGACAGAGCAGATCGCTTTCCCTGAAATCGATTATGACAAAATTGACAAGCTGCGCGGTCTTAACATCAGCATTACCACGACTGCACGTAGCGAAGACGAAGGGCGTGCGTTGCTGGCCGCTTTTCAGTTTCCCTTTAGAGGTTAGACGAGTTTAGATTATGGCAAAGAATTCCATGGTACAGCGTGAACGCAAGCGTAGCCGCCTGGTGGCGAAGTACGCGCAAAAGCGCAGTGAGTTGAAGGCGACGATCATCAGTGCTGAGTCGACCTACGATGAAAAGATGGCAGCAGTCGAAAAACTGCAGAAGTTGCCGCGTGATTCATCGGCGGTACGCCAGCAGAACCGTTGCCGGATCACCGGAAGACCCCATGGTGTTTACCGTAAATTCGGCCTTTGCCGTAACAAGATCCGTGAAGCCGCAATGCGTGGCGATATTCCGGGTCTGGTCAAGGCAAGTTGGTAAGAGGACTAAGATGAGCTTACAAGATCCCATCGCAGATATGTTGACTCGTGTGCGCAATGCGCAAAAGGCGAGCAAGGTTAATGTGAAAATGCCCGCGTCCAAGCAGAAGTCCAGAATTGCGGCTGTGCTCAAGGACGAAGGTTATATCAGTGATTACAAGGTCTCTGACGGCAGTCTGAAACAGCTGATAATCGAATTGAAATACTACCAGGGCAAGCCGGTAATCGAACAGATGCGACGCATCAGTCGTCCCGGTCTGCGCATTTTTAAGTCGAAAGATGAACTGCCGTCGATAAACGGCGGGCTCGGCATTGCGATTATCTCAACCTCGAAAGGGGTGATGACCGATCGTCAGGCGCGCGCTGCCGGTCACGGCGGTGAAGTCATCTGTTCGGTCGTGTAGGTAAATAAAATGTCCAGAATAGCGAAAAAACCAATCGAATTGCCTGGCAATGTTGAATTCAGCATCAACGGCAGTGAAGTCTCCGCCAAGGGGCCCAAGGGCTTTCTCTCGTTGACTTTGCACGATGCGGTCAATCTGAACCAGGAAGATAACGTCCTGACCCTGTCGCCGAAGGATGAGCGCAAGTCGTCGCTCGCGGTTACCGGAACCATGCGTTCGGTAATCGGCAATATCGTCGAGGGCGTCGCTAACGGATTCGAAAAGAAACTGCAGCTGGTTGGCGTCGGTTACCGCGCACAGGCCCAGGGGAAGCAACTCAACCTGTCGCTTGGATTGTCGCACCCGGTTAACTACCAGGTGCCCGAGGGTATCGAGATAGAAACACCGAGCGCTACCGAAATCGTCGTGCGCGGTTGCGATAAGCAAAAGGTTGGCCAGGTCTGCGCTGAAATACGCGCTTACAGGCCGCCCGAGCCATACAAGGGCAAGGGTGTGAAATATGCCGATGAACAAATTGTCAGAAAAGAAGCGAAGAAGAAGTAGGTAGATTATGGATAAGAAAGCATCCCGAACCAGGCGTTCGCGTCGCACGCGTGCCAAGATTGCATCGATGGGCATTAACCGTCTTTGTGTGCATCGTACTCCACGCCATACCTACGCCCAGGTTTTCTCCGGTGAGACCGGAAAAGTAGTTGCCGCGGTATCGACCCTGTCGGCCGATGTCAAAAAGGCGATCAAGTACTCGGGCAATGTCGATGCGGCAACTGCCGTGGGCAAGATTATCGCGGAAAAAGCAAAAGCGGCCGGGATCGAGTCGGTGGCATTTGATCGCTCCGGTTTTAAGTATCACGGTAGAGTCAAGGCCCTGGCCGATTCTGCGCGTGAAAACGGTTTGAAATTTTAAGGCCGCCTGAGGCGGGAGATTCGAATGGCAGATCACAGAAATAATAACGCTGGCGACGACCTGATGGAAAAACTGGTCGCGGTCAATCGCGTGGCCAAGGTTGTCAAGGGCGGCCGTCAGTTTGGCTTTACCGCGCTCACCGTAGTAGGTGACGGTAACGGCAAGGTCGGCTTCGGCTATGGCAAGGCGCGTGAAGTGCCGCTGGCGATCCAGAAAGCAATGGAAAAGGCTCGCGCTAACCTGACGACTGTCGCGATTACCAACGGCACCCTGCAATATCCGCTAAATGCACGCCATGGTGCGGCTAAGGTCTATATGCAGCCAGCCTCTGAAGGTACCGGTGTTATCGCGGGCGGTGCAATGCGGGCAGTTTTTGAAGCCGTCGGCGTGCATAATGTGCTGGCCAAGTGCAACGGTTCACGTAACCCGATCAACCTGGTGCGGGCGACTATCAGCGGCTTGCAGAATATGAAATCACCACAGGATATCGCTGCCAAACGCGGTAAAACCGTTGAAGAAATTATGAGTTGATGTGATGGCCGACGAAGAAGAAAAAGTAACCAAAGCCGCGAAAAAGAAAGCGGTAAAAAAAGCTGCGACTAAAAAAGCCGCGGCGAAGAAGGCTGACGCGAAGAAGGCTGCACCAAAGGCAGAGGCCGCATCCGCGGCACCGAAGGCTGCGCCTAAAAAAGCAGCTGCGGCAAAGGCGGATTCCAGCGTCAAGCGCTTAAGCGTGACCCTGGTGCGCAGCAAGCATGGTCGCCTGGCTTCACACAAGGCTTGTGTCGCGGGACTGGGTCTGCGTCGCATGCACCAAACGGTGCAAGTGATCGACACCCCGGAAAATCGCGGCATGATCAACAAGGTCCAATATATGCTGAATGTCGAGGAAGCGTGATGTACCTGAATAATTTAAAACCCGCTCCGGGATCTACCAAAGCGTCCAAACGTGTGGGTCGCGGTATCGGTTCTGGCAGTGGTAAAACCGCGGGTCGTGGTCACAAAGGTCAGAAGTCACGTTCTGGCGGTGGAGTACGAGCGGGCTTCGAAGGCGGACAAATGCCATTGCAGATGCGCTTGCCCAAATTCGGCTTTACCTCGCGCAAGTCCCGTTTTTCCGCCGAGGTCCGCCTCGGTGAAATCGAGAAATCCGGTCTCGACGTCGTCAACCTGAAAGCGTTGATCGATGCCAACCTGGTACCGACGCAGACCCACCGGGCCAAGATCATCCTGTCGGGTGAGTTGACACGCAAAGTCAGCATCGAACCCGGCGTTCTCGTGACCAAAGGCGCGCGCGCAGCAATAGAAGCTGCCGGTGGCCAGGTAGCATAGGTTTATTGTGGCCGGTCCTTCCGCACAACAGCTGGCAAGCAGTCTCTCAGGGGGTTCTCTGAGCGAGCTGCGTCGGCGTATCTTTTTCGTCATCGCGGCGTTGGTCATCTTCCGTATCGGAACCTTCATACCGGTGCCGGGCATCGATATCAACGTCATGCGCGAGATTTTCGATCAGCAACGTACCGGCATCCTGGGTATGTTCAACATGTTTTCCGGCGGCGCGCTGGAGCGCATGTCGATTTTTGCGCTCGGCGTCATGCCTTATATATCGGCCTCGATCATCATGCAACTGCTGACCGTGGCGGTGCCGAAGCTCGAGCAACTGAAAAAGGAAGGCGAATCAGGCCGACGCAAGATTACCCAGTACACGCGCTACGGCACGGTAGCCCTGGCTACTTTCCAGTCGATCGGTATTTCGATTGCCTTGTCGGGCCAAAGCGGTGGTGGCGGCGCGGCACTGGTGGTTAATCCGGGTCCGTCTTTCATTTTTACCGCGGCTGTCACGCTGGTGACCGGCACCATGTTCCTGATGTGGCTGGGCGAACAAATCACCGAGCGGGGTATCGGTAACGGTATCTCGGTATTGATTTTTGCCGGTATTGTCGCCGGATTACCCTCGGCGATCGGTGGCACCTTCGAACTGGTGCGTACCGGCGAACTGAACTCACTGGTCATCCTGGCACTGTTTATCGGTGTGCTGGCGGTAACTTACTTTGTTGTCTTCGTCGAACGCGGTCAACGGCGCATTACGGTGAACTATGCCAAACGACAGCAGGGCAGGAAAATGTATGCGGCGCAAAGCAGTCACTTGCCGCTGAAGTTGAACATGGCGGGTGTTATTCCACCTATCTTCGCCTCCAGCATCATCCTGTTTCCGGCCACGCTGGGCAGCTGGTTCGGGCAGGCAGAAGGCATGCGCTGGTTGCAGGATATTTCGGCGACACTGTCACCGGGGCAGCCCCTGTACGTCCTGTTTTACGCGGCGGCGATCATATTCTTTTGCTTTTTCTACACCGCATTGGTGTTCAACTCGAAAGACACCGCGGAGAACCTGAAGAAGTCCGGTGCTTTTATTCCGGGGATTCGTCCCGGTAACCAGACAGCAAATTATATCGACGGGGTAATGTCACGCCTGACCCTGGTGGGCGCGATGTATATCACCGCGGTGTGTTTGTTGCCGGAATTTCTAATTTTATTCTGGAACGTACCTTTCTATTTCGGAGGTACTTCCTTGTTGATCATCGTCGTCGTAGTGATGGATTTCATGTCGCAGGTGCAGGCGCATCTGATGAGTCATCAATACGATGGATTGATGAAGAAGTCGAATTTTAAGGGGTATGGCGGCGCCGGCGTGGTGCGCTAGTCCCGGGATTAAGGTAAGGTCATGAAGGTAAGAGCGTCAGTTAAGAAATTGTGCAAAAACTGCAAGGTAATACGTCGCCACGGCGCGGTGCGGGTGATCTGTAAAGACCCGCGCCACAAGCAGCGTCAGGGCTAGTACTCCTGCTATGAGACATCTCAGGATTCAGCCAGTCAGGAAGCGGTTAGCTGCTAGGCGTGCGACCGCAGGACTAGCTGTAGCTAATTCAAGGGAGCACAACAACGCAGATGACCGCTTCCTGGCTGGCCCGAAGGGAACGCCCCAAATCGGCCAATGCCGCGTTGCAGTCCTTGAAAAGGGCATGCCATTCTCTGCGGACTGCGCCTTGCCTTGGCCAATTTGGGACATTCTGCATCCTGAGATGTCTCATAGCAGGAGTACCAGGTTTGCGCGTGTCTGTTTTATTGATTGATTTATTGAATTTTGGGCGAGCGACAGCTAGAATTTGCGCCCATTTTGGCCTAGCGGCTTAGGAGATAGTTTTTTTATGGCTCGTATTGCAGGTGTAAATATACCGGATCACAAGCACACCGTGATTGCGTTGCAGTCTATTTTCGGCATTGGCTCAACCCGTTCGGCCGAAATCTGTAGCGCAACCGGCATCAGCCCGGAAACCAAGGTGCGTGAGTTAAGCGAAGAGCAGCTCGAACAGATTCGTAGCAGAATCGATGGCTATACCACCGAGGGTGATTTACGGCGCGAAGTATCGATGAACATCAAGCGATTGATGGATCTTGGTACCAATCGCGGCATTCGTCATCGTCGTGGCTTGCCGGTGCGCGGACAGCGTACCAAGACAAACGCACGCACACGCAAGGGACCGCGTCGTCCGTTGAAGCGATAAGCCGGCATTAACAGGCTAACAAAACAGGTTAGGTAAATGGTAGACAAAACACGTACCAAGAAGAAAACAAAACGCGTCGTTTCTGACGGCGTGGCGCATATACATGCGACCTTTAACAATACCATCGTCACCATCAGCGATCGCCAGGGTAATGCTTTGACCTGGGCTACCGCGGGTGGCTCGGGATTTCGCGGTTCGCGCAAATCAACTCCGTTTGCGGCGCAGGTTGCGGCTGAGCGCGCAGGCCAGGCGGCCCAGGAACTGGGCATGAAGAACCTTGAAGTCATGGTCAAGGGACCAGGACCGGGTCGCGATTCAGCGGTACGCGCCCTGAACGCTATCGGTTTCAAGATTTCACGCATCGATGACGTTACCCCGATACCACACAATGGTTGTCGGCCTCCGAAAAAACGTCGCGTATAGGCAGGAACACTAATGGCAAAATATATCGGACCAAAATGTAAACTGATGCGTCGTGAAGGAGCAGACCTTAGTCTGAAGTCCTCGCGCCGCGCGGTCGATACCAAGTGCAAGATCGACAATCCCCCGGGGATGCACGGCGCTGGCACGCGTAAACCACGCCAGTCGGACTACGGCCTGCAGCTGCGCGAAAAGCAAAAGCTGCGTCGCATCTATGGAATTCTCGAACGCCAGTTCCGCAACTACTACAAGGAAGCCTCGCGCCTTAAGGGCTCCACCGGTGAAAACCTGCTGCAGTTGCTCGAAACTCGCCTCGACAACGTAGTCTACCGCATGGGTTTCGGCTCAACGCGGGCCGAAGCGCGTCAACTGGTGAACCACAAGGCGATCATGGTCAACGGCAAAATAGTCAATATTCCATCCTACGTGGTGACTGCCGACGACGTCGTCAGCGTGCGTGAGAGATCACGCAAGCAGGCGCGCATCGCCGAGTCTATGGCGCTGGCTGAGCAGATCGGTTTCCCGGACTGGGTTGATGTTAACCAGACCAAGTTCGAAGGTGTCTTCAAAGCTATGCCTGAGCGCGGTGAATTGCCGCCAGATATCAACGAACAGCTCGTAGTTGAACTTTATTCCAAATAATTAGCGGGTTATCTATGACTAAAATGTACTCTGATTTATTGAAGCCGAAGCATGTCAAAGTCGAAGAACAGCAGACTTACCATGCGAAAGTTTCGATCGAGCCGCTGGAACGTGGTTTCGGTCATACCCTTGGTAATGCGCTAAGACGTATCCTGTTGTCGTCGGTGCGGGGTTGTGCGATCGTCGATTGCCGGATCGAGGGTGTACTGCACGAATACACTACCATCGACGGTGTCCAGGAAGATGTAATCGATATTTTGCTCAACCTGAAGGGCGTGGGCATTATCATGCACTCCAAAGACGATGCAACCCTGACCATTTCGAAGAAGGGACCGGGCGTCGTTACCGCGGGCGATATCCAGCTCGATCACGACATCGAGGTCGTCGATCCGGATTACGTCATCGCTACGCTGACCAAGGGTGTTAATTTCGAAATGTCCCTGCACGTGGTCAAGGGTCGTGGTTACCAGCCAGCCAATACGCGCCAGACTTCGGAAGAAGACGCGGCACTGGGGCATTTGCAGCTCGATGCGTCATTCTCACCGGTGCGCAAGATTGCCTATAGCGTCGAAGCCGCGCGTGTAGAGCAGCGTACCGACCTGGACAAGCTGATCATCGATATCGAAACCAACGGCACCATTGATCCGGAAGAAGCGATTCGGATTGCCGGCAGCATCCTTAAGGATCAACTCTCGGTATTTGTGAATCTCGAAGGTTCGGATGAAGAAATCGAAGACGAGCCGGAATCACATATCGATCCGATCCTGCTGCGTCCGGTCGACGATCTCGAACTGACCGTGCGTTCGGCTAACTGCCTGAAAGCGGAAAATATTTACTACATTGGCGATTTGATCCAGCGTACCGAAGTCGAATTGCTGAAGACCCCCAATCTGGGTAAGAAGTCCCTGACTGAAATCAAGGACGTGCTGGCGTCGTATAGCCTGTCATTGGGCATGCGGCTCGAAAACTGGCCTCCGGCCCGTATCGAAAACGACAGCAAGTTAGCGAGTTAAGAGGTTTAAACGATGCGTCATCGTAATAGCGGGCGACAGCTCAACCGTAACAGCTCACATCGCAAGGCGATGTTCAAGAATATGGCTGGTTCCCTGTTTGACCATGAAGTCATTCGTACCACCCTGCCCAAGGCCAAGGAACTGCGTCGCGTAGCCGAGCCCCTGATTACGCTGGCCAAGGAAGACAGCGTGGCCAATCGCCGCGTCGCCTTCAGTCGCCTGCGTGACAAGGCGGCCGTTGGCAAGTTGTTTGTCGATCTGGGTCCGCGTTACAAGGAACGCCCGGGTGGTTACATGCGTATCCTGAAGTGCGGCTATCGTCCGGGCGACAAGGCGCCGATGGCTTACGTCGAGCTGGTAGACCGTCCCGACGCCGAATACGACGACGAGTAAACCCGCACAGACCCACGCATAAAAAAAGCCAGCATTTAGCTGGCTTTTTTTATGCGTGATTTTCGCTAATGCAGCGACGATCCGGCGCTGGCTCAAGCCGCCAGGTCGGCGTAACGACGTCCCGGTACGTGACGCCTGTCGCTCGCGTAACCCGGTATCATTTCACCGAGTCTGCCGAGTTCGAATCGACGATCATCGCCACTGCGCCGATCTTCGAGGAAGACATAACGGCACTGGCAGTTTTCGCTGCTGCAGTTTTGCAAAGGCAGGGACGGAGCATCCTGCGCGAGGAAAATTCGCCCTGCTACTTCTTTGATCGCGCGACATGGGGCTGCTCCGTGGCGGATCTTGACCGAGCGCCAGCGGGCGTCTGACGCCTTGCCGGCGCCAGGGTTACTTTTTTCAGGTTTCTTTACATGTCTTTTGCCGCCGCCGTAATCGTACGGTTTGAAACCGTACAATATCAGGCCAGCCAGCAGCAGTACGATAACGATTGAAAGGAGTATCGAAGGCATGTCCATCATGTAAATCTTACTCTAAAGTTCCTGCTATTTTACCTATCTTGATCATTTTAGCGAACCGCGGTTAGCAGGCTGTCGCCAGGAATCGCTACTGGCAACCGTCGGTACACTTTCCGGACTGGCTGAAGCTCATGGTGCGCCCGCTCAGTGGTACATGCACCGGAACCTTGCTCGCCTTGCTGAATATATCGACGCGAGTGCCGGCGATTACCTTTCCGTCCCGGGTTGACGGCTGGTTGGCATGCGACGCAATCACTGCAGTCGGTTTGATCAGTTCATTGATGACCCATGCCGCTTCATTCGGGCCGGTGGTAAAGGTATTGCCAATATTCATCACTACCAGTTTGCTCCCGTAGTGATCACGCACCACGGTTTCCTGTTCGGCGGTGATACCGGTGTCGCCGGACAGGTAAACGACCAGCCCGTTGGAAAAGGTCAGCACGTAGCCCGTGGGAGGACCGGCATAGGCGGTCAGGCCCGAGGCATCCAGCATTTTACCAAGCTCGCCGCCGATCATGGCGCCGGCTATTCCATTCGAATGCACCGCTGGAACGGTAGTTATAGTAATACCGCCGACCATGCGTGACGCACCGAAGCGTACCAGTTGCGAATTTTTCGGATCGCCACCGAGCCCTTTCAGCTTGGCGCCGAAGAATTTGGGCATTTCACTACCGGTAACAATCTTTGCTCCCTTGGCCAACGCAATATTAACGGTATTGGTGTTGGGCAGGGATTTGACCGGGAATTGCGTGCTTTTGCATTCGCCGCTACCTGGTTCGGCGATGTGTTTGTCGCCGACATGATCGCCGTGCATATGGCTGACCAGTACGGCGTCAATTTTGCCCAGGCGCGGATCTTCAGCGCCCGCGACGGTGCGACCCGGATCGTAAAGCACGCGGGTTCCGTCCGGGTCCTGCAGTATCATGGCGCGGTCGAGCTGGCAGAATTCGCCTTCCTGGCTGCCGAGCGGGGTGGTTTTGACGTCGGCTGACACAGCGGAATGGCTGAATAGCAGTGCAGATATGAATGCCATAGCAAAGTAGCGCATGAGTAGATCAGGTTTCATCGTGGACTCCTCCGGTTATTGTTTGATCCCGTTGTTACGAATTGATCGGTTAAAGCGATCACTTAGTGCAGACTCGAAGCGTAATACCAGTAAATTTCAGAATCAAGTAGTGTCGCCTTCATGCCGGATGGCTTCAATCCCTGATCAAATCAAGGATTTCGTCACGCCGCCTTTCCATCATCCCATGATCGCCACGGGTCTCGACATTCATGCGCAGTAACGGTTCGGTATTGGAGGCGCGCAGGTTGAATCGCCAGTCGCCGAAATCCATACCCAGGCCGTCGGTGCGGTCGATTTGGTGGGGCAGGTCGGCATAGTGCGCCTCGACCAGTTTAAGCGCTTCCGCTGCGTCGGCGACGCTGGTGTTTATTTCACCGCTGACCGGGTAACGTTCGATGCGTTCGTCGACCATTTTGGCGAATGGTCGATTCTGCGTTGATATCATCTCGGCCAGCAACAGCCACGGGATCATACCGCTGTCGCAATAGCCAAACTCGCGAAAGTAGTGATGTGCGCTCATTTCACCACCGTAAATCCCGTTAACCGCGCGCATGGTTTCCTTGATGAAGGCATGTCCGGACTTGCTGTGCACTGCCTCGCCGTTACCGGCCTCGACCAGTTCGATAGTATTCCAGGTCAGGCGCGGGTCGTGCACGATACGCTCGCCGGGATTCTGCTGCAGTAACTGCACCCCGAGCAGTCCGACAATGTAGTAGCCCTCGATGAAACGACCATTGTGGTCGAACAGAAAACAACGATCGAAATCGCCATCCCAGGCCACGCCGAGATCGGCGCCATGCTGCCTGATGGCATCGATGGTGGCGCCACGGCCCTCGGGGAGCAGCGGGTTGGGAATTCCATTGGGGAAATTGCCATCGGGCTCGTGTTGCAGCTTGATAAATTCGAAAGGCAGGCGTTTTTCGAGCAGATCGATGACCGGCCCTGCCATGCCATTGCCGGGGTTGGATATTATTTTCAGCGGTTTGAGAGCTTCCGGGTTGCCGATATAACTCAGCAGATGATCGACATAGTCGGCGGACAGGTCGGTCGGGGTAATTTCGCCCTTGCGCTCAGCCGGGCTGAAGGATTCCTCTTCGGCGATACGGCGGATATCTCCCAGGCCGCTATCGGCACTCAGGGGTCTGGCGCATTCACGCACGAATTTGAGGCCGTTGTAATCGATCGGGTTGTGGCTCGCGGTGATCATAATGCCGCCACCCAGTTCGAGGTGGAAGGCGGCGAAATAGACCTGTTCGGTGCCGCACAGCCCCAGGTCGAGCACATCGACACCGCTATCGGTCAGTCCGCTGGTGAGGGCGGCGAAGATTTCATCGCTGCTGAGACGCACGTCGCGACCGACGGCAACCTGTTCAGGCTTGATGAATTCGGCGTAAGCGCGGCCGATCCGGTAGGCGATTTCCGCGTTCAGATCATCCGGCACCTTGCCGCGCGCGTCGTATGCCTTGAAACAGTTGATGGCCTTGCTCATGCTGACTCCTTGTGTGCTTCGATGTTGTGCAGAATAGACTTCAGGTATTGCCCGGTGTAAGAGCGTTCCTCCATGGCGACCTGTTCCGGCGGGCCGCTGGCGATGATTTCACCACCCTTGTCGCCGCCCTCGGGTCCGAGATCGATAATCCAGTCGGCGGTTTTGATGACATGCAGGTTGTGTTCGATTACCGCGATTGTATTGCCGTGGTCGCGCAGCCGGTGTAACACCGCGAGCAATTGCTCGACATCGTGAAAGTGCAGGCCGGTGGTCGGTTCATCGAGTATGTAAAGCGTGCGCCCGGTGTCGCGCTTGGAGAGTTCGCGAGACAGCTTGATACGCTGCGCTTCACCGCCGGATAGCGTGGTTGCGTTCTGGCCCAGCGTAATATAACTCAGGCCCACGTCCATCAGCGTGTCGAGCTTGCGCTTGATCACCGGGATCGCGCTGAAAAAAGTGGTCGCGTCCTCGACCGTCATTACCAGCACCTGGTGAATCGACTTGCCCTTGTAGGTGATGTCGAGCGTCTCGCGGTTGTAGCGTTTGCCTTTGCAGATATCGCAGGTAACGTAGACGTCGGGCAGAAAGTGCATTTCCACCTTGGTCACGCCGTCGCCCTGGCAGGCCTCGCAGCGCCCACCCTTGACGTTGAAGCTGAAGCGCCCGGGCTTGTAGCCCCGCGAGCGTGCTTCCTGGGTGCCGGCGAAGAGTTCACGAATCGGCGTAAACAGGCCGGTATAGGTTGCCGGGTTGGATCGCGGGGTACGCCCGATCGGACTCTGATTGATATCGATTACCTTGTCGAATTTATCCAGACCGCTAAAGCTTTCGTAACTGCCGGTACTGAAGTTGCTGCCATTGATCTCGATCGCGGCCAGCTTATACAGGGTTTCGTTGATCAGGGTCGATTTGCCGGATCCGGAAACTCCGGTAACGCAGGTGAACAGGCCGATCGGCAGTTCCATGTTTACCGCCTTCAGGTTGTTACTCGACGCAGCATTGATACGGATGAATTTATTTTTTCCGGCGGGTGTCCGCTTTGCCGGAATTTCGATGCCACGCGTGCCACACAGGTATTGGCCTGTGATCGAGTGTTCGACGCCGGCGATTTCGCTGGCCGTTCCTGTAGCGACGATTTCACCGCCATGCACGCCCGCGCCGGGGCCGATATCGACAATAAAGTCGGCGGCGTAGATGGCGTCTTCATCATGTTCGACGACGATGACGGTATTGCCGAGATCGCGCAGGAAAGTCAGGGTTTTCAGCAGGCGATCGTTATCACGCTGGTGCAGGCCGATCGATGGTTCGTCGAGGATGTACATGACACCCACCAGTCCGGCGCCGATCTGGCTTGCCAGCCGGATACGTTGTGCCTCGCCACCGGAGAGGGTTTCGGCACTGCGGCTCAGCGACAGGTAGTTGAGGCCGACGTTGACCAGGAAGTTCAGGCGCTCGCGAATTTCCTTGGTGATCTTCTGCGCGATCTCGCCTTTTTTACCCGGCAGCTCGAGGCCGTTGAAGAAATTCAACGCTTCGTCGATCGGCAGGCGGGTCAGGCTGGCAAGGGTTCTGCCGGCGACAAAAACATGCCGCGCGGCCTCGTTCAGGCGCTGGCCCCCACAGGCCTGGCAGGGCTGGTCGGAAAGGAACTTGGCCAACTCTTCACGCACCACGCTCGACTCGGTGTCGCGGTAGCGGCGTTTCAGGTTCGGTAAAATGCCCTCGAACGGGTGTTTATGTACCCTTTGGTCGCCACGTTCGTTGCGATAACTGAATCTAACTTCCTCGGGTGATCCGTGCAGAATGACATCTTGCGTTTCGGGGGCCAGTTCACCAAACGGCATTTCGACGTCAAAGTCGAAGTGTGCCGCCAGCGACTGCAGCATCTGGAAGTAATAGCCGTTGCGTCGATCCCAGTCGCGAATCGCACCACCGGCGAGGCTGAGTTCGGGCGATTTTACCACCAGCTTTGGATTAAAAAACTGCATCGTGCCGATGCCATCGCAATCGGGGCAGGCGCCGACCGGGCTGTTGAACGAAAACAGGCGCGGTTCGAGCTCGCTGATCGCGTAACCACACTCGGGGCAGGCGAAGTTGGCGGAAAAACGCATCTCCTCGAACCCGGAGTCGGCGTCGATGCTGTCGACCTTGACGATCCCGTCAGATAGATGCAGGGCGGTTTCGAGTGATTCGGCCAGGCGCAGTTTCAGATCGGGACGCACCTTGAAGCGGTCGACGACGACGTCGATATTGTGCTTTTTACGCAATTCCAGTTTGGGCGGATCGTCGAGCTCGCACAGTTCGCCATTGACGCGGGCGCGGATGAATCCCTGTTTTTGCAGGCTGTCGAACAATTGCACATGCTCGCCCTTGCGATTGCTGACCACCGGCGCCAGCAGCATCAGGCGTTCCTCCCCGGGTATCGCCAGGATCTGGTCGACCATTTGACTGATCGTGCTGGCTTCCAGCGGCAGATCATGCGTCGGGCAGCGGGGTGTGCCGACGCGCGCGAATAGCAGGCGCAGGTAATCGTAGATTTCGGTGATGGTGCCGACCGTTGAACGCGGGTTATGCGAGGTCGTCTTCTGCTCGATGGAAATCGCCGGCGACAGACCTTCGATATGATCGATGTCGGGCTTCTCCATGACCGATAGGAACTGGCGCGCGTAGGTGGAAAGCGATTCGACGTAGCGTCGTTGGCCCTCGGCAAAAATCGTATCGAAGGCGAGCGAGGATTTTCCCGAGCCCGACAGCCCGGTGATCACGATCAGCTTGTCGCGCGGCAGCGTGAGGTCGATGTTCTTCAGGTTGTGGGTGCGCGCACCGCGAATTGTGATTGATTCCATTGAGCTGCGATATATGAGGCCGAACCGGGCATTATAATGCCTGGTAATTAATTTATCTCGCATTAAACGGAAAGCTTATCAGAAAAGTTCGTGAATATATAATGTAAATTTAGATCCGACCTCTCCCAACAAAGGCGAAATTTTCTGATGAAGTAAGCAGAATTGGTTTTCCCGGGTTTCTATCTTGCGGCTGAATCGCTAAACTCGCGCCTTTCCGTTACCCCACTAGTCCCGGCTTGATGCTAGAAACCGAAAAGAGAGCTGCATTTTCCCTGGCGTTGGTTTACGCGCTGCGCATGCTCGGCCTGTTCATGATTCTGCCGGTGTTCAGCCTGCATGCCGATGATTACAGCGGCGCCACCCCGGTACTGATCGGGCTGGCCATCGGGATCTACGGACTCACGCAGGGTTTGTTCCAGCTGCCGTTCGGCTATCTGTCTGATCGTTTCGGTCGCAAGGTCGTGATCGTCGGCGGCTTGCTGATATTTTGCGTCGGCAGTATTGTTGCCGCCGAGGCCGTGTCGATCACAGAAGTCATCGCCGGACGTGCGCTACAGGGGCTAGGTGCGATCGCGGCAGCGGTAATGGCGCTGGCGGCGGACTTAACGCGCGAAGAAGTGCGCATCCGCATTATGGCGATTATCGGCATGTCGATAGGCGCCAGCTTCATGATATCAATGGTAACAGGTCCGGTAATCGCGGCTGAATTCGGCCTGCGTCTGCTGTTCTGGATGACCGCCGGGCTTGCCATACTCGGCATACTGGTGGTGATATTCGTCACCCCCAAACCGCCCCGCCAGGAATTTCATCGCGACACCCAGCTATCGATGCAGGATGTCGGCCGGATTATCAGTGACCGGGAATTACTCAAGCTCGGTTTTGGCGTATTTGTGTTACACCTGGTGCTGGCGGCGACCTTCGTCGTGTTTCCATTGGTGTTGCAGCAGAACCTTTTGATCGAGGAGGGTTTGCACTGGCGCACCTATTTGCCGGTGTTCGCATTGTCGGTGCTGTTGCTGGTGCCGATGGTGATCGTGGCCGAAAAGTTTCGCAAATCGGAGCTCGTGTTTCGACTTGCGGTGATGATGCTGGTGCTGGCCGAGACGGGGCTCGCCTGGAGTAATTCCTATGTTGCGGCTTTTACGATGCTGGTACTGTTCTTCGGCGCTTTCAATTTTCTTGAAGCGGTGTTGCCGGCGACGGTAACCCGTGTCGCGCCGGCCGCGATGAAAGGCACTGCCATGGGACTGTTTTCCAGCGCACAGTTCATCGGCGCTTTCGCCGGCGGACTGCTGGGCGGAATCCTGCTCGGCGAGGGTGACTATGCGAACACCTTCATGTGGCTGGCGGCGATTCTCTGTCTCTGGCTGCTGGTTGCGTTGACGATGCGGGCACCCAAATACCTGGCTTCAAAGATCGTGTCGCTCAAGGATCTCGGGCAGGAACAACTTGAATATTTTGTCGAACATGCGCCCGCTATCGCCGGTGTGCACGAAGTTTCGGTCTACGAAATCGACCGTGTGGCTTATCTGAAGGTAGAAAAAGGCTTCGATGACACCGAACTGCAGGCTTTGCTCACCCGTTAGCATACCCTGCCGGACTACTACGCGTCGTCGCGGAGGCGATGCGTAGAATTGGCGTCACCTGGATTTAACCTCGAATATGGTCACCCTCGATGGGAAATTCAGCAGGTCTGTGTTAGCTTAACGCCCCAACAGTTAATTCACGGGAACGGGTTTGAAAACAGTAATCGTTACCGGCGGGGCAGGTTTCATCGGCTCCGCGGTAATCCGTCATTTAATCACCAACAGCGACTACCAGGTGGTCAATTTTGACAAGCTCACCTACGCGGGAAATCTCGAATCACTAACCTCGGTTGCGGACGACCCTCGCTACCACTTCGAGCGGGGCGACATCTGCGACCATATGGCGGTAAAAAACCTGTTTATCGAATTCCAGCCGCAGGCAATCATGCATCTGGCAGCGGAATCGCACGTCGATCGTTCGATAGACGGGCCGGCTGAATTCATCAATACCAATATCGTCGGTACCAGTGTCCTGCTCGAAATCGCGCGCAAGTACTGGAGCGAAAAGCAGGGCACTGAAGGATTTCGTTTTCATCACATTTCTACCGATGAGGTTTTTGGCACGCTTGGCGACAATGGGTTGTTCCACGAACAGAGCCCATACCAGCCAAACTCACCCTACTCAGCGAGCAAGGCGGCCTCGGATCACCTGGTACGTGCCTGGCACGAGACTTACGGTTTGCCGGTGGTGATTACCAATTGCTCGAACAACTATGGCCCGTACCAGTTTCCGGAAAAACTGATCCCGCTAATAATCCTTAATGCCGTTGCCGGGGAAGAGTTGCCGGTTTATGGCAAGGGCGACCAGGTGCGCGACTGGCTTTATGTCGACGACCATGCACGCGCGCTTTGTCTGGTTATGGAAAAAGGCGTGCTCGGAGAAACCTACAACATTGGCGGGCATAACGAAAAAATGAATATCGAAGTCGTCAAGACTCTGTGTAGCTTGCTGGATGGCAAGGTGGATAAGCACCCGGGCGATATTACCCGGTTCGAACAACTGATTACCCATGTTACCGATCGTCCCGGTCATGACCAGCGCTACGCGATCGATGCCGGCAAGATTAAAACCGAGCTTGGCTGGGAGCCCGCAGAGACTTTTGAAACCGGGCTTGCCAAAACCATCGACTGGTATCTGAGCAACCAGCAATGGTGCGATCACGTGCGTGATGGCAGCTACCAGGGCGAGCGTCTCGGCCTCGTAGCAGGAGAATAGCATGAAAGGTATTATCCTCGCCGGTGGCTCCGGTACACGATTGCATCCCATCACCCTGAGTATCTCCAAGCAGCTGATCCCGATTTACGACAAGCCGATGGTGTATTACCCGTTGTCTACCCTGATGCTGGCCGGGATTACCGAGATCCTGTTGATTTCGACCCCGCAGGACACTCCCCGATTCGAACAATTACTCGGCGACGGCAGCCAATGGGGATTGCAACTCAGCTACGCGGTGCAACCCAGCCCAGACGGGCTCGCCCAGGCGTTTTTAATTGGCGAAGAATTTATTGATGGAGGCGCCTGTGCGCTGGTGCTCGGCGATAATATATTCTTCGGTCATGACCTTGCTACTTCGCTTAAACAGGCGTCCAGTAGTCCTACCGGCGCGACCGTTTTTGCCTACCCGGTTACCGATCCCGAACGATATGGCGTAGTTGAGTTCGATACCGACGGACATGCTATCAGTCTCGAAGAAAAACCCGCCAATCCAAAATCGCGCTATGCGGTTACAGGTCTCTATTTTTATGACGCTGATATTGTCGACGTGGCGAAGTCCATCGAACCGTCTGACCGCGGTGAACTGGAAATTACTGATGTCAACAAACGCTACCTCGAGCAGGGCAAGCTCAACGTGGTCAACATGGGCCGTGGCACGGCCTGGCTCGATACTGGCACCCACGAATCTTTACTCGAGGCATCAAGCTTTATCGAAACGCTGGAAAAACGACAGGGCCTGAAGATTTCCTGCCCCGAAGAAATTGCCTGGCGACAGGGCCTGATTACCAGCGACCAGCTCAAAGCCCTCGCCGAACCGCTGATAAAAAGTGGCTATGGCCAATACCTGCTACAAATCATCGATGAACAAATTTTCTAAAGTCATCCCGATACGTCGGACCGCCGCGCAAGTGGGGATCCCCCAACAATTGCCATGAAAGCCATCGAAACCTCCATCGCGGACGTCAAAATCCTCGAACCTAAAGTGTTCGGCGACGAACGCGGTTTTTTCATGGAGAGTTTCAATGCCCTGCGCTTCCATGAATTAACCGGCCTCGACGTCAATTTCGTACAGGACAACCATTCCAGGTCCGGTCGTGGTGTACTTCGTGGGCTGCATTACCAAATCGAGCAGGCGCAGGGCAAGCTGGTGCGGGTAACGGCTGGCAAAGTCTTCGATGTCGCGGTTGATATTCGAAAGTCATCGCCGAACTTCGGCCAATGGATAGGCGAGGTTCTGAGCGTCGATAACTATCGCCAGATGTGGATCCCGCCAGGATTTGCACACGGATTCCTGGTGCTTGAAGACGACACCGAGTTTCTCTACAAAACCACCGATTATTACGCGCCCGAGCACGAGCGCACGATTCAATGGGACGATCCCGAACTGGCTATCGAATGGCCCATCGATGGCCTGGAGATTCGTTTATCCGACAAGGATATAGCCGGTACTGTATTTGCCAATGCCGAGACTTTTGATTAAGTGAGCAATACCGTCCTGATAACCGGAGCAGGCGGGCAGGTGAGCCATGAACTGGCGACTGCCGATAGTCAGTATCGACTGGTTGCATTGTCCTGGCAGCAACTGGATATATCCGATCCGGTACAGGTCGATGAAGCCTTTGCAGCGTATAAACCCGATATCCTGATCAACGCCGCCGCATACACTCAGGTTGATCTGGCCGAGAAAGAAGTGGAACCCGCGTATGCGGTTAACCGCGACGGTGTGATCAACCTGGCAGGAGCCTGTAAGCAGGCGGATATCCCGATGCTGCATATATCGACCGACTACGTGTTCGACGGCAGCAAGCATGGTGCCTATCGGGAGTCGGATCCAATTGCAGCGCTCGGGGTGTACGGCGAGAGCAAAGCCGCAGGCGATGCAGTACTGCAGGCAACACTGGAGCAGCATATTATCCTGCGCACCAGCTGGGTGTTTTCGGCAACCGGCAACAACTTCGTCAAAACCATGTTGCGTCTCGGCAGGGAGCGGGAAGAACTCGGCATCGTTAATGACCAGCATGGTTGCCCGACGTCTGCTCGCAGTATCGCCGAGGTATTACTCGACATTGCTGATCGATACCTGCAGGGCGGGGCAATCGAGTGGGGCACCTATCATTACTGTAACCAGCCCGAAACTACCTGGTTCGACTTTGCACAGGCAATCTTCAGGCAGGCCGGCGGATTCGAGAACCTGAAACTAAACGCAATCTCCACCAGCGACTACCCGACACCGGCTCAACGACCCCAGAGTTCAGTGCTGGATTGCTCGAAGTTCAAAGCAAATTTCGGGATAGAGCAGGCTAACTGGATGGACGAACTAGGAGTGGTCCTGGCTCAAATGAAAAATTAAGTTGCATTTAAAAACTGGAGGCGTATGATTTTGTCCTACAGACCTACGGTCTGTAAGGGAGGCCTGAATGACTCAGGCTAAGGAAAATGTTCAATCGGAACTGAATAGTTACAAGGAGTAACCATGAAAACCATCACTACACTAGCAGCGCTCGCTGCACTTGCAATCTCATCTGTCACCACGGCCGCCCCGGTCAATATCAACACTGCTGACGCGGCGGAAATCGCCGACGCGTTGAACGGTGTCGGTTTGAGCAAGGCGCAGGCAATCGTCGATTATCGCGAAGCTTATGGCTTGTTCAGCCAGGCCAGTGAAATCGTGTTTGTACGCGGTATTGGAGAGTCGACTTATGAAAATAACAAGAGCGATATTCTTGTTAAGTAATTAGTCGTCAGGGATGAACGTTCGGCAGGGACGCCGACTCTGAAATTCCAGATCAACCCGATACAAGGAGCAAGTTATGGGCAGGGGAATCAACAAGGCCGTCATCGTCGGCACGCTGGGCAAGGACCCGGAAATCAAATATGCACAGAATGGTAACGCGGTAGTCAATATCAGTGTCGTCACCAATGAATTCTGGAAGGACCGCCAAACCGGCGAAGCGCAGGAACGCACTGAGTGGCATCGCATCGTCATGTTCGGCAAGCTCGGTGAAATCGCGTCGCAATACCTGAAGAAGGGCTCGCAGGCCTATTTCGAAGGACGCATCCAGACCCGCAAGTGGCAGGACGATAATGGTAACGATCGCTACAGTACCCAGATCGTCGCCAATGAAATGGAGATGCTGGGACGACGAACCGATGCGGAACAGGTGGGTTAAAGTAAATTCCAACTCGCATAATAAGATGGGTCCAAGTAAAATACCCGCTCCGTATTGGACCCATCATATTATTACCGGAGCGTGGCATGGCCAGAGGTGTAAACAAAGCAATTATCGTTGGAACATTGGGACAGGATCCCGAAGTAAGGTATACCGCAAACGGCAGCGCGGTGGCCAATATCAGTGTCGCGACCAACGAAACCTGGAAAGACAAAGCGACTGGCGAAGCGCAGGAGCGTACCGAGTGGCACCGCATCGTCATGTTCGGCAAACTGGCTGAAATCGCGCAACAGTACCTGAAGAAAGGCTCGCAAGCCTATTTTGAGGGGCGCATCCAAACCCGCAAGTGGCAGGACCAGCAGGGTAACGATCGCTACAGCACTGAGATCGTCGCCAACGAGATGCAGATGCTAGGTGGTCGTGCTGGCGCCGGTGGCGGTGCGCCGATGGAATCCAGTGGCCAGTCCCAGCCCCAGTCCAGGCCGGCTGCCGCGGAAACAGCGCCGATGGATGACGGTTTCGACGATATCCCGTTCTAGCGTTCTGGAAAAACTAATGGTTAATGTCATCCCGCGGCTTGTCCGCGGGATCTATTTTGGCCTCGGTAGACTGAAGATGGATCACCGGCACCCCATTCGATGCCATTTTGCACACGATGGCAATCCAACAGTAATAACTGTCATCCCGCGGTTCAACCCGATGCGTCGGGCCGTCGGGATCCAGCATCAGCGAGGTTAGAACCGAGTGGCCTGTTATGACCTGTTCAACGGCGACGCCGACGGTATCTGTGCGCTTCAGCAACTGCGCCTTCAATATCCCCGTGAAGCGACCCTGGTTAGCGGATTAAAGCGTGATATCGATCTTTTACACCGGATCGACGTCAGTACCGGCGATAAAATTACGGTGCTCGATATTTCTCTCGATAAAAAACGCGATGCCCTGGTTGACGCACTCGCCACAGGCGCCAGCGTGTTTTATGCCGACCACCATTTTCCGGGTGAAATCCCGGTCAGTGATCAGCTCGACTGCCATATCGATGTGGCAGCGGATACCTGCACCAGTTTGATTATTAATCAACTGCTCGACAACGCCCAGGCGAGTTGGGCCGTAGTGGGTGCTTACGGTGATAATTTCGACGGGCCGGCGAGTGAGCTCGGAGAATCGCTCGGACTCGGGGTTAGCGAACTCGCCGATTTGCAGCAACTCGGTATTTGCCTGAACTATAATGGCTACGGATTCGAACTGGACGATTTGATGTTCCACCCGGTCGAGCTGTTCCGCCTGATTCATCCGTATGCGGACCCGCGCGAATTTATCGAAAACGAGACCGCCTATGCAGAATTGCTGGAGCAGTTTCAGGATGATATGGCGCGTGCGCAAAATGCGCGAGCAGATGTCGAATCCAGTGCGGGTGCGGTCTACCTGCTGCCTGACGAAAGCTGGGCGCGTCGCATTGTCGGTGTCATGGGCAATGACCTCGCCAAGCAGTACCCCGATCGGGCGCATGCCTTGCTGGTGGATATGGGGGACGGGCATCATCGGGTTAGCGTACGTGCACCCTATAACCACAAGGATGGCGCCGACGAACTATGTCGACAGTTTCCATCGGGCGGCGGACGCAAGGCGGCAGCGGGCATCAACGCTCTGGCGCAGGATTCCCTGGCGCAGTTTATCGATAAATTCAACACGAAGTTTGGTGGCAAGGAATGAGTGAACACGAAAAAAGTAGCAACGTAGTCTGGCATAATGCGACCGTAACCCGGGAGCGGCGCGAGACACAAAATGGACACCGTGGTGGCCTATTCTGGTTTACCGGTCTGTCGGGTGCCGGCAAATCGACCCTGGCACACTCGGTCGAGGAAATGCTGCACCTGAAAGGCTATTGCACCTTCGTGCTCGATGGCGACAACGTGCGACACGGCCTGTGCGCCGACCTGTCGTTTTCGGACGACGACCGCAAAGAGAATATCCGCCGTATCGGGCACATGGCGATGCTTTACGTCGAAGCTGGCATAATCGTACTGACAGCGTTTATTTCGCCGTTCAGGGCGGACCGCGACAACGTGCGCAAAATCGGTGGTGCTGATTTTCACGAAATTTACTGCAAGTGCAGCCTCGAGACCTGTGAAGACCGTGACGTCAAGGGTTTGTATAAGCGTGCGCGGGCGGGCGAGATTCCCGACTTCACCGGGATCAGTTCGCCCTACGAAGAGCCCGAGTTTGCCGATTTGACCGTTGATACCGAGAGCCGGCTTGAAGATTGTACTACCGAGGTCTTCGACTACATCGCCACTTCGACCAAAAACGGTGGTTAGCAAGCGTCAGTCTATTGAGTTCATGAAATGAAGCTTTTAGACAGCAAGATTGCCGTCATCGGCCTGGGTTATGTCGGTTTGCCGCTGGCCGCGTTGTGCGCAAAGAAGGGTTACGAGGTGACTGGCCTCGATCTGAGCGAGCCTGTCGTTGCATTGCTCAACCAGGGCAAGTCTCACATCAAGGATGAGGCGGTAGAAGAATTGTTGGCAGCCGCAGTCGGATCCGGAAATTTTACCGCTACCTCCAGCGCTGAGGCCATCGCTGACTGTAGTGTTTACCTGATATGTGTACCCACCCCGGTCGATGCCAATAACGATCCAGACCTGGCGCCACTCGAAGGCGCCTGTCGCGTGGTCGCACCTCATCTTGCCAAAAGCAATCTCGTCGTCGTCGAATCGACGGTATTCCCGGGTACCTGCGAACAGGTAGTGGTGCCGTTACTCGAAGAACTTTCCAATCTGCAAGTCAGCCGGGATTTTTTTCTTGCGCATTGTCCCGAGCGTGTCAACCCGGGCGACCCTTTCTGGAATTCGGAAAATATCCCGCGCGTGGTGGGTGCGACCTCCGCCAGTGGCGTGGATCTGGCTGCTGAGTTCTACGCGTCGATTCTGGGTGGCGATATTCTAGATGTACGCAACGTCAAGTTCAGCCTGCGTCCTAAATTTCGCGAAACGGCGGAAGGATTGCATATCTCACAGGTGCCGCTCGGCAGCGTCACCAAAATGCACTCGATTCGTGACGCGGAGGCGGTGAAGGTGATGGAAAACACCGTGCGTGATGTCAATATCGCTTTCGTCAACGAACTCGCCAAGATAAGCGACGTGCTCGAACTCGATGTCGTCGATATCATCGACGGTATGGCGACCAAGCCGTTCGGCAAGGGTCCTTTCTATCCAGGGGTCGGCGTCGGTGGGCATTGTATCGCGGTTGACCCCGAGTGGCTGAAAGCGGCTTCGAAGCGCGCCGGCTACATGCCCGAGATGATACAATTGGCGCGCATGACCAATAACGGTATGCCGGAATACACCGTATCGATACTGCAGGACTTGCTGAATGAAAGGGGATACCCGATCAAAGGGACCCGAATTGCCGTGCTTGGCGTTGCCTATAAGCGTAACGTTGATGATCCGCGCGAATCGCCTTTTTACAAGCTCCGCGAAATTCTGCAAAAGAAGGGCGCCGTGTTAAGTGTTTTCGACAGCTGGGTTACGAGTGAGAATACGGTTTCATCCATTGATGAATGTATTGCACGGGCGAAGGCTATCGTGATTGTTACCGAGCATTCGGATGTGATCGATAAATTAGGTAACATCGACATGGATGGTTCAGAAATAGAAGTTATCGTCGATGGCAGAAACTGTCTCGATGGCGAGGCTATGAGGCTGCAGAATGTGCTTTATCGAGGCATCGGGCGTTGAACAATTTTTATTAGCCGGGGTGATTGAATTGATATGGCCAGGAAAGCTTTCATAACAGGTGTAACCGGTCAGGACGGCGCCTACCTCGCCGAGTTTCTGCTGAACAAGGGCTACGAGGTGCACGGACTCAAACGTCGTTCTTCGTCGTTTAATACAGCGCGCATAGATCACCTGTACCATGACCCCCATGAAAAAGGCGTCAAGTTTTTCCTGCATCATGGCGATATGACTGATTCGACTAGCCTGACGCATATCATCCAGAAAGTTCAGCCGGACGAGATTTATAATCTTGCCGCGCAAAGCCATGTGGCGGTTTCGTTTGAAGAACCGGAATATACGGCTAATTCCGACGCACTGGGCAGCTTACGGATACTGGAAGCGATCCGCATTCTTGGGATGGAAAAGAAAACACGTTTTTACCAGGCGTCGACATCAGAACTTTACGGCCTGGTGCAGGAAACCCCGCAAAAGGAAACCACGCCATTTTATCCACGCAGCCCTTACGGTGTCGCCAAGCTTTATTCGTACTGGATTACCGTGAATTACCGGGAGGCGTACGGTATGTATGCCTGTAACGGCATTCTGTTCAACCATGAGAGCCCAGTGCGCGGTGAAACCTTCGTTACCCGCAAAATCACGCGGGCGCTGGCCCGCATCAAGCTCGGGCTGCAGGACTGTTTGTACCTCGGCAACCTGGACGCCAAACGCGACTGGGGCCATGCCAGGGATTATGTCGAGATGCAGTGGTTGATGCTGCAGCGGGATGAGCCAGAGGATTTTGTTATCGCCACCGGCAAGCAGTACAGCGTGCGCGATTTTGTCGACGCGGCAGTGAAAGAACTTGAGATCAGCGTCGACTGGAAAGGTGAAGGTGTTGAAGAGAAGGGCTACGATGCTGCCGGAAAATGTATTGTCTCGGTTGACCCGCGTTATTTTCGCCCAACCGAGGTGGAGAGTCTGCTTGGTGACGCCAGCAAGGCCCGGAAAAAACTGGGCTGGGAACCGAAGACCAGCTTCGACGAACTGGTTAGCGAAATGGTGCGCGAGGATTTCATTGCCGCCGAGCGTGACGAGCTGGTCAAGGCTCACGGGTATAAAACACCGGATTATTTTGAATGAAATCATCGCCGCCCAGAATATATGTCGCTGGACATCGGGGGATGGTGGGCTCGGCTATCGTGAGGGCGTTGGAGGCTAAAGGGGGTGCCGAGATTATCACCCGTAGCCATGCCGAACTGGACCTGACCGACCAGGCCGCGGTGCGTGCTTTTTTTGCCGCCGAGCGGCCCGACCAGGTTTACCTCGCCGCGGCAAAGGTGGGTGGAATTCACGCGAACAATACTTATCCGGCGGAGTTTATTTACGTCAACCTGATGATCGAGGCGAATATCATCGATGCGGCGTTTCAAAATGGCGTAAGAAAACTTTTGTTTCTTGGCTCTAGTTGTATTTACCCCAAGTTTGCTACCCAACCGATGAGCGAAGATGCGTTACTGACTGGCACTTTAGAGTCAACTAACGAACCCTATGCGATTGCCAAGATTGCCGGCATCAAACTGTGCGAAAGCTACAATCGGCAATACGGAGAAAGCCACGGTATAGACTATCGTAGTGTTATGCCTACCAACCTTTACGGTCCGGGTGATAACTATCATCCCGACAACTCACATGTTATTCCAGCCCTGATTCGTCGCTTCCATGAAGCAAAGGAAGGCAGTATGGCTAGTGTGTCGATTTGGGGTAGTGGTTCCCCTCGGCGAGAATTTCTTCATGTCGATGATATGGCTGAAGCATGTTTACATCTCATGAATCTCGATAAGCAGGTTCTTAGTAAACATACAAGTGCCATGCTGAGTCACCTCAATGTCGGATATGGTGACGACCTGAGCATTGCGGAACTTGCTGCGACTATTGGTAAAGTTGTCGGTTTCAAGGGAGGAATCGAATATGATACCAGTAAGCCTGATGGGACGCCCCGCAAGCTAATGGATAGCAGCCTGCTCAAAAATCTGGGCTGGCGACCCAGGATCAACCTCGAGCAAGGGCTGAAAACAACTTATCAGGATTTTCTGGATCATCATCTGGGATGAAAAGTACTCTGCTGAGAATATACAGCCTTTTGACGCCCGCCAAACGGGCTGCAGCAGGTATTCTGTTGTGTTTAATCATTGTCGGTACACTGTTTGAAGTAATTGGCATCGGGTTACTATTGCCCATTATCGGGTTACTGATGCAGGATAATTTGGGTGCCAGTTACCCCGTGCTTCAACCTGTGTTGCAGGCGCTGGGTAATCCCGATCATAGATCTCAAGTAGAAATAGTTATGTATCTGTTGGTGGGTGCCTACCTGATCAAAAACCTGTACCTAGCGTTTCTGGAGTGGTGGCAGGCCCGCTTTACAATAGGCTTGATGATCGATTTTTCGCAGCGACTCTTTAATCTCTATTTGCGCCAACCTTACAATTTCCACCTACAGAGAAATTCGGCCCAACTGATTAGGAACATAACCAGTGGAGTAGGGCAGTTTATTTCAAATGCGGTCCACCAATTATTGATTCTTTTAAATGAACTGCTGGTGATAAGTGGGGTTGTTACGCTGTTGTTGTTGGTTGAGCCGCTTGGCTCCATTAGTGTTTTCGCAGTACTGGCGACTACGGCCTGGCTTTTCTACCATAGTACACGCGGCCGTATAACTCGCTGGGGTGAGATAAGGCAGTATCACGATGGGCAGCGCATACAACATTTGCAACAAGGACTAGGCGGCGCCAAGGATGTCAAATTGCTGGGTCGGGAAGCAAATTTTCTGTCTCTATTTTATGAACACAATGCTAAGAGCGGGCAAATGTCGCAGTTCTTGCAAATTCTACAAAAACTGCCGCGACTTTGGCTGGAGCTACTCGCAGTAGTTGGATTTGCCATGTTGGTACTGATTATGCTTGGGCAGGGACGGGATATGCAAACCATCGTCCCCACCATGGGTCTTTTTGCCGCCGCAGCTTTCCGTTTAATGCCCTCGGTAGCCCGTATCCTGATATCGGTCCAGGCATTGCGCTTCGGACTCCCTGTAGTAAACAACCTCTATGATGATTTCCATCTACTTGTTCCAGATCCCGTACCGGAAACAAAAACGGACGGAGCAACTATTGTGTTAAAAAACGAGATTTCCGTACACGATCTGTCTTATTCATATCCGGCCACTACCGCCCCTGCGATTTTTGATATTTCGCTGACAATCGGGCAAGGGAAATCGATTGGATTTGTTGGTCCCAGTGGTTCCGGCAAAAGCACTCTTGTCGATTCCATTCTAGGACTACTCATTCCTCAACTAGGTACGGTACGAATTGATGGCCAAGATATCCAGGACAATGTACGTCAATGGCAGGATCAGATTGGCTATGTCCCACAGGCTATCTATCTTACAGACGATACTTTGAGGCGTAATATCGCTTTCGGTCTCCCCGATCACGATATCGATAACGAGGCAGTCGATAGTGCCCTCAGGGCTGCTCAACTGGAAGAATTTGTCGATAGCTTGCCAGAAAAATTAGAGACTATGGTCGGCGAACGCGGTGTACGGCTATCGGGAGGTCAACGTCAACGCATTGGTATTGCCAGGGCTTTGTATCATGACCCTGGCGTACTTGTGTTGGATGAAGCTACTAGTGCTCTTGACACGGCAACTGAAGCGGGTGTTATGCGGGCTGTCAGGGCTCTGCATGGTAGTAAGACGGTTCTGATCGTAGCTCATAGACTGTCCACAGTGGAAAAATGTGATTATCTCTATCATCTGGAGAAGGGGAAGATAGTGGAACAGGGCCCTCCGAGTCAGTTGATAAAAAAAATAAATCAACCGCCATCGGCTTGAATTTTTGGCATCTATGAAAGCAAATTTTGTCGTATCGGCTCATTCGGAAGCTTGGGTACCAGACGCCAATGCTCTTTTGGTTGCCGATCCCTACATAGTTCATGTCCTCGAGAAGACCAATCGACTGGATCAGTTCGAGTCAGTTCGGGTCGTACCACCAAGGCGTGCCTCACGCGATGCCTTTCAGAGAGACCACGAATTTGTCAGCCGTAAGCTGCGTAAGTACAACCAGATAATGGTTCGTCGATTAGATCAAGTACATCAAACAAAATACGGGGAAAAATTCTGGAACAAGGCATTAGCGCTCGCTCTATTACGCCATGTGAGTTTGTGTTACGACCTGTTCCAGGTGTGTGAACTAAATTTGGATTTGGAACAGCACATGTTCCGAGTGTTGGACCCTTTGAGCTACATGATCCCCAGGGATTTCGATGATCATCGTCGTATGTTTCAAAGTACTGATCTTGGACAAGAGCAACTATTCAGTGTCTACTGTCATTGTTTCCATGCGGGTAATTTCACGACCTGGGAAGAGACTGCTTATCACGTTGATTCCTCACAGGAGAGCACAACTACCGGCACAACGGCCCTATGGAGGCGTATCGGCCTTAAGACTGTTGCGAGGCGTCTGGCGAGAATGCGGCAGCCAGTCCTGGGTGTCATGAATGCCTACTTTTCTGCGGATAATATGGATCGTTTGTTTCTGCGTAGTAAAGGGAGGATTCAAAATATACCGCTACCGAATGTTTCTTTATCCAACACTGAGCTGCAGTGGGATAAAAGAGAAGAGTTAACCAGAGAGGAAGCTGACTTTGACCGGTTTGATCAGTTTGTATTTTCAGCTTTGAATGCAGGTATGCCCTACATGTTCGTTGAGAATTTTGGACAGGTTTATGACAAGCTGAACACTCATTTCGAAAATTATCATAAGTTACGCTGGATTGTCTGTGAGGGCTGGATCGGTCATACACTCTCTTCTCTGGCATTGGCGGTGCTCGGATTAAAAAACGTACGCCATATATATAACGAGCACAATTACCTCGCACATCCTTTCGTCGGGAACAACTTAAAGTACATTATGCCCTTGATAGACGAATTCCATTCACTTGGTTGGAAAGATGAATCAAATCCGAAAATCGTGCCAGGAGCCTCTCTTTTTCAATGGGTAGAAGGTGCCGGTGTTGAAAAACAGCATGATTTGATGTTTATCAGCAGCGTGCCCAACACGCGTTCACCGGAAATAAATTCGAGCTATGGAGAAAGTGGCGATCGAGTTGTACCAGGTTATCTCGATATGAACCGTCGTTTCTTCGCGGCGCTTAAGGAAACGACGCTGTCAACAATTATGTATCGGGCCTATCCCGCCCGTTATACAAAGCAAGCTCTGGTCTGGGATCAGGATTATGTACTCAGGGAGTACCTTGAAAAGGTCAAGGCAGTTGATGATTCTACGACCCCGGCGAGGTTACTAATGCAGCAATCCCGTCTGGTGATTATTAACTACCTTAGCACCTCTTACCTGGAAGCCTTGCAGGCTAACGTACCGACTGTTTTCCTGTGGAATCAGCAGGCATATTTTCTGGAAGACCGCTATGCTGATTTTTTTGATGCACTAATCAGGGTTAAAATATGTCATACGGATCCTGTTACAGCAGCTGTATTTGTCGAGGAAATCAAAAATGATCCTGAATCCTGGTGGACCTGCGCCGAAGTACAACAAGCGCGTCGGGAATTTCTGGGAACAAACATGGGTAATCTGGACAACCAGATGAAACATCTTTATTCACGTTCAAAGCAAGTTGCAGAGAACAACTAGGATAACGAAATGAGTGACTCGAAGATTTTCATTACGGCGGAAGTTGCACAGGCACATGATGGCAGTCTGGGCATTCTTCATTCCTATATCGATGCTGTAGCAAGCACTGGTGCCGATGCGATTAAATTCCAGATGCATATAGCCGACGCAGAGAGTTCTCTCGCCGAACCTTTCCGAGTGGCATTCAGCTACGAGGACAAGACACGATACGATTATTGGAAGCGAATGGAATTTAGCGCTGAGCAGTGGATAGCGATAAAACAGCATTGTGAAGAGGTCGGTCTCGAGTTTCTGGTCTCACCCTTTTCGGTAGCGGCAGTGCGATTGCTCGAACAACTGGGCGTTAATCGCTACAAGATCGCTTCAGGGGAGGTCAGAAATTACCTGATGCTGGAGCATATTGCGCGTAGTGGTAAGGATATATGGATTTCCACCGGGATGAGCAATTACGAAGAAATTGGGGAGTTACTGTCTTTCCTCGATGGACGAGGAGCCAGTGACAATAGGGTATTGTTTCAATGTACTACGGCATATCCCACACCAGCCGAACAATTGGGCCTGAATGTGCTTACGGAACTTGCTGACAGGTTCAAACTGCCGGTAGGCCTGTCAGATCATTCGGGATCGATCGTCCCGTCGCTGGCTGCCGCAACACTTGGCGCTCGATATTTGGAATGTCACGTAGTTTATGACAAGTCGATGTTCGGGCCCGATGCGAAAGCGTCGCTGACCGTGCAAGAATTTTCAGGTATGGTTAGCGCAGTGCGTTTTGTCGAACGGGCAATGTCTAACCCAGTGGATAAGGACAATACGCAGGGCTTCGACGAGCTTAGAAAAATGTTTGGCAAGTCATTGGCAACATCTGTTCCTTTGGAGGTTGGAGATACGCTAACCCTCGACATGTTGGAAAGCAAGAAACCAGCAGATATGGGTATTCCCGCCGAGTCGTTTCGGGACGTTATCGGCAAGCGGGTCAAGCGTGAACTTGCCGTGAATGAATTCATTAATTGGGGAGATTTAGATTGAGTGACTATATACGCAAGGTTTGCATTGTGGTTGCAAGCCGAGCTAATTATGCTCGAGTCAAGTACGTCATGAAGGCGGTACAGGAAAGTAAATCTCTCGAGTTGCAGTTGATCGTTGGGGCATCGGCATTATTGTACAAGTTTGGTCGGGTGGTCGATGTCATTCGTGAGGACGGTTTCGAACCAGACTACCAGATTCACTACCTGGTCGAGGGCGAAAACCTGGCAACCCAGGCTAAGTCGACCGGGATGGGTATCATCGAACTATCAACTGCCTTCGAAATCTTGCGACCCGATGTGGTTATCACCGTTGCGGATCGATTTGAAACCATGGCGACAGCAATTGCGGCCAGTTACCTGAATATTCCGCTTGCACATATCCAGGGAGGAGAAGTTTCGGGTAACATCGATGACAGCGTACGCCATGCCATCACCAAGCTCGCTCATCTGCATTATCCCTCGACCGAGCAAAGTGCTGAGCGTGTTCGACGTATGGGAGAAGAGGATTGGCGAGTACACTGGAGCGGGTGCCCGGCAATGGATATCCTTGCTGAAATAGATCTTGAACTCCAACCCAGGGAATACTTCGAGACCCGTGGTACAGGCTCTATTTTCAACCCCGAAGAACCTTATATTCTGATTTTACAGCATCCCGTAACCACCTCTTTTGGACAGGGAGCGGAGCAAATCATGGAGACCCTGCTTGGGGTCAGGGATTTACCAATCTTCAAGCTTGTTTTGTGGCCTAATCCTGATGCCGGTAGTGACGATGTGGCCAAGGCAATTAGGGAGTTTCAGAATGATCACATGGATTTGCCATACTCCTATCATATTAACTTTACCCCGGAAATTTACGCAGCCATGCTGGCAAATGCCAGGTGCCTGGTTGGAAATAGCAGCTCATTCATAAGGGAAGGCTCATATCTGGGCACGCCTGCGGTTATCGTCGGCGATCGTCAGGCGGATCGGGAACATGGTAGTAACGTAGTGTTCGCGAATTACGACAGGTCAGAAATATCCGAGAAAGTTAAATCTCAAATTGAACATGGTCGATACTCGCCAGATCGATTGTTCGGTGATGGCAAGGCCGGGGAGAAGATTGCTCGTCACCTCGAAACAGTCGATTTGACTGTTATCAAGCGCTGCACTTTCTAAGCAGATGGTAGAGTTCGAATGGAGATTCTAGGCATCGTACCTGCGAGAGGAGGTTCAAAAGGAATACCAGGTAAAAATATTCGGTGTTTAAAGGATCAACCTTTGATTGGATACAGTTTCGAGGCCGCTGCCAATAGTAAATACCTGTCAAGAACAGTACTGACAACAGATAGTGAAGCAATTGCTAAAGTCGGACACGATTACGGTGTCGAAGTACCCTTCCTGCGGCCAGCTCAATTTTCCGATGATAATGCTTCGGCAAATGACTATATCACGCATTGCCTGGAATACCTGCTCACTACCGAAGATTACGAACCAGACCTGGTGGTGTTGCTCCAGCCAACTTGTCCTTTCAGAAACAGCGAAGATATTGATGCTTGTATCGAGTTGTTGTTTGATTCAGACGCCGACTCCGTAGTTAGCGTTACTGAATTGCCAACCAAGTATCATCCAAATTGGCAGTTTACAGTCTCCGACGAAGGGTTATTAAAGCCTTTTGGTGAGAGTGGATGGGAATCAATCGCCACTGCTCGCCAGCAGTTGAAGCCAACCTATACTCGTAACGGTGCTGTTTACGCATTTCCATATGCGTTGTACCGGTCCACGAAAAGGATTTATGGAAGTAAGGTCAAGGCCTACATCATGCCAGCAGAGCGCTCTGTCAACATTGACGATATGGAAGATTGGCAGGCCGCTGAACAGTATCTGTCGAACGTATAACATCGCGACTCGATTAAAAATGTTAATTGATATAGTGCTTCGTCGCCACTACGCTGCCATGCTAGGATTTTTTGTCGTTGCCTGGTGTGTTCTAACTCTCCTGGTAGAAAAGCTATTACTTACAGAACAGCATTGGGTGTTAATCCTGAGTTCCTTGCTGTTTGGAGTTATGGTTTTGGAGCTGCTACTTCGTGGCGTGATGTGGTCGATTTACGGATCAAAGTATGTTTATTCGATTTTGAATTACACCCTGGTAGATCATCCTGTATATGGGAATTGTTTTCGTCGATCAACCAAAACACATGAGGTAGGGCACCTGTTGTTCGATAAGTTTGTTCTCTACCCAGATTCACCCCGGAGTCTGGATCTGGACCAAAACAAGGCCAATCGAGTTAAGTTTTCGATTAATTCACTTGGATACCGAGGTGTAGAGTTTACAGCGCAAAAAAAAGCACGGCTAAGGATTTTTTGTGTTGGTGGCTCTACTACAGCCTGTGATTGCAACGATGACGAAGACGCCTGGCCAAGCCAACTACAGTCCACCCTGATTAAAAAGGGTTACGATGTTGAGGTGATTAATGCTGGCGTTCAAGGTTGGTACTCTTATCAAGATTACTTGAGAATCAGGGATGAAATCCGCAACTATGATGTAGACATAATTCTTTTGCAGCAAGGCTGGAACGAAGAGTTTGAGTTTAGTTCGCTATCGTTGGGTAAAAATTGGCAACCGTGTCTAGTGCGTAACGTTCGCGAGCAACATCACTTGTGTTGCCCTCCTAATCGGTTTTTGTCAAATGCCAGGCTGTTGTCTGTTTACATGGGCGTACATGCTTTTATGAAACGAGTTTTTTTTCTGCGTAACATGAGTTTTGAAAATCCGGCGAGATGGATGGTTCTAAAACAAGCTGCCTATATTTCAGCCTGGTTTGAAAATATGATTTTATCGGCTCATCTAGCTGCTGACCGGGGTATCATGTTTTACAATGTCAACTTTCCTTCATTGGTAGATGTTAATGATACGGTTGAAGAACGTGAAATCTATGTTAACAACTCGAGACTTAGTGAGCTTTTTGCCAACTATCAGGCTATTTCGAAACGGCGATTCACTAGAACCTTGCAGTTGTTAAGGCCAGTGTTACCCTGCTTTGATATCGATGTCGGGTTACAGGAAAGAAAGGCCGTTGACAGACTATCACTGTTTGATGACGAAATGCATACGACGCCCCGGGGAAACGCGCTGATTGGTAGTTATCTGGCCAGTTTGTTACTTGCTGACGACGATTTTCACAGGCGTTATGAGGATCCAGCTAATCGAGTAGCGAATGTAAATCTGAACCCAAATATGATTAGCGAGATTCATTCCAAGGTCATTTATAATGAACCAGGTTTGGATCGCAAAATTGACGAGATTTTAAAGAGCCTGAATTGCCAATAAGTGGATAGTTCATCCTCTTCCCCAATTTATGTAACAGGATTTCCTCGAGATGAAAGTATGAAAAGTGAAAAACTAGAGGTCAAATATGGTCTACCTGAAGAAGCCAGGTTCTGCAAAATCTGCGTTATCTCTAACCAGAGACCAAACTCGACAAACGAGCTCAAATACTCAACGACGACCAGAAAAGAGTCAACATTTATAGATGAAAACGGAATCTGCGATGCCTGCAAGTATGCGCAGATTAAAGCTCATGAAATCGACTGGGAAGCACGAGAAAAAATGCTGCTCGAACTCTGCGATCGTTTTCGTAGCAGCACAGGTAATTATGACTGTATCGTCCCGGGAAGTGGTGGTAAGGATAGTCGATATGTTTCTCATGTTCTCAAGTACAAGTATGGAATGAATCCCATAACTGTCACCTGGCCTCCAACAATGTATACCGATATCGGTAGAAAGAATTTCGATACATGGTTGCAGTATCACGACAACATTACTGTTAGACCTAATGAACAGGTACACAGCTTGTTAACCCGGTTGGCTTTCGAGAATTTAATGCATCCATTTCAGCCTTTTATCATTGGTCAGAGAATTGTCGCACCACGCCTTTCGGCACAATTGCAAATTCCATTGGTTTTCTATGGTGAGCCACAGGCAGAGTATGGCAACAATATTTCTGATGCAATGAATATGCGATCCACAATGCCGGCTCATTTTTATTCTGATGAACATGATTTTGATAAGATCTTTTTGGGTGGAGTGTCGGTGAGCGAGCTGATTAAAGAATATAGTGTGGATCCGCGTGATTTAAATCAATACATGCCGCTCACTAAAAAAGAGCTGTCTGATTTCCCGGTTGAGTATCATTATTTCGGTTTTTATAAACGTTGGGATCCCCAGGAAGTTTACTATTACGCGACTGAGGAGACGGACTTTGAGGCTAACCCGGAGCGCACTGAAGGGACCTATTCGAAGTATGCCGGGCTGGACGACCGAATCGACGGATTCCACTACTATACGACATTTATCAAGTTCGGCATTGGTCGAGCAACCTATGATGCGGCCCAGGAAGTGAGGAATGGTAAGATATCTCGCGAGGAGGCTGTTGCTCTAGTGCGTCGCTACGATGGAGAGTTTCCGGAAAAATATTTTCAGGATGTCTGCGATTACATGGGTTTATCCCAGGAACGTTTTCTGGAATGTGTAGATGCTGCTCGTTCGCCCCATCTGTGGCATTTTACCGATGGCAATTGGCGACTCAGGCACACGGTTTACCAGGATTAGAATCATGCGTGAAATTTTCGGGCACTTGAAACTTTTCGATATCGACTTGTACCAACTTCGTAGTCGAAACTTTCACGCCGACATGATAAGTGATCGTGAGAAGGTTTATGCCGAACTGAAGAATTGTTTACGTGCTGAAGAAGATTTTGCTTGCCCCCTGTGCCGAGGACGAAAAAAGACTCATTACCTTTCATGGCGTGATTACAGTCTTTTTGAATGCGATAACTGTGGTGCCGTGTCACCGAATATTGATCCAGGAAAAATGGCTAGTCTCAGCTATCACTCTTTGTCAATTGTGGAAGAAGATGTCAGACGAGAAATTCTTTCTACGTATGATTATCGCAAGAGCACCTTTGCAGCGGAACGGTTGGGATACCTGCGCGGACTGATCCCGGGGTTTGGCGAAGGGGATGACATGGTACTAGATGTGGGTTGCGGCCCTGGATACTTTTTGAGTTATTTGCAGGATAATGACATTCGGGGTCGAGGGCTGGAAGTAAACCCTTTTTGTGTTAAGTTTTGCAAGGAGACTGGGCTTGATGTGGAGGACAGGCTATTAGCTCAGGAGCCAGATGATCATTATTCTTTGATCACCATGTTCGATGTACTTGAACATCTAGATAACCCCGTTGAATTCTTTGATGAGGCCCATGCGAAATTACGCAAAGGAGGGCATTTGCTTGCTTACACTCCGAATTTGCATTCAATCAGTACTTATTTGATGGGTGGCGAACACAATATGCTTGCCGTATTCAATCATCTTTGCTTTTACGATCAGCGGTCACTGAACTACCTGATTAATGAAACTGGTTTCGAGATCACAAATTGCGATTTTTATGGACTTGATGTCATGGATTATCTTGCAATGAAGGAGGCAAGCAACGACATTCCCTTTTTCGAACATCTGCGGCCTATGGCCGCCCCGCTACAAGCGATCATAGATGCTCAAGGTATGGGTAACAGTATGCGATTATTGTTTCGTAAGGCATAAGGGTCAAGCTTAGATGTGTGGATTTCTGGGTTGTTTCGAAGCTGATCTAAGCCTTGCACAAGCAATGATGCCACTTTCTCATCGTGGACCCGATTCGGAAGACGAATACCAGAATAGAAACCTCTTTCTACGTCATTTTCGACTTGCGATAATCGGCTCCGAAACCACAGCCAGGCAGCCCATGACTTCATTTAATGGCCGAGTAGTCATGGCGTATAACGGTGAAATATACAATTACAAGGAACTGGCCAAACAAATTGGGCAGCCAGAGCTTGCTGAACATGGGGATACCCGGGTACTGGTTGAATTCTTGGCGTACTACGGCCTCGATAAAATTGATCTTTTAAACGGGATGTTCACTATTGCCGCATATTTTGAGGATAGCAGGGACCTTTATCTTGTTAGAGATCGGTTTGGAATCAAACCACTTTATTACCTTAAGCATAAGGGGATTTATTTCGCTTCGGAAATTAAGTCACTGCGCCCGGTAAAAAATGTTTCAGTGAGTAGAGATAGACTTATTGATTATCTTGAAACTGCATCTTACCCCAGCGGGGTCGATACGATGTACGAAGACATAGTTCAGGTAGATGCCGGCACCTGGGTGAAATATGGTAACGGCGCGTTGGAGACTTGCCGCTGGTATGATTTTCGAGCCCAGATCAGGGCTATGCAGGATGAGAGATTGAGTGTTGATCACTACGAGGACCTGGTTGAAGATTCAATCAAGCTCAGGTTGCGAAGTGATGTTCCGATTTCCCTGCACTATAGTGCGGGCACGGATAGCACTGCATTGTTACTCAAAGTTAAGGAGTCCTGGGGCTGGGATTTTCCGCTAACCACTTTCACCATGGCATTTGATGATATTGATGCCGACGAGTCGGCGCTGGCGCAGTCCTACTGCGACCAAATCGATGTACAGAATTACAGGGTGCATCTGAATTCGAAGGAAGTGCCTGAGCTTGCCGAGGATTTGCATGGCTATACTGACGAGCCTTATGGAGGCCTACCGACAATAGCTTATTATAAAATGAACAAGGTTGAGCGAGAGCAAGGATTCATAGTCTCTATTGAAGGGCAGGGTGGCGACGAGGCATTTGGCGGCTATCTTTATCACGTCTACATGGCGATTCTCGATTTGCATGAGAGTGGGAGAGATCCGAAATTGCTCGAATTGATGTTAAAGATGCATGGTCTGGAATCGAGTGTCGCAATACAAGCTGCAAAAAAATTGATTGAAGCGGGTTTTCAATCCCACACTGATATGACTGATCTGCGCGATTCTAACGCTCGCCCAGCTGAAAAGTTTATAGACTGGTTACGCACGATCCAGTTGTACGATATATTGCAAAACAAGATACCACGCACTTTGCGTTTCAACGATAGGGCTTCAATGGCAAATGGCCGCGAGGTGCGCTTCCCACTCCTTGACCATCGAGTGTTAGAGTACGCCGTTGCTTTTGGTCATAGAGAAAAGTTTCAACATGGTCATACGAAAGCCCCATTACGTGAAATAATTCGTCGTCATTTACCTTGCGATTATAGCGCGCCCAAACGTTCGGTAGTGACACCGCAGACCCGATGGTTTCAAGGCGAGCTGAAACCTTGGGTGCTCGAACGTACAGAGGTGCTGCGAAAGAGTGGATCGATACCCGCAGTCTATTTCAACAAGGTGGATGAATTTTATGCCGATCCCGCGCCAACGAATTCATTTGCTTTGTGGCAACTGGTAAATCTGTCCTACTTCACCGAATTTTTATAATAGTTTAGATAATGCTAAAACCCAGGATAATCGCAAGGCTCGACGTAAAAACAGAGAATGTTGTCAAAGGTATAAGGTTTGAAGGTCTCAGAGTAATGGGAGTACCAGACGAACTGTCGACCCGTTATTATGAGCAGGGTGCGGACGAACTATTGTACATTGATACTGTTGCCAGTCTTTACGGACGTAACAACCTAACCGATATCGTGAAACAAGCAGCTTCACATATTTTTATTCCCCTGACCGTAGGTGGGGGAATTCGAACCGTTCAGGATGCGCAAACCTTGTTGCGTAGTGGAGCCGATAAGATTGCTGTCAATACAGCTGCAATAAATAGACCCGAGCTCATTCAGGAACTGGCCGCCGTACTCGGCTCACAAGCGGTCGTGGTGTCGTTACAGGTTAAGCAGGTTAGTTCCGGGAACTGGGAAGCCTATGTCGATAACGGACGTGAAAAGACCGGCCGTGATGCATTGGAATGGGCAAAACAGGCAGAGGAACTCGGGGCTGGAGAGTTTATTGCAACTTCGGTCGATCGAGATGGTACAGGTCAAGGTTTCGATGAGGCGTTTTTATCACGCCTTTCCAGCACCGTATCCGTCCCTACAATTGCGGGAGGTGGTGGAAAGGGGCCGGATGATGTAGTCAAAATTATCTCTTCTACTGATGTTTCAGCGGTTGCCGTCGCCTCTATGCTCCATTACAATCGTACGACAATTAGTGCAATCAAACGCGAACTGAATTCTGCGGGAATTCCTACGGCGAGACATTGATGAAACAGATAAAGGTAATAGATTACGAAGCAGGAAACCTGTTTAATGTGGCGCGAGCATTCGAGTACCTGGGTTGCCAGACGGAGTATGTTATGGCTCCAGACCAACTAAAAGGAGGTGATTTTCTCGTTTTGCCCGGGGTAGGGGCATTTGGTGACGGTATGTCGAGTTTGCACCAACGAGGACTTGTCGGGCCTATTTTGGAATGGGTTAACTCCGGCAAACCTTTTTTCGGAATATGCCTAGGTATGCAGCTCATGCTTACCTCAAGTGAGGAGTTTGGCCACCACGAAGGACTGGGAATTGTACCAGGGCATGTAAGAAAGTTGCCCGCGCAACCCGGACTAAAAATCCCCAACATTGGTTGGTATGCCTTGCAGAATCCTAAAACTGAAGATCAGCTCTGGGACAAGGGTTTTCTGCAGGATTTGAGTCTTCAACAGGACATGTATTTCGTTCATTCTTTTAGCTCCTATCCTGAAGATCCGGAAAACTGGTTGGCAGTAAGCGAGTTTGGTAACCATCTGTTCTGTTCCGTTGTTAGTCGAGACAATATATTTGGATGCCAGTTTCATCCCGAGAAAAGTGGCGAAGCAGGGTTGCAAATACTGCGCAGATTTCTTGATCAGTAAACTGCCTGATTGGAGTAAAAAATGTTAGACAGTGGAAAGCAAAGCCCAAAGGAAAAATATGCTCAAGATGGTGGCATACTTTTCAAAGGACTTTTGACCAAGGAAGAGGTATCTGAAATACGTCGTGAGTGTGATGAGTACCACGCTAGTGGTGAAACTCACCTGGGTACCGCAGATTTCCTAAAGCGTCAGGCTCTTGCATCGTTGCCTTTCAAACCGAAAGTAGTGGAGGCCCTGGCGTCTGTACTGGGCAGAAACTATGTGACGTTAAATCAGTTTGTTGTAACCGCGAATTTACATAACCCTAAATGGCATCGTGACTCTGGTAACCAGGGAAATCAGGAATATCTTTATGACTCAGATTATATGATTGCAAAGTGTGGTGTATATTCGCAGGACAACGATCCCGAATGGGGTGGCGGACTGGAAGTTTACCCCGGCTCGCACAAGGCCAGTTTCCTGGGTCATCGGGCACTTTTTTCGCGAAAACATATGCGGGGCCATATGTCGCGTATTCAACTTTGGGGTATTGCGAACAGGGATAGCAATCTTAAACAGCTTTGGTTGCCTTTTAAGGCAGGGGACGTTTTCCTGGTTCACGCGAATCTGATTCACCGAGCGTCACAACCGTTACCGTCCTATCCTGAAAAAAAACGGGGTGGATACAAAAATGTGCAAATTATCGATCCATCCCTTCCACAAGAGAAATTCAAATACCTGATTGACTGGGAGGTATCCCCGATGAATAGATATCTGCCAGTGTACTTACAGCATCAGGTGGGTAGAGTCGAGAAAAATAAGTCGGATAAACTCTATGCCGAATCTCTCGGGTCTCGATATCCTCATGATTATCCGGATTGGTTGGTCGAAAAGATCGAAGGTCAGGATACTCGAGTCGTTAATTATTCTGACAATCTCGCCGAATTAGATGGCGGGGTGTCCTGAAGGACTGGATAACTAGGGTACTTTATGAAGAAGATTGAATCATGTCCTGTATGTGACGGACAGACTTTTGATGTTCGGCCGTACGACCCCAACCCATATGCAGTGGAGGCTGGGTGGCCCGAACATCACTGTTCTGTTGACAAGAATGTTGCAATTTGTAAAGCCTGTGGATTTGGATTCACGTATGAAGTGATGACGGATGAAGACATTAGTGCTTTTTACAGGGCGGTGTACACTGCGCCTGAGGCCAAAAAAACCGCCCCAGACCTACAGATTTGTACGAGTTTACACCCAGGTTTTTCACCCAGGTACTCTATTTGAAAAATTTCATCCAACTCCATGATGGAATGCGTATTCTGGAGTTAGGCCCGAATGAGGTTAGCACCCTGCCAGCATATAATCTGTTTTGTAAACCCGACTACTGCTACTTTGATCAATTGGAGTGGCCAATTATTAAATCTTACGGTGGAAGATCTCTCGGGAATTATGCTAGTGGAGACAACATTCGTAGAGAGTTTTCTGCCGGGTCACTGGATTTGATTCATTCCAGTCATTCGCTCGAGCACATTAATCCGATCAGTCTGAATAATCTTTTTGATGGCTTTTCTGCTGCAATTGCCGACGGTGGGCACTTGTTTTTCGAGATCCCTGACGACTATGCCTATGAGGGCCTGAGTCCGCCGCATACCTTATTTTTTACCGAAGCCTGCATACGGACGCTACTCGAACGCCACAACTTTGAAATTGTTAGTGTCGGTCATTGGGACGGTGGAGGTCGATTGAGTGATCACTCGGGAGAAAGGCCCAAGCAACATACGGCTGAGACAACCAAAAAAAGTATGCTAGGTTATGTGCGCTCGATTATAGGGCGTATTATCTTAGGAAATGAAACGCTTTCTAGAATTACCAAACCCTGGCGGTTGCGACGGGCTTTTGGACAGATCGTTAAACAGATACCCACGCCTTATGAGGCCAGTCCTTATTATCGTGTGCTGGCCCGGCGACGAGAAAGATAAAGCCTTGGCTAACTTGATGTATATTTATTGCAGGTTTTTGTAAGTAAATTTCTGCTCATGAAAAAACAGGTATTGATTTTGTTTGCCACCACTGGAAACTCAACGAATGCAAGAAAACTTAAGAAAGGTCTTTGTATGTTACTGCATGGCACCGATGGAACATGGCCAGTAAAAGTTTAATTATTCATATTGGTACCCAGAAGACTGGCTCCAGCGCGTTGCAAGTCTCTTTGACCAACAATACACAACTGTTATCAGAGAATGATATCCATTTTCTGAAGTACAGCTGGCAAAAAAGTGCCTATGTTCTCCGAGAGATCGATTGGAGAGACGAGGCTCGACTTGAACTCGAAAGACAAAATCTTAAAGCGATGATTGACGGTGTAACGGAAAGTACGGTCGTACTTTCTTGCTCGGAGTATATAGGCGATCTTGATACGTCCTATGCCGATGCAAGGGAGATGGCTAAGAAATTGGATACCGTGACTAAAGGTTACAAAAGGAAAATCGTAGTTTATATACGACGTCAGGATCTCTTAATTGAGTCTTCTTATGCGCAATATGTAAAACAGGGTGCGTCGTACTCCTTCGAAGATTTTATGCAGAAATACGATGGTTATCAATTTGACTGGTATAAGTTGCTCGGGACGTATAGGGAGATTTTTAGTGTTGATAATCTAGCGATCAAACCCTATGAAAAGTCTCAATTATTCGACGGTGACGTGGTTAAGGATTTTTGTAATATTATTGGTATTAACTCGCAGTCAGGTCTCAAAAAACCTGCTTACTCGAATCATGGTTATAGTCGAGCTGGGCTCGAAATTGCACGTGTTTACAATAAAATTCATGCCCGCAACAATGAAAAGAAAACTCAACTAAGAAACATGCTTCAAAACCGAATGCCAAAGCGGAAATATGATAGTTTTTACTTCCTAAGCTTTGCGGATAGGGAAGCAATCTTGGCGTTCTATGAAGAATCAAACCGCAATGTTGCGAAAGAGTATTTGAAGAAAGAAAATGAATTGCTTTTTGAAGCCAGTCTCGACGAGTATGCTTCAAAACAAATTCGAAGTAATCGGCTGATTTTTACCGATGTTGTAGAATGTTTTACAGCCTTTGTACTTAAAACCCTGGCAGCGAAAATTCGTCAAATTATGGGCGCTGAAAAGCTTGTTACCGATCGCTGACGGTTTGTCTACTAGATTGCTGAAATCACAGAATGAAAAACCAGTTTTTTACTGCCGGCTGTCCATCTTTTAAGTCTTGATTGTCGGGAGAGCAGAAATAAAAACAGAATCTAAAGCCGGGACGCTCGAGTTTCTCAAGACCAGGGTTTCCTCTTTTAAGGTACCCGACCTCTTAATGTTTGAGGTTCTAGAATTTGTAAAAGACCCCGAAATGGTCGTAAGAAAAATTATGGACAGGTTTTCGGGGTGTACCCTTATTGTTCGTTCTTCTGCTTCTGATGAAGATGGGCACCAGTATGCGATGGCTGGTGAATATGACTCTGTTCTGAATGTGTCCTCTGTCGAAGAGGACGAGATTATGGGAGCTATCGGTAGGGTAATCAGCAGTTATCAACGTAACGGGCGTCAATCTACCAGGGACGAGATTATCGTTCAGGAAATGGTACTCAATACCAGCATGAGTGGCGTGGTGTTTACCCATGACCTGAACACTGGTGCCCCTTATTATGTCATCAACTATGACGATGTCTCCGGTTTGACGGATACGGTTACCTCGGGTGGAGGTGAGTATGCCAATCGGACGCTTTACATCCACCGCGGAGCATCTACCGCGATAAGATCTGAACGTTTTCAGATATTGTTATCAGCAATCCACGAGTTGGAATCCATAATCGGTAGCGAGTTTCTCGATATTGAATTTGCATTGGGTGAAGATTTAAAACCATACTTGCTACAGGTCAGGGCAATCACTACTCGACCGAGCTGGAATCTTCCAGTTGCGCAACGTATTGACAGTTCCCTTCAGGGAATTCAGGACTTTGTGAAAGCTCGTTTGCAACCTGTGCCTGGTGTGTATGGCAAAAGTACGGTGCTTGGTCAGATGCCGGACTGGAATCCTGCGGAAATGATAGGTCGCGCGCCGCGCGCACTGGCCTATTCACTATACAAGTGCCTGATAACCGATAACGCGTGGCGCATCGCCAGGCAGCAAATGGGATATGCGACGCCCGCTGGACAACCGCTAATGGTGTCGCTGGCCGGTCAGCCGTTTATCGATACTCGTCTCAGCTTCCATTCATTCGTTCCTGTCGACCTGCCAGCCGAACTGGGCGAAAAACTGGTCGATGTATGGGTATCCCGATTACGCGATTATCCGGAATTGCACGATAAAATTGAATTCGAAGTGGCTATTACTACCTTCAGTTTCGATTTTGACGAGCGCTCGGAGAAACTGGTGGCAGACCGGTTAAACGATGATGAGTTGTTGCAATACAAGGAACTCTGTCGTAAGCAAACTCGAAACCTGCTGGCCGATAGTGATGAAGGTGGTATCAGTCACGCACTTGCCCGAATCCAGGAATTATCCAATCGCCAATCGTGCTATGCAGGAAGTGATCGGTATCACGGTATTTCAGGTTTGTTCGCGAGGATAGACGATTGTATTCAATTCGGAACAGTTCCGTTCTCGATTCTCGCGCGCCACGGTTTTATTGCACAAACATTGTTACAGTCGCTCAATCGGACTGGAATTCTTTCAAAACAGGACGTGCATAATATTCAATCCAGTATTCGCACGGTGGCGAGTGATCTTGTAGATGACATGCGGCGCATGCAACTTGGTGAATTGTCGCGCAGCGAAGTGATGCAGAGATATGGTCACCTGCGTCCGGGTACTTACGATATTCTGTCGCAGCGTTATGACCAGATGCCGGAATTCGGCACGGGAGTGACAAGAGTTGCGGATGAGCAGACTGTCAAGGACTTCGCAATTGAGTCGGACAAGATTCGCAAGATTGATGCATTGCTTGCTGCAGAAGGGTTTGATGATTTTAATACCGATGCCTTGATGCAATACATACAGGAAGCTACTGCCGGACGTGAGTATGGCAAGTTCGTTTTTACCCGCTCGGTTAGCGATATACTGGAACAAATTGCAGTATTTGGCGAGCAGCATGGTTTGAGTCGAGAGGAAATGTCACATCTCCAGGTAGATAAGTTGATAGAAGTCGCCACTTCGAGCGGTGAAGGTAGTATTCAGCAGCGCTTGCGAGAAATCGCATTGGAATCAATGGGAAAACATGAGCTCAGCGTCGCTATACGATTGCCACAGATTCTTTTTGACGAGGCAGGCGTCCATGTAGTGCCATTCCAGGTCAGTCACCCCAACTTTATCACTAGTAAAAAGATTACTGCGAACTCATTACATTTGCAGACCGACCAGTCGCCGCCTTCGCTTTCGGGAAAGATCGTGTTGATAGAAAATGCAGATCCGGGTTTTGACTGGATTTTTTCGCAAAACATTGGTGGTCTGATCACCAAGTATGGTGGGGCAAATTCGCACATGGCGATTCGTTGTGCAGAGTTTGGCATACCGGCGGCGATTGGCTGTGGTGAGCAACGCTTCGATATTCTGATTAAAGTCGAACAAATTCTTCTGGATTGTTCTGCCGGTTTAATTAACCCGCTGCATTAACGGAGCTTATAACGATGGTAGTCTGGATTATCGGTTTGTCGGGCACGGGCAAGACAACGTTAGCGAATCTGTTGGTGCAGCGTATGCGAAATGCCGGTAAGAAGGTAGTACTGCTTGATGGGGACCTGATCCGGGAACTGTTCGCTAATGATGTCGACCATACCGTTGAGGGGAGACGTCGCAATGCTGAACGACTCTCCTTTCTTTCCAGCTATCTGGCCAAGCAGGATGTGCACGTGGTCGCTGCTGTGCTATCGATATTTCCCGAGTGGCGACAATGGAACCGCGATAACATCGATGACTACTGCGAGGTCTATCTGAAGGCTTCACTCGAAACCCTGCAGCGTAGAGATATCAAGAACCTATACAAACGTGCACTGGCAGGTGAAATACCCAATGTAGTGGGTGTCGACATACCTTTCCCAGAACCTGAAAATCCTGATCTGGTCCTGGAAAACGACACCGACCGCGACAATTTTGACGACCTGATCGAAAGCATTCTGAAAACTGATGCTGTACACAGAGCAATGCAGGGCAAATGACGTTTTTTTACATTGTTTCGATACTGGTTCTGCTGGAACTGGGTCTTTACCTTGTCGTCAATCTGCAACGGAGCAAATTCCAGTGGCTGATAACCACGAGGGACGAACTCCCCAAATTTGATCAATTAGCGCTAGAGAAGTTTCACAAAACCAGTTTCGATCCTCATCTGGGGTGGGTGCGCAAACCTCGCAGCAGCGGTACCGAACAAGGTTGGGAAGGCCCCATAAATTTCAGTATTGATGCGACCGGTTCCAGGAATAATCGATTCAATTCAGCTCCCGCGATGATTGCTGCCTTTGGAGATTCTTATACTTTCTGTCGACAGGTTGAAGACGATGAAACCTGGGAGGCGCAGGTCGCCGATGCTGGCGAGTTTGGTGTGTTGAACTACGGTGTTGGAAACTACGGTATCGATCAGGCTCTGTTGCGTTACGAATCGATTGAACTGCCCTCCAGTGTGAAAGTGGTCGTCATGGGATTTGTACCTGAAACCATTTCTCGAATTCAGTCTTACTGGAAGCATTATCTCGAATTTGGAAACACCTTTGCCTTTAAACCTCGCTTTACTCTGGAGCCAGGAGGGCAATTGCGATTGGTTGAAAACCGAATTCGTGATTTGAGTGATTATGCCCGTTTACCCGAGTACTTATCCGAAATACAACAGACGGATCATTTTTACCGCAGTAAATTTCGAGCCCTGCAATATCGTCTGCCATACACGTTAAGCCTATTACGTCACCCGATTAAACAAACGAGCCTGCTGGCGGCACTGGCGATACGCGGTTGTGCCCGACTGCTGGGGATTACCAGCGAATACTCCGAGAACCAGCCTTTCATGCAGGTTATGAAGGCAAATATTTGTGACGCTCAAAAGCTTTATCGAGATACTGAATCGCGTAAACTACTGGCTGCTATATGCTACCGATTTAAACTAGCTGCTGAAGCAAAGGGGCACTTGCCTCTTTTGTTGATTATGCCGCAGTTACTTGACCTGAAAATGTCGATTGATCGGGAGAATACGTCCTACCAGTCGTTCTATAGCGAACTAGAGCACCAGATGGATGTACTGGATATGACCAGTTGTTTTATGGAAACTGATTTTGAAGATCTCTACATCAACGATCAGTACGGAGGACATCTGTCGGTTGAGGGGAATCGCATGGTTGCGGAACGGATCATGACCTGGCTCGCCGGTAAAGACGCTATACATCAACCTTAGGGGCTTTTAATCGATGAGAATCACTTATCGTAAATCGCTTAACAAGGATTATTGGGCAAAGAGATGGGGTGATATCCCTGCCGATTTACCGATGGAAAACAAGTCGGTATATCCGCTCAAGTATGCCGAGCTAACGGTGCGCGACAAGCAGGGTAAAATTCTGGAAGCTGGCTGTGGTGCGGGTCGCATTCTGCGTTATTACCATAATCATGGCTATGACATCCTCGGCTTCGATTTTATTGATGTGGCTATCGAAAAACTCAAGCATGTTGATCCAAGCCTGCAGGCCGAGGTGGGAGACATAACCGATCTTCGGTTTAATGACGGATCCTTTGATTATGTGCTCGCTTTCGGGCTCTATCACAATCTCGAGCAAGGATTGAAAGACGCAGTAGCGGAAACTTCACGAGTTCTATCCAGCGGCGGTCGTGTTTGCGCCTCATTTCGCGCGGATAATATTCAAACCAGACTGACTGACTGGTTGACAGATCGCCGGGCCAAAAAGGCTGGAATGCAGAGTCAGAACAGAGAATTTCACAAGATGAATCTGACGCGCCGTGAGTTTGTGCAGTTGTTCGAAGATGCGGGTTTCACTATCGATGACGTGTACCCGGTAGAAAATATGCCTATTCTCTACAAGTTTCGTTTCTTCCGAGCAAGCGCCCACAAGGACTTTGACGAAAACCGGGCGAGGTCGGAAGGCTACCGGCTGTCCTGGTTTGGGCAGGCTCTGCAAAATTTTCTGATGCGCTTCTTTAAAAATCAGTTCTGTAATATTTATGTTCTTATCGCGCACAAAAGATAATGTCTGAGGCGATGCTCAATCGGTTGGTTGCTGTAACACAACGTATTGACGACTACCCGGATCGTAACGAACGACGTGATGCTGTTGATCAAAAATTGATCGACTGGATACTATCCGCGGGATATATACCCGTTCCGGTTCCCAACAGCTGTTTTGGTGGTAAAGAAGCTGGAGAATTTGCTGATAATGCCTTGCTCGAGCAATGGTTGCAGCGTGTTTGCCCTGGTGCGATGGTGCTATCCGGAGGTAACGATCTGGGAGAATTTCCAGAGCGTGATGCTACTGAAAACTACTTGCTCGACTGGGCTGAAAAACAGAAATTGCCTGTGCTTGGAATCTGTCGTGGTTTGCAGATGCTGGCCGTGAGAGCGGGTGCTGAACTGGAAAAGAGGGAAGGGCATGTTAAAACCCACCATACACTCGTTGTATCTGGCGAAAAAGCCAATTGGCCGACGAGCGTAAACAGTTTTCATAACTGGTGCCTGGCAAGTTGCCCGGACGGCTATATAGTCGAGGCCAGGGTAGATGATGGAACCATCGAAGCAATCGGGCATACCAGTCTGCCCTGGGAGGGGTGGATGTGGCATCCGGAGCGCGAGCAAGCATTCTCCCATCAGGATACAAAACGTTTACAGAGATTATTCAGTGAGCAAAAACAGTAATTTAAAAGCAATTATTCTTGCCGCGGGTGAAGGCTCAAGACTGCGCCCCTATACCGAGGATCGCCCGAAGTGCCTGGTCGAAGTCGATGGTGTCAGTTTGCTGGATCGGCAGCTGGCGGTACTTGCCAGTGAAGCGATCGATCCGATTGTTTTAATCGGCGGATATCGAGTTGAAATGCTACGGCGGCCGGGAATAGAGCTACGTACCAATTTTCGTTATGCAGAGACTAACATGGTCTGGACACTGTTTTGTGCAGATGAAGATCTTGATGGGGATCTGCTGCTTTGTTACGGAGATATTGTCTATTCACGTGATATTTTGAAAAAAGTTCTTCAATCCAGTGCCGATATCGCAGTGGCGATCGACCTCGATTGGGAGGCATACTGGCGCGCCCGTAATGAAGATCCTCTTGATGATGCCGAAACCCTCAAGATGACACCTGATGGGCGGTTGCTGGAAATCGGGCAGAAACCGGACTCACTTGATCAAATCGAGGGCCAGTATATGGGTTTGATGAAGTTTTCCGCCAAAGGTGTAGATCAGTTGAAAGAAACCTTCCAAAACGCTAAAGACAGTGGTCAGTTAGGGGGTAAACCCGTCGAGAAGGCCTATATGACAGACCTGTTACAGGAAATGATTGACTCACAAATTCACCTTCAGGCGATCCTGGTGCACGGTGGCTGGGTCGAAATCGATACTGTGAGCGACTTGTTGTCCAGTGTAACCCGAGAACGCCTGGCCGAGGTAGATGCGTCGGTTTAGGCGGCTAACCAGAGGATGATCGATTATTTTAAAAGGCTGGTAGACCGCGTGTTTTCGGGACGATATATACACGCCGAAGTAAATATCGTTCAGTTGGTCATGTATCGATTTGCCTATCCTTTCGCGGTACAGCTCAACCGTCTGGGGTTGAGCGCGAATCTGATTACGACATTTTCGCTGGTATTTTCGCTTCTCGCTTTTGCAGCACTAGCTTTTCACGATGGTTGGGTCTGGTTCACAATTTTCTGGGGTATCTCGATGCTGCTGGATTTTTGTGACGGTACTGTCGCCAGAATGTCCGATTCGGTCTCAAAATCGGCTTTTCGATACGATCACATGAGTGATTTATTCAAAATCTTCCTGCTGTTTATGGGTGCTGGCTTACGTTACGGTAGTGGTTGGGTGTGGATAGTCGCCTTGTTGGTGTTGTTCTTGTTTATGTATTTCATGATTCTCAACCACGATATTGTCCACATCAGAAAACTCCTGCTATTAAAAGTGCCCGTAAACAACAACAGCGAGTCGCAGACTGCGACAGTTAGTAAATCTGAACCAGTCGAACCTGGAATGCGCATACGCGAACGGTATCGCATCGTGGCCTGGCTGGTTAAGTTTGATTCGCTGTATAAACTCTGGCGCCTGTTGTGGCCGCCTCTGACGACCATAAATGGCCATACATTGCTGCTCTTTTTCCTGTTACCCTATGGCCCCGAGGTTGCAATGCTTAGCCTTGGTTACCTGGGACTCATCGCACTCGTAGGCATCAAGGGTCGAATCACTGAATTACTTGTCATTCCGAAACCATGAAGCTACTGTCAATTTGTATTCCTACCTACAAGCGGCCACCGACCCTGCGCCGTTGCATCGAGTCGGTAGTCACCCAGATCAAACAATTTGAACTGCAGGATCAGGTTGAAATTTATGTTGCCAATGACGCTTCGCCGGACAACACCGCGGAGGTATTGGCTGAATTTGTAAAGGTTCCTTTTTTTCGTTGTGTCAATCGTGCAGCTAATCTGGGCATGTCTGCCAACATTAAGAGCATGCTCACAGAGGCACTTGAGACCAGTTCTTTTCAGCTGATTATCACCGACGATGACTTCCTGCTCGATGAAACGCTTGGTGAATTGGTCGATTTTCTTACCCGACAACAGTCTTCGAATCCCGAGGTTTCTGTCATCTGGACACCGAGGTACTCCTATACAGATGATAATGAACTGCATGGAGTTGTTTGTGAGACTCTCGATGTGGATCAAGTAATTCTGCCATCCTACCGCAATGCCGGCAGGTACATGTATAACGGTTTCGTGCTTTCGGGACTGATAGTCAAAGCCAGTAAAATTGATTATTCCTTTTGGAGTGAGTACCAGGAAAATGCTTATTTCCCGGTAATATTCTCGGGCGACATCATGCTGCGATATCCAGCAATGTACTGGCATCGGAGTACTGTCCATCACGCGGTCCTCAACGAGTGTCATTGGGATCGTTGGGGGCAGTCTGATGCTGAAATTACACTCAGGCTTTTCATCGACTATCTGAATGCCTATGTCGTGATCGGGCAGCGCCTACCTTCACTATGGCAGCGGTTAGCTTTTTACCTGTCGGCGTTTCCACGAGCTTATCAGATGACCAATAGTCTACTGATAACTTCTGGTGGTTTTTTTCGTCTAGGTGCCAGTGAGGCCGCGGCCTTGTTGAGCATCGACAAGGTTTCCTATGCACAATTGAAGCCACCCGCCGGAATCATGTTATCTTTCATGCTGATCCGTGTAATCGTCAGTTGCCTTGTCAAAGCCACTGCTCTTCGGATGTTGTCGTTGGTTGCGGTTAACGAAGGCAAGCGTAACCAGTGGGCAGAATCATACGAGCGGCTGAAACAATGGATGTTCAACGCAAAATTTATCATGCGTTGGACCGCGTAACTCCATGGTAACGCAGTCGTATAGTCAAATTAATCGGGACATACAATGAAACAGATTCTAGTAACGGGCGGTGCTGGATTTATTGGCTCACATCTATGTGATCGTTTGCTGGCGGATGACCACGAAGTGCTATGTGTGGACAATTACTTTACTGGTGGCAAGTCCAATATTGTGCATCTGCTTGAGAACCCTTACTTCGAAATGATGCGCCACGATGTCACTTTCCCGCTGTATGTCGAAGTATCGCAGATTTACAACCTGGCTTGTCCTGCATCCCCAATCCATTACCAGTTCGATCCGGTACAAACTACCAAAACCACTGTGCACGGTGCGATTAACATGTTAGGACTTGCAAAGCGTGTCAAGGCACGGATTTTTCAGGCTTCCACCTCCGAGGTATATGGCGATCCAGAGCTGCATCCCCAGCCCGAGTGCTACTGGGGTAACGTTAACCCGATTGGGCCTCGGTCCTGCTATGACGAAGGTAAACGTTGTGCTGAGACCTTGTTTTTTGACTACTATCGGCAGCATGATCTCGATATCAAGGTAGCGCGCATTTTTAATACCTACGGACCGAGAATGCATCCGAATGACGGCCGGGTGGTCAGCAATTTTATTGTGCAGGCATTACGCGGTGAAGAGCTGACAATTTATGGCGATGGTAGTCAAACACGCAGCTTCTGCTATGTAGACGATTTAGTTGAAGGCTTTATACGCCTGATGGCAACTGAAGCGGGATTTACCGGCCCGGTCAATCTGGGCAATCCTCGTGAATTTACGATGCTGGAATTGGCAGAAAACATTTTGCGGCTTGTAGGCAGTAGTTCCAAGTTATCATTTCAACCATTACCACAGGATGATCCTAAACAAAGGCAACCGGACATTGCGCTTGCTAGCGAGAAGTTAGATTGGGAGCCGAAAGTCCAGCTGGAGGACGGTCTCAAGGAGACCATCGCCTATTTTCGGAAATTGCTTGATGTCTGATTTTCGGCTATCGACGGCCGTCGCTTTCATTATTTTTAATCGGCCGGACGCTACTGCGAGAGTTTTTGCTGAGATTGCCAGGGCAAAGCCGCCTAAACTGTTGGTCGTAGGGGACGGGCCCCGGTCAGACCGTGCAGGAGAAGCCGACCGAGTAGCCATGGCTCGAGATGTGGTAACGCGTATCGACTGGGAATGCGAAGTACTTACCAATTTCTCCGATGTTAATCTAGGTTGCAAACACCGCGTATCGAGCGGTATTGACTGGATATTCGACCAGGTGGAAGAGGCAATCATTCTGGAAGATGACTGTTTACCTGACCCCAGCTTCTTCAGGTTCTGCGAGGAAATGCTTGAGCAATACAGGGATGACAAGCAAATTGGCATGATTAGTGGTACCAATTTCCAGTCGGGGCGACGACACGGACAGGCCAGTTATTATTTTTCAAAATATTCAATTATCTGGGGATGGGCGAGTTGGCGTGATCGCTGGAGTGAAAGTTACGATGTCAAGATGACGAACTGGCCTGAGGTTCGAGACCAGGGATGGTTAGCCGAACTACCGGATAGCCGACACGAGGTACGTTACTGGTCTAACATTTTTGAGCGTGTATATCGGGGTGAAATAGACACCTGGGACTATCAGTGGTTCTTTAGCAGTTGGTTGCAGCGCAGGGTCAATATTGTTCCGATGGCTAACCTGATTTCTAATCTTGGCTATGGTAGCGACGCGACACATACGACAAGCAATGAGAGTCAGGTAGCGAATCTTGCCCTGGAACCAATGTCTTTCCCTTTAAATCATCCGTCGGAGGTAACAAGAAATAACCAGGCCGATCATATTACTGATAAGGTGTTTTTCCGTGGCACACTTACTGATCGAGCTCGACAAAAGCTGAAGCGAATTCGTAACAAGCTGTTGTCACGATAAAGTGAAGGCACCTCTATGGAAGTAGAAAATAATTTTCGCTGGGAGAGTTGTCCTCTATGTGGCGCAATTGAAATGAGGGAAATCGGTATCCTGGATTATTGCGGGAGTGTGCAGTTTTCTACACAAAAAATTGATTTGAAGCATAAACCCGAAATCTGGGCTTGCACAGGCTGCAAATCTGAATTCACACAGAATATTATTCCAGAGACAATTGCGCAGGCTCTCTATTCCAACTCGCAGGCAGGCGATCGCTGGTCGAAGACTCCTTTTGTTGAATACAAAACCGATGAAGTGGTTTCGGTCATGGCGGAATTGTTCAAAAGAGGTTGTCGGGTACTGGATGTTGGCTGCAACACTGGCGAGTTGCTGGATTATGCCCGCAGCTTTGGGTGTCAGACGGCAGGATTGGAGTATTCTAGAAAGAGCCGGGAAATTATACAGGACAAGGGTCATGACGCTTATGAATCCTTCGATCACCTGGATCGGCAGTTTGAGGTGATAACGGCCTTCGACCTGGTTGAACACCTTTATAATGTTTCTGATTTTCTGGATAGATGTCATGCGAAACTGGTTACAGGTGGGGTATTGGCAATACTCACAGGTGATGTTAAATCGAAAAGTGCTGTCCGGGCAAAAGCTCATTGGTGGTATCTGCAGTATCCCGAGCACATTGTTTATCCAGTACGTACTTATTTTGAAAAGCTTGATAATTTTCGACTGCAAACCTGGCTAGCTACCTATGGTGCTCAAGGCTACAATCGACCTTGCTACCGAGTGTGGTTGAGCCGAATCAAAAGCCTGTTAACCGGTCGTATATACAATGGTTTGCCGTCCTCCGGTCCTGATCATGCCCTCGTCGTCCTGCAAAAGAAGGATTAATCGAATGGTTGTGTTGACCAGCCTTAATGACAGGCTAACCGGTCGGATATTTAATGGTTACTGAAACTACTACGGGGGTTATAACTGATTCTAAACCCGAATCTGCCTGCCCCGTTTGCTGTGGTTTAAAGGTTACGCTATATAGGGAAGTTTTCGATGATCGCTATGGCCATCCAGACCTGTTTGAGTTGGTGCGTTGCAGCGATTGCGGTCATTTGATGACCCGACCTTCGCTGGGTGAAAGTGATCTGGCACATCTCTATGGAACCTATTATCCGCGTAAGAACATTACTTCTGAGCAGGTAACTACCCAGGCAGCCAAAGTTCAACAGGCGTTTGCCGGGATTCGTCGATGGTGGATGGGTGTCGATAACCAGGGACAGTATAGTGCTCGCCCAGGAGAAAAAATGCTGGATGTTGGCTGCGGTAGCGGTTTGTCGTTGCTGGAAGCCAAAGCCATGGGTGTTGACGCCTGGGGCATTGAGGCCGATCCGAATGCACAGCGGTTCGCGGACCAGTTGGGGCTGCGTATTCACCAGGGCGGACTGCAGGATGCCCCTTTCGCAGGCACCAGTTTTGATCTCGTTGTACTCAACCAGGTAATTGAGCATATTCCCGAACCTGATAAGGCCCTGCAAATTATCCAGCAACGACTTGCAACGGATGGGCGGGTAGTTCTGGTATTTCCGAATGTGAATTCCTTATGGTGCAAGTTGAGCGGGCTGCGCTGGATCAATTGGCATATACCTTACCACCTGCATCATTTCACGCTGAAAACCTTTACTCGCATGGCTGAACGTTGCGGCTATCGTATCGTGCGCTCACGCACCATCACGCCGAATCACTGGAGTTTGTTGCAAGTCAGGGCATGCAGGCAGTCGGTAGCAAGAGGTGAGGCCAATCCCATGTGGCGTGTCGAAGCATCGTCTGTTTCCACTGCCCCATCTGCCGCTGATACCTTGCGTGTTAGAATCAGAAGGCTATTTCGCTTGCCGGTGATGCTGGTCATTGCGATTGTAAATCGTCTGGTTGATGGCTTTGGCTATGGAGATAGTTTAATAGTGGAACTGAGGCCACAGGATGCCCAGCGAAGGTAATAATAACTTGCGCCTGGCCGTATTAATGACCTGTCATAACCGTGTTGCCGATACCAGGGCTTGCCTGGAGGCGTTGCGACGGCAGGAATCATATGACGGCTCGATTGAACTTGTGTTAACCGACGATGGCTCCAACGACGGAACCGGACAGGCGGCAAGCGAAATCTTCCCGGGCGCAACCATAATTAATGGCGACGGGAATCTCTACTGGTGCGGCGGGATGCGAACAGCCTTCGCCCGGGCCATACAAAGCAATTATGACTTTTATCTGTGGTTGAACGATGATACCCGGATAGACAGGGATGCTATCGCGAGAATTTGTAAAACCTACCGGGAGGCGTCGAAAACTCTTGGGGAATCCTTGATAGTGATTGGCAGCACACAAGACCAGGATTCAAACCAAATGTCCTATGGCGGATGGCGACTTGAAAGGGGGAAACTGGGAACCATTTCCTGGGACAAGACTCAACCGCACCCAAATAAATGGATTTACTGTGACGCTATGAATGGTAATTTCATATTGATTCCGAGGGCGGTCGTAGAGAGGAACGGTAACCTGGACGAGGCATTCACGCATGGCATGGGTGATCTGGATTATGGCTTGCGCGCTAAATCTGCGGGTTGCTCGATAATTATTGCGCCGGGCTATTTTGGTGTTTGCAAGGCTAATGATGGTGCGGGGCTCTGGTCAAATCAAAGCCAGCCCGCCATGCAGCGTTGGCGTAAGGTGCTTGGACCAAAGGGTTTGCCTTTAAGGGAGTGGAAAGTCTTTACACGCCGTCATGGTGGTTTATATTGGCCCCTGCTGTGGCTGGGCCCATACATAAAGTTCTGGATCAACGCACTGTTAACAGGTTTAGGTAATGAAAAGTGAGTGGTGTATCTGTTTCCGTTTACTTATGGTTAGTCCCGAAAACTCATATAGATACCGCATACCTTGCAGGTCACCAAAGCAGAATGACCGGTTCTATTAATTTTTCATCGCTAGCGACGTCTAAATGAACGAAAAAGCACCAATCGTACTGTTTACGTTCAACCGCCCCGAGCATACCCGTTCGACACTCGAGTCACTGGCGCAAAATCCGGAGTTTTCGGCAAGCCCGTTGTTCATCTACTGCGATGGTGAGAGAAACGATGCCGAAGCAGCGCAGGTGCTGCAAACTCGCGAGCTGGTGCGTAACTGGTCGCACTCGCATAAAACTGTCATTGAGCGCGATCGTAACTGGGGATTGGCAAATTCGATCATAGATGGTGTCACGCGGCTGTGTGATGACCATGGGCAGGTCATCGTTCTGGAAGATGATATGGTCGTGTCCAGGCATTTCCTCGGCTACATGAATTCGGCGCTGGAAAAGTACCGGGACGATGAACGGATTATCAGCGTTCATGGGTATTCCTTTCCAATAGCGGGGTTGCCGGAGGCGTATTTTATCAAGGGCGCCAGTTGCTGGGGCTGGGCGACCTGGAAGCGCGGCTGGGACTTGTTCGAGCCGGATGGGCAGAAATTATACGACGAGCTTCTGACCCGCAAGTTAATGTACAGGTTCGATGTAAACGGCTCTTATCCGTACCGCAGGATGCTGGGGGATCAGATTCATGGTCGAGTAGATTCCTGGGCGGTACGCTGGTATGCATCTGCCCTAATTCATGACAAACTTACGCTTTATCCGGGGCGTTCCCTGGTGCACAACACCGGACTGGATGGAAGCGGAAGCCATTGCGACGATTACGACGGATTCGCGACCAATCTTAGTACCACGGCAATTAATCTGGATAATTTGTCAGTATCGGAAGACGAGCAGGCATTGGAAGCCTGGCGGGGGTATTTGAAATCACTCAGAAAGGAAAAACTGTTGAGTGGCTTTTTATCGCCTGGAAAAATTCGGAAGTTTATCTCCCAACGCTTAAAGTGATATCAGGTAGTTTTAGCATGACCGCACTGGCATACAGAAAGGGCTCCGGTTTTGAGTAGTTCTTTGGTATCAAAAGCAAGGCAGATATATCTCAAAGCCATGTTTTTCCCGTTCGTTCTCGGGATATTTATCAATCCATTTTATTTTTCGCGTAAAGGCCTCGCGAAAAACCTGTCGATGTTAGCGCCGAAAATTACCGGCAAGGTGCTCGACGTAGGCTGCGGCAATAAACCGTACATGTCGCTATATAGCGCCGAGGAATATGTCGGACTGGAAGTAGATACGCCGGAAAACCGGGCGGCGAAGGCTGCCGACCTGTATTACGACGGTGAGCATTTTCCATTTGACCCGGGATCATTTGATTCGGTCGTCTCCAATCAGGTGTTTGAACACGTCAGGGACCCGGATCAATTCTTGACAGAGATTTCAAGAATCCTGCGCGACGATGGACTGGTTTTGATTACCGCGCCGTTTGTCTGGGACGAGCATGAGCAGCCCCACGACTATACCCGCTACTCGTCGTTTGGTATGACCTCCATTTTGAATCGTCACGGATTTGAGATACTCGAGTTACGCAAATCCGTGGACGATATCCGCATCGTTTTCCAGCTGCTAAATGCCTATATCCACAAGAAAACACAGACAAAATCCAGGGCAGTGAATTTATTACTGACCATCCTGATGATTGCCCCCGTCAACATTATCGGGGAGCTCGTATCCTGGATTACACCACGCAATCCCGATCTCTATCTCGATAATATCGTTCTCGCGAGAAAACTGTAGAAAGGGTCTCGATGAAGATAATTCACTTCAATACCTTCGAGGGAGGAGGGGGCGCGGCCAAGGCTAGCCTGGCCCTGCACCGTGCGATGCTTGATCTGAACGTGGATGCATCATTGATCGTACATAGAAAAACCAGTGCTGATACCACGGTTATCGGAAAGCCACCCACCCGGTTCGTGCTCATCAGGAAGCGGCTCCTGCCCTGGATTTTGTCAAAACTGCACCATCTGTGGTATCGCCCGCTGGAGGTGTGGACATTCGGAGTCTTTGGCAATCGTTCGATCACCTGTCGGCGCGAGGTTGAGGATGCCGACATCATTTCTCTGTCCTGGGTGTCCTGGTTTCTGGATGTTGAAGCGATCGGTCAGCTGTTGAGGAAAAACAAGCCGGTGGTATGGACCTGTTACGATATGTGGCCATTTACCGGCGGCTGTCACTATGCTGGAGATTGCAGTAACTACGTCGCACACTGTGGTAATTGCCCGCAACTTGGTAGCAAATCAGAGCATGATATTTCACGATGGCTGTGGAATAAAAAACAAAGCTGCTGGGACTTTTCCAGGCTGACAGTTGTTTGCCCAAGTGACTGGCTGGCAGGTTGTGTGCGTAACAGCGGCTTGCTCGGTGGAGTTCGCGTCGAGGTCATTCCAACCGGTATCGATGCGTCCATTTACAAGCAGATGCCGAAGGAGTCTGCGCGCAAACAATTAGGACTTCCGCTCGATAAAAGTCTGGTTCTGTTTATTGCGACAGGGGGACTGTCTAATGAGCGTAAGGGCGGCAGGTTACTCGAGCAATCCCTGGAGGCATTACATGAGATGTATCAGGGTGAAGTGCCTGATGTCGTTATATTAGGTCCACGCCAGAATAACTACGGCATTTCCGAGAAGTTTACCGTTCATTCGATGGCGTTTAACGACGATGTCTCGCTGGCGAATCTGTATGCTGCCTGTGACGTATCGGTTACGGCATCGAAGGCAGATAATTTACCGCTTACGGTCTTGCAGTCCATGGCCTGTGGGACGCCTTGCGTCGCCTATGATGCGGGTGGCATGGGTGATGTTATTGAGCATATGAAAAATGGCTATCTTGCGCGGCCTTTTGATGTTCACGACTATGCCGAAGGCATACATTTTGTACTAGCGGATGCCCCGCGTCATAATTCGTTGGTGGCGGCGAGTGTCGATAAAATCCACTCTGGGTACACGTCGAATCACGAGGCCGGGCAATACCTGAAGTTATATGAAGAATTGTTATCGTGAAGACGGGTAAGTCAGTGACTAAACCTTTTCCGAGTCTGGCATGAGCTGTCCCTGTGGTTCACCAGATGATCAGCTGGTGCAATATTTTGCAACTGGCGAAACCGATTTTCGCCTGTGTAAGACTTGTGGTTGCGTATTTCGCGAACAATTCCCGGGACCGGAGGAACTCGATGAAATCTATCGCCAGGCTTATGAAGAAGAGAATATTTGCGGCGAAACAACAAACCAGGAATCGGGTGACTATGCAGTGCGGAGTTTTGCTGACTACCTGACGACTCGTGTAATAAAGCCGGATGATCGCATCCTTGATTACGGTGCCGGTTCGGGGGTGCTTGTCGCTGAGTTGCGCCACCGTGGTTTCGCTTGTGATGGCTTCGAGTTCGCACGGAGTGCCAGGGAGTATTGTCTGGCTAATCGCGGTTACTCACTAAAATCGGAGCTGGAATCGATACCCGACGGGTATTATCAGGCAGTCACCATGATTGAGGTGATCGAGCATTTGACTGACTTGACCAACACCCTGGAAGAAATTCACCGGGTACTCGCTCCGGGCGGAAAGCTCTTCATTACCACGCCCAGTCGAATCGGTTTTCGGGCCCGTATCGAGAAAGGAAACTGGCGTGAAGCACGGAAAAAATTCCACCTGTTTTTGTTTGACTGGCGCAGCATTAGCTATCATTTGCAGCGCGCCGGTTTTAGCGATGTCGACCATATCGTCTTCAGCCCGTTTCAAAAGGAAGGCTGGAAATTCGTCATTTATGCACGCATGATGCAGGCATTAGGTATGTCGGGAACACTTTGTGCGTTGGCGTCGAAGTAACCTTTAACGAATGTTATTAACAATGTCGAGAAGCGTGATATGAAAGCCCTGGTATTGGGTGGAAACGGGTTTATCGGGTCGCATATTGTTGACGGGCTGTTGGCGGCGGGTCATCGGGTACGGGTGTTCGATCGAAATCCCGAGCAATTCAGGTTGCCGCTGGAGCAGGTAGAGTATCACTCTGCAGACTTTGGTGATGTTGGTGCACTTTTAAACGCGCTCGAAGGAATAGATGCGGTTTTTCACCTGGCCAGCACGACAGTACCCTCGACATCAAACCTCGATCCCGTGGCGGACATTCAGGTTAACCTGGTTAACTCGGTGCAACTATTGCAGCTAATGGTAGAGCAGGGTGTTTCGCGTATCGTCTTTTTATCGTCGGGGGGTACCGTGTATGGTATCCCAGAAGTTTCCCCAATACCCGAGACACATACACTGAAACCAATTTGCTCCTATGGCGTGATCAAGGTCGCGATAGAGAATTACCTGTTTATGTACCAGTCACTGCACGGGATTCAACCGGTCGTCTTGAGAGCATCCAACCCGTATGGAGAAAGGCAGGGACATGTGGGTGTACAAGGGGCAATCGGAACTTTTCTGCAAAAGATAAAGACGGGTGAAGCAATCGAAGTATGGGGTGATGGTTCGATTATACGTGATTTTATTCATGTTTCCGATTTGGCTGATTTATGTATCAGGGCGGGGACAAGCGAGTATTGCGGAATATTGAATGCCGGGAGTGGCGAAGGGCATTCGATCCGTGATGTGATCAGTGTTATAGCTCGTGCTACTGATCGCAAAATAGACCCTGTGTATAAAGAGGGCCGGGCCTACGATGTGCCGAAAGTAGTGCTCGATATTTCCAAAGCCCGCGGGGAATTTGACTGGAAGCCGGAGATTGAGCTGTCGCAGGGGATTAAAAGAACCTGGAAGTGGATGAGTACCTTAGGAGTCTAGCGTGGATTCAGAGGTGAGCGACACCCACTGCCCGATAACACCTTTATGCTGTGTTAACAGGTGTTATCTTGACGATTTGCACGTCTCTATTAAATTGCTGGAAGTGCAGGGGGAAGCCACAAGAGAAATACGCAACCGGAGGAATTTGAAGACATCTATCGGCGAGCCTGTGAAGAAGACAATATCGTCATCGCGAACACCAACCATGAGTCAGGTGACTTCGCCGCCCGGAGTTAGGCGCTACCTGGCCCGGCATTTCGTGAAGCCGGGTGATCGAATCCTGGATTACAGTGCTGGTTCGGGCGGCCTGGCGACTGGAAATTCGCAATTTAGGCTCGGGCGATGCAATCGTCGGGGATGTCCGGAACCATCTGTGTCACCGCGTCGAAAGAATAGTGAGTCATGAAATTGGGTGCTACAGCAAGGCTAATATATAAGAGCATACTCCAAGTGACTTCAGGGCTATGATCAGGATCGGTGATTTAATCCCTGCAGGGGGCATTGAGTATTTGCGGGAAAGATGGCCACCATTACCGGTTGCCCTTTTGTTGCTGGCATGTCTGTTCTTAGTCCAGCCGGTTATCGCCATCGTTGCCCTGACAATTTTCTGCCTGCGATTAGAGAAACCTTCCCTGTTACTGCTGCTTGTGCTGGTGGTAATGATGGCAGTCTATCTAGGGCTTATAAACCTGACCAGGCTGCCGGAGAGTGACCTGCTTGTCTATCTGGAGTGGCTTCCGATCGCCAGGGAGAAGGCGTTGAGTGATTATATGGCAATCGTCGTAGAGCCTGCCTATTCAGTCTACATTTACTCGCCGGCTAATATTCCCTGGTCCAGCGATAAGCTTTTCATCTTCTTATCTACCGTCATACCTTACGGGATAGTATTGGCTTGCATAGCCAGATTTGGCTGCAAGTTGAACCTTCCCAATTATGCCATTGTCGCTGTATTGGTAAGCGTTGCTTTTTTTCCACCCCTTTTCAACAATTCTGCCCATTTGATGCGTCAGTTTCTGGCAGGTGCGTTTGTCGCCTGGTTTTATATTGACTATACGATGGGGAGCAAAAACCGATGGTGGCTATTGCTTCTGGCATTTTTAACCCATGTCTCCACTGTTATTTTTTTACCGCTCGCACTGGTGGGGAACTTTCGTAAATGTTCTGTCTGCATCCTGTTGGCAATAATGATGGTTTTTTTCATGTTCGACCTGTTGCTCTTAAAATTCGTCAGCCCCTATTTGACAACCATCCCTTATCTGGGCGATGTCATTAATAGAGCGATGCACGGCGTTTACTGGGAGCATGCACCGCTCGGCATTAAGCCTTTACTACTGCTTTGTTTGGTGTCGCTGTTTTCGCTGTACAAGTTAGTGATCGGTATTCGATCCGGGAAAGTGATCACCCGGGAATCGGGCGTCAATTTGTACATTTCCAGCCTGATTTTCTGCCTGTTTATTCTCTGGGCATATCTGGCCGACGAGACAATGCTGGCAACACGGTTTACGCTATACGTTTATTTTCTGCTGGCGCCGATTCTGTTGTTGGCTATTGCTGATGCGCCGAACAAAAAATTGATAGCAGGCCTGGCGATAGCGACGATGCCAATATATTTTATCTACACTATCGTGTATGGAACATGGACCTACGAAGTGCCTGGGCTCTGGATATCGCCGGCGAGCTTGATGTACTGAGTTTATGGCAAGGAAGGGCGGCTTTATTTCAGCGGCAAGGTTTTACCAGGGTCGATGGCATCGACCCCACCCAGGGAGCGAGTCCACCTCTAAACATGGAAAATGATTCATCTACAGATATGCATAAGCAGGCAAAGATTGTTGATGTTCGGTTTTCTGAGATATGAACTCATTGTTGACTGAATATATGCTGGGCTTCGAGATTCGCCGCGATGGTTTCGAATCCTGTTTGGGTGAAATCGCCAGTTTCCTGGAACAGGCGCAGCAAAAAAAATGGTTTGCTACTATTAACCCACATTCTTATGCCGTTTCCCTGCACCGGCCTAATTTCCGTGCCGCGTTGAATGCTGCCGATTGGCTGGTCCCTGACGGTGTCGGTGTGGTACTGGCATCGTGGATTCTGGGTGGTCGGATTCGACAACGTATCAGCGGGCCCGATATTTTTTACGGATTGCATGATTTTATGCAGAAGTCGGAGAACTACTCGGCATTTTTCCTGGGGGCCTCCGAGGATACGTTGACAGAAATGTGCCGTCGTATGTCAAAAGACTGGCCGAACATCCGCATTGCTGGAACCTTTTCTCCGCCATACAGGTCTGCCTTTTCCGATGAGGATATAGAACAGATGGTAAAAAGCGTAAATGCGGCGCAACCCGATGTGCTGTGGGTAGGTATGACCGCGCCAAAGCAGGAGGAGATTATTTTTAGAATGCTGCCTCAACTAAATGTTCGCTTTGCAGGGGCGGTCGGGGCTATTTTCGATTTTTACGCAGGCCGGGTAAAACGATCTCATCCTGTGTTCAGGCGCCTCGGCCTGGAGTGGTTGGTGAGACTCTTACGCGAGCCGTGTCGCCTTTGGCGACGCGTATTCGTCTCGGGCCCGATCTTTATATGGCATGTGCTCCTGGCCCGATTCAAACTGATTCGTCGCGCCTGAAAATGATTCTGGTGACCGGCGCCAACGGATTTCTTGGGCAGGCCTTGAGTCTTGAGCTGAGAGCAAGGAAGTTCGCTGTGCGCGGCGCATTGCGTGCGGAAGCTAAAACAGGGGAAGTCAATGTCGGAGATATCGGGCCAGATACCGATTGGCAAGAAGCTTTGGCGGGATTGGATGTCGTTGTCCATACCGCGGCCCGTGTGCATATTATAAATGATACCGCTGGCGATTTACTCAGCCAGTATCGCAAAGTTAATGTCGAAGGCACGCTGAACCTGGCGCGGCAGGCAGTTAACGCGGGCGTCAAGCGATTTATTTTTATCAGTTCCATCAAGGTGAACGGCGAGTCGACGTTACCCGGGAAACCATTTACAGCAGATGATCAACCCAACCCTGAAGATCCATACGGCATCTCCAAATGGGAAGCCGAGGTTGGCCTGGAGCGGTTGGCAAATGAAAAAGGCCTGGAGGTAGTCATCATTCGACCGCCATTGGTGTATGGTCCGGGGGTAAAGGCAAACTTCCTGCGTTTGATGCGCTGGGTAAACCGCGGCGTACCATTGCCTCTGGGAGCGATTCGCAATAAACGCAGCCTGGTTGCGCTGGATAACCTGGTAGACCTGATTATTAACTGTATTGGCCATCCGGCTGCCGTAAATCAGACTTTTCTGGCGGGGGATGGGCAGGACGTTTCAACCACCGAGTTGTTATACGGTATCGGCAAAGCACTGGATAAACCGGCGCGATTACTGCCATGTCCGGTCAGCTTGCTATTTGTTATCTCCGCGTTGCTGGGCAAAAGAGAAATGCTTCGGCGCCTGACCGATTCTTTACAGGTTGATATTTCGAGTGCGCGTTCGCTACTCGGATGGGAACCGCCGTTGTCGCTGGAGGAGGGTCTGTGTAAAGTGGCGCAAGACTTCAAACAGCAATTAACGAATCAGTAAACGCGATAATCAGGCGAGTTCTGCGCGTACCCGGTCGCCACGAGTATCTTGAAATAAAGCGTTAAACTCATACGCCTGACCATGACCTGGTCATAACGTGCCAGTTTGCGCGGAGTGGACATGTCGACGTCGTTGACCTGCGACACGCCGGTGATTCCCGGGCGAACCTCGAATACCCCACGCTTCGACCTTTCTGCTATCAATTCTGTCTGGTTAGGCAGGCAGGGCCTGGGACCAACCAGGCTCATCTGACCCATCAGCACATTGAAAAGCTGCGGCAGCTCGTCAAGCTTGGTCTTGCGTAAAAAGCGTCCCAGCCTGGTAATCGATGAAGGATCAACCAGGTGGGTTCCAACCGACTGGGTTCCGATTGCCATGGTACGGAATTTAACCAGCGTAAACGGTTGCTGGTTTTTGCCAATACGAGTTTGCTTGAAAAAAGGTGACCCATGATCCAGCAGACTGATAATAATGACGACCAGGAATACCGGAATTCCGCAAATTATGCCTATTAGCGAAAACAGGATATCGAGTGTTCTTATCATTTTGACTTGCGTGGTTGCTGAAGTTCTTTAATGACAACTGCATATCGGGTGGCAGCATTTCACCTGAGCCGCGCAGTTTACAAGTAAATTGCGCGATTCGCTAAGGATGATTTGAAGGCTATATGTTAAGCTGCTGTTTCTACTGATGACTACCAGATACAAGTAATCCCATGCTTGGCACGATCTGCAAGGTAATGCGACGGCAACATGATTGTCAGTAAAATTCTTTCACTGAAACGCAACCATAAACGACTCATCGTTTTGTCGCTTGATTTACTGATGGTGCCATTCGCCTTATGGTGTTCATTCTCATTACGACTGGGCGTGTTCTTTTCGCCCCAGGACTTGTCCTTCGTGCCGGCCGAAGCTCGCAGTGAAGTCCTTTACCATTTCCTTATCGCGCCGGTCATCGCGATTCCAATATTCATAAAGTTCGGCCTTTATCGCGCAATAATCCGTTATATCGGCTTCGTCGCAATGTGGACGATCATCAAGGCGGTCAGCCTGCATACGGCAGTTTTCGGGATATTTATCCTGTTGAGTGGAATGCCGGGAGTACCTCGCTCGGTCATCATAATAAACTGGCTTTTACTGGGTTTGTTGATTGGTGCTACCCGGGCCTGGGGTCGTTGGTGGTTGACCGGCAGTTTCCATCTAGTATCTAAGGGTGAAAACAAAACCAAGGTCATCATATATGGTGCCGGTCATGCCGGTGTCCAGATTGCTGCTGCCCTGGCCAGTGGCTCGGAGTTTCAACCGGTAGCATTCATCGATGATAACCGGGCGCTGCAGGGCAATTACATCGAAGGATATCGAGTGTATCCATTCCGCAAGCTGAGCGGCCTGATCGAGGACTTCGAAGTCAAGGAGGTGTCGATGGCCATGCCTTCGGTACCCCGCTCCCGACGCAGTGAGGTCATAAAAAAGCTTGAACCCTACGCGGTGCATGTCACCACGGTTCCCGGGCTCCATGATCTCGCCAGCGGTAAGCTCAAGGCAGACGATATTCGCGAAGTGGGTATCAATGACCTGCTCGGCAGAGTCCCGGTCGAGCCTGACCGGGAACTGCTCAATGCCAACATTAAAGGCAAGGTGGTCCTGGTAACCGGTGCCGGCGGCAGTATCGGTTCCGAACTCTGTCGCCAGATTATCGGGCTGAATCCGAGTGCGTTAATACTCTACGAGCGCAGCGAACACGATCTCTACCTGATCGAAAACGAAATGCTGGAGTTTGCGCAAAAACTCTATCCCGAAACAGCTAATCGCGTAATACCCATATTGGCATCGATACAGGATCGAAACAGAATGGAAGCAGTATGCGGGGCTTTCGGTGTGGAGACGATTTACCACGCCGCCGCCTACAAGCATGTTCCGATGGTCGAAAAGAATCCCTCGGAAGCCGTGCGCAACAATGTGCTCGGAACCTACCTGGTGGCGCAGGCTGCCATCAACACGGCTGTTGAAACCTTTGTTTTGATTTCCACCGACAAGGCGGTCAGGCCGACCAGTACCATGGGCGCCACCAAGCGTTTTGCCGAAATGGTGCTGCAGCAGTTGGCGCAGCGGAAAGAATCAGTTACCCGCTTCACCATGGTTCGATTTGGTAACGTACTCGGATCTTCCGGCTCGGTCATTCCATTATTTCGTGAGCAGATTAAAAATGGCGGACCCGTTACCGTGACCGATCCCAAAATTATTCGTTACTTCATGACCATACCGGAAGCAGCGCAGTTGGTAATCCAGGCAGGGGCGATGGGCGAGGGTGGTGAAGTGTTTGTCCTGGATATGGGAGAATCGGTAAAAATTCTGGATATGGCGAAACGTCTTATTCACTTGAGTGGTCTGCAGGTCAAGGACGATGAGAATCCCGAGGGCGATATCGAAATCGTCTACACCGGTCTGAGACCCGGTGAAAAGCTGTATGAAGAACTGCTGATCGGTGAGAATGATTTGCCAACCCGGCACCCCCTGATAATGTCGGCGAATGAAGATGGCCTGACCTGGGAGGCATTGAGCAATTACCTTGAACAGTTCGAACAGGCGATCGAATCGAATGATGTGGAAAAAAGCAGGGAATTACTGGTTGGCGCGGTCAAGGGATTTACCCCGCAGTGCGATGTCGCAGACCTGGTCCGGCTGAGAAATCAGAAATCCGCGGACGAATCACGCAAGGACAATATTATTCAGTATCCCGGTTAGCTCATTACCGGCATCGAATCCCTTTTCCCATATTCTTTGGGAGCGCTGGCAGCCGACGCTAACACCCTTTATGTTGCGCGCTTCATGATCTGTTCAGATCGATTCAACTCTTAACTTGGACCTGTGGGGGTTCCGGCGCTTTCCGATTCACGCAGCGCACCCAGCAGGCAACCCCAGATTGTTGCGCTGGCGAAACCATACATCATCAGGTATTGCTTGCCGTAAAACGGGGCCCCTGGAATTGACTGAACCAGGTAGGAAGCCAGCAAAAGTAAACCCGCAAGGGCAAGGCAACGTACTTCCAGGCTATATTGTCGGCGCAGGTATTTAGTGAATATCCAGAGGTGGCATACAATCAAAGCTAAAAACGAGAAAAGCCCGACCAGTCCAGTCATAGCGAATGTCTGCAGAAACTGGTTGTGAATATGATTGATACCCTGGAGTCTCGTAATTTGTGGATTTTGCCTTGCGTATTCGTTAATTACCCGCTTGGTACTGCCGGGACCAAAGCCGAATATTTTGTTTTCCAGCCCCGCCTGCCAACCTAATTTCCATACCTCTACCCGATGGCTAAAAGCGTTGTATTCAGTTTGTTCCTCGCCCGTCAGGTACGGCGTGACCATATCAATGCCCTCAGCGAATCTTTCCTGCACCCTGGGCAGCGAGCTGCTCACGATTGCAATGCCGCCCATCAACACCAGCGTAAACAGGACTCGCTTGAACAGCGAATACCGGTCCAGGTAAAAGAACATTGTGATGAGTAGTATCACAATACCCGCAACCCAGCTAGTGCGGGTTCCGGACAGTACCATGGCGCAAACACCCATCAGAATCGCCAGCAAGAAGATAGCCTTACCATACCTGATCTGGTTGAACCTGTAGTAAGACGCGATAACGATGGAGGTCATGGCCAAGGCTATACAACCGAATGCGACTTCATTGTGGCCTCCGCCAGCCCTGCTCTTATCCAGCAGCAGGATATCGACCAGTGCCAGTAGCCCCATCACAATGCACCCGACCGCATACTTCATCCAGATATTTCGTTTCGAGTCGAAACTGAGGTAAAAAACGCTGACCAGGGGGATTGCGATCAATAACAGGAGGAACCTTGATGTAACTCTGTTAACCCCCCCATCCGGTATGTCATTTGCCAGCAGTGACAGCACAGTGGCGCCGACGTAGGCAATGATCGGCCAGGAATAAAGCCGGTGGTCCCTGGGCATTTGAGGTCTGTACTTAACGAGAAAAACCAGCGCCGCGAGTGACAGCAGCACGTACACCGCTCTGCTGGCATCCCAGAATAAGAATATGGTCGCCATAATGAAGATTGCGATCGCATTCAAATATGGCTCAATTACCGTCAACCTGGCCTGCAATTCGGGTTGCGGCGAACTAATATTCATTTTTTCGAAAGTTCCTCTTCTGGAAGCCAGGCTGAAGCGCCAGAAGACCAGGGTCTTGAAGTCAGATGAAGCGGCGCATTTTACAAAGCACAATTATCAAGGTCCAGAATTATGTTGCTAACTCGAAAATAGAATCATTAGCAGTGGGGCTCGTAATCGATATCTACAAATACAGATGATTGTTCGATTTTATTGATAATCACTGGAAATGCGTAATCTCCAGGTGTATGTTGCGCGCTTTTGGCCACACTTTTGAATAGAATAGGTGCATGAGCGGTAAAGTCTTCATCAAAACCCACGGCTGCCAGATGAATGAGTACGATTCGGCGAAAATGCTGGATGTGCTCGCAGATGGTTGCAACCTGTCGCTGACCGACGAAGAATCGGAAGCGGACGTTTTGCTATTAAATACCTGTTCGATCCGTGAAAAGGCGCAGGAAAAGGTATTTTCCCAGCTCGGTCGCTGGAAAAAGCTCAAACAGCAAAATCCCGACATGGTCATTGGCGTCGGTGGCTGTGTTGCCAGTCAGGAGGGTGAGGCGATTCGCACCCGGGCGCCTTTTGTCGACATGGTGTTTGGTCCGCAAACCTTGCACCGCCTGCCCGAAATGCTGCACCAGTCGCGCACCAGTGGCAACGCGGTAGTCGACGTTAGTTTTCCTGAAATCGAAAAGTTCGATCATTTGCCAGAACCGCGCTCGGATGGTGTCAAGGCGTTCGTCTCGATCATGGAAGGCTGCAGCAAATACTGCACCTTTTGCGTGGTGCCGTATACGCGGGGTGAAGAAATCAGTCGCCCGCTCGACGATGTGGTTGCCGAGGTGGTAAGTCTGGCCGGGCAGGGCGTGCGTGAAGTCAATTTACTAGGTCAGAATGTCAACGCCTACCGTGGTGAAATGGATGACGGCGACATCGCGGACCTGGCCCTGTTAATCCATTACGTTGCCGCGATCGAAGGTATCGATCGTATCCGCTATACCACGTCACACCCGGTCGAGTTTTCCGACAACCTGATCGAGGCCTATGCCACGGTTCCCGAACTGGTCAATCATTTGCATTTGCCGGTGCAGAGCGGCTCGGACCGTATTCTGTCGATGATGAAACGCGGCCACAGCGTGATCGAGTACAAGCACAAGATCAACAAGCTGCGCAAGATTCGGCCCGATATCAGCATGTCCTCCGATTTCATTATCGGTTTCCCGGGCGAAACCGAAGCCGATTTCGACGCCACCCTGAAATTGATCGACGATGTCGGTTTCGACGCGTCGTTCAGCTTTATCTACAGCCAGCGCCCGGGAACACCAGCGGCGTTTATGCCGGATAGTGTAAGCCTGGAGACCAAGAAAGAGCGCTTGCGCATGCTGCAGGATAAGCTGCTCAACCAGGCCAACCAGATATCGCGTAAGATGGTGGGCAGCACTCAGCGAATTCTGGTCGAGGGCCATTCGCGCAAGTCGGAGCTTGAATTGTCGGGACGTACCGAAAATAATCGCGTGGTTAATTTCGTTGGTCCGGATAGCCTGATTGGTCAGTTCGCCAGGGTCGAGATAACCCGGGCGTTGAACAATTCGATGAAAGGAATCCTGGTGGAATAAACCTTGAAGCGTTCGATCAGTCTGGCCGATTTTACTGCGGAGCAAATTTCCAATTTCTGTGGCGTGCTCAACCGCAATCTGAAGGCGATCGAGAAGCACTTCGATTCCACGTTACGCCTCAAGGACGACGAGCTGGCTATAGTATCCAAAGAAAAGATACCGCAGACTGCACTCGATACTATCAAACACATTCTCGAACAGAGCCGGCAGACCGCTCTGTCGCTGCATGAAGTAGAAAACCTTTTGAATATCGCCGACAAGCATGCGTTGGTCGACCTGGAGCGTTTTGCGATCAAGCTGCGTTCCATGTACATCACGCCCAAATCGGAGCTGCAGTGCCGCTATCTAGAGCGCATCGCCAAAAAGGCGGTCAATTTCAGTATTGGACCGGCGGGTACCGGCAAGACTTTCCTGGCGGTGGCAATGGCGGTGCAGGCACTCGAAAACGAGGAAGTCAGCCGCCTGATCCTGACCCGCCCCGCGGTCGAGGCTGGCGAGAAGCTCGGCTTTTTACCCGGTGATCTCGCGCAGAAGGTCGATCCCTACCTGCGCCCGGTTTATGACGCACTCTACGAAATGCTGGGCTTCGACAAGGTCGAGAAGCTTATTTCACGCCACGTCATCGAAGTGGCGCCGCTGGCTTATATGCGTGGGCGCACACTCAATAATGCTTTCGTCATTCTTGACGAGGCGCAGAACACTACGCCGGCGCAAATGAAAATGTTCCTCACGCGAATTGGCTTTGGTTCGCGCGCGGTGGTAACCGGGGATATCAGGCAAACCGATCTACCGGACAGCCACAGTTCGGGCCTGCGCCATAGCCTGCGTATCCTGAAAGACCTGGATACGATCGGCTTCACCTATTTCACTTCGACAGACGTCGTGCGCCATCCTCTGGTGCAATCGATCGTCGAGGCCTACGACCGCTTCGAGAATGGCGATAAGTCTTGACCTGCAAAACGATGATGAGCTCGACTTCCTCCCACGGGAGTCGCAGTTCAGGCAGTGGATCGAGGCTGCGCTGCAGGCGCCCTACGATCAGCTCGAACAAACTCTGCGCGTTGTCGACGGGGCTGAAATCCGCGAGCTGAATTGTCGCTACCGTGGCAAGGACAGCGTTACCAATGTGCTCGCATTTCCGGGCGATAGTGAACTTCTGGATTACACCTGCCTGGGTGACCTGGTCATCTGTGCGCCGGTGGTTGTTGCTGAAGCCGACGCGCAGTGTAAGCCGGTCGAGTCGCACTGGGCACATTTAGTGGTGCATGGCATGCTGCACCTGCAGGGCTTCGATCATCAGCACGATGATGATACCCGGCAAATGGAAGCGCTCGAAGTAAAAATACTTGCTGGTCTTGGTTACAACAATCCTTATATTTAATCACCGGCCAGGTCACAAAACGGGGAACGGGCTTTCAGGTATGCTTTATCAGATTCAACGAGGCGAGCTTTTGACTGGTGGCGTGCAGGTTTTCAAGCGCCTGCAGGCGCTCCCTCGCTGAAAGTATGAGTGATTTTCTGATCATCGCGCGGCGGCTACCTTCCCAGGTAGCGTTTTCCCATTTACGCTGAATAATTTCAGTTGCTGGTTTCATCGGCTATCATTTCTAGATGCATCACATCATCCAGGTCGCGGGGACGCCCCGCCTCGTTTTTCATTTTGATAAGTGTGGGGATGCTGACAACTTTGACAATCAAATTCGGGTTTATTTCCGCGGTAACTGCTACATTATACGCCTTGTCAAAGTCGAATGGCTCGGTGACAAAAATGTCAACTGCGGTTTCGGGCGATTGATCTGCATGGAACGACAAAACTTTCATATTCTTGCTCTTGACCCAGCCTTCCCGAATACTGGCATCGGCGAAATCAAGTCCGGTAACCGGGACTATTGGCGTGTAGCCCAGGTTGTTCAGCGCGTTCATAGCCTTGACGATGTTGTCTCGCTCCAATTGCACCACCAGGTCCAGGTCAGTGGTCATTCTCTGGTAACCGTGAATATTGACGGCAACTCCGCCGGCGATCAGGTAGCGGACTCCAGCCTGATCCAGCGCTTCAAAAATGGCTTCCAGTGTACTGAATTTCATGGATGTCCACTACAATTACAAGATAGAGCAGATCCTGACACGAGGTGCGATCATAATCAAATGCCATGTCACCATGAACTCCTTTACTGGCAAATGGAAGCGCTCGAGATTAAAATTCTTGGTACCCTCGGCTATACTAATCCGTATAATGCTTGAGTTCTTTCTCTGCAGTGAGGGCTGTAATGGCTGACGCTGATATCGGCGGGTCGACGAAGGGGTGGCTGGATCGCATTTACAGTGTCTTCACCGGCGAGCCCCGAAATCAAAAGCAGTTACTTAATCTGTTAAGAAGTCTGCAGGAACATCAGCTCCTCGGACCCGATGAGTTGGCCATGATCGAGGGTGTGCTGCAGGTCGATGACATGCAGGTGCGCGATATTATGATTCCGCGCGGCCAGATGGTGGTTCTGGATCACGAAGATTCCATGCCTGACATCATCGAAAAAATCACTACTTCCGGCCATTCACGATTTCCCGTCATCGATGACGACAAGGACGATGTGGTTGGTATCTTGCTTGCCAAGGACTTGCTGCACCTGTCACTCGATCAAAGCCAGCATTTCGAGATTAACGAATATATCCGCCCCGCGTCCTTCATTCCGGAAAGCAAGCGTTTAAACGTTTTGTTAAACGATTTCCGGGTCAATCGGAATCATATGGCGATGATCGTGGATGAGTATGGCGGTGTTTCCGGACTGATCACGATCGAGGACGTACTCGAACAAATTGTCGGTAAGATCGATGATGAATACGACGAAGACGAAGAGGTCGATATCCAGCCACATGGCACCAATCGTTACACGGTGCGCGCATTGACACCGTTAGCGGAATTCAACGAACATTTCGCTACCGATTTTGAAAGCGAGGGTATCGAAACCATTGGTGGCTACGTGCTCCGTCAGTTCGGCCATTTACCCGAGCGCGGCGAATCGATCACTGTCGATAATCTGACCTTCAATGTGTTGAACGCGGATAGTCGGCAGGTGCACCTCTACCAGGTCATCGATAACGGCGGGCGTACCGCTGAACACGGCTAAACGCAAGTTCGTGATGCTGCGCATGTGCCTCCCCCTGGCCCTGGGGGCGTTGTTACCGCTTGCTTTTGCGCCATTTTCGATCTGGCCGCTCGCCTTTCTGATACCCGCATTGCTGCTAACCGTGCTCCAGGGCAGCCCGTCGGCACGAGATATATTTTTTGCCGGCTGGCTGTTTGGCATCGGTTATTTCGGTTTCGGGGTTTACTGGATATACAACAGCCTGCACGATTTCGGCATGGCGCCGCCAATGGTTGCCGGTGGCATTACCGGCTTGCTGGTGGTGTACCTGGCGCTTAGCCCGGCCCTGGTACTTGTCGTGTGGCGCTATGCAAGACGCCATCTTGGCGAAACCAGCCTGTGGCTGTTACCGCTGTTCTGGTTCAGCTTCGAATGGTTCAAGGGCTGGTTTATCACCGGCATGCCCTGGTTGAGCCTCGGTTACTCGCAAACCGGTTCGCCTCTGGCTGGTTTCGCGCCCTTGATTGGTGTTTATGGCATTAGCGCACTCTGCCTGCTCATGGCTGTGGCGCTGTTTCTGTTGCTGCGCAAGAAACGTTACTCGATGCTGGCTGTTTTATTGCTGCTGCCATTATCCGGGTGGCTGCTGCAACAGGTCGACTGGACCGAGCCTCAACCGCAATCGATCAAGGTCAGCATGGTGCAGGGCAATATTCCCCAGGAGGTCAAATGGCGCCGCAACCAGCGGCAGAATATTTTCAACACCTACTGGCGCGAGACCAGCCAACTCTGGGACAGCGACCTGATTATCTGGCCGGAAACCGCGCTGCCCGGAAATTCGGAGGAAATCGAGGAACCGTTTTTACAACCCTTGCAGCAGGCCGCCATTGCCAGCGGGGCGAAAGTCCTTAGCGGGCTCGTGGTCAGCGAACGCGAGCACGAGCGCTATTACAACAGCGTCATTCTGCTGGGAGAAAAACGTAGCCTCTACCATAAACGGCATCTCGTTGTCTTCGGTGAATATTACCCGATGCGCTGGCTGCTCGATTTGCTCAGCGGGCTGATTAATATACCTTATTCGGACCTGACTCCCGGGCCGCTCGAGCAGGAAACCATGACGGTCGGTGACAGCACGCTCGGGGTATCGATTTGCTTCGAAGACGCGTTCAGTCGCGACATCATGCTCGCCCTGCCCGAAGCCAACCTGCTGGTGAATGTCAGCAACGATGCCTGGTTCGGCAACTCGACCGCGCCGCATCAGCATCTGCAGATCGCGCAAATGCGCAGTCTCGAAACCGAGCGCGTGATGCTGCGTTCGACCAACACCGGGGTGAGCGCCTTTATCGACCACAAGGGCAGGTTGGTCAAGCAAAGCGAGCAGTTCAACACTGAATCGATCAGTGCCGAAGTAACGGGCCGTAGCGGCGCTACCCCGTTCTACTATTTCGAAAAAATACAGGGGATATTGGCAGTACTTTCCCTGGGAGTAATTTTGCTTCTTTGCCGATTATCGGGTCATAAGAAGCCTGGTACAGAGCATCGTAGGTGAGATCAACCGTTCTCGTAATGTCAGCGCTAGCTGCAATTGAGTGGGCTGCGAGGACTAAAGCAAAGTTTATTGCTTATTATGGAGCTGGTAATTACTTGAATATACTTCGGTATTTCAATGCTTGTGAAAATACGACATGGAAAAAATATGTGCACTTATTTCAGGTCAAGACAGCCGCTATCTCACTAATTTCTTGCTAGAAATTGAAGTTAACTGTGCACGGTATTAATAAAGTAAATCTGCATCTGGTATGATCCCGCCCGGTGAACCCGATAAGGGCCCCACAATTACATAGGCTATATATGCAGGTCCTGAATTGATGAATGTTTCTTTGCAACTTCTTGGCCAATCTGGATGCCGCATTGAATATGACGATACGGTAATCTACATGGATCCCTATTTGTCTAATTCGGTTAAAGAGTTAGATGCGCCTGATCTGGAACGACTTGTTCCTGTGCCGCTAAAGCCTGAATCTGTGACAGATGCCGACTGGGTAATAATTTCACATGTCCATATCGACCATTGCGACCCGCACACGCTGCCATTAATTGCAGGCGCATCAAAAGGCTGCAACTTTATAGGCCCACCAACAGTACTCGAGAAATTATCCGAGTGGGGTGTTCCCAGTGGGCGATGTCATACTGCGGAGGAATCCTGGAAGCACGTCAGCAAGACAATAAAGATCCGGGCGGTACCGGCCGCGCACCCCGTTATCGAGCGAAATAGAGAAGGTCGTTTGATATCCGTTGGGTTTGTAGTCGAGATAAATGGAAAACGGCTTTATCTTGCGGGTGATACCTCTGTAGAAAACGAGCTCATCGATACCTTGATGTCATTAAGACCAATAACGGCTGCACTAATGCCTGTAAACGAACACAACTTCTATAGAGGGCGTCGCGGTATTATTGGAAACATGTCCATCAGAGACGCTTTCCAGTTGGCGGAAGAAATCGGAATAGAAGTTTTGATTCCGGTGCATTGGGATATGTTTGAGGTGAATTCGGTAGATCCGGAGGAGATACAGGCAGTTTATCGAAATATGAATCCCGCCTTTGATTTGCAAATCCAACCAACTTCGATAGCACTATAGTCATGTTGGCAAGTATCATTATTAGAACATTAAATGAAGCCACTCATCTGGGTAAACTTCTCTCATCGGTGAAGGAACAGGAAACCGAGGATTTGGAGGTAGAAGTCATTCTTGTAGATTCGGGGTCCACCGATAATACATTGCAAATTGCCAAACACCATAATTGTAAAATTCTGCACATAACGCAGGAAGAATTCTCGTTCGGAAGTTCTCTGAACATGGGCTGCGAGGCTGCTTCAGGCGAATTGCTGGTAATGATCAGTGGCCACTGTGTTCCTACGAATTCCGAGTGGTTGCGGATGTTATGTCAACCCTTGATCGAAAATAAGGCCGACTACGCGTATGGGAAACAAATCGGAGATCCTGGTAGTCACTATAGCGAATGCAGAATCTTCACCAAATATTACCCGTCTCAGAGCCAAATTCCACAACCTGGTTTCTATTGCAACAACGCAAATGCTGCCGTCAAGCGGTCGGTCTGGGAGCGATATAAATTCGATGAAGATTTGACGGGCCTGGAAGACATGAAGCTTGCGCAAAACCTGGTTGCCGACGGGGGTAAGGTTGCTTATGTTGCCGAGGCCTGTGTCTTCCATATCCATGAAGAAACGTGGCGCGACGTCAAGCGACGTTTTAAACGGGAAGCGATTGCCTTGCAAAAAATTATGCCCCAGGTTCATATCCGTGTTCCGGATTTGATCAGATATATTCTTTCAAGCATCTGGCTGGATTGGAAAAGTGCATTTAAAGACAAGGAACTTACAAATAGAGCGATAGAAATAGTACAGTACCGCTTTTATCAGTACTGGGGCAGTTATGTCGGCAACCATGACCATCGAAAACTCTCCCATGCCCAGAAAGAAGAGTACTTTTATCCAGATGAACTAAGGAGAAAACATGAGTCAGAAGATCGTCGCGCTATTGCCGATGAAGGCTAATAGCGAGCGTGTTAAAGGAAAAAATTTTCGTGAATTTAATGGTAAGCCCTTGTTTCGCTGGATACTGGATACTTTGCTTGCGGTAGAAGAGATCGACCAGATTGTGATCAATACCGACGCGAGACATATACTGGCAGAACATGGACTTGTCGATGGCGACAGGATCTTAATCAGGGATCGAAAACCGGAAATTTGCGGCGATTTGGTGTCGATGAATCTTGTCCTGGCTGACGACGTAGATAATTTAAATGCCGATATTTATCTGATGACACACACGACGAATCCGCTGATGAGCGCTGACACGGTTCGCAGGGCATTGGCCGTCTTTCAGGCTGCAAAATCGGAAGGAAAGGCCGATTCCTTGTTTACGGTAGACAAGATTCAAACCCGATTTTACCGTTCCGACTGTAGCCCGGTGAATCATGACCCGGACAATCTTGTTCGCATGCAAGACCTCGAGCCCTGGTTCGAAGAAAACTCTAATCTTTACATTTTTTCGCGTGATAGCTTTGCCAAAACAAATGCTCGAATCGGGAAACAACCCATGCTGTTTGAAAGTGAAAAGTTCGAGTCTATCGACATAGATACACCCGAAGATTGGGATTTCGCAGTCGTAGCGGCCGGTTATTTGATGGATAGAAAGGAAAAATAATAATGAAGGTGCTCGTAACCTGCCCACCGATGCTGGGAATGATTGATAGCTTTCTCCCAATTTTTCAAAAGCATGGAATTGAAGTAACTGCGCCCGATGTAGTGCAAATCCTTTCGGTTGAAGAACTGATTGAACTTGTGCCCCAGCACGATGGCTGGATTATCGGCGATGACCCTGCAACTCGAGAAGTATTTATGGCAGGTAGGTCAGGTAAGCTAAAAGCGGCCGTAAAATGGGGTATCGGAGTTGATAATGTCGACTTCGAAGCCTGCGAGGAACTCGGCATCCCCATTATTAATACCCCCAATATGTTTGGTGGAGAGGTGGCGGATATTGCCATGGGCTACGTCATCGCGCTCGCGCGCGAGACCTTCCAGATCGACGATGGAGTTCGCCAGGGCCAGTGGCCCAAGCCTCGTGGTATCTCCCTGGCCGGCAAGACCGTGGCCCTGGTCGGGCATGGAGACATTGGCAAAAGTACCGCAAAACGAATGTTGGCTGCGAAGATGAAGGTAATCGCCTACGACCCTGTGGCTAAACCATCCGCTGACCTTGCTTCCGTGGAAATGGCGAGCTGGCCGGAACGAATCGAAGAGGCGGACTATATTGTCTTGACCTGTTCGTTGACGTCGTCGAGCCATCACATGCTAAATTCGAGTGTCTTTGATAACGCCAGGACGGGAGTCAGGGTGGTGAATGTCGGCAGGGGGCCGGTTATCGATGAGAGGTCACTTGAAGCCGCATTGTCAAGCGGAAAGGTTTATTCGGCTGCGCTAGACGTCTTTGAAACGGAACCGCTCCCAATGGATTCATATTTGCGCGATCATCCTCGATGCATCTTCGGTTCGCATAATGCCTCTAACACTTCGGATGCCGTCGAGCGCACCAGTCGGATCGCAATCGACAAGCTTTTCAATTTTCTTGGGATGACCTGATCTTCATGTCTCCGCAAGAAGCTCAAAAAATCCGAATTACTCGACCCGATAGCCGGGTTGATGAAAGTGCAATAACTGCGCTTCGTCATTTGATAGGTGAGATCTGGCGTTTCCGCAGCCATATCCGAATTGTCTTCAAGGAGCAGTTCCGCGCCGCGTACTCCGGCACGGGGCTGGGCATATTCTGGAATTACGCACTTCCCATTGTGCCGTTGACGGTTTACTGGTTTCTGTCGAAACTACGAGTCTTCCCGAATTTTGAGGGAGTCGATAGCGCAACCTACTTAACCTTTGGAGTTACCTTGTGGTTTTTATTCACGGGCTGCGTTCGGACACCGATTGAGGTTGTTCAGTCACGTAACAAAGAAGCTATGAAAACTGCATTTCCGTTGAGTGCATCCATCGTATCGGGATTTGCCAAAATCTTATTCGATACCCTGGTGAGGCTGTCGCTGGTAATCGTTGTGGTGGCCTCAACTTCAAGTTGGCCGACCTGGCAGGCGCTGTTTCTGCCTTTGGTTCTACTGCCAGCATTTCTGTTATTTATCGGGGTAGGGCTGCTGCTCAGTGTTCTTAATGTTATCTACAACGATGTCTCACCTGTCGTGAACATCGTGCTTCAGTACGGCATTTTCATCAGCGGCGTGATCTTTCCTTTGTATGACGTTGGTCTGATATCGACGCTGAATCAATTCAATCCCTTCGCCGTTTTTATTGACGTCAGCCGTTCAGTTGTTTTCCGCGGAATATTGGATAATCCCAACGGTTATCTGGCCATGTCAGTCACCGCGCTTATCGTGTTTATCTTGTCAGTGCGGCTGTTTTATATCATGGAATATCGAGTAAGAGGGTTCAACTGATGTTGATGCAGTCCGACACAGTGCTGGAAGTGGATCGACTCTCCAAGCTCTATTCGCGAGCGCAGAGCGCAACTCGCCAGAGACTTGCCGGCAGCTTTTGCCGCATAATACTGGGTCTTTCTCCAAAACCACCCACTAGTCTGAATAAAGGTGAATTTTGGTCGTTAAAAGATGTCAGTTTTTCTCTTAAACGGGGTGAAGCGCTAGGCATCATCGGCTTTAACGGTGCTGGCAAAACAACGCTGCTTCGGCTTCTTGCCGGGCAACTTCTGCCCGATGAAGGCGAAATCCGTATTCTGGGAAAAGCAGCAGCGATGATCGATTTAACCGCTGGTTTCCAGATGTCGGCCAGCGGGAAGAGAAACATCTTTCTGCGTGGTGCCATGTTAGGAAGAAGCCAGGAAGAAATTTCCTCGACCTATGACGAGATTATCGACTTCGCGGAACTGGGCAATGCGATCGATGCACCGGTTTCTACATATAGCTCAGGTATGATGATGCGGCTCGCCTTCTCTATAATGGTCGCGACGGCCCCGGAAGTGTTGTTCATTGATGAGATTCTCTCGGTCGGTGATTTTCGCTTTCGTCAAAAATGTTTAGCCCGCATCAGAGAGCTTCGAGAGAAAGCGGCATTTGTACTAGTCTCTCATTCAATGGCGGATATCAAACTATTTTGCAATCATGTTATTGTCCTGAACGATGGAAAAATTGCCTTCGAAGGAGAACCCGAAAAGGCGATAAAAGTTTATGAGGAAATGAAATTTCCAGAAGCGATTAGTCAGGAAGCAAGACGGGCCGCAATTCTAAAACCGCAGTACCACAACAAACAGGTTATCGAGCAAGTCGAGCATTATTGGTGCGATTCGGCGGGAGAGCCAATCAATCAGATTGAATCTGGAGAAAATTTGTATCTAAAAGCGACTTTTAAAGTTAGCCACAAGCCAAAAAACTTTATTATGGGGGTACCTGTGTGGACAGATGAGGGTGTATTTGTCACCGGGTTTTCCACCGAGGTTCAGGAAGGGAAAGCAACTGTAAGTGCAGGAGAGAAGGTCGAATTTATTCTTAAGGTTCCAAATCTCAGCTTCAATCCCGGGACCTATTTATCCAATTTTGGTATCACCGATGGGCCTGAGTTTCTTTACCGGGGTGAGAATTCTGCGCTTACTGTTATTTCAGGAAAGATTCGGTTTTGGGGGTTAGTAACGCTTTCACATAGCTGGAAAAAATTAACTCAAAGCAACGAGATCTCACAATGAAACCGCCTGTCTATCATCGCATGTTTGGATATGACACTGATATCTTGCCTAATCGCCATCTTGCATCACTTGAACAGGGTGTTAAAACGATAGACGAAGCTAGAGCGCGCACCGGGGCAACGATTGGACAGCCTGGTTGGGGATTTATTTATCATCTTCTGCTCTCACACTTGGATCGTAGTCGTGAAGAAATAATAATCGAAACCGGGACAAACTTCGGTTGTACTAGCATAATACTTGCGCAAGCTCTAATCGATACAGGCTGTAAAGGAAATGTATTGACTTTTGAGCTTGACGAAAACAACGTAGAGGTTGCTAAAACGAATTTTGAAAAAGCCGAGGTTGATTCTCGAATTGAGATTCGTTGTGGGGATAGCAAAATCACCCTGCCTGAATTCGTAAAGGATGTTGATTCAATACGGTTTGCATATCTTGATGCATCTCACCTTTACGGGGATGTTCTATTTGAATTCGAATCATTACTGCCTGTATTGAGTGATGATGCAATCGTGCTGTTTGATAACACCTATCGAATAGCAGACCCTGAAGAAGATCAACGGGTAAATGGGGCATTAAAAACTATTAAAGAGCTGCATGGAGGCAATTTAATTAATCTTGAGTCGGTATCCTGGTTCACTCCTGGATTGGCAATATGGCAAAAGAATCTATTGCTGTAAATGATGGCACTGACTTTGTTAAAAATCATTTTCGGGATTCCTTCTGGAAATATGCTGAAAACTACACAAATTGGTATTTTTTATGAATGATCTCCTCTCAGTTAAAAACGTGTCTAACTTTGCAAGTTTACTAGAAGCCTACTTAAAAGGAGGAGTGAACCTTAAAAATGCTATTGATGGTGGTGCTGGAGCGGGCACTACAGCGAATCAAATACTAGAGCACATGCATAGTGAGTCGAAGATTTTTGCGTTTGAGCCGTTCCCTGGTAATCATCGATTTTATAAAAATATTGATGACTGAATTATATTGATACCAAATGCACTGGCTGACCAAGAAAAGGCTATGAATTTTAGTGTACCGTCTATTGTTAAAGATGAAGATGAGTGGGGAAAGCGGGGGTATTCGGGGTATTCTTCTGTAGGTCGTTTGGATAATTCTAAAAGTGTCGAGGCCTCAAATTCGATTCAAGTAGATTGTGTCAAAGCGGACAGCATAATTCCAGACGATTGTGAAATTGAGTTTCTAAAACTAGATCTTCAAGGCGGAGAATTAAATACATTAAAAGGCATGCCTAGAATTCTAGAAAACGTCCGATTTATGTGGATCGAATACATAGGCAATGACCCGATGCTTTTAGACTATATTATTGATTCTGATTTTCTCGTCTTTGATACAGAGTATTTCTTTCTCGGGTCACCAACAGAGGAGGTGTCAGAAATTTTCAGGATAACAAAAAATGATGTTACCCTATCTACTGACGCCAAAGCTTTTTTTTGGTTTTAAGATCAGGCCTTGGGATGATTCCAAGAGTGAGTTCCAGAACTTCAAAAAGGAGTATAACCTTGTTCAAACAGATCTGGTGTGTGTAAATAAAAAATATTTAAACGAATTTCTTCTAGCCTGCACATATTTATGATGTCTTCATGTTACGAAATCCTGAGTTAGTAGAAAGACTGAGTCTCTTAGTTGATATGGCACTGCCAATTGACATGGTTCCCGGCGGTGATGTTCGATACTCAAATCCATCGCTTGTAATTGATTCAACGCGTTTTGTATTTCTTGATGATCCCCATTTTTAGGAAGATGTATTGTTCAGGCTTGGAACATTGCCCCCTAAGTTTACCAGCGATGCATTAGCGTTAGTCGAAAACACTGCTCTAATAGGCGAGGAGGGGGAGGACCAATGTGTCTATGATGCACAAAAAACAATTTAGGGACGTTATGCTGTAAACCAGATAAATCTCGAACATTTTTCCTGATTTAGGCATTTGGCAGGTTGCTACGTTTTTAGTTAGTTTACATAGGAGCTCTTCAGAGGGAATATAAAATTGCAAAATTATATCGATAAAGTCAGTGGTACAAAGTGGTTTCATGCTATAGATTTTGGGGATTTCGCCAGTCAGGGTCGTTTCGAACCAGGCAGACCGCAAAATATAACTCTGTATGGCGCGTTCGAGTTTATCAATCATCTAAATTTAAATAATGCGCGGGTTTTGGATATTGGGACCAGTGATGGTCTCGTAGCCTTTGGCTGTAAAGGTATTGGGGCAAAATCTGTTTCGGCCATCGATACTTTTAATGATGAAGCTTTCCATCTAAGTAGTGAAATCCTCGGCTATACCAATTCTGATATTGAATATCAATCTGGCATTCAAATGGCGTCGCTTCGGAGTAAATTTGAAGCTTCCTCACTTTGCCTCGTTGTTTGTTGCGGAATTATCTACCACATGCTTCGACCTATGGAGGCATTCACGGAAGCCCGAAAAATTTTAAAACAAGGTGGGATTTTTATTATTGAAACGCCCTATGAATATAAACGAAACGACGCTGTTCTCGTCTTTAACGGAATAGAGAAGGTCGTAAACGAAACCTACACCTACTTCGTCCCAACCAAGTCTGCGCTCGAGGGTATGGCTCTCCTCTCAGGTTTTAAAATATTAGCTTATCGAATTTTAAAGGCACCAAAAAGAATAACCTACCTGCTTCAAGCAGTTAATAGGCAATCGTTGATAGATAGTGAAGAAACTCCGGAATTTATTGTTCAGATGCTGAAGCGGGATACTTGTGATGACGGCTTCCGCTTCAAAGATATCGAAAATAGCGAGGTCAAAACTTCAGGGATTGAGTTTACTAATATCAATTTAGATTATTATCGTGAAGTTGATCCCAACAAAGAAAATGTAAAATTTCCTTACCACCCTCCACTCGATAAACCAGCTTATGGAGTAACACGGTTTGAGCAAAAAGATGGCAATACAAAAACTCTATAGGGTAAATATGATTACTTCATCGATCGGCTGTAACTTATGAGTGATGACGATAGAAAGCTAGAAGAACTCTACAAAGAACTTATCAAATCGGTTCCTACGCAATCGCCCATATTCCTGCCAACAGAAAAAGTTCCCCCGGAAAAACGTGTTGAAGGCATGAAACGGGTAAAGAAGATTTATGATCATCACCTTGATAGTCGCTATGCCCCCATGCTACGAGAATTGAGGGAACAGTATAAAGATACTAATCGCTGCTTCATCATTGGTAACGGTCCAAGTCTTAACAGTACCGACCTCACGGTTCTAAAAGATGAAGTGACTTTTGCAGTGAATGGCTTTTTTATGAAGACGCCTGAACTGGACTGGCAGCCAACGTTTTACGTAGTTGAGGATCATCTGGTAGCCGAAGATCGCCGGGAATGGATCGATAAGATTGAGGGCCCAACGAAATTATTTCCAGCTTACCTCGCATACTGTTTTGATGAGAGGAGCGATACGATTTTCTATAACCATCGCCCACGGATTAGTTATCCTGATGGGTTTGATTTTTCAACCGATGCATCAAAGATCACTTATACCGGTTGTACTGTAACTTATTCCTGTATGCAGCTAGCCTATTACCTGGGTTTTAAGGAAATTTATTTAATTGGTGTCGATGCTAGCTATGATATCCCACAGGATGTAAATAATGGAGCAGACTACGAAGTAGGTGTTCTGGATATGAAGTCAGATGATCCAAATCACTTCCATCCAGACTATTTTGGCAAAGGATTTCGTTGGCACGACCCGCAGGTCCATAAAATGGTTGAGGCTTACCAGGAAGCTAAGAATGTTTTAGATAAATCGGATCAGTCAATCTTTAACGCCACAATTGGCGGCAAGTTAGAAGTGTTCGACCGAGTGAATTATGGTGATATTTTTCCCAGAGCTCTATCACCTGACGAGGTGAAACAGCTTAACGAGGAGCGTGCCCCGACGAATATCCAGGCAGGTACGACGTTGGACGCATCAGCCAATAGTAATGAAGCCGCCGATGAAGCGGAAACTCCTCAGCATAATAACTACCCTAAATTACTACTCTTTGATATTACATTAATTGGAAACGGTACGGCGACGGGGGAGCTTAAGCATAACTTGATGTCTGGTTGGCCAAAAGACAAGGTGCTTCAGTTTTTCAGCACGGGCCTTGATCGAATTGGAATGGCAGATTTTTCGAATATCAAAAACAGTTTGACTAGTATTGGTGCTGCATTAGAAAGTATTAAAGAATTCAACCCTGAAGTTATTTTGTATCGTCCCGTGCCGGACAACATGCCTTTACACGATCTGGCTATGCAGGTTATTAGACATTCGAAAACGCCGCTACTGACCTGGATTATGGATGATTGGCCAATGCGGCTTCAGCGAGAGTCCCCTGATAAGTACCAGATATTTGATCGGGATTTTCGAGAGTTGATTGGGCGCTCGGCATTAAATCTCAGCATAGGGGAGGCAATGTCCAACGCCTTCAAAAATCGATATGGAGTCAATTTTGAGCCCTTGGCAAATGGTGTGCTCCCTGAAGACTTGTTCGATAAAAATCGCCCGGTATCGTCGAAAGATCCGGTTATTGTGCGTTACGCTGGTGCATTGGCAGAGAATATGACTTTGCATAGTATCGCCAGGACCGCCCGGGCTATCGAACAGGTTGGCCAAAGTCGCGAGATCTTGTTTGAAATTAGAACCAAAAAAATATGGCAGGACAAAGCTTTAAAGTATTTTCGCGGACTACAAAAAACTACTTTCGTTATCGAACAGCTATCCAGAGACGAGTATCGTAATTGGTTGGCAGAAGCTGATATTTTAATTATTGGCTACAATTTCGATCCCGCATCAGTTGAATATATCCAGTATTCCCTGGCAAATAAGATGCCCGAATGTTTGGCAAGCGGCGCGGTTACGCTAGCTCATGGTCCGGCTGGCGTTGCAACCATAGATTATCTCAAAGCACATGGTTGCGCTGCTGTTGTTGAAGAGGATTCCGAGTCAGCATTAGTCCACGAAATAGAAAAGTTGGCTAGCGATCAGTCGTACAAGCTCGATCTGTTGCAGAAAGCTCATTTAGTTTTGACAGAAAAGCATAACCTGAGTCGATTGCGAAAAGAATTTAAACGGCTTGTAAATGAAGCTCGTCAATCTGGAAGTAATTCACCTGATGTCGCATTCCCTGTTATCAGCCGTGATGCGCACGCGCATGTCGACGAGACTAAAATTGTTGCACGCTTGTTATCTGAATTAGCGGATAGTTCTCTAATGATTGATGTAGGAGCTCATTACGGTACTGCTCTTGCCCCGTTCCATCAGATGGGCTGGAAAGTTTTGGCTTTTGAGCCTGATCCGTTAAATAGAAAACACCTGATCGGGAAATACGGTGAAAGCAAGAACGTAATTATTGATACGAGGGCGGTAGGTGAGCATAGCGATACTGAGGTGAGTTTACATGCCTCGCCAGAAAGTACCGGAATTTCAGGCATGTTAGCGTTCCATGAGACCCACAAACTTGTTGATAAGGTTAATGTGACAACAGTTAAGGATATTGTTGCTGCTAATAGTGTTGATAGTGTAGATTTTTTAAAGATCGATGTTGAGGGCTACGATTTTCCCGTTCTAAAAGGGGTTCCCTGGGATAGCATGTCGCCAGATGTCATTGAGTGTGAATTTGAGGACGCGAAGACTAACCTCCTTGGACACACCTGGCGTGATATCTGTGAGTATCTCGTCGAGAAAGAATACACGGTCTATGTCAGTGAGTGGCATCCGATCATTCGCTACGGTATTCGTCACGATTGGTTGGGGCTAAAACGCTATCCCTGTGAACTGGCTGATTCGAATGCATGGGGTAATCTTCTGGCGTTTAAACATGATCCCGGTGCTGTGGCAATTCAGGAAGCGCTAAGCAAAGTGCTCACTATTGAAAATCCTGAAAAAGCTGTGACTTCAACAGAAGTAGAAGACACGCAAAATGATACAGGCAAAGCGAACCCTACAATTGAGAATGCCAGACAACCAGAACCCGAGATAACGAGTTCCATCAAGCAATTTGGGAAAACTAATATGAGACAGCCATTTTCACGACGTTTTTCATCCTACGCATATTTTGCCGAATGGGTTCAAAGTAAAAATCTCACGGTGTTCCGTGTAGGTCAATTTATTATGTGGATTCTACGTTTCCTTAAGCGTCATCCAGGTGCCTCTTTTTTTGGTCTGGTTGCATTAGGTGCTTTATTGTTGACGCTGCTCTTGATTCCGCAATTTGCACCCTATGGAAATGTTTTCTGGATTACAGCGGGGTTGTTATTGCTTTCTGCGATATCGGCAATGGGCGTTTCGTTCGGCAATAAAAAGATGATTGAATTCGCTGACCGAGAATTTCAATACAGACGCACCTTAAGAGCCGAAATGCTGGGTGAGCTGCAAACAAGAGAAGCCCAGATGTTCGCACGGCTTGAAGCGCAGGGGAAACAGCAATCGGAGTTGGGCGAAGGCCTGGTCATGCAATCACAGCGTCAGGAAACACTGGACGCTGCGGTTGATGAGTTACAACTACAGAATCAAACACTGACTGAGACCCAGGAGCAATTAAACAAACGGGTTGAGGCACAGGATCAGCAGCAATCGGAGTTGGGCGAAGGCCTGGTCATGCAATCACAGCGTCAGGAAACACTGGACGCTGCGGTTGATGAGTTACAACTACAGAATCAAACACTGACTGAGACCCAGGAGCAATTAAACAAAC
>Ga0209678_1000010_pt1 | contig 159065 bp, 154 predicted proteins | sample WorMetilvaeELBA1_FD_187404 | JGI IMG/M metagenome (GOLD analysis project Ga0209678, IMG submission 187404) | Marine gutless worms symbiont microbial communities from Max Planck institute for Marine Microbiology, Germany - Olavius ilvae ELBA.1... ...
GTACACTCGCAAGCAAAGCTTAATGCAGTGGCACGTCAGCTAAACGAGCGACCACGCAAGACATTAGGCTTTGATACTCCGGCAGAACGATTTAATGCATGTGTTGCGTCGACCGGTTGAGCTGACAGTCGGTTTCTGCCGCCCATCCCGTTACGCTGAGCGTCAGCTTTCGGGAATACTTTGTGTAAGCCTGAATCGAGGGGCGGAAAGGAACCACCGAGATGAAGATTTGCAGTACCATCTCACCAATCGATCAGTCACTCATGAAACCAATGTCAAAATATGATTTCAGTCATCCGCTTTGCAGAAAAAGATCATGGAAGTGGGATTATGAAAGTGTCGTCGATGGCCACAACGTTTTACCGATGTCGGTGGCCGATACCGATTTTATTTCTCCACGGGAAGTCACCGCGACGCTGCGGGAAATTATCGACGGCGGCGAGTTTGGATATTGCTCCTACCCGGAAGATCATCGAGAGGTGTTCGCCACCTGGCAGAACAAGCAACACGACTGGGAGCTTGACCCTGATAATGTCGTCATAACCAACGGACTGCTAAGTTCACTGGTGCTGATGCTCGAGGCCGTCTCGTCTCCCGGAGACGGCGTAATTATTTTTACCCCGGTTTACCAGAACTTTTTTGACGTCATACGCGACGTCTCGAGGGTGCCTATCTGTTGTGATTTGAACTGCGACGCGAACAATCACTGGAGCGTGGATATCCCGACTTACCGGGCGCTCTGCGAAAAAGCCGATACCCGGGCAGTCGTCATCTGTAACCCGCACAATCCGGTTGGCCGGGCCTGGGGAGCCGAAGAGCTTCGATCTATCGTTGGTATTGCCCAGGCTAATGATTTGATCGTATTCAGTGACGAAATTCATGCCGATTTTGTTTACGAGCTGCCATTTAACCCGACGATCAAGGTAGCCGAAGATACGCAGGGCATAATGACCCTGGCTTCAGGTGGCAAAACATTCAATATCGGAGGCATGTTCGGCTCCTATGCGATGACCGAAGACGACCGGCTAAAAACGGTTATGCAACAGTCACTGAAGAAACTTCACTGGGAGCAGGATACGTTTAGCGCCTGGGGATCGTACAGCGCCTACAAGCATGGTTATCAATACCGCGACGAAGTAGTGAGTTATGTTCGACAAATGCAGACCAAACTGGTCGATGCATTAAACCGGATGCCGTTTCCGGTCAAAGCCGCTTTGCCTGAAGCAACCTACCCGCTCTGGGCGGATTTTCGCGGCACCGGCTGGAGCCAGGATGAAATTCAAAGCTTTCTGGTCGAGGACGCGGGCCTCGGTTTCAACCGCGGAGATTCGTTCGGCGATTGTGGTGCTGGTTTCTCGCGCATAAACTGCGCTGTGCCCGAGACCCGGATTGATGAGGCAATACAGCGCCTGGAAACTGCATTTGGAAATCGTTATTGATCAAGCCAGGGCGCTCCGGCTGAAAACTGATTTACGCACCGCGGTTCAGGGGCGGAAGTATCTGAAGCAGTCCTGTTTGATTATCTCCCATCCCCGATCGAGGATGTCGAGGACCGACTGGTCCAATGGTGCGTGCTGGCAGGCCGCCATGTTTTGCGCCAGGTGCTCGACCTTGCTGGCGCCGAGTATTATGCCGTCCCCCAGTTCGTCGTCGAGCATGGAATGGTTGACCAGCCAGCTCAGGGCGACCTCGACCGGCTTTAAATCAAATTCCTCGCAGGCCGTTTGCAGCTCCTGCATAACTTTGAAGTAATCCTGTTTCCAGTAGCGCCCCTGGTAACCGCGTTCGACATTGAAGCGGCCGCTCTCGGGAATATCGTCCATATCCATGTGCTTGCCGGTCAGCATGCCGCCAGCCAGCGGATTGTAGGCGTAAAAACGGATGCCGTAGTTGCGCAGGCAGGGAAACAGTTCGCGCTCGACGTCCCGGGTCAGGGCGTTGTACATACCCTGGTAAACCGTGGGTTGCATCCAGCCGTTCCGGCGACAGATCTCCGCCACTTCGGCGACCTGCCACGAGGCGAAATTACTGAGTCCGAAATGGTTGAATTTTTCCTGTTGAAACAGTTCGAAACAACTCTCCAGCGTCTGCGCAACCGGCGTGTCGAGGTCTGGTGAGTGCAGGTAGAGTAAATCGACGCGATCGGTGCCGAGACGTTGCAGGGTTTCCGCCATCTGTTTTTTGACCTGGGCCGGCTTGAGACCGTCGTCATTCCACGGATTGACCTTTGATGCGATGAACAGCTTGTCGCGTGACGCTGGCGGCAACAGCCTGCCCAGTATTTCCTCGGTGCGGCCATCGCAGTAAGTGTGGGCGGTATCGAGTTCATGGTTACCGGCGTCGGTAAACTGCTGCAGTAATGTCTGCGCGCCGTCCTGATCGACCTGGTCGCCGAAGGTCATGGTACCTAGAATTATTTTCATATCATTTTCCTGTACGCAAAGTTTGAGCAGTGATCAGTTGGCCGCATAACCGCCATCGACCATGTATACCCCGCCGCTGCAGTAAGCCGACGCGGGAGAGGCCAGGTAAACCGCGAGACCGGCTATGTCTCCCGGTTCACCGATACGCCCCAGCGGAATCCGCTTGACGAAGCGTTCAAGCGAGTTTTCGTCGTTCCACAGGGCCTCGCTGAATTTGGTCTTGATCAAGCCGGGGCAGATCGCGTTGACACGGATATTGTCGGCGCCCCAGTCCTGCGCCATGGCTTTGGTCATATTTATGATGGCTGCCTTGCTGACGCTGTAAATTCCGATACCGGCCTCCGGTGTCAGTCCGCCGATAGAACTGATATGGATAATCGAGCCACCGCCGCGTTGTTTCATCAGCGGCCAGGCCCGTTTGCACAGTTCGAAGGGGCCCTTCAGGTTGACGTCTATGATCTTGTCGAAGGCGCGTTCATCGGTGTTTTGCAGAGGACCGAAAACAGGGTTCGCGGCGGCATTGTTGATAATGATGTCCAGGCCACCGTAAATCTCGACAGTCTTGTCGACCAGCGCATGGATATCGTCGATGTTACCCATGTTGGCGGCAATTCCGGTGGCTTCCAGGTCACCGGCCCTGAATTCTGCGGCGACTGCATCGACTGCTTCCTGCTTGCGACTGCTAAGCACGACACTGGCGCCGGATTCGGCTAACCCGCGCGCCATCGCCTCGCCGATGCCCTTGCTGGCGCCAGTGACCAGCGCCACTTTGCCGTCGAGGCGGAACAATTGTGAAATTCGGTCTTGATCAGGCATGACTGACTCCTCGATATTAGGGCAGTTACAGGACTGCTATTCAATTAGCCGGGTTATTTCAACCAGCGTGGTATGGGCACTGCTGCCCTGACCGATACGCGAAGTGCCGAGGTCACGTGTCAGTATATTCGGGTTGCCCTGGGTATCGGTGCCATCGGTTTCCGGTTCAAGCCAGGCACCGGTCGGCAACGAGACCACACCGGGACGGATATCGGTGCTGATGTGTGCGCGCGCTCTGCATCCCCCACGTTGATTGAACACCTTTACCAGGTCACCATCGCGAATGTCCCTCGTGCCGGCATCCTCGGGATTGATTTCGATTGGCGTGGGGCGCGCTCCGGGCAGGTCGGCAATCGCGCTTTCCATCTGGCCGTGTAACTTGTCGCCCGGCTGCGGCGAGACCAGGTGCAGCGGGTACTCGGCCGCCAACTCTGCGCCCAGCCATTCGTCAGGAGTATGCCAACAGGGGTGGCCCGGACATTCGTCGTAACCAAATTCGTCGATTGTCGCCGAGAATATTTCGATTCGGCCCGATGGAGTCGACAGCGGCGATATGACTGGATCCTTGCGAAACTCGGCAAAGGGCGTTTGCGCGAATTCTGCACCACGAACCGGCAAATCAATCCAGTTCTGGCGGCGTAATGCTTCGAAGTCGGGAATATCGATACCGTCCGCGATGGTTTCCTGCCTGAACTGTTCGTAAAGGTGACTCAACCATTCGTCGGCACTGCGACCCTCGGTAAATTCCTGTTCGAGACCCATGCGCCTGGCGAGGCCGGTAAAAATCTCGTAATCATCCCTGGCCTCGTCGACCGGGTCGATTAAACGCGGCATGTGGAACAGGTATGAATCCCCCTGGGCCCGGCCAATGTCTTCGCGCTCGTAAGGGGTGGTGGCCGGGAATACGATATCGGCCCGCTTTGCCGTCGCGGTCCACCAGGGCTCGTGCACAATTATTGTTTCAGGCTGTTTAAAGGCCTGCTCCAGACGGTTCAGATCCTGGTGGTGATGAAACGGATTACCGCCACACCAGTAAACCAGGCGAATATCGGCGTACTTGCGCCGCTCGCCATTGAAGTCGTAGTGTTTGCCGGGATTCAGCAGCAAATCCGCGATACGCGCCACAGGTATGAAATCCGTAACCGGATTCTCGCCCTGCGGCAGGGTCAGGCCGCCCACGCGTTTAACCGCAACACCGACACCGCCAATTGCGCCGTAACCATAGCCAATGCCACCGTCCGGCAGGCCGATCTGGCCAAGCATCGGCGCCAGTGTAGCGGCCATCCAGAAAGGCTGTTCGCCGTTCTGCGCGCGCTGTAACGACCAGGCAACGGTGATCAGGGTACGCGTCGTCGCCATGGACTGTGCCAGTTCGCGTATCGATAAGGCGTCGATGCCGCAAATCTCTGCAGCCCATTCAGGGGTTTTGGCAACACCATCGGATTCGCCGAGCAAATAGTTGCGAAACCGATCATAGCCCGTGGTGCAGCGGTCAATGAAATCCCGATCGACCAGGTTGCCGGTTTCCAGTGCATGCGCGATGCCCAGCATCATGGCGGTATCGGTGCCGGGGATGACTGCCATCCACTCGGCTCCCGGCGGGGTGTCGGTAATTTGCGGGCTGATGTTGATGCGGCGAATGCCGCGTTTATCGAATTCCCTGAACCAGCCATCGGTTTCGTGATGCGTGACCCCACCCATGCTGACCTGCGAGTTCTTCGGGTTGATGCCGCCAAACATGACCAGGGTTTGCGTGTTGTCGGCAATGGTGGGCCAGGCGTTCTGCCAGCCCCAGGTCATCTTGAGAAAGTTCATGCCGAACACGTGTGGAATGATCGCCTGCGCGGCTGCGGTGCTGTAGCTCGCGAACGAGGAAACGTAACCGCCGCTGACGTTGAGGAACCGGTGCACCTGGCTGAGGGCATGATGAAATCGGCCGGCGCTGGCCCAGCCGTATGAACCGCCAAAGATCGATCCGTTGCCGTGTTCGGCGATAACACGCTGTAATTCGGTTGCGGTAATATCGAGTGCTTCATCCCAGGGCAATTCGACGAACTCGTCGCGACCGCGTAAATCACGCGCGCGGTCGCCACCCTCGAGCCAGCCACGCCGGATAGAAGGGCGCGCCACCCGGGTTCTGTGATAAACGGCCGCTGGTATCGTGTCTGCAATCCGGGAGGCATGCGGATCGGGCGCAAAATCCGCGGTGCCGACGATGCGATTGTCGCGGGTCAGTACCCGGAAAGCCCCCCAGTGACTGGTCGTAACCCGGGATTCGGATTTAGTTGTCATTTTCACCTGTCAGGCAATTATCGCAAATTGCGAACTCCCATATTTTACCCGAACTGACGAATGGAAATGAATCGATTAGAGTTTATGTTTATTACCGCGTACCGCACCAGCATGAATTGTGTTGCTCGATGACAATGCAGGGAAGCGTATAGTGAGGTCTGAAACAGTTTCAGGCGGTTTATTTAGCGAAGAGTTGAATGACTTTGAACAGGAGCCCGTTGCAGTTACTGGTGAGTAATTATTTTTTCACCTGTCGTTAGATACAAAGCCCTTGAACTAACGTTCAGGGGGCTTTTGTGTAACCTGAATAAATGAAGCGAGCATCATGGTTTCCCTTTATTCAACTCACAGAAACAAAATTAAAGGAAAATACAGCTACTGCCAACGAGTGGTTTTAACAGGCATCGATTCATTGGGTGGATGCAATTCTGTTAATTTCAGTAATCGGGGATCGATTCGATAAACTCACAACGTTCCTTGAAAAGGCGTCCGCGACGGCCTTACGCAAGCGGACTAATCGTCCGTTTGCTCTTCGACCACCGAAGCCGCCGCCTGGACCATCTCAATGCTACTCTCAGGCGTAATCGTGGTTGAGGACACGTGCTCGGTTGGCACTACCCTGAATACTTTTCTGAAAAGACCAGTGCCGATGATCAGCGCACAGGCAACGAGAATACAGACTGGAAGAGCGGGCTCCTCTATGACCTCACTGACGGCCATTATTATGAAAGGCCCGGCAATAGAGCCAAGCGAGTAAATGACCAGAAGCGAGGTTGAGATGTCAATCATTGAGCGTCCCTCTGCTCGGTCAAAGGCTAGCGAGGAAGCGACCGAATAAATCGGAAACAGCATACCCCCGAGCAGTAACACAAAAAGGAAAGCACCCCCCTGCATCAAAGGCCCCTTAGCGCCGCTGAAAATATTACCGTCATCGGTTCCAACAAGAATCATTAAGACCATCTGCGCAGCTACCACTGCAGCTAAGGCTACCAATACGGTTCGACGATCCAGACGGTCCGAAAGCGATCCGACCGGCCACTGAAATATAAGCCGGCCGAGATAGAGTGTTGCTAGCGATATCGCAACCAGTTCACCAGCCACACCGTGCTCTGTCAGGTAAAAGGGAAGTATCGAAATGATACTCACAACTGCAAAACCTGACACAAATGCCCCGATACTGGCCGTTTTTGAGGTAATTGTGAGTATACGAAATTGTCTTTTGGGTGGCGCTTCGATAGTCGGTGGACTGCACGAAGTGAGTGCAACCAGCACGACCGCTAAATTCATAACAATAGCGAACATCAGCACCAGGTCTTCCGTCTCGGCATCGGCTACTAGAAATATCATTTGGCTAGCGAGCGAGCCAACGCCCAATACAATCGAATAGATGGCAATCACCCGACCTCGAAGATCGCCTGGCGTGTTGCTGTTCATCCAGGCATCGGAAATAGCAAGCACCGCCGCAATCGAAGCGCCCATCATAAAACGCAAAAACGCCCAAAGAAGGGTGCCTTCCAGCAACGCCAGTCCAACGATAGCCATTGTCACTACTGCGGCTGCGGCAGCGTAGGCCCGGATGAGGCCAACCCGGAAAATCTGGGATGGAGCTGCAAAGCAACCGAATACGAATCCAAGTGCGTAACATGCCGCAATCAGCGACACATCCGACTGCTCGCCACCGCGCTGTGCGATCACAATGCCGATCATCGTGGTGATAGCGGCGTTCGAGGCCTGAACCAGAAACGAAGCCAGCATCAAGGGGGAAAGTTCACCAAGTTTTTCGCGCACGTCCTGTCCTGTCGTTGGTATATTGCCGGCGATTGCTGGCACTGACCAGAATCTACTACAAGGGCGCCTGGAGGAGCAACCCGGCTAGCCAGGCTTTGATAATCCCGCTTAAAACTGTCGGGTGAAGATCAACTGCAGTCCTCCGGCTACCTCCCGGCTGTCTATTTTCAGGTTGGTTTGATTGAGCCTCGCTGACGTGACCCAGTTACCGTTTTGCGACTGAACCTCTACGCTCCCTTCATCGTCAATGCGTACTTTTTCCCCGGTGATTTCATCTGTAGTAGAATTAATATCCATTTCAGTAAATCTGCTTTGCAGAAAGACAGTATCATTTTGCTCCGGGCTGAAATCCATCACTTCGTCGATTTCCACTTCGTCTACTGCAAACACGAACCGATCAGCGCCCGGCCCTCCGTAGAGCTGATCGACGCCAGGGCCGCCATACAAAACATCGTCTCCGTTGCCACCGCGTAATACGTCATCCCCGCTGCCGCCGCGTAACACGTCATCGCCATCGTTGCCCGCCAGAAAATCGTTGCCGTTACGGCCGACTATTTCATCGCTGCCGGATGTACCCAGAAGCGAATCGTTGTCATCGGAGCCGAAGATATTTTCTACTGTATAGCCTGTTGTCAGGGCTGCGAGGGAAAAATAGCAGAGCAGCACAAGTTGGAAACCGGATCTGAGTGACATGTGGCTACGAGAACCTTGGAGCGAAAGGGTGGTTCAAATGTGGAAAATAATCGAACTCAGACTAGTCAAATAAACGAATGTTTGCAATAGGCCGGACCAGTGAAGAAGTTATTTGCCTGGATCCGGATTGGAGCAGGGATTACCTGTTCCTTTATCTACTGGAAAAGAATAGTGTAAGCTGGCCGCTTACGGGTGCCCGCAAGTGGACAGCGTTTCGATCAGGTACACCAACACCCACGGCGGAATAGACGAGGTATCGGGTCGCTCGACCTGCCATTCAACCCCCTATATTTGAATGGCCTTTTAGGGTGTTGCTACCAGGCAATTGCGCTGCAAAAACCGGCCTATTCTGTGTGAAGTTGAAACCAGGTGACATTGACCCCTTGAATATTATCACTAGCAGACTAGTCGCGCGCTTGCTCACGAGAGTATCGAGGCAAACTTCCGTGAATTCTCTCAAGCAATCAATTTTAACCGCTGCTGACGGTAGCTACTGGGTGGCATTCCGTGCCAGCGTTTAAAGGCGCGGGTAAAGTTAGCCTGATTGGAAAAGCCCAGCAAGTAAGTAATTTCATTGAGTGACAATTGGCTGTTGGCCAGATATTGCTCGGCCAACTCTTGTCGAATCTCGTCGAGTAATTGCTTAAAGCTTCGCTGCTGTTCAGCCAATTGACGCTGCATGGTTCGTAAACTCACTCCGAGCGAGGCAGCGATAGCTTTTTCATACACCTCACCAGAGGGTAATTTCTTGCCGATGGCCAGTGTGACGCGGGTAACCATGCAGGCCCGATCCAGTTGATGCAGTTTCTCCAGCAGCAGGTCTTCATTGATTTTTTGTAACTCGGTATTGGCGCTAGCCAATCGTCTGAGCAAGTCAGCATTATCAAAGAAGACTCTGTTGTCGGGCATATCGTAGAGAATCGGGCAGCGCAGGTCTTGCTCAAAGCTTGTGGCCGTGGCAGGGCGTGCATAAAAGCAATGGATTTCCCTCGGGCTATAGGATTCTCCCATCAACATCCGCAACATCGTCATCAATGCGCCTAGTGCCGCATCATGCGCACCCTGGTGAATAGTGATCTTGTGATACTGAATATGTATAACGATTTCGCCACAACTACCACCGTGCTGAAATGAAACATCGACACCGCTATTAACGACGCGGGAATAACGCGCTATTCGCTTCAAACCTTCCGCCAGCGTTTCACAGGCGAGCCAGGTATATCCCAGGGCGTGAAAGGTCGTTGGTCGCCACTGACGCCCCACCTTGTAAGCAAAACAATCATCACCACTGGCCTCGATGGCGAGAGCCCACAGTTTTTGCATGGCGGCCACTGAGTAGCGCGCATTGGCATCCCCGAGCCGCTCGGGCTTGAGGCCGGCTTTTTTGAATATTGCACGTGCATCACAGCCATGCCGGTTTAGCTCATCCCAGACTAATAGTGCCCAGGAGGTTAATACCATGGGTGGCATCTAATACTTCCTCACTAACCTTTATCGCATTTGGAAGCACCACAGGTACGGATAGACCCGGGACAAGACTTTGGCACTGCGGGACAAAAGTGGCGGCGTAAAGATCGATAGCCTGTCGCTACTAGATAAACGAAGGGAGTGTCATATGTTAAGCAATAGCGAGTATGTATCATCGGATTACCAGCATACGTTAAAGAATTCCATCACCATCATTGGTCGAGGTTTACATTCCGGATTGCAGGTGATCATGACATTGATGCCAGCCGAAGCCAATAGTGGATATGTATTTATGCGGCGCGATGTAATGCCATTGCGAGCTCAGGTTCCGGCGCGTTGGAACACCGTTGTTGACACGCGCTTATCTACGACAGTAGCCAATGCATTAGGCACTCGAGTGAGCACCATTGAGCATTTGCTGGCGGCGTTATCGGTTTGTGGCGTACACAATGCCCGCATCGTAGTGGACGCACCCGAAGTACCTATTATGGATGGCAGTGCGGCGCCCTTTGTCGATCCGGTTAAAAAAGTGGGGCGGCAACAGCAAACCGCATTGATTCAGGCGCTTGTTATTGATAAACCGCTGGAGATTCATGAATACAATAAGTGCGTTAGTCTGGTGCCTGCCGATGAGTTTAGTGTCGATATGCCGATCGATTTTGATGACCATGTGATCGGCAGACAGTCCATGAATATCGAAGTCAATGAAGAGATCTTTAGCCAACAACTGGCTCCGGCCCGCACTTTTGGTTTCCAGGAGCAACTAGACACTTTGCATAAACTGGACCTGGCCAAGGGAGGTGCTTTGAACAACGCGGTATTGATCAAGAATAACAAGGTAGTTAATGAAGAAGGTTTACGCTTTGAGGATGAATTCGTGCGCCATAAGATCCTTGATACCCTGGGTGACATCTCTTTGGTCGGCGCCAGCATCGTCGGGAAATTCATCGGCAGGCGCAGCGGTCACCATCTTAACAACCAACTACTGCGCTCGTTAATGAACAACGTGGATTGCTGGCACTATGCGCCGCTGGCGCAGCACCGCCGGCAAAACAGATCTATGCAGTGGTGTGCGTCGAAATCTTAAGTAATCGAGCGAAGCACGCTGATGTTTTCCGAGGGCTTTCATTGAGCTGGCAAGCGCCCGTTTTGAGCTAGCCGTCGAGCCGCAGGTTTTTTATCGTGGTTGTGTAACTTGATTGGGTGTCGTCGCCATCGATTGACAGCCATACGGCAACGACCTTTTCAGGATTTTCGAGCTTGTAGGTCAGGCTGAAATCTCCGGTTTTATCCAGCAGCCACACGTTGTTTTCGTAAATTAGGTTGGACAGGGGGTGCTGGCGCTGCTGACCGAGAATTTCTTCGTTCTGGACCGCATTTAAAAAGTAAATCCGGTCGACGCCGGCACCCTCGGGCGCGAGGTCAAAAAGTGTCTTCACCCATTTTGCACTGAATAATTTCTGCACTCCGTTGAGCGTCTTATCACCGGCTACGACGAGGCCGATCCTGAGGGAAAAATCGTCGTTGCCCTTCTGTCCCTGGCTATCGGCCGGCAGGTTTAGCAGTTTGCTGAGATTACCCGTTACGGTAACTCCGGTCACCGTTTTCGGGTTGTCCAGAGGATAGATGATCGGACTCGCGGACTGGTCGACCGTTATCGTCATGCCCTGGTCGGTGAAAGTTACCTGGTTGGCATCGAGGTTATTGTATTCGAGTAGCTGCCAGTTTGCTTCGTGCTGCACGGGCAGGGCGATGGCGCCGGCAAGAACAAGTGTATTCAGTTTCATGGTGTATGAGGCAGACTCAGGGTAATAAAGTTCCCTACGGGCTGAAAGCGGAACCGGATTAGTTTTCGTTGCTTTCCCGGCAACCACGATCTGCCGGCGCGGAAACAGACTGGTTCTTTAATCGACCAGGTTGTCGGCGCGCACCTTGCCTTTTTTGTGCACCTCGGTGACCTTGCCGTAGAGATCCCTGACGCGCGCAAGACTGCCGATCATGCCGGGTTTTTCGCTGAATGACATGATCAGCAGCAGGCGGTCGTCATCTCCGCTATTGGCGGTGACCTGGTGCAGTGAAAAACGACCCAGGAAAAATTGCAGGTCGCCGGCATTGAGCTGCAGTTGCCTGACCCGGCTGCGGTCGCCATCGAGCAGTTTTTTGACCTCGGCATAGCATTCGTCCCGGGCACTGCGCAGTCCCGGGACATACTCGAAGATCCCGCCGCTTTGCGCTGCCTGCAGCAACATGGTGATGGTGAATTCATTGGTGTCGAAGTGCCAGTTGAACTGTTGCCCCGGCTTGCCGACGTTGACGATCATATTGGATACCGGGTCTTCATAGATGAACAGCTCCTGCTTGCCCAGGCATTCGGCGAGAAACTGTTTCAACGGTTGCCAGTAGTAAAGTCGGTGCGCGGTGGGTTCCTCACCGAACAGATCGGCGGTAATAAAGCCATTGGTGCGCGGCATGAAAATATTAAGCGGATGATCTTCGCCTAAATCGGGGTCGCCTTCATTGAGATATACGTTGCATTGCTTGCGTTGCGAGTAATAGGTCTGCGCTTTGCGTTGCTGGGCTTCCTCGAGTAAAGCCCTGAGGCCCGCCTCGCTGAAAAAATTGCGGATTACCGCACAGCCATCTTCGGCGAGTTCGGTTCTTACCTGGTCGATAACGGCCCGTCGCGCGGGATTATCCGCTTCGTCGATCGGGTAATGTGCATGGTTTATGATTTCGGTATAGCTGAGACGGGATGACATGGCGTATCTCTCAACGGGTGGGGTTAGCGTAACTGACTGTCCTTGCTGCCGCGGCGGTTGAATCCGCCCTGGTCTGCCTGCAACTGGTCGATCTCCTGCTGGCATGCAACGCACAGGCGTACGCCGGCGATCGCCTTGCGCCGGGCTTTGGGGATATCGGTGCCGCATTCTTCACAGTGAGTAAGACTCTCACCGCTGGGTAAACGACTCCGCGCCAGCTCGACCGCGTCTTCGACGCTGGCGTCGATCTGTTCCTGCACTGCGCCATCACGCGCCCAGCCAGTGGCCATGTTTCAACTCCACCCGGTTAAAGACATGTATTCTGCACCCGTATACGGCTCTGTTCAATCAGGATTTGATACGCCACACGGTGGATTGCGTGCTTCGATATCGCTTGCGGCGGCAAACAGGACATCCTCGCGAAATCGTGCTGCAACCAGCTGGACTCCCATCGGCGCCGCCGCATCGCTGCCGGTAGCCACTGAAATGGCGGGCATGCCCATCAAGGGCAGCGCGATTTGCGTCATCTGCGCTTCGAGCACGCGGCTAAAAGATTGCGTCGATTCAATGTCGAGCATATCCGGGAAGGGTGGTTCGGCCGATACCGGGCAGAGCAGGACGGGATACTCGGTGAGGAATTGCTGCCAGGTGCGTGCCAGTCGCAGGCGTTGCTGCAAAGCTTCCATCAGGCTCTCCAGCGTGGGTGTCGGGCAGTTTTCGCAAAGTTGCGCATAAACAAAATTAGCGTCAGGATCGTCTTCGCGACTGACGGCGGCACCGCCATTGTAATAGTACTCCGACATCCATAACAGCAGCTGTAGCTGCATGGGTTCGCGCATCGGAGGACAATCGACTTCGCTGACGCTCCAGCCGGCATCCTCCATTTGTTGCGCGGCACTGCGCAACGCCGACTCGACTTCGTCCGTGACCTGCAGGCCGTCGGGAGCGATACACATCGCAGCACGTTTGGGCGGCAGCGCCTGTTCGAGTGGTGCAGGCACCCACCAGGGATCGAGCTCGCTAGCCGCCGACATGGCGGCGAGGCCCAGCCTGAGGTCATCGATACTGCGCGCGATCGGGCCTGATACGGCGGTCAGTTGTGCACCGATATGGCGATCGGGTAACGACAGGTTAACCGCCGGGATTCGGCCGAAACTCGGACGTATGCCGTGTAAGCCGCAGGCATAGGCGGGGTAGCGAATCGAGCCGGCGATATCGGTACCGTGACCGATGGCGCAAATTCCAGCTGCCACCGAGGCGGCCGCACCGCCCGAAGATCCGCCCGGGGTCAGTTCTGAATTACGCGGGTTCAGGGTATGCCCGTGCAATGAATTGCGCGTAAACCAGCGCATCGAAAAGGCCGGTGTATTAGTGCGGCCAACAATGACTGCGCCGGACTTGCGCAGGTTGGTGACGACCGGGCTGTCCTGTTGCGCCACATGTTCCTGCTGGATACGGATACCGTTGGTGTTGGCTAAACCCTGCTGATCGATGTTGACCTTGATGGTAACCGGCACACCGGCGAGTATCCCTGCCGGTTCGCCGGCCTTGATCAGATCATCGACGGCGCGCGCGTCAGCCAGAGCGCTATCGGGAAACTCCTGCACCACGGCGTTGATTTGTGGATTGACCTGCTGCAGCCGTTGCAGGCTATGTTCGGTTACCTCGGTCGCAGAAATTTCGCCTACGGCGACGCGGCTGGCAATTTCAGACGCGCTCAGGCGCCACAGTTCGGTCATTGGTCATCCCCTGGTTACAAGTCGGTCAAGTATAAAGCTTAATATTTGCTGAAGCCTGTATTATGCTCGCGCAATGCAGCGAAACCCGCATACCAATACACCGCTGGCCGACGTCTTGCAAGCTTTACGCTCCGCCGCTGCGGCAGCATTCGCCGAGGCGCATCCACTGCCAGCCGCGGTAAATCATTCACTTGAGTTTCTCGATTGCGAGCGTCGCGCCGTGTTCGAGCAGGAGTGGATTTGCGTCGGCCGGGAAGACGAAGTGCGCAACCCCGGTGATTTTCTGACCCATGAGATCGCCGGTGTGGCGGTGCTTGTGGTGCGTCAGGCAGACAACCAGATCAAGGCTTTCGTGAATGCCTGCGCGCATCGTTTTGCCTGCCTGGTGCCGGATGGCAAGGGCTCGGCAAAACGCTTTACCTGTCGTTACCATGCCTGGACTTACGCTATCTCGGGCGAGCTGCTGCGGGCACCGTATATGGAGATGAAAACCGGTTTTGATCCGGCGCAGCATCGACTGCGACCGTTACAGCTTAGTGTCTGGGAAGGTTTCGTCTATGTCACCATCGCTGAGCAACCGGCGACCCAGCCTTGCGAAGTACTTGCGCCGTTACGGCAACAGGTGGTGGGCCGTTACGACATGGCATGCTACCAGACCGTGTTGCGTGAAAGCATGCTGTGGCAGGCTAACTGGAAAAACCTGATCGAAAACTTTACCGAGAGTTACCATGTCCCCATCGCTCATGGCAAAACCTTCGCCCGGCATAACAAGGCACTCGACGACTACGTCTGTGGTGAGGACAGCGACTACTATTGTTACCACTATGCTGCCCAGCAGGCAGAGAGCGGAGCCGGTGCGGCGCACCCACGCAATCAACGGCTTGACGGTGAGTGGCGACGCACGATGGTTGATTTCTGCGTCTTTCCAGGCCACCTGGTAACCCTGATGCCGGATTACCTCTGGTATATAACGGTGCAGCCGCTGGGGGTTGATAAAATGCAGGCGAGCTGGGGTCTGGCGGTGCCGCCGGAGGTGCTGGAAGACGTGGCGCCTGAAGACTATGATGCGTGGCTGGCCAGTTTCAGGCAGTACCTCGAAGTGGCCAACGAAGAGGATCGTGAACTGGTCGAAGCCCTGCATCGGGGGAGTTCCTCAGCAGCGCTACCTGCCGGGACTTATCACCCGATAGAACGCAGCCTGTGGCAATTTGGCAATTACCTGGCCCGGGTCTGCAGGCGGAGTTGTGCATAGCCTGGCTGGCCGCGGGGTCAGCGTCTGACCTGGCAGGTGATTTCTACTTTGCTATCGCCAAACAGGCGCTTCGATTCGGTCGTGGTGCGCGCGGGGTAGGCACCATCCGCGAAGAATTCGCGGTAGGCCGCGTCCATCGCGTCAAAATCGTCGAGATCGGCGAGATGGACCTCGACCTTGACCATATTTTCTCTGCGCAGTTCCAGTTCTTCGAGGATATTGCCTATCGTCTTCAGTACAGCACGGGTTTCTTCCGCAACGTCCCCCCGTACCGCGATTCCGGCGGGGAAGTCCGCCGCGACCAGCCCGGACAGGAAGGCGTACTGGTCATCCAGCACAACCTGGCTGAAGGGTGCGCTGGATCCGGGAACTGCCTTTGGTTGTATGCGAGTTAAAATCCGATTGCCCGGTTTTTAACCAATCATGTTGGCGCCGATAACGAGGAATACTCCGAGCGCAATGAACAGCACGAAGGTAATAATCATATGCCTGGTGGTGGTTTTGTCGTCTTGATCCGGATTCATGTTTTGATCCCCCTCAAAGTTTTTATCAAGTAGTATATAGTGCCCAAGCTGAAGTCAAATTACCACCGCCTATGACTGATCAATCCTATACCACGCTGGCGCTGTCGAATCCGGCGACGCATGTACTGCAGATAACCCTGAATCGACCGCAGGTAGCGAATGCGTTTAATACGCAAATGGCTACCGACCTGATGCATTGCTTCGAACGGCTGGCGCTGGAATCGGGCGACACTCGTTGTGTCGTTGTAACCGGTGCCGGTGAGCGTTCCTTCTGTGCCGGTGGCGATCTGAAAGAGCGTGATGGCATGAGTGACGCGGCCTGGACTGCGCAACACCTCGTTTATGAGCGCATGATCCGCGCCGTTATCGATTTTCCGCTACCGCTCATAGCGGCAGTCAACGGCGCCGCCTACGGCGGCGGTTGCGAACTCGCGGCCGCGGTTGATTTTGTTTATGCGTCAGAAAACGCCAGCTTTGCGATGACCGAGACCAGTCTTGGAATTATCCCCGGCGCGGGCGGCACACAAACGCTGGCACGTGCGCTGGGTGAACGTCGAGCCAAGGAATTAATCATGTCAGCGCGTCGTTTCGACGCCGCAGAAGCAAAGGCATGGGGCCTCGTCAATGAAGTGTTTGCGCTGTCTCAACTGCTCGATGAAGCGCTGCAAACCGCGGCGCGTATAGCTGCTAATGCACCGATCGCGGTGCGCCAGGCCCGGCATGCTATTCATCGAGGTTTGCAAATGTCGCTCGCCGACGGGCTGACTTTCGAAATCGAAGCTTACAACCGGACCGTACCGACCGATGATCGACGTGAAGGGGTCAAGGCTTTCAATGAAAAACGATTACCTGAATTCAAGGGAGAGTAAATACTTATGTCGAACGAGGTAATACTGACCGCTGCGGTGTGTGGCGGGCACAACAATCAGGGCAAGCATCCGGACTATCCGATCACGCCGGAGCATATCGCGCGTGATTGCATCGAAGTCGCAAAGGCAGGCGCGGCGGTCGCGCACATCCACGTACGTGACCCCGAAACCGGGATGCGTTCCGGCGATCCCGCCCTGTTCCGCGAGGTGGTCGGGCGTATTCGGGATTCCGGCAGTGATGTATTGATTAACCTCACCACCAGTGAAGGAGCGCGCTTTGCACCGGGCGAGGAGGACGCCGCCGTCGGTGGCCCCGGAACCACCCTGGTGCAGCCACTGGAGCGCCTGCACCATGTCGAAGAGCTGCGCCCCGATATCTGTACGCTTGACGTGGGTACCTTTAATTTCGGTGAAACTATTTTTGTTAATACGCCGTCGCACCTGCGCATCATGGCCGAGCGTATCCGCGAGCTTGGCGTCAAGCCCGAGCTGGAGGTATTCGAGCCCGGGCACATCATGTTTGCGCGTAAACTGATCGAAGAAGGATTGATCGACGGTGCGCCAATGTTTCAGTTATGCCTCGGCATTCCCCACGCTGCGCCGGCCACGTCTGAAATTCTGAACGTGATGAAAGGGCTGCTGCCGGAGGATGCAAACTGGAGCGCGTTCGGAATTTCGCGCAACGAGTTTTCGATTGTGGCCCAGGCCGCGAGCCAGGGTGGTAACTGTAGAGTGGGGCTGGAGGATAACCTCTATCTGAACCATGGCGAATTCGCGAGCAATGTGCAGCTGGTAGAACGTGCGGTGCGTATTATTCGCGAAATCGGACGTGAACCCGCCACCCCGGCGCAGGCCGCCGAGCGCCTGGGAATCGAGCGCTAGGCATGGCCAGGTTGTACCTGATCCGGCATGCACAGTCGGAGAATAATGTCATCTGGGACGGCAGCGATGAACATCCTGATCGCCGCCCGGACCCTGAAATCACCGAACTCGGTCATCGCCAGGCGCAAGCGCTGGGAGAGCACCTGGTACACCCGCGAGCCGAACCGCGCCAACACCCCTTTGCTGACACCGAACAGGCCCATTTCGGTTTGACACATGTTTACTGCAGCCTGATGACACGTTCCATATTGACCGGCGAGTATATTGCACAGGCCTGTGGCCTGAAACTTGAGGCGCTGCCCGATATATTTGAAAAACACGGTATATACGACGTCGATGCCAACGGCAATTTGCAGGGCTTGCCCGGTCCCGGCCGGGAGTATTTCGAGCAGCGCTTCGATAACCTCGAGTTGCCCGACGAGCTGAATGATGACGGTTGGTGGAATCGGCCGGTCGAAGACGAGTTGAGTTTCCTTCGGCGCATGCAAAAAGTCGTCGCGGACGCACGGCAGCGTTTAAGCAATAGCGACGATTGTATTGCGATGGTCGCCCATGGTGACTTCATCGATCAGTTTGTGAATGAGTTGATGGGCGTGGTGCGGCATCAACCTAATTACGACAATCACTGGGTGGCCAACTGGACTTTTCACAATACCTCGATTTCACGCATTGATTTCGTCGCCGGTTCGAGCAACGTTGTCTACACGAATCGAATCGATCATCTACCGAATAACCTGGTGACCTGGTAACGGCTTGTGAGCCGGCCGACCTGCGGGTCGAGCAATAACAACTCGATGGCTGGCCGTTTCCGCACTGGCGTTAAGCACTTGTTTTGATATGGCCGGATGAATTGAATCCTGGCGATAGATTACCTGACGATCAGGCAACTGGTCTCGGCATTGTCGGCAACCTTGCGCGAGACACTGCCTAAAATCGTGCCCTTCAACTTGCCTAAGCCCCGGGTTCCCATTGCGATCATGTCCATTTTCGATCGTTTGGCAAAACCGAGGATACTGGTTGCGGGATCACCGGTTCCTATCGCGGTCTCAACTTTGCTGGCGCCGGCCTTTTGCGCTTTTTCTTTGGCGGTTCTCAAGATAGATTCGGCGATCTTGCGCATAATCTCTTCGCGCGCATCGTTAAAGGATTCAATCTGATGGAATTCCAGTTCCGGAATTTCGTCGATTTCAAAGGGTATTTGCATATCGCGAATAACGTGAATTATGAGCATTTCAGCATCGTTTAGTACGGCAAATTGAGTCGCCATTTCCAACGCGCGGTTCGAAGCCTCCGACGCATCGGTTGCAACCAGAATCCTGTTAATCACGTTTCTATCCTCCCGACAGCCACTGAGATGGCAGCGTTATGCCAGGCCAAGCGCCTGTTTTCTCTGGTTAGCCCAGGTTCGCAGTACCTGGTCGATGGCGAGCCCGATAAAAGCAACACACAGGCCGAGCACCAGGCCGTTGCCGACACCGTCTTTGTCAGACAGGGATTTGAGAATCAATTGCCCGAGATCGTCGGTACCGATCAAGGCACCGATGATAACCATAGACAGCGCGAACACCACGGTTTGATTGATACCTAGCGCGATGTGCGGAAAGGCCATCGGTAATTCGATGGAAAGGTATCGCTGCAGACGGTTAACGCCGGACATCGAGCCGGCCTCCTGCAGCTGCGGCGGCACACTCAGCATACCCTGAATCGTGTAACGCGTAGCCGGGACGGTGGCGTAGACCACGATCGCGATTAGCACCGAGGTATCGGTGACCCCGAACAGCATCATCACCGGGATCAGGTAAATGAACGACGGAAAGGTCTGGAAGGTATCGCATATCGTCAGCATGATGCGGGTGGCTACCGGATTTTGCGAGCACAGCGTTCCGGCGACGATGCCGATAGTGGTCGATATCAACACCGACAGCGTCATCAGGTAGGCAGTGATCAGCGCGCGGTCCCACCACTCGGTCAGCGCGATGAACAGCAGGAATCCGCCAACCGACAAGCCGACTCTTACCCCGCCGACAATGTATCCGATCCCCATTGTCAGCACGAAAGTCGCAAACACCGGCATGGCCAGGTAAGCGGTCTTGACCGGCACCAGTACCTCGACGATCAACCATTCGTTGAAGCCCTTGAGCACGTAGAAAAACGTATCCCAGACCCAGTCGACCCCGGCCTGCCAGAAATCCTGCGTCGTAATGCCCTTGTTGTGCGGAATCAGGTAGAGATAGTTAAAGCCTTCCTTGAATACCAGCGAGCCGATTAATGCCAGGATGACACCGACGACAAATACGACAGCGAACATCAACGAAAACTTGTGCCGCTCGACAAACGACAGGTCGGCAAAGTAATTGACTTGCTTGTCGGCCCAGGCCAGCGATAACCGATCGAGCATGATGGCAAGCAGGACGATGCAAACCCCCAGTTCGAGTGCGAGGCCGATCCTGAGCTGGTTCAATGCAATGAGTAAATTGTTACCGAGCCCCTTGGCGCCGATCAGGGATGCAATGACCACCATCGCCAGGCAGGACATGATGACCTGGTTGACCCCGATCAGAATATCCCGTCGGGCTGTCGGGATCAGTACCTTGAACAGCAGTTGCCGATTGTTGCAGCCGCTCATCAATCCGGCTTCGGCGGTCTCGGGCGACAGTTTTTTCAGACCCAGCAGGGTCAACCGCACCATTGGCGGGGTCGCGAAAATGACCGTCGCAATCGCGCCGGCATGATCGCCGATTCCGAAAAACACGACAACCGGGACCAGGTAGGAAAAGTGCGGCATGATTTGCATGACGTTGAGTATCGGGTTCAGCACCATTTCCACGTACTTGTTTCTAAACGCCCAGATGCCGAGAAAGAGGCCCAGCAAAACCGACATCGGCGCGGCGATCAGGACGAAGGACAGGGTTTCCATCGATGGTTCCCACTGTCCGAATACCGCGATGTATACGAAGGTAAAGCCGACAAACAGGGCCAGCCGAAAACCGCCCAGGGCATGTCCAAGAATCGCGGCACCACCGGCAACCACGGTCCACGGTAAAGCCGGCCAGCGCGCCCACTCGTTTTCAGTCGCCCAGTCCCAACCGGTGAAGGTGACAATAGTCTTGACGCCGCCGAGAAAGATTTCGCGAACAAATTCGATCATGAACAGAATTAACCCCGAAGCCGAACGGGTGAACTGGTTCATTAGCGGCTTTTCTTCAAATTCTTCGATATCCGGGTCCCAGACGTCGATCAGCCACCAGTCGAACATGATGTAGTCGACAGAACCAGTAATAATCTGCGGCAGCTTCTGGATCAACGGTGGTAAACGCCAGAACCAGTTACCTTCGGATGGTGTGATGATTACGCACAGCAGCAAGAAAATAACCAGAAGTAAAATGAACTGCAGGTGCTTCTTTTGCCGCAGCGCTTCGATCATGATGCTTTTTCAGCCGCGTCGTCAGAGTGGCCGCCAAACAGGACATGGACAATATGGGAAGCATGCAAGGCACCGACGATTTCACCTGCTGAGTCGACGACCGCTACCGCCTTATCGGTATTCAGAATGTCTTCGGCCACGGTCTCAATGATGGCATCTTGTGAAACCTTCAAATCGCTGATCTCCTCGCCGGGATCAAAGGGGTCCATGACTGACTTGATTTTGAGCACCTTTTCGCGTGGCACTTCCTCGGTGAACTTGCGCACGTACTCGGTGGCCGGGTTGAGCACGATATTCGCCGGCGTATCGAGTTGCTCGATGATGCCGTCTTTCATGATGGCGATGCGATCAGCCAGGCGCAAGGCTTCGTCGAAGTCATGGGTGACGAACAGAATGGTCTTGCCGAGGACATCCTGCAGGCGCAGAAACTCGTCCTGCATTTCCTTGCGGATCAACGGATCGAGCGCGGAAAAGGGTTCGTCGAGAAACCAGATATCGGGTTCGATCGCGAGCGAGCGGGCGATGCCGACGCGCTGCTGCTGGCCGCCGGAAAGCTGGCGTGGAAAATAATTCTCGCGCCCGGTGAGACTGACGAGGTCGACCATTTCCTTGGCCCGCTGCATGCTCTCCTGGGTACTGACTCCCTTGACCTGCAGCGGGAAGGCGGTATTTTCCAGCACGGTTTTGTGCGGCAGCAGGGCGAAACTCTGAAATACCATGCCCATCTTGTTGCGGCGCAGCTCGATCAACTGCTTGTCATTCATCGCCAGGATATCTTCGCCGTCGATGTATATTTTCCCGGCGGTCGCCTCGTTCAGCCTGGAAATGCAGCGCATCAGCGTCGATTTTCCGGAACCCGACAGGCCCATAATGATCAGCAATTCACCCTTATGTACCTCGAAGGAGGCATTGTTGACCCCGACGATGCAGCCGGCTTCATGGAATTTGGCATGGTCGACGACACCATTGGCCTGTTGCAGCATGCTGTGCGCATTGTCGCCAAAAATCATATAGACAGAATCGCAACGGATGACCGGTTCGGTCGAAGTCGAAGTTTCAGATTGAGTAGACATAGTTATAATTTTTTTCTCCCCCGGAACGTGAAATTACCACATTTGCGCTGCCAGGAAACACTATCGATAAAAAAAAGAACCCCCCGAGCCGGATGTCCTGTGCTCGGGGGGTTCTTTTTTACCTCACGTCTGGAATCGTGCTGACGGCTTACATGCCAGCCTGAGACCAGGGCTTCCAAACGGCTTCGTTACCCTTGAGCCACTTCTTGGCGGCATCCTCGTGCGTCATCTTGTCGACGTCGACCAGCGCAGCCATCTGGCCGATTTGCGTGGTTGTGAACGACAACTGCGAGAAAATCGTGTAGGCATGGGGATGGGTTTTCGGGAACTTGTAGTTGGCCGCTTATTTCATCCAGCCCTTGGGTGATCCGCACTTGCCTTCGCCACCGTCAGCCTTGCGGCAACCGTCTGTGTACTCTGGAAATTCGATGAAGGTGAAACCTTCGGCGTCAGTAAAGTTCGGCGTCCAGTTGAACACAACCGTACCGCGGCCTTCTTTCTTGGCGGAAGCGAGTTCGGTCCACAGCGCGTCGGCGCCGCCGGCGAACTTGACCGTCCACTTGTCATCGAGGCCGAGGGCCTTGAGCCGCTCTGGCATCAGGTCGCCGTGCCAGCTTTGCGGGCCTTCGAGCCAGCGACCCTTGCCGCCGGAATCGGCGGTGGTGAAGTTTTTGTAGCAGGCTTCGCTCTTCAGCGCTTCCCAGTTGGGCAGCCCGGGACAAAGATCTTTCTCGACAACCCATATCGGAACGCCCATTTCTTCGAGCGTGGATGCCGCGTGGGTGCCGGCGTCGATCACGCCGCCCTTGGCCATCGCGTTGTAGAACGACTTGCCGAAAGTGGATTGCCAAACTTCGTGCGAAATAGTGACATCACCGTTGCGGATGGACTCGTAAACGGCCTGCGAATCGGCGGGCACGTACTCGACGTTATCGCCAATGCTTTCGAAAATACCGCCGATGACGTAGGTCATGACGATCTGGCTCGACCAGTTGTGCAGCGGGATGACGATCGGCTTGGTGCTATCCTTGGCCTGGGCGACGCTGGACAATCCAATCATCGTACCAAGCAGCACGGATGCGGCTAATTTGGTATGAAATTTCATTTAGTGACTCTCCTCTCCGATTATATATGTAGGAATTATCGGGAACGGTAATCCTACATGAAAATTATTTTTTGTAAAGTACCAAGCATGGACCAAAGCAGAGGATCCGCTTTATATCGATAAAATCTAATTAAGTTAATAAAAACAAATAGTTGTGCGGTATAAAATTAATATAGACAATCTTGTTCTGTCATTTTTTCACCTGAGCTGTGCACTCTCAAACGCATTAATTGTACCAAAATTATACCTTTAAAATGATACCATGAGTTCCGTTATGGTGTGCTTCTGCAAGGTATATCGACTCGTTTACCGCGCGGTATCTCGGCCTGTTTGTCATACAGCGGCAGTGATGCTGTTTTACCAGGGTGCATAGCCCCATCGATGCACCTGACGCTGACATTAACACCCTCGCCGATTTCTGCCCGGTCCATCAATGCGATACCGATGCCTTGCTGCAGGTATGGTGAAACTGCGCCGGCCGTCACTCTGCCTGCAACCTGGCCGTCGATACAGATTTCGCCACCGATATGCGGTTCGGCCACGCAGGTGAGCCCGGTTTGACGATTACGCCTGGCTGCATTGGCAAGCGCCTGCTTACCGATAAAATCGGCCTTGTCTTCGTCGATGAAGCGACCCAGGCCGACATCGTAGGGAGTCGTGGTATGGTCAAAATCCGAGCCTGCGTTGAGTATGCCGGCTTCGATGCGGCGAATGTGCATCGAATCCAGTCCGAACAATTCCATACCGAACTCTTCGCCTGCCGACTTCAGGTGTCGCCATAACGCTTCGACGTCATGCTGTGGCTCGGTATAGTATTCCCAGCCGAGTTCGTTGGTGTAGCCGGTGCGCGTGATGACCACCTGTTGTCCGCCGAGGCTGACGCGCGCCATTGCGAAATAGCCGAAGGGTTCGGGCATAGCGTCGTCGCAGGCGGCCTGCAGAATTTTAAGTGAATTGGGTCCCTGCACCTGCGATACAAACACTCCGGGATCGCTGATTTCGACGTCCATGCCAGCGGCATGCGCGCGCGCCCAGCTGTAGAAATCGCCGTCTGCCTGCGCGTACCAGAACAGATCAGGCTCGAGTCGCAGCAGAATACCATCGACCAGCAGGCCGCCATCTTCGTAGCAGGCGAGGCCATAGCCGCAACGGCCCGGCCTGATTTTGGTGATGTCCTTGGTGAACAGTTTATCCAGCAGGCGCTCGGCATCGGGTCCCTTGAATTGCAGCGGAAACTCCCCGGTATTAAGGACTGCCGCTTTCTGGCGCAGCAGCCAGTAGCCGTCTTCGGTTGACAGCTTGTCGAAACAGCAGGCCATCAGGCGCCGGTTGTAAACGCAGTAGTGCGGGCCCAGAGGGCGCTCGATTTCATGGTAGGGGTGGCGCGACAGGGAAAAGTCCCAGCCAGCACCGGGTAGGGTGGAAACCAGGTCGCGGGTCTTGCCGTCACTTGATGCCATGTTTGCGGGCCTCTGTCAGGGTTTAATCCAGGTTCGCTGCAAGCTTACCCCATACCGTCAAGACTTGCGCGGGTGTGATAAAAGCGATATCGGGGGAGCTGTCATCGCCATCATGACCGGTCAGCACCTCGACCGGGCTGCTGGCGCTAACCGGGCGAAAGCGATGCGGACTAGCTTTGCCGAACAGCACCACCAGCGGGCAGTTCAGTGCCGCGGCGGCATGTGCGGGGCCGGTGTCTACCGAGATGCAGCTGTGCGCCAATGACAACATGGCCAGTAGCCGTCGCAGGGGCAGGTAGTCGGCAACGGTCTGTACCCGGTTCGACTGGCAGGCAGCTTCGATCGCGCGCCCCATTTCAAGCTCTGCGGGTACGCCGCATAAAACCACCTGGGCGTCCGGTATGCGTTTGATAACGCCAGCGATAACCCGCGCCCAGTTATCCTCGTGCCAGTACTTGGTATTGCTGCTGCGGTCCGCCCGGCCGCGGCGCGTGGTCCGCCTGCTGCCGGCCTGAACGCAGACAAGCGGAGCCTGCGGGTCGAGGTTGCGCGATTTCAACCATTGGCGGCACTCCTCGCGTTCGTCATCGTTGACGAACAATTCGGTATCGGGTTCCAGTTTTTGCAGCGGAAAATCGAAACCGGTGGGGGAGCCATCACCAAGGCGCAACCATTTCTCGGTGTAATGTTCCTGTCCCACCGGTTGCAGGTCGAGCTGAGTAATACTGTTTGCGCGGTTGATGCCGGCGCGTGCCAGTAACCGATAGGAGCGGGCACTGGTTTCGCACACCCAGACGAAACGGTGTTGATGCTGTTTCAGCGTTTGCACCAGCTCGCGCTGGCTGCGGCTGAACCAGTAGGGCGTAGCGCGCGAATCGATGGTATAGACGTTGCGCACGTAAGGCATTTGCTCGAACAGCAAGCGGTTCCAGCCACCGATGCCGACAACATCGCAGGGCAGACCGCTGCGCAGGTAGAGCTGCTTTAACAGCGGGGTTATCAAAACCATGTCGCCGAGGGCGCCGAAGCGGCACACCAGTGGATGAGCATCAGGCATAACTGAATCAGGAATTATTTCGCCGGATAGTATATCAATGCGCCCCGGCAAAACCATCGCTTCGCCTCGTTACAGCTCGAGGGATAGCTGGCCGGCAAGCCGGGCCCTGGTCGCGCGAGCGGAGTTATAGTCTCCATGGAGCGATCGCCGGACTCTGGCGCTTCGAGGTTTCGCCAACTGCTGCGGGATTTCAGCATGACCCCGCTTCGCAGCGAGCTTACTGGTAATCCTGGTAGGATTTCTCTTCGACGATGGTCGAGTTCAAATGCAGATTAACCTTTTTCTTGGCATTGGCGCGTTCGTCGTTGGTGACGTAAACCGCGCGCGCCAGTTCGATAAAACGTTCGCCGAATCGCTTGTTGCGTTCCTCGTCGCGGATATCATCCTCGATTTGCCACAGTGCCTCATTCACGGACTTTAGCTCGGCGGTCAGCCTGGAGATCTCGGCATCGAACTCGACGGTTTCGCGCCACACCTTGCTCAGCATGTCGAGTTCGGTTTTGACGTTTGCGACCTTGGCGGGGTCGGCAATACGTTCCGCCTTGATCTGCAATATAGTGATCTTGTCGAGTAACTCGCCGGGAGAGATCGGAATCAGGATTTCGTTCATGCGGTTAGCGCCTGCCTTTTCGAGGTCGGTAATGTTAATCGCGCGATCGGCTCAGCTCAACCGAAAGCGTGCGATCAGGATCGGTAATAGCACGAGATTGGCCAGCAGTGCGGTCATCATCGCCAGTCCGCTCAGTAAACCGAAGTAAATGGTCGGGATGAAATTGGAAAGCACCAGAATCGAGAATCCCAGCACCACGGTTACCGAGGTGTAATACATTGCGCGCGCAATACTGTTGTGGCAGCGTTTGATAGCGGCCCAGTGATTGCGATCCTGCAGAAACTCGCCGCGAAATCGGTGTACATAATGGATCGAATCGTCCACCCCGATACCGATCGCGATGGCCGCGATCGTTATCGTCATGATATCCAGCGGGATACCGATCCAGCCCATTAAACCGAGTATCAGCCCGGCGGCGATGATGTTCGGTATAATCGCGGCCACTGCCAGGCGCATCGAGCCGAAGAGGAGGATGAACATCATCAGGATGGCGACAAAGACGGCGCCGAGGGTCAGGATCTGTGATTTGAAGAGGCTTTGCAGCAGGTTGTTGAAAAGTACTGCTACCCCCGAAATCGTCACCTGTTCCGGGTCGAGGTTGAAGTTATCGATCAGGTCAAAATAAATCTTGTCGAGTAATTCCTGGCGTCGCAGCGACTTGTTCGATTCGTACAGGCGAATACTGAAGCGCAACTGGTTGCCGTCTTTCGACATGTAGGGTGAGATCAGCGCATCCTTGACATCGTCCGGCAGGCGCTTGTAAACGACCGCGAGTTTGAAATCGTTATATGGCTTGTCGTTATTGAGAGATTCCAGCATTTTCATTGCGGTGTGAACCGACAGCACCTTGCCGGTCTCAGGAAGCTGGTCGAGGTACTGATGGATTCGGGAGACTTCGCTCAGCCCGTCGCGGTTAAACCAGTAGCTGTTGGCGGTGATATCGACAATCTCGCTGAGATCTTCGACTTCGATCACCTCGTCAGCCGGCGCATCGATTATAACGTCCAGCGGTGTCGTGCCGCCGAGCTTGTTGTCGATCAGGCTCATGCCCTGGTAAATTTCGGTATCGTCTTTGTAATAGTCGATAAACCGGTTATCGACCGATAACCTTGGAATTCCGGTCAGGCCAATTACAACCAGGGCGGCGAACAACATCAGCGCCGCGCGCATCCGGTGCTGGATGAAATTGGCAAGACCCATTGTGACCGCGCCGGTCATATCCTTCGTCACCGGGGTGTTCAAGCGCGGTAGCAGCATGAGTGCCGCGGGGAACAGGATGAACGCGAGTAAAAACGAAACCACGATACCGATGACCATCATCCAGCCAAAGTCGATGACTGGACGAATACCGCTCACCAGTAATGAGCCGAAGGCGACTATCGTGGTAATCGCGGTGAAAAGACTCGGGGTGAATTTACTGTACACGGTGCTTCGCACCAGCTCGAATTGATCTGCCCCGGGCATGATTTTGGCAAGTTCGCGGTAACGTACGATCAGGTGGATCATCAGCGAAAGCGTGATTATCAGCAGTAACGAAATGAAATTCGAAGACACTACCGTAACCGGCCATTGCATCCAGCCGAGATAACCGACCATCGTCCCCGCACTAATCAGGCACACCCCCAACGGTAATACAACCCAGCGGCTGTGGCGGAAAGAAACAGCCAGTATTAGTACGATAAACAGGATGACACCGACGCCGAATACCTTCAGGTCGCTGCGAATGAATGCGATCGAATCCGAGGTGATCATCGGCACGCCGCCGAGGAAAAGGACCGCCCGGTCACGATAGCCATCCATGATTTTGCGAACCTCGACGATAGTTTGATCAGTCCTTATCTTATGGGCCAGGTTCTCGACTTTTATTGCCGCCGACAGTTCGTCCAGCCGCGCCCTGGAATCCGGATTCATGGTTGCCTTCGGGTATAGCTTGTCTCGATTGTTGAGCAGGTCCAGAAGTTTTCTGTTGACCACCAGGTTGATCTGCAGCGCGGTGGTGTCGCCTTCGCTATTGACCAGCAGGTTGTTGTATAAAGGGCTTTGCCTCAATTCCTGTTCGGCGAGCTCCAGGTCGACATCATCGCTCTCCATTGTGCGGACTTTGCGGGAGATCTCTCCGAGGGTCATGGGTGGGCTGTCTACCAGCGGTACGTCGAGCATACTGACGACCGAAGCGACCTGTTCGAGGCTGGCGAGTTCATCGCGCAGGCGAGTGATGTCCGCCAGTACCTGATTGCTGAAAAGCGGTTGCTGCGGACTGTAGGTAGCAATTAGAAAATCGTCGGAACCATACTGCTCGCGAACGCCACGATAGTATTGGAGGCTGGCGTCGTTTTCTAGCACCAGGGAGTCGGCCGAAGCATCCAGTTCAAAGCTGTGTATGTGTAGCAGGAAGAAAACCACGATCATGGTGACGGCGATCAGTGTGGTCAGTGGTTTTTTCAGTACCAGCCAATCATAGGCTCGGATAATTCGTGGCGGCATAAACTGAATTCCCTATTTGGCCGGACCGTAAGCCTTGTTTGAGAATCGGCGATAACTCCAATGATACTGTTGCGGAAACTTCCTCACCAGTTGCTCGATTTCATCGTTCATATACTGCGCGCTCGCGATTTCGTCGCCAGTCAGGCGTTCGCGATCAAGCGCCCGGATGATCAGGCTGAACTCCCCCGGAGGTGAACTACGGCACATAGTAGCAATATATACATCACAGTCCACCTTGCCGCATAGATTTCTTACCAGGGTCGTAGTTGGAGCGCTGACGCCAAAAAATTCTGCCTTGATCCGCGCCTTGCCGGCACCGGGCTTCTGATCGGGTAAAATCATCAGCGTATCTTTTTCGCGCAAACCGATCAGCAGTTTGCGTAAACCACGCTTCCTGGTTGACACTGGTGTGCCACCGGTGCGTCCACGGGCCTTGCAAATGTAATCGTCCAGCCCCTTGTCCTTGAGACGTTTGTAAAGAATGATCGCGTCGCAGTGCTGGCCCAGCCAGATGCCCAGGGTTTCCCAGCTGCCTAAATGTGGTGCCAGTACGATTTTGGCTCTGTCCGTATGCTGGAACTCCTCGCATATATCGGTACTGGTAATGCGCGGGAAGATTTTTTCGACGGGCCCATGCCAAACCGAGGCCAGTTCGGTGAACATATAGGCCGTTTGAATCAATACCTGGCGATAAAGCTTATCCTGTTCCGATGCGTCCAGTTCGGGCAGGCAAAGCGCGATATTCTGCCGTGTTTGCCGGGTAAACCGGTTTGGTATGACACGAAAGACGAAGGCGATGACGTGGGCAAACCGGTAATGAAACCACAGCGGCGAATATGCCATTAACCCGAGAAAGCCCTGGATAACCGGCTTGATCAATTTACCGTGACTGCTCGATTTTCGCCCAGCTATCGCGCAACGTCATGGTGCGATTGAAGACGGGCTGTTGAGTCGTAGAATCGTAATCGCTGATAAAATAACCCAGCCTTTCAAACTGGTATGCAAGCGGGTTGTCCACCAACTCGATAGCCGGTTCGAACTTTGCCTGATCCATGACGACATTGGAGTCGGGATTGAGCGCCTGATGAAAGTCCGCCGCCGCGCCCGGGTTGGGCGTTGTAAACAGGCGGTCGTAAAGATTGACGGTCGCATTCACCGCGTGACGGGCGCTAACCCAGTGAATTGTTCCCCTGACCTTGCGCCCGTCGGGACTGCTACCGCCCCGGCTTTCAGGGTCGTAACTGCAAACCAGCGATTCAATTTCACCGGCGTCGTTCTTTATTACTTCCTTGCAGGTGATGTAGTAGGCGAAACGCAAACGCACCTCCCGCCCCGGGCTAAGCCGGAAAAATTTCTTCGGTGCGTCTTCCATGAAGTCGTCGCGCTCGATATAGATCTCGCGAGAGAAAGGAATTTCGCGGGTTCCGCAACTCGGATCCTGCGGATGGTTGGCGCCGCTGAAGTATTCTTCCTGGTCTTCGGGATAGTTCTCTATAACCACCTTTATCGGGTTGATTACCGCCATGCGCCTGGTTGCGCGTTTGTTCAAATCTTCGCGCAGTACATTTTCAAGTACGCCCATTTCGATCGTGCTGTACTTCTTGGTGACGCCGATGACGTCGCAGAACGCGATGATTGATTCGGGGGTAAATCCGCGCCGACGCATACCCGAGATGGTCAGCATGCGCGGATCGTCCCAGCCGCTGACATGCCCTTCGTTGACCAGCATATTCAGCTTGCGCTTGCTGGTCAGCGAATACTCGAGCTGCAGGCGTGCAAACTCGGTCTGTACGGGTCGCGACGGCGTCTCGAGGTTGTCCAGAATCCAGTCATACAGCGGTCGATGGTCTTCGAACTCGAGCGTACACAGCGAATGAGTTACGCCCTCGATCGCGTCCGACAAACCATGCGTAAAATCATACAGCGGGTAGATGCACCAGGTGTCGCCGGTGTTGTGATGGGTCGCGTGGCGAATGCGATATAGCACCGGGTCGCGCATGTTGATATTCGGTGACTGCATATCGATTTTTGCCCGCAGCACGTGTGCCCCGTCCGGATACTCGTCGTTCTTCATTGCTTCGAACAACTGCAGGTTTTCCTCAGGACTGCGCTCGCGATAGGGGCTATCGACTCCCGGAGTCGTCAGCGTGCCGCGATTTTCGCGCATTTCATCCGCGTTCTGGCTGTCGACGTAAGCCAGCCCCTGCCTGATCAGGTCCAGCGCGTAACCATAAAGCTGCTCGAAGTAGTCCGACGCAAACGGGTTACTGTGCCAGCTGAATCCCAGCCACTCGACGTCACGTCGAATCGAATTGACGTACTCGACGCTTTCCTTTTCCGGGTTGGTATCGTCGAAGCGTAAATTGCAGTAGCCGTCGTAGTCCCGGGCGACGCCGAAATTGAGGCAAATCGACTTGGCGTGACCGATATGCAGGTAACCATTCGGTTCCGGTGGAAAGCGGGTGACTACCTTTGCGACCTTGCCCGAAGCCAGGTCGGCATCGATGATATCGCGGATAAAATTTGAACTGTCGCTGGTGTCAGCGCTGGAATCGGACATGGGCTGGATCTGTATCGTGTCGAAGCGCAGGATTTTAACCGATCCGGCACTAAAGCTGAATTGATTTACGGCGACCTTCGAGCAACTATCCGGGGTATCGGTATGCGAGTATCGGGAATACTATTGCGCGGGGTCAAAACTCAGCGTTAGTTCGGCCATCTATAAGCTACAATACCCAATTTTTCGAGGAGGCAGCCATGCCACGTTTTAATCGACTACTTATCACCGGTGCTGCCGGAAACCTGGGCCAGGTGTTACGCCAGGGCCTGGCGCCGCTGGCGACAAAGATTCGGCTTACCGACCGGGATGACATCGCTACCACCGCGGCACATGAGGAAGCCATCTGCTGTGAACTCGGCGATTTTGACGCGGTAATGAAGGTGGTCGAAGGTTGCGATGCGATAGTCCATTTTGGTGCGGCTCCGGTCGAGCGGCCCTGGGAGGAGATCCTGGAAAGCTCCATCAAGGGCGGCTACAACGTTTATGAGGCCGCGCGTCGCCATGGGATCAAGCGTATTGTCTACGCTAGCTCGATCCACGCGGTAGGTTATGAACGCCGTGAAGTCGGCGCAGATACGGATACGCCGCATAACCCGGATACGCTTTACGGGGTCTCCAAGTGCTTCGTCGAAGACCTGGCAAAGCTCTACTTCAACAAGTTTGGTATTGAATCAGCCTGCCTGCGCATCAATTCCTGTTACCCCGAACCGGTCGATCGCCGTCATCTTGCCACCTGGCTGAGTTATGACGATCTGGTCCAGCTGGTTGAGCGTTGCCTGGTGTCCGAACGCATCGGCCACACGGTTGTATACGGCATTTCCGACAACCGGGAGGTGTTTTTCTCCAACCACAAGGTTGCCCATCTGGGTTATCGACCCAAAGACAGCGCCGAAGATTACCGGGACAGGGTAGAAGCGGCGGTGGCTCCGGGAGATCCGCATGATTGCGCGATCGAATTTGTCGGCGGATTTTTGTGTGCATACGGCCATCCCGACGAAGAGGAACGAATCGAACTCTAGCTTAAATCAAGTCATACCCGCGCAAGCGGGTATCTTATGACGTAGTACCGTTCCAAGATCCCGGCTCGAAGGCCGGGATGACTTCATAAGAAAGCGCAAGACAGCTCCTGTAACGATTATTCCCGGTCAGTTATAAAGCGGCGGGTGTCGGGCAGATCACGCGGAGGTATTAATAACGGGGGGGTCTGCGGCTAAGGTTTATTTCCACTCGAGATGGTGCCTCGATACTTCCGGAATCGGGCGTGGCGGCAGGTCGATCGCCGGTGTGCCGATATAGATGAAGCCAATAATACGCTCGTTGTCGCCGAGCCCCAGCTCACTGCAGACGTAAGCGTCATATGCGTTGTCGCCGGTGAGCCAGATCGAACCGAAGCCGAGAGCGTTGGCGGCCAGCAGCACGTTGTGCGCGGCCGCGCCGGCGCTGAGCATTTGTTCGATCTCCGGAATCTTCGGACTCTGGATCAGGCTCGCCACCACGACCACGATCAGGGACGAGCGCAGGGGCTTGTCTTTCTGTTTGGCCAGGTAGGCCGGGTCGACGCCCGGATCCCGCTCGAGGGTTGCCTGGCCGAAGATCTCGGAAAGCTTGCGCCGCGCCTTGCCGCGGATGCTGATGAAACGATAGGGGTGCAGACGCCCGTGATCGGGTGCGCTCAACGCGGTTTTCAGGATCATGTGCAACTGCGTGTCGTCAGGCGCGGGTTCGACCAACGCCTTTGCCGGGGTCGAGTAGCGGTTTAAATGTTGCAGCGATTCATTCATCGGGGTAGCCGGTATGTTTCGTCAAAGCCGCCAATGATACACTTCGCCCTCGTTTTATGAGTAGTTTTTCTAAATGATCAGATATCAGATTAGTAGTCGTAATCCCGGCGGTCATTACTTCGACGTCTCGATCCGGATCGATAAACCAGATCCGGCCGGGCAGCAGCTGCGTTTGCCCAACTGGATTCCGGGTAGTTACATGATCCGCGATTTTGCGCGTAACCTTCTCGACCTGGCTGCCTGCGACCAGGTTGCTGAGCTTGCCATCGAGCAGATTGATAAATCCAGTTGGCGGGTAGCCCCCTGCAGCGGTGAGTTGACCGTAACCTACAAGGTCTACGCGAACGATCTTTCAGTGCGCGCTGCATATCTCGATAATACCCGTGGCTACTACAACGGCAGCAGCGTGTTCGTCGAGATTGTGGGTCAGGGCGACCAGACCTGTGAAGTGCTGATCGAAAAGCCTGAAGCCGCATGTTGTGCGGACTGGCAGCTCGCCACCTCGCTCGCTCGCAAGCAGGCAGACGCCTATGATTTCGGACTATACCAGGCGCTCGATTACGACGACCTGATCGACCACCCGGTAGAAATGAGTGCTTTTACGCGCATCGCCTTTGACGCCTGCGGGGTGCCGCACGATATTATTCTGACTGGTCGTTTCGAATGTGATCAGGCTCGCCTGGCCAGCGATTTGAAAACAATCTGCGAGCATCATATCCGCTTCTTCGGCGAACCTGCGCCAATGGATTATTACCAGTTCCAGGTGCTGATCGTCGGCGAGGGTTATGGTGGGCTAGAACACCGCAGCAGCACCAGCCTGATCGCCAGTCGCGCCAGCCTGCCAAGGGTCGGGCAAAGCGGGGTGGGCGATGACTATCGTGACTTTCTGGGGCTATGCAGCCATGAGTATTTTCATACCTGGAACGTAAAACGAATCAAGCCCGAAGTTTATCGACCCTACGATTTACAGCAGGAGGTTTACACCGATTTGCTGTGGGCTTTCGAGGGCATTACTTCCTACTATGATGATTTGGCCCTGCTGCGCTGCGGTCTGATTGAAGTAGACAGCTATCTCGAGCTACTCGCGCAGACCATGACCCGCGTGCAGCGCGGTCTCGGGCGCAGTCGCCAGTCGGCGGCCGAATCGAGCTTCAACGCCTGGACCAGGTTTTACAAGCAGGATGAAAACGCGGCCAACGCGATCGTCAGCTACTATGCCAAGGGTTGCCTGATTGCGGCCTGTATCGACTTGAAAATGCGCGAGATGACCGATGCGAAACAGGATCTGGATGTAGTAATGCGCCGTCTCTGGCGGTCTTATCTCGAACAGGGAAAAGGGGTCGAAGCGAACAGCATTCAGCAGCTTGTCAGTGAAATCACGGGCGTTGACCTGGGCTCATTCATGGATGAGCTGATCTATGGTACTGGCGAGCTGCCATTAGCGGAGTTGCTCGCGTCGGTCGGGATTGAAGCGGTTCGGCGCGTGGCTAAAAATCCGCAGGACAAGGGCGGCAAGGATATCGAGGGAGATTTGCCCGTCGCCGACTTTGGCGCCATGTTGAAAGACGCCGAGGCGGGACTTGTGATTCAGCGCGTCGCTGAAGCCGGTGCCGCGCAAAGCAGCGGCCTGAGCGCGGGCGATCAGATCATCGCGGTCGACGGGCTCAAGCTGAACCTGGGGCAACTCGAAGGCAAACTGCTGCGCGCCAGTCCGGGAGATGCCTGGCAGGTGCATGCTTTCCGACGTGACGAGCTGCATTGTTTTGATGTTGTCCTGCAGCCGGCCGCGGAATCCACCATTGTGCTGAAGGTCAACGACCAGCATCAATCTGCGCGGCAGGCCTGGCTTGGCTGTTGATGCCCGGCGAGCCAATCAATGAGGCGATGGTCAGGCAGGCGGCCGAGCGGCATGGTTTTGACTGGCATTACCGCCACGACACCGCGTCTACCAACGCCGATGTGTTGCGCTACCAGCAGCAACATCAGCGTGAAGTGGTTGCGGTTAGCGAATCGCAAAGCGCGGGCAGGGGTCGGCGCGGCCGCGAATGGCTATCGCCGTTTGCGCGCAATATTTACTGCACGATAGGAATTGCCAAGGAAATTCCGGCGAGCAGCCAGGGCTTGCTCAGCATGGTCACGGGTCTCGCGCTGTGCCGGGCACTGGAGCAGACTGCCGCTGCCATGGTGAGCTTGAAGTGGCCTAATGACCTGCTTTTCGAAGGACGCAAGCTTGGTGGTATTCTTATCGAGTCGCGTCCACTCGATGAGACGCGTTTCTATTTCGCGATCGGCTTCGGCCTGAACGTTTTCATGACTGCCGAAGAACTCGCGGAGATTTCCCAACCTGCCGCCAGTCTCGCCCAGATTGCGGTGGCGGAGATCGATCGTACCCAGGTGCTAACGGCATCCATCGATATGGTGATCCGGTCGATTCGGGATTTTGATCATAACGCTGTGCAGCAGTTAATTGCCGAGTTTGCACGGTTCGACTTTTTTCACGATCTCCCGGTCGACGTGATTGCCGGCGGCAGTCGTATCAGGGGAATAAATCGCGGCATCACGGCGGACGGGCAACTGCAGCTCGAGACCGAGCAGGGCATCGAGCTTCACTCGGCGGCAGAAATCTCACTTCGGGCTGTCGCTGAATGATTTTGCTTGATTGTGGCAATCGATATCTCAAGGCGCAATTCCTTGAGCAGGGGCGATTGCAGGCCAGTTTCGCGGTTGAATACCATTCAGGCTGCTGGCAAAAACTGGCAAGCTGGGTGCAGGGTTTGCCGGCGACTCACTGTTACCTGGCCTCGGTACTCGATGCCGATCGACAGGCGCAACTGGACCAATATCTGGCACGTCAATTTGGCGCGGCCGTTACCCGGTTTGTATCGACAGCAAAAATGATGGACGTGACCAACGGGTATCGGCAGCCCGAGCGCCTGGGCGACGATCGCTGGATGACGTTGCTCGCGGCGCGCGAGATCACGACTGGAAACTCTATCATCATCGATGCGGGCAGCGCGATTACGCTCGACCTGTTGCGTGCAGACGGGCAGCACCTGGGAGGCGCGATTCTGCCTGGTTTCAATACTTCGATCGGGCATTTCAAGAGCATATTCAAGCATATCGATTTTGACGACCCGGAGATTGCCGAAACCGGGCAACCCGGCTGTTCAACCGAGGCCGCGATTCATATAGACTACGGGCAAACTGCAAACGAGATACTTCCCGAACTGGTGAATCGCTGGATCAAGATTTTTGACGATGATGCAACCCTGCTGCTTGCCGGTGGCGACGCGGTAAGGGTGCAGCGCGTACTCGAACAACAGAGTCAAATCGTTCCCGACCTGGTGTTCCGCGGAATACGTCGACTAGCCCTGCAATGAGAGTATTTTTTGCCCTGCTGCTGATCGCCAATATCGCCTTTGCGGTGTTTCAATGGCTGCTGCCCTACGAGCAATTGTTCGGCGAACAGAAAAAGGTCCCCGCGGCCGAACAGCTGCAGTTACTGACCGATGCCAATACCCAGGTTGTCAGCGAAGCTGAAGTGGTCGCCAAGGCCGAGGCCAGGGTAGAGGCGGAATCCGATCCGCTCGCGGAAGCCGTCGCCAGAATCGAAAAAGAAGTCGAAGCCGAGCGCTCCAGGCTCGCGACCGAGGATAACAGCGATAAACGCGTCTGCTATACCATCGGGCCGATCAAGGACAAGGCGCGCGCAATCGAAATCAGTGGGCGTTACAGCGGTAAACAGGTGGAAACAACGATTAAATCAAACCTTGAAAAAGAGTACCAGGGCGTGATGGTCTATATCGGCGGTCATAAAACCCGCTCAGGCGCGGTAAAAACGGCGAACCGGCTTGCCGCCAAAGGAATAACCGATCACATTATTGTTAGCAGCCCGGAAAGGTCCAACATCCTCTCGCTGGGTGTTTTCGGATTGAAGCGTAATGCCGATCGACTCAAAAGACGGGTCGAGAAACTGGGATTCAGCGTGAAGACCGAGCTACGTTATCGTGAGCGGACGATTTACTGGCTGTATGCGGAGCAGTCGAGCGAAGCCGATCTTTTGCAGTTACTTGAAGTTGCCGACAACGAGAGCGGCATCAGCCAGATTCCAACCCAATGCTTGCCAACCCGGGCCAAAAACAATAAAATTCGCGCCCTCAAAGGGCAGGCATAAGCCCACAGGCGGTCGTAAAGACTGCTTAATGCGAGAAATTGCCGGCGTAGCTCAGTTGGTAGAGCAACTGACTTGTAATCAGTAGGTCCCGCGTTCGATTCGTGGTGCCGGCACCAATTCGAAGCCCCTGATGAAGGGGCTTTTTCTTTGCCTGATCGGCGGGTTCGACTCCCCTGGCCAGTGCCATTTTTTTCTGGTTTATAGCCTGATTATTGACTGTCTGATCCATGGCAGCAGATTTTCATAATTGCATGTTCCAGCTTCAAGAAGGCCGATTAGAAACGGGTGGGCCTCACTCGCGCTTACCTCGAATTTATAACCGTTCAAACGTAAAAAAACGTCTGTTGCGAAAAAGGCAATTCGCTTGTTTCCGTCGACAAATGGATGATTCATGATGAGGGATTCGAACAGGGCTGCGCCCATTTCCGCGAGATCTTCGTAATACCCGGTTTGCGGTCTGAAAAGCGCGCTTTCGAGCAGGCCGGGATCTCGAAGACCGGATTCACCGCCAAAACGTTCGATCAACCGCGCATGGATCTCGAACAATTCGTAATGGGTGAGGAACTTTACTGAATCAGCGGGCAAGCAGTTGTCCCAGTTCTTCGTTTTGCTCCATCGAGTCTTCGAGGTGATTCAATACTTCCGGTCTAACCCGTTTGCGCTTGACGTATTCGCTGATCGCCTCTGTCAACAGCCCGGAAACATTTTGATGGCGCTCTCTTGCCAATGACTTGAGCTCGTTCCAGACTGCCTCGTCGACTTTTGAACTGATTTTGATGTTTTGCATCCAGATACTATTGCTGACAAATCTTGACATGTCAAGATTTGTCAGGTTCATGTGGGTTTAATAGGGGACAGACCACGTTTAATCGTCTTGCCTTGTCCGGTTTGAGTATCAGTCCTGATCGAGCAGGGCCTGCAGATGGGCTTCGACGCTGCTCGCCAGGGCCTGCAGGTTATAACCTCCCTCCAGGCAGGAAACGATCCGCCCCTCTGCACTAAGCGCGGCCTGCTGTACCAACTCCCGCGTAATCCAGGCGTAATCGTCTTCGACCAGGTTAAGCATCGCGAGCTGGTCGGCGCGGTGGGCATCGAAGCCCGCTGAAATAAGGATGAGTTGCGGTGCAAATTGCTGCACACGCGGCAGGCAAACTTCCTTCATCACCTTGCGGAAGGTGGCGCCGTCGGTGCCCGCCGACAGCGGCATATTGAGAATATTGGGGACATTGGTATCGGCGCCGGTGCCGGGGTAAAACGGATGCTGAAAACTGGAGCACAGGAGGATTCGATCGTCACCGGAAACAATGTCCTCGGTGCCGTTGCCGTGGTGGACGTCGAAATCGACGATGGCGACTCGCTCGAGCTGCCAGTGATTGATTGCATGATAAGCCGCGATCGCGACGTTACTGAAAATGCAGAACCCCATGGCACCGCGTTTCACGGCATGGTGCCCCGGCGGTCTAACCGGGCAAAATACCTGTCCGACCTCGCCTTGCATAACCAGGTCGACACCCATCACCGCGGCACCCGCCGCGTATTCGGCCGCCGCCAGGCTGTGCGGGTTCATCGCGGTATCGCCATCCAGCCAGATCATGCCCTCTGTCGGCGCCACCTCGTAAACCAGCTCGATGTAGCGTGGGTCATGCGCCGCGAGCAATTGTTCACGAGTTACCTTGGTCGCCTCGTAACGGCTGACCAATGCCTCCAGCCCGCTATCGACTAGCCGATCTTCGATGGCATCCAGCCGCGCCGGCTGTTCCGGGTGCGAATCGCCCATTTCGTGCAACTTGCAACGGGTATTCGATATTAGTCCAAGTGTCATGTGACCTCGTTTTCGTCGTCTGTGCCGGGATTACTCTAGTTAAATAGGTCTCAGAGAGCAATTGTTTCTAATATTAGAAACAATTGCTCTCTGAAACCCTTTTACGCTCAGTTATCGATTGACTCGATTATCATCTGCAGATGGGCGTCGTCGTCCCACTCGCGTTTGCCGACGATTTTGTGCGCCACGTATCCCTGCCGGTCAATGATGAAGGTCGTCGGCATGCCGGTGACTTGCCAGCTTTGGCTGACTTTACCGCTCTGGTCCAGCAAAACGGTAAAATCGATCGGATAATCAGCTGAGAACGCCGTTACCGCTTCCCGGTCCTCGCCGACATTGATAGCAATCCATGCGACCGGTTGCTCGCCCAGCTTTCTCGCGGCGAGGTTCATGGATGGCAGTTCCTCACGGCAGGGCACGCACCAGCTGGCCCAGAAATTCACCACCAGCACCTTGCCGGCATAATCCGCGAGTCGGTGCTCGTTGCGCTCGAGATCGGGCAACACGAATGGCTGTGCTTTGGCGCCTGTGTCGACGGCAGAGGCCTCGAATGCCAGCAGCATCAGCAGAAAAAAGTGCAGGTAAAACCTCGATGCTGAGCCGGGATTCATAGCGTTATCATCAGCCGGCCGCGATCATTTCACGCAGCAGGTTTTCGATATGCGCCGCGGGGAATCCGAACGGTACGATGGTGCTCAGCCTACCGTCCCGATCGATAACGAACAGGTTCGCAGTATGGTCCATCGTGTACTGGTTACTGGAGTGCGATTTTTTCTGGTAAATCACGCGAAACATTTTCGCGACCTGTTTGATTTGCTGCTCGCTGCCGGTGAGACCAACCAGCGAAGAATCGAAATAGCTCATGTACTGTGCCAGTACTTCGGGCGTATCGTGGTGGGGATCGACAGTGACGAACAGGCCAAGGGCACTGCCCGAGTCCCGGCCAATGCGCTTCAGCGCGGTGGCCATGTGCTGCAACTCGATCGGGCAGACGTCGGGGCAGCGCGTGTAACCGAAAAAGACCAGCACGATCTTGCCGCGCTGGTCCTGTAACCGGAAGGTCTCGCCGTTATGGTCGGTCAGGGAGAAGTCGAGCGTATTGTAGTCTGCATTCGCCGGCGCGGACACCATTGCAGTCGTTAGAGTTAGCAGGACACTGACAAACGCGTTGCGTAACAAGGGGGGCATCTACTGCACCTCGACATCGCTACCGTGTACCCAGGTCGGATCGCCCTTTTTGATATCGCCAATTGGCGCGGCGAAGGCATCGGCCACGAGTTGGTCGACGTTGCTGCCGGTGAGGGACTCGAGAAACTTTACCAGGTCATCTTTTTCCTGTTCATCCAGGTCGAGCGGTCTGATCAACGGCGAGAGCCCCTCGTTGGGCACGCCGCCCTCGTTGTAGAACTCGACAACATCGCGCAACGTGCTCATGGAGCCGTTGTGCATGTAAGGCGCGGTCAGCTCGACGTTGCGCAAACCGGGGGTTTTGTACTTCCAGCGGTCGTAAGGATTTTGTGTCACCTCGTAGAGTCCGACGTCGGCGGGCGCCGGCTCACCGACGCGGTCGATAATTTCACGATCGATTTCGAGGACAACCCCGGGCGCGACCTGTACCAGTTGTTTTTGCGGGCGGATACCCATCGACTCGCGGTAACCGAGGCCGGTGTTGTGCAGCCGGTTATCCATGAACAGGGCATTATCCTTGCCGACCAGGTGACAGGCAGAGCAGGACGCCTTGCCGGTAAACACTTCGAAACCGCGTTGCGCCGGAGTCGATAACGCGTCCGTGTCGCCACCGTAGTACCAGCGATCGAAAGCCGAGTCGCCGGATACCAGCGCGCACTGGTAGCTGGCGAGTGCGCTGCCGAGAGTCGCCATGGATACGCCGCGGCCGTCGAAGGCGGCTTCGAACAGGCCGTCGTAGTCGTCGATGCGGCGTATCTTGTTAAGCACGTAACCGACCGACGGGTTACCCATTTCGTTGTGCGCCAGCAACGGCCCCCAGATCTGCTGCTCGAGCCGGTCTTCGCGGCCGTCGTGAAACAGCAGTTCGGCGTAGGCGACATTATACATCGTCGGTGAATTGCGCCGCACGCTGCGGCCCTCGATACCGACCGCCGTGGCGATCTCGTTACTGGTAAATCCCTGGTCGGGCACGTGGCACATCGCACAGGAAAAGGTATCGTTCAGTGACAATCGGCGGTCAAAAAATAATTTGCGACCGAGCTCGATTTGCACAGGGTCGGTAGTCTCGGCGCCCGGCACCGCAGGCAGGCCCAGCGGCGGTGTCTTGACGAACTCGACTAAATCCGCCTGTTTGCCCTGGCGCAGCTCCAGCGCGCGCGAGCGGGTGGTGTAATCCTCGCTGTCGTAGCCGCTCTTGTCGTCGCCCGGCCCGGAGACCAGCGCTGTCGCCTGGTTCGTCGCCACCTGCTGGTTGGTTCCCCGGGATTCCTGTAACAGGGTTTTGAAATCGTTCAGTATCAGGTCCTGGTGCAGGAAGGCGACACTGTAGATATTGCGAATCTTCTTTTGCGGATCGATCAGGAAAACCCTGAGCAGGTGGGAATACGCGCCGCTGTAGCGGCCCTCGGCGGTGTATTCGCGCTGGATATCCTGGTTGTAGGAATCGAGTATCGGCACCAGCTGTTGCTCCGACGCGGTGGTGACGAAGCGCCATTCGCCCTCGCTACCGGCGTAACGAAAATTATTGCTGTACAGTTGCATGACCTCGGGAGTGTCGGTTTCAGGATCGAAACTCAGGCTGATCAGCTTGAGATGCCGCGCGATCTCGGCATCGCGTTTCATTGCCGCCTTGATCTGGTAAAACACGTGTGACGTCAGCGGGCAACCGTTGACGTCGCTGCAGGTACTGTAGATGAATGCCAGCAACACGTAGCTGTCGCCGAATAGTTCGTAGAGCCGGCGCGGTTTGCCGTCGCTGTCCAAAACCTCACCGTCGGCTGCATGTCCGAGCGGCGGTAGCGCGTAGCTACCCGCGCCGGGCGGTTCGTAACCCAGGGCGCCGTAGCCGGGCGCCAGTGGTATCGCCGCCGGCGCTTCGGATTGCGCATGGAGTGGCGCATGGCAGAGCAGGAAAAAAAGAAAAACCGGCAATCGGATATTCATATCGATCGGGCAAAAATAAATCCGGGGCTGGATTATACCGTTTACGGGTCTGCAGATGGCGAGAGCGGTTTAAAAACCGCTCCCGCCACTGCGGTTCGATTACTACAGTACGGATTGCGTCCCGCTGTCAGTGCTCGCCAGCTTTTTCGCCTCGGGTGACTTGCCACTGTAGAGCGAGTAGGCGCCAAAGCGCATCTGGTGCGGGCGACCGAGCTTCATCTCGGTGAAGTCGAGCGCGAACTGCTGCACCAGCTCCTTGCCGTTCCAGACGTAGCTCTTGAAGTACTGCTCGTTGTCGTCGCCTTTTTTATCCCAGTTGGCGAGCAGCGAGGAGGTGTAGTAAACGCGTTTGCCGTCCCAGCTGGACGAAGCCATGTTGACCTGTTTACCGATGACCTTTTCATAGACCTGCTTCGGGTTATGCGGATCGCTCAGGTCGAAGCGCCGGGTTTTGCCGTCCATAAAAGTATTGACCCAGAGATAGCTGTCGTCGGCACCGATCGAGGTATCGACCGGCAGCGGTACCTTGGAGGCATCACCGACATCGGCGACCGGCTTGGTCTGCCATTCACCCTGGTCATCCTCGTAGGCGAGCCAGATCTTCGAGGTTAGCGCGGTCGTGGTCAGGCACCAGTTGTTATGCGGTTGCCAGGCGCAACGGATTTCGAGCGGTGCGCCGGGCACGTCGAAAACTTTCTTCGGCTTCTTGCTGTGCAGGTTCCACAGCACCATGGTATTACCGAAACGTTTCATTGCCTCGGCATCCTGCAGCATCTTGCCGAAGTCCATCATGTAATTGGACCAGCCGGTAAAAGAAGATGTCAGCATGATGTTGCGTCGCGGCAGCACCCGCACGTCGTAGTTGTAGCCATCGGCGATTTTACCGCTCTTGACGGCACCCTGCAGGTTATCGTCGGTCGGCATCCAGTGAGTCGCGATATACTCGCCCTCGTTGGTGTATTCGACCATCGCGGTGCGCCCGCCATTGTCCTGGTTATTCGACAGACCGGTTATCAGCATTCGACCGGGCAGGGCGTAAGTCGTATGCGGACCGACGACGCCGCCACTCTTCTCGACGAAGTCGGTAATGACCCGGTGCAGCGTCGGCTTGGCCGGGTCGGTCGATACGTCGAAGATAAAAATCTTGTTGGTGTCGAGGCCGCCAGCCCAGAGATACTTGCGATCATCGGTCAGGCCGGAGTGATGTGCTTCGTTGCGGCCACCGACCGACAGCGTTTGCACCACCTGCCCGTAGTTCGACGAATTCGGATTGACGTCGACCGTGACCAGCTTGTCCTGGCCGTCGCCCAGACCCTCGACGCCCAGCGTCCAGATGTAGACGAAGTCTTCCTGGCCGACGATCTTGGCCATGTAGGGTGACATGCAGGTCTCATCAGCCTGTGCGATCGGCATTACGCCGATAAGCGCGGTCACTATTGCGATGACGAAAGTATGCAAGCCAAATCCGGCTCGCCTGGCTATTGTCGGTTTCATCGATTTTCCCCTCCGGTTTAATAAGAATTGTATTGTAATGATAAATCAAAGAATGATCATAGCGCTCGAAAACGCTCTCGCTACCTGCATGCGATTTTGCATTGGATTATGCCATTCGATCGCACGACCCGCCGCGACAAAATACGCGCCCTCACGCTTCCCCTTGACCAACTCCAGCAGTATATTTATAAAGCTGAGCAATTTCGCTTCATTTTCTTCCAATTAATTAAATAGATTTAGCAGTTTCTGCTAATATTCTGCGCTCATGGATAAAATCGATCAAAAACTCATTGCTGAGCTGCAACGCGACGGACGCCTGACCAACCAGGAACTCAGCGAGCGTGTGTCGCTGTCGCCATCGCCTTGCCTGCGTCGCTTGCGTCAACTGGAGCAGGATGGCGTAATCGAGGGATATACGGCGTTAGTAAACCAGGAGGCCTGCGGTCTTCATATTACTGCCTTTGTTTCGATCCGACTCGAAAAGCAGAATAACAAAACCATCCAGGCGTTTGAAAGCGGGATCCGCGATCTCGACGAAGTTGTCGCCTGTTATTTGATGTCGGGTTCATCCGACTACCTGTTGCAGGTTCTAAGTGCTTCGCTGAAGGACTATGAAACCTTTATCAGGGACAAACTGTCACGTACGCCCGGGATCGGTACGCTGGAAACCCACTTCGCCTTTGGCCAGGTCAAGCGCAGTACGGTTTATCCAGGATTCGACTGATTAATCCCTTCTCCCCAGGTTTGCAATCAACCGCCTTCGAACGCCGACATTATTGTCAGAGTCGTTTGATCCTGAATACTTGATTCATCCCATTGTTCAAATGCAATAACCCGGTCGGCATTCATTAAAATCAACCCGGCGGTATCTTCGATACCCACTTCCCGCAGCAGCTTAAGGGGTGAAGCAGGGGTTTCAATATCGAGTTGCAGGCTATTTTTGCCGTTGAATTGAGCTGGCCGGTCGTCGCCGAAACCGAATAATTTAATCTCGATAGACATGCCTGAACCTAAAGCTCGAGACGCGCCAGCGTTTCCCTGAGCGGCACACCATCCTGATCCCCGCCGCGCAGAGAATAATACTCGGCAAGCATTTGCGTAATGTCGGCGACCTGCCCGTCGCCGGCGCCTCCGCGAGCCGGCTCACGGGTAGTGCGTTCGGGCAGGCAATCGTCCTCGCGCGTAAAACCCGCGGCCAGGTTGAACTGGCGTCCGAGATTCCAGATGCGTTCGCCGGTGTCCTGCATGCGTGCGAGATCCCAATCGCCCTCGCAGGCGGCGTCGAGCATTTGTGCGAGGTGCTCAGGCGGGAACATGACGTTAGTAAACATGCAGATACCGGAGCTGTCGATCGCGCCGGCCAGATCCTGGGTGGATTTCACGAGTTCGGCCTTACCCTCGGTGGTGACATTGGCAAAATCGTGCAGCAGCGGACGCGCGCGCATGTGGCAGCAGCCCCGGTTCGAGGTCGCGTAGGCTAGCGCCATGCCCTTGAGCGCGCGCGGATCGTAGCCCGGAAATTCCTGTCCCTTGACGGTCATGGAGAATTCCGGACGGCCATACTTGTCGCACAGGCGCGCCGCTCCGAGGCCTATATCGGCACCGATTCCCTCGCCGAAAGCAGTCAGTTCAGCGGCGCGTACCAGGGCCTCGGCGTTACCAAATCTGAGTTCCAGCCCATCGGTATCGGCCAGTGTAATCACGCCTTCTTCGAACAGTTCCATTGCCGCGGCGATCGAGACACCGAGCGAAATCGGGTCCATGCTTTGTTCGTTGCACAAGAAGTTGACGTAATTGATAGCGTCGAGATCGTCGATGCCGCACATCGGGCCGAAGGCGAAGGCGGTCTCGTACTCGAGCCCGCCCGATGGCTGTTTGTAGCGTCCGCGATCGCCGCCCTGCGGGTCCTCGCCATTGACCAATGGAGAGGTCGGATCGATGGTGGCAACGCGACCACAGCCGATGGTGCAGGCAAAGCAGGCCTTGTTGCCCTGCAGGCTGGGTTTTCCGTCACTGCGCCGCGGCACCCGCACCGCATCGGCGTTAATCGGTTCGACCCCTTCGAACTTTACCTCGCGACAGTTACGCGTGGGCAGTGAACCGAACTGGTTGGTCACGTCCATCATGTTATGCGTGCCGCGGCTGGTGAAGCGTTTTCGCACCGGGCTCGGCTGCAGCACCGCCATGGTGGCGTCCACGGCGTCACGAAAAGCTTGCGGGTTGGCTACCTGCACGCCCCGGGTACCGCGTACCGCGATGGCCTTCAGGTGCTTGGAACCCATCACCGCGCCGACACCCGAGCGACCGTAAGCACGATCCATGTCGTTGACGATACAGGCGAACTTGACGCCCACTTCCCCGGCCCGGCCGATACTGGCGATCTTGGCCTGCGGTTCCTGCAGTTCCCGGCGCAACCAGGGTTCGGTTTCCCATACCGATTGGCCCCACAGGCGCTCCGCCGACCTGATTTCGACCAGGTCGTCTCGAATCCAGAGGTAAACCGGTTGCTCGGCGCGCCCCTCGATGATCAGCAGGTCATAGCCCGCCATTTTCAGCTCGGCGCCGAACATGCCGCCGGTATTCGACGCCGCAATTGCGCCGGTCAACGCACCCTTGGTCACTGCCGACGAGCGTCCGCCGGTGGGCGCGGTGGTTGCGGTCAGGGGGCCGGTGGCGATGATGAGCTTGTTCTCGGGTGATAGCGGGTCAACCGCGGGGTCGATTTCCTCGACCAGGTATTTGCTGCCGAGGCCGCGCTGGCCGAGGTAGGCCTGTGCCCAGTCACGATTCAAAGCTTCGCTGTTACAGCTGCCGGTGCTCAGGTTGACGCGTAATATGTTGTTTTGCCAGGCCATGAACTAAAACTCTCTTGATTTGCGGCGATGCTAGCATATCTCCGTTCAAATGCAGCTTTCGAGAGCTGTCTGACGTCTTCGGCTCGATCGGAGTCTGTGTTATTTGGCAACCTGGAGGACAGACCACGATTAAAAATATTTCCTCAGGCAAAATGAGTGCGCCAAAAAATGTTCCGCATCGAGGATAATGCTAACTTTTACAGCGAATATTTTCAGGATCGTAGAAAGCGCCCGATACAACCCGGATCGGGCAATCATTACCCAGAACCTGAACCGTCAAATCCGAATCATCCCGCGCTGCATCGATGTAGCCCAAAGCGACGCATTGATTGATTCGGTAGCCTGCGCTGGCTGAAGTGATGTACCCGATGCAGGTTCCGTTTTGCGTGATTGGATCGCTGGGCAGTGGTTCTGCGTCGTCGATATCGACATGCATTTTGATAAAGCGCCAATCAGGCGGTCGGGTTTTTTGCTCCAGCACCGCGTTGCGACCTGTAAAGTTCTTTTTGTCAAAGTCGATAAATTTTTCCAGACCCGCGTCAAACATCGTGTATTCGGTTCCGAAATCCGCTCCCCATCCATGGTAGGCCTTTTCGATTCGCATCGCGTTTAGCGCATAGGATCCGAAATCAACCAGCCCCAGGTGCTGTCCGCACTTGTTGATATGATCATAGGCGCGGTTCAGGTCCGCGGACGCCATGTGCAGCTCCCAACCGAGTTCGCCCACGTAGGAAACCCGCATTGCGGTGACATCGATGCCGGCAATACGGATTTCAGCCACCGACATCCAAGGCATGGTTTCAGCGCTGAGGTCAGCTTCGGTCAATTGCGACAACAGGGTGCGGGATTCAGGACCCATGACCATCAGCGCGGCATCGCGTGAGCTTCCCCGTTTGAGCCTGACCGAATCGTCTTCCGGTAGATAGTTCGAGAGCCAGTCATGATCGCGCTGATCGGCGAGTGTCGGCCCACATAGTAAATACCGGTCTTGCCCAAGTCGGGCGATAGTGGCTTCACTCCAGATATGTCCCTGTGGTGTCAGCATATACGACAATTTCACTCTTCCCACCGCGGGCAGCCGACCGCAAAAGACTCTATCCAGGTAGTCGCTCGCGCCCGCACCGCTGACCTCGTATTTAGTAAAACCACCGTGATCCATTACGCCGACCCGTTCACGAACGGCCTCGCATTCCCTGCGGACCGCATCCTGCCAGGGTTCATCCTGGCGAAAGCTTAAGTGATCCGGATCGTTAGATTTGTCCAGATCAAACCAGAAGGCTCTTTCCCAGCCGCCAATCTGGCCGAATACGGCGCCTTTGCGGCGTAACTCATCATAGAGCGGGGTACATTGCAGTGGTCTTCCCGACTCGATGATTCGATGCGGGTAGGGAATCGCATACTGCAAATCATAGAGTTCAACGATGCGCTTGCGAGCGTATTCTGGAGTTGCCCATTCACCGAAGCGCCTCGGGTCCCATGCCGCATAGTCCCACTCCGTTCCACCCTCGGTAATCCATTCCGTGATCGCCTTGCCAACGGCAGCGGAATGCGTGATACTAATCTGAATGCCGCAGGCGTGGTAGAAATTGTCGACGCCATAAGCCGGCCCGCACAAGGGTAGCCCATCCGGCGAATAGCCGATCGGTCCATTGACGAAGCGCTGAATGCTGGTTTCGGCGAGCAGAGGTATATGTTCCATGGCCTGTTCGATTAAATCGACAATATCGTCGACCGAGTCGTCGAATAGCGCATGCGCAAACTGATCCGGGATACCTTCTTTAAATGCCAGTCGACCAGGATGGCCGTAGGAGCCGAAGAGGAAGCTGGCGCCTTCTCGGCGCAGGTAAAATCGGATATCGGGATCCCTCACCAGAGGGAACAGGCTGGAGTTTTGCTCCAGTGCCTCGATGGTTTCGGTCACCAGGTATTGATGCTCGAGCGTGGCCACCGGAATCTGTTGACCGATTAACGCCGCCACCTTGGCGCCGTAAAACCCGCTGGCATTGACTATGGCTTCACATTTGATATCGCCCTGGTCGGTGCCCACCAGCCATTCCCGGTTTGTGTTGCGGGTGATTTTCCGGACCGCGTTAAAGCGGTTGATTTCGGCGCCGGCTGCACGCGCGTAGCGAGCCAGCGCCTGGGTCAACTGGCTCGGGTCGATGTCGCCTTCGTAAGGGTCGTGGATACCGCCGATCACGGAATCGCCGGCCAGGTAAAATGGATGCATCGATTCCATTTCTGACGGTGTCAGCATTGCCAGTTCGAAACCGGCCGACCGCGATACACCGACCAGGTGTTGAAACAAGTCCATGCGATCGCGCGTATGCGCCGGCCAGAATGCACCGGTATGGCGGTAGGTGATCGGTGATTCCTCGCGGGTCGCGAGTTCCTTGTACAGTTGCCAGGCGTAGTTGCCGGCGCGCATGCCGAGCCAGCTGGTGGCATAGGTGGGAATGTTGCCCGCAGCATGCCAGGTAGAACCCGAGGTCAGTTTATCCTTCTCGAGCAGAACGCAATCGGTGACACCAGCCTGGGTCAAATGGTACAGACAGGAGGCACCCACGCCGCCGCCGCCGATGATGACAACACGGGCCTGGTCGCGCATATCAGTATTCGGACAGCAGTCGACCGAATCCGGCAACCGGGTCAGTGATACCGATGGCGCGTAGTGTTTGCCAGTAGACGGCGGCGTTACAGGCGACGATCGGTTTCCCGGTATCTGATTCGAGGGATTCAATCAATCCGACGACCGGCAGTGCGGTACCAATCTGGGCGATTGCATCGCAGTCACTGCCGGCGAGCTGGTGAACCAGAGCACGAATCTGGTCGAGAGGTGTTGCGCAGATTTCCGGCAGGCTGGGTGCCTCGGTCCCCTTGATTGCAATGACCTCGAAACCGCCGGCCTCTATATTGCTTTTCACCTGTTGGTCGATTTCGGTGCTGAACGGCGTGATCACTGCGATACGTCTGGCACCGATAGCCTGCAAGGCCTGTTGGGTTGCAATCGACGCATTGCAGACCGGGATACCGAGATGGCTGGACAGCGCTTCGCATCGCTGCGCCAGTTTATCGACACCACCGGGCCCGGCATCGGTGGTCAGGCCGATGGCGAGCGCCAGCGGGTTACAGTCCATCAGCTTTTCAGCTTCTTCGAACAGGTCATCCGAAATCGAATCACCACCCAGGCGAAAACGCTGCATCTGGTTGGTGACGCCGGCAGGGCGCATCGATTCTAGTTCCGGCTGGACTACGGTGTTCATCGCCGGGGCCATGACGCCTATGATGGCGCGACTGGCCAGGGTGTCGGTCATTTTTGCAGCTCCTGCATGTATTGATTGAGCGCGACTTGCGCATCGTGATAAATCAGTTGTCCGACGGTTTGCTCGAGTTCAGCCGCGTCGGCCGGTTCACAGTCAAACTCGCCCTCCCAGATGCCCAGCGTTTGATCGCCATCGGTGATCTCGATAAAACGGTGTGTGGCAATGTAGTTTTGACAGGGTAGGGGACTTTCCAGGATATCGTAGGTATAAAAATGTTCGACATCGGAATGCGCCAGCAGGGTTTCGCGGAAAATAGAGCCGTCGACGATTTTCAGTCGACGAATCGAACCGGTTGCGGTGGCTGAACCGGATTCGAGCGTCGCGCTCGCGACACCCGGGTTCCACTGGGCTACACCGTCGAAAGCGCGCACCTGTTGCCATACCGCATCGATTGGTGCGTCAATAATGACACTACGTTTTATTTTCATCGAAGGTTTCCTGCTAGCTTGATGTTGAAGTGTTGACGAATCTTGCGATCGCGATCTGCAATCAGGTGTTCGGCCGGGGGTGCTGCCAGCAAATCCTGTACCTGCGCGCGAGCCCGTTGCCAGATGGTTTCGGCACCGGTCTCGAGCCAGTCGGCCACGGACTGGCGATCACCCAGTTCAGGGTAGACGTACTCGCTTTTCATCAGTTCCAGCGTTTGCGGTTCGCCGAGATAGTGACCCTCACCGCTGACCACGCGTTCAATACTGTCCAGATCGAGCAGGTCATCGCTGACTTCGATGCCGCGAACCGTGCGTAATATGGCGCCGCACATATCGTTATCGATCAGTAGTGATTCCGGCGAAGCCACCATGATGGAACCGAGCATGCCGACCGACAGATTGATCATATCGGCCCCGGCCTGTGCCGCGAGCGCGACGCTGTATCCCTTTTCGTAACCGGCCTGGACATCTTCAATCTTGGAATCGGTCATCCCGGCCGAAACCGTGGCCGGCACTTGCAGGCTGGTGAGCAGCTGCGCGGCGGCGGCATTGGCAACCGCGGATTCGCCGCTACCGCCGGTCATCGCGCCGGTTCTGAGGTCGGAGATAAATGGCAGGAAAGCGTAGATACAGGGATGTCCGGGTTTGATCGCGTCGACGACCATGGTGCCGGCGATTGCCTCGGCGAGGCCCTGTGCCAGTGCACCCGCTAATGATGCCGGGCTGGTGGCGCCGCCTGACCGGCATTGCATATCTGCAGGGGCATACCGGCGTCAATCGCGGCGCGCATGATATCAACGCCTTCGGTGGCATAACGCAACGGTGACACGACATGCACGATGACCCCGAAGCAAAAGGGTTGTTTGCGAAATCGATCTTCCCCACCCAGGGCCAGGTCGAACAAGCGGGTGATCAATGGCACATGCGCGGCCGTATGGAAACTGGTGCCAATCGGCTTGGCGGTGGCTTTCAGGCAGGAATAGGCGGTATTGATGTCGAGATCCAGCGGATCGGTTATATCCCGGGCAACCAGCGGGCGAATGCCGTAATGTACATGCTCGCAGCGGTCTACAACGCGCATCATGCGATACAGGTCGGCAAGCGTGGAATCCCGATACCGGCCGGATTCGGCGTCGAGTGTCTGCACGGCGGCACCGCCGGTTCCGATATGCACATAGGCGTTGCCAATGTCGAGACCTCGATGGTCATCGAATCCGGGTAGACTGACCCGGTGACTGGCGCGTTGAAGCGCCGCTTCGACGTGGCTTCGAGTAAAGGTTATGCGCCCATCGTCACGTTGATGCGCACCCTTTGCCAGCAACAGCTGAGTCAGCCACTCCGGCGCATCGGCAATGCCGATTTTGTGCAGAATGTCAAAAGCGGCCTGTGTGATCTGTGCGCATTGGGAATCATTCAACGGCCGATAGCAGCCGCCCTTAAAGCTGGCCTGCACGTCACTTGCGACCGGCTCTGCTGTCGGCTTGCGGCGTCGGTTGCTGCGTTTTGTGTTCAGAGTTCTTTCCAGACTTTATCGAGGGCGATACGCAGGATTCTCAGTGCCTCGTCGACCTCGGATTTTTCGATTATCAGCGGCGGCATGAAACTGATGCGATCGGGCGGAATCGATCGCAAATAGAGTCCGTTGGCATGGGCGGCATCCTGCACGCGCTGCCCTATCTGTAGCGCCGGATCAAACTGTTCACGGGTTTTCTTATCCTTGACCAGTTCGATTCCGCAGAACAAACCGATGCCGCGTGCGTCCCCGACCAGTGGATGATCCATCAGCGCCCTGCAGCCCTCGAGAAATGGCACCGACACGTCGCGTACATGGCCAATCAGGTCCATTTCCTGGTAAATATCCAATGCCTCCAGCGCAATGGTGGCTCCAACCGGATGACCCGAGTAGGTAAACCCATGGCCGAGCACGCCGACTTCATCTGAATTTCGCATCATGTCCTGATAAAAGTCTTCCTTGAACATCAGCGCCGACATCGGAAAAAATGCAGCAGTTAACGCTTTGGCGCAAGAGGTAGAGTCGGGTTGCAGGTCGAAAGCCTGCGCGCCCCACCAGTATCCTGTGCGGCCGAATCCGCACACCACTTCGTCGACGTGGAAGTGAATTCCGTATTTTTGGATCACCGCCTGCATCGCTGGCCAGTAGCCTGCAGGCGGCAATATGGCGCCACCTCCGCTTTGCATTGGCTCGGCGAAAAACGCGGCTATCTTTTCAGGGCCGGTGGTGAGCACCAGGTCCTCGAATTCTTTTCCCAGGCGTGCAGAAAACTCTTCCTCGGTCTCGCCGTCGCGGTGAAAATGGTAGTAGTTCGGTGTCGACAGTTTCAGGAAATCGTCCATCGGCAAGCCGAAATTGGCGTGCATGTGGGGCTGGCCCGACAGGCTCACCGCGGGACGGTGTTGCCGTAGTAACCGCGCCAGCGTGAAATCAGCTTGCGTCGCTCGGGTTGCCCGCGAGCAATGTTGCGATACCACAGGAACTTGATCATCGCGTCGTTAGCTTCGGAACCCGAACACTGAAACATGACACGGTCCATCGGCACCGCGGCCATGCCGGTCAGTCTGGTCGCGAGTTCGGCGACCTTTGGATGTGAGCGACCGTAAAACGTCGGTGCGAAGGGTAGTATGTCCATCTGTTTCTTCGCCGCCGCGGCAAGGCGGTCGTTGTTATAGCCTAGCGAGGTGCAGCCGAGACCGGAGAAGCCGTCGATCAGTTCGCGCCCGTCTTCAGTTTTGATGTAAACGCCGTGACCTTCGGTGACCATTACCGCCGGACCCTGTTGCGCGTGCTGGCGCAGATTGGTTTGCCCGTGGACATGATGCTGGCGGTCCTGCTCGGTGAGGGGATCGGTTACCGACATGGCGTGCTCGCTGGAAGCTTCATTAGCAGGTTATTTTCATGATATATTGATGAACTGCAATCCTATTATCTTCACAAATTGATGAATTTAATTCATGAATAGACCGTTACTCGATGTTCGACACCTGGAGATGATCGCCGCGCTTGCCGATACGCCGCGGGTCACCGAGGCCGCTGAACAGCTGCGTATCACACCTTCGGCCCTGTCGCACCGCCTGCGTGAAGTTGAGCGGCGCCTCGAGGTGCCGTTGTTTCTGCGGGTTAACAAGCGACTGCGTCCTACCCCGGCAGCCGATTATCTTGCCCAGGTTGCCCGGCGCCTGCTCGCCGACATGGAGCGCGCCGAGGACGACGTGCGCAAGATGACAAGCGGGCTGCGGCATGTAGTGCGGCTCGCGGTAGAGGCCTACAGCGCCTATCACTGGCTGCCCGCATTCCTGACCCATTTGCGTGAACTCGAGCCCGATGTCGGTATCGAGGTGGTAGCCGCCGCATCGCGAAACCCGCTCGCGAGCCTGCACGAACGCGCCGTCGATCTGGTTATCGTGTCGGGGGAGGTCAGTCGTAGCGGTATCGATCTGCAGCTGCTGTTCGAGGATGAGTTGCGCTTTATCATGCCGGCCGGGCACCACCTCGCGGACAGGGAATTTGTCGAGGGCAGCGATATTGTTGGCGAGGATTTCATTACCTATACGCGCGTACCGGAACCGGATCGCGAGTACGCACGCCTGTTTCGGCCCAGCAACTCTTATCCGAACTGGATCGAAACCGTGGAAGTACCCGAGGCGATTGTTGAAATGGTAGCCGCCGGGCTGGGGACATCGGTGCTGGCAGGATGGGCCGTCAAGGCGGCGATTGAGGGTGGTCGAATCGTCGCAACGCGTGTCGGCAGCGAAGGTATCCGCATTCCCTGGCACGCCGCCACGCGCGCCGGTGAAAGTGATGAAGATAAACGTAACCTTCAGGTCGCCGGGTACCTGGCAAAATGGTGCCTTCGGCACGGTGGGTTAAACGGAGAATAGCAATGAAAGTCGGTTTTATCGGTTTGGGCACGATGGGATTACCCATGGCGCAGTGCCTGTTGCAAAGTGGAGTAAAAGTAATCGGTTGGGATAACAGCCCACCGGCAAGACAACATTTCGAAGCTGGCGGAGAGTCGATTGAGCAGCTTGCGCGTGATTGTGAGGTATTTATTACCATGCTGCCCGAAGCCAGCCATGTTACCGAGGTAATTGACCAACTGCTGGGGCATTGCGCTGAGTCGGGGTGCCTGTTTATCGATTGCTCGACCATCGATGTCGAGAGTACGCGCAAAGTTTCCACGCTGCTGCGGAACAAGGGCCACGGCTTCGTCGATGCACCGGTCTCCGGCGGTAGCGAAGCGGCCGCAAACGGTGCGCTCAGTTTCATGGTCGGCGGTGACAGCGGCGATATTGAACACGCGCGACCTTTGCTTGTGACCTTGGGTGCCAAGTTAATCGAGTTCGGTCCCGCCGGCAGCGGGCAGGCCGCCAAGGCCTGCCACAACATGATATGTGGCATTACCGCGCTTGGCGTGTGTGAATCTTTTGCCCTGGCTGACGCGCTGGAGCTGGATCTCGATAAGTTTTTTCAACTCTACAGCGGCGCTGCCGCGCAAAGCTGGATTCTCGAAAATCGCTGTCCGGTGCCGGGCCCGGCACCTGCTGCACCGGCGTCGAATGATTATGCGCCCGGCTTCGCCGCGCGCCTGATGGCGAAGGATCTTGGCCTCGCTCAACAGGCCGCGCAAACCGCCGGACAGGAAACCCGCTTCGGTAGTGAAGCGGCGCGGAGATTTAACGAATTTGTCGAAGCCGGTAACGGCGATGTCGACTTCTCGGCGATTTATCGCAGCATTCGCAGGTGAATTCGACGCCGAATATTCTCTGGATCGTTAGCGATCACCAGGTCCACGCCAGCAAGCCTCCAGGACTAGTTGTCTTCCCGCTGCAAAATCGGCTATCCCGTCTCGGTACTGAGTTCAGTCGTGCCCGTTCAGTGTTACCGGTTTGCAGCCCGGCGCGCGCCTCGATTCAGAGAAATATATTGAGCCGCAGCCGCAACAGCGGCTAGGGTTTATTCAGCAATAAATCCTCATTTTGTATTGCTGGAAAATGGGAGCTATCCAGGTACTTAAAATACTCGTCTAAATAGGGAATCGGTCCGTCGGGACAGAGGAAAACACAGACCAGGTCATCGCTTTGATTGTCTCTTAGTTCTTCAATTTTATTGCTTTGCTTTAATTCCGTCAGGTATTGGAACAAACCTGCCAGTGCCAGGCCGGAACTGGGACCCACCACGATTCCCTGTCTGCTGAGTTCCATGCTTAGCTGGTAGGACACGGTTGTCTCGACTCTCTCTATGCTATCGACATGTTTACGCCAGTCAAACCCCACCAGCTTCAATAACTTCTGTGTTCTCACTCCCGGGACGTACTGGTCAGGTGCCCGCATGGCGCCAACGACCTGCAGGGATTCTTTTTTGCTTTTCAAAAACCTGGAGTTGCCTATTATGGTTCCGGTGGTTCCAAGACCGGCACAAAAAACATCGATTTTGCCACCGGTTTGCTCCCATATCTGGCCGGCTGTCCAGTTTTCATGAGACTTTGGGTTATCTTCGTTGTCGTACTGTCCGGGATTGATAGCCTCTTTTTCTTCACCGTCCTTTTTGGCTTTATAAACGCCGCTTTGGGGGTCCGTCTCATCGGGGTCGGTTGGCTCGACATTGACAATAGGCTCGATCCCGTAGAACAACAACATGAGCAGTTTGTTCCAGGATATCTCGGCTGGTACATAGGACTGGGTCTGATCGACACCGAACTGCCTGCCGACCAAAGCCATCGACGAAACCGTATTTCCAGATGAATTCTCTACCATCCTGTCTACACCCTCTAATGCTCCCTGGCGAGATTTTTCCCGGATCATGTTAAATGCGGGCACGGATTTAACATTACCCAGCGGCAACATGCTCATTAGTTTGGCGAATATTCGAATATTATCCGCGGCAAAAGGATTCAGCCTGGCGGGCAGCTCTACCAGCGGTAAATTTGGATGTTTGCCAGGATTTAGAAAATCCCTTAAAGCGTCCGGGCCCTCGAATACATTCGTGTTATTTTTCATTTCTCACCTATTACTAAATGTCGCCTGTTACAAGACGGCCTAACGCAAAAAGCGCTCCTCGTTGGCCTTCACTTCATCCATTTTCTGTAGCCTGAAGATCTCTGAGACGGGTACGATTTCTTCGCTCACATTCTGAATGCCACCATCGCTGATTATCTGCGCAAACACTTTTTGCATGGCGGTGACCGAGGCGCGAATCGCGTGATTGCCGTAAATCAGCATCTTGACCTTCTTTAACGCTATGGCTCGTGCTTCGGTCATCTGTGGATAAGCCGTCGGTACGATTACAATCGGGACCGGGCCGTTCCAGGCGTTGATGAAGTTCTCGATTTCATCCGGTGTTTTCTGCTTCGAGTGGATCAGGATCATGTCGGCACCGGCTTCGGCGTATTTGCGGGCCCGCTCCAGCGCGACTTCCTCGCCGAGTCCGGCGATCAACGCCTCATCGCGGGCAATGATCAGAAAATCCGGGTCCTTGCGTGCATATACCGCGGCTTCTATCTTGCCCTGAAACTCCTCGATCGGCAGCAACTCCTGGCGACCGCCGGCGATCAGGCTTGTTACCTTGGGGAAGGTCTTGTCCTCGATCACGACCGCGGCAGCGCCGGCGGCTTCATATTGCTCGATGGTGTGCAGAATGTTGATCGCGTTGCCATAGCCGGTATCCACATCGGCTACGATTGGCAGGGTCGTACGTTCGGCCATCGCGCGCATCATGGAAAGGTGTTCCGCCATCGATACCAGGCTTACGTCCGGCAGTCCGTAGGCGGCCGACAATTCAAAGCCACTCGCCCAGATCCCGTCAAACCCGGCTTCTTCGACGAGCATCGCGGAAAGGGGATTGTGAGCGGCCATGATTCGGGCCAGGTCACCACAGGTGATGATTTCACGCAGGTTGTTGCTGGTTTTTCTCATAAAATTCGATTCCCCTTAATTAGTCCTGAGTGCTTTCAATCTGGTTTTCTCAGGCTAGTTTATTGACGGCCGCATGGATGTCAGCACAGGCCGCAGTCAGTTCCGCTTCGGCGGCGGCGTAGGAGATGCGGATGAAACCGTCGGCGAGGAAGCCCGACCCCGGCACGACCGCAACGCCAGCTTCTTCCATCAGGTACATGGCCACGTCCATATCAATTTCCAGTGTCTTGCCCGCGGGCGTGGACTTATGCAGTAACGCCCTGCAGTCAGCGAACACGTAGAAAGCGCCGTCCGGCGTGTCGCAGGATAGCCCCGGGATAGCGTTGACCAGGCCAACGACCAGGTCGCGGCGTTTCCTGAATGCCTGGCGAAACTCATCGAGGAAGGATTGATCCCCGTTCAGGGCCACGACCGCGGCGTGCTGGGAAATGGAACAGGTATGCGAGGTCGATTGACCCTGAACCGTATTCATCGCCTTGATCAATTCGAGCGGACCGCCAGCGTAGCCCACGCGCCAACCGGTCATGGCGTAGGCTTTGGATACGCCGTTGACGGTTAGCGTACGTGCGGCCAGGTCCGGCGCGACCGCGGCCAGCGTAGCGAACTCGGCATCGCCGTATACCAGGTGTTCGTAGATGTCGTCGCTCAGGATCCAGACATGCGGAAAGTCCCGCAGTACTTCCGCCAGTGCGCCCAGATCTTTACTGGAATACACGGCCCCAGTGGGATTGGACGGAGAGTTCAACATCAACCACTTTGTGTTAGCGTTCAACGCGGCGCGCAACTCGTCCGGACTCATGATGAACCCATTCTCGGTACGCGCGGGAACGGCAACCGGAGTACCTCCGGCCAACTTTACCATTTCCGGATAGGAAACCCAGCAGGGTGTTGGAAACACCACCTCGTCGCCCTCGTCGAGCGTGGCCACGAGAGCGTTGTACAACAATTGCTTGGCGCCACAGCCGACCGTGACCTGGTCTATCGAGTAAGCCAGGCCGTTTTCGCGTTTGAACTTGCCGACGATGGCCTCGCGCAATGCAGTTATGCCGGCGACGGCCGTGTATCGCGTATGCCCGGCATGGATTGCGTCGATGGCCGCCTGGTTAATCCATGCGGGCGTGTCGAAATCCGGCTCGCCCTGGCTCAGCGTAATAATCGATTTGCCCTCGGCGCGCAGGGATTCCACGAGGGTTGTCATTGCCCGGTTTGCGAAGGTTTTACCGCGGAAAGTTTTGTTGACAGGATGCTCATTCGTTTCTCTTGTTTTATTCGGAATCGGGTCCGCAGAATCCGGGCCGCTATAGCGGCGACAGTATACCTGTTTTGAGCCTGTTGCCGCGCCGATTCACCAGTTCAGTGAATTGGTTGCTTAAAATTTAACCATCCGCTAATATCTTTCGCCTCAGTTAGAATTTAACGATTGACGACTGACGCAATAAAAACTGGCACTTGAAGCTTATAAAACAACCACTTGAGGGCTCGACATGATCAAAAAACTTAGTCTTATTGCAATGGGCGCCGCTTTTCTGCTCGGCACGGCGATGCCGGCATTCTCGGCCGAATCGATGGTGCTGAAGCGCATCAAGGAACGCGGTTCGATCAATATGGGGCACCGCGAATCTTCGGTGCCATTTTCCTACATCGGCAAGGATGGCAAGCCCCAGGGGTACTCCGTCGATCTGTGCATGAAGTTTATCGACGCGGTTAAAGCCGAACTCGAAATGCCCGACCTGAAAATCAACCTGGTGCCGGTGACCTCGCAAACCCGTATCGCGCTGATGGCCAACGGCACAATCGATCTCGAATGCGGTTCGACCACGAATAACCTGACCCGCCAGAAGCAGGTCGATTACCTGTCAACCACGTTTATTACCGGCACCAAGATTGCGTCCAAGAAAGATTCCGGTATCACTGAAATCGAAGACCTTGAAGGTAAAACTGTTGCGCTTTCCCTTGGCACCACCAATGAAAAAGCGATTAAGCGGGTTGCCAAGGCAAACGGTATCAACATCAAAACACTGATGGTAAAAGATCATCCGCAGGGCTGGCTGTCGGTTGAATCGGGTCGTGCCGATGCCTATGCCTCTGATGATGTGCTGCTGTACGGCCTCATCTCGAAGTCAAAGAATCCGGATCAATTCCAGGTAACCGGTCGTTTCCTGAGTTTCGATCCCTACGGCATCATGGTTCCGCAGAACGATTCGCTCTATCGTCGAATCGGTACCGTTACCCTCGCCGATTTGATGCGTTCAGGTGAAGCTCATAAAATTTATGACAAGTGGTTTAATCCCGGACCTACCAACATCAACATGCCGATGAGTGACACGCTTAAAACCGCGTTTGAAATCCAGGCACTGCCTCACTAACAGGCGCAATCCTTAGTCAAGGCATCGAGTCGAACTCTATAGTGTTCGGCTCGGTGTCCTGGTTTTACCGGGGTAGGCATGAACTATAACTGGGACTGGGGCGTACTGTTCCGCGAGCCATATTTCGAATGGCTGGTTAGCGGGTTTGGGTGGACGATTTCAGTTTCAATCGTTGCCTGGATTCTGGCTTTCTCGCTGGGGTCGGTAATCGGTATCGCGCGTACTACCAACAGTAAAATTTTACGTGGCATCGGCACCGCCTACGTGGAAATCTTTCGCAATATCCCTCTGCTGGTGCAAATGTTTCTGTGGTATTTCGTGTTTCCCGAACTGCTGCCGGAGGATGCCGGTATGTGGGTTAAGCGCGAGTTGCCCATGCCCGAATTTACCACCGCGGTGGTTTGCCTGGGACTCTACACGGCATCGCGTGTCGCCGAGCAGGTTCGAGCCGGCATCAATGCCATTGGCCAGGGTCAGCGCAACGCCGGGCTTGCAATGGGCCTCACGCCTGCCCAGGTTTATCGGTACGTTTTGCTGCCGGTCAGCTACCGGATTATTGTTCCGCCGCTAACCAGCGAATTTCTGACCATATTCAAGAATTCCTCGCTTGCGCTTACCATCGGTGTGCTCGAAACCACCGCCCAGGCGCGCCAGATAGAGGAATATACCTTCCAGGGATTCGAAGCTTTCACCGCCGCCACCCTGCTATATATCGTCGTGACCTCGACCGTGATGCTGTTGATGAAACTGATCGAAGGGCGGGTGCGGATTCCGGGCATGATTTCGTTGGGAGCCAAGTAACATGTTTGGTGAATTCGATACCAGCGTCATTTTTGACAACGCACATTTTCTGATCGAGGGGATGAAACTCACCCTGGTTTTGGCGCTGATCGCGATTTGTGGCGGCCTGGTGCTCGGTACGCTACTCGCACTGGCGCGCCTTTCGCATTTCAAACCGCTGTCATTTATCGCCGGCAGCTACGTCAACTTTTTTCGCTCGATGCCGTTGATCCTGGTCATTTTCTGGTTTTACTTCCTGGTGCCGCATATCGTTGGCCGTCCGGTCGGCGGTTTTTACTCGGTACTGGTGGCATTTGTCATGTTCGAGGCGGCCTACTACTGCGAAATCATGCGCGCCGGCATCCAGAGCGTACGCAAAGGGCAGATTTACGCCGGTCAGGCGTTGGGGCTGACCTACGCACAGAATATGCGCTACGTGGTTTTGCCGCAGGCGTTCAGAAACATGGTGCCGATTTTGATGACGCAGGCCATTATCCTGTTTCAGGACACTTCGCTGGTGTATGTCGTCGGGGTAAAAGATTTCCTGGTCAGTGCTGACCTGGTCGCCAATCGCGAAAATCGGATACTGGAAATGTTCACTACCGTGGCATTGGTCTATTTTGTTATCTGTTTGTCGGGCTCGCTTCTGGTCAAGCGCCTGCAGAGGAAATTCGCTCAGTGATAGAACTAAAAGATGTCAGCAAGTGGTACGACGACTTTCAGGTGCTCGACAATTGCAGTACCCGGGTTGAAAAGGGCGACGTCGTGGTGGTTTGCGGTCCTTCGGGTTCCGGAAAGTCGACCCTGATCAAATGTGTAAATGGTCTCGAACCGTTTCAAAAGGGCGAGATATTCGTCGATGAAACCTCGGTCGGTGACAAAAACACTAACCTGCCGAAGTTGCGCTCGCATATCGGCATGGTGTTTCAGAACTTCGAATTATTCCCGCATATTTCCGTGGTCGAGAATATCAAGCTGGCGCAGCTCAAGGTGCTCGGGCGCAGCGATCAGGAATCGCAGCAAAAAGCCATGAGTTTGCTGGAACGAGTGGGTCTGGTGGATCAGGCCGATAAACACCCGGCGCAGCTTTCCGGCGGGCAGCAGCAGCGCGTGGCAATTGGCCGGGCGCTGGCCATGGATCCGATAGCGATGCTGTTTGACGAACCCACTTCGGCGCTCGACCCGGAAATGATCAACGAAGTGCTCGACGTCATGGTGGAACTGGCGCGCGATGGCATGACCATGATGGTCGTAACCCACGAGATGGGATTTGCGCGTCGCGTCGCGGACAGGGTTATTTTCATGGATGAAGGTCGCATCGAAGAGGATTGTTCCAAGGATGAGTTTTTCACTAGCGAGCGTGGTGAACGCGCGCAGATTTTCCTGTCGAAAATCCTCGAGCACTGAGCACAACGATGCTGCGAAGCGGAATCGGCAGACAGTAATAACCGTGATCGACAGGTTTCAGCTCGAGCATGTCTGAACCACCCTCCATCTCTCAGTATTGCCCGATACGCCGGGTTGGCGCCGGACCCGGACATCATTTCTTCGGCTATTACAACAAGCATCCCTGGGATTACTCGGGGCGCTACCTGCTGGCTCAACGAGTACCGATGTTTAGCGCCGATTTATCTGGGAAAGAGAGCGCGGAAGTTGGCTTTTTCGATCTGCAGGACAACGACCGCTTTTATTCGATCGGCGAGACCTCGGCCTGGAACTGGCAGATGGGGAGCCAGTTGCAGTGGTTGCAGGGCAAGACCGATCGCCAGTTGATTTACAACTCGCGCGCAGTATCGGCTGACGCCAACAATCCTTACCCTGATTTTTGTTCGACGGTATATAGTCTTGAAACGCAGACCTCACGCCAGCTGCCGTTGCCGGTTTACGTTGTCGCACCGAACAGTGAATGGGCGCTGTGCGTTGATTATTCCCGTTTTCAGGTTACCCACCCGACCATCGGCTATGCCGCATCCCGGGTAGAGCCGGTGCTCGCCAATGCGCCCGGCGATGACGGCATTTACCGCATGGACATTGAAAGCGGTGAGTCGCACAGGATTCTAAGTCTGCAGGATCTCAAGAGTTTCCAACCGCTGAAATCAATGGATCAGGCGATTCACTGGGTTACGCACCTGGAGATCAATCCGGCATCGACGCGCTTTTTATTTATCCATCGCTGGACCGAAAGAGTCGAGGATGAAACCTGTTTCCTGCACCGCTTGTTCAGCGCGAATCCCGACGGATCGGATCTCAGGTTGCTGGAGTGTACCGATCATCCCTTACCGCAACTCGAGGCGGACTTCGACGTCAATGCGGTCGGAACTTTTGATTACGAGAAATCTGAATACCAGATATCACATCCCGCATGGAAGAACGATCACCAGATTATCGTCTGGGGGCCGCATAAGGGCTCTATACATTATCATCTCTACGATGAGTTGGGGGGTGACGTCACAGTCATCGGTGAGGATAGCCTGACTGAAAACGGTCACATGACTTATTCTGCCGACGGCAAATGGATACTCTCCGATACCTATCCCGACAGCGTCAGCAACGAGCGTCTGCTAATTCTTTACGATGTCGAAAACGACCGTCGATACGATATCGGTAGTTTTTACACCGACCCGAACCTCGGTAAACCGAATCGATGTGATCTTCATCCACGCTGGAATCGCGATTCACGCCAGGTCTGCATCGATTCAGTGCATGAGCATGTACGGCAAATGTACCTGATCGACGTATCCCGTCTCAACGCCTGAGCAGGAATCAAATGGGTTAGTGTCGATTGATCCGGTTTTATAAGTTATTCTGCGGATCCTTTCCCTAGCTGGTTTTCTTGGCCGATCAGGCGCAGGCTGTCCTCGGCAAATCCAACCCCGGCTTCGACGAAGAAATTGAATACCTGATCGATGCCGTAGCTCAGCAGCACTTCGCGATCATCTTCGAAGCGCGCGATTGCGGCAATCTTGCCCTGGTAGCCGACCATCTGCAGTTGCTCGCTGATATTACGGCAATCCTCCGTTTGCGGGGTCGCAATCAGTATCAGCTCAATCCTCGATAAGTCCAGCTGGTCCCACAGGTCGATACTTTCGCCATCACCTTCAAATACGTGCAGTCCCAGCTCGCGCTGTTCTGCAATACGCTCGTGATCGGCATCCATGCCCCAAACCCGGTCGCCCATTTCGTCATGCAGTGCGCGATAGGCTCCGAGCCCGATGCGCCCGGTACCGATCACCAGTATCTCTGCGCCGGTCGGTTGCGTAAAAACGTCTTCAGGCAAAGGCGTTGTCCTTTCCAGTCGGTGCAGTGGATCTTTGAAGCGGGCATACAGGCTATGCGCGTAATGGTAGACAATACAGGTGATAACAAATGAAAATGAAATGCTGAGCGCCAGTATGACCAGCCACTCCTTGGCTATGAGACCGAGCTCGACACCTACCACCATCACGATCAGCCCGAATTCACTGTAGTTAGTCAGCAGCAGCGAGGACAGGCTTGCGGTACGCGCCCGGAGTCTGAAACGAAGGAAAATGAGGTAAAACAGAACCAGTTTAAGCAGCAACAGTGGTGTCAGCAGGGTCGCTGTGACTATCATCGACAGGTCGGGTACCGCGACCAGCCCGATCGATAAAAAGAAACCTATGAGGAAGATATCCTTGAAAGCCAGCAAGGATTTGGATAATTCGCTGGATTTTTCGTGCTGACTCAGCAGCACCCCGATTAGCAAGGCGCCGAGATCACCCTTGATATTGAACAGATTAAACAACTCGTATGCGCCGAGTGCGAACATGAGCCCCGACAGCACCAGCAATTCGCCGTGACCACTCAGCGTCAGTAATTTACCTAATAGCGGCCTCAACAGGAAGACCAGCGGCAGCAGCAGAGCCCACATCGATGGTATCTTGCCCTCGGCAAGCACCAGAAAGATGACTGCGGCAATATCCTGCATGACCAGAACAGCGATCGCAAAACGTCCGTGGCGGGTACTCATTTCGCCGCTTTCCTCCAGCATCTTGATCACACATACGGTGCTCGAAAAACTCAGTGCAAATGCCAGCAACGCGGCCGATTGCCAGCTCAATTCGGTGAAGTAGGGCGTGGATAAGGCGGCCAGGAACAGGGCGAGGCCCGTGAACGGCAAGGTCCATAAACTGCCGTTCAAAATAGTTGCGCCCCATACTTCCGGTTTTAACAAATCCCTTATATTGAGCTTGAGGCCGATGGTGAAGAGCATAAGCGTGACGCCCAGGTCCGCGATCTCGCGCAATCCCGGCGTCAGGCTGACACCCAGTATATTCAGCAGGAAACCGGCGGCCAGGTAACCAATCAGGGGCGGTAATCCGATTTGCCTGACTGCGAAGCCGCAGGCGAAGGCTAATACTATCCAGAGAATGTCCAATCAAATAATCCCACGGAAATATGAAATGGGGTCGAAGCGGTCCGAGTGCCGAGTCGACCAACGCGAAAAGTCACGTTCGTGTAATCCAACTCGATCAAACGGAGGCAGCACAAATCGAGATCAGACACCGGCGATTAGGTGGCCGGGCCAGAAGTGGCGATCCTTGCGCCAAAGCAGGTACGTTTCTTATAGCTAATAAAGAGTGCCGACGCAGTTCAGTTGGTAAATTAACTGGTTTGTTGAATACCTTGCCGCCGATCAGTATCATTCTCCTCATCTTGGCCTTAGTCGACTGCCGCTTCGCAACAGGAGTTGCGAAGCGGGGGGCTACATTCCGGGTAAATCATGGGAGCACATAGATGTCAAAGTTAACACTCGCAATGGCCGCGATCGAGGGATCAGGGGCTTCCTGTCCCTGCGATCCTGTCCCTAGACAAACCACCGGTTAGACCGGATTTATCATGACTTCCGTGCACCAGACGTTGCCATTACGGCGAATGCTGCTCCTGCTTGTCGTGTTGGCAGCGGCCTGGTTGTTGTGGTCGGGCCTGTACAAGCCTTTATTAATTTATCTCGGAGCTTTTTCCTGCTTGCTCAGTTTCTGGCTGGCGCGCCGGATGGGGTATTTCGACGACGAGCTGTTCGCGATGCGTTTTAGCCTGCGCCTGCTGGGTTACTGGTTTTGGCTCAGCCGTGAAATTATTAGCTCCAGTCTCCAGGTAACGCGTGTCGTGCTGGACCCGAAGCTGCCGATCAGTCCCCGACTGATCGAAGTAAAGGCAGGCTCGGATCATGCCGTCGATCAGGTTATCCTTGGCAACTCGATTACGCTGACGCCAGGTACGCTGACGATAGACCTGCACTATGGCTTGCTCAAGGTACACGCGTTGACCGAGAGGGGTGCGAACGATCTCATGTCAGGCGAAATGAACCGCCGCGTTACGGCATTGCGAGACGCCTGAAGCATGTATTACGCCGTCACCATCGCATTGATCTTAACCATGGCGCTGGCGCTGATTCGCGCAGTACTGGGCCCGTCTCTTTACGACCGCGTGCTGGCGGTCAACATGTTGGGCACCAAGACCGTACTGCTACTGTCAGTCATCGCTTTCCTGTTAGGTCGACCCGATTTCCTCGACCTGGCGCTGGCCTACGCGCTGATTAATTTCATTGGCGTGCTGGCGGTACTGGAATTTTTTCGAGGCCGGGCAGAGCAGGCCAAATCCGCCGATTCGGGAGAATCCTGATCATGCTGGAGAACCTGCTCGATGTTTTTAGTTGGCTGCTGCTTTCGACAGGCGGTTTCTTTGTTTTCGTCGGCGGCCTCGGCGCTTTGCGTATGCCTGATTTTTATACCCGGATGCACGCAGCCGGCGTGACCGACAGTATCGCGCCCATCCTGATTATTAGCGGCATTATCCTGCAGGCCGGTTTATCGCTGGCGAGCATCAAGCTGATCGCAATCCTGGCGTTCCTTTTGTTGACCGGGCCCACGGCTTCAAATGCGCTCGCAAGCGCCGCGCTGCTGGCCGGCAAGGAACCCGGTCAGGCGCGGCCGTTTAACAAAGAAGACGTGTCATGACTGTCGTTTTCGGGGTTTTCCTGTTGACGCTGCTGCTGATTACAGGGATCGCGATCGTGCGCACCCCGAACCTGTTCGTAGCAGTTATGCTGAGCGGCATTTTCAGCCTTTTGCTGGCAACCAATTTTTTCCTGCTTGACGCCGCCGACGTTGCGCTTACCGAGGCCGCGATCGGCGCCGGAATTTCAACCGTACTGTTTCTGGGCGCGCTGGCGCTTACCGCCGATCATGAAACCACGCGCTCGAGCAATCGTAAGGTCGCGCTTGTTATCGTTATAATCACGATTGCCGCGATCATTGTCGCCACCTTCGACATGCCGCGTTTTGCTGATCCGGCAGCGCCGGCGCATCAACACGTTGCGCCCTGGTACCTGGAGACCACGAGCGAGGCAATCGACATTCCCAACGTCGTTACCGCGGTGCTTGGCAGCTTCCGTGGCTACGATACGCTGGGCGAGGTATACGTTGTCTACACCGCTGGTATCGGGGTCCTGTTCCTGCTCGGTACCGGCGCACCGCGCAGGTCAGAATCGCTCGACGGGGAAGCGCTGGGTTTGCGGCACTACCTGATTCCACGTGTGGTTGGCCGTATGTTGATTCCGTTCATCCTGTTGTTCGGCCTGTATGTCCAGTTTCATGGCGAATACAGCCCGGGCGGAGGCTTCCAGGCCGGTGCAATCGTCGCCGCGGCAATTATTCTCTTTGCGTTGCTAGAAGGGGAGGAGCGCGCACTCGAGGTGCTGCCGCGCGGTCTTTTGACCGGTTTGATCGCCGGCGGTGCGTTGCTCTACAGCGCGGTCGGTATCGCCGGAATATTACTCGGCGGTAACTTCCTCGACTATTCCGTACTGTCCAGCGATGCGGTCAAGGGACAGCAAACCGGCATAATCCTGATCGAAGCCGGTGTCGGCATCACGGTAACCGGTGTGCTATTGAGTATATTTCATGCCTTCGCCGCGCGCGGGAGGTTTTGATGGAATTTCTCGGCCTTTACTATTACTGGGTTTTCGCCTTCCTTCTGATGAGCGGATTTTACGCCGTGGTCGCCAAGCCGAACCTGATCAAAAAATTGATTGGCCTGTCGCTGTTTCAGGCGGCGGTATTTCTGCTCTACATCACCATGGGCAAGGTCGAAGGGGGCACCGCACCTATTTTTAACGATGCCCTCGGCGAGCAGGTGTTTTCCAATCCTTTACCCCAGGTGTTGATTCTGACCGCGATCGTGGTTGGTATCTCCACAACAGCGCTGGGGCTCGGTCTGGTGGTACGCATCAAGGAAGAATACGGCACTATCGAGGAGGATGAAATCCTGGAGATCGACCGCAAGTGAGCGCGCTGCAACCGCATTTACCCGCACTGCAGGTCGTGGTGCCAATGATGAGCGCGCCGTTGGCGATGCTGCTGCGCGAGCGACAGCTGTCGTGGATGCTGGCTACCGCGGCCAGCCTGTGCGCGTTCGCGATCGCGATTGCGCTGACGCGCGAGGTGCTGGCAGTCGGCGAGGTTGGCTATCTGATGGGATCCTGGGCCCCGCCGTTTGGCATCGAACTCAGCGTCGACCCGATGAGCGTGTTGCTGCTGCTGGTCGTTACCGGGGCCTCCAGCATTGCGCTGCTAGCGGGTGCAACGAGCCTGCACGAACAAATCAAAAGCGAGCGCCAGCCGCTGTTTTATTCGGCATGGCTGCTGGCTCTGGCCGGACTCTGCGGTATCCTGGTCACCGCCGATGCGTTCAATATTTTCGTGTTCATGGAGATATCTTCGCTCGCGAGTTACGTGCTCGTCGCGGGCGGGCCGGACCGACGCGCGTTGCCGGCGGTGTTCAAGTATCTGGTCATGGGCACTATCGGCGCGACCTTCTACCTGATCGGCGTTGGCCTGATCTACCTGATGACCGGAACGCTGAACCTGGAAGACATTAGCCTGCGCATGCAGGAGGTTACCGATCTTAAACCGATTCTGATTGCCGCCGGTTTCATCACCGTGGGGCTTGCGCTGAAGGCGGCGGTTTTCCCGCTGCACGTCTGGCTGCCGAATGCTTACACCTATGCGCCGCACGTGGCCACGGTATTTCTTGCCGCCTGCGCGACCAAGGTATCGCTCTACGTGCTGCTACGTTTCGATTTTTACGTATTCCAGCCGAACCTCGAGGCGCACGACTTGCGTTTCTCTTACTTTCTGCTGCCTTTGTCGCTGCTCGCGATCCTCATCGCGTCCGCGGTGGCGATGTTCGAACGCGACCTGAAACGCCTGCTGGCGTGGTCGTCGGTGGCGCAAATCGGTTACATCATGCTCGGCGCGAGCCTGCTCAGTCTCGCCGGGTTGACCGCGAGCCTGCTGCATGTCTTCAATCACGCTCTGGCCAAGGGTGCGCTGTTCCTGACCTGCGCCTGCCTGGCGATGTCGGTTTCCAAGGTGCGTGTTGATACTATCGGCGGCATCGCCCGTCGCATGCCGTGGACGATGGCGGCCTTCGTGCTTGCCGGGCTGAGCCTGATCGGCGTCCCCGGTACCGCGGGATTTATCAGCAAGTGGTATCTGATCACGGCAAGTTTCGCCGTTGGCCCTGGTGGCATCCTGCTGGTTGCCGCGATCGTGGTCAGCTCGCTCATGGCTGTGGTCTACATCTGGCGCGTGGTCGAAGCCGCATACTTCAGCGTCGGTGAGATACCCGATGACGAGATCGAAAACGCGACCGAAGCGCCGCTCGGTCTGCTCATCCCGACCTGGATTGCGGTGCTACTGAATCTCTATTTCGGCCTGTTCCCGGGGCTGCCGCTGGAATTGTCTTCGGCCGCTGCCGAAACGTTGCTGGGGTACTGACCTTGAGCGCGCCTGATTTAATCAAGTTGTCGCTGACTTTGCCGCTATTCGGCGCTGTTGGTATCGCGCTCGCCGGACGGATTAACGCGAACCTGCGCGAAGGCGTTACCCTCGTCACCGCGGGCGCGCTGATCTGGGCGGTGTGGAGCCTGATCCCCGAATTGATGGCTGGTGAACGTCCCGCGCTGTCACTGCTCGAAGTAGTTCCAGGCCTCGAAATCGCGTTCAGGATAGAACCGCTGGGTATGCTCTTCGCCGCGCTTGCATCGGGTCTGTGGATCGTAAACTCGGTTTACTCGATCGGCTACATGCGTGGTAACAAGGAAAAAAATCAGACCCGTTTCTATATATTTTTCGCGCTGTCGCTGGCGGCCACCATGGGTATCGCTTTTGCCGCCAACCTGTTCACGCTGTTTTTGTTTTACGAGGCGCTGACCTTGTCGACCTACCCGCTGGTGTCGCACAAGGGGGATGAAGCGACCGTACGCTCGGCACGCGTGTATCTCGGCATTTTGCTGACGACCTCGATCGGGCTGCTGCTGCCCGCGATCATCTGGACCTACTTCGCCGCGGGCGGCGGCGATTTCACCAGCGGCGGTATTCTCGTCGGCAAGATCGAGGGGCCGGCGCTGGGACTGCTGTTGGCGCTGTTCGTTTTCGGCATCGGCAAGGCCGCGGTGATGCCGGTGCATCGCTGGCTGCCGGCGGCGATGGTTGCGCCGACCCCGGTCAGCGCACTGCTGCATGCAGTGGCGGTGGTCAAGGCCGGCGTCTTCAGCGTTACCAAAATCATTATTTACATCTTCGGTGTCGAGCATTTGTTCGCGACGCCGAGTAGCGAGTGGTTGCTATACGCGGCGGCGTTTACCATTATCACCGCAAGCCTGGTCGCGCTGCGCCAGCAAAACCTGAAGCGCCTGCTGGCCTATTCGACCGTGGCGCAACTGTCCTACGTGGTGATGGCCACGGCGATACTCAAACCGCTGGCCGAGATTGGCGCGTCGATCCACATGGTCGCGCACGCATTTGGCAAGATCACGCTGTTTTTTGCCGCGGGTGCGATTTACGTCGCTTCGAAAAAAACCGAGTTGCCGCAGCTGGCCGGAATCGGCCGGCGCATGCCGTGGACCATGACTGCATTTACCATCGGCGCACTGTCGATGATTGGCGTGCCGCCTACCGGGGGGTTCGTTTCCAAGTGGTATATTCTCGCCGGTGCATTCGAGTCGAATAACTATGTCGCTATTTTTACGATCATCGCAAGCACGGTGCTGAATGCGGCCTATTTCCTGCCGATTATTTTTGCCGCCTGGTTCGGCCGCGAGGTTGCTGGCGATGTCGTCGAGCATGGCGAGGCGCCCTGGCCGGCGGTGCTCGCGCTTACAGTTACGGCGGCACTGACCATCCTGTTCTTCCTGTTCCACGGGCCAGTGGTCGCGCTCGAGAAACAGTTGCTGGAGTATGCGCTATGAGCGAACCGCGCAACGACGATGCCTGGCTCGCGCGACCCGCGACCATCAGCCTGCTGTGGCGGGTTCTCTGGGGCGTGCTCGCGCTCACGGTGCTGGCGCAGCTGGTGATCAAGGTCAAGGGTTACTTCGGCATCGATGGCTGGTTTGCTTTCGGCGCGATATACGGTTTCCTGGCGTGCCTGGCGATGGTGCTGGTCGCCAAGGGTCTCGGGTATATCCTGAAACGCGATGAAGACTATTACCGCGTGGAGGACGACGATGCCTGAATTCCTGCCGCCCGCGTTGATTCTGGTAGTAGCCGCGGTATTGATCGGCCCGCTACGCGGGCACTGGCGCTCGGCGGTCGTGCTCGGCGCGCCGCTCGCAACTATGTGGGCAGTGTGGCAAATTCCTGATGGCGTCGTCACCACCGCGCCGTTCCTCGACTACGTCATCGAACCGGTCGAAGGCAGTCCGCTGCGGCGCCTGTTCGCGACCATTTTCACGCTGATGGCTTTCGTCGGCGGGCTTTACGCGTTTCGCCAGGCCAAGTGGTACGAACTCGCGTCGGCCTTTGCTTACGCCGCCGGCGCGATCGGCGTCTGTTTTGCCGGCGACCTGATCACGCTGTTCCTGTTCTGGGAATTGATGGCTTTGTTTTCGACCGTCATCGTCTGGTGCGGCGGCACCCCGGCCGCGCGAGCCGCCGGCGTGCGCTACGCGATTATGCACCTGCTCGGCGGCGTAATCCTCAAAGTCGGCATCGAGGGTGTGGTAGTCCACACCGGTTCGATCGACATCCGCCCGATGCTGGCGACTGATTTCGATACCTGGATGATCCTGATCGGCATCCTGATCAATGCCGCTGCACCGCCGCTATCAGCCTGGTTGGCCGATGCCTACCCGGAGTCGAGCCCGACCGGCTCGGTGTTCCTCTCGGCGTTTACCACCAAGACAGCGGTGCTCGCGCTGATCCTGCTGTTCCCGGGTGAGCCGGTGCTGATCTGGGTCGGCATCTATATGGTCGTCTACGGCATCATTTACGCATTGCTCGAAAACGACGCGCGCCGAATTCTCGCCTACTCGATCGTCAACCAGGTCGGGTTCATGGTTTGCGCGGTCGGCATTGGCACGCAAATGGCGCTGAACGGTGCCGCCGCGCACGCTTTTGCTCATATCACCTACAAGGCGTTGCTGTTCATGAGCGCCGGCGTTGTCGTTTATCGTACCGGCAAGAGTAAATGCACCGACCTCGGCGGATTGTTCCGCACGATGCCGTTGACGACGATTTGCGGGATCGTCGGCGCGCTGTCGATATCGAGTTTCCCGCTGACCTCGGGTTTCACCACCAAGTCGGTGATTTCGCAGGCCGCCACCGACGAGGGCATGATGCTGGTCTACATGCTGTTGACCGCGGCTTCGGCCGGCGTTTTCCTGCATGCCGGCATCAAGTTTCCATGGTTCGTGTTTTTTCAGAAGGATTCGGGGCTGCGGCCGAAGGATGCGCCGTGGAACATGTCAGCGGCGATGCTGATCTTCACCGCGCTGTGCATCCTGATGGGTGTCTTCCCGGAAACGTTTTACCAGTTCCTGCCCTACGCGACCGACTATGTCGCCTACACCCCGGGCAAGGTACTGTTCTACCTGCAGCTGTTGCTGTTCTCCGGGTTGGCGTTTTTCCTGCTGTTGCCGCTGATGCGCCGCACGCTGACGATCAGCCTCGATTTTGACTGGTTGTGGCGGGTTGCTTTTTTCCATATCGGCATCGCGCTGACGAGGGGTATCGGCAACATTGGCCGGGCTGTGGAAACGCGAATCAGGGCGCTGGTGCTCGCTTTAAACGACGCCGCTCGACGTCACATGGGCTTTAACGAAACCAGTCGTATCCACGGACTCTTCGCCCGCAGCTGGTCGATCGGCACCACGGCGTTGTGGATCGCGATACTGCTATCGGCCTATTCGCTCGCATATTTCGTCTGACCGCAGCGACAGGAACCGGTGTCAAGCGGGTAATAATCGAGCCTGCTACGGCGCTTGAGTTTCTGCTGCGGTGGCTCTGTCGCGCGAATGCCGCGATATCGTCTTTGGCAAGTTGCCGCTGTGCCTAAGAGGCTTTGTCGCCGGGCGAGACCAGCACTTCTTCCAGTGTCAGACCGGTCAGATTCTTAATGTTTCGCCACAGGAAATAGAAAATGGCCATCATCATGACCATGGACGGTATCGCAATCATCGGGTAACTGATCAGGGTCAACTGCCCCAGTTCCCCGTTGAAAGCCGCGCTGCCGGTTGGGCTGGTAACAATCCATTTAGCCAGCACGTAGTTCATTACGGCAGAAAACAGGAAAGTTCCGCTGAGCGCGTAGGTAGCCCCCAGCAGGCGCGCATCAAAAGTCTCCTGGTATCCTCTTTTGTCGAGGATGCGTGAAATCTTTTCAGTATCCAGTATCGACGGGTTATAGAGCAGTTTTCGCAACAGTGGGTAGCGCAACCGGGCAGAAATCAGTACGGCACAACCCAGCACAGCGGGAATTGCCGCTTCCTTGACCGCGAGCCATTGGGTATCGAGTTGCAGCAGGCCGATACCGCCCGTGAGCAGGACGCTGACCAGTCCCAGCAGCGCGATGTAGTTAGTGATCCTGTAGCGGACCAGTTGATAAAGCCCGACGGTAATCGGAAAAGCCAGCGCAACAATCAGGGCACCTGTGGCCCCCAGGTCATTCTCGCCGCTGAACTTCATCAAAACGATCGATGGAATGACAATGCTTAGCAACAGGTCGACAAGAGGGCGGGGTTTCTCGGTCATGGCTGTGTTAATAGTAGTTTTAAGGTTGGAGGCCTTTTTTTTTCAGGCTGCCGCGCAGTATCCTGCTTTCGCGATTCAGTTGCAAGGTAGTCACTGGCTTCTCCCGGCAACCCGGCGCGGCCTGCTTCGCCTCATTGTTGCTCAAGCTGCCGAGGGCATGTGGTTCTCCCTGAACGCGTCCGACGCGGTTTTACCGGGCTGCTGATAACGGAACCCGTCGCTGCTAGCCAGCCTGGTGCAGGAGCGAGTAACCGCGCGGTCGATAGCAACGTAAATGTCGGATTCACTGCTGTCTCCGATAAGCGAGCGGCCGTTGCACAACTGAACGTCCACTCGACAGTGATGCATGCTCTCGGATTCGAATCCGGGAATAGCACACAGTGAAACCTGCGCGCTGTCTACTTGCCGGTTGTCGCCGGCCAGGCCGAAGTATAGACGATTCCTGATATAGGTTTGATCGGCAAGCGTCAGCGAAACGTCTTTCGGGATGATCTGGATATCCATGGTATTACCTCTTCGTTGGTATTTTCGTGTACAAACAAGGTAGGGGTTAGCAGGGGTAAGTAAAATTCGAATATTTAATTAATTTAATTCGAAAAAATCGATGCATCCAGGCAATCCATCATTATCCCGGTACGGGAATGTTCGTATGCGCAGGACCGGAGTCGAAAATTGCCTGGAATCAGCGCGCAATGGTGCGGTTGCTCCTTGCATTAAAGGTAGATCACCAGCGCGGAACGTGGTGCAGTACCACGATAAAGAGATAGTTCGGAAATATCGAACAGTTGAGTATTATTATTCGAATTTAAGACGGATCCGTTCTGCTCTATATTGTTCACTCGAAACCTGAGAAAAATATTGAGGAGAGAATTATGAAGATCGATTTAAAGACCGACGCAGCTGATTCGGCAGCCGAGCTGCATCATTTTGCCGGGTGCAGTGCCAGTTTCGAACTGGGTACCTTCAGGAACCGGATCGATCTGGTCCTGATACGGCTATATAGCCTCGAGGCGGCGCATAGCGGCAAGAGCAAAAACTGCGTGATAGAGGTTGAACTGGTTGACGGAGAGCGCGTTGTAGCGGAGGCTGATGACTCAAATACTTATGTCGCTATTCACTGGGCGCTCGAACGCGCAGGCTGGGCGATTTCGTCCTCACAGCATTACGAGCCAGGCCGAGCCAGCCAGAAGCAGGTAGCCGATCGACAACCGGTCTTGGAGGGCCAGGCAGGCCGGGCCGCCTGAAGCGGAGCAATTCGATGCACCAAAAGACATGAGCTGCAATTTTTACAGTTGAAATCCCGGCCGGCGCTACCATTTCGAGGGGAACAAATTTTATCAATGACAAAAGGTATATAACCATGACGCAACATACACTACCCGAACTCCCCTACGCTGGAAACGCGCTCGAGCCGCACATATCGGCGGAGACTATCGAATATCACTACGGCAAGCACCACGCCACTTACGTCGACAAACTCAACGGTCTCGTCAAGGGCACTGAATTCGAAGATGCACCGCTCGAGTTCCTGATCAAAAACGCGGACGGTGCGATATTCAACAATGCCGCCCAGGTCTGGAATCACAGCTTCTACTGGAATGGCCTCAGCCCGGCAGGCGGCGGCGAGCCAGGCGGCTCCCTGGGCAGCGCGATCAATGATTTTTTCGATGATTTCGCCAGTTTCAAGGAACAATTTTCCGCTGCGGCGGTGGGTAACTTTGGCTCAGGCTGGACCTGGCTGGTGAAAACACCCGACGGCGAGCTGAAAATAGTCAATACCGATGATGCAGAGAATCCGCTGACCGATGGCCTGGTGCCCCTGCTGACCTGCGACGTGTGGGAACATGCCTATTACATCGACTATCGCAACGCCCGTCCCGCCTACCTTGAAGCATTCTGGAAACTCGTCAACTGGGATTTCGTAGCGAGCAACCACGCTGGCGGCTAGTCGGCCCGGCCTTTATCAACCTCCTGCCGCCGGTGCCTATAGCACCGGCGAGAACAGGCGCGCGATCCGCGTTGCCACTCGAAACAGGAAACCCCGCTGCTGAATCTCGTCGAGCGACATTTCGCGGCAGCGCAGGAAGTCGGTCTCGAACATCGTCTCGACATCCTCGATGCCTTGCCGGTCGACGAACAGCAGCGTGATCTCGAAATTCAGCCTGAAAGAGCGGTTGTCCAGATTGGCGGTACCGATCCCCGAAATAGTTTCGTCCACGAGAATTACTTTCTGGTGCAGGAACCCTTCCTCGTAAGAGAAGAATCGAATTCCCAATGGCAGGGCCTCCTCGAGGTAACTGAACTTGGCCAGGTAAACGAGCAGGTGGTCGGCCCTCTCCGGCAACATGATGCGGACGTCGACGCCACGCAGCGCGGCAAGTTGTAGTGCACTGACCACCGCCTGGTCGGGCACGAAATAGGGGCTCACGATCCACAGTCGTTGCCTGGCGGAATGAATAAGCTCGGTAAACAGCAAACCGCAGGTATCGAGCACGTCCGCTGGCCCCGAGGGTACTACCAGGATGCGCTGATCCGCGTCTTCGGCACGGACGGGTTCAGTTCTAATGGGGGGAATCTGCGTTGTCATCCAGTACCAGTCCTCGATGAAAGCGAGCTGGATTCCGAGCACGGCGGGGCCGTAGATCTCGACGTGGGTATCTCGCCATGGTCGCAGCGACTTGTCCGGGCTGTTGCCGGTATATTCGTCGCCAACGTTGTGCCCGCCGATGAACCCGGAATGACCGTCGACCACGACAATTTTGCGGTGATTACGGAAGTTCACGCGAAAAGGATGGCCGCCGCCGCGACTGCTGCCGCGGAACACGACGGTTTCGACGCCGGCCTGTCGCAGTGGTCGAAGATAGGAATCGTTCAGCGCATTACTGCCGATACGATCATACAAAAAATAAATCCGCACACCCCTGCTCGCGGCTTCGATCAGCCTGTCCCGAAGCTGCTGGCCGAGGGTGTCGTTGCGCACCAGGTAGAACTGAACCAGTACGTAATCTTTGGCCTTGTCGATGGCGTTGAAGATAGCGCTGAAAGTGGCTCCACCGTTGATTAGCAAACGGCTACGGTTGCCGCCTAAAAAAGGCAGCCGGGCGAGCCGGGTCAAAACGTGATGCGCGGATTCCCTGGCGCTCAATTGCGGGCACAGCGCCGACGGCAAGCGCTGGTCGATTTCCTGTGCCAGGCGTTGCAGTGGCGCGTCGCCGCTGCGACGAGCGTCGATATAACCGGAAAACTTGCGGTCGCCCAGAAATAAATAGGCCGGCAACGCCACCAACGGGAACATAACCAGGAACAGTGACCAGGCGATTGCCCCCTGCGGTGTGTGTGCGCATAATCGCCTCGATGGCAGCGGCAATCCCCGCCAACTCAAGCAGCAGGTACAGCCCCGCGAACAACAACGGCAGGTAAGACGTGAATTCCAGCATGACCGTATTGTGCACTGTCCATTGCGACGTCTCAATCGACGCACTCACAGAAAAGGTGGTCATCCTGCCAGGTACGGTACGCGGCAAGAATTGCCGTAATCGAATCGAAATTGGGTTGACTAGGGGAACGTATATCTCTGGCCTGGAGTAACACGGTCGGTGTTACCGGGAGCGAGGGTTTGTAGACTTTGGAAGAGGCCGAGGCCGATATTACTCAGCGAGTGCTATGGTGGCAGGGAGGGATCGGCCCGACCTTGCGATTGTGCGAGGCGAGAACCGATCCCCTGTTGTCCCTTCAATGAGTGAAAGGCATTCGGTTGAGACGAAAGCGCAGTGAGTGGCGGCTGCCGTCCGGAACCTTCGTCTGGCCGTCGATCATATCGTCATGAATCCGGCCGTTGAATTCGATCGGTAATGCCTCGACTTCATTGCGGCCGAAGAGCGGGCGATATTCGGCATACTGCGTCAGATTGCCTTCCATGTGAAAACCACCGTCCTCGATCTCGTAGGTCCCCGAGGTGAAATGCTCTGAGCTGGCGCTGCGGAAAGTGCCGTTATTGATAAACGCTGTGGAAAAACGTTCCCAGCCATAGGGCCCCAGCATGTCGACCCTGTAGATGCCATCGATAGATTTCATGTTCTTTCTCCTTTAACTTTAAGATCATTCGTTGTTTGTCGCACATGCGACGGATGCCCTGTCGCCGGGGGTTGTCTCAGGCATTTCCGGCTCTTACTAACCGGTCCAGGCCTGTTCGAAAAGGGACCCCAACGGCGGGTCTCCTGGCGGATGAACGGTTGCGACTGGTTGTTTCCAGTGTCCCGATTCGCCGCCTGGGTAATATATGGGGATTTAGGTATTAATAAAAATTCGAATTATATTCGACTAATAATCGAAAAATACGAACTATTGTCTAAAAGCCGGTAGCACGTCTGCGGGGCAGCTATTTCAACCAGCGTTTGGCCGACTCGGTGATAACCGCTACGGCGGGGTGTGAAATGCGCCGCTCGACCGAGATGGCATAGAACTGTTCCCGCACCGCATCGGTTTGGCCGATCCGCTGCACGCCATAATGATTTTCTACCTCATCGGCGATCGCGGTGGGCGCAATGAAGATACCGACGCCGGCCTGGCCGAACACCTTCATCAATGCGCTGTCGTCGAATTCGCCGATGATGCGGGGATAGATCCTTTTGCCTTCCATCCATTGCAAGAGCCGGTCGTGCACGCGGTTGATACCACTGGGAATCAACAGTGGCGCTCCGGTGAGACTGTTGGGAAAGTCTGCTACCAGGTCCTTAGCCAGCTTCGGTTTGGCGAAAAAACTGATACCGCACTCGCCGAGCGAGTGATTAAAGCCGCGTACGTCGATTCCCGGTGGAATAGGGCCGTCGGCAATGACCACGTCCACGCGGTGCAGCGCAAGCTCCGCGAGCAAGGTCTCGATGCTGGTCTCGCGGCACAGGATGCGCATCGGTTCCGGCATTTCGAGCGCCGGTGCAAGCAGCCGATAAGCGATTGTCTTGGGTACTACTTCGGCAATTCCCGCCTTGAACAGCTGTGGGCGGTCCGTGGGCTCGTTGCGCAGGTTGTCTTCGAGTTCCGAACCCAGCGAAAATATTTCATCGGCATAGCTCAACGCAAAACGGCCGGTTTCGGTCAGCTCGAGATTGCGGCCGTTGCGTCTGAAAAGGGCCTGCCCGAGGTTATCCTCCAGCAGGTTGATCTGCCCGCTGATAGTTTGCGGGGTTAAATGCAGAACCTCGCTGGCGCGGGCGACGCCGCCCTGCTTTGCTACGACCCAGAAGTAGTGAAGGTGCTTGAAATTGATCATATTTAAATATTCGAAAAAAACGAATTTAAATTATAAATAATTCGAATTTTATTTCAAATGATCACGCATACCATAAGCGAAATGCAAATAATCTATTGGAGGAACATCATGGACATCGAAATCAAGGCCGACGGCATTCCGTCGGAAAAAGAAGTTCAACGCCTGGTCGAGGGTCGGGCAGGGCTTGCCCTGCATGGAATGAGGGACCAGATCGGCCTGGTAAGTGTCGTCGTCGGAAGCGATGGCAAATCCGGTCTCGACGGGAAGATTCGCTGCCTCGTACTGGTCCGGTTGAGCGCCCACCCCGATGTCGTTGTCGAAAGCTCTGACACAAGCCTGGATGCCGCGATCCGCCGGGCGGTCGACGATGCCGGCTGGAGTCTGGCTGACAGTCTGCAGCGCCAGCAGCGCGAGTTTCTGCAGCTGCAGGCCGCGATTATCGACAGCGAGCGGCCCCGGATGGGTGAGCAGGATGCAGCCAGCCGCGAACAGGCGGCGTAGAAATATCGATTTGTTTTTTTGATTAGAGAAGGAGAGAAAAATGAGTATCCAAGCGCTTAATCCATCCGTAAGGGGCAACACCACCGCGGTTAGCGCCAACAGGGTCTTACGCAACACCTATGCACTGTTGTCGATGACGCTGCTGTTCAGCGGTATGAGCGCGGCTGTTTCGATGTCGCTGAACCTGCCGCACCCCGGACTATTGTTGACGCTGGTCGGTTACTTCGGCTTGTTGTTTGCGACCACACGTTTCCGCAATAGCAGCCTGGGTCTGGTTTTCGTGTTCGCGCTCACCGGATTCATGGGTTACACACTGGGACCGATTCTCAATGCCTATCTCGCTTTGCCCAATGGTGGCAAGCTGGTGATGACGGCGATGGGCGCAACCGGTGCGATATTCCTTGGGCTGTCTGGTTACGCGCTGGTCAGTCGCCGCGACTTCAGTTTCATGGGGTCGTTCCTGATGGTCGGAATTCTGGTCGGTTTTCTCGCCGCTATCGGCGCGGTTCTATTTTCAATACCGGCCTTGTCGTTGGCCGTGTCGGCAGTGTTCGTGTTGCTGATGTCAGGCCTGATTCTGTACGAGACCAGCAATATCGTGCACGGCGGCGAGACCAACTACATCATGGCGACAGTCACGTTGTTTGTCTCGATATTCAACCTGTTCACCAGCCTGCTGCATTTGCTTGGCTTCATGGGCGGCCAGGAATGACAGTTTTCCCCTTCAGCTGAACGCCCATTCAGCTGACACATAGACCCGTCCCTGCTAAGCTCGGGTCGGGTCACCCCCAGCTTGCGCCGGTTTGTTAGAACCGGCGTTTTTTTATCAGGCAGGTGAAAGATTATCCTCCAGGCCCGGGGACCGAGTGTGCAAATAAGGTTTAAGGTAGTTTTATCCGAACGGGTCGTCGGACAGCAGAAGACTGACGTAGGGTGCGTAGGTCAGGACTGCGCCCTGCCTGGGCCCCAGGTCGTCGAACGCCTTTACCAGGCGAGCAAAATACGACTCATTTGCGGGTTCCGCTTTCAGTGCTTCCAGCGCGGAAAGCAATGGTTTGATCTCCTCGGCATCCAGGTGTTGCGCTAACATCTGGATTGACTCATCGATACTGTCGACTCTCACCGGCTTGACGCTTTTTCGTCCAGTAACCTGTCCCGGTTCGTCAAATTCCGGTGGCTCATGGTAAACATTGGCAGCCAGGCCCTCGGGCAGAGAGCCGGTCTTGAGTCCGGCAAAAGCGTTGTATTCGCGACGCGCTCGTTGCTTGAGTTCATCGACAAAGGCATTAAATTCACGGGTATTGGGCTTATCGATCAATAACGTCAGTAACGGACCGCATTTGACGCGGCTGTGAAATTCCAGAAACGGCTCGTTGACGACGGGTTCAGGATTGAGTATCGACAGGTCGACGGTCAGCTTTTCTTCCTTAAGCCCTGATTTAATTCGGAAATTAATCACGTCGCCGGTAATTTCGAATTCCCTGGTTCCTTTTAAAAACTGCTTTTGTACAAGTTTCATGATGACGGCGGCTTATTCAAATTCCACATAGCGGATAAAGTGATGCCTGGTTGCGTAGTCGGTTTCGGGTCGACTCGCGCGGCCAGAGGACGAACTTTAAAGCGAATGCCTGCAGATATAAAGCGATTTAAACCGACTTGTTATTCCAGGTAGTTAAAGTCAAAAACTGACATACCATCTACTAATTAGCCCAACCGGTATCTTGGTAAAATTCTATTTGGCTGCTAAAGCACAAAGCGGACGCCCGTGAGTTTGTGTTAGGCGGCAGAAACCGACTAAACGGTCACTCGATTTTTGTTAAATTCCAATTGCCCCTATACCACGGCCAGAGGACGCCCATGTGCCATTCCAGTTTATACCGTCGTTTGTTAATTTCCATTCTCCTTTACCGGATTCAGCAAGTCCATCTGTTACAAACCATTTAAATTTGATTGTATCCCCATTCAGGGTGCCCTCTATATCGCCGGAGCGGCTCCCAAAGAACGTTCCAGATATCTCGCCTTTATTTTGTTTCAATATCACTTTTTTAGCAGGACGACTGCCTAAAGACCAATATCCGCTGCCGCTAATATCTGAATGGTAAGTGCCAGAAATATCAATTAGTGTATCCGGGGTTATGGATGCTGCCTGCTGATCTAGACTGGCATCACACACTGGACAGGCCTTTTCGACATAAAGCTGTTTAGCACGCAGTTCTATATACCTGGCCTTTGTTCTATTTTGGTCTCCCCCTGATTCGACCAATGCTTTATCCCAAAGGTGCTTATCGTAGGTGTTTGTATTGATTCCTTCCTCTGCTTCATAGTAAAAATCAAATTCTGGTGAAGTCCCATTTGAAATTGTTTGAGGTTTAACTTTCGCAATTTTTAAATTTTCTTTGGTAGCAAGGGAAGTAGCCAGGTCAGAAACGATTTGGCTAGATATTTTGCGAATAGCGAGGTTAATGCCGTTTTCTGCGAAATCGTCCTCCTCATCCAACCAAAGATCCAGGCTGGCATAAGGACTGACAGACTCATAGTACTTCATTACGGGCATCGCCGATTTCTTGAGTGGCTTGTCAGATTTTTTCTCGACCGTTACGCCGACCTGCAATATGGCGCCAACCTGGTTATCAGCAGTCAAGGTGAATATCAGGTTCTGCATCTCCACCCTGACTGTAGTTTGTGGCTCAGTGGAATTCAGGTCCCAGTACCTTCAGCCCGATCATTAATATTGATTGCCAGCTCTGCCAGTTTGTCGTGGGACTCGTCCAAGCGGAGCATCCTGCCACTCAGTTGGATCGCTTGCTCGGTGGACAAGTTACCACCGGTACTGGCAGTCATATTATCCACTGCGCGTCCGCCTGCAGCCCCAGAGGCAGCGAGAACAGGAATGAGAGCAGGCAAAACAGGACCCAAAAAAACCGGACCCAGGAATGCACCACCTACCGCACCTTTAGCCATATTTTCACCGGCAGGGTTGTTTTCTATAAAATCTGTCTGACCATCAGCAGTCGGGTTCATAGCGACGACAATCGACACCGTTTCTCCGTTTGGTATTTGATCCAGTTTTGGCGTGCTCGCGCAACCGGACATTACCGAAAGCACGATGACAAAGATTATTAACTTGGAATCCCCACCTAAACAATCCTTATACATTTGTATTTCTTGAATTGATCCTGATATTGTCAGTTAAGTTAACAGTACCTGTGTTTAAATTGCAAAGCATGGGCAAATTGTTTCTCATCGCTTCGGTTTTGTCATTTGACACCTCCTGGCGCTCCTCGCGCCTATTTTTGGTGTCCACCAAATCGAAGCAAGACCACGAGATTGCCTCCTGCATCGGTTTGACAAGTGTCTGCTTACGAGAAAACTGACTCTAAGACTCGATTAGTCAGCGGCTATTTGCGACTGAAGCGGTCACTCGATTTTTGTTAAATTCCAATTGCCCTGCGAACCACGGGTAGATCTCCATGTGCCATTCCAGGTTATACCGTCGTTTGGTAACTTCCATTCTCCTCTACCTGATTCAGTGCGACCAACTGTTAAAAACCATTTAAATTTGATTGTATCCCCATTCAGGATGCCCTCTATTTCGCCGGAACGGGTCCCCGAGAACGTTCCAGATATCTCGCTTTTATTTTGTTTCAATATCACTTCTATATTAGGAGACCTGCCTAAAGACCAATCCCCACTGCCGATAATATCTGAACGGTAAGTGCCAGAAATATCAACCTGAGTGCTCGTATCATCGGGAGTCGCTTCTTTCCCAAGTTCCTCCGGATCACCCACGCGGATCGTGAATATGTTTTCGTATGACTTCCCAATCGCTTTCATACGAAATTTGTTGCCTTCAAGCGCATAAACTTGATAGCAGTCCCGTTTTCCATTTCGCCACTTATCCCATGTTCGGCAGTATTGACTGTCCCTGGCTATCTCCCAGGTCCCCGAGTCCTGAGATTCCTTATTAAATTTATTTATGCTTGTCCCATACATCTTGCCGTCGGGGTTACTGTAAACATGGAACGTATCGCCTTTCCTTGTTTTCCCTGATGATGTGTTGCCTGCTATATAAGTTCGCAACTCCATTGCAGCGGGCGGAAGATCTGGGTTCGATGCGGTAGCAGATAATTTTTCGTAATATAGTTGGTTGGCACGTAACTCTATATACCTGGCTTTTCTTTTGGTTTCATCTCCCTCGGCTTCTATCAATGCCCTGGACCAAAGATTCCTGTCATAGGATTTTGCATCGACTTCCTCCTCGGCCTGGGCATAGTATTGAGTCGGTAAGATTGCACTGACAGGAGTTGACCCTTGAGAAAGGCTAGCGGTTCGCAAAGCGGGCGACGTATCCAGATTACATTGTTTTTCCGCTCCGACCTGGACAACAGCATCATGCTCACCCTTTATTCGGGCGTATTCCTGTTCTTTCTCCTTGTTGCCGCCCAAGGCAACCGCCGCCGGCAAGAACCAGGCTGCACCTAACGCGGTACCCTGATCGTTGCTAGCTTTTTTATCAAGCTCAGCTGCAATAGTGTTCTTCCGTTTGTTTAGTTGCGCTAATTCATAGGCCAACGAATTGCAATTTTGGCTCCTGTACAGGTCGAGAGAGACGTCCATCGTTTCAACATCCTTGGATGCAGAGGCACAGGAAATGATGACAATAGGCGATGCTGCGAGCAGGATAGTTTTGATTTTAGCTGTAAGATGCATCTTTGCTCCCCCAATCAGAAAATAGACTCAATCAACAACCAATTTGGTTCTTTCTTGTCAGCCCCTGCTAGATTTCAGCAACTCTAATCGAATAGTTTTTTTTTGCAACTTATTTTCAGTAAGCACCATATGGCCTAACCAACAGGTTGCTATACTGATACTTTATCTTGCAATTAACAACCTAGGAGCCTGCTAGATGGGCTTAATTCCATAAATGGAGCAATCACCGAGAGGTTGGTCAAGTTTATGGGTCGGGGGGTGATTTTTGCCACTTCTCGTAATTTCCTGAGCGGCCGTTCCTGGCCGAAGATCACCTCTGGTAAGCAATATGCCAGCGTCTCCTTTGAAGAAAACCGGCTCGTTAATTCTCCAGATCAACAGCCCGGGTTAATCCGGGCCGGTTAATACTTTTACTAATGCAGCTCGATCTTCAGTTCCAAAACCGGCATCAACTCCCCTCTGATATATATGAGAAAGGAACGTGGGGAGTTCAGAATTTGTCTTGGTTTCCTCGGCGTGAGATAGAATTCTCTTCACGACGTCATTCCATACACTAAGTGATGCACCGTCATAGAGGCTGCCAAGTTCATATGAATCAGCATGAATGATCTCTGCCATTTGTTTGCTTTTGGGTCCATGAAACAAAACGGAAGCAAGGTGTTTGACTTCTATTCCTTCTTTCTTACAGATTTGCGCCCCGTGTGCCACGCCTATATACAAGGCAACACTCGTCGAAAGTACACCTAAATCAACTGCTGCTGCAGCTCCAATATTTTCTCCAAGATATCGCAAATCACCACCTAAAGGGTCTAGGTACTTTTTGGCAGGATCGTAAACTGACTGAACTCCCCCAATTAGAATGATGCTTTCAGGATCACCCAATCCACTGGGATAGCACAATAAAGTTCCATCCAGGTAGCCTGCACCATTTTTCGATAACCAGTTATCGCTTGATCTCGCCTCGCTAGGTGTACCCGTACTAAATTGAATGAAAGTTTTACCATCAAGATAAGGTGCGACGGTTTCATCATTCAATAGTTGATCCGAGGTCGCATAGCAGTCTACACAGATTATGACGTGATCACTGGCTTTAATTGCATCTAAAAATGTCGCGCTGCCCAATGCACCTAAATCAATCAGTGGATTGATTTTACTCGTTGATCGATTCCAGACCGTTACCGTGTGTCCGGCCTGCAACTCGGCTTTTGCTATAGCGCTACCCATGGCACCGAGACCTATTACTGATACGTTACTCATATAGCACCCTCCTTAGTTGGATTCTAAGTAAGATATCCCTTAAACAGAGATAAAGACACTTTAATGTTCGAAATCCGCAGTCTGTCTGACCAGAGAATCAAGGTAGTGTTATTAGTTAGTCGAATTGAAAACAGGTTATTGTCGTTGCTCGGCGTCGGCTCCTGGCCTATTGCGGAATCACATTTCACTTGGTTGAGTGCCCGTTACCGGAAAACAGACGCTCAACGATCTGTAACTGCATTAGCGAGCGATCAATGCTTGTCGTCGCCTTGGCGCGTTGAACCATAACTCCTTTTTATTTTTCCGTAGAACGCATAAAAACATTCAATCACCTCAAATTAACATGCAAGTAACATGATGCCTGTAATTCCAAATTAATAAGAAGGAGGGAACAAGAATGTCGAATTGGAATATCAAGGGTACCTATGTAGAAGCGTGTGATTGCGAAGCAGTATGTCCATGCATATTTTGGTCACCACCTATAAATGGTACATGCACGGTGATGATTGGTTGGCACATTAATTAGGGCTCGTTCGACGGCACAACATTAGACGGTCTCAATGCGGCACTGCTCGCGCACTCGCCAGGGCACATGAAAGATGGTAACTGGAAAGTGGCCCTCTACGTAGATGAACGTGCGGATGAGGCACAAAGCCAGGCACTGATGGGCATATTTTCAGGACAGTCGGGTGGTCATATTGCCAATCTTGGGCCACTGATCGGTGAAGTTCTTGGCGCCAGGCCGGCGGCCATCAATATTAGTGCCTCTGACGGCAATTTTTCGCTTTCTGTCGATGGACTCGGTAGCGCCGAAGCGCAAATGATCGAAGGTCAAGGCGGTGGTGCCGTGACCGTTGCCGGACATCCCCTGGCGGTCTCACCCGGCGAGACGGCAATCGTTGGGCGCTCTAGCAAACTCGAAATTGACGATTACGGTATCAAGTTGGATATGAGCGAAAAGACAGCGATGTCGGCGCCATTCAGCTACAGCGGCTAATTTTATGGAATCGATTGGTTCGATAGCGCTCGCACGGCGAGAACCTCGTGCGACTGCAATCTTGTTGGTTGTAATACTGCTAGGGTGGGTGTTTCTAGTCTGGGCAGTAACAGACATGACCAATCCACTCGCGCAATTAATGATGCCCATGGATTCGAACTGGACCATGGGCAACATTGTGGCAGTGTTCGTGATGTGGGCGGCTATGATGATGGCGATGATGTTACCGGCTGCAGCGCCCATGGTTCTGACATTCGTTAACTGGTGCCGTCATAAACAACAGTCCGGTCTTGCGTGGATCTTCGTGGCTACCTATCTGGTAATCTGGACCCTGTTCAGTGCAGCAGCAACGATTCTTCATTGGGGGCTACAGGTATCCGGCATGATCACGCCGATGATGGCAAGCAGTTCAATCTGGCTCACGGGGGTACTACTGGTGGTGGCAGGAGCGGTACAGTTCACGCCACTGAAAGAGGTTTGTTTGCGACACTGCCGTACACCGATGGGGTTCCTTCTAACCGAATGGAGAGATGGGTCGACTGGCGCTTTGCAAATGGGCTTCAAACACGGGCTTTATTGTCTTGGCTGCTGTTGGGCGCTGATGGGCCTGCTTTTTGTGGCCGGGGTTATGAACCTCGCCTGGGTAGCAGCCCTGACAGCAGCCGTGGTCATCGAGAAAATTCACCCGGCTGGAGTGAAAATCGGTAAGTTCCTCGGCGGAATACTAATCCTCACAGGATTGGTACAAATCACTACCCATGCAGTGAACTAGTATAAGAGGCGCAACATTCTTCAATATCACGAGCGTCTGAAAATGGCCGTTTCGAGCAGCCCAGCAAGCTTATCTGAGCGGCAGCTTTGTAGAAAACAGACGATGAAACTCGGTAAATCAGAAGCGAGTGCGCCGATTCTGACACTTAACCAATCCTTCAATGATTAATCAATTCTCAAAACCAATCTCCCTCCAGTAAAATCTAAAACTAATAATTATTACAAGAGGTATCAGCATGCTGTACTTTGGGTTGGGATATATGGTACTTATTGATAATAAGTTGCAAATTGAAACTAGCCACTTAAGGTTGTAAAAAATCCGCCAGGGGCTGAAAAGATGAAACAAAAACTGAGTAGCAATATTTTTCTGTTTCTTTGTATCTCCTCACTTGCAGCCTGTGGTGGTGGGGGCGGTGGCGTTAACGTCGACTGTCCTGACGGAAACGCGGGAGAGAACTGGGTATGGACAGGGGAAGTATGCTCACTCAGGAGGGATGGTTTTAATTGGAGTGTTTCTTCGATCGCCCCGGCATTGGATGGAAGCAACGACCTATATGCTGTGGGTTCGTTTACGTACTTTAAAAATCAAGCCATTAAATACATTGCCCGCTTAAACAATGACGGCTCTCTCGACAGGAAATTTTTCCCCGAAACAAGTTTTTTTAGTCCTTTAGTCGTTGCGTCAGCCAATGATGGAAGCGGAGATGTCTACATTGGTGGTTATTTAAGTTACAACGGTCCCACAATGCCTATTCGGGGAATTGCTCGTCTAAACATCGATGGTAGTCTCGACCCGAGCTTCGACACCGGTACGGGTATTGGGCGTGAAGTTCGCACTATTGTCCCGGCCAATAACGGCAGTGGAGATGTTTATGTTGGTGGACTTTCCATTAGTTCCACAAGTGCTACTTTCGAAAACGGGCCGATTCGTTTAAATAGCGATGGCTCGGTTGATACTGGGTTTAGTTCTGGAATCAGAGGGGGCGAAGACAGCATTGCCCTCGCTACCGATGGTAGTGGCGACATTTATGTATCAAGAGGTGTGGCTCCCTACATTGCTCGTTTAAATAATGACGGATCGATAGACACGGATTTTGACACCGGCCTATCGGGGTTTGATCGATCGGTGTGGAATATCGCAGTGGCTACTGATGGAAGTGGTGATATTTACGTGGCAGGACCTTTTACCGAGTATAACGGTGTAAATACAGCAGGTCTTGTTCGCTTAAACAGCGACGGCTCGCTCGATACTGGGTTTGTCGTAGATACCAGTATTTTCCGTTACCAGGGATTGGGATTCGTCCTTCCTGCAAATGATGGCAGTGGTGACGTCTATGCTGATGTCGCTAATAGCCGTAGCGAAGGTGTCAGACGCTTAAACGACGACGGTTCAGTCGATCCAGGATTCAATATTGGAGAAGGGTTTTCTGCCAATGCCAGCCTAAGTGATGCTGCATTTACAACCGATGGCAGTGGTGATCTCTATGTGGCGGGAGATTTTTCCGATTACAATTCGACACCGGTTGTCATGTTAATGCGTCTAACTTCGGACGGGGTTTTAGTCAGATGATGTGTAAAAACAAGCTGAAAAAAACTTTACTCAAATAACCCAGAATCGATTCAACTCATTTTCTAACGAGGCGTCGGCTTCTGGCCGAATCGAGAAGCCCAGGTGTTGCCTACGAGTGTCGGCTTACGAGAAAACAGATGCTCATACTCGATGCATCAGCGGCGATAGACGACCCAATATAGCGGACTGACAAGACTATTGCACTTTGTTGGTATCAACCGGGTATCCGGCTTTCATCCAACCATCGATACCAGTCTGAAAGAAGAAAACATTCTCGAAACCTTGCGAAACAGCGAACGCACTAGCGCTCGCGGACCAACGGCCTTCTTGCCCACCGAGCGAAGAATAAATAACTATGTCTTGAGTTTTGGCGGCGATCTTTCCCAGTGAAACCTCGTTGAACAACCACCCCTCGGTACCTCCCCACTCCAGAAAATAGGCCCCCGGGATACGAAGTACCAACCACCGGCGCTCCACATCGATGAAGATCGCACCGCGATCGTGTAACGCCTTGGCTTCATCCGCATCGACCCTGGTTGCTCCTTTTACTTCGATCTCGCCATCATGCTGTATGACTCGCGAGTACCACTCGCCACCCTTTGGCGCCCCCGCGAATCTCAACCCCTCTTTTAACGCCGATCGTTTTCCACGCCAGTTAAACTTGAAACCCCAGTTCGCAGTGGCAACTTCCGTTACAGGGCCGAAGCCTGCATCGGCGCGCAATGAATTGGCCCGAGTCAACGCTTTTTTGCGCCTTCTGTCTTTGGCCCAGTTTGCCGTATGTGGCTGCAAGATAAACGTAAGCCCAATTGTCGTTGGAGTTCTGTGCGACTGCTCTTTCAAGGGAATTCGCGGCATCGGGGTAATTGCCAAGTTGGAACTGAGCCTGAGCCAGACTGACCAGGTAATCCGGGGGAAAGCTTGGATTGAGCCGCATCGCCGTGCGGATGAATTCTTCAGCCTCTTTGGGGCGACTGTCTTTTAACAGTGCAGATGCCATCGCCATGTGGCTTGCAGGATGATTCGGGTTGAGTTCCAGCGCCAATTCGGCTGCCTCGATGGCAAGACGCGCTCTGTCCGAAAAAATTGAGTACCATTCCGCAACAATTTGATGCGTTAATGCAACCGGATTCTGTCGTGCTCTACGCAATGCGAGGCGAGCACGTTCAACAGCCTGATAATAATGTATGCCGAGACTTTGCCTCCACCATACCCTTTTTATGATTTCCAGATACACCATCGTAAGCGCGGCATGCGCGCGACTAAAGCCTGGATCCTTATCGATTGCTCTTTCGAAAAAATCGATCGCACTTGAGTATTCCAGTGGATCTCGAGATTGATAACGCTCCCACCCCCTGAGAAAGAGATCATAGGCAACCGAATCAGCTGTTTCTGCCGTGGAGATTGCAGCATCATCTTTAATGCTTAAACTGACCTTGAGTTCCTTAACAATGCCGCGTGTAACCTCGTCCTGCAGCGCAAACACATCGTCCATTACCCCGTCGTATCGTTCGGCCCACACATGACCACCGCTTAACGCGTCTATGAGCTGGGCATTGATGCGCACCTGATCTCCAGAGCGGCGAACACTACCTTCCAGCACATAACGTACCCCCAGTTCTTCGGCGACCTCGTGCACCTTGACAGCCCTGCCTTTGTAGGTAAACACCGTATTGCGGGCAACCACGAATAATTCGGATAGCTTGGAAAGATCGGTGATCAGGTCCTCTGTCATACCATCGGCGAAGTACTCTTGTTGCTTATCATCGCTCATGTTGAAAAACGGTAAAACAGCTATGGATGGCTTATCAGGTAGTGGGTATGACATGCGCTCTACAGAGGCGGGTTCTTCCTGTGGTATTTGTGCCTTAAACCAGTACTAGCCTCCGCCAATCGCAACCAGCGCTATAACAATAGTGGCTATTATCCAATTTGGTTTCTTTGGGGACGCTCCGCGTTGATTATTCTGTTCTGGAGCCGGAACCGATTGCCCTGCACTCAATTCGATCCGATAAACTCGTACGGGATCATCAAATCCTTTCAGTACCTGCTCCCCGAGATTCTCCAGATCGAACGGCATACGCTTCGAAAGAGCTTCGTGAATCGCTGCTGTAACGCACACGCCACCGGGATCGGCGATTTGCTCAATACGCTGAGCTTGCACGACGCCCGCACCTGTTACGGTACTGTCTGCAGTAATGACCTCGCCTATAGCAATGCCCACCCGAACTGTGGGGTGCAGATCATCTTTTAATCGGGAAATTTGATAGGCGTGGTCACTCTGGAATGACAGCGCGGCCGACACTGCGTCTGAGACATGCTCAAACTCGGCCAATAGCGCGTCACCACGAAGCTCAACCACGTGGCCCTGGTATTTTTCAATGGTATCGCTGAATCGCTGAAAGGAATCTTGAATGCGATCGTGAGCTAGCTTCTTGTCTTGCTGAACCAGCTCGGTCGAGCCTGCGACATCTGCATGCAGGATCACAGCTAGTTTGCCTGATAAACGATTCTCTCCCATTGATAGTTCGAACGGAATCAGCGTATAGGAATAATCAAATATGCCAGAATTTGCCTTAAGGTAGTTGACCTGAGACATGAATAGCACTTTCGTGCCGAAGGCAATGGTTAATGGACATATCCTGAGCGTCCGAAACTGGCCGAAAACCGAGCAGATATCCCATACAAAACAGTGTTCGATGTATAAAAAGGAGTAATGGGCCTTCTTGCCTGTTATTGGTATACTCCACGGTCTTGAAAGTGTTACTGAACCCGGATGGGCCGGAACGAGAGTATCGTGTGCCGCCTGTCCCCGACGAATTCCAACGTTATTGACGTATACAGGTGATTTGTGAGCGAGCAAAAGAAAGAGAGACCCAAGGTTCCTGAAGGTAAGGCGCGCTATGTCGTTACCCGCCAGATGAAACCCAATAAAAAGGGTTTTGTCGGTTATGAAACCGTGTGGGAACCGTTCCAGAAAGAGGTCGAATACGAGACACCTAAACGCCCTTGATTCTGCCGGGTCGCGCGGGGCCTCTGGCTTCTGCACGAAACCGCCAACAATCAATAGAACCGCGAAAACCGGCGGGGGATCAAATTCCCCGCCGGTTTTTTTTGCAGATTTCCAGCATAGCCCGCTGTTTGGCACTTTGCTTTATCGAGTCGGCAACATGCCGTGACCCGGCCTGATAGACAGCCGGCCGCTTAATCCGGTTCGAAAGTATAGAGCTTGTTATGGGGAATGACGCCGCGCACGCCGCCCTTTGGATTTTCCACGTCACCCCTGTAGCGCGGAATTACATGGATATGCAGGTGGGGAATCGATTGTCCGGCCCAGACGCCAACGTTGATACCGACGTTATAAGCATCGGGATTATACTTTTCGTCGGCCATTTTCCTGCCTTCGGCAGCCAGGCGCCACAGTTCCTCGCGCTCCTCGTCCGTGATTTCGAAGTAATCGGCAAAATGCCGATAGGGGATGACGAGGAAATGTCCGGGGCTCGCCGGATGCCGGTCCCAAGCGGCAAAACCGTACTTCCCTTCGATCATAACGCGACGTCCGGGTTTGGATAAACAGAAGCGGCATGACTCGCCTTCGGCGAGCGCGGTTTGTTCAAGCATGACTGTACTGATAGGAGATTGATTAATTAATGGGTACCTGGGTGACGCCCTCGATATCAGGGCCTTGTTCTACCTTGCCGCCATGCTCGATTTCTTCTTCAGTCGCATCACGAACCAGCAGTATTTCCAGGCGGAAGATGACTTTGCGTCCACACAGCGGGTTATTGCCATCGATGGTCACCGACCTTTTATCGACACGGGTAACCAGGAAAGTTTTGGTCTGCCCCTGATTGTTCTCCATCAGGATGGACATGCCGACTTCGCGGTATTCTTCGGGAACGTCTTGAATACGTTCGGTAATCACCAGGGATTCATCGCGCGGTCCGTACAACTGGTTGCAGTCGATAGGGACTTCAATCACTTCACCGGCTGTTTTACCTTCAAGCTCGGCCATCACCGACGGTGCCAGTATCTCGTTCGTGCCGTGCACATATCCGAGCGGATATTCCACCTGGGTCAGCACGCCGCCGGAACTCTGGTCTATGACCTTGTAGGTCAGCTCGACGTACTTGCCGTCTGCAATCGTTTCTTTACTCATATCCGTCATACCTCGGGCCCGGGTGTACCGGGTTAAAAAATAGCGGCCGCAAAAATCTTTACTTCACCTCGTTCATGGCCAATGACCATGCGCCCCACCCATTCACCTTCTTTCTTCGTGCTACGCATTCTGAACAGACAGGTCACGTGTTCGCCACGACGGATAAAGCCCAGAAAATCGTATTCGGGCGAAAGGTTTCGAGTCAATTCGCTTTTGACAAATTGTTTACCGACTTCAACCTCGTTCAGGCCGAGCAGCAGGTCATAGGAAAAGTTTCGAATGAATTTGCCGTACTGCCCCTTGTTGGAATACGTGATCAGATCTTCCCACATGGGGAAAGCGATTTTCTCAAGCTCTTCATCGGTCTTGTCAATAATATTCATACAAACTCTCTACAGTAAACCACGGTCAGTTACCGGCAGTCCCGTCTCCCGCGCCGGGGGAGATGGACAGCAGTGCCCTCAATAAAAAAAGATCAACAATCATGTTGATCTTTTTTTGTCACCCGAAGAGGCGTGGATGGCAACTCCCGGCCGGCTCGATGGCGTCCGAAACCGGGTTTTCCTCAGGCCTCGAGGAGGGCCGGGGTTTTACCGGCCGGGCCCGGCCTGCAGCCATTAATATCCTGCGTCACGCGGGATGCTATGCGACATCCGCGTTGGCAGCCACCTCTTCATTGCTCACAAGGTGGTAGCAGGGCGCTTTTTCCATGGTGTATTCGCCGGTCTCCGGATTACGACGCGAAACTGTCAGTACATGCCAGTTCTGGTCATCCAGTTTCATCGCGTCGCCGCGGTAGTAGTAACCCGGCCAGCGGGTTTCCTTGCGGAACAGCGTGTGCTGCACGACGGATTCGGAAGCGAGGTGACGATGCTTCAGTTCCCATGCGCGCAGCAATTCGTGGATGTCTTTCGCGGCGACCTTTTCGAGATCCTCTTCCAGCAGCTTCAGTTTCTTCAGGCCGATGTTGAGCAGCTTGTCGTTGGTCATGTAGTTAACCGTTGCGCCTCCGGCGTACTCGTCCATCAGCTTCTGCAGGCGATCCAGGCCCTGTCGCGGGTTGATGTAGTTGGGGTTAACGCTACCGGCAACGATTTCATTACGGTAAAGCTTGTAATGCTCCATCGGCTTGAAGATCTCCTCCTTGCGGCGTTCGATCTGCTCCGGCGAGATCCGAATTCCCTCGGCCTTGCCATCGTCGATGTATTTGCAGGCGGCCTTGGCAGCCAGGCGACCTTCGGTAAACGAACCGGAAGAGAATGCATGCGGCGTGCCGCCGACGGCGTCACCGGCACCAAACAGGCCTTCGACGGTGGTCATACGGTTGTAGCCCCAGAAGTACTCGTCCGGAGACACGTCTTCAGGACCGGAACACCAGGCGCCACTACCGGTCGCGTGCGAGCCCATGACGTATGGCTCGGAGGTCGTCAGTTCGGGGTTCTCATACTTCGGATTGACATCGGTTGCCGCCCACAACACGGCCTGACCGACGGTCATGCCGAGGAAGTTGTGCCAGCCGATTTCTTCCAGGTGCGGGTCCTGGAAGGCTTCCATGGTTACCATGTGGATAGGACCGCGACCGGCATTTATCTCGTTGATCAGCGCGTGGTTACGCAGGCAGGTCGGGATCGGGCGATGGGTCGCGTGCGATAACTCCGGATCCAGGTATTCCTTGCCCACCATTTTCTGCAGGTCAGGGAACCATTTCGATTCGTACTCTTCACCGTTACAGTTCTGGGTGTAAGTCTTCAGATGCAGGAAGTAGGCGCCAACCGGACCATAGCCGTCCTTGAAGCGAGCCAGAACGATACGATTTTCCATCTGCGTCATTTTCGCGCCGGCCTGGATCATCAGGCCATAGGCTGAGCCGGATGACCACGGCGCATACCAGACACGTCCCGCACCTTCACCAACCGAGCGTGGCCGGAAGATGTTGGAAGCACCACCGGCGCCAACGATAACGGCCTTGGATTTGAAGACATGGTAATCACCGGTACGCACGTTGAAGCCAACGGCACCGGCAACGCGGTTTTCTTTTGAATCGTCCATCAGCAGGTGAGTGACGCAAATACGGTTGAATACCTTGTCAGCTGACTTTTTGGCAGCTTCGGCGACGATAGGCTTGTATGACTCACCGTGAATCATGATCTGCCAGCGACCCTCGCGCAAATAGGAGCCGGACTTGGGATCGCGCATGATCGGCAAACCCCATTCTTCGAACTGGTGTACTGTCGAGTCGACGTGACGCGCCATATCGAACAGCAGGTCTTCGCGCACCATGCCCATCAGGTCGATACGCGCGTAACGCACGTGATCCTCGGGATTATTCTCACCGAAACGGGTTCCCATGTAGCAGTTGATCGCGTAAAGACCCTGCGCCACGGCGCCGGAACGGTCGATGTTGGCTTTTTCAGCGATTACGATCTTCTTGTTCTTACCCCAGTAGCGCGCTTCGAAGGCGGCACCGGTACCACCGAGGCCGGCACCTGCGACCAGGATATCAATATTGTCTTCTACGATAGTCTTAGGCATTAGTAGTAAACCCCTGCTTTCATTTGAAGTCCGTTGGATTCCAGGGTATGCAAATCGCCGTCGTCCATGCGCACATACTTCGGCTCGTTGAATAACAGCTGGCTGTCACGCATGTCCTGGCCGGGATCAGGCGCCTCGGACAGTTTAGGGATGGCTGTGCCCCAGGGTTTGGTCGTGATCGGCGCCAGCAGATTCATATCGGTTTCACCGTTACGGGACTTGATCCGCCACGCAATGACGCCTTTTTCCTCGTCACGAATTACCCGTACCGAGTGGCCCAGCGGAGCGAAGTCTGCGTAACCGCGAACGTCAATCGCATTGTGAGGGCAGGCCTTGACGCAGGAGTAACACTCCCAGCACATGTTGGGTTCGATGTTGTATGCGCGGCGCAGGGTCGGGTCGATGTGCATGATGTCCGAAGGGCAGATATCAACGCAATGTCCACAACCATCGCAGCGAGTCATATATACAAAAGTAGGCATAATGTTTCTCTTTCTAAATTAATCGGTTACACAGAATTAATCGGTTACACAGATTTAATAATGGTTAGGAGATTCACGCTTGATACCGAGCCCCATGTAAGGTGGTTTTTCACCCATGTAAGTCGGGATATCGGGATACCTGTTTTGAAGATCGGCATCCGTCAGCTCGCCCAGATCGGGCAGATTCTCTTGCGAACCGTCTGCTTTGGTGATTTTTTTCTGGTAAGCGGCCGCTGGCTTGAAGAACATGTGGGCGAATTTCGACCACAGCACGGTGGTAAACAGCACGGTGCTTGAAATGATGAACAGGGCAAAAAACAGGCTGCCCCAGAAAACGTATGCTCGCCCGAACGACCACAGCAATGCAAACGTGGTCGTGGAGAGTAAGGAAAGGATAAACAGGTCGGCGCGCACCAGGCGATGCCAGGGGTTGCCTTCCGAATTCAAATCGACACGGATGAAGAACCAGAACCAGTAACCGCCGGCACAGACCATCAGGGCGCCAAGATGCCACAGGAAAACAAGCAACCCGGGAGCGGGTTCGGCGGGCGTCGGGTAGCCGAAAATCAAGGTCACGGTAGTGACGATGAAGATGATGAAACCGTACATTGTCAACAGGTGCGACATGCGGCGCTGCGGATTGCAGAACTCGGAAGAAGTCAGCACCTCGTTGGTCAGGGTGGCAATTGCCAAAGAGGTCTTTTCGCCACTGGTTACGGTACGCCTGGCCGATCGCTGGGCTTTCTGGGCGTTTTCAAAGAAGTATTTGGCGCTCTTTTTGTGGATCGTGTCGACGATGGTACCACCGACTACCGCCAGGAACATGAGAACGATATAAGTCTGCATGATGGTGGGTGTCAGGAAACCTAACAAATCGTAGAAAGGACTGGTATCGAACATGGGGGCTCCAATATCTTGACTTTAGCGGGGTCATGCTAATGATGCTCGCTAGAATAACAAATAAAGTTTCTTTGTTGGGTGATTAATTAATTTAATTACTACAGAAAAACGTTTATGTGCTGTTTTTAATCTATCTATACCGGGGCATGCTTAATGTAGCCGCCCGGAAACACGAAAAGTAACATGGAAAGCAGTGAAAATGCACCCGGTTACTATCTTTAAGGATCAGCGTGCTCAGCTTTTGATCTCTTCGAGCAGCCAGTCGCGGAAATCCGTAGCCGCGAACGAGAGGCTCTCAACGTTTTGATAGACCAGGTAGTAGGCTTCGCTGCTTTTGAGGCCGGGAAGATAGTCACAGACCTCCGGTCCGAACTTTGCGGCCAGGTCATCGGTAGTAGGCGAACGAGCCAGCGCGATGCCGTAACCGGCGGCAGCCATTGCCATCGCCATCGGCGTATCCTCGATAAAACACATTTGCCGGGTCGGGACCGATTCGATTCCGGCGGCGTGCAGGATCTGATTCCAGTTGATGCGGTGCGTGGAAATCTGGATCAACCGGTGCTGCCGCAAATCGTCGACACTGCGCAGCGAGGCCGCGACTTCGGGAGTCGCAACCGGGTAGACGGTTTCGTCGAACAGACGATCGCATTGCGCCCAGCTGCGGTGTACCGGGCCGAACAGAATTTTCAGCTCGGCACCGGCGCGCTGAAAATCCTGGTCACGATAGGCGCCGCTCAGATGCAGTTGTACCCGCGGGTGCTGGCGGCTGAAGTCGGGCAGGCGCGGCGCTAGCCAGCCGTTGGCGAAAACCAGCGTTGCCTGCAGTGTAAGCGTGTTGCCTTTTTCTTCACCGAACAGCGAGGCCGCGCTTTCCTCGACTGTTCTCAGCGCCTGGCGCACCGCCGGCAGAAAGGCGTGCCCGGCATCGGTCAATTCAACGCTGCGCGCGTGGCGAACGAACAGTTTTTCATCGAAATGATTTTCCAGCGCCTTGACCTGCTGGCTGATTGCCGAGGTGCTCAGATTCAGTAATTCACCTGCCCGGGCAAAGTTTTCCATGCGCGCGGCGGCTTCGAAAACACGCAACCAGTTCAGCGATGGGATGTCCTGGGGCAGGGGCATATTGTTTTAAGGTTAAGTTTTACTAAATCAAAGCATAGTTAAACACAGCTTGTTGATTAACGCTAATGCTGCTTCAATTACTTCAAACCTGACTGGAGTCAACTCCCAAGGCCTCGGAAACCTCTGTCCCCGGCGCGAGCGAAGCGCCGCACCTGGAATTTCACGCCTGTGCTGCCGGTGAAGCAGGCACCGTATTTCGAACTGCCGTTCAATTTGGGCGAAAGCCTGAAGTACCTGGGAAACGTCTGGCGTCCATTCAACCAGCGCTTCCTGCTGCTGGTGCTTGCGATTGCGGCCTGGACCTGGTTTACACCGTCACTCGAGCGCGCCCGCGAATTCCGGTTTGACTGGATCCTGGAGATCGGGCTGCGCAACCTCGTGATTGTGCTCGTGGTCGCCGGCGGCCTGCACCTGCTGCTTTATACCTTCAGGCGTCAGGGTGACGATGAGCACTACGACGCGCGACCGATGATCAAAAACTCTAAGCGTTTCCATTTCGGCAACCAGGTCTGGGACAACATGTTCTGGACGCTGGTCGGTGCGGTACCGATTGGTACGCTGTGGGAGGCCGTGATGCTGTGGGCTTATGCCAATGGTCATGCGACGCTGATCACCTTCAGCGAAAACCCCGCCTGGTTTATCGGACTGATGTTGATCATTCCGATCTGGAGTGGTTTTCATTTTTATTGGTACCATCGTCTCGATCATGTTGAACCGCTGTACCGCTGGTTCCACTCCTGGCACCACAAGAACGTCAACACCGGGCCGTGGTCGGGCCATGCGATGCACCCGGTCGAGCACCTGTTCCTGTACTCGGATCTGGCGATTTACTTCTTCGTCGCGAGTCATCCGATCCATGTAATCTTCAACGCGATGCTTCACACCGTCGCTGGTCCGACCTCGCACTGTGGTTATCACAATGTGCGCCTGACCCGCTTCTTCAGCCTGCAACTCGGTGATTTCATGCATCAGTTGCACCACCGTTTCTGCGACTGCAACTACGGCTCCTACGAAACGCCATGGGACAAGGTCTTCGGCAGTTTCCACGACGGCACCGAGGCCGGCGATGCCTCTATCAGGGAACGGCGCAAGCGTTTATTCGAACAGAAGAATCAACCCGCGTAGTTCTATCGGAACACCAGGTTACGAACCACGAGAATCGGCCAATACTTATCCAATAGACCACTGTTTCCCGGTTTAAGCGATAACCTGTGCGACTTCAAATGAATGCTGTCGAGCAACTTGCTATTGCCTGATTACGCAACACCATCGAATTATTGATGCGCAGTGCTGAGTCGAGTTTTCGATTGTTTGCGTTGTTGATTCAGATCAATAACAGCGAGTTTTTTCTGGATGAGAATGTGCTCGGTAACATAACTGATGATCAACAATAACCGGAACAACTAATATGAAAAAACGCATTCTCATAGCCGCTATTGTCGCGGCCAGTACCCTATTGCCAGCACAGGTGATGGCTTCTCGCCAGGCCGGCGATATCATCGTCCGCGCAGGTGCCGCCACCGTCGATCCCTACGATGTTGAAAGCGACGAAATAACGCTTGACGGGACTGGTCTGGATGCCGAGGTTAACAGCGTCGATAGCAATACCCAGCTGGGCCTGACTGCCACCTGGATGGTGACCGATAAGATCGGTCTCGAACTGTTGGCAGCCACCCCCTTCAACCATGATATCAGGGCCAAAGGCCTTGAAGGATTAGATATCCGCAAGATTGGTGACACCAGTCACCTGCCACCAACCCTGTCCGTACAGTATCACTTCATGGGCGGCAGCGATAACAAATTCCAGCCCTTCGTTGGAGCGGGACTGAACTACACCAACTTTTTCGATGAAGATGCCAGTAAAGAGCTGGAAACCGCCCTTGGCGAAAAATACGACCTGGATCTGGACGAGTCCTGGGGAGTGGCTGTGCAGGCCGGCATCGATTATTTCGTTACCGATAACATCGCTTTGAACGCCACCGTGTGGTGGATCGACATCGAAACTGATGCCACTTTAAAAGGCGAAGATAGCGGCACCAAAATCGAGGCTGACAGTGTAGAGATCGACCCCTGGGGTCTACCTGGTCGGTGTTGCATACAAGTTCTAATCACTTACCACCCGGTTGCCTGCGGCGAAGGACTCTCCACCTGCTGGCGAAGTTGCGAATGTGAAGCGAATTGCAGGCGTTGTCGAGTACCGGCCGCGCCTGCAGTGACTCATTTTCTGAACAGGTATACCGGGCTGGTCCATGCCTGAAAGCCGTCTTCGGTGGTCACTCGAATCCACAGCGGGTTGTCACCCCGGCCGTGCACCGGCACATCGATCGATGCGCTGATCGGCCCGCCCTGCAAGCTCGCGGGCAGACGGAACAGGCGGACTTCGAGATCCAGGCCCCCGGCCGGAATAATGGTGTCTTCGCGGCCGACCGTAACCAGTTCCAGGCTGGTATCGACGTGACCGGTCTCGAGATGAATTCTGGCGTCATCGCTTTCGTCGAGCCAGACGTCGAAAGCGCCGAAGTTACCAGCGGTTACCGATTCCCAGCTCAGCGTGTTTTCGCTGTCACGGGTTAACACCCGGTCCGGATTCCAGGCATTGATCTCCCTGGTTTCGAGTATCCTGCAGTTATGAAAATCGCGCCCGCCCGCCATGTCGCTCGCGCTCCCCGGCCCTTGACCATCGCACCGCGCCAGAGCACGCGTAACCGGTCCGCTCCCTGCGATTCCGCCGGGTTGCGAATCGTGGTTACCGTTTCCATGGCATTCAAGATGTCGATTCTTTCGATCGGCGAACGCGCGTGAACGCTCAGGCTGAGATTAACGCTGTCATTCTCCGTCTGCGCGATGTCGCCCATTTTAAGAGACGTGGTCGCGTTGCCGCTGCCGTCGAAGATGGCCGGATCCCGGTCAAAACGAATCAGGGGGTTGGTGGCAGTGACGGCAAGGTCGATGTGGATTCGGTCGCCTGTCGTCGCGTAATGGTGTCGTTGACGCAGGCAATCGAACATCGAATCACGATCGAGCCGGTCCATGAGAAAGCAGGTAAGGCCGCCGTAGGCGCCGAACTGGGATGCGCCCGGATAACTCGCGCCCGGGCGGCCCTTATGACCATCGCTGTTGGCGACGACACCAACCCGGTAACCCTCGGCAAAACAATCTGCCATGAGCCACTCGAAACTGCCCCAGGCAGAATGGATTTCCATTGCGGTCTCGAGGCGAGGGTCATGCGCGTAGCCGACGTCGGCCGGGCGTCCGCCGATGTGTGCATAGACGATGCAGTCTTCGTGCTGCAGGTCGTTAAACAAGTCGCGCGCGGTCGGTGCGTCGTTATCGATCGCTTCCCGATTTTCGATTAGCGCGTGTGACGATCGCCGGATGGTGCGGCCCTCGTTACGAAAGTACACGTTGCGATCACCGCCGACGCCGGTGTTGCCTGACCATTCATACCCGGGCAGGGTCAGGAATCTTCCGTCCTGCTGGAACTCGGCGGTTAGTTCGTTGATGTGCCGCCAGAAGGGTTCGTTGACCTGGAAGTCGTTTGCCTGGTGACTGGTGGCGTCGAGGAAGGCGAGATCGCGCGCAAACTGGAAATACTCGCGCGCGCTGTTGATGCCGACTGATTCGCCGCTTTGCCCGTGCATATCGCCCCAGTAAGCGGCATAAGGCGAGGCGCGTACGATCATCGGGTTTGAACGAGCGAGATGGTTGCCGTCCAGGGTAGTGATCTCGATATCGAACTCCGCTGCCTGCGCGAGGCTTAACCCGTCGATCACCAGGGCACGTGCCCCGGGGGCGAAGCGACAGGTAGCGGGCAGGCCGTCGACCGGCGTCGACGACAGCAGCCTGAGTTCGGTATCTACCTGGTCCGACGGATTACCATAGGCATCCTCTGCCTTCAGACTCAGGCGAAACGGCTCGCCGGGTCGGCAGTACTGCTTTCCAGATGGCTGGCGGTCCCGGGACGATGCTGATAACAGGGCTTTCCTGGACAGGTACATAGTGGCCGGTGGCGCAAACATCGGCGAACACGCGCCAGGTGAACGCACTTTCGCACAGCGACTGCAGGCGCAGCCCGGGTGAGCCCTGGCGGGTATCGCCGTAGACTACGGTGACGGTATCGCCTTCACTCAGGTAGCCGCGGGTTACGGTTACCGTCAGTGCCTGGTACCAGGGTCTCTGGTGTCCGTTGACGTCGAATTTCAGCGCCAGCGGCACCCCGTTGGAACTGGACGCGGTGACGTAGTTCAGGGCTGACGGGTCGTCCATCTGCAGGTCGCCACCATCCGCGGTGAAGCGAAAAACGATACGAATCGAACCGGTGTCGTCGAGACCGTAGCGCCCGCAGGTATAGGTCAGTTCGAAACTATGCTGGCTGCGCGCCTCGAACGCACCGTCGGGTGACAGTTTTGCACTGCCGTACAACACCGGATCTTCTGCCGGCAGGGCGTTGGTGAAAACTTCACCCCGCAGTTCCGCGCTCGGTCCTTTCATCTCCCCTCCGGATCGGGTTGCAGTTCATTATTGACGGCAGGAAATATAACATTCCGTGGCTAAACGCAAAACGAATGTATAGTATCGATATTCGTGTGCGTGCCACTTGCGCGAAGTGAATAACTTCGTTGGCCATGTGTCCACACTACAAGTGTGAATGGAGTATTGCAGTGAAAAATCTAATTGCCTGTTTAATTCTGCTGATTTCATTACCTGTCATGGCGGCGACCGGTCCTGAGCAATTGATCAGGCAAACTACAAACAGCGTGATGGCCGAGATCAGGGATAATCTGGATACCTATAAGAGTGACCCGCAAAAAGTTTACCGTCTGGTCGAGGAACAGGTGTTACCTCATTTTGATTTCACCGCGATGGCCGGAATAGCGCTAGGAAAATACGCGGACCGCGTCAGCGACGAACAGAATTCGGCGATAGTAACGGAGTTTCGCATGTTACTGGTGCGCACCTATAGTTCGGCCCTGGTCGAATATACCGAACAGGAGCCGGAATACCTGCCAATGGACGGTAGCGAGACTGACGGCGTGGTTACAGTTAGAACCACGTACAATCAGCCGGGGGAATTCCCGATCCCGATCGACTACCGCTTGCGCCTCGGTGAAGATGGCTGGAAGGTTTTCAATGTCAGAGTCGATGAGATCAGCCTGGTAACCAATTATCGTTCGAGCTTCGCACGCGCGATCAGAAGAGATGGCGTGGACGGATTGATCAGAACGCTGCAGGAGCGCAATCAGTACCTGCAGGACGAGATAAACCGGGAAAAGTGAATCCTGCCTCTTTTCAGCCGGCATACCCGTGTTTTGGCAGATGAATTCTGCAGCGTATACTGTTCCCGGATTGCCAGATGGAAACATTATGCCGAGTAACAACCGTTTAACGAGGTTGCAAACAGTCTGAATGCGCAAACTACTGGATAAAATTCCTTTAACGCTGCTGGTCGTGCTGTGTCTGACGCTCGGCCTGGCGCCGTTTATGCCGGAACCACATCTGCTGGAAAAACTTAAAATGCTGGTTGCGGGTGAATTGGTCGCACCTATCGATATTTTCGATCTGTTATTGCATGGCACACCCTGGGTGCTGCTTTTGCTCAAACTGTTTTTTCTGGTAACGGCCGCGCAACAGGAAAAGAATTAGAAGAAGCCGGCACATAGATGCTGCAAAATGCCTGGCTGGATCAAACGCCACCGTGCCCGGTCGATACACACTCTTGCCTCAGTGAATAATTACTTCTTGCAGGGATTTGGGATGCGAGGTCACTGCCTCGTAACCATCCCCGGTCAGAATGAAACTGTCTCCAACCTGGGCACGGAAGCGGTCGCTTGTTACCGAACCGTCGACCGCGAGCACCATACCTGGTTTCAGGACGGTTTTGTCGCCAAACACCAGTTGCGGCTTTTCCAGGAAACTGAAGCCGGTGCCGCGGCCGCAGCGAAACGGATAATCGTAGCCCGCCGACTGGATAACCTCGGCGTAGGCCGCGTGCACGTCCTCGGCCACGGCCCCGGGCCTTAGTTCGGCTAAAGCGGCAGCCTGGCTGTCAATGGCAACCTGGTAAATGGATTGCTGGGTCTTATCGGCAATTTCGCCGATCCAGAAGGTGCGGTCGAAGCCCAGCTTGAAACGGTGAAAGTTGGTCATACCACAAAAGCACAGGAATACAGGTTCACCCTGCTGCATGATTCGATTGCTTGCCCGATGGTGGGTACGGGTGATTTCCTCGCCCGATGCCATGATCTGCAGGAAGTGGGTATTGGGTGACATGCTGGTGTCGGTGTAGTGCTGGCGCAGCAGTTCCGCCGATTTCCTGGTGCCCGCCATCGAGGTCGCAAGCGCAACTTCGTACTCCGGCACGCCGTGAGTGATAGCCTTCCTGCCGGCCTGCATCATCGCCGTGGCCACTTCACCGGCATGTCGCGCCAGCTGCAACTCTTCGGGTGACTTGATCATACGCATCGCGGCAATCAGCCGGGTGATGTCGTGGAGCGACGTTCCGGAGACCAGTTCGCTCAGGTACTCCCTGATCACGGCAGGCATATGGTATGGCTCGATAGCAACCCGGGGCTGGCCTTTAAAGGCCGCGGGCAGGTGTTCGCGCCATTCGTTACCCATGCCGTCGTTCCAGGGTTCGATGCGGTCGACCCGGGCACTGTCCAGTGCGGTGTTGTAGTCGATGGCAGGGGTGACGAGCAGTGTTTCACCGTCGCGATGAACCAGCAGGATGGTCGGCCGCCCGAATTCCATGTGCAGGTAATCGTAATACCCGGTGAAATAATAGACCGCGTCGTCATCGGTAATCATTGCGATATCGATACCGTGCTCGCGCATGCGGTCTTTGAGAGCCCTGGTCCTTTGTTCGAACATCATTTAATACCCTTACTGTGCCCTGCGCTAAAGCATATCCGGTCTGGTGACATTACATGGCGTGAAGCCGTTTTCGTTGTGGATCGACGAAGGGGATACTCGCAGCGGTGGCGCTGCATTGTATGGTCGGGCCCTTCAGTTGCAGCGGGGTTCCCGCCACGGCAGCGGACGGAATCAGGTGCACCAGCGCGAGGGATTTTCCGAGACGCCGGGAGTAGGCCGGGGTGGTGACGTTGCCCACGATTTCGCCGTCGATGGAAAGCTCAGCACCGTGCTCGACGACATCGTCGTGGTCCGCGACTACGCCGAAGAACTTAACCTTCTCCTTGCCTTCAAGCTCAAACAGGGCCTGTTTGCCGCGATAGTCCCCCTTGTTGCGTGACACGGCCCATCCCATATCGACTTCCCAGGGCGTGTTCTGCTCGGTGGCCTCGGCCCCTTAGGCCATCAGCCCGCTTTCGATATGCACCATTTCCAGTCCGCCGAAAGAAATCGGCCTGAGTCCGAAAGCGCGACCCTGTTGCATCAGCTCCTGCCAGACCTCGACCACCACGTCAGCGCCCATGAAAAGTTCGTATCCGCGTTCGCCGGAATATCCGGTGCGCGACAGCATCATATCCTGGCCAAAGAGATTGGTGTCGAGCTGGTGACAAAACGGCAGACTGCGCAGGTTGGTGCTGGTTTGCGCATCGAGCAATTCGATGGATTTGGGCCCCTGCAGCGTGATGATATGCAGCTCTTCGTCACGCTCGACGTCCAGTTTCCTGCCGTGGGCATAGTCCTGCAACAGTTCGTGGGTGGGACCGATCGCACTCGCTACCAGGAAGTGGTCCTCTGCAACATGGAAGATGATCGCGTCATCGCAGAAATAGCCGTTGTCCTGCAGGATAGGGCAGTAAGCCGACTGGCCAACCCCGATACGGGTCATGTCGCGGGTCACCAGATAATCGACGGCAGCCAGTGCGTCGAGCCCGCGCACGTGGATCTTGGTCAGCGCCGAAGTGTCCCACATGCCCACCGTCTCACGGATTGCGTCGTGCTCGAGATGCGGGTCGCAGGGAAAGCCGAAAGCGACTGCCATGCCGTTCCATTCGCCCATCTCGGCGCCCAGTGCACGCACCGTAGCGTCAAGGGCAGAAGTTCGTTTTGCCATGTTTATATTTCCTCGCTTATCCAGCTGCAAAATCTATCGCAGGCGGTGGTGCGACCAGTTTGGGTAAGCGCCATCAGTCTGCTGTATTTACGAGATCGCAATTCGCAGTATAATGCCACAAAAAACAGAATAACTATCAATCGAGGAGCATATCAAAATGAGTGAAGGCAAAACTATCGCATTTTTTCCGGAGGCCTGTTACGGGCCGGCGCTGAACTCCGTCGGCATCGCGCAAGCCTGTGAAAAACTCGGGCATAAGGCGGTTTTCCTGACTGATCCGGGTCTTTCCGGGGTCTACTCGGGTTATGGGTTCGAGGAGCACGCGGTAAATATGTCCGAGCCGATGGAGCCAGAGGAGATGGCGAAGTACTGGACGGACTTCATCGATGGTCACATCCTCAATTTTGCCAAAACCCCTTACGAGCAGATCGATAACTATGTGAAGGAATGCTGGGCTAACATCGTCAATACTTCGGTTTGGGCGGAGAAAGATCTTCCCGCGGTTCTCGACAAGGTCAAACCCGACCTGATCTGTGTCGACAATGTCATCCTGTTCCCGGCCTGCAAACAGTACGGTGTTCCCTGGGTGCGGATTATCTCCTGCAGCGAAAACGAGATCACCGACCCGGACATACCGCCGCACCTGTCCGGATGTGGTGAAAACGATCACGCATGCCACAAAGCTTACCTCGAGCGCTTCAACGAAGTGATCAAGCCGATTCACGACGAATTCAACGAGTTCCTGGCGCAATGCGGCGAAGAACCCTATCCGCTGGGAGAGTTTTTTGAATCCTCGCCTTATATGAACCTGTTGCTGTACCCGGAACCAGTAAAATTCAAACGACGCAACCCGCTCGATCCGAAGCGTTTTCAATTCCTCGAAGGTTGCGTGCGTAAAGAGGCTGACTACGAGATCCCGACCTTCGCAGCGAACAATGATGCGCCACTGATTTATCTCAGTTTTGGCAGCCTTGGCTGCGGCGACACCGATTTACTGAACCGCATCATTGGTGAAATGGGGAACTGGCCCTATCGCGTGCTGGTAAACGTGGGCGAGTATCTGGACGCATATCACGATTTGCCGCCTAACGTGCAGGTCAAGGAGTGGTTTCCGCAACCGACCCTGATTTCACAGGTCGACCTGGTTATTCATCATGGCGGTAACAATACTTTCACCGAATGCCTGTATTTCGGCAAGCCGGCCATCATCATGCCTTACGTTTGGGGCGGTCATGACAACGCAACCCGCGTCGAGGAGACCGGTCATGGTTTCAAGATGCATCGTTCCGACTGGCAGCCGGAAGAGTTGAAGGCAAAGATAGATACCTGCCTGACGGATCCCGACATGAGGGCGAAAATGGCGGCAACATCAGCGCACATGCAACAGTTTAACGGCCCTGAAAGAGCCGCCGGGATACTCGACCAGTTATTGAAGGATCACGGCTGATGGCACATGCGGGCCTGGCGTCTTCGGCTCCACACATCGCGCCGACAACCACTATCGGTGACCTGACGGACTGAGGTGATCAGCCGGATATGCTCGAAGGACAGTCCCACTCAAGCGGTATCCTCTTGTGGGCCAGTGATGACCAGAAATCGGAAGCGGGATTATGGGTGTGCACGCCGGGTACCTGGCGCCTGAGCCTGCCCGGAGACGAACTCTGTCATTTCATTTCGGGTCGCGCGACCTACACCAGCGACGAAGGCGAGGTCATCGAGGTGACTCCGGGAACCGTGGTTCATTTTCTGCAAGGCTGGAGTGGTCAGTGCGTTGTCCACGAAACCCTGCGCAACGTATACATGCTGCGCTGAGGTATCGATGAAAACACCTGTACTTAAAGAGCCCCGCCCGATCACGGACGTAGTCGACTGGGGGATTATCCCGACGATGATCGAGGGTGAGTCGCATACCTCCGGCGTTATCCTGCACCAGGGCCCGAATGGTGAGTCCGAGACCGGCGTCTGGATCTGTACGCCCGGTTTCTGGGAGTGCCATGTGACGGCGGACGAGTTTTGCCACTTTCTGGAAGGGCGTTGTACTTACACGCATGAATCCGGCGATGTCATCGAAATTGAACCGGATACGGCAGCTTTTTTTCCGAAGGACTGGAAGGGCACCTGCCGGGTGGAGGAAACGATTCGTAAGGTTTACATGATTCGATAAGGAAATGACGCCAGGGTCGGCGTAAACCATCGCATTCAGCCCGACTGGTGTGATATGGTTTTGCAACTAAAAGTAAAGACATAACCAGAACAATCCTTGAGGAGGGTATTATGGGAATTACACGCAGAAACTTTATCCAGGCGACTGCTGCCGGCACAATCGTAGCCGGTTCAGGTTTACCGACAGGCCTTTTCGCGGCAGGGCAGAAAACCCTTAAAGTCGGCATGAACATACCGATGACCGGCGACTACGCACCATAGGGGCTGCCCGGACTCTATGGCTGCCAGATCGTCGCGGATAAACTCAACGCCACTGGTGGCGTCGAAATTGGTGGTGACAAGTATGCACTTGACATCGTGTCCTACGATCACGGCTACGATATCGAGAAAGCCGTTCAGGGTTACAAGAAAATGGTCTCGGAAGACGAGGTCAAAATGGTGATGATGCTTGGCGGTGCGACCGTCGGTGCGGTCATGCCCTGGGGTGAGCGCAAAAAAGTGTTCACCACCACGCTGTTATCCAGCGATGTCACGCCCGATACTGAACACCTGGTCGCTACCTGTGAATCTCATCCGCTTTATGTTGTTACGGGCGTTGAATGGTTGGCCAGAAATTTTCCTGATGCCAAAACCGCGGTGATTGTGACCAACAACGACGTTGAGTACGGGTTGCAGGCGGCCGCTACTTACCAGGACGCGTTTGAGGTCGCCGGTATCGAGGTTGTCGACATGAATTTGCACGGCTTCGACGTTACTGATTTCGCGCCAATCGTGAGTTCGGTGCTGGCAAAGAAGCCTGATATTTTTTGCATGGCAACCAGCTTCTACACCACGCCCCTGATGGAGCAGCTTTATCACCAGGGCTTCAAGGGTAAAATCATCTCCACGACGCTGGATTATCACGAGGAAGTAATTGCCAAGACAAGCCAGGAATTCGTCGACGGCACGATCCACCAGTTCCCTTCTTTCGACGATCCCAAATTGCAGGAAAAAGGTATCAGCTTCCCCGATCCGGCCGGTTTCGATGCCGAATTCAGAAAGCGGCATCCGAACGACTGGTCCGCCGTATCCTGGGAATACCCTGCCATCATGCTGAACTGGCTGGAAGGCGCAAAAGCGGCAGGCAGCACCGATCCGAGCAAGGTTCTGAACGCTCTGCAAAGCAACCCGAACCCGGAATTTGTCTTTGGTGGCGGTAAATGGTGGGGCAAGGAACTCTGGGGCCGGGACAACATTGTGGTTGGTCGCTGGCCTGTCGTGGTTATCGAGGGTGGCAAGACACGGATCCAGGAGTTCGCCAGCGTTACCGACTGGCTGGACAAGCATTCCGATGTTCTGATCAAGTACATGAAGTCGCACGGTCTCAGGACTGTCAGTTAACGGTAGCCTCCTGGAGGCCAGCAGGCATTGTCGCTGCGGCGTTTAGCGTTGAATAATCTAATGACGCGTCAACGTCGCAGCGGTAACGCATGAAATCCTGGTGCGCGCTTTCGAACTACCCGCCATTCACCGTAGATTTCATAGCAGGACAATAAGATAGAGCTCTTTCTCCAATCAATCGTAAACGGCCTCGTCCAGGGCGGGTTCTTTGCCCTGTTTGCCGTCGGCCTGGTGCTTATTTTCGGCGTCATGGGGGTGGTTAACTTTGCTCATGGCGAGCTGGTCATGGCCGGCGCTTTCACGATCTGGTTGCTGCACGCGCAGTTCGGCCTGGGGTATATTCCTGCCATTGCCGCGGCGATTGTCCTGGTGACCGCGATCGGGCTATTGATGGAGCGATTATTGTTCCGGCCGACACGCTCGGACCCTTTGGCGGGATTGATCTGCTCGATCGGCGTCCTGTTTATCCTGCAGGTGATTGCGGCACTGATTGGTGGCGACGGACCATCGAAGCAGGTGCCACCGCCTTTTCACGGTACCCTGGTCCTGTTCGACCTGCTGCGCATTCCCTACCAGCGGGTCTTCAGCCTGATTATTTCTGTGGCAGCACTGGGGACGCTCTGGTTTTTCCTGACGCGCAGTAAGTTCGGCTGGGCGCTGCGCGCCGTGGCGATGGATCGGGAAGCGGCCGAGTTGCAGGGCATCAACACCAACAGGATCTCGGTAATTGCGATCGGGGTTGGCACCGCGCTGGCGGGCCTGGCCGGCGGGCTTATCGAGCCACTGACCAATATCAATCCCCATATGGGACATAACGTCATTGTCACGGCGTTCATCGTAACTATCGTCGGTGGAGTAGGCAGCCTGTCCGGCGCCGTGCTCGCCGCCTTTTTGTACGCCGTGTTTCATACCCTGGTAACGGTTTACTTCGGCGGCACCATCGCCACGATCAGCGGCCTGGTATTGATGGTTGTCGTGCTTATCGTCAAGCCGACCGGCCTGATGGGAGCGAAGGTCAGTGAATAGCAATAGCGGATCCACCATGCAGAGAATGGTAATCGGCGCGATTGCATTGGCCGCTCTGCTGACTATTCCACATTTCCTCAGCTTTCATCACCAGGATCTGCTGATTTTCCTGACCATCAATGTACTGGCGGTGTGCAGCTATCGGCTGGTTACCTTGACCGGTGAGTGGTCGTTGATACACGCCGTTATGATGGGGGTAGGGGCTTATACCGTTGCCCTGCTGGTCAATCATTTCGATCTCGCAATCTGGTTTACCCTGCCGCTGGCGGGCGCGACTGCCGGACTGGTGGCTGCACTGCTGTGTTTTCCTTTACTGAGGATGACACAGTTTTATTTCCTGATCGGCTCGTTCGCCGCGGGGGAGGCAATTCGCCTGACCTGGGTGGAATTCGTCGGTGTATTCGGCGGCACCAGCGGTTTGAGGGGCGTTGAGGCGCCGATCGTTTTCGGTATCGATTTCCTGGACCCAATCCCGTACTTTTATTTCTCCCTGTCGGTCGTAATGCTGTGCCTGTTTATTCTCTATCGCATCGAAAACTCGCGCGTCGGGCTGACCCTGCACGCCATACACTGGAAGTCGGCACTGGCCGAGTCGGTCGGCGTCGACGCCTGGCGATATCGCGCGCTGGCTTTCATCCTGGGTTCGTTTTTCGTCGGTATCGCCGGTGGCTTGAAAATCCATTATCTCGGCAGCGTCACGCCAAACCAGTTCACCGTCGGGTTCATGGTCTTTATTCTGATCTGGGTGATTGTCGGGGGTTACAACAAGTTTTACGGTCCCATTATCGGTGTGGTAGTGCTGACTATTTTCGACGAATCGATCCGCAGTTTCGAGGTATTGCGGCCAGCGATTTATGGCGCGATGCTCATTTTGTCGATTCTCTTCCTGCCCCTCGGGCTGGAAAGCGTTCCGGGAAAAATTAAATCATGGTTTGGTATCGGTTCCCCGCCACCTGAACCGCCGTTGTCGGATCAATAGGATCTAATAGAAGACTCATGGCCATTTTGGAAATCAACAGTGTAAGCAAGCAGTTTGGCGGCCTGACCGCGCTGGACAATGTCAGCTTCCAGGTTGAAGAGGGTGAAATCCGAGGCTTGATCGGCCCCAACGGCGCCGGCAAGAGCACCATGTTCAAGAACATCGCCGGTTTCCAGGTCCCGACCACGGGCTGTATTCACTACCAGGGGCAAAGCATCGAGGGCAGGCAGCCCCACACGATTGCGGAAATGGGTATCGTGCGTACTTTCCAGGAGACAACATTGTTCCAGGAGTTGAGCGTGTTCGAGAATGCCCTGGTGGGGACGCACATCCGCGCGCGCTCGAATGTATTTTCCGCGGTGCTCGGCCTTGACCGACAAAAACAGCAGGCGGCCAGCGACAGGGTAATGGAAGTGCTCGATTTCATGGGGCTGATAGAGCGCAAGGATCAACTCGCTGCCGAACTGCCGCTGGGTTCGCAGCGCGCACTGGCGCTGTCTATCGCACTGGTCTCAGAACCGAAAGTCATGCTGATGGATGAGCCTTTTGCCGGCATGAACGGCGAAGAAACCAGTCACATGATGGGTTTGACCCGAAAAGTCCAGCAATCAGGCATTACCATCGTTCTCGTCGAGCATGATATGAAAGCGGTAATGGGCCTGTGCAACTATCTAACCGTGTTGAATTTCGGGCAGGTGCTGGCACAGGGTACTCCGGAAGAGGTACGCAACAACGACAAGGTGATCGAAGCCTACCTGGGCGGAGCCAGATAGAATGCTGCTGCAGGTTAACGACATCCATGTTCATTACGGCCCGGTCGCGGCCCTCAAGGGGGTTTCGCTGGAAGCAGGAGAGGCTGACTTTGTTACCCTGATCGGCTCCAACGGCGCGGGCAAGAGCACCACCCTGCGTACCATATCGGGATTGAATCATCCCAGCGCGGGCGAGATAATTTTTGACGGGCAACGCATCGATCACCTGTCGGCCGACAAGATTCTTAAAATGGGTATTGCCCATGTGCCCGAAGGCCGCCGCATATTCAAGGATTTGACGGTTACTGAAAATCTGCTGCTCGGCGCATTCACCCGCGATGATCAGGCGGAGATTCGCAAGGATCTGGCCGGTGTATTCGAGCGCTTCCCCAGGCTCAATGAGCGCAAAAACCAGACCGCGGGGACCATGAGTGGAGGTGAACAGCAGATGCTGTCGATTGGTCGTGCATTGATGTCGAGACCGCGCATACTTCTGCTCGACGAACCGTCACTTGGCCTGGCACCGGTAATCGTGCGCGAGATCGCGCACCTGTTGACCGAAATCAATAAACAGGGCGTATCCATTGTCCTGGTCGAGCAAAATGCCGAGCTGGCGCTGGAACTGTCACGTCACGGTTACGTGCTGGAAACGGGCAGTGTCGCGCTGGAAGGCGAGGCCGGAAGCCTGATGGATAACGACCACGTGCGTAAAGCTTATCTCGGCATTTAAGCCTTACCCGCTTAACAAGGTGAGCTGCAACTGCCGGCCATTCGTATAAGCCTGTTCAGGCAATCTGCTCCCTGGCTACCTCGACAATCAGGCGCCGCATCCATTGATGGGCGGGATTATTCTGCAATAGCGGACTCCAGGCCATCTTCAATTCGATCGGCGGGATCTCGAAGGGTGGCTTTTCCACTACCACGCGTGGATTATGCGCCTGCAGTTTTGCCGCCTTTGCCGGAACGGTAGCAATCAGATCGTTTTGTTCGGCTATTAACATCGCCGCCTGGTAGTGGCGGGTAAAGACGGTAATCCGTCGTTGTTTGCCGATACGGTTGAGCGCTTCGTCAACCCATCCCAGGCGTTGTACATCGTCGGGATTCATGCCGACACCAACCCCCATGCCGGTTTTGCTTACCCAGACATGCTGGGCCTGCAGATAAGACTCCAGTGTAAAGTTGTTGCGAATCGGGTTATCGACACTGAACAGGCAGGCGAAGTCATCCTCCCAGATGGTTTTCTGGTGGAACGACTGCGGGATCGAATCGAAGCGGTTGATGACCATGTCGACCTCGCCCTGTTCGACATCGAGAACACTGACATCGCTCGGGGTCATGATATCGAGCGTAATGCCGGGGGCTGCTTCGCGCAGGCGCTGCAGGATAGGCGGGAAGATGGTGGACTCGGCATAATCGGTTGCCATGATGCGAAAGAAACGCTCTGCGGTGGCCGCATCGAAGGCGGCGCGGGGTTGTACCGCCTTGTCGACCCTGGCCAGCACCTCGCGGATGACCGGCTGTAATTCAAGCGCTCTTTCGGTCGGCGTCATGCCGTCGCTGGTGCGAACCAGCAGGGGGTCATCGAACAGAACCCGCAAACGCCCCAGCCCGTTGCTCATCGCCGGCTGGCTTAAACCCAGGTGGCTGGCCGCCCGGGTCACGTTGCGTTCGCGCAGCAGGATATCCAGGTACTCGAGAAGATTGAGATCGATTCGCCCGTTATGCATTACTTTTTCCTGCAGCTATATTGATTTGGTGAATAGTAGATATAAATGCCATTTATTTCAATTATGATCAGGAAAATCTTAATATGGAGTCACTTTTTCAATCAGAATACAAAGGCATGGCCATGACTCTATACCAAAAAGATATCCCCGATGTTGCCGCGCTGTGCGGCGCCCAGGGTGACAGCTGGAATGCGATCAATCCCGAATCCGTCGCGCGTATGCGTGCACAGAACCGCTTCAAGACCGGCATCGACGTCGCCAGATACACGGCAAAAATTATGCGTGCAGACATGGACGCCTACGATGGCGACTCGTCGAAATATACCCAGTCACTCGGTTGCTGGCACGGTTTCATTGCGCAGCAGAAGATGATTGCGATCAAGAAACACATGTCCACCACGAAGGGTTCCTATATCTACCTGTCTGGCTGGATGATCGCCGCTTTGCGTTCCGAGTTCGGTCCGTTACCCGACCAGTCGATGCACGAGAAAACCACCGTGCCGGAACTGATCGAGGAAATCTACACCTACCTGCGCCAGGCCGATGCGCGTGAACTCGGTGGTTTGTTCCGCGAGCTCGATGCCGCGCGAGAAGCGGGCGATAGCGTCAAGGAGAAAGGCCTGCAGAATCAAATCGATAATTTTGAAACGCATGTCGTGCCGATGATTGCCGATATCGACGCCGGTTTCGGTAACGAGGAAGCGACCTACTTGCTGGCGAAGAAAATAATCGAGGCCGGTGCCTGCTGCATACAGCTGGAAAACCAGGTCTCCGACGTCAAGCAATGCGGACACCAGGACGGCAAGGTCACTGTGCCGCATGCCGATTTCATCGCCAAGATCAACGCCGTGCGCTATGCCTTTCTCGAACTGGTTGTCGACGATGGTGTTATCGTTGCGCGTACCGATTCTCTCGGTGCCGGCCTGACGCAGAAAATCCCGGTTTCGACCGCTGAAGGCGACCTGGCTTCACAGTACAATGCTTTCCTCGAAACCACGCCGGTCGACTCGGTCGACGATATTGCCGATGGCGATCTGGTGATCAAGCAGAACGGTCAACTGGTCAAGCCGGTGCGCCTGCCCAACGGCCTGGTACGTTTCCGCGAAGGCAGCGGCGAAGACCGTTGCGTGCTCGACGGCATTACCGCGCTGCGTAACGGTGCGGACATGTTGTGGATCGAAACCGAGAAACCTCACCTCGCGCAGATCGGCGGCATGATCAACCGCATCCGCGAAGTGATCCCGAACGCCAAGCTGCTGTACAACAACAGCCCGTCGTTCAACTGGACGCTGAACTTCCGTCAACAGGTCTTCGACGCCTGGAGCGAAGAAGGTAAGGATGTATCTGCCTACGATCGCGACAACTTGATGAGCGCCGATTACGATGATTCAGAACTGGGTGCGGCCGCGGACGACAGGATCCGTTCCTTCCAGGCCGACGCCGCGCGGGAAGCCGGTGTTTTTCATCACCTGATTACGCTGCCGACCTACCATACCGCCGCGCTTTCTACCGATACCCTGGCGAAAGATTACTTCGGCGACGAAGGTATGCTGGGATATGTCTCCAAGGTGCAGCGCCAGGAAATCCGTCTCGGCGTCGCCAGTGTGAAGCACCAGAACATGGCGGGCTCTGACATGGGTGATGACCACAAGGAGTATTTCTCCGGAGCGCAGGCGCTGAAAGCCTCGGGTAAAGACAATACGATGAATCAGTTCTAGAAACATCCCTTGAAGTGTCTCGAAAAAGGGCGGACCGGGTTCCGCCCTTTTTTGTGCCTGATATCGGCAGGGTCATCGAGCGGGTGTTGCCTCGCCAGCGCTGCGCAGGATACGTCGCTCGAGCGCCGGGATGACGCTGATCACTTTAGTTTGTTAAGATTCCTGTCTGCACTCGCCGGTTGACAGGAGATTTCCGTGAAAGAAACTCGCGCAACATCCGCCTATGACTATCCCTTGTTGATCCGTCAGCTCTGGCATACCACGATGTCCTGTAATCCCGAGCAGGAGATTGTCAGTGGCGAGAGCCGGCGATTCAGTTACCGGGAATTCCGTGCACGGGTTGGCCAACTCGCCTCCGGCCTGGCATCGATCGGGGTCAAACCCGGTGACACCGTTGCGGTGATGGACTGGGATAATCATCGTTACCTGGAATGCTTCTTCGCGGTGCCGATGATGGCCGCGGTACTGCATACGATTAACGTGCGCCTGTCGCCGGAGCAGATTCTCTATACCATCAATCACGCCGAGGACGATTTCATCCTGCTGCATGCCGACTTCGTTCCCATTATCGACCAGATCCGTGAGCGTATCGAAACCAGCCCTCGCTTTATCTTCCTGCGCGATGACCCCGAAACCCCGTTGCCGGAATTCTGCGACGACGAATACGAAGCCTTGCTGCAAAGCGGTGATGCCGATTTCGAATTTAAGGACTTCGATGAAAACACGGTGACGACGACTTTCTACACTACCGGCACGACTGGTGATCCGAAGGCGGTGTTTTACTCCCATCGGCAACTGGTGCTGCACACGCTGGCGCTGGTCGGTGGATTAGCTTCGACCGACAGTAGCAGTCGGGTCGATCGTGGCGATGTCTACATGCCGATTACCCCGATGTTCCACGTCCACGCCTGGGGTTTTCCCTACGCTGCCACGTTGATGGGGATGAAGCAGGTCTATCCGGGTCGCTACGATCCGGCGGGGTTACTGCGCCTGATTAAAACCGAGGGCGTCACCTTTTCGCACTGTGTGCCGACGATACAGCATATGTTGTTAACCGCCAACGAAACCGAGCAGGTCGATCTTTCGAGTTGGAAGGTGATTATCGGTGGTGCGGCGCTGACGCCGGGTATGGTGCGGGCCGCCACCGAGCTTGGCATCAACCTGTTTGCTGGCTATGGCATGTCTGAAACCGGTCCCGTTCTCACCGTGGCGGATATGACCGGGATTCATAAGGTCGATGCTGACGATGATCCCGCTACTCGCTGCAAAACCGGCAAGCCCATGCCGATGGTCGATTTAAGAGTTGTCGATCTCGATATGAACGATATCCCGCGTGGTGGTTCGGTCACCGGTGAGGTCGTGGTGCGCGCGCCGTGGTTGACGCAGGGTTACGCGGGTAATCGAGAGGGATCCGAAACCCTCTGGGAAGGCGGTTACCTGCACACCGGCGATATCGGTTATATCGATACCGGCGGCTCGCTGCTGATCACCGATCGTATGAAAGACGCCATCAAATCAGGCGGTGAATGGATTTCGTCGCTGGAGCTGGAGAGCATCGTTTCCGCCTGCGCCGGGGTGGTCGAGGTCGCGGCCTTTGGCATACCCAGCGAGCGCTGGGGAGAGCGCCCCATGTTGACCATTGTCGGCAGCCCCGGGGTGACTGAAGAGACCATAATCAGCGAAGTCAGAAGTTTGATACAGGCCGATATCGACGCAGGACAGATCTCGAAATGGGCGCTGCCGGAACGCATCGAAGTGCTCGATGCCCTGCCCAAAACCAGTGTCGGCAAACTGGATAAAAAGCTGTTGCGCGCACGTTACAAAGACGCCGGGTAATCGATAGCGGTAACAGGAATCAGGGAGTAGTCACAGATTTATCTGACTATCAATCGACACTGACCCCTTTGATTCTTAAATTAGAAAGCTTTTTTTAGTTCCGTCAGGTTGTTTTTCATTACGCTTAGAAAATCACCCAGCGCCGGCAGGTTGGCGCAGGGATCGAACACGATCGAACCGATGCCCATTTGTTTTAACTGCTCGATTGACTCTGTAGCAGGAGTGCCTTCCCAGAGCATCCATTCTACGGCGTGTGTCTGCGCCAAATTCCCCAGCGCCTTCCATTGTGACGGATCGGGGAACTCGTCGGGTTCCCACACCACGCTGTACAGACTGACGCCATAGCGCCGCGCGAGGTATTGATACACTGGATGCGATGCGAGTAGCACCTGGTCCTGGCGAGCCGCAACAATACTTTCCAGTTCGGCGTCCAGGGCCAGCAAATCGCGTTCAAGCCGGGCAAAATTTTTGTCGACTTGCGCCTGCAGTTGCGGGCGTTTCCTGATGACGGCCTGCCTGATTGCATCGGCCTGACGAATCGACTGTCTGAAATCGAGCCAGGTGGTAAAAGCAACCCCGGCATGCGCATGCGCCTCGCCACCGCCATGACTATGCGCCATGCCGGAACCGGAATCGATATAGTTTTCGGCAAAACCCTTTGAGGTATCGACCAGGCGCCTGCGTGGCAGCGAGACCCGGTTAACCCACTTTGCATAATTTGCACCGTTCAACAGGATCAGGTCGGCCCCCTGATAGGCACTAACGGTTTGCACATCGGGCTTCCAGAACGCCGGGTCGATATCATCCGGTGCTGGAAAGAACACCTCGGCGTCGTCACCGGCAATGCGTTGCGCAAAGTATTGCAACGGGTAGTTGACCGTGTAGATGCGCAGCCGTTCATCGGTAACGGCCGCTGTTACAAGTTGCGCCATCATTGCGAAGCAACTGAGAAGAGTAAAAATTCTGATTTTCATCGAGCATTCATCCTGACAGCCTGCCGGGTTTAGTTAATAAACAGGGTTCGAACCAGGTTGCTACTGTATCCGTCGACCACGGAGAGCAGGGCGGCACACAAGCCCGCGGCGACCAACCCGATAATCAGAATCTCGGCCGCCAGCAGGTAAGTGATAGTAGCGCGACTGCAGCCCAGCTTGAAAATGGTCAGCAGTTCGCGCTGGCGCAAACGCAATGACAGCGCGAACACCAGCAGCAGCGCCAGCAACGTGGCCGTGCCCACTAGTACGACGACGGCATCGAGAACGTTCTTGATGCGAAAGATATTCTGCAGCAGGCCGTCGATGACTTTCTCGGGCAGGACTACCTGGTGCATCCCTGCCGCTTCCAGGTAGCGACCGCGCAGAATGGTGGACGACCGGGTATCGTCGGGTATCACGATGACTGCCGTGAGCGGGTACTCGGCGGCGTCGCCATGAAAATGGAAACTGTCGATATTGTCTGCCGTGATTTCGTTGTATTGAAATAACTTGGGACTGGCGACCACGCCGTTTTCGCTGCGCTGCATGATCAGGGTTTCATCGGTCAGCTGGCTGACATCCTGGTGTCCATGGCCCAGGCCCTCAATAACCCAGGTGGTTTTGACATCGGTAAATACGGCCAGGTCATCCGGCGAATGCGAACGCTCCAGCACACCGACAACCTTCATTTTCAAGGGGTAGATGCCGGCCAGATCAAACACGGTCTGCGGTGAAGACAGCAGGCTGTCACCCGGTTTCAGGCCTAATGACTCGGCCACGCTTGCGCCCAGCACGATCTCTCCGAGCACTGCCATTTGCCTGCCCTTGGCCAGTTTTAGCCCGCGAAAGTCAAAGTAATCAAGCGTGGTACCGACAATCGGAAAATCGCGCGCGTTAAAGCGGGTATAAAGGGGCAGGGGCTCGGCCAGGTCCATGGCCAGCAGTTCGTCCACCGCGAGCATCGAAATCAGCTCCGGCACCTCGTCGTCGAAATAGAGTGCGTTCATGACCAGGTCCAGCGCGCTGCCCCTGGCGCCAAGCAGCAATGGGGTCGATTGTGCGCGCGAAAGCAACTGGCGTTCACTTTCATCGAGCAACACTTCCAGCGACAGGGGCAACACGGCGATCAGCGTGACGCAGGCGACCAGGGTCAGCGATCTGAACCTGTTGAAAACGAGGTATTGCCAGGCGAGGAAAAGCGCGTGCATCAGGTCGGTCCCGGCGCGTGAAATTCCAGGAAATCGACCACCCGGTCGAAACGCGGCAACAGCTCATGATCGAGCGTCACGGCGAGCAAGGTGGCGCCGTGCTCCGCGACGTTGTCGAATAACAGGTCCAGAATGCGGCCCTCGTTGCGCGGGTCGAGGTTGCCGGTAGCTTCGTCGGCAAACACGAGTTTCGGTCCCGGTAGCAGCGCGCGGCAGATTGCGACGCGTTGTTTCTCGCCCTGCGACAGTTCGCCGGTGTAACGCCCGAGCTTGTCGCCGATGCCGGCCCGCCCGGCGAGTTCACGCGCACGCTGCTTAATCCCGGCGGTCAGTTTCAGCGCACGACTGATGCGGTAAGGATGAATGATGTTGTCGAACACGTTCAGGTAGTCGATCAGTTCGAAGTCCTGGAACACGAAGCCGATGTTATTGATGCGAAAGTCGCGGCGCGCGGCATCGGCAAGGCGCTCGATGTGCGTATCGGCTACCTGGATTTCGCCGTGGTCGGGACGGATGATGCCGGAAACGAGATTCAGCAGCGTTGTCTTGCCCGATCCGGACGGGCCGATGACCGCGAGCTTCTCGCCGGCGGCGACCTCGAGGGACTCGATCGCAAGCGCAAAATCGCTGTCCGCGTAGCCGAATTCGAGCGCGCGAATGCTTAGCATCGCCCGTCCCGGTCCTGTGCGGCTATGTCCATCAACCGGCCGCCGAGGTCTGCTCGCGCGCGGAGCCGGGTTCGATGCGCTTTTCCTCGGCGATCTCGAGTTCGGTGATTTTCCACTTGCCGTCGACGGCTTCGACCCTGATCACGGCGTCGTAGAGGTTTTCGCGCACGTGAATATGGCCCCAGTGGCCGACGGTGCCGGTCGCGGTCCAGTTACCGCGGATGCGGTAGGCGAGAGCGCCGTCGTCGGTGCGCTCGGCGCTGGCGCTCAGGATATCCACGTTCTTGACCCTGGCCTGCGCGCCGCCGGCACGCTGTACCGAAAAGGATTTGCGGTTCTGCAGGTAAATGTCGGCGAGCAACTCGCCGTCGACAGACAGCGCGAGCTTGTCGTAGACGTCTTCCTCGTCACGGAAATCGAACGCGCGGTAAACGTTTTTCAGCATCGCCTGCAGCAACACCCGGGACTGCTCTTCGCTGAGGTCGGCCGCGATCAGCGCCGGCCGCGCAACGACAACGCCGGCGTAGGGCCAACCGGCCACGGCCACGATCGCCGCGACCAAGAGCCCGCCGCCGACCGCACGCAACGGCTTGTGCGCGCGGCGCCGCTGCCACAACCATCCGAGCAACGCCACGAACACGAGTCCGCAGGCCAGGCTGACGAGCGGAATCCGGACGTCGCCGAGGCTGCCCTTGACCGCGACCTGCTCGACGGTCGGAACCTTGTATTTTTTCAGGTAATTGGTCCAGGTAAAGATCCGGTCGTCGGGCGTGATATAGGACGCGAACGGGCCCGCGGGATCGGTCGCGGTCGCCGGGATGCGCTCGATCTGGTCGTTGAGCAATTCCCAGTCGACGGTGACTTCGCGTGGCAGGTCGCTGGTGAGATAAGTGATGATCACGCCGACGATCGCGGTCGAGACCTCGAGGCGTTCGGGTTTTTCGAGCAGCTGGATGCCGCTGAGGCCGACCTTGACGTAATTCGAGCGATCCAGGATCGGCTTGACCGCCGCACCGTCGATCTTGACCGGGTTCTTGCCGAGCAGGAATTCGCCGATGCGCTGCTTGAGCGACTCGAGCTCGTCGATCTCGATGTAGTTCGGGTCGCGCAGGCCGAGCTCCATCCAGTTCTCCAGGTCCTTGACCCGGGTCAGGATTTCATGCCTGACCTCGTAGGGTTCGACGTAGAGGAACGACATCAGCGCCGATTTGTGGTGGCGCTTGAGGTTGGGGTTATCGAACCTGCTGTACCACGGGTCGCTCCAGTCGAGGTTCAGTTTCGCCGGTTGGCCGAGGTAGCGGAAGTCGATCACAGGCACCGACTTGTGATAGGCGATGAAGCCGATGGTGACGTCGGCGATGCCGCTGTCGTCGAGCGGCGGCATGATGGTCAGCTGCTCGGGTTTGCGCTCGAACGGGTAGACGATCTCCGCATAGAGCACGCGCTTGTCGGCCGGCGCGTCGGGCACGCGCTGACGCGTCAGCGGGTTGATCATGCCCGCGAAGGGCGACTTGCGGTCGACGCGCAGGCGCGGCTCGACCAGCTCCAGTCTCGCCGGTAGCGTCTCGCCGCTATCGGTCACGAAGCGGAAGCGCTCGCTGGCGAAGGTTCGCATACGCTCCTCGAGCGACGCGCGCCTGGTACCTGCCTCGCTCAGCCACGCGTCCGGCACCAGCTCGGTAAATTTTTCCAGGTCGCCGATATAGACCTCGAGCACCAGCCGCACGTGATCGTCCATGACGTAAATCTCGGCGATATTGGGCGCGGTCTCGGAGCCGGTCAGGTTGATCCAGTCCGCGCGGCCGAGCGGCGCGGCCAGCAGCAGGACCAGCAACAGGCCTGCGCGAATCATTCGCATTTTGATATTAAACTCCAGCCTCTTCGGATGTGGGCAATCGGGGCAAAGTATTTCAAAGCTTCGTTGCGCCCGCCAAGGCGGGATTATGACAAATCCCGACGCTAGGAAACAACAAGGCCGGTAAAAACCGGCCCTGTCGGATTTTCGTTTAAACCGGATTTACGGCTTGTACCAGGGTTTCTGCTTGCGCCAGTCCATCTCCTGCAGATTGTACTTTTTAGAGTGAGCATCGAGCAGATCGTTCTGGGCATTGAAACCCGGACCCCATTCACCGCCTTTAATGAAATCGCTCATTGGGTCGGGCACGCCCTTCTGCGGGGGCGGCTGTCTTGTCGGACCGGGAACACCCGATGCGCGATCGGGCGAGACGGCCATGCGTTCGACAATCTTGTCCTCCGTGATATTCCACACCATCATGTCCGTGGCGACTGAAAGCGGGCCATCATAGGTCTCACGAATACCAGCCCGTATTCCGTCGAACGCTTCCTCAAAGCTATGATAAGAAACAGCATGACGTGGTTTGATGGTGCTCATGATTTTGCCAAAGGCCTGTGGTGAAGTATGGAACTCGCAGCAGGCCCGCCAGGCAAGCTGTAGCGGCTGGTTGTAGTCCTTAACGAAGAATTCAGGTGTGCCAAACGCTTCGTGGATAACAAAGTCTGCATTCCTGGCATGTTCGACAAACCACTTATTTGGCGAAGTATCGCCACCGAACACCAGTTTCATCCCCGCATAATCTATGATGAAACTAACCGGCCCGTCACCGGTGTGAATCGCCGGGATGGAGCGCACTGTGATGCCCTTGTCTTTATAAATGACCTGGTTAACGGCCTTGTAGTCGAACTCATGCACATTGATACCGCCCGGTACGGGCGTAATCTTGTAAGCGCGGGTTTGATAATCCCAATTATAGGCCTGCAAGAAACCCTCTATGGCATGTTTAGTGCCCATCTCCGGCGTCTGTCCACCTGGACCCCACACTTCCAGTGGTACCGGGCGACCTGCCGTCCAGCCCCCGGCCCAGAGTGAAGCAAGATCACCCCAGTGATCAGTGTGCAGGTGGCTAAGAATGATCTTAGTCAGATACTCGGCGGGGATCATGAGTGAGTTGATGTTACGCATCGAACCGGTGCCGATGTCGAAGATGATCTTCTCGCCGTTGCCGAACTCGAACAGGAAACAGGCCGAGGCCTGCCCTCGACGAGCATCCGGCATACCGGTGCCGCAGGCCACGACGCGCACCTCGTCCTTCGCTAGCACCTCGGTGCCGGGGTAGTAGACGTAACGATCAGGGGCGACCACGTTGGGCCCGTCGACCACACCGCCGGCGGCCTGTGCCGACGACATGCCGAGAACCGCTATCAATGGCGCGCATAGCAGTGCAGTCAGCGCGAAAATTTTTCGGGTATATACATTCATGTTGGTCCCTCCTGATGCTGGTTTCTTTATATTGATGTGGCGCCGTTAAATAACTTCCGCTAACACACCGAATCTCGTCATTCTCCCGCGGTGGAGCCGGGGCCTTCCGGCAGTGGGGGTGGCTTGTACTGGTCCCACCATCCGGCCTGGATCTGGTCGGAGATTTTCTTGCCTTTCGGCTGGGAGCGCTCCGCCTGGCCCCATTCCCGGCCCGCGGGCGGCGGATACGGCATCTCCGACACGACGGCTTCGCGGACGATGATTTCTTCCTTCGTGACGTTCCAGACGAACAGGTCGCCGGCAATCGTCAGCGGCCCGTCATAGGTCGAGCGGATTGCCTCCGTGCTCTGCTGCAGCAGCTCGGGCACCAGCAGGGCGTGATAAGCGACCGCCATGCGCGGACGCACGACGCTCATCAGCTTGCCGAACGCACTCGGCGGTGTATGGATATAGGCCGCGACGTAGGTGGCCGTGCGCATGTTGTTCCAGCCGTAGAACTGGTTCATGCCCTCGGGTGTGTAGATACTCTCGTGGATGACGATGTCCGCTCCCTTTGCGTACTCGACGAACCATTTATTGGGCACCGAATCGCCGCCGTACACAAAACTGAGCCCGTTCCAGTCGAGGCGAAAGCTGACGGAACCGTCGAGCACGTGGATCGCCGGGAACGACGTGATGCGTACGCCGTTTTCCTCGTAGACGACCTGGTTTTCCTGCTTGTAGTCGAACTCGTGGGCAACCATCCGGCCACCGGCGTCGGGCCAGGCGCCTGAGCGGCCGGCGATGTCCCAGGCATACGCCCTGGTAAGCGCCTCGATCGCCGTGGCGGTGCCGAGCTCGGGCGTGGCGCCGGACGGGCCGTAGACGTGCAGCGGCGTGTAGCGGCCGCTACCCCAGCCGCCGACCCACAGCGCATCGAGGTCGCCGAAGTGGTCGGTGTGCAGATGGCTCAGGAACACCTTGTCGACGTTGGCAAAGCGGGGCTGAAGCGCAAACAGGTTCTCTACCGATCCAGTACCGACATCGAACAGGAAAATGTCGCCATTACCCAGCTCCACCATGAAACAGGCGGATTTCTGCGCCTTGGTGAGTGGCGTGGGCAAGCCGGTGCCGCAAGAAATCACGCGCATCTCGGCGGGTCCCAGCGTCTCCGTATTCGGGAAATACGCGCCTTTTTGTACGGGCACCTGCGCGTCACTGGCCAGGGCCTGCGAGCTCGCGTAAAGCATATTAGCACCGGCGATAAGCCCCACGCAAAGCAGCAGCTTTAATGCAAACGTTCGGGTGTTGGATTTACTCATATGACTTAATTGTCCTCATATCTTCCTGAATCGCGATGGCAGCCTACTCGATTATTGTTCGAGTGAATTTGAGTTAACTGTAACCAAAATGGTGGTTTGTCGCCTGTTATCCATATCCGAGTCGAGCCTGTCCTATGATCAATACTTGAACCGTAAGCCGAGACCCAGTCCATAGTCGTACGGTCGATCGTTCCCAATCCCCACCAACCCGTCGGCATACAAGCTCAGCGAATCCGAAAAATGCTTGCCCAGCTGGACTTCAAGCGTAGCCGGGATCTCATTGTCGTTCTCCCAGTCGATAGGCGTTCTGGCGTCGAGTTTTAACCAGAAATCGTCAGGGAGGGTCTGCAGCAAGATCAAGCGAGGGCCGGTCGTGTTTATGTCATTGCCGTTATAGTTCCAGAACTGCTGCACCAGCGGGATAAGGATCGTGCCAGGGCGCGGTATTAGTGCCACGCCGAAGAGTGGGGCCAGCTGGTCAGCTCCGGAACCGATTCCCTTATCGTCATTTCCTGCATCGAGTATCCATTCGACACCGACTGCAAGCCGGTACTTCCAGGTTCCCCAGGCACCGTCCTTTGGGAAATAGATGGGCTTGATCGAGAGCTGTTCCCAGTCTTGCTCGCTGCTGCCAGTGACATTGGTTTCCCAGTAGTGCAGCTGGTAATTGATCTTCAGCTTCTCGCTTGCCATGAAAGCACCATCGATGTAGACATCATTGAGATCCGATCCGTCCACTAAATCGAAGTACTGGTAGCGAAGGTCCGTGTTCCGGGCTTTGGCCAGCGGGTTGGAGGCGTTCTCTGCGTCCTGTTTCTCCGAAGCCGATACTGGGTTTCCGACCAGGAGTATTGCGATTGTTATCATCGCCATGATTAGTATGCGATTACCAGCAGCAGGCCGTCGCCTGGTTCCGGCGGGGGAGGGGATGATAGTAAAAGGGGGATAGACCACGATCAAATTCAATATGGTCGGTTGTGAGATAAAAACATGGTCTGTCCCCTATTATTTCGTAACTTTGGCCACTGACATACTATTCCGGGGGAAGCGGTGGCGGTGTATAGCCTTCCCACTTGCCGTCATCGATGTACTTGGAGGTACTGGCCTGGCCGCTGCGCTTGGCCTCAGCGTAGCCCTTCGTCGTTGGCGGTGCCTGGACGCGCTCCGCGCTCACCACTTCGCGCTGCACAATCCGATCCCTGGTTATGGTCCAGGCCATCAGATCGTTGGCAATCACCAGCGGCCCGTCGTAGACCTTGCGCACCTCCTCGAGCATCATCTGGTCCAGTTCGGGTTGTCGCAGCGTGTGGTAACCCACTGCCAGTCGCGGCTTGACTTCAGCCATGATCTTGCCGAAACTGCTGGGTGGCGTGTGGATATAAGACGAAACGATAGTCGCCTGACGCGGCGGGAAGTCCAGGGCGTCCTCCAGCCCCTTGGGCGTATAGAACATTTCGTGGATGACGAAGTCGGCATCCTTGGCGCGCTCGACGAACCACTTGTTGGGCGCCGAGTCACCACCGAAAACAAAACTCAGGCCGTTCCATTCCAGGCGATAGCTAACCGGGCCGTCGAGAATGTGAACGGCGGGAAAGGAGGTAATCCTGACCCCGTTCTCTTCGTAAACCACGCCGTTGTCCTGCTTGTAGTCGAACTCGTGCGCGATGATTTCACCGCCGGCATCAGGCAATATACCGGAGCGACCCGTGATGTCCCAGGCATAAGTCATTTTAAGCCCCTCCACGAAAGCGGCGGTCCCGAGTTCAGGCTTCGCGCCTGAAGGGCCATAGACATGCAGCGGGGTGTAGCGTCCGCTCAGCCAGCCGGCAACCCAGACCACGGCGGTATCGCCGACATGGTCGGTGTTGTAGGTGGCTGGCGAAGATCTTGTCGACACGGTGCATATCCGGCCGCAGCGCGAACAGGTTCTCCGAGGAACCCGATCCGGCATCGAACAGGAAGATATCACCGTTGCCGAGCTCGACGTACCAGGCGGTTGACTTCTGGCCGCGCGTAATTGGCGTCGGCATGCCGGTACCGAGCGCGACGACGAACATTTCGTCTGGCCCGATTTTCTCGGTGCGCGGATACCAGGCGGCCGGGGGTTTCTTCGCCGCCGATTCCTGCGCCACGGCTTCCTGCACGAGGCTAGCGTCACCGGAGAGGAACGCCAGTGCCATGCATAGCAGCCCCAGCGAAAGTTTGGAAAAGGTTCGTATGGTTAAATACATGTTCAAATCCTCTTTAAAAGGTTAACTGTCACCAATGGCCCTGACTTAAGCCTGTCATCCCGATGCGTCGGACCGCCGCGAAAGCGGGGATCTTCTAACGAATATAGCTAGCAGCTATAAGATTCCCGCTTGCGCGGGAATGACGCTAAGTCGGTTTCCGTGTCTTAAGTCAGTGTCATTGTTATCGGTCACCTTAGTGTCTACCCCATCCAGTCAAACAGGGCAGACGGTGCTGCGGGAATAATGTAGAAGCGTGTATTCCACCTGGGGGACACGTCGTCATCCGGTTTTTCGACGTAGTAGTGGTACTCTAATCCAAGGCGCACCGGGACTTTACCTATTTGCACGGTGGTAGAGTAACCAATGCCTACGGGAACGGAACACTCGTTATCATTGGATGCTTCCCAGTTACAGATGATGTTGGGCGCCGCACCGATAGAGTCCGTCTCGTTCAGGGAATAAAACACGAAATACTGCCAGTTGGTCATGTTGACGTCTTCGCGATCGTCGTCTCCTTCAAAATCCCAGTAGTGCATCACCAGGCTGCCAACCTTCCAGGTCTCCCCCAGGTAAACGCCCAGTGCCGATGGTCCGGCCAGGTATTTACCCGTGCCGAGGATATCCTCTTCGGCAGTCGGCAGGCCCAGGTCGAAACCGGCTCCCCAGACGAATTTGCCACCGCCTTCCATATCGACGGGATCACTCGGGGAAAAGAGACCGACGTAGTAACTGTCACCCAGCCCGGTGGTACGCCCGTCGAACAGGTCGATGGGTTTTGGAAAATCATCCGGGTTTTGCCCGGTTACGCCACCACCCTGGTCATTACCAAATTGATCAGCGTCGAAATCGTCAATTTTGTCCTGATCCAGCGGCATGCTCGGCACCGTCCAGATCACCCGGTTGATCAGGTTCCAGTCATCGTTGAGTTTTTTCGGGAACTGGGCAATGCCCGTGTAGACGCCCTTGTAGGCGGTATTGTCACTGTCCGGGTCCTGCATCTTGTAGTAATCGAACTGGGTGAACAACATCGCCACGTTACCCAGCGGGTTGTCCATCAGCGCCGACATCTGCGCCAGGGTCGGCTCGCAACCGGCCTTGAGAACTTCGCCGAGATCCGCATCGATATCCTGGGCGAACTTGAGACACTCTTCCGATACCGGTTCAGCCGTTTCAGTGTCAGTTGCGCCAGCATTTGATGATATCAATCCCAGTCCAAAGATCGCGGTTAGCAATGCAGGAAAATTACCTGATTTTCTGTAATGTCTGGTTTTCATTTTCACGCTCCTTCAATTGATTACTGTTACCAGATTAGCTAATCGTCAGCCAGATTCTTTGTCGGTAAAACAATGCTAATCAATCCGCAATGACGTTTGCGCCGGGTTTCGTGACGGTTCCTCGAGCGGTGGATGATACTTGAAATCAAATTCGTAACCATTGATGTGTATCAAACTCATTCTTATATACTAAACGGCGGCGTCTAGCAAATATAGCTGCCAGGTTCGGTGGTGCCCGACTATCGAATCTGGCATATTGCCACCCGTATGAAAGCGAAAACAAGCAAACGTGTCAGCAAAGGTGAATGGCTCGCGCAAGCGCTCGAGGTTCTCGCAGCGGAAGGTGTGCAAGGTATTCGCGTCGAACGGCTGGCACGGGATCTGAAAATCTCGAAAAGTGGATTTTACTGGCATTTCGCAGACCGGGATGATCTGTTGCGCCAGTTACTCGACTACTGGGCCTACGAGTACACAGAAGTCGTGACGCAAAATCAGGAATTACTGAAATTTGGCCCCAGGGATCGCCTCAACCAGATCGCTAGCATGCTTAGGAAGTACAATTTTACGAAATATGAATTGAGCATACGCGCCTGGGCAGCATACGACTCGAAGGTTGCCGAACTGGTGGCGCAAGTCTATCGTCGACGCATGGATTATATTCGCGAAGTATTCCGGCAGCTTGGGTTCAGCGGGGATGAACTTGAGATGCGGACAACTTTGTATATCTGTTACCACAGCTGGGAAACAACGGTTCTCGGTGGCGAGTCCGAGCGTAAACTGGCGCGCCTGCAAAAACTGCGGCTTGATTTGTTGACCAGCAGGTAGTCCGTCCCCTTTTTGCTTGCCAGTATAAAACCGGATCAGAAGTTGTAACGGATGGTAGCCCCCAGGGTAAGAATCAGGTTCGTCTCGAAATCCCCCTTGAAACGCACGCCTTGCGATGTCTGGTCCACCTTGCCATCGCCCAGGTACATCAGCGAGGAGGCGAATGCATAGGAAAGGTTTTCGTCCTCATCCACGAAATAACTGGCGCCCAGCTGCCAGGTTTCATCCATGGGCAGATCGATAGTCCTGTCATTGTCCGATACCGGGGAGCTGTCGTAGATCAGGCCGAAGGACCAGCCCTCGGAACCGTCGAAATGACCAAAGGCTATACCCGCGCGCCAGGTATCTTTCCAGTCCCTATCCAGCACCACGACCCCTGGGGTAAGTGTTATTTCGTTTTCACTGAACTCTGACCAGTCCTGCCAGCCCAGGTTGAAAGCCATGAAGTAGTTTGCTTCCAGCCGGACGGTCAGCGCCGCCTCCAGCCACTGCGGGTTGTCCCATTCCACCTTGACGTCATCATTCGGCAACGGCACACCGTCGAATTTCAGGTTACCGTCGAGATCCACATCCATCTCGGCCCGGTAGACCACTCCGAGCGTCACGTCGTCGGAAAAGGCATAGGTCAGTCCGAGGAAAGGTTGGTAGCCCCAGTCATCCGCGTCCTCCAGTCTGGCTTTGCCGTCGGGCGCAGGTCCGGCGAGATTGATTGCGACATCCTGTTCAAAAAGCGTGTAGATGAGCGAGACACCCGCACCGACGGCCAATTGATCATTGACCTTGTACCCAACCGACGGTGAGATTCCGACGCCCTGCAGGGCCACCTTCTCGGCGCCATAGCGCCCGACGAAGTCGCTACCAAAGTCCATCGCTCCGCCCAGTGGTGCGGTGATCGCGAGTCCCACGCTGGTCCGGTCGTTCACTTTCGTGACCAGGAACTGGCTCGGAATGACGACAATCTCACCGGCGTTATTGCCGTCGTTGCCACCGGCCTCGGCGACCGAGGAATCAAACTCCATCTTGGGGGCCAGCAGGCTCACACCGGTTACACCGACGTTATTTTCCTGTAAATTCACCATCCCGGCTGGCTGTGACCATGCCGCGTCAGCCCCCAGGTATTGGCCGCATTCGTTACTCCGACGGTACCGATGCTCATCGGGGTGCCGATCTGGGTCAGGTAGAAGCCTGCCGCCGTACTCGGCTCTGCAGCCAACATCGCAACTGCTGCCAGCAAGGTGTTCGCTTTAGCATTTAGTTCCATGGGTTCTTCCTCTATTCAGCCCTTTTAGTTGTTAGATGAAGGCTAACAGAGGTTATATCCAGACAGCAACAGGTTATATCAATTCTTCCCAATCCGATCAGGGTCGTCTCGATGTACGTTCCGATGTCCTGTCATCGGCAGTCAGGCGGAAGCTTGATGTACATCAATACGCCGAATTTCACAGGATTTAGTCTTATTTATCGAGTTTGATCGTTTGTGGGACATGTCCAGGGCGTGGATTGAACCGCAAGCGAAAAACTTACTGGTCTGAGTAAATAGCTATGCCAGCTTCGGAGCTCGTCTATGTATTGGTAGTACTGTTGGGCATTGCCATGCTGATAACCGGAACCTGCCGCAACCTGCCGGTTCCGTTCACGGTGATCCTGGTCCTCGTAGGCCTGCTGCTGGGTAAACTGTCCCATCTGCTGGATTTCATGGAACCTCTGCAGGATTTCAGCTTAAACCCCGAAATTATGTTATTCGTGTTTCTGCCCGCGCTCATTTTCGAATCCGGGTTCGCGCTGGATGCCCGCCAGATGATCAAGGATTTACCGCCGATTCTGATCTTGGCGATACCCGCGATGCTGATGTCAACTTTCGTGGTCGGGCTGGGGGTCTGGTGGGCACTGGATATCAAGCTGATCGTCGCGCTGGTGTTCGGGGCGTTAATATCCGCCACTGATCCGGTCGCGGTGGTGGCGCTATTCAAGGAACTCGGTGCGCCGAACCGCCTCAATGTTCTGGTTGAAGGCGAATCCCTGCTCAACGACGCGACCGCCATCGTGGCATTTACGATACTGCTCGGCATAGCGGTCGAAGGTGGCGGCATCGGCTGGTCCGACGTGGACAACGTATTCCTGGACTTCCTGCGTGTTTTTATCGGGGGCGCCCTGTTCGGCGCTTTGCTGGGTTTCGTGGTCTGCGAACTGTTATATCGAATGAACAGCGGAATCAGCGTGATCCTGACCTCATCCATCATCATCGCCTACGCCAGCTTCGTCATCGCCGAGCACAGTTTCCACGTTTCAGGGGTCATGGCCGTGGTTGGCTCCGCGATCGCCCTGAGACGGTTCGGTGTGACCCGGTTTCGCCAGGATACGACCCATGCCATCAGCGAGGTCTGGGAGGTCATCGCGTTATGCTGTAATTCGCTACTGTTTTTACTGGTCGGCCTGTCGATCAGCGTCGGCACGCTTTTCAACCAGCTCGGACCCATATTCATCGCCATCGCGCTGGTGTTGAGTGCACGGGCACTGTCTATTTATACCCTGGTCCCTCAGGCGGTTAAACGCTTCGAGCTGCCCCATATCAGTATGGGCGAGCGTCACATCATGTGGTGGGGAGGCCTCAAGGGCGGCCTGGCTATCGCCGTGGTGTTGTCAATTCCCGCCGATCTGCCGGAGCGCCAGTTCCTGTTCGAAATCACGCTCGGCGTCGTCCTGTTTACGCTGTTGGTCAGCGCACCGACGATACGCCCGCTGATGCATTTTCTCGGCCTCAGCGAGTTTTCCCGGGGCGAGGAACTGGAGTATCGAAACTCGCTACATAGCGCCGAAGAAACTTCACAGCGATTTTTATCCGGCTTCGCCGCCAGCAAGGTCGTACCGCGGGGCACGGTTGTTCCGTTGCAGGAACAGATTCGTACCACCTTCTCCAGTGGTACCGAAGACGACGAAACGGCAGCGCACGAGAACGACGAGTATTTCGCTGAATTTCGCGCCTATCGAGTGGAGCGGGAATCGTTGAAATCGCTCTACGAGACCGGCGTTATCAGTCAGTACATTTATCTTGATATGAACAACCGGTTGCATGCAGTGCAGGAATCGCTGCGCCTCGGTGAAGGCAGTATCGGCGAAGTCGACGAGTCGGAGGAACAGACCCTGTTTCAACGACTGGAGACTTTCGTGCTGGGTAAAACCCGCGAAAAGACCTGGCTTGCCGGATGGCTTGCGCAATACCAGGAACGCAGGACGCTGCACCGGGTGCAACGCAACCTGGCGCACATCCTGGTCAGCGATGACGTGATATCGATGCTGGGCCAGCAGAGCGACCTGCTCGAGGAAGTCGTCAGCAAGGTAATATCTATCTACGAAGACCGCAAAAAATACTACCGTAAACAGCTGAAGCAGATCAGAAAATACTACCCGGACTTCTACCTGCAATATCTCGAACGACTGACGACCCGTTCCATGATCAACAGTGGCTGGAACCGCATGAAGTCCGAGTTTGCCCATGGTGATCTCAGCGCCAAGGGCTTCAACCTGGTACAGGGCAGGGTAGAAGCGGTGTTGGCGGGAATAGATGAATCCCCGCTTATTTTCTCGAAGACGGTCAGCACCATATCTGAGTATCTGGAGGATATTGACCTGTTCCACGATCTGAACGACCGGGACTATGCCTACCTGGAGGAAAACACGACTATTGTTACGTTTTTAGCCGGCGATACCATTATGGACCGCTTTGAATCAGGCATAGATTTCTATGTACTGGTGGACGGCAAGGTCACCGTCTGGATCAAGGATGCATTCAGTCGCGAGCAGTTCATGGCCGAGTTTCGCAAGGGAGACTTTATGGGTGAATCCGGCCTGCTGGCAAAGCAAAAGCATCACAAGCATCATCGCAGCGCCACGATAAAGGCGGAAACGCCCTGTACTCTGGTCAGGATTTCACCCGATACGATGGAGCGGATCCTGTGGAAATACCCCAAAATTCTGGATGCCATGCGCGAAATTAACGAGGCTCGCCTGAGCGTTCGTCCGAAGAGCACCGACAAGCTGCGCGTCTACAAACCCAAAAAGGGGCATTAGAAATAATCCCGAATCGATATCGTCGCCAGCAAAGGGTTCCGCGCCAGGATTAAATGCGGATGTTTCTGATTTTTAGTAAATAGCCCGGACTTGCATGCAAACTCAGGTTTGATACAGATGTACATCCCGTTGCGGGAACGGAATCGAGATGCCTTCCTAGTCAAAGCGCATTTTGACGGCCCGGGTCATTGACCAGTAGGTCTCCCAGTAGTCATCGGTTTTAACCCATGGCCTGACGATGAAGTTGACCGAAGAATCTCCGAGCTCGTGCAAACGAATCATCGGCTCGGGATCATCCAAAACCGCTTCATGAGAATCGATTATCTCCTGCAGAACTTTTTCAGTTTCGGGAATATCGTCGGTATAAGAGATGCCAAAGACCAGGTCGACACGGCGAATCTTCTGCGCGGTTACATTCTTGACGACATCTCCCCAGATCTTGCCGTTCGGTACGATGAGGGTCTGGTTATCAAGTGTCAGAACCGTGGTGTTTACCAGGCTCATGTGGCTCACCAGGCCTGACACGCCACCCGCTTCAACCAGGTCGCCGACATCGAAGGGGCGATAAACCAGGATCAACAGGCCGGCGGCAAAATTGGACAGCGTATCCTGCAACGCGAAACCGACGATAAAACCGACCACGCCAAGACCAGCGAGTAATGGCCCCAGGCTGATGCCCATCTGGGATAATGCGATTAACACGCCGATCGCCAGGATGGTGTTACGCACGATTAGCAGCACCATACGCTGCAACAGCTGGGATAGCTCGACGCCGGGTTTCTGCAGGGCGGTTTCGGTCAGCCTATGTGCCAAATTGGCGAGCTTGTAAAAAACAAAGACGATGAGCAGAAACAGAAGTAACTGAAAAAACAGGCCCGGCCCGCTTTCAAGCAAGCTGACCCACAGGGTTTCACCCCAGCCAACCAGCAGGCTGGAGATGACATTAACCTGGAAAAAATCGGTGGTAATCTGGCCAGTGACGCTGAGCAGCTGCTTCTGGTAGACATCTGTATCCATCTCCAGGCTCTCCATCATGGCCAGAATCGTTGTAATACCGCTTGCGATCAGGGAAACATGATTTACCGCGGCATTCAGTTTGGCGTTTAGTTCGGCATCGTCTGGTAACACTGCTGCGCTGGCTTTCAGGGCGTTGACATCGGAAATAGTCATTTCCAGGAAAGCCGAGCCATTAGCGGCGCGTTCGGCCAGGTCTTCCTTCAATAACTGCCGCTGGCTGGATACGTCGACGCCGAAGTTTTCCGATAATTCGAGGCTCTCGATGTAAATCTCGTAGCTGTGATTCAACCGGTCCAGCAATTCAAAAATCTTGCTATACAGGGCGGCCTGTTCGGCTGCCGGCAAATCTTCCTCGGGGAATACAATTTGTTGCCTGATGTCGCTGGAAAATGCCTTTGCGAGGGTCAGTTGGGAAGCCAGCACGTCGATTGCCTGCTGGCGACGCTTTTCGTTTTTTTGTGTCGGCTTTTTCCTGTTCAGCAACGGCTTTGGCAAAGCTCAGGTTCTGCTCAAGTAAATCCATCCGTGCCTTCGACAGCCGGGACTCGAGCGCCACCTGCATGATGCCGGATGCCTTGCCGACTCTCGCGTCGATATCCTCGATCACTTTTTTCTGACTGGCAATACCAGCCAACGTATTGTCCAGAACCTGCTCGGGGCTCTCTTCGCCGTCGCTTTTCTCGACGGCGTTGGTGATCTGCGGCGTGATCGCCGTGCCGAACATCAGGGCCAGAACCAGGGCCAACAGGGGTGTAATTTTCTGGTACATGCTTAAATCCTTGCCAATAATCGGTTAAATCGTTACGACGCGATGTTAAATAAATCCTTCCTGCGAGCCCGATGACCCGGGAGCGGTAGCATTCTAATCCCGGATAACCAGATTGGGTAGCCTCAAAATCGATTTTCTCGCGAATGTTTTGCATCGGATCGATTATGAATTATGCTCCCGACCCGGAACCGTTCTTCAGAACTAAACACACGACAATGGGAGCAGGACATTGACCGAACACGCTTACGAATTTACCCGCGCGATTACCCGGCTGCCCGCCTCCAGTATTGTGCACGGCCTGCGCGCGGAGGATGTGGGTAATCCCGATCATGCGCAGATGCTGCTGGATCATGCGCATTACGTTTCGACCTTGCGCGAAGCGGGGGCCAGGGTCACCGAGTTACCCGCACTCGAGGCATACCCCGATGCGGTTTTCGTCGAGGACGTCGCGCTTTGCCTGCCCGGAGTGGCCATCCTGATGCGACCGGGAGCAGCTTCCCGGCGCGGTGAGGTCGGAGAAATGGCGTCGACATTGCGCGAGACGTATGACGAGGTGCTGAGTATAGAGGGGCCTGGTTTCATCGAGGGTGGCGATATTCTGGTCACGGCGAAAGAAATCCTGGTGGGTCGTTCCGAGCGTACCGATGCCGCGGGCGTGGCTGAACTCGCCGCCATCGTGAGTCAACGGGGTTACCGGCTGCGCGAGGTGATCACACCCGAGGGCGTGCTGCATTTTAAAACAGACTGTTCCCTGCTTGACGCGGAAACCATCCTGTCGACCAAACGACTGGATGCGTCCGGATGTTTCGAAAATTATCGCGTGATTCACACCTGTGACGGCGAAGAAGCGGCGGCCAACTCGATCCGCTTTAATCATCTGGTACTGATGCCTGCCGGTTTTCCGGCAACCCGAGAGCGCCTGCAGGCCGAGGGTTACGAGGTGCGTGAAATCAACAACAGCGAATGCGCCAAGCTGGATGGCGGCATGTCCTGCCTTTCGCTGAGATTTCAGGCTGAATAGCCCGGCATTTAACCCACGTACTCGGCTATATCAACTTCGTCGATTTGAGCCTCGGCGAGAAACTTTTCTGCATATTGCAGGTATACACCCGATTGCAAAAACAGCTCGAACAGGTCGGGATCGATGTGTTGATCCTTTTTCATGAAATTCATGATTCTGATCGATTCGCTCAGGGTCTTGGCCTTTTTGTAAGGGCGATCCGCCGCGGTCAGGGCTTCAAAAATGTCCGCGATCGACATCATTCTGGCGGTCAGCGACATATCTTCCCGGCGCAACTTTTTCGGGTAACCGGTACCGATCATGGTTTCGTGATGGCCCTCGGCAATCGACGGTACGTTACGTAAATGCTTGGGGAAGGGCAGCTGGTTGAGCATGATAATCGTCTGCACCATGTGATCGTTGATCTTGAAGCGCTCTTCATTGGCCAGCGTACCTCTGGCAACCGACAGATTGTAAAGTTCACCCCGGTTGTATCTATGCTCCGGGGTATCGAGCTTAAAATCCCAGGGATTGTTTGCCGGGATCACCTCTTCCTCATTGCGGTAAATGATATGTTCTTCCTTGTCCGCGATGAGCGGCTCCTGCGTCGGCAACTCAGGTTCGGGGCTTCGTTGTTGGCGTTGTTGTTCTTCCCAGGATACCCCGATACGGTCACTCAGGGTGCGACGCCATGTGGTCGCGGCGATCTCGTTTAGACGGGCGATCTTGTCGTCAGCCATAAATTCGCCACCTTCGTTGCATTTCGCGACAAAGACAAAATCCTCATCCAACTGACGCTGTTTTACTTCCAGCTCGGATTTTAGCTGTTGCTCATCACCTCCGGTGGACAGCTGCTGCCAGTAGTCGATTTCGGCATCCCGCTTTAATACCTCGAAACGCATACGAATTTCATGAATCCGGTCATAAATGGTTTCCAGCTTGGTAGATTTATCGACAACATACTCCGGCGTCGTCACTTTGCCGCAGTCGTGTAACCAGGCCGCTATATGTAGTTCTTCCCATTCGTCGTCAGACAGCGAAAAAGTCTTGAAACGCGGATCCTGGCTGTCGCAGGCGGCTGCGGCAAGCATTTTTTGTGAGCTCGGGCACCCGTTGGCAATGTCCGCCGGTATACGGGGACTTGGCGTCAATCGCACTGGCAATCAGCTCGATAAATGACTGCAGCAGGATCTTTTGCATTTTCAGCAATTGCCGGCTCTCCATCGACACCGCCGCAAAACCGGACAGCGCCTGGGTGAAGCCGATGTACTCGGGACTGAGGGCGCTTTCCAGACTCGGGCTGAGCTCGCTATAGAGCAGGCATAACAGGCCGCTACCGGCGTTGTCCCGATTAGCCAGCGGCAGCACGATAGTGGTGAGATTTTCCACGCCGAGCGCCGCTACCAGAGGTTGCAGCGGTTGTTCACCGGAATGACCCTTACCCAGTTTTTCGATTACCACCTCCTGGTTTAGGAAACTGTCGAGGAGTCGATTGCTGCTGCCTCCCAGCGATATATTTGGCAGGGTAGTGTCAACCAGTACCTCACCATTGATGAGCCGCGCGGGCCGCGCATTGAGCTCCGTTTCGTTGTCGTCCAGCAGGTAAATAACCGCGGCGTCGGCGCTACTGGCCAGCATGGTCTCGTCGGTGACCCGGTCCAGCAATCGATCGATATCGGATTCGCCGGAGATCGACGTAATCAGGCGGAAAAAATTGCCAATGGTGACTCTCATCGTATCCATGGATCTGGCGAGTTGATCGACTTCGAGCATGATGGTATCGACACTTATATTCAGGCTGAAATCGAAGCCGGCAATATCCCGGGCTTCGCTGGCCAGCATTCGCATCGGTCGCGTGATCAGATTGGCGGTAAACCATGCGACGGGCAGCGCCAGCAGAATTACGATAACGGTGATAATGATACTGGTTCGGCGCGCTTCAAATGCTGCCGCGAGCAGCTCTCGCTCGGGCGCGGCGATGAGCAGACTGATTTGTATATGATTTTGCGCACCCAGCTCCCGTACACTGCCGAACCAGCGTTCGTCGTTGTAGGTAAATGGGAGAACCTGCCCTGGTTGCGCGGCAAGTTGACGCGTAATGTCGACCAGGGGTTCCGGTAAATCGCCGATGCCCGGAATCTGCTTATCGTTGACTTTCTCAAACGGGGAACCGATGCCGTCGGTATCATGTGACAGCACTTCTCCCCCGGCATTGAACAGCAGGCTGAAAGTCGATGCCGTAATCTTGTTTTTGCGCAAGATTTCGGTGAGGCTGTCCAGGGTGGTACTGGCGGCGACGGTGCTATCGCCGCGCGGCGAAAATTTCGATATCGTGATACCGGCAACTCCGGCGAAGGTAAATACGTAGGGCGATGTAATGTGTACTATCCCCGAAGATTCGGCTGTCTGATACCAGGGGCGTGATCTGGGGTCAAAGTCGGTGACTCCGAGGACGGGCTCGCCGACCGGTTCCAGTTGTTCGGCCAGAAAAATACGTACCTGCCGATTTTCTCCGCTATCGCTGTGACTGACGTGATTGACAACGTAGACGGCATCGTCCGGTGCGGCAAAAAGTGCCCGCATGCGATCGTCTTGCAAGGGAAACATCAGAAAAAAGTCACCATCGGCATAACCGATATGGAAGCCGGCTATCTGAGGTTCATTACTGATGATCTCTGCCAGCAAGGGGGTGTACTGCATCCTTTCTTCAAGATCGCGGGCTTCGCTGATGGCGGCATTGGCCAACAGGCGCACCGAAGTGGATACCGGGCGATATTCCGCCTGAAACTGCAGCGCCAGTTCGTCAGCTGTCTTGCTGAAAAGAATTTCGGTGGTATCGAAAGCCAGCTGTGAAATCTGCCTGTAACCAAACCATGCAAGGGCGGTAGCGACTATTAAAATCAGAATGGTAAACAACGTAGCAATGTGAATATGCAGGGGATACCGTTTTCTGGAGTTTTGACTCTTCATTAATTATTACCAGGAATGTGTTGTCGCCGTGACCCGGCAAGTATAGCGCAACGGCAGCTATCTGAATGCTCATCCATCGTTGAGTCTATCATCCTCGCCACGGTCGGATACTACCAGATCAGTTACCTGCCGCAGGCACAAACCACGGAGCATTTTTTATTGTCTGCTAAAATTACTAACCAGGCATTACCGAATATCCCTGAGCTGGAGGCTTTATGGAAACTTCAACGATTGTTACCCTTGTGGTTGTTGGCGCACTCATCATTTATATAATTTCTATTTTTAACAAGCTGGTTGCGTTGAAAAACCGCTTCAAAAATGCGTTTTCGCAAATTGAAGTCCAGCTGAAGCGTCGTTATGACCTGATCCCGAACCTGGTGGAAACCGCAAAGGGTTACCTGCAGCATGAGCGTGAAACGCTGGACGCGGTGATCAAGGCGCGTAACTCGGCCTCCGACAACCTGTCGGCCGCACAGGCGCAGCCGGGTGATGCGAAAAGCATGCAGGGGCTTGCGCAGGCCGAGGGCAACCTCGCCGGTGCGCTCGGGCGTTTTAATGTCCTGGTCGAGGCTTGCCCTGAGTTGAAAGCCAATCAGAACATGATGCAGCTCACCGAAGAGTTGACCAGCACCGAGAACAAGGTGGCATTTGCGCGTCAGGCGTTTAACGACGAAGTAATGGCGTACAACACCTACAAGCAATCTTTCCCGCAGAATTTTTTTGCCGGCCCCTTCGGCCATGCCAGCGACGCGAGCTTACTGGAATTTGCCGATAGCGCCGAGATTCAGGCCGCGCCAAAAGTGGCTTTCTAGTTCCGTTTAGTCCCGTTTCAAGTTGAACTTTTTTGAAGCACAGGACCGGGCGCGCAAGAACACCACCTGGTTTATCCTGCTCTTCGTGCTCGCGGTTGCCGGGCTGGTGGTGCTGACCAACCTTTTCCTGCTCGGCATTTATACCTACGCCAGTTCAAGTCAGATTGCTTTCTCTCCGGAAGCCCTGGAGAGCCGTTACTCGTGGCAGGTATTCGCCGCTGTGTCCATAGGCGTATGCCTGTTGATCTTCTGCGGCAGTCTGTACAAGACCCTGTCGTTATCCGGCGGAGGCGCCACGGTTGCGGAAATGCTCGGCGGAAGACAGGTGCCGGCAGCGACCACCGATCTGCAGCAAAGACAACTGTTGAACGTGGTCGAGGAAATGGCAATCGCGGCAGGCATGCCGATTCCCCGGGTTTACCTGCTCGATGAAGACGGTATCAATGCCTTCGCCGCCGGCCTGTCTCCAGCCAATGCGGTGATTGGAGTTACCCGGGGCACCATGACCCGCCTGAGTCGTGATGAACTGCAGGGGGTCATCGCGCATGAGTTCAGTCATATCGCTAACGGTGACATGCGGCTTAACATCCGCCTGATCGGCGTCCTGCACGGCATTTTGCTGATCGGATTGATCGGCGGTTTCCTGTTACGTTCGATGCGCTTCAGCAGGCGTTCGAGGAGCAGTAGTAAAGGCGGCGGTGGTGTCGCTGTAATTCTCGCGCTGGGGCTGGGCCTGCTGGTTATCGGCTACGCCGGGTCGTTTTTCGGCAACTGGATCAAGTCTATTGTCAGCCGACAACGCGAATTCCTGGCCGACTCGTCAGCGGTGCAATTTACACGTAACAAGGATGGCATAGCCGGAGCGCTGAAAAAAATCGGCGGTAGCGCCGGTTCGTACCTCGATTCACCTGCGGCCGCACAATACAGCCATGCTTTTTTTTGCCGAGGGCGTCGGCTTCCTGCTGCAATCGTTTTTTGCCACTCATCCACCCCTGGAAGAGCGCATCCGCAGGATAGAACCGAGGTGGGATGGCGAGTTCCTGCAGTCCCGGGTCGCTGATATCGTAGAGCCTGAACCAGTCGAGGCTTCAACTTCCGCAGCCGCGAAGATGGCGGTAACCGCAGCCATCCTGACTTCGGCAGAGCAGGCGATCAGCCAGGTAGGCACCCTGAACGAAGAAAACATCGAGTATGTGCGCGAGCTCATTATCTCGATGCCGGTCCTGCTCAGGGAAGCCGCGCAGGATGCCTATAGCGCCCGCGCGTTGATATATGCCGTCCTGGTCGACCTGCAAAAAGACAAGACCGCGGCTACATCGGCATTGCACAAGTATGCCGATCCGCATATGCATACCTTGTGCGACCAGTTATTACCTGATCTGAAGAACTTGCATGACAAGTTCAAACTGCCGCTACTGGAACTCAGTATTAACGCGCTGCGCGATTTGTCACCCAACCAGTTTGTCCAGTTCAAGCAGGCGGTGCATCAAATTATTGTCTCGGACAAATCGGTCAACCTGCGGGAATGGGTTATCCAGAGGTTACTGATGCAGCAACTGGATGAGCATTTCGGATTTCGCAAACCACCGCGTGGAAAATATAAGAGCCTGGAACCGGTGACAGCCGAATTTGGAACGGTGTTGTCGCTGATCGCCCATGTCGAGCATGGCGACGATGACGCCGCCAGGGCAGCGTTTGCTTGCGGCGCCGCCGAAGCCGGCATTGAAGAACTCGACATGCTGGCGAGGAAGGAGATCAGGCTCGACGCGATCAACCAGTCGCTGGACAGACTTGCACAACTTAAACCGCTGGTAAAACCGCGCCTGCTGAAGGCCTGCGTTGCGGTCATTTTGCAGGATGGCAAAACCACCACCAGGGGGATGGAACTGGTGCGTACGATTTCGACCTGTCTTGACTGTCCGATGCCGCCCGTGCCGGCGTTAGCCTGAGCTTAAAAAACTGGCAGTAGCGTCAAAGACAAGCGGTTCCGATCCCACCGCCGGGAACGTTTTTATCTAACTCAGGACTTTTTAGACGTTTGTACGCTAACTTTACCCAGTACACGTTCAATATCGTCACTTTTGCATTCAGGACACTTTTCCTTGTGTTCATCATGCTCTTGTAACGTTTCGACAATGTCAAAATTATGACCGCAACTGTTACATTTGAATTCGTATATTGGCATGGCGTTAAATAATTGTTGTCTGTTTCTACTTTATATATTAATCAGTATTTTTTTAGTTGATTTGCATCAACAAGGCATCCAAACACTCAATCAGAATGACCCGGTGAAGCTGCGATTACCCGGTCGTCACTGTAACGTCGGCATTCCCGTCGCGGAAGTCGAATAAGCTTGCCTGTATGTCCGCGTGTTTTGCCCAGGTTCTCATCAGGAATCCGGCCGGTGTCTAACCAGCAGATATTTTTCCGCAAACAGGTTAAGCTTGCCGCGTACCTGTTTCGGTGCGCTCATTAATAATAAGGGGGAGATTATGTCAGAAAAATATATCGTTGCTTGCGATGGCAGCTCGGCTTCCGAACGAGCCCTGGATTTCGCCGTAGCTAATGCGAAGACGACGGGGGCGTCGATTCTGGTTGCCCATGTTCTCGAGTGGTCGCCTTATTCGTTCCTGACACCTGAGGAACTCGAAGAAAGGCACAAGCGCAGGGCCGAGGAACTCGATCGCGCGAAAAAGGCCGTGGTAGACAAGATCGTCAAGTCCGTATCGGGTCAAGGTGTGAAGGTTGATTCAGTGATCAAGTACGGCCATGTCGCCGAAACGCTGGCCGATATTGCCAAACAGGAAGCCGCGACCCAGATGTTCATCGGCCGCACCGGTCATAGCGGCATTGCCGCGCGGGTTTTCGGTTCTGTCGCCGTGACCCTGGCGCAAATCGCTCCGGTGCCCTGCACCCTCGTGCCTTAATCAGAACAGGACAATAAAAATGCAAAACAAGAAAATTATTGCGGGAGTCACCGCTCTAGGGCTGGCATTGTTGTCAATTCCTGCTTTCGCCCAGTCGATAGATGAAAGCGTCAATCAAATGTTCTCCAGTGCAACCGGCTGGTTTGTGAGCTTTATCTTCAGCCCTTTTCCGGGTACCTCCTTTCCCTGGATCGTGGGATGGCTGGTCGTGGCAGCGACGATATTTACCTTCTACTTCTTCTTTATCCAGTTCAGGGCTTTCCCCCATTCGATCTCGCTGGTCAAGGGTGACTACTCGGACCCCAACGATGCGGGCGAAGTCAGCCACTTCCAGGCCCTGGCAACGGCGCTGTCCGGAACCGTCGGTCTGGGTAATATCGCCGGTGTCGCCGTGGCGGTCGGCATTGGCGGCCCCGGCGCAACATTCTGGATGATACTGGCGGGCCTGATGGGAATGGCCTCGAAGTTCACCGAATGTACCCTCGGCGTAAAATATCGCAACGAGTACGAAGACGGCACTGTTTCAGGTGGCCCGATGTACTACCTGACCAAGGGTTTCGCGGAACGCGGGCTGCCGGGCGGTAGATTCCTGGCGATACTGTTTTCGGTTTTCTGTATCCTGGGAGCGCTCGGTGGCGGCAACATGTTCCAGGCCAACCAGGCGCATCAGCAGATATCGGGAATTCTGGGCGGTTATCCCGGCTGGATCACCGGTGTGATTTTTGCTCTTGTGGTATTCGCCGTTATCGTCGGTGGCTTGAAATCGATCGCCAGGGTCACCGAGAAAGTGGTCCCCTTCATGGGCGTCATGTACGTGGTCGCTGCTCTGATCATCATTCTTGTCAATGCCGACAAGATAGGCTGGGCATTTGGGCAGATTTTTACCGGTGCCTTTACCGGGCTGGGCGTGGCCGGTGGTATGGTTGGCGCACTGATCCAGGGCTTCAAGCGAGCTGCGTTCTCGAACGAGGCTGGCGTTGGTTCAGCAGCGATAGCGCACTCGGCCGTGCGCACCAAGGAGCCGATTACCGAGGGCTTTGTTTCGTTGCTTGAGCCCTTCATCGATACCGTGGTGATCTGCACCATGACCGCGCTGGTTATCATTATTACCGGCCAGCTAACCATCGATCCGACGACCGGTAACTACATCACCGAGGGTGGTCGTATCGTCACCGCTTCCGGCGCTTCGGGTGTTGGCCTGACCTCTGCTGCATTTGAAAGCGCGATCGGCTGGTTTCCCTATGTACTGGCGATTGCGGTGGTGCTGTTTGCGTTTTCAACTATGATCTCCTGGTCATATTACGGTCTCAAGGCATGGACCTATTTGTTTGGAGAGGGCAAGAATAAGGAAATCACTTTCAAGGTGATCTTCTGCATCTTTGTCGTTATCGGGGCCGCGGCGAACCTCGGCCCGGTGATTGACTTTTCCGATGCGGCTATTTTCGCCATGGCGGTTGTCAATATTGTCGGTCTCTACTGCCTCATGCCTATTGTCAAAAGGGAGCTCAACAGCTACCTCGAGCGACTCGATAGCGGTGCTATCAAGAAGTTCAAGTAACGCAATAGCGGAAATGTACCGGGCGCATCGCGCCCGGTACTGCCTTAATCAGTAAAGGATAACAGCCCAGTACGAGGGGTTGATTAATACCGTCGATTTTTCCGTCAACTATGGCCTCTTCGACCTGATTCCTTTTTGCCAGGGAGCTGGTGAGAAAACGATTAATACACTTTCAAACCCTGAGGATTACCTTCCCGGACTTTGACTCTCGTGTCGAACCGGTTGGGAACCGATTCGAGGCGATAATGGTTGTCACCAAGGCGGTAGATATGAAAACAATCAAATTTTTTTAAACGCCATCGTTCCCATTGCCGACAGTACTGATCATCGTCGGTAATAGTCCAGTTGCCCGAGTCGTAATGCGTTCCTTGTCGTTTTGCCACACCTTCCATTTTTCCACCCGGATCGTGGTACACGTGGACCATGATTTGCTTATCGTTTCTTCCAGACAGGGTATTCGACGGAATAAACTCTCTCATTTCAGCGGCGGTGATTTTTTCTTCGGCGGCTGATCCAGCGGTAAACATCATCAGCGTTATGTAAATACTGCAATAAAAGATAGTACTCGCAAATTAACGCTGCTGATTCATGTCTTTCCTCCTGAATTAAAAAATCCGGCAAACTAACGGGGCCTTAGATATTAACCGAACAACAGCGTGGTTGACCATCACTACCGGAGCGTTCACAAATGTCGGTCGACGCTTATTTTCTGCGTATTGCCGGTTGTATCCAGAACCTGCTCAAGGATGTTTTTCGTCGCCGACCACTACATTTGAGAGTCAGTTTACGGCCGATCACGGGAGCTGTTGTGATACTGCGACCGTCCCGGAATTATCCGTGTAGCTTCCGCGGAGAAACTATTTGACGGCGATGCAGGTACAGGGTGCGCGGTTTGCTATTTTGTGCGATACGCTGCCAAGAAACAGACCTTTAAAATCGTTCAATCCGCGCGAGCCCATAATTACGCAGTCAATATTTTCCGCATCGATAATCTCGAGAATTCGATCAGCCGGATCACCAGGCTCAAGGCGGGCAGTCACATCTTCGAGGCCATTTTCCTCGGCACGGTTCTTTGCTCCCTCAATAATATGCTCGCCTATCTCTATCAGTAAGCGCGGTGATACTCCTGAATCCTGGAAGGCGGCATCCGTAGCCACTGCAATCCTGTAGTCCATCGCTTTCAGGCGACTTACTTCCGCGTTGACATGCTTCGTCAGCCCTTCAATTTCGGCAAATCGCTGTAACGCGTCGATATTTTCGGAACGATGCGGTACATGCAATATAACTAACGCGGCATCGTATTTTCTCGCCATATCGATTGCGAGATCGAGAGCTTTGAAGGCATGATTCGAACCATCGGTGGGACATAGTATTTTTTTGAACATGTCGGGCCTCCGTAATATTTTCCAGGCTGTAAAAAGCCAGCTTACATGAATAATCCGTCTGTCATGTTGATGCAGCTCAAGCGGTATAAATAGAGAATGCCTGTATATATTCAGCGATCCCGGGAAGTGCAAACCTGTCTTGCGGTTTGCTGCCTGGTCCTTGTAAAAATGCCGGACGAAAATGCCTTCCAGCATGTGCCTGGAGGCCGGGCAGCCGCGGGGTTTGCCGGTACACGGCCGTTAACAGTCATACAGTCAGCGCAATAGTGTCCTATATTTAAGTATTGTGTTTTTCAGCGGCGGGTGCATCCGGGTGAAATCGATTTTAATGTCAGCGATACCAGGCGTTCTGGCTCTAACGACGGCCTTTGCCAACGACGGCCTGGTAAAGGATATCGTGGTTTACAAGAATCCAGAGTGCGGTTGTTGCACCAAGTGGGTAAAGTACCTGCAGGATAACAATTACAACGTCACCATCGAGCATACCCGCGACGTGCTGGCGGTTAAAAAACGCCTCGGTGTTCCGGAAAAACTCGCAGCCTGTCATACTGCCGTCATCGATGGATATGTAGTCGAGGGCCATATCACCCACAGGGACATCAAGCGGCTGTTACTGTTTCGACCGGACGTGAAGGGTATTGCGGTCCCGGGCATGCCCATCGGTACGCCAGGTATGGAAAGTGGCAGTACGGTCCAGAGTTACAATGTCATGAGTTTCGATGAACAGGGTACTGTCGAGGTTTTTGTCGAGCATTAAACCAGGAGAATCAAGTGGCACCCGCTGACCAGCGAGACGACCGGGCTGCGGCCGACCCGATAACCCATGTAAATGCCGGGCCCGTTACCATGGTTTTCATTCTTGCCTTTGTCGAAGCTGTTTGCTATCTCGGCTTGTTTCACACGCTCACCGGTTACATTAGCGGCGCGACGGTTCTTCTTGCGACCGAAATTTTCCACCCGGAAGGTGAAGTCATCACCAAGACCCTGGTATTAGTGGCTTTCGTGCCTGCCACATTTGTCTGGGTCATTCTAAAAGAGCACGGTTCCGGTTGGCGGTATTTTGTGCCGATGCTATTCGTTATCGAGGCCTGCCTGTTGACGCTTTATATGGTTATCGCCATCAGTATGTCGCCTCTGCGCGGAGCCGATGCACCAGAGACCATGCTGATCGTCGTTATCTCGGTGCTCGCCCTGTCGCTGCATAACGTGCATTCCCAGCAGGTGATGCCCGAGAAAGCACCTATCGCTATCACCGTCCTTTTCGGAAACTTCGCCAGCAGTATGACCCATCTCTGTGCGTTAATGCGGACCGGCAAGTCGACTGGCGAAGCCGCTGCCGCCTTTAAAAAACTTCTCTATCCATTGGTCGCATTCTTTGGTGGAGCCTTTCTGGGCGCTTTCGGATATACATCGTTGGGTTTTCTGGCGCTCGCCGGTCCAATCGCCATCCTTATGCTCATGGCTGCATTCAGCCTGACTGGCAAAGCGCAACCTTTGCAGGGTTAGTACCTGGTAATTTCGAGGCTGTTAGCGCCCGAAAAGACTGCCTGTCCTGGTTTCCAGGAACGCGGCCAGGGGGATGTCCTCCTGCTTTAAAAAGCCACGGTCGGGCAAGATGCCATCGCGTACCATTTCGATAACGGCCACCACGGAAGCAGAAGTTGTCCAGGCAATTGCTGTCTGTTGGGCGCCGACAATTTCAAGCGGACGATAGCCATGCACGAACTCCTTGCGTTGCAGGCGCCCGTCTATTTCACCTTCGGAAGAGACATGAATGTAAACCACATCATCTTCTACCGGGGGTTTGGCGTTGACGAGAATTTCTCCGGCGATGTCACGCTGTTCACGCATCAGCAGCTCATGGAAGAAAAAATTCATCAGGTCCATATGGCCGGGATAGCGGATGGTCTTGTAGTCGATGTTATCGACCTTGCCGAGATAGGTTTCACACATGGTGCCGAGGCCACCCGACGTGGTAAAGGCTTCCAGCTTGACGCCTTCGATATAAAGCGTTTCGTGCCACTCCATCGGTGAGACCCATTTGTGCTCATCTTCTTCGATTACCTCGCAATCGTTGAGGTACTCGTTGACCACGCCTTGCGGTGACCAGTTGAATGCGTACCCCAAACGGCCGGTGGGATTTTGCGGCAGGGCTCCGACGCGCATACGGATTGAGCGACACTGGTCGAAAACCGCCGCATGCGACGCACCGACGATGCCGACAAAACCCGGCGCCAGCCCGCATTGCGGGGCCATCAACCCCTTCGCCGTGGCGCTCAGTTCGATAATTGACCTGGTTGTCGGCACATCTTCGGTCAGGTCGAAATAGTGAATGCCCGCTGCATGCGCCGAAATCGCCACGGCAGTGTTCAAATGATAGGGCAGGCAGGATAAAACCGCCTCGACCCGGGCAAGCTCTGCTGCCAGGGCCTGGGGTGAAGTCAGATCCGTGTTTTTAACCGCAAAGGGCAGTTTTTCGCGGGGTGTCTTTACATCGTAACCCGTTACAATAAAACCTGAATCGTGCAGCAGCTTTGTCGCCAGCCGGCCGACTTTTCCAAGCCCGAGTACTGCAATATTTTCAAACGACATGCCGGAAAGTCCCTATATATCGAATTTAATGCCCTGCGCCAGCGGCAGCTCACGTGAGTAATTAATGGTATTGGTCTGGCGGCGCATATAGCCTTTCCATGCGTCGGAGCCCGACTCCCGCCCCCCGCCTGTGTCCTTTTCACCACCGAAAGCGCCGCCTATTTCCGCACCGGATGGTCCGATGTTGACGTTGGCGATGCCGCAATCCGACCCGGTTGCCGAGAGGAATTCTTCGGTTTCACGCACATCGGTGGAAAATATGCATGATGATAAGCCCTGCGGTACGCCATTCTGCAGGGCTATGGCGTGATCAAGATCGCGATATTTCATTACGTAAAGAATCGGCGCGAAGGTTTCGTGCCTGACGATATCGGTTTGCTCCGGCATTTCGGCGATTGCAGGCGTGGCGTAGTGCGCCGCGGGATACTCACTTTCGAGCACCCGGCCACCACCATGTATCAGACCACCGTCCGACGCTGCCTGCGCAAGCGCCTGTTCCATCCCCGTAAACGCGTAGCCATCGATCAACGGACCGACGAGCGTGCCATCGACTAGCGGATCGCCAAGCGGCAAACCATCGTAGGCCGATTTGAGTCGAGGAATGAGCTGATCATAGATATCTTCATGCACGATCAGTCGCCTGAGCGTGGTGCAGCGCTGACCGGCAGTGCCGACCGCAGAAAAAACGATAGCCCTGAGCGCCATTTCGAGATCGGCGGAAGGCGCCACGATCATGGCGTTGTTGCCGCCCAGCTCGAGAATGCAGCGGCCAAATCGCTCGGCAAGCTTTTGCCCGACCGCGTGTCCCATTCGCGTGGAGCCGGTGGCCGAGACAATGGCTACATCGCGACTACCGGTCAGAACCTCCCCCGTATCGCGCTCGCCAACGATGGTCTGGATCAGATGCTCTGGTGCATTGCCGAATTTCTGCATGGCGCGCGCGCAGATTTTCTGCGTCGCCAGGGCTGTCAGCGGTGTTTTTTCCGAAGGTTTCCAGATCACCGGATCACCGCAAACGAGCGCTAGCGCGGTATTCCAGCACCAGGGTGCCACCGGGAAATTAAACGCGGTGATGATTCCGCACAGACCCAACGGATGCCAGGTTTCACGCATACTATGCCCGGGGCGCTCCGACGCGATAGTCAAACCATACAGTTGACGCGACAGCCCGACAGCGAAATCACAGATGTCGATCATCTCCTGCACTTCGCCGAGACCTTCCTGGTAAATCTTGCCACACTCCAGCGTGACCAGGCGGCCCAGGTTTTCCTTTTCTGCGCGTAACTCTTCGCCAATCAAACGGACCAGTTCGCCGCGTTGTGGAGCAGGGGTGCTGCGCCACGATTTGAAGGCGTCGACGCCCCGGCCAATCATTGCCTGAACATCGTCTTTGCTGTGTGTTTTCAGGCCCGCGATTTCGCTCCCGTCTACCGGGGTATGAATGGCGAGCGTTCCGCCGGAGAGTTCAGCCGCGCTGAACCCGGCTGCCTGGAGAATATCTGAATGAGACATGAGTCAGGGCTCCTCTGCAATTAACGGTCAAATAATCAGGTACCATGCTAACAGAGAAAGGGGTGGTCTTAATAACCCCACTATCGGCGAGCTGTTATTACTAACTGCAATCAGGCAATTTTTGCCCTGTGCCCAGCATTATCCGGGCAATATTTACGCGAGTGGCGATCTTCTGCCTCCCGGGAATATTGAGTCTCATACCCCGGAGTTTCTTAAGATTCGGCGTTTAAGCTTCTTGTCCAAAAATTAATGATCGTTCAATGAGGCGGATGACAGTTGCGAGTTCCCCCGCAGGAATTCATCGTAAACAGGCCTGGATGGTGCTGACCGCGCCCTCGGCATAGAGCTGCTTCAGGCAGGCACAAACTTCTGTCCTGAAGCGATCGTGATCCGACAGATCGCCAAACACTTTGCGGAGACTCAAGAGCGCTGCAGCGTCGTCACCCCCTTCCTTCGCCTTGCGGATGAGAGTGTCGGCAATCGGATCACGGACCGGAACGGGACTCCCTTGCTCCGCCGCCTGGCCGAGGAAGCGCATCCAGCTTGCAACGCTGAGTGCGGCAATTTTGATCGAGCCGCCAGTTTTGAGCTGATCGCGGACGGTGGGGAGAATGAACTTGGGAAACTTGTAGGACCCGTTCATGCAAATCCTTAGTGCCTCGTCCTTTATCGCGGGGTTTCCAAAACGTCTTACTACGTTTTTTTTGTAGTCACCCAGATCGACACCTGGAACCTGGTCCAGGTGAGGCGTCACTTCCTCATTCAAAAACTGCGTCACGTATTCGGTGAAGAGAGGGTCGCGGACAATTTCGAAGATGTATCGATACCCCGCAAGGTATCCGGGGTAAGCGATAAGGGAGTGACTCGCATTTAAAACCCTCAATTTGATTTTCTCGTAGGGAGCCACATCCGCGGTGAACTGAACTCCCACCTTTTCAAGAGCGGGACGATCGCTTGAAAACTTGTCTTCGATCACCCACTGAATATACGGCTCGCACACGACGGGACATCGATCTGCAAGGCCGAACCGCTCCCTGACAAACGTTCTGCTTTCGTCGGTGGGAAGCGGAGTTATACGATCCACCATGCTGTTCGGAAATGCCACGTTCTCGTCGATCCATTTGGAAAGCCCGGGGTCTACTTCGTCGCAGAACGTGAGCAGGGTGTGCTTGCTGATGCTGCCGTTCCCCTGAAAGTTATCACAGGACATAATGGTGCAAGGCGGAACATTGTTCTCCATCCGGCGTTTCAGCGCCTGGCTCAGGTACCCAAAAATGGTTTTTGGTGTTGAGGGATTGACGAGGTCATGCCGAACATCGGGGTGTTCGAGGTTCAGCCCCGAGGTTCGCTGGTCGATATAGTATCCCGCTCCTGTCAAGGTGAGTGAGATGATCCTGGTTTCGCCGGCAGCCAGTTTCTGTATGAACGCGTCTACATCGCCATGACCGAGGACGTAATTTGTCATCGACCCAATGATGCGGGCCTGCGCATGCTCATCGGCGCGTTCGACAAGAGTGTAAAGACAATCCTGGGAGTTCAGCGCCTCCTTCAGGGCGCGGTCTTCCTCTCTTATTCCCGAGGCGCAGATTCCCCAGGAGAGATCCCCGGTCTCCGACAGAAGACGGTCCATGTAATGTTGCTGGTGTGAACGATGGAACCCGCCCGCACCGATGTGAACGATGGAACTCTGAACCGAGTTTCTGTCGTAAGAAGGCGACGATACACCCGGAGGAAGAGTGCCGGCGAGGAGCTTTGCTGTTATCTTTTTTGTCATCGTCGTACCTCGGTTTCGTCCTGGTTACCGGTTTCCACCTTTCTCGATCGACACCGAATTCTCCATCCGGTCCTGGTTACGGCTGAACGAAAGCAGTCTATCACTTCCTGTTAGCGGACGCGCAATTGTGTGAATTGGGATTAGGAAAACGACCGGCAGCGGACGCGCAATATTTCTTCGATCGCTCAGTGCCCGCAAAGAAATATAGGGGCCTTAGAATTCCGGCTAAAGTGTATCTATTGACTGGCGCAATTGGTTAGAGGGTGTGCTGTCCCCGAAATTCCGGCGTCAAATGATATCTGCGCATATTTGTCACCGACCCTGTATTTGCTGATGACGGCGCAGTGTTGGAAGGTAGAGAATCCGGTACAGCTGGTTGTCAGCAACCTTTGTAGTTTCTAGCGACACATTCACGCGCCATTTGCTGAGCCAGGCCGATGTCTTCAGAAGTCATTTGCTTTGCGAGATTGTCACGTTCATTCTCAGCAGCTTCAACTCCTTGTGAGGCAGCCAGGTTGACCCACATATGGGCGCGTAAATTGCTCTGAGGAACGCCGATCCCATTCGAATACATATACCCCAGAAGAAACTGGGAGCCAGCGTTACCCTGGTAAGCAGCAAGCCGGTACCACTTGAGCGCTTCCTTATCGTCCTTTGCAACGCCGTTTCCCATCCGATACATAACGCCCAGATTGTACTGGGAAACAGGATCACCTTTTTCAGCAAGAGTTTTCCATTCCCTGAGTGCAGTTGCATAGTCTTCTCGATCATAAGCATCCAGGCCCTTCTCAAAATCAGCAAGCGCAGATGTACCAAACGGTAGCGTAGATATCATCAGTAACAAAACGGCGATGAATTTATTCATCAATTCCCTCGTTAGCTTTAAAAGTTAAAGTATTATAATAGAAAACAAACCGATCTGTCTGATTTAGTTCAGTTTTTTATACGAAAAATTTAAATTTTTGAATATTTATTTCTCGTGGATACCGAATTTAGTCGTCCCGGGAGTGAGAATTTCCTGATTTCTTACTGCAAATTCGGGGCTTCAGTCTTTTTCCTTACGCAGACGGTCAACCTCAAACCCCTTTAATCCTGTACATTGGATTAGAGTATGTTCTAGCTCCTATAACTTATTGGGTCTTCAGATTGCCGGAATGGTTGCGGATGTGACAGGGCCTAAAAAAGGTGCTGCAGACAGACGGCCTGCTGCACAGGGAGCCGCTGAGTATTGGCCTTAGGTGTCACACATTAACCCCATAGAGCCCTGGGAAGTCACGCTAGAAAGCATTGGTAACACATCACTTATTAGCCTTCGCAGAATACCACCTTCCGGCTCGGCTGAAATCTGGTTGTAGATAATGAAGGTTCTCAATTTTTCAGCCTCGCTATGAAAACAGGTGTCAGAGAGGAATTGCCGACTCTCTGAAAACAGGTGTCAGAGAGGAATTACCGACTCTCAGCAGTGCTATCTGGGCTTCTCGAATCGGCCAGGAACGGAAGCTTGCCATTCCCCTGACTTGAGTAGTGAGCCCTGTCAATATGAGTATGCTAAGACGATTTATTTTAGCTATTAATCAAAGGCTTAACGGGGCATTGCAGAGAGTGCATTACTGAGCACAACTGTGCATAACTGATTCACACAAATCTCCCGCATCGGCAGGTTACATCAGATGAAATGCGCATAGACATTTCGCACTATTCCAATACCTCGACAAGCGGTTTTCCGATAGAGCCCGATGGCGGCTTTACGCCGAGAGAAGCCGCCAGAGTCGGGGCGATATCATATGGGGTAACCGGACGACTGACTGTAGCCGCTGGTAGGCTTGCGCCGCCAAACATTACCGGGACAAAGCTGTCATATCGCCAGGGCGAGCCATGGGTTGAGGCCACCATCAGTCCATCAAAATCATTGATGAAAACATTGGGTTCGAATACCAGGTAAATATCACCGGAACGTTTGTCGTGAAAGTTTCTGCGAATCGAGCGTACCATCAGGTTATCGGGCAGGTTACCTGTCCGTAGCGCAGAACTGGATACCGCGTAGGCAACCCCCTTGAATTTCTGTAGCTCGCTGACAATGGCTTCTTCGACTTCGCCCAGAACCAGTTTCTTTTCACGAATCAGCTCGTGATTCAGATAGAGATAGGGCTGAAAAAAGGCTTCGATCAACTCCTCGCCAACACCAAACCGTTGCTTCAATGCCTTGATCGCGGGCGTTTTGTCCAGTGCATCGACATTAAAATAAAAAGAATTTTCAATACCATGCTCGTGCAGATGTCCCGGTACTTCCGGTTGACCGTGATCGGCCGATAGTACGATCAGGGTGTTTTCCAGTCCCACCCTTTCATCGATCGTCGCAAACAACTTTGCCAGCGTTCTGTCGAGATGCGCGATGTTGTCTTCGCTTTCCAGGCTGGAGGCGCCAAATAGATGACCCACATAATCGGTTGTCGAAAAGCTGATGGCAAGATAATCAGGAATATCGTCCTGGCCGAGCTGCTCTTTTTCCAGCAGTGTGCTGGCGAAATCCAGGGTCAGTTCATCACCGGCCGGGCCGAGTGTCAGCCGAGTGGTGAAGTATCTATCGTCTGCCTTGCCATAGGCGTGGGGGAAGGTCCGGCCAAACCCCGGGAAATCCGTCTCGTATGCACGGTCGTCGGCATTGCCGAACAGGTACTGCTCTTTCGGATGCAGCAACTCCCAGGATTTACTCGCGTAAGCCCGGGCAGGTTTGCCTGCGTTCCACTGCACAACCCAGTCGGGATACTTTTCGTAGTAATAGTTACTGGTGACGAACTCGCCGTTCTGTTTCGAAAACCAGAAGGCCTTGCCGGCATGCCCGGCCATTGACACCGCTCCCCGGTCCTTGACCGATACCGCGAAGATCTTTGACTGTCCGGCAAAATGCACGGCCAGCTCATCACTGAATGTCGAAGTCAGGATATTGTTCGGTGAACGGCCATCCACCTTTGCCGCCCTTTGGGTCGGATCAATCTCGGTCTCCTTGTCGACATCGGCACCGGTTGTCAACAACCGGTAATTGGCATCCTCGATGTTGTAAACAAGCCGACCCTGCTCCCGATCGAACCAGACATTCCCCACCATGCCATGGGCCGCGGGCACCGTGCCCGTTGCCAGTGATACATGCCCGACAATGGTTTCGGTATTGGCATGCCGGTATTGGGCATTGTCGTAATGAATGCCCTTGTCCATCAAGTAACGAAACCCATTTTCGGCCAGCACATGATAGTAGCGTCTAGGCAGATCACCGCGTAAGGCATCAACAGTAATTTGTACAATCAATTTCGGTTGATCGGCGGCATGGATAACCAGTGGCATTCCACCCAGTGAAAGGCAGAGAAAAACCAGTATCAGAAAACTCGATCTTTTTGGTAAATGCAACATGTATCCTCCCTAATTGCTTGTTGGTGTGCGACGTAAACCGGTTCACAAGATAACAAATTTATGCAGCGTCCAAAACCAGAGTAACCTTATTTCCGGAAGGCCGGAATAAAAATCACCGGGAGCGGTTAGTGGTTTTGAGCTCAACATTAGAATCAATCTCGGAAAGTCAGAAAGGCAACTTCGAGAATTCCGCGCCTTATCAATTCAAGAAAATGGGACAGATCTATTAATGATATGGCAGCCTTGATTAAAACTGGATTAAGCCGAAATTAACTGCAAAAGGATTAAATAAATCTGTCCCAGTTTGCCACTAATGGATGATATTGAGCTTCTATATTGGGTCGTTATCCGCTGCTGATTTATAGGATTTGAGGGTCTTCGATGTTCAGCAATAAAATAGACACAATCCCCTATGTTAGACTTGCTGCTCTTACAATAAGAATCGGGTAGATCAATTATGGAAGCTTCACTGTACGAAAGACTTGGTGGCACGGAAGGGATTACTAAAATTGCCAGTGATCTTGCGGATATACATTTAGCGAATCCGCGTATTGCCCCGCGGTATGCAGCCAGTGACGTAGCGGCTGTTAAAAATGGGGCCGCGACTTTTTTTATCGCAGGAACTGGCGGTCCTGATGTTTATAAGGGTAAAAACATGCTCGCCACTCACAAAGGCATGAATATTGACGGTGATGAATTTTTAGCCGTACTTGATGATGCGCTTGAAGCATTGGAAAAGAACAATATTGGTCAGCGTGAAAAAGAAGAAGTGTTATTTGTTCTTTACAGCATGAAACCAGAAATTGTTCATGTTTAATATCCGGTAGTGGCACTAGTTTGGCTGTGGATTATCGCAGCACAAAATGGCTCCTTTGGGTCGCATATCGACCCTGATTCATCGAGTTTGAAGAGCAGATTTCTTCAAAGCTGACGCTCAGATAGGCTAAGTGGGAGACGGGACTCGGCCAACAACGGACCCCCGTGTTTAAGACTGTGATAGTATCTTTTGACTTTGTTTTCTATTGGGCTATCCATGGAAAAGGATCAACTATCGCGAAAGTTAGCAGTTATCCTCCATGCAGATGTGGTCGGTTCGACATCGCTTGTCCAGCGAAACGAAACGCTCGCGCATGAGCGAATCCAGGCCGCATTCTATCGGTTTTCCGACACCATCGAGGCTTACGAAAGCGTTGCCCATGAGCTACTTGGTGACGCGCTTGTTGCCGAGTTCGAGCACGCATCCGATGCCGTGGCTGCAGCACTATCTTTTCAATCTGCGAACACAGAATTTAACACTACACTCAACGATGGCATCCAGCCGCGCTATATATCAAGAGCACTAGCGATTAATTCAACGGTGCTCTGTTGCGTGCGTACATCCAGGTTGCCAGCATTGCAATAATCGAACCGATAAACGCCAGGGAGGTATCCTTCCGAGCATCCCATTCGTCACCTTGCGTTCCGAGATAGGCATTACCCAGTTCAGGGCTAACAATCTTCGCGGCAACAATCTCAATGATCTCATAGAAAGCGCTGAAAGCCAGGATACAATTAACGGTGATGAAATATGACCACGCCCTGCTTACCCCGACCTTTCGCACCAGTATTTCGTGCATGGGATAAGCTACCAGCAGCCCAAACGAGAAATGAACGATGCGGTCATAATGGTTGCGTTCGGCATCAAACAAAGTCTGTAGCCAGAAGCCGAGCGGGGTTTCTGCGTAGGTGTAGTGGGCGCCCACTAGATGGAGACTAAGAAACAAGGTAAATAGTCCATAAGACAGGTTGGAAAATGTGAACCGGTGATAAGTGGCAAGCAGCAGGGCCGCATAGATAAAGACCAGAAGATTTTCGAGCAGCCAGTCGCGGGGATAGAGCGGATTTATTGCCGTGATAATCCACAGCAAAACCAACCATAGCAACAACCCCTGCAATATACGGTTGGATCGAAATGGTCTTATCGTCATCCTGACATGCTATCACTATCTTATATGCAGCGCTTTGCTAACAAGTCAATAGGGGGGCGTTCTGGGACGTGGTGGCTGTTTTAGCTCTTGCGTTGCAGGCGGCAGGGCGGCATTTCATCAAGCTCGACTAATTCGCTGCCATCATCAACCAGGAAATGTCGACCCTTGGCGCAGGCTGTCAGCGTTACGTCAACCGTTTTCGCGATCTCGAGTCTCATTGCGTAAATCCAGGACGTGACAGCAGCACTGTTCACGCAGCAGCATCTGGGACAACGATGAAAGCCTGTGGGGCGGATGGGCCGTCGATATCGATGGTTTCAACAGTTGGTTTACCGGTGATACCGGTTACAACGAGCAGTGTCTCAAGGATGTCGGTTGACGTCTCGGGCCGGTCCGGTAGCCGCCTATCTCCCCCGATACGCACTGGATAGGCCAGTGCAACCTGGTTTAAGTAGAAAAATTATTGAACAGAGTGTGAAGTAGATTGTTTTGGAATGTCGGGTTTCCTGTAAGGAGCTGATGTTTTTCACATAGGAAAACCGAATGTGAAATCTTCATAGGAGAAATGGTGTCATATCCATTTATCAGGTCGTTTTCGTATATCCCCAGCAGTGAGTTGCGGGTGACAACGGTATCCCCGGGGTCATGTATGACATCATGGTAATCGATATCTGTTCGCGGGATTTCTATCTTACCTGGATGTTCCCTTGCGATAAGTTTGTTGCGCTGCTTTTCAACTATCAACCTGGCAACAGTCGCTTCACAATCTCCACCAAACACAAAAGGCTTAACATCCCTGACGTCACTTTGCCGTGACAAAAGCAGCATAAAGTTTCTGCCGCGTACTAGATGCTTTTCCAGATAAGCTTCCAGAATTTCGAGGTAGCGCCTGCCGGCAGCGCCACCTCCTTTACGGCGAATGGTTCGCTCCCGTACTTTAGGGTCGAAAATTGACCATTTAAAGTCTCGCCAGGTTGAAATGTCAAAAACATCCCTGTTAATGATATTACCGCCAGAGTCCACCAACCAGGGAACGGCGGGATGGGGCATTAGCTGTGGCGCACCGGATATTGAGGCTATGACTTCTGCGGGAATTTTTCTAAAGCCTATTTCTTCCCCACGCACATGTGAAAGAACAGGTTGCATACTGCCAAGATTGGGGGTTCCGACGATGAGCAGGCGCCGGATTGCAGAGGCTCCTGAATAGGTCAGTGGCACATTCGAGAGATTTGTTTCCAGGTAGTCCTTGTTACCATAGCGTGCGTAGTAACGTGCAAGCAGACCGCCATTGGAGTGTGCCAGTAGGTCAACTTGCAAATGAGGATCATTATAATCTGCACGAACACGTTCGATCATTTCGTGTAGCCCGGCAACAGCGGCTACATTGTCTAGACGCCAGTCGTACAGATAGACGTAGTAATTACGTTGGCCGGGTTCTACAGGTTGTCCGGGGATACGTCTGATATATCTGCCAGGACCCTCGATGGTATCCAGTATTTTTCCGTAAAAGTCACACCCCAGGCCTTTCCTGAAAACCTGGTATGGCTGAACGTGACCGGTAGCCGGGTTCAGGGTCGTTTCGTCAATTTCGACTTCAAGCCCCTTATAGCTGCTAAACAGCAGCTTCATCGGTGACCTGGGCCAAATCTCGTCTCCGCTTCTAGTGTCAAGCAATCTGGAACCGAAAACTCCAGGTATTATAATCAGCGGTGGTTGGTCAGGTTGATTTCTATTGCCGTATAAATCATCCAGTGGAGGCTTTTCTCTCAGCCCAAATGTACAGCCCCCGGTAAATGCCAGTGAACCGAGCAGAAAGGTCCTTCGTGTCAGGCCAGTGATAGTGGTTCTCTCCAGTAACAGCGTCCAAATCAAATTCTATCTGAAATAGTAATACTCAGTTTTAAAGATTTTCTTTATGTTAATAGAATCTTATTCGGCTATTAATGTCAGTAAGCGCAGCAGATAACTAATGCTGCGTCAGTGTTACTCGCTTGCCGTTGGGTTATTATTTGCTTTAAGGATTAATTGTATGATAACTGGTATGGCAGGAGGTGTGCACGCGCTGGAACGACTGACATTTTAGCGTCTCAATTGGGTCGTCTATTGCCGCTGACACATCGAGTTTGAGTGTCCGTATATGGACTCCTCCTCGTTTGCAAGTAATCGGTTTGTGGCAGTTGGCTCGACTGCATACGTATATCCGGCCGCTTCAGGTGGCATACGATGATGCCGGGCCATAATGGGTTTTTCGCGCACCGAT